>Ga0208794_1000010_pt1 | contig 503792 bp, 471 predicted proteins | sample 32_taG_FD_184106 | JGI IMG/M metagenome (GOLD analysis project Ga0208794, IMG submission 184106) | Marine viral communities from the Gulf of Mexico - 32_GoM_OMZ_CsCl metaG (SPAdes) (version 2) | ecosystem: Environmental > Aquatic > Marine > Oceanic | place: Atlantic Ocean: Gulf of Mexico...
GCTGGCGAGATAGCGCGATGGCTTCGCGCTTGAATTCGGGGCTGTATCTTCTGCGTTTGGACATGAACACTCCTTTGGCACATTGTGCCTCTTTTCAAAAGTGTCCGCAGTAACGGGGTAGAACCCGCTTGTTCGTCGGATTTACTAGGGCTCGATGGCCTTAATCCGTTTGTGCAGGCTATGGCAGATACACCAAGACGCTCCGAGATCTCGGCTAACGGGTGGCCTCTCTCGCCGACCTGCCGGACTGCTTCGTCTTTAAGATCGGCTGAATGTCGTTGGTTATCAATCACGCCCTCCTATCTCACAGAACAGTCTTGATGTGTCCGGGAGACCGATAGCAGTCCATGTTAGGCCTAGAGGTGTCTGCTAAACTGGCGGCGATTCAAAATGCTCAAGTTTATGGCACCGCTGCTTCAGGCCTGCCTCGATGCGAGCGAGACTGATGGAGTCTGCCTTTAGCTGAGCGATGATAATCATAGGCGCTTGGAATAATAGAGCAATTACTCTATCCTCAAGTGACCAATAATAAAAATGAGGTTTTTTCATGTCTACCTTCTCACCTACTGCGGTTGCACTGCTGGGGCTTGCGGCCTGGATGCTGGTGCTATTGTTCGTGATGGTTAATCAGCGGGGTCTACTGGTTTTGTCGGGTAAAATGCGGGTCAACGCCTTTGCTCCGGATGGCAGCAACACCCCGGAGGGGTTCGGTCGTCGCCTTGTGCGAGCGCACGCCAATTGTGTTGAGAACCTGCCGCTGCTTTTCGCTGTTTTGCTTTATGCCTTGGCCACAGGCAACACAGCCATCACCGACGGGCTTGCGGTCCTGCTACTGGCAGCGCGGGTATTTCAGTCGGTTATGCATCTGATCAGCATTTCGCCCATATTCGTTTGGTTACGGTTTGCAGGTTTTCTAGTCCAGTTGCTGATCGTTGCCTGGTGGTTGTTGCGGTTGGCTGGGTTGGTTGCATAATCGTTTGACGGCGGAAGCGGAAAGGGTGGCTAACCCCTTCCCGCTACCAGGACCCGAAAGGTATGCCGTGTTGGTTGATGTAGGCTTTTGAAATGTCGGAAAGTGGTCGATGTTTGCCTCCAGATAAGCCGTTATAGGGACCATCTGGATAAACGTCGCCTTTTACTCGAGCTACTTCAATTGGCGGTAGACACGGGCCCAGGATCCACGCCTTGGCGATACCGCCAGGAGCCAGACCGATCGTCAGTGCCTTGCGATAGTCAGTTATTGGTTCGCTGCGGCCACGACAGTAGGCCGTTTCCGCCTTGATCATCTGCTCTCGAGTGTCCGCGGTTATGGGAATATAAGCCTCATAGGTTTGGGGCTCCGCCAGCGATTGCCAACGCACATAGATTAGCCGGGGGAGAGAGATTCCTGTTACGCGCTTTCCCGCGCCCACGCCAGGCCGTTCCGGCCAGCCACTGGGATCGCCGCTATTGCCCGGGGGAGTATGAATAGCGGCTACACCGCTCATGGCACGTCGCTTGACGCGATCATGGACATCAACCGCATCAGCTGTTTCAATCCAGACTTCCATGTAGTTTGGAGCGAGAAACCCCAAGCGCCACGCATCATAAGGCAGGGAGCTCTCCTTGCTGTGAGCACAACCTACTGTTGCTAATATCAGGAGGATTAGCCATACACAGTGTTGTCTAGTCATTCTGATGCACTCTGCGAATGTTGTTCTGAGCTGGGCGGTTAACAAACACTAGGGATAGGCCGTTTTTCGTTTTACCTATACTGGTGTTCCAGTGTGCCGAAAGGTGAATATAGCGGCTGTATAATACAGAACGCTCTTCATCGGTAAGACTGGCCAAAGAAGTATCTCCCAATGCATACGCTTGTAGCTTGGCAGTAATAGGTAAAAGTTCATCAGGTAATGCCGTTTTGTCGTCGTTTTCGTCGATTGGGTCAAAAGGCACATCTTCGCGCGCAGCTAGATCACGCATTATCCGCAGATATACCAATGACAGCTCGCCACGGACCTCACGCTCACTGCTGATTGCGCAATAGACATATTTTTCAGGGTAAATATCACGTTTTCGGTTATACGAAAGGTCAACGGTCCAACAGACAATTTCTGCATTCACACCCCTGCGCTGGAGTTCGGCTGTCCTATCGTATAACTCATCCTGCGTAGCGAGCCACGCGCCAGTGCGCTCATTGGGCTGGCTCCGAGCCACTCGACTGCGGCGTGGGCGACTCAATAACACCTTCTCTTGGCTACGCGGTAGATACCCTCCGCCTAGATCCGAATGTGCCCCGGGCAGAATAATATCTGCGTCACCGGCGCTGTTGAGCGCGAAGTTGTGGCGATATTCATCGGCAGCAACAAGATGAACGATCTTGCGAGCCGCACTAGGAGCTAGCTTCAATTGTAGACCGTGGTTCTCGTCGTTTGCGGGACTCAGGTCACCTCGCAAGGGGGAAACCACGCCGGCGACGGTGTCAAACAAACCAATAAATTCCAGGCTGACATCCTGCTTCGGACGCCAGGCAAAAGTACTTACGAATATGTTTTCATCACTCTGCAGTTGCATCGCCAGCAAGCTGCTTTCACCCTTGAGCAAGTCGTTGGCGAAATGCCGAGCGGAAGCAGCGCCCCGGCTAAATCCAAAAATGTCGAATTCAATATTCCGGATTTGAATCTCGGGGTTTGCCTGCAAGAAAAATCCGATTTGCTCTGCTATTACTTTTGGCGTCTGTTCCACTCGTGCCAGTGCGCCTGTGCTGCCAGTGCCTGTGCCTTGGCTATATAGCGAGTCACCGGAGCCACTTGTCGTTCCAGTGCCTTCAAGGTAGACCTTGATTGATGCTTTGTTGGTCGAGGAGGGTAGCGTTTCACCGGCTTGATCCTTATAAAGGTCAAACAACCTCGCTACGTTCGTTACGTCATTGCCATAACTATTATCCGGGGAGCTCCCCTTGCCGTCGTAGCCATGTTTGGCACAATGCTCACGGATGTCATCAGCCAAAGTCTCCAGTTCGAGATCCTCTGCACGGCATTGATCCACGCTACGACTATTCGCTTCGTTGTTTCCGGTACCATCGAAGAAGACGCCAATTCGCAGACTGATGGTTTGTTGAAGCGGTAGCTGTGTTTCGAGTTCTTCTTCTTCCTCCTCTATGTCGACCGAGGCGACAGCCTGAGGAACATCGAAACCAGACAATGGCTGCGGCGCAAGTGCGTTTAGTGGTCTGCCCGCAATGGCCTTATCTGCTGCGATCAGTGCTCCGGGTAGTAGAGCATTGGCCGGAAGGCCTTTACCCGAGCTTCCCCCCGCATTGATCTTTACCCCAGGTCCGCTCAACGTCACACCGCTGGGATCAAGCTTCATAAACGACCCGCCAGCCCTGGCCGACAATTCCATACCCGCGTCAATCACGACTTTGTCGCCGGCGTAATAATGAATCTCGTTGCCCGCCTCGATGAACTGCCCCGTGCCCAGCTTGAGATGCTGGTTGGTGCCGACGGTCAAGTGATCGCTGGCCTTGAGCTCGGTTTTGCGGTCGCTGTGCGTGGTGTGGTGCTCCTCGGCCAGCAGTTCGGTGTAGCTGTTGGCTTCGACGCGATCATGGCGTTCGTTGCCGACGCGGATCTTCTGGTCGTTCTCGATGTTTTCATCCCAGTCGCGCTGGGCGTGGATGTAGATCTGTTCCTGGTCTTTCTTGTCTTCGATGCGCAGTTCGTTGTAACCGCCACCGCCAGGAGAACTGAGGGTCTTGAATACGCTGCGGGTCTTGTTTGCAGGCAGTTCGTACGGAACCGGGTGGGTCCTGTGGTAAAGGCAGCCGGTGACCAGGGGCTGGTCGGGGTCGCCCTCCAGGAAGGTGACCAGCACCTCCATACCGACTCGGGGGATGGCGATGCCGCCATATTGATTGCCGGCCCAGCCTGAGGCCACCCTTAGCCAGCAACTGGTGCGCTCGTCGCCCTGGCCTTCGCGGTCCCAATGAAACTGCACCTTGATGCGCCCGTACTGGTCGCAGTGGATCTCTTCCCCTTTTGGACCGGTCACCACGGCGGTCTGGGTGCCAAGTACCTTTGGCTTGGGATGGTCGAACTGCGGGCGGTAGTGCACGTCCCAGGGCGCGGCGGTGAACTGGTTGCGGTAGCCCTGGGTAAAGCCGTCTGAATCCCTGGTATCACTGGTGACGGACTCTTCGAGTACCTGTGGCTGTTTGCCTTCGTGCTGGATGCTGACTACCAGCCAGAGGTCATTCCACTCGGTGCGCGGATGCTCCGACAGGGTCAGGAAATGTCCGGTCACCAGCGTAGGCACATCGCTTTTGCCTTCGGCCAGTCGGTAGTCACTACGATGTCTTTCCAGACTGCGCTTGGCCAACTGTTTGCCGCGGGCGCGTTCCGTAAAGCGACCAGGATAGTCGTAGTCTTCCAGGTCGGGCAGTTGGATGGGTTGCCCGTCGCCCTCTGTAGACTGCTCGGCCTTGTGTGCGGCTTCCATCAGCAGGTGTGGTTTTTCGAAATCGTAGTCCCGGCGGGTGACGCGGCTCGGGCGGGTTTCGATGCGCATGGCGAAGCGTTTGATCACCGGCTCGTCTGCTACCAGGCCGCTGTCCTGGATGTAGGCGGTGGGGCGATCCAGTTTTGGAAAGCCAGTCTGGTCGTCGCCGAATACCAGGAGGTGGGAGTCCCGGCTGTGTTCGAAGTGGTAGTGGATGCCTTCCTCTTCACACAGACGCTGGATGAAGTGCAGATCGGTCTCATCATACTGGGTGCAGTAGATCCGCTGTGGGTACTCGCTGTTGAGCTGAAAGCGGTAGGCATCGGCCTGGATGCCGTGGTCGGCCAACACACGGCTGATGATCTCCGGTACCGACAGGTGCTGAAAGATGCGCTGATTAGTGCGGTGAAGGAGATAAGCCAGGTGCGGCACAAGATCGATGTGATAGCGCGTCAGCCGCTTGCCGGCATCGCCCTGGGCGAAGCGGTGGATCAGACCGTGAATGCCCTTGCCCTGGCCTGCGAAGCTGAAGAATGCCGGTTGTTGCAGCAGTGCTTCGATGTCCAGATCCGGGCGTTCGCTGACCAATTCCAGTTGGAAGCGGTAGGGTTGGCTGATGGCCTCGTTGCCGGTAAAGGCCAGCACCTTGAAGTCATGGGCGATGCCCGGGATATCGAGTGTAAAGGCGGCCGTATTGGCGGGGGAGAACATCCGTTGTTCCTCGTGCTTTGGCTTTTCTGGCGGGCGCATTATTGCAGATCATTCGGCCCAAAGATGTGAGGTGGTCGGCAAAACGAAACAGGCGGATCGATAGTTTATGTGCGGAACTGGGTGTCGCTTTAAAGGGGGGGCGCTAGTGCGCAAGAAGTGGCGCAGCTCACACAGGGCTGGTATGGCAACCCGCCTTCGTATGACAGGCAGTAGAAGAACATCAGGGTGTTCCTGCCCCCGGAGTTGACCAGCCCGCCTTAGCAGACTGGTCTCCGACAGCTCAGGGCTTGAGGATAAGCCCCTGGTCCGGGTCTACCTTGCCCTGCAGGGTATCAAGATAGGCCTGGCGCATGGCCTCCTGACCTTGCAGGGTGGTGATGTTCATCCAGCTATCGACGGACTTCACCAGCGGTGCCCAGAGCTCCGCGAAGCGTTGCATCAACACCGCGTTGCCCAGCTCCTTGCCACGGGTCTCCCAGTAGCCTGGTGCGAAGAACACCTCGGGTTGTGCGCCAGGCAGATTCTTTTCCCCGCCGCGCTGATCCCAGTGGGCCGCACCGACCAGCGAACTGAACAGCATGTTGTCAGCAAAATGTTTGTGCAGCGCAGTCAGCACCTCACCGTTACCGGCAAAATCGACCGATACGATTTTTTGGCTGGCGTCGAGCGTATCAATCGCATCGTAGCTGACCACGTTGTCGTAGTATCCCAGACCCTCTACAAAGGACACATTACCTTTCGAGGTCAGCGCCGTGATGGTCAGTGGCTTGCCGCGGACGCTGCGCTGGTGCGACAGCATGAACGCCAGGCCCAGGGCAGTCTTGCTCGAGGCGCTGGTGAGGATGATCTGGTCTGCGCCAAAGAAGTCCCGGCTGGCCAGAAAGTCATCCAGCAGAAACGATGTGATCAGCAGCGGGCGCAAAAGCATTTGCAGAGCTTCATGCTCGGCCCGGTAGGCCGGATCAGCGGCAGTGAACAGATACTGATTGTATGCCAACGCCAAACGCTGGCGGTGCTCTGCGGTATCAACAAAGTTGCTCTTGCTCACCTTCCCAGGCTTGACCACCAACTGATTGGCCATGGGCAGGTAGCCATACACGCGGGTGCCGGTTTTGATGTCCGGATGCCGGGAGGCTGTTACGTCAGCAAAGCCCCAGACCGGTATCTGGCCCCAGGGTGCCTCCGCCGGGAAGAAATCCCAATATCTGAAGCGTTTGCCCAGGGCCGCGTAGGTAATGTTGTTGGCGGTGAAGGCGAAGTGGTCGACCGTCAGCAATGCTTCACCTTCACTCAGCTGATCCGCTCCGATTGCCGGCGTTTCCAGTGTGGCGCACTGATCGAGATTGTCCTGGTCCACTACAAAGGTTCGGTTGCTTGCGGTCATGGGAAAAGCTCTCTTTGCTAGGCTGAATATCGAGCATAGCTTGCCTGACCGTGGATGTGACGTCTGCCTGGAATCACGGGGCCTATGGCGCGCAATAAGGGTAAACGAGATAGATGAAAAAAAGACGGTTGTAATCTTTTGTACGGCCCCTGGCGCCTTTGCTACGGCATGCTAGATTGATGCGCCCGCAACCGCTGGCATTGCCCTGGAGGAGGGGCTGAAATCATGACTTTGATGGTAATGGTGTTATTCGTTGTGGGACTGGTTCTGCTTGTTGCAGGCGCGGAAGTACTGGTTAAAGGTGCCTCGCGGCTGGCAGCAGGTTTTCGTATTTCTCCTCTGGTCATCGGCCTGACGGTGGTGGCCTTCGGTACCAGCGCGCCCGAGCTGGCGGTGTCCACCGGGGCCTCGTTGGGCGGCCAGGGCGACATCGCCCTGGGTAACGTGCTCGGTAGCAACATCTTCAACGTACTGTTCATCCTGGGTCTGTCTGCGCTCATCGCGCCCCTGGTGGTGTCGCGTCAATTGATCAGGCTGGACGTTCCCATCATGATCGGTGCCAGTCTGCTGGTGATTCTGCTGGCGCTGGATGGGACACTGGGACGCTTCGATGGCATCCTGCTGTTCGGTCTGATTGTCGCCTACACCCTGTTTCTGATCATCAGCAGTCGCCGCGCCAACCGGCCGGATGACGCCAGTGAGCTGGGTGTGCCGGATGCTTCTCAAAGTGGTTCGACACTGATCAATATTCTGCTGGTGCTGGGCGGCCTGGTGATGCTGGTACTTGGTGCTCGCTGGCTGGTGGGCGGTGCGGTAGCCCTCGCAACCAGTCTCGGGGTGTCCGAGCGCGTTGTGGCGCTGACCATTGTTGCTGCGGGCACCTCGCTGCCTGAAGTGGCCACGTCGGTGATTGCCAGTATTCGTGGTCAGCGCGATATTGCCGTCGGCAACGTGGTGGGCAGTAATATCTTTAACCTGCTGGCGGTGCTGGGCGTCTCTTCGATGCTGGCCCCGGCGGGCATTGGCGTCTCCGAGTCGGTGCTGCGGTTCGATATGCTGGTCATGTTCGCCGTTGCCCTGGCCTGTTTGCCGATCTTCATCAGCGGCATGCGCATCAACCGCTGGGAGGGCTTGCTGTTCATTGCTTATTACGTGGTCTACAACGTCCATGTGGTAACCACCGACGGCGGTGCTGGCGGTATCCCCGGGCTTTCCAGCGCGATGCTGTATTACGTCATGCCTCTGACAGCGGTGACCTTGCTGCTTATCCTGTTGCGCAGCAGAGGAGATACGGCTCGCTCCGGCCACTGATGCCAGGGCGTGCGAGCCAGGGTGCTGTCGCCCTGCAGTGAAATGAAGCACGCCACCTGACCTTGAGCGCACCAGCGTGGTGCGCTTTGCCTCTTGCCTTCTTGTCCTCCCAGCTGCCGGGAGGCGTTCATTTGTAAATATTTTTCCTGCTTGTAAGCCCTGTTCCAGAGCCTTTTTCCAGCCGGCATGCCCGTAAAGGCGCAATGTAAGTGCATTTTGTTCATGTGAAAGTGACTGTCTGGTCATATAATTGCATTGCCTGAATATGTCTCATCAGCGGATTTTTTATGATGAGCTACCGTCTGTCATATGCCTTGCATTTATTGGCGTGTATGTTTGATTGGAATCAATACATCGGCGGTTGAAAGAGTCAATCATGCAATCTGTTCATGATACTTTTACACCCACCTTGGCGCACGAGGACCACTGCAATGAAGCAACTTACACCCATGGATTCCCATTTCTTCTATTTCGAAGGACCCAATCAGCCGATGATGATTGGCAGCCTCTGGCTCTGTGATCAGAGCACTGCGCCGGACGGTATTGTCCGCCACAAGGAGATTCTCCAGTACATCTCCGATCGCCTGAATACCACCTCCTACTTCCGCCGCCGCCTCGAGCAGGCTCCTTTCCAGCTCGACGATCCTTACTGGCTCGAAGACGAGAACTTCGATCTCGAGTACCACGTACGACACGTTGGTCTACCTCAGCCCGGCGACTGGCGGCAGCTGTGCATCTTTACTGCGCGAACCATGTCACGCAGTGTGGATATGGAGCGCGCCCCCTGGGAGGTCTACATCATCGAGGGCGTGAACAACGTCGAGGGGGTACCGCCGAACAGTTTCGCCGTACTGATCCGGTTCCACCATGCCTACGTGGACGGCAAATCGAGTCTTGAGCTCAGTACCGCGCTTATGGAAGAGACCGCAGCCCATGAATATGGACGCAGGGATCGGGTGGAAGTCGCCGAGCGCGCCCCGACCCGTCTGGAAATGTGGGCCCGTACCGCACCGCGCATGGTCGGCCAGACCTTCCGCAGCATGAGGGCCGGCTTTGATTTTTCACGCAAGAGCCTCGAACTGGCCAACCGTCTGCGCAAGGATGGCCTGCCGGAACAGCGTCGGGTACCCAAGACCATATTCAATACATCGGTCACCCCGCATCGCTCCTATGGCGCCTACACCTGGATCATCCCGCAGCTCAAGCGCATGCGCCAGTTGCACAAGGGCGCCAGTCTGAACGATGTGCTGCTGGCCATTATTGCCGGCGGCATGCGTCGCTACCTGAGCAAGCACAACCAGCTGCCGGAGCGCGATTCGCTGGTATCCATGTGTCCGGTTTCGATACGCCCAGAGGATTCCAAGACAGAGGGCGGCAACCTGATATCGGCGATGTATATTGCCATCGGGACCAATCTGGCCGACCCGGTAGAGCGCCTGCAGGTGATCCAGGCACGCACAGCCAGGGGAATACCGATTGCGAAGGAAGTGCTCTGCGATCTGAGCAATGCGGCAGGCGACATGATGCCGCCAGTAATGCGTGCCTTGGGAGCCTGGGTTCAGAACAAGACTCATATCACCAGCGCCCTGCCATTGATCAATACCGTGATCACCAATGTGCCGGGCATCCCGGGCAACACTACCCGCTATTTCGCTGGCGCTGCCATTCGTGATGTATTCCCGCTGGTTCCAGTATGTGACGGCATGGCCATCAGTCATGGCATGACGGGCATCTATGATCGTCTCAATCTTGGGGTCGTGGCGGATCGCGGCGTGGTGCCGGACATGGACTTCTATATCGAATGCATGAAGGCCTCTACCCAAGAATACGTGCAGGCCACAGAGGCGTTTGAAGCCAAAGCCTTCGCCGCTGCCGCCGAGCAGCTCAAGGCGGCCAAAGCGATCGAGGCGGCCGAGCCCACTTCGGCTTCCAGGGAGGCAGCGTCCCAGGGCGCGGGCGCCCCAGCGAAAAGCAAAACCAGGACCAGGCGCGCCCCTGCCAAACCCAGGAGCAAGCCGGCGGCGAAAAAGGCTGCGGCCCCTGACGCAGCTGCGCCGGCTGCAGCAGCGCCGCCCGCGGCAAAAAAGCACCTGGAGGCCGTGCCCAAAACACCTGCCGTACCCACCGGCACCACCACCAGCACAGCGGGCCCGGCTCTTGCTCCGAAATCACCGGCCACGGCCACGGCGCAGCAGCGCAAGCAGGAGGGCAATTGAGCTATCAATCCGTGAGCGCCCCAGTCAGGGGCGCCAGCCATACCGGAGGTTGCAATGAAATTATTTGAAAAAGCGCGCAGCAAGACCCTGTTGCGCGAGATGGAACAGGCAGAAACATACGAGCAGTGGGCCGAGCTGGCTGCAGCCTGGGATGAACAGAACGGCATGGACGAATGGAAGCACACCGATGCGAGCGAGAATTACGATTTTCGCGGCATTCGCCAGCGCTTGAACCGTCTGCGGGAGTTGCGCAAGCAGGGTGAGTACCATGACCTGCTGTTTGATCTGAACGAAGGCATTCATGGCAATATCGGCGGTATAGGCAAGCCCTCGATGTACAACAAGGCCAAACTGGGCACCAAGAACCTGATCACCGACTTTATTGAGGAAACCTGTGGCGCTCTGCGCGATCTCGACGAGGTGGACGACAGTATTATCTCGCTGGAAGAGAAGCAGGATTTCTTCTTGCGCGCCAGCCACTGCTTTGGTCGCTCGGCGCTGATGCTCAGCGGCGGAGCCGTGCTCGGCTTCTTTCATGCCGGCGTGCTCAAGGCTTTGTTTGACCAGGGGCTGTTACCGGAGATCATCTCCGGGTCCAGTGCCGGCTCGATCCTGGCCGCAACAGCCTGTACTCACCCGGATGAAGAGCTTGCTCACCGTCTGAGCCTGGACAGCCTGCACCACGAGATCGAGGAGACATCGGCCATCCGGCCAGCCTTGTCACTGTTCGGTAATCCGCGGCCAAAAATGGATGCGGACAATCTGGCCGAGTATCTGGCCAAGATCATCCCCGACCTGACCTTTCAGGAAGCCTTCGAGCGGACGGGGCGCAAACTGAATATCACGGTGACCGGCCTGGATCGCCAACAGGCGCCGAGGCTGCTGAACACTGTTACCTCGCCGAACGTGCTGATCCGTTCAGCGGTGATGGCCTCCTGCGCCATATACGGAATCTATCCGCCGGTCACGCTGATGTGCCGCAACGCGCACGGGGAAACCGTACCCTACCTGCCGGACATGAAATGGATCGACGGCTCCTTTGCCGATGACCTGCCTGCCAAGCGACTGGCCCGCCTGTTCGGGGTGAATCACTTCATCTCGAGCATGACCAATCCCGCCGCGCTGGCCATCACACCGGACCCGGATGCGCCCCCGACTGCGTTGCGAGCGATCATCAACTACCAGGCCAACCTGATCAAAAACACCACCGCCGAGGCCATGCGTTTCGGCCGCGACAATATCCGCATCAAGTCGCCGGTCATCAACCTCATGCAGCACCTGGCTTACGGCGTCCTGCGTCAGGAGTACACCGCGGATATCAACATATTCCTGCGCAACCGCTGGGATCATCCCGTTCGCCTGCTGGCTGCGCCGTCCCGCGAGGCCATGGATCGGTTGCTGTTTGAAGGCGAACGCTCCACCTGGGAAAAGGTCGAGATGGTGCGCAACTGCACGGCAATCAGTCGCACCCTGGACGAGATCATCCACCGCCGCGGCTGGGAGAAATAGGTCGGCCTCGGCATCGGGGGTATCCAATAGCCCGGGCGCATCGCACAATAGGGTTTTGCGCGCGGAGTGGATATGAGAGATGAAGTCGAAACGCAGCCCCTGGCAGGGCGCCACATAGCGCTGCCAGAGAGCCGCGAGCTGGACCTGTTCGCCGACATGCTGCTGACGCGCGGTGCCACCGTCCTGAGATGTCCCCTGGTCTCGATCCATGATGCGCCTGACCAGGCGCTCGTAACCCGCTGGATCGAAAGCTTCATCAACGAACCCTTTGATGACCTGATCCTTCTCACCGGTGAAGGCCTGCGTCGATTGCTCGGAACGGCTGAGCGAGCCGGCGGGAGTCTGCGCGAGGATTTTATTGCCAGCCTGGGCCAGGTACGCAAACTGACCCGCGGCCCCAAGCCGGGTACGGCTTTGCGCAAAATAGGGCTCAAGTCCGACCTGGTCGCTTTAGAGCCCACGACCGAGGGGGTTATTCGCACCCTAAGTACAGAGAACCTGCAAGGTCGGCGCGTTGCTGTACAGCTTTATGGGACCGAGCCCAATCTGCCCTTGATCAACTTTCTCAGTGATGCGGGCGCGACTGTCAGTAGCGTGGCACCCTATGTGTACGCCGACGATGTGGAAGACGTCAGGGTAGAGGAATTGATTGCCGCGATCTTGGATCGTCAGCTTGATGCGATCGCCTTTACCAGTGCCACTCAGGTGCGCCGCCTGTTCCAGATCGGCCGTCGCCAGTGTGGGGACGAGGCGCTGACCAACGGTTTGCGCCAATTGAAGGTCGCTGCGGTGGGACCCGTGGTGGCTGACGAATTACGCGAGCGTGACGTGCGGGTCGACCTCATGCCCGAGAGCAGCTTCTTCATGAAGCCGCTGGTACGCGAGCTGGTCAAGTCACTGGGGCCTGCCAGCCAAGTCTAGACAGGCTGTTCAGTGCGCCGGATCCGCCATGGGCGGGCGCTTCTGTGCCCAGGGCTGGGCGCTTTCCAGCTGATGGGCCAGTTGCAGCAGCAGAGGCTCGCTGGCGGTGGGACCGCAGAACTGCACGCCCAGCGGCAGGCCGTCAGCGGTCCAGTGCAATGGTACGCTCATGGCCGGTGTACCGGTCAGGTTGGCCAACTGGGTAAAGGGCACATAGGTCAGATTCTTGCGCGCCATGTCCTCTACCATGTGATCCATCACCCCCCAGCGAGCCAGCATGGGCAGCATCCCGCTGGCCAGCAGCCAGCGCAATGCCCGGGCCTGGCCGGCCGGCAGTTCGGCCTGTTCGTGGCGCATCGGTGGGTGGGCGATTGCCGGGGTCAGGTACAGGTCATGTTGCTGGTAGAAAATGCCCAGCGCCTGACTGAACGTGTTCCATTGCCGGTGACTGTTGATGTAACTGGCGCTGGTCATGCCGCGGCCAAAGGCGGCCAGGGTGCGGGTCAGCAGTTCGAATTCCTCGTCCCGCGCTCCCGTTGCTCTGGCCTGGTCCAGGGTGGCCGCGACCTGACCGAAATACATGTTCAGATAGCAGCGCGCCAGGGCCTGACCGTCATAGTCCGGTTCCGCCTCGACCACCTCGTGACCCATTGAACGCAGCAATTGAACGGTGTTTTCGACCGCGCTAACTGCCTCCGGATGAACCGGGGTGTCTACTGGAGAGCGGGTGCTGTAGCCGATGCGCAGCACGCCCGGATCGCGCACGGACAGCTCGCGAAAGGATCCCTGTGGTGGCTGCAGGATAAACGGATCACCCGGGTTCGGGCCGGCCAGCACATCCATCGCCAGCGCAGCATCACGGACGCTACGGCATACGACCAGATCGCTGGAAGCACCTTCCCAGATTTCACCATGGGCGGGGCCGACCGATACGCGGCCGCGTGAGGGCCGCAAGCCGAACAGACCGCAGCAGGCGGCCGGAATACGGATCGAGCCACCGCCGTCGTTGGCGCCCGCCATCGGCACCATGCCGGCAGCCACGGCTGCAGCCGAGCCGCCGCTGGAGCCGCCAGGGGTGCGCGAGGTATCCCATGGATTGCGGGTGTGGCCGAAAGCGGCGGGGTCGGTAACCCCCTTGAGCGCCAGCTCCGGGGTGTTGGTCTTGCCGATGATCACCGCTCCGGCATTAAGCAGGCGCTGGACTATATGCGAGTGGCGGGTGGCGGGCGTGCGGCTGAAGACCTTGCTACCATTGCCGGTGGGCAGTCCGGCATAGTCCTGGATGGCATCCTTTATCAGCAGGGGGACGCCCGCGAGGGGGCCGCTCAGGGGTTCTGCAGTGCGCTGACGTGCCAGCTCGAACATGGGCTGACACACCGCATTGATACCGGGATTGAGACGATGGTACTGAACGATGGCGATGTCCAGCAATTCGCTGGCGCTGGTTTCACCCTCGGCGACCCTGGCGGCAAGGTCGGTTGCATCGCTTTCTATATAATCGTTCACGGCAAAAGGCATGCTGCTGACCCTTTTATTATTGTCATTGAGCAATTGCTCTAATGGAACGCGATTGCGTATCCACTCGTCAAGTCAAACGCGGCTTTGCCCTTGTCAGCAGAGGCTGGCAGGGCAACAATGCCGCATCGCACGCCAACCAATCCCTCCAAGGATGCTTGATGACCACTGAATCCGACGCCCTGCGCCTGCTCCCCGACCAGTTGACCGCCCCCATCGATCTCGACAGCCTGGGGTTCACCACCACCGACGATCTGGAGCCCTTTCTCGGCATCCTCGGTCAGGACCGTGCGGTCGAGGCATTACAGTTCGGTGTAGCGATGCATCGATCGGGCTACAACGTGTTTGTCATGGGTGAGCCAGGCACTGGCCGTTTTTCCTATGTCATGCGCTACCTCAAGGCCGAGGCCAAGCGCCAGATCACGCCGCAGGATTGCCTCTACGTAAACAACTTTGACGAGCCACGCGAGCCCTGGGTGCTCAGTCTGTCGCCCGGCACCGGCAGTGCTCTGCTGGCCGACATAAACAAGCTCATCGACAATCTTTTGGCGACCTTTCCTGCAGTGTTCGAGCACCCGGCGTTCCAGCAGAAGAAGAGCGCCATCGACCGCGGTTTCAACCAGCGTTATGACCGGGCCATTGATTCGGTGGAGCGCAAGGCGCTGGAAAAGAATATTGCGGTGTACCGCGATGCGCAGAATATAGCCTTTACGCCGATGAAGGATGGCAAGGCCTTGGATGAAGCGGAGTTCGCACAGTTGCCGGAGGAGGAGCGCGAGCGTTTCCATGTGGATATCGCCACGCTCGAGGAAGTACTCAACGAGGCCCTGTCCAGCCTGCCGCAATGGAAGCGTGAATCCAGCAACCAGCTGCGCGAGCTCAATGAGCAGACCATTACCGACTCGATCAAGCCGATCCTCGACCCGCTGCTGGAGAAGTACCATGGCAATAGCGCGGTCTGCGAATATTTCCAGCTGGTCCGCCAGAACCTGCTCAAGACCGTCATCGAGTTGCTGGTTGATGAGCGGGCCCTGGAGCCGCGGCCTGAGGCCTACAAGAAGCAGCTGCTGACCGAGCAATATTGTCCCAGCCTGATCGTTGGCCACGCCGATAGCGGCGGCGCACCGGTGGTGCATGAACCGCATCCCTCCTACGACAACCTGTTTGGTCGCATCGAATACAGTTCGGAGCAGGGCGCACTGATTACCAGCTACCGGCATATTCGTCCGGGTGCGTTGCACCGTGCCAATGGTGGCTACCTGGTGCTAGAGGCAGAAAAACTGCTGGGCGAGCCCTTTGTCTGGGATGCCCTCAAGCGCGCCTTGCAGTCGCGACAGCTGAAAATGGAGTCCCCCTGGGCCGATATGGGGCGCCTGACCACGGTCACCCTGACCCCGGAGGTCATTCCCCTTTCGGTGAAGGTCGTCATCATCGGTTCGCGGCATCTGTATTACACCCTGCAAGACCTGGATCCGGACTTCCAGGAAATGTTTCGCGTGCTCGTGGATTTTGACGAGGATCTGCCCCGCAATCCCGAAAGCATCGAAAGCATGGCTCAGCTATTGAAGACGCGTACCTCCGAAGAGGGGCTGGCGCCGCTTACTGCCGCTGCGGTGGCTCGGGTAATGACCCACAGCGCTCGCCTGGCCGAACATCAGCATCGGCTCTCCGCGCGTATCAGTGATATTTTTCAGCTGGTGGCTGAAGCAGACTTTACCCGGCAGCTGGCGGGAGATCCGCTGACCGATACCGCTCACATCGAGCGGGCTTTGCAGGCCAAGGAGACCCGCACTGGCAGGGTCAGCGCGCGTATCCGCGAGGACATGCTGTCCGGCGTGATACTCATCGACACCGACGGCGCCGAAGTGGGCAAATGCAACGGGCTGACGGTACTTGAGGTGGGCGACTCCGTGTTTGGTGTGCCGGCGCGGATCAGCGCGACCGTGTATCCGGGCGGAAGCGGGATCGTGGACATCGAACGGGAAGTGGAGCTTGGCCAGCCGATCCATTCCAAGGGCGTAATGATCCTGACCGGATACCTGGGCAGTCGCTATGCACAGCATTTCCCCCTGGAGATTTCGGCCAGCATCGCACTGGAGCAGTCCTACGGCTATGTGGACGGTGACAGCGCCTCGCTGGGTGAAGTCTGCGCATTAATGTCCGCGTTGTCACGCACGCCACTCAAGCAGGGCTTTGCCATCACCGGCTCGATCAACCAGTTTGGCGAGGTGCAGGCGGTGGGCGGTGTCAACGAGAAGATCGAAGGGTTCTTCCGGCTCTGTCTCGCCCGCGGTCTGACCGGCGAACAGGGCGCCATCATTCCACGGTCCAACGTGCCCAATCTCATGCTGGACCAGAGTGTGCTTGATGCGGTGAAAGCCGGTCTGTTCAACATCTATGCGGTCAGTCAGGTCGATCAGGCAATGGGTCTGCTGGCCGGGCAGGAAACCGGAGTGGCGGATGACAAGGGTCACTTCCCCGAAGGTACGATCAACGCACGCGTGGTCGGTCGCCTGCGGGAGATCGCCGAATTGCAGCGCGAGGATGAGGGTGGCCATGGGACCGATCAGACCGAAGCAAAACCGCGCGGTCGCGTCTGATCACTCGGTGAACAATCGTGCGCAGGCCAGAAAGGGCAAGCTGCAGAGCAGTGTTTCCCGGGTTTGTTAACAGAGTTATCCACAGATCGTGTGGACGAGATGGCCGGTGGAGACGTGTTTCTGTGTTGTCAATCCCCCAGACTTGTCAGGGAGGCGGGACCGGATCCCGATCATGAAATCGATGCCTTGTCCAGCTGCAGGCACCATGATTCGGTGGCCAACAAGTGTTTGAATGGCGCGTGCCGAACGCTGTCTGTTTTTTGTACTATGGCGCGGTTCGCCGCGCTGGCAGGGGCTGCAGCATGTTTGTCTCGTGCTGCCCACAGACTTATCCACAATAACTGTGAACAACTTCATGGCATGCAAATCTGTATGCCGGATTTCATAAACAAATAAGGTACCCATCAGAATGGAACGTGCTCTGGAAACGCTTTTGTATGCAGCTCGCTGGATCCTTGCCCCGATTTATCTGGGTCTGTCTCTGGCGCTGTTTGCATTGGCCGTCAAATTTTTTCAGGAGGTGATACATCTTGTCCCCAATCTGTTCGCCATTGCCGAGGCTGATCTGATACTGGTGGTGCTGTCGCTGGTAGACATGGCGCTGGTGGGCGGGTTGTTGGTCATGGTGATGATCTCGGGCTACGAGAACTTCGTCTCCCAGCTGGATATACGCGAGGGCCAGGAAAAGTTGAGCTGGCTAGGCAAGATGGATTCGAGCTCGCTGAAAATGAAGGTGGCTGCTTCCATTGTGGCGATTTCCTCCATCCACCTGCTCAAGGTGTTCATGAACGCCCAGAATATTCCGAATGACAAGATGATGTGGTACGTGATCATTCACATGACATTCGTTGTGTCCGCTTTCGGCATGGGGCTGCTGGACAAGATTGCCAAGGCAGAGAGCGCGCTCCTGGCGAAAAAGGACAATATGTAACACCTGTAAATGGAGCGTCATTCCGGGCCCCGGTATAGTTTGCCGAACGGTTGTTACGGAGATGGCTGATGACGCTTGAACAGTTGCAGGAACTGGCCGGTCAGGGCGGGGTTGTCGAACTCAACGTCCTTTCCCACGAAGGATCGATCTATCTGGTGGAGGCTGTCACCGACGATGGCAGCGTGATGCTCAAGAAGCAGCTTGGTGACACACGGCCGTGGACATTCCGTTCCTTCGAGCAGGCCCGCCGGGCGCTGTTTGATGTCCCCCTCGAAACCATCGATCTGGTGCACAACAACATCTATGACGAAATAGGCCCCGGTTTCAATGCCGAGAACCGGGCGCCGGCGATGCGCCTGACCTATCCGCTGCGGCCATGAGCGGTAACCTTGTTCTGATTCTGGGTGACCAGCTCAGTCACGACCTGACAAGCCTGCGCGAGGCTAAACCCGGGACCGACAGGATCCTGATGGCGGAGGTCATGGAGGAGGGTACCTACGTTGCCCATCATCCCAAGAAGATTCTCTTCATTCTCTCGGCGATGCGCCACTTTGCTGACGAGTTGCGTGAGCGCGGCTTCACGGTTGACTACATCCGTCTGGACGATACCGACAATACGGGTACCCTGACCGGAGAGCTGGGCAGGGCGCGCGAGCGTCTCAAGCCAGACTGTATCCTGCTCTGCGAACCCGGTGAATGGCGTCTTCTGGCGGCATTTCGCGGCGCCCGGGAAACCTGGCCGGAACTGCAGTTGCTCGAAGACGACCGGTTCTTCTGCAGCCACGAAACCTTCCGGAACTGGGCCGGGGACCGCAAACAGCTGCGTATGGAGTTCTTCTACCGGGAGATGCGCAAGCACACGCGGTTGCTGCTTGACCCTGACGGCGGCCCGGAGGGTGGCAGCTGGAACCTCGACGCGGAAAACCGCAAGGCACTTCCCGACAATACCCAGATCCCTGCGCAGCCTGAGTTCGCCGAGGACGGGATCACGCAGGAGGTGAGCCGCCTGGTAGCCGAGCATTTCCAGAGCCACTACGGCACGCTGGCGGGTTTCGATTACCCGGTTACTGCCGAGCAGGCTGAACGGCTCTGGAGCACCTTCCTGGAACAGGGGATGCCGCATTTTGGCGACTATCAGGACGCCATGGCGGACCATCAGCCCTACCTTTTCCATGCGCGCATTGCTGCGGCGATGAATATCGGCCTGCTTGACCCGCGTCGCGTATGCCTGGATGTCCAGGCGGCCTATCGGGCCGGTGACATCCCGCTGAACGCCGCCGAGGGTTTCATCCGCCAGATACTCGGCTGGCGCGAGTATGTGCGCGGTATCTACTGGTTGCTCATGCCGGATTACGCGGATAACAACAGCCTGGGCAATCGGCGCGACCTGCCGGCGTTCTACTGGACCGGCAAGACCCGCATGCGCTGCATGCAGCAAGCCATAGGCCAGACCCTGGAACATGCCTATGCGCACCATATCCAGAGGCTGATGGTCACCGGCAACTTTGCACTGCTGGCGGGCATCGAGCCCAAACAGATCTGTGACTGGTATCTGGCGGTCTACATGGATGCGTTCGATTGGGTCGAGCTGCCCAATACCCTGGGCATGGTGATGCATGCCGATGGCGGTTATCTGGGATCGAAACCCTACTGCTCGAGCGGCCAGTACATCAAGCGCATGTCCAACCACTGCCAGAGCTGCAGCTACAAGGTCACCGAAAAAACCGGAGAGAAGGCCTGCCCGTTCAATTCACTCTACTGGCATTTTCTGATGCGTCACCGGGAGCAGTTCGGTACCAACCATCGCATGAAGATGATCTACGGCAATCTCGACCGCATGACCGACAAGAGTCAGAAGGCGCTCTGGGACTGGGGCGAGACGTTGTTACAACGACTGGACAACGGCGAGGCGCTGTGAAGCGCAAGGGTGATCTGGCAAGCAAGACCTGCGCGCGCTGTGGTCTGCCTTTCAGCTGGCGCAAGAAATGGGCACGTTGCTGGGACGAGGTCAGGTATTGCTCCGAGCGTTGCCGCCGGAGCAAGAATATCCCTCTGCCCTGACCCTGCGCTCAGCGGCTGGCCTTGAGCACCACGAACTTGGGATTCGCCGCCAGCTGCTCGACCCGGTCAAAGGCACTGCGCAGCTTGACGTGATAACCCAGGTGGCGATTGCCGACAACCATAAGGCTGCCATCGGATTGCAATGCTTCGCTGCTTTGAGCAAACAGTCGTTTGGCCATTTCATCCCCGACCGCCTGCTGCTGGTGGAAGGGCGGATTACACAGCACCAGAGCCGCGCTGGCGGGTGCTACCTCCGTCAGGCCGTCACTGACCAGGAATTCCGCTGCGCGGCCGGGAAAGGTTTTCTGGAAATTCATGCGGGCCGAGGCTACTGCCGCGTGCGACTCGTCGACAAACACCAGCTGCGCCTCGGGGTTGAGCTGGGCGGCCCGGATGCCCAGGGCTCCGTTGCCGCAACCCAGATCAATGATCCGCTTGTCACCCATGCCGGTGGGTACCGTCTCGAGTAGCAGGCGCGTGCCGTTATCCAGCTTGTCGCGGGAAAACACCCCAGGCAGATTCGTCAGTTCGATATCGCCGCCAGGCAGCGGGTAGCGGGTCGTCAGCTCAGGCTCGGCCGCGGCCATGGCCTGATCGTTTCTGGCGGTGAGCAGACGTGCCTTTTTCCAGGCCAGAGAGGCCTGGTAGGGCCCGATATGCCTGGCCAGCAGATCCCCCGCTGCGTGGGGCAGATGCTTGAGCATCGCGCCAGCGATGACGACGGCATCGCCGGTCAGCTGCGTACGCAGGCGTGCGAGCTGGTCTTCCATCAAGGCCAGGCTCTTGGGCACCCGGATCAGCACCTGGCTGTAAGGGCCCGGTGGCAGCTGCTGACTGTCGATGAACTGCACTGCATCCGCGGCAAGACCGTTATGGGCCAGGTTCGCCTGAAGCGCCAGGCGGGCTAGCTCGGAGTCACTCCAGCTATGCGGTTTGTGCTGCGGGCTGGCCGAGGCCAGTGCACAGGCCAGAGTACCGAAATGGTCGTTGACCACCAGTACCGGCAGATCGCCGGCAGGGTGCTCGGCCAGGGCCTGCAGCAGGTATACATCAGCTGTGTCAAAGGCTTGCAGGGTGGGGTTGCCGGTGACGGGGTAGCGTTCGAGCTCAAGGGAGCCGAACGCCGTGGAACATGTTTGCATGGGTCTGCCGCTGTGGGTGGGTCGGGTCTGTATGACGGCCCGCAGTATACCCCAGTTGCCCCCGTCTCCGTCCGCTGTTACTGGCGCTGTTGCTGAAGCAGGTCGCGGATCTCGCCGAGCAGTATTTCCTGCTTGCTCAGGGTTTCCACTGGCGGCGGTGCAGGTTCTTCGACTTCTTCACGCTTGAGGTTGTTCATGACCTTGATGGCGACGAAGATGGCCGCCGCCACAATCAGGAAATCGACAATGCTCTGGATGAACAGGCCATAACCCAGGGTCACTGCCGGCAATTCACCCTGCGCCTCGCGCAGTATGATCGCCAGATCGGCGAAGTCGACCCCGCCGATCAGCAGGCCCAGTGGTGGCATTGCCACGTTGGCGACAAACGATGACACCACCTTGCCGAAGGCGGCACCGATAATGATGCCGATCGCCATCTCTACAACATTTCCCCGCATTGCAAACGCTTTGAACTCATGAAGTAAACGCATGGCAACTTGTCCTTTGTAGGGCTTCCCTGAAGTGGTAGCTGCGCCTATTTGAGCGCGTGTTGCAGTGTTTCGCAAACGATTTTCAACGCCTGGATACGACCATGGCGTTTGTCCTCGCTGGATATGACATGCCAGGGAGTCTCGTTGCGGTCAGTGAACTCGAGCATGTCATGCACCGCCTCGCGATAGGCGGGCCATTGCTTGCGGTTGCGCCAGTCTTCTTCTGTCAGCTTGTAGCGCTTGAGCGGCGAAGCCTCCCTAGCCTGGAAGCGGTCGAGCTGCTCCTGCGCGCTGATGGCCAGCCAGAACTTGATGACCAGGGTGCCGGCCTGCTTCAGTTGCTGCTCGAAGTCATTGATCTCGCCGTAGGCACGCTGCCACTGGGGCGGGCTGCAAAAGCCCTCGACGCGCTCGACCAGTACCCGGCCATAGTAGCTGCGATCGAAAACCACGATGGTCCCGGGTGCGGGAATACGCCGCCAGAATCGCATCAGGTAAGGTTGCAGCCGCTCCTCGTCGGTTGGTGCGCGCGTACCATGCACCCGAAAATAGCGCGGATCCAGGCACTGGGTTATACGCCGGATGGTGCCACCCTTGCCGGCGGCATCGGTGCCCTCGAATACCAGCAGCAGGCTGCGATGGGCGAAATCGGGATGCCTAACCAGCGTTCTGAGCAGATTCTGGTAATGATCGAGCTGTTGCTTGTATTCGTCCTTGTCGAGCTGCTGGCCATAATCCAGCTCGTCCAGGCGTGCCCGGGCAGAGGGGATCCAGCTGTGCGGACGCACGGCAGTATCCTGCAGATGGCTTTGCAGCTGGGTGCGGATCGCCCCGAGTAACAGACGGCCGATCTGCAGGTCCCGTGCGCGGGACTCAGCTCCGTCCACCTGGATCCAGGGTGCGCCCTCTGCCGAGGTGATGTCGCTGGCCTGGCGGACTGCGTCCCGCACACGATCAAATGCATCGCCATCGAAATCGCTCCACTCACGCATCGCCACCTCGGTCGGCGCGGACGACTGGTCTGCCAGCTCCCTGCTGTCGCCAGTTTCCAGATCCAACCATAGCTTGATCACTGTCGCGCCTTCATGCACCAGCATCTGTTCGAAGCGCAGGATATCCTGCAACTGCTGCTGGTAGGCTTCTGCCGTGATCTGGCCAAGGCTGACTTCGCGTATCGGCTGGTGATACCAGGCGCCCAGGTAGAAGCCAATCTCGCCCGCCAGGGGCAGTGTGCGGAAATAGCGCCAGAAAGGGGGCATCTGCCGCTCAAGACCCCGGGGCAGGGGGAATGCGCGGGTGTTGAGAAAGCGGTTGTCCAGCCAGCCGTAGAAGGTATCCAGCACCTCGGCCTTGCCGGCGAAATCGTTACCGCCAATCAACAGCAGAATGGGCCCCTTGCCGGCCTTGCGCAGCTCGTACTGAGCTTCGAGCAACTGCTCATTGAGCTGCTCAAGCTGTTCCTTGTCGGAGCGGTCTTTGTCAGGCATTGGCGGGCCAGTGGATATCGGGCAGGTGTTCGAACCCGGGCTTGGCGAACAGGTAGCCCTGGAACAGAAAAACACCCATGGTTCTGAGTATCTCCAGCTCTTCCCGACTCTCGATACCCTCGGCGATAACATCGATGTTCAACGCCTTGCAGACTCCGAGGATGCCCTGCACGATAGCCTGCCTGACTGGATCGCGGTCGATATCGCGAACAATGTCCATATCCAGCTTGATGATATCTGGCTGGAATTCGGCGAGCAGGTTGAGGCCCGAGTAACCAGCACCAAAGTCATCGATGGCCGTCCTGAATCCCTGTCGCTTGTACTCCTTGATGATGCTCTTGAGATGCTCTTTGTCTACCAGCCGCTCGTTCTCGGTAATTTCGAATATCAGCCGGTTGGTTGGAAAGTTGTAGCGACGGGCTGCCTCAAGGGTTGCGCGGATACAGGTGGCCGCCTGGTAGACCGCATTGGGCAGGAAGTTGATGCTGATAAAACAGGGAATCTTCAATCGCGAGGCCAGCTCAACCGCCTTGACCCGGCAGGACTGGTCGAAGACGTAGCGGTTGTCCTCATTGACCTTCGACAACATGCTGGCCGCGCCGGCGCCATCGGTGCCGCGAATCAGGGCTTCGTAGGCGAAGACACTGTTGTCGCGGGTATCCACGATCGGTTGAAAGGCCATGGTGAAATCGAAGCATAGCGGCTCGTTTTCCTGACAGGCCTTGCACGGTTTGGGAATTTCAATCTCGGTCGGCATACAATGGTCTCTTGTTCACATACGGGCAGAGTATAGTCGATAGGGATGCTGGCCATTGGCCTGTTGAGCCAATCGACTGGGCAGTCCGAAATCCTGCTTGGAAAGTAGCATCTTTGTTTCACCCCCGGGGAGCCCGATGGCAAAAAACAAGCGTATCTATGGTTGCACCGAATGTGGCGCCACCTTTTCGAAGTGGGCCGGCCAGTGTGGCGAATGTCAGGCCTGGAACACCCTGGTCGAAACGGTCGTCGACATCACGCCGACCGGCGGCACGGGTTCCGCAGCCGGCCGGTCCGGGCATTGGGCCGGTCAGGCGGCGCAGGTGCGTACCCTGGCGGAGGTCTCGACCGAAGAGGTGCCACGTCAGCCTAGCGGGTCCTCCGAGCTGGACCGGGTGCTTGGCGGTGGGCTGGTCACCGGTTCGGTCGTGCTGATCGGGGGGGATCCGGGCATCGGCAAGTCGACCATCCTGTTGCAGACCCTGTGCCAGCTGGCCGAAAGCATGCCGGCGCTCTATGTGACCGGGGAGGAGTCACAGCAGCAGGTCGCCATGCGTGCCAGGCGCCTGGGGTTGCCGGAGGAGCGCTTGCGGGTGATGACCGAGACCTGCATTGAAAGCATCATCGCTACTGCCCGCGTGGAGAAGCCGCGGGTCATGGTAGTGGATTCGATCCAGACAATCTTTACTGAGCAATTGCAGTCTGCGCCGGGTGGTGTTGCCCAGGTGCGCGAAAGCGCGGCCTTGCTGGTGCGTTATGCCAAACAGAGCGGTACCGCCATCTTCCTGGTAGGTCACGTGACCAAGGAGGGCTCACTGGCCGGACCGCGCGTGCTTGAGCATATGGTCGATACGGTGCTGTATTTCGAAGGCGAGGCCGACGGCAGGCTGCGGATGCTGCGGGCGGTGAAGAATCGCTTTGGCGCGGTGAACGAACTCGGCGTGTTCGCCATGACGGACAAGGGCCTTAAGGAAGTCTCCAACCCATCGGCGATCTTTCTCTCGCGCTACGAAACGCCTATCCCCGGTAGCGTGGTCATGTCCACCTGGGAGGGGTCCCGGCCGATGCTGGTGGAGGTACAGGCGCTGGTGGATACCTCGCACCTGGGCAATCCGAGGCGGGTCACGCTGGGCCTGGATCAGAATCGTCTGGCCATGCTGCTGGCTGTCCTGCATCGCCATGGCGGGGTGGCAACCTACGACCAGGACGTATTCGTCAATGTGGTGGGTGGCGTCAAGGTGCTGGAAACAGCCGTGGATCTGGCGTTGCTGGCGGCAGTCATGTCGAGCCTGCGCGATCGCCCCTTGCCGATGGATCTGATGGTATTCGGGGAGCTGGGGCTGTCGGGCGAGATACGCCCGGTGCCCAGTGGTCAGGAACGCCTGAAGGAGGCCGCAAAACATGGTTTCACCCGGGCCATCGTACCCAAGGCCAATGCGCCCAAGGAGAGCCCCAAGGGCATGCAGGTGATCGGGGTCACGCGGCTGGACGAGGCCCTGTCGGCCATTTTCGACTGATCAGAGCAGGCCGCCCAGTTCTCGCTCCAGCAATTTTTCATCACCGGTATTGAGCGCTATCAGGCGCTTGAGATGACTGATCGAATCCAGATCGATATAGTCGCATTCGAAGCCGAGCAGGCCTTCTTCCGCGTGGGCGAGATGGACGTCCATGCGGATCTGACTGCCTTCCGCCAGTTCGATGACGGCGTTGAACTGGGCATCTTCCCTGACATGATTCCAGCGCTCCGGCTCGAGCACCAACAGGCCGTGCAGTGACAGGTCCACCAGTTGCACCTCGATATCCACCCCGTCCTGACGCAGTAGAGTTCGAGCGTCAAAGGGGACGCGGGTAAAACGGCGGCGGTCTTCACTCATGATGTTGCCTTGGCGGAATATGTGTATCCCATACTATAGCCCCAATTGGCGCTGTCATATCACGCCTTGTGCAAGCATGGCCTGCGCGACCTTGGTAAATCCGGCCAGATTGGCTCCCTTGACGTAGTCGATATAGTCCTCGTCCTGCTTCCCCGACTGCACGCAGGCCTGGTGGATGCATTGCATGATGTCCTGCAGTCGCTCGTCTATCTCCTTTTCATTCCAGCGCAGATGCATGGCGTTTTGTGACATTTCCAGGCCGCTGACAGCGACTCCGCCGGCATTGGCTGCCTTGCCCGGTCCGAAGAGTATGCGCGCCTCGCGGAAAAGCTTTATGGCCCCGTTGGAAGAGGGCATGTTGGCGCCCTCGATAACGCACTGGCAGCCGCTGTCGAGCAGGATCCGTGCATCGTCTTCGTCCAGTTCATTCTGGGTTGCGCAGGGCATGGCTATATCGCATTCCAGCCGCCAGGGACCGCAGCCCGGCAAGAACTCTGCACCCTCAAGGTGCCCCAGTTCCTCAAGGCTGCCCCTTTTCCCTTTTTTCAGATCGACTACCGCCTGCCACTGGTCCGAAGACAGGCCTTGCGGGCAGTGCAAAGTGCCGTTGGAGTCGGACATCGAAACCACTATCGCACCGAGCTGCAACAGCTTGCACACCGCATGCTGGGCAACGTTGCCCGAGCCGGAGACCGCTACGCGTTGGCCCTCGATGCCGGCACCACGGGTATTGAGCATCTCGCGGGTGAAGTAGACCACGCCATAACCGGTCGCTTCCGTTCGCAGCAGGCTGCCGCCGTAGCTCTGCCCCTTGCCGGTGAGCGCGGAGGTGTTGCCGTTGGTCATGCGTCGATACTGGCCATAGAGGTAGCCAATTTCCCGTGGGCCGACGCCAATGTCACCGGCCGGTACATCCAGGTCTTCCCCGATATGGCGAGCCAGTTCGGTCATGAAGGCCTGGCAGAAGCGCATCACTTCGCCGTCGCTCCTGCCCTTGGGGTCAAAGTCCGCCCCACCCTTGGCGCCGCCCAGGGGCAGCGTGGTCAAGGCGTTCTTGAACACCTGCTCGAACGCCAGAAACTTCAGCACGCCCAGATCTACCGATGGATGGAAGCGCAGCCCGCCTTTATAGGGGCCTATGGCGCTGTTCATCTGCACGCGATAGCCACGGTTGACCTGGACTACGCCATCATCGTCCACCCAGGGGACGCGAAAAATGACGGTGCGCTCGGGTTCGATCAGCCGGTCGATGATGCCGTTTTCGAAATAGTGCGGAGTTTCTTCCAGAAACGGCCAGAGGCTGTCGAGCACCTCTGCCACCGCCTGATGGAATTCAGGCTGATCGGCGTCGCGTTCCTGCATTTTCTTCAGATAGTCGCTCAGCGAGTGACGCATGTCTGGCTCCTCGGTACCGTGAATGCAGAAACTCTAGCAGAGCCTGCAGGAACGGCCCGCGAGGGAAAACAACTGGCAACAAAAGGGAGGCGCGTGGCTGTACCGTTACGCTGGGCGGCCAAGGGGGTAGCAGATGCAAGCAGCCCGCCAGAAGGCGGGCTGAAGGGTACTCTGGGTGAGGGCTATCCGGCCTCAGGCCAGTTTCTTGTAGCGCACGCGGTGCGGCTGGGCGGCGGCCTCACCGAGGCGCTTCTTGCGGTCGGCCTCGAACTCGGTGTAGTTGCCCTCGAAGAAGCTGACCTTGCCTTCGTCCTCGTAGGACAGGATGTGTGTGGCGATACGATCCAGGAACCAGCGATCGTGCGAAATCACAATGGCTGAACCGGGAAAGTCGAGCAGGGCTTCTTCCAGCGCCCGCAGGGTTTCCACGTCAAGATCGTTGGATGGTTCATCAAGCAGCAGCACGTTGGCGCCTTTCTTCAGCGTCAATGCCATATGCAGACGGCCGCGCCCCCCGCCGGAAAGATCCTTGACGAATTTCTGCTGATCCGCACCCTTGAAGTTGAAGCGTCCCACGTAGCCGCGCGACGGCACCTCATAGTTGCCCACCTTGATCATGTCAAAGCCATCTGAAACCTGCTCCCAGACGGTTTTCTTGCCGTCGAGCTCGTCACGGCTCTGGTCGACACTGGCAATTTCGACCGTCTCACCGATGACGATTTCGCCGCTGTCGGGCTGTTCCTTGCCGGTGATCATGCGGAACAGGGTCGACTTGCCCGCCCCGTTACCACCGATAACCCCGATGATGGCCCCCTTGGGGACAGCGAAGGTCAGGTCGTCGATCAGTACACGGTCGCCATAGCCCTTGCTCACGTGATTGAACTCAATCACCTTGTCGCCCAGGCGTGGGCCGGCTGGAATGTAGATTTCGTTGGTTTCGCTACGCTTCTGGAATTCCTGTGACTGCAGCTCCTCGAAGCGCTGCATCCGGGCCTTGGATTTCGCCTGACGCCCCTTGGCGCCCTGGCGCACCCACTCCAGTTCGGCCTTCATCGCCTTGGCATGGGACGATTCCTGTTTGGATTCCTGCGCCAGGCGCACCGCTTTGGATTCGAGCCACTGGGAATAATTGCCCTCGAAGGGGATGCCATGACCGCGGTCGAGCTCCAGGATCCAGCCCGCCACGTTGTCGAGGAAGTAGCGGTCGTGGGTCACAGCCACCACGGTGCCCGGGAAGTTGTGCAGAAACTGCTCCAGCCAGGCCACCGAGTCGGCATCCAGGTGGTTGGTCGGCTCGTCGAGCAAGAGCATGTCTGGCGCCGAGAGCAGCAGTCGGCACAGTGCAACCCGGCGCTTCTCACCGCCTGACAGGTGCTCGATGCGTGCATCCCACGGCGGCAGGCGCAGGGCGTCTGCGGCCACTTCGAGCTGACGGTCCAGGTTATGGCCATCGCCAGCCTGGAGAATCGCTTCCAGCTTGGCCTGTTCGGCGGCCAGGGCATCGAAATCGGCGTCGGGTTCGGCGTAGGCGGCATAGACTTCGTCCAGGCGTGCCTGGGCATCCTTTATCTCGCTGACGGCTTCCTCGACAATTTCCCGCACGGTTTTGGCCGGATCCACTTCCGGCTCCTGGGGCAGATAACCGATCTTGATACCCGGCATCGGCCGCGCTTCCCCTTCGATCTCGGTATCCACGCCAGCCATGATGCGCAGCAGCGTCGACTTGCCCGAGCCGTTCAGGCCCAGCACGCCGATCTTGGCGCCAGGGAAGAAGGACAGTGAAATGTCCTTGAGAATGCGGTTCTTCGGCGGGACGACCTTGCCGACCCGGTGCATGCTGTATACGTATGATCCTGTTTGTCCTGTTTTGTCGCCTTTGGCCATATACAAATACCCTCAATGATTGATGCTTCTTGGTCTTGATGGTTCTAAAGGAACCAAGAAGTGTAAAGTTGGAGACTTGACCTGAATCCCCGCTTTGCTTATTCTATAAATGTAAAGTTCGGGGATGAGATAATGGCATATCAAGTCGTGGAAATTCGGCTCAATGGTGGTCGAGAAAAGGTTTTGGTGCAAGACCGGGTGCCGCTTTACTATCCCAATCTGTGGGTGACACATAAGTACCGGAATCGTTCGCCAAACACACAAGATAAGATTCTGAGACACATAGCACTGTTTCATCAGTTTCTTGACAGTCTGTCCATCGATCTAATTTCACGACTCGAACAGCGCCCAAAAGCGGCCTACCTAACCGACAGTGAAATCAGCCGATTCATGGTTGATGCGCATCTCTCAAAAATCACGTTAGACAAAAAATACGCCGGTGTGAGCTTGCTCGAAAAAGCCTACGAGTTCGTCGGCGGGGCTCACGCCGATCAGCGCTGCGAGACTGTTCGGGATTATCTTGATTTCCTTTACGAAAGGCTTGGCGACGAAGTTGCGCGAGAGGATGCCGCCAGAGATCTTAAAAAGCGGTTTGATCGAAAGATCAAGGCTGCTAGACCCGCCTGGAAAAGAACACGGAATAACGAGATAAAAGGACTGACTAATGAGCAACGGGAATCTTTGCTTGAGATTGCTCACCCTGAGAGTCATGCCAACCCGTTTACCACTGAGGCCCACAAGTACCGCAATTACATCATCGTGCTACTAGGATTGGAGCTAGGATTACGTCGATCTGAGATGCTCCTGATTAAGCTCAGCGATATCATGTGGCACATCAATCAGATTGCCGTTGTAGGCTTGGAAGATGAATCGATTGATCCTCGTAAGGCTGGTCCGCGCCCTAAAACGAATGAACGCATGCTGCCGATACCCGACGAGCTTGCACGGGCTATTCAAAAGTACGTCGATACGTACCGGCGCTCCGAGACCAGCACGTCTGATGCGAACAACCATCCTTTTCTTCTTGTGGCTCATCATCGCAATGAGGGTCAGCCCATGTCCATTAAAGCCGTCGATGGTTTGTTCAATCGGTTGGGTGAAATAGTGCCGGAGCTGGCAGGGATTCACTCCCACAGCTTGCGCCATGATGCGGTATTCACACTGCTTCGCAGCATGAAGGAGGATCTGGACGCACTGACTCCCGAAGATCGCACAACGCAAACACAGAAGGTGCTGACCTATGCATTCGGGTGGAGCTCAAACTCCGAGATGCCAGGGCTTTACGGCGCTAAATACTGGAGAGAAGAGGCAAACAAAGCGATAACAAAGCGGTCCGAGAAATTCAAAGGTATTCGTGAGAAAGTGGAAGCCGCCATCAATCAGCGGGATAAGCAATGAACATCTCACTCGCCGCATTTGAAGCACCTTCAGCCGATGAACTCGATGATTGGCTTGATCAGCCACGACTGGCGAAGTGCGGGAAGCTGTTCATTCCTTCCTTGCCGATGTGGAGGCCAGATAAGACCTACACATCAGTCAACTGGCAAGCCGCTATCGCCTGCGTCCCCTTCGAATGGCAACGTTGGCTTCATGCCGCGCTGGCGTACCGCATGGTAGAGCTGGAACAGTCAACAATGTTTAATTTCGCATCAATGCTATCACGAGCAGCTGAGGCTGGTTTGAGCCCCTTGAGCGAGAATCAGATAATCGATTTGCGTGATCGCTTTACGGTGGGTGAATTTTCGGTGTTGGTCAGCTTTATGGTTTTCTGGCATTCCTGCGAATCCCTGGAGCGACGCCCGGACCAAGCACTGATCGATGCCTACGCGGCAATGCCGAGGAAAACGGAATCACGTCGAGACGTAATCTTGAGTTTGGATCCCGAAGAGGGGCCTTTCACATCGGATGAGCAGAATGCACTGCATCAGTGGTCGCATGAGGCATTTTGTCATGGTGTGCTTGATCCTGAGCGTTACCTCTATCTGCGGCTGCTGATGGTGTATGGGCAACGCGGATTTCAGCTGCGCATGTGCGTCTTCGGTGATTTTATCAGGACAGAGCAGGGCTACAAGATCCGACTCTTTTGGGCTAAGCAGCGAGATGACGCTGGAGGCTTCCGTAAAAAATACGAGACCTTTAACCTCGATGCAGATCTCTATGCCACGATCGAGGCCTATCAATCACTTGTGCTGGCCCGTCTGAAGTTGGAGTATCCCGATCGAGCTGATTGGGATCGGGCGATCAGGAACGTCCCGCTCTTTCGTCGTAAATTAGCTAGTAGGCCCAATTCCCTAAACATCAGCCCTCTCCCTGTCATTATCAACAGCAATGACTTTAATTCACTCGAAAAGGGACCCAACTCGGACTTTCATGCTGCCTCGGGCAGCACGTTCGGTTGGTTGGCGCAGATGGAAAAGATGGATGGCTTTCCGGTATCAAGTCGGACCCATGAGCCTCTGAAAATCACCAGGGGACATCGTTTCCGCCACACCTTGGGGACCGATCTCTCAAATGCTGGCCTGGATGAATGGTCGATCGCCCATGCGCTGATGCACAAGAAAACCACTACGGTTCGCAAGTACCGACAAGTCTCCGCAGAGCTGATGAGTCTGATAGACGCAAAGATGTCCGATCATCTTGCAGTGGTTGTAACTGCTTTTTCTGGGACCATTGTGACGGATCGTGAGTCAGCTAAAAATGGTTTCAGGGCAGATCGTCAAATTCAGGACCTAGCTGTCTGTGGTGCGGATACGGCCTGCCATTTAGATGCTCCACTATCGTGCTATGGGTGCAGGAAATTCCAACCACTCCTCTATGCTGATCACGCAGCCTCACTGGAGCGCATGGAGCGTTACCGAGCGCAGGTAATCGATCAAGATAAAATCACGGGCGCGATTTGGGATCGAGCCATCCTTGCCTGTCGCAAGGTCATACTGGACTGTAGATCGCTTATCTCCCAGAGCGAGACACAGGGAGATGATGCGTGAGCAATATCGAGCCGTTCAAGCCCACAAGCAGCCTCAAGGCTGCGGAGCAGATGGATGTCTTTATTGGGTGGGCAAAAGCCACTCTGCCCAAAGGCGTCCCACATAAAGTCTATGCGGGTGTGCGATGGGAGGACTTATCTTGGCATCAATGGGGTATTCGAAGTTGCACTTTCTACACATTGGGCAATGGAAGATACATCAAGGCAATTGATAAGATACCCATGCAGCCACCTTTTATTGATTTTGCTAAAGCGGTGATCGTGCATCGCCGGATCTTGAACGATAAGAAGAGTGTTGTTACCTGTCTCACAGCACTTAAAGCTTTGGAGGCGGCGCTGGTCGAAATCACCGGTCTAACTGATGTCACTCGGATCAGCGCGGGCGTTTGCAATAAGGCTTGTGAGTACATTCAGTCGAATAAGAACAGGGGCAACGAGGCCTACGCCGTTGGCAAGGCCCTAGAAAATATCGTTGATTTGATGAAAGAGAAGAAGCTGCTAAAGACGCCCTTTCGCTGGAGCTCACCGTTCCTTTACAAATCGAGAGGCACGCTGAAGCAGCAGAGGATTGATCGTCAGACGAAACTCCCGAGCCATGAATCGATTAAGGCCTTGGGCGAGATCTTCCATAACAACCTGACTAGCCCAATAGACGTTATCACAACCTCTGCCTGTGCGCTTCTGTTGAGCCAGCCAAGCCGTGTAGGCGAATTGGCCGACCTACCTCTCGATTGTATCGTCTACAGGGTAGGTGGAGATGGCAGTCAACGTATGTTCCTCCGCTGGTACAGTGAGAAAGGGTTTGGCGAGACGCTCAAGCCTGTGGTGACGGGTATGGAGTCTGCCGTTAAACGTGCCTTGAGCTTGGTAAAGTCTCTGACTGAGGAGGCTCGCGAATATGCCGCTTGGCTGGAGGATCACCCCAATGAGTTTCCACCGCACGTAGGGCTGCCAAAAAAGGGGCAAGATGACCCACTAAGCTACGATGAGGTCTGTGCGGCGCTTAGGATCATCGTCCCTAAGAGCCGTGGCGCTCGCATTTTATTTCGGGAAACTTATCTCGACAATCTTGCAGAACGAACCGCGCTAAGCCCGAGGGCGAGGACTGTCATCGACGCGATTTGCAGTGGTTTCGATATGAGCGCAGGCAGGCGGGTCAATTTGCCTGGTAGAAACCGCTACTACATTGAACACTTTGATACCTGTTGGATAACACTTCGCTCGCTGAATGTACTGATGCGAGAGAAGTATTTGTCAAAGGACTTCCCTTACACCACTCCCTTCGAAGAGGGTAAACAACGGCTAAAGTACCGTGACGCACTTTTTACCGTGCGTAAGGGTTGCTTGTGGGATGACACAAATAATCCTGTTACGACGCCCCGCTCGTTTGGTGTAGAGCTGGGAGCTACCAGTGCGCGCCTCGCTGTACAACTCAAGGGGGCGAGTAAAAGGCAGAGTATTTTCCAGCGGCATGGATATCCGGGCGTTAGCGTAAACACTCATGCTTTTCGACATGAGTTGAATACCGAGATGCACCGGGCTGGTCTTTCGCAGCTGTTAATTGACGCGTTTTCGGGCCGCACCTCAATGGGATCTGTATATAACCATGAAACCATTGAAGAGCGCACGCAGGCGCTCATTGCGGTGCACCCCTCAACGAAGCAAAGCAATAATGGCCAGCGCCTTGAAATGCTTAAAACCAATGAGCCACTCAGTCTGAGCGATGTGACTGACTTGGACGAAAACGCCCAGGATCGCATCATTCACAAGACTCATCTCGGAATCTGCGTGCATGATTTCAGCTACACCCCCTGCCCAAAAATGGGAGCCTGTTTAACCTGCGGCATGCTGGGGTGCGTGAAGGGCGACGATGTGAAACTAGCGAACATCAAGCAGGAGCGTAACGCTCTCAAAATTAACTATGACAAGTCCGTCGATGCTGAAGCACGTGGACTCTTCGGCGCATCGGAGTGGCGCAAAAAAGCCGCTTTGGATTTATTTAAATGTAACGCTCTGATCGAGACGCTGGAGAACCCTGAAAGGGAGAATGGAGACATAGTGTGGAACAGTGATAACGGCTGGAATTTGACGAACAACGCGGCTGCAATGGCGGGTCTTATTGATCCCCAGACTATCGAGGCTAAGGCCGAAGAAGCTATGCCCTCCCTAGCGGACTTAGAGGCACTTATGGAAAAGCTAGAGGGCTAAAGAATGGCGCGTCTTTCGGAAAAGGATGAGCAGAACATACTCGCGCTCATTACGCAGTGGACGAACCCCAAGCTTGGATGGGTGGAGCTTGTTGATGCGTGCAAAGCTGAACTTGGAATCAGTGTCACCCGCCAAGCTCTAAGTACACGGCCGAATTTCAAAATGGCGATCAAAGATCGCAAAAAAGCATTGAAAGCACCGTCTCAGGCTCCGGGGTACGTGAAAGATTTAAAGGATGCTAATGAGCGCATCGCCAAGCTTGAGGCTGAGAATCAGTTGCTCAGAAAGGTAAATAATCAGCTGCTAGTGCGATTTAAGCGATGGCAAGCCAACGCAGATATGCACGGCTTGACGGAGTCGATGCTTGATCAACCGTTGTTTAATGCGAGGAGGTAGTCAGAGAGCGCTGGAGGGGCACTAGTGGCGATTTGTAGAATGCCGTCAACCAGTTATCGCCGGATCGTTGCATTTTGAGGTTGAACGATATGGGTGTTTTGGAAAAAACAATTTTGGGCGGTAATCAGCGAGAAATTCTCGGCCTTGCGCTGGCTACATTGAAAAGCTGGAGCCTGAGCGCTGCAAGCATCTGCCGAGTTTTACGATTGACCACAAGCGAACTCGAAGATGCAATGCACCGGTCCTCTGATATTGACGGTTTATATCGCGTGACGTTGGAGCAGGTGGAACGCTCAAGGCTGGTGTTGGAGCTGAGCATTGTCATCAACGCCACATTCGAAAATCCTACGAATCGGAACAAGTTTGTAGACTGGCCTAACCCCATTTTTGGTGGCCGGACTCCGCTAGATATATTGGAAAACGACGACGCCGTGGCGCTGCGGCGGGCGGTTCACCAACTTGGCTCTCAATCTCGTTGGCCTTGGTAAAGGAGTGTTCGACTCTAGGCCGAATTCCGGTCGATCTTCCTTTCCGATTGAGACCGAAAACCTACCATTCCGACTGGAGAATGGTCCGACTTACTGCTTGGTAAGCCTCATCTGACATGAAGGTGACTTTGTCCGTCAGGATGGTTTTCACGGCCTTGTCGAATGCAGCGTCAACGATAAAGTCTGGAGTTGGCTGATTGCAAATGCGGGCCGCCATGTTGATGAGGTCGAGCTGGTCGGAATGAAAATCGGCATTAATCTCACAGTGCTCGTCTTTCATCATCTTAGCGACCTTGTCGTTGGCAGGGATTGAAACGGCGCTGCGTCGTGATGAACTATAGCAGACCACAGTATTGATGATATCAGCACCCTGAGGCATATATTTTCAATGGTGCTAAATGCGGGGCCAGCTTGGACCTGCGCGCCTAGGCTGATGAGGTTCGAGCGATTAGAAGGTAGGAATGATTGGAACATCTGAAATGAGAACGCTGAGGCCTGCTGCCAAGCCGTCAAACGGTATTTTTGCCGATCTCGGTTTACCTTCGAGGGGGAAGCCGCTGATCGACGCAGTTAAGGCCGGTCTGGCCACCACCCATTACAAGCAGATTGCTATTCTCATGGGGATGTCCCCGTTAAGACTTGGTCAGTGTCTGGGCATATCGAACTCGACCTTTTATCGCCGACTTAAGCGCGGACGATTCAGCTTTGAAGAAAGCGATAGGGTCGTGAGGGCAGCCATTGTGTTCGAAAAGATTGTCGGGTTATTTGAATATGATCAAAGCCTAGCGCGCTGCTGGATTCAGACTCCGCAAAAAGGACTGAATGGCCAGACTCCGGCTCAATTCCTTCGGACTGGTGTTGAATGCCAAACGGTGGAAGATCTTATCGGAAGATTAGAGATGGGTGTCTTCAGCTAAGTGCGCTCGCATTAGCCTGTTCGCTATGAGGCCTTGATTCAACTGTTGTGGTTCCAACTCGGGTATCAAGCAATTCGTCCTCGGATATTTATAGGCACGCCCGCCACCACTTTCTTGCGCGTAGAAACGGCAAGGATTTTTTCCGAACCATCTGGCCGCTCTTCAACGATGTAACCGCCCTTGGAGACCACGACAATGCAGGATAATTTTTTGGCCCTCATATAGGCCATGTTCGTTGCCATGGAGGCCCGCTCTGCAATCCCCGCCTCAAGCTCTAAATCAGCTTCGTCCTCGCTGGGTTTCTGAATGTCATCGATCATATCTCCGTCCTGCTCAGATTAGGGACTCCCGCCGATTAGCTTAACAGTACATCGGGCTGTAAGACTCCATCAGACAAGGTCGTTCTTGTTCGTTTTGTAATGACGCCCGACGCCAGCAGCAGTGGTTAACTCAGGCGGTGGCACCTGAAATCTCTACTCGATACCTATCGCTCTGCTTCCGTTACCGAGCGGGAAGTAAGGTACTTATTTTTAGAGCTGATTTGTACCTACCACTATCAATGGCGTTCCCAAAGAGGCATGGGCCTACGTAGTTAATGGCAAGGCCGCATTGGATTGGTTGATGGAACGCAAGACCGTGCGTACCGATAAAGCCAGCGGCGTCGTCAATGACGCCAATGACTGGGCCACTGAGAGGATGGGTACACCGAGGTATCCACTAGAGCTGTTTTAAAGGGTGGTCACAGTTAGCATGGAAACTCAGAAAATAGTGCACAATCTACCATACCTAGATATCTGATTTCAGGTGATACCAATGGGCGGCGGTTGATGGCTATTTTTGGCTAGGTTTATCAGCTGGCAGGGTTGCAATCTGCCATCGGAGGCAACAGCAGTGCAGGGTCGCAGTCTAGCGAGAAGGCGATCCGGTACAGTTTCTCGACTGTGATACTCACTTCTCCGCGCTCAATTCGACCCATATAGCTGCGGTCGATATTGCAAATGAGCGCAAGCGCATCCTGAGAAATTCGCCGAGCTTTTCTCTGAGTCCGAATCCGTGCTCCCAGCGCTTTTGCCAGTTGCTCCATAACTGCCTCAATGTGATTTGAGGCCGAACTATCCGGTGTTTGCGGACATGGAGGCCACGGACTATAATCCGCATTCCTTCTTTGCCCTTGGTTGCCCGCATGAAATCTGCCTCGTTCATCCTCGACAGACGACTTTACGAGCTACTCCAAGAAAGCGGGTACACGAAATTCACTACTCGTGATTTGAGGGATGCTTATGCCGAGCGTCTGGAAGAAGGGACCTACAAGCTCAGCGATGTGCGCCTCTTTGTGTATGAGCAGATCAGACGGATGATTCGCGTCGGTTGGCTCGTGCCCGACGAGCAGCAGCGAAAGAGAGGCCAGATCTATCATGTGCAACCATTTCCGAAGCGTTTAAAGCTTGAGTTGGTCGATCGCGCCTTTGAGCGAAGCGGGAGAGTCTCAACCAAGACTGAACAGGCCCCTTTGAAGAGCGAAGCCGCAACTGCGTCGACATCATTACAGGGGACCGAGCAGCATGTCAGGACCTTGCTAAAGGAAGTGCGGCTGGATTTTCTAGCTGCGATGGGGGAAGCGGAGCGGTATAAGCAGCTGCTGGATGACATGCCTCAATTGAGGGAAAACGTGGAAGCGGACTACCTTGAGGCGCGCGACCGCGGCTCACGGCTCTTAGGCCATCTCCGTGCCGTGGAAAAGACACTCAAAACGCTCGCAGCTTCACAATGACGTCTTCATTACGCAGATGGCAAACCCGTTGCATTGAAAAAGCACTGAAACAATTCACCATTTCTCGACATTTTTTCTGCCAAGCCACGCCCGGCGCAGGTAAGACTCGAATGGCGGCAGAACTAGCCCGCTGTCTGTTGGAGCAGAACAAAATTGATCTTGTGCTCTGCTTTGCGCCATCGTGCCAAGTTGTTGAGGGCTTTCGCTCGACCTTTGCCCAGGTATTAGGCAAGCGCCTGGACGGCCAGCTCGGCGCGGTGGGTGCTGCGCATACCTACCAAGCCATGGACTATCGAGATGACGCGTTTTGGCAGCTCCTGGCCGATTACCGAGTATTCACAGTATTCGATGAAATCCACCACTGCGCTGGCCATGACCCTCTTCTCAGCAATGCTTGGGGGCAGCAGATTCTGCAGCGGGTTCAGGATCGAGCCGCTTTCACTCTCGCGCTCTCAGGTACGCCATGGCGTTCTGACGATCGGGCAATAGCTCTTGCCCGTTACTCCTCACCGGAAGGTAGGCTGGTTTGTGATTATCGCTATGGATTGAGTGAAGCTATAGCTGAGGGCGTGTGTCGATCGCCTCGTATTATTCTCCTAGACAATCAAAAGGTCACACTTGTGGAGGAGCCAGTGGCTGAGCCGGCCGTCAGGCTATTTCCTAGTATCGCCACGCTGCTTACGGAGTCCCCAGTTACTTACGACAGCCTTCTGCGCCATGATGAGGTAGTCGATCAGTTACTCAGGCTAGGGTGTGCAAAGCTGAACGAGGTTCGCCGAGCTAAGCCAGATGCTGCGGGGCTGATGGTTTGCACAGATATAGAGCACGCCCAACAAATAGCAAAGGCTTTGAAAGCACGGGGTGAAAGCTGTTTGGTCGTTACCAATAAAACGCCGGACGCCCAGCAGCTGATCAGTTCTTTCAGACATAGCGATTGTCGCTGGATCATAGCGGTGGGAATGATTAGCGAAGGAACAGACATCCCTCGGCTGCAGGTGTGTTGCTATTTGAGCCGAATCCGCACAGAACTTTATTATCGCCAGGTGTTGGGTAGGGTACTGCGACGAACGTCGGAAACTGATGAACAGGCTTGGCTTTTCATGCTGGCGGAGCCGACTCTCAAAAGCTACGCAGAGCGAATAGCTGAAGACCTACCGGAGGACCTGGCGGTTTTGAGCCAATTTGAATTAACAGCTAGTTCGCCCGAGTCTTTTTTGTCTGATGCCGATGCCGGCGGTCTTGCAAAGATCAATCATCGCGGCCAAGAACTTGGCTCCTCGAGCGACGGGCCTGATGTTGAAATGGCTCCTGCTTTGGATAGCCCAAGCTATCAAGTCAGTTTTTCTCCGTACTATCGAGAGCTGTTGTTGGCGTGCTTCTGATACCTAAAAATCACTGGCATGGCATTTTCAACGTAGAAAGCTCTTTGCCTAAAGTTGCATCGAAGCTATGAGGTTTCTCTCACGAGACCGCGTCAGACAGGGCCGCCCCACTCAATGGCACGAAGCACCCTATAAGCCTGGCGCCCTCCAAGCTCGGTTCTACATAGAAAAAAAGGCGCTTCACCACCCAAGCTGTCATTGGGGGTGACAATCCAGTCCTCAGCGGCTCCCCGAGCCTCGAAAACAGTTTCTGAGAGCAGAGCCAGCTGGGCCAGGCGGTCAAATCGCTCAGACGCTGGCGAGCCGAGCAGTGTCGCCTTTTTCAATCGCTGCCGAAGTGTTTTAACAGAGATGTCTGCAAAGCTGGCAATCGCTGACTCATCGAGATCGAAAGCCGTTTTGGCAGCTAATAGCCAGGTAACCGCAAATCCTGATCGAATGCTGCTGATCCGTTCGCGCTCGGTCATCAAAGAAAGCTTCTTTGCGAGAATCCAGAAGCTTTGGGCATCTGCCCCAGGGCTTATAGGATTGTCATCCATATTATGTTTTAAGGCCGGCATTTAGAGATCCTCACAGCAACGATCATCCACCGGAAAATAGGATGCCGGTAATCTCTTCGGCGAATGTGCTTGCCGTGAACCCGTCCAATCCAGTTCATTGGCGCCTTATACACAATCAGAGTACCGGCAAATGGCGTTAACACCTTTTATTTCTCAAGACAAAGCTTCAGATGAGCTTCAGAACGCAGTGCTCGAACTTATGCAGCTGGACGCTGCGTTAAGTGCCAATATTCCTCAATCGCTGCGGCTTCCGATGATTGACCTCGTCCGCCAGGTGAATTCTTTCTATAGCAACAAGATAGAGAGCAATCTAACGCCCCCAGCCGACGTGCTTCGCGGCCAGGTGTAGTGGTCTACTAATCCCGGACACCGAAATGGGTGGTAAATTTACCGCCATAGCTGAGGTGTTCCATGACAAGACAACGTCGTACGTTTTCAACCGAGTTCAAGCATGATGCAGCGTTGCTGGTCCTAGACCAGGGATACTCGGTCATAGAGGCAAGCAAGTCCTTAGGGATTGGAGAGACAGCCCTACGCCGCTGGGTCGAGCAGTTGCGGATCGAGCGTGACGGTGGCACTCCCAAGAGTAAAGCATTGACCCCCGAGCAACAGAAAATTCAGGAGCTCGAAGCCCGGATCAACCGGCTTGAACGGGAGAAAGCGATATTAAAAAAGGCTACAGCTCTCTTGATGGCGGACGAGCTCGATCGTTCGCGCTGATAGACCGGTTAAGTGAGCATGAGCCTGTTGAATTGGTCTGGGAAGCGTTCGGCATCTCCCGATCCAGCTACTACGATTCCCGGCGTCGACGGCAGCATATTGATGCCGGGAAGGTGATGCTGCGGAGCAAGGTAAATCAGCTATTTAACGAGAGCCGGAGCTCTGCGGGTAGTAGAACAATCATGGGATCGATGCGTGAACAAGGGTATGAAATTGGCCGATTCAAGGTCCGAAGCCTCATGCGCGGCCTTGGGCTTGTATCCAAACAGCCCGGGCGCCATGCGTACAAGTCGGCCACCATCGAGCGACTGGATATTCCGAATCACCTGAACAGGGAGTTCGCTGTGCAGGCGCCTAACCAAGTCTGGTGCGGAGACATTACCTATATCTGGGCTCAAGGGCGCTGGTGTTACCTTGCCGTTGTCCTGGATCTGTTTAGCCGTCGTGTCGTGGGCTGGGCGCTATCGAGTCAACTAAATGCAGAGCTAGTCATAAAAGCGCTGGATATGGCTTATGAGCAGCGAGGCCGACCTCAGAGCGTGATGTTCCACTCGGACCAGGGAAGCCAGTATGTCAGCCGCAAATTCAGGCAACGGTTATGGCGCTACCGTATGAGGCAAAGCATGAGCCGACGGGGCTACTGCTGGGACAACGCGCCCATGGAAAGACTGTTTCGCAGCTTGAAGTCAGAATGGATACCAAGCACCGGATACACCACGTTCAACGAAGCACAACGAGACATCAGTTATTACCTGATGACACGCTACAACTGGCTGAGACCACATCAATTCAATGATGGTCTAGCACCTGCCAAGGCAGAGGAAAAACTTTATCCACTGTCCGGAATCAGTTGACCACTACAGTTTGTGGCGCAGTCCATTGGCAGCTTAATCGGATAGAAGCTGATATCCCTCCGTGCTTGGCCTAGTCCTGACGTAGCGCGGACCGATATCGGTTCGGGTTTGCGCGCCAGTACTTCGTCGGTTCCGACGATGATGATCTCTTGCGAAGCTACGTACACTGTTCTCTACGCTAGTTGCACGAGCTGGCTCAGATTACGAGGAAAGCTGTGACTATGTCGGGTCCACTGAAAGGCAAGCGCGTTATCGAAATGGTCGGGCTCGGCCCGGCTCCCTTCTGCGGCATGATGCTGGCGGACATGGGCGCCGAGGTTATCCGAATTGACCGGCCCAATGCCGGGCACGATGGCGCCTGGAAATATGACATTCTCTCTCGTAACCGGGCTACGGTCTGCCTTGACCTGAAACAGCCGGAAGGCGTCGAGGCGGTTCTGAAGCTGGTGGAGAAGGCAGATGCGCTAATTGAAGGCTTCCGCCCCGGCGTGATGGAAAAAATTGGCCTGGGACCGGACGAGTGCCTGGCTCGCAATCCGGCTCTGGTGTTTGGCCGCATGACCGGTTGGGGTCAGTACGGGCCGCTGTCGCAGGCTGCCGGTCACGATATGAACTACATCGCCATCAGCGGCGCCCTTCACGCCATCGGCCGCGCCAATGAGGCACCGGTGGTTCCCCTGAACCTTGTAGGCGACTTCGGTGGTGGCGGCATGCTGCTGACCGTTGGTGTGCTTGCGGCCATGCTGGAGGCCGGCAAATCCGGCAAGGGGCAGGTGGTTGATGCTGCCATGACCGATGGCGCGGCCCTGTTGTCTTCGATGATGTATGGCTTTAACGCGATGGGGCAGTGGAGCAACAACCGGGGCGAGAACCTGCTGGATGGGGGCGCCCACTTCTATGATGTCTATACATGCGCCGACGGTAAGTATGTGGCGGTGGCGGCGATCGAACCGAAGTTTTATGCCGAACTTCTCGAGCGTTGTGGGCTGCAAAGGGAAGCCTTCGAGCCCCAGATGGACCCGCGTCAGTGGCCAATGCTCAAGCTCAAGCTGGCGGATGTCTTCAAGGCTCGCACCCGGGACGAGTGGTGCGAGATCCTGGAAGGCACCGACGCGTGCTTTGCGCCGGTTCTGGACTGGGACGAGGCGCCCCTGCATCCGCACAATCAGGCGCGCCATACCTTTGTCGAATCTGGCGGATACTACCAGCCAGCGCCCGCGCCCCGTTTCAGCAGGACGCCTTCAGCTGCGCCTGCCCCGCCTGCCGCGCCGCTAGCGAATCCCGCTGACATTCTTTCCAGCTGGGGTCTTCCGGAGGATCTGATCCGCGCCCTTTAACGATTCATAACCGAGGACTGTACGATCTCGATTGATTTTACGCCGAGCTGGCAAGACGAAGAGCTTTCCATGTTCCGTGACTCTGTAGGTCGCTTCCTGGACGCCGAAATGGCGCCTCAAAATGAAGAAGCCCGCAAGCGGGGCAATGTGGGCCACGAGATGTGGCGCAAGGTGGGAGAGATGGGGCTCCTATGCACGGATATTCCAGAAGAATATGGCGGCGCCGGCGGCGACTTTATAAAGGTCGGCCGGGCCTTTATCGACGCGTGTATCGAGGACATGCTGGAAGGCAGGCTGGACACCACCAAGGCGTCCATGGCCAAGCTCTGGGGCAGCAAGCACCAGTGCCGCGTGATCGATGAGTGTCTGCAGCTGTTTGCCGGCTACGGTTACATGAACGAGTACCTGATTGACCGTATGTACACCGATGCCCGCATTCAACGAATCTACGGCGGCACCAAGGAGATCATGAAAGAGGTGATTTCGCGCGCTCTCTGACATTTTGCATGTTGTTGCATAGCGCCGGGTTCGGAACGGTCGATTCCGGGAGGCGGCTTTCGCGTGCACTGGTTGCCATGCCGATTGAGTTGCAGCGAGCGAAGGGGTGAGGGCAACCCGTCCCCTGCTGCCTTTTTACATCACAGGGCCATCACAGCCGCTCGATGATGGTTACGTTGGCCATGCCGCCACCTTCGCACATAGTCTGCAGGCCATAGCGACCGCCACGATCATGGAGAGCGTGTAGCAGGGTGGTCATCAGCTTGGTGCCGGAAGCGCCCAGCGGATGGCCCAGAGCGATGGCGCCGCCATTTACGTTCATGCGCTGCGGATCGGCATCGGTGGCCTGTAGCCATGCCAGCGGCAATGAGGCAAAGGCCTCGTTCACCTTGAACAGGTCGATGTCGTTGATGTGCATGCCGGTTTTCCTCAAGGCGGCCTGGGTGGCCGGCAATGGCGCTTCCAGCATGATCACGGGATCATGCCCGATTACGCTCATGTGATGGATCCGGGCCAGTGGCTCCACGCCCAGAGCCTTGAGGCCTTTCTCACTAACGACCATCACTCCACTGGCGCCGTCGCAGATCTGACTGGCCACCGAGGCGCTGATATAACCGCCATCCTGTAGTGGCCTGACCGATGCGATGCCTTCCAGGGTGGCATCGAAGCGGATGCCTTCATCTATCCGGTGCATCTCGTCCATCGGGCCGCCTTCGGCAAGGTTGACCGGCACCGGCAGGATTTCCTTCTCGAACCTGCCCGCTTCCGTGGCGGCAATGGCGCGCGTGTGGCTTTCCAACGCAAATTTGTGCAGATCTTCCCGGCTGAGCCCGTATTTGTTGGCCATCATCTCGGCGCCCATGAACTGGCTGAACTCGGGCACGTCCGGATAGCGCTTGCGGATATTCTGCCCCATGTAATGCTCCGCCATGTTGGCTTTCTGAGCGAGAAACAGGTTGGAGCCCATAGGGGTGCGGGTCATGCTCTCGATGCCGGCGGCGATCACTACGTCCTGGGTGCCGGACATTACCGCCTGCGCCGCAAAGTGAAGGGCCTGCTGTGAGCTGCCGCATTGACGGTCAACCGAGATCCCCGGCACCGACTCGGGCAGCCTCGAAGCCAGGACGGCATTGCGGGCGATGTTGTTGGACTGCTCTCCTACTTGCATGACGCAGCCCATGATGACGTCGTCGATCAACTTGGGGTCCGCATCTATACGCTCCACCAGGTCATTGAGCACGAACGCGGCCAGGTCGGTGGCGTGCCACCCGGAGAGGCGGCCGCCCCGACGGCCACCGGCGGTACGTGTTGCGGCGACGATGTAAGCTTCTGCCATGTTTATATCCTCGTTTTGGCCGCTCGGCGGCGCGTTTGATTCCGCTATGATTCGGCCAGAATGACAAACCGGGTTGGACTGGAGAATGGGGGCGTTTCCTGCGCTCACCCTGCCTCCGACACCGTTGAAGGTCACTGTGTACCGTTTCGGTCTGCTAGCGGGGCGCCATACGGATAGCGCCATCCAGGCGAACGCTTTCGCCGTTGAAGTAGCCGTTAGTCACCATCAGCTCAACCAGGCTGGCAATCTCGTCCGGCTCTCCTAGCCGTTTGGGGAAAGGCACAGACCCTGCCAACGCATCTCTCACGTTGTGTGGCAGGCCTTTCATCAACGGGGTGTTGATCAGCCCCGGCATGATGGTGTTGACCCGCACACCTTCTTCCATCAGATCCCGGGCCATGGGCAGGGTCATGCCGACCAGGCCGGCCTTGGAAGCAGCATACGCAGCCTGACCAATCTGGCCGTCCTGGGCAGCGACGGAGGAGATATTAATGATGACGCCGCGCTCACCGTCTGTCCCGCCGTCGAGATCCAGCATTCCGGCGGCACTCTTGGCGGCACAGCGGAAGCTGCCGATCAGGTTGATCTGGATAATTCTCTCGAACTCAGACAGCGGGAAATGCCTGATCTCACCAGTCTGCTTGGCGTGACTCGCCGTCTTGTGGGCGTTGCCGGTACCCGCAGAATTGACCAGGATGCGCTCCTGGCCTATGGATGCACGGGCTCGTTCAAAGCCGGCGTCAACGGCTATCTCAGAAGTTACGTCCACCTTGCAAAACACGCCACCTAACTCCCCAGCGATGGCTTCCCCACGCTCCTCGTTGAAGTCAAAAATCGCCACCTTGACGCCGGATGCCGCCAGGCGACGGGACACTGCCTCGCCGATGCCGGAGGCGCCGCCGGTCACCACCGCACTGATTGAAAAATCAAGCTTCATAGCGTTTCCTTTCTTGTCTCACGGGTTTTTTCCGCTGGGAGGGAGTACCCTTGGTTTTACATCTGAGCTGGACGCAAACCCCTTGAGTACCCCACGTTAGATGCTTCTCCGGTACCTGGCATCGTCGTATCCGACGAATGTCGGCATGGACTGGCGAATTTGCGGTGAGTATGATCCTGAAAAGCCGGGAAGGTGTGATTAGCGCCCCAACGGGCTATAGCGCTTCAAGGAAGGCCTCTTACCAGGCATGCCTAAAACCTGTACAAGGTTATTGAGGCATTCCAAGGACACATCGCCATGGCAGTTGCTTCCACCGCGCGGATCCTCATGACGAGCAAACTCAGTCCCCCGACGTCACGGGCGGCGCAGGTGCCACGCGCCGCGGTGATGGACAAGATGCTGGGTGCCTCTGCTGCGCGTCTTGTGCTGGTCCGTGCGCCCGCCGGATTTGGCAAGACCACCGTCATGAGCCAATGCATGAAGCACATGGAAAGTCAGGGAATAGTCACCGCCTGGCTGACCCTGGACGATGCAGACAATGACGTTTCCCGTTTCCTTTGGTATCTCAATGCCACAGTCTCACGGCTGACACAGGATGGCGGAAAGGATATTTCTTCCGAGGTTCCCGGGTTTACCTCAACGGGCGACGCTGCGCTGGATATCGTCGCACGACTATCGGAACACCAGTCTGCCTTCGCGCTCTTCTTTGATGACTTCGAACGCGTCCAGGACGCTTCGATCCTGGGTCTAATCAGGGAGATCGTGGAGCACTTGCCGCGGCGTGGCCAGTTCATACTCGGCACGCGGAACCTGCCTGAACTTGGCCTGGGTCGGCTGCGGGCCAGGGGCCAGCTTCTTGAAATCGACGCTCGTCAGCTCAGGTTCACGGTCGAGGAGACCAGCGATTTTCTGATCTACAGGCGTCACCTGGCGCTGACGCAGGACGAGCTGACCCGCATCCATGACCGAACGGAGGGCTGGGTGACCGCACTATGGTTAGCCTCTTTGGCACTGGAAAACCATGACTCCCCTGAGGCGTTTGTCGAGCGTTTTTCGGGCGCCAACCAGACCATTTCCGACTATCTGGCCTACGATGTCCTCGCCTTGCAATCTCGCCCTGTTCGAGAGTTTCTCTTACGCACCAGCATCCTCCGTCACCTGAACGCCTCGATCTGTCAGGCGCTGTTGCCGGATGTAGCCGTCGAGGCGATTCTCTCCCATCTGGCGACTAACCATATCTTTCTCACCCCGCTGGACGATGACGAAAACAGCTACCGTTACCACAGTCTGTTTGCCGAGTTCCTCAAGGCCCAGCTGAACGCCGAGCATCCGCAAGAAATTCCAGCCCTCCACCTCGCGGCATCTCAGTGGTATGAAGAACGAAACCGGCCGGTACCGGCGATTGACCACGCCCTGGAGGGCGGCGACTACGGGCGAGCGCTCGGATTGCTGCGGATGCACGCGGCCAGCCTGCTTTCCCAGGGCCGAATGCGATTGTTGTCGAAATGGCTCAGCAGCATCCCGTCGGAACGATTGCAACCGGACGAAGATCTTCAAATGGTGTGGGTATGGGCTTTGTGCTTCACTCGCGGCCCGACCGAGGCGCTGCAGATGCTTGATGAGACCGGGCTGGGGCGGTCCTCCAGTCCGCATATTCGCCCCCACGTGTTGGCAATTCGGCCGCTCACCCTGGTGATGATGGACCGGCAGGAAGAGGCTATCGAGGTCGGCGAGCGTGGCCGCCCGGAACTACCTACCTGCCAACCCTTTGCCGACATGGCGCTGATCAACTCCATGGCCAGCAGCTATTCGGTAATGGGGCTTTATGATAAGGCCCGTCAGCTACTGGATGGGGCCCGGAATGCTCAGGGGACCTACGCCAGCTCGTTCAACATGATGTATTCGGAGACCGTGGAAGGCATCATTGATATGCAGGAGGGCCGCCAGCGTCAGGCCGCTGCCCGCTTCCGCCTGGCTGTCGGGGCCAGCAGACAGACATCCTCATTCAGTCAGGCCAATGGCAACGCCTGGGCAGGTGTGCTCCACGCCGGTGCCATTTACGAACAGAACCAACTGGACTTGGCAGCTCGGCTACTGCATGTCTACGGCCCACTGGCCAGAGATGTGGGCCTGCCAGATCATATGTTGCTGAGCGATATCATGTTGGCGCGGATTGCCTTCTGCAAGGGCGAAATCGACCAGGCATTCCGCCTTCTCACCGAGCTGGAACATCTGGGCCACGTCCGCAATCTGAGCCGCGTAGTTGCTACCTCACGGCTGGAGCGCTCTCGTTTGCTGCTACTGCAACGGCGTTACGAGGCTGCCCGTCAGGAATTGGACCGGGCCGGTGATGCCGACCTATGGCAGCGGGTGCAAACCCTTCGGCTTCCTGCGAATGATCTGGAATATCGTAAACTGGCGGAGATCCGCTTGGATATCGCCGTCGGTGATCCGGACAAGGCTCTGAACGAGCTGGAGCGGGAGCTGGCGAGGGCCAACGAGGAACAACGCTTTCGCCGGGCGCTGAAGCTTAAACTGCTCAAGGCTATTGCTTTCCACCGGAGCGCACGCCTGCGCGAAGCGCTTGATCTCATGGGCAATGTGCTGCACGTGGCAGCGCTGCAAGGCTACCTGCGACTGATCGTGGACGAAGGCGCGGCAGCCGGCATGCTGGCGTTGCTATACTCGCAGGCGATCAGGGAGCAGGGGGCGCGCACGGAGCCCATTCTGGCCAGCTATATCCTGGCACTGCTGGATGCCTTCGGCCCGGAAATCCACGAGCAGGCCCCTGGGTGCGAGCCGGAAAAACCCCTGCTGGACCCTCTCACCCGTCAGGAACTCCGCGTGCTGCACCTACTATCCGAAGGCTATTCCAATAGTGCCATGGCAGAAAAGCTTTTCGTCTCGGACAGCACTGTTCGAACCCATCTGCGCAACATCAATTCCAAGCTGAGCGCCAGCAGCCGGACCCAGGCTGTAGCTATCGCCCGGCGTTTGGGGATCGTCTGAGGTGTCCTGCCGCGGCGCCAGGCTTTCGGTGGGTCGGTACCGACCAGTACCCAGGTGGCCGTCAATGCTGGGACTGTTATAAAACGGGCCAATTTTTGAATATCCCCACCTGTCAAGAGAGAGACGTCACGGCCCCCGGTTCAGAGACACCGATACAGGCTACGTAGTCACCGGCGATAGCTGGCGCCAGAAATTCCTTGCGCAGTTCGTCAGAGCCGATCTTGGCCAGGTCGGCGTGGCCATGTTGGTTTGAACGCCGACCGCCATGGGGATGGAACCGCAGTTTACTTCTCTCATCGATTCGTAAAAGGTCGGCTCGTACCTCCAGTCGAGCCCCATGCCGCCAAAGCGCTCAGGCATTGGTAATGCCAAGGAAGCCCTGGCGCCCATCTTCCGGAACAGCTCGCGAGGGGGGAAGACGCCTGCTTCCTCCCACTCGCCCACGTGTAGCGGTTAAGTTATTCTGATGTCTACCTTGAATTTGACCAACTGTTAGGTCTAGCCTCAGGGTGACTGAGACAAAAGGATAACGAAATGAGTTTTATGCCCGGCCCACACTACGATCGTTCGTCTGAGCAGCAATAACCGAGGAAGACCCATGATGACGAGCAGTCCGTTTTACACCGCTGAACACGAGGCTTTCCGGAATTCGGTGCGTGCGTTCGTTCGCAGGGAAATCGAGCCCTTCGTCAGCGAATGGGACGAAGCCGGCACGTTCCCACGAGAGCTGTACAGGAAAGCCGCCGATATTGGTCTGATTCCCCTGGGGTATCCGCCGGAGTACGGGGGCATCGAAGCGGATCTGTTCTACATGATCATCGCCGCGCAGGAGCTCGCCATGGCCGGCTGTGGCGGTGTTTCCGCCAGTCTGATGAGCCATGGAATAGGGGTGCCGCCCATTGTCAAATATGGTTCCGAGGAGTTGAAGCGACGGGTACTACCTCCGATCCTCGCTGGGGAGGCCATCAGCGCCCTGGCGATTACCGAGCCCGGCGGGGGGTCGGACGTCGCGGCACTGAAGACCTCCGCGAAACGGGATGGCGATCATTATCTGGTCAACGGGTCCAAGACCTTCATCACCTCAGGCATGCGCGCAGATACCTACACCGTGGCCGTACGTACCGGCGAGGCGGGGCATAAGGGTATCTCCGTGTTGGTGATCGACCGGGACACTGCTGGCTTCACTCGCACCCCCCTGGACCGGAAGATGGGGTGGTGGTGCTCGGATACTGCAACCCTGTACTTCGAGGATTGCCGGGTACCCGTCGGCAACCTGCTGGGGGAAGAAAACCTGGGCTCGAAGATCATCATGAATAACTTCAACTCCGAGCGTATATTTCTTGCGGCAAGTTGTATCGGCTTCTCCCGGGCGGCCTATGAGGAGGTGGTGAGCTATGCCCGCCAGCGCGAGACCTTCGGCCGCGCTCTGATCGAGCATCAGGTGGTTCGGCACAAGCTGGCAGACATGTACATGCGGATCGAGGCCAGCCAGGCATATCTGGAGAAGCTGGCCTGGAACGTCGAGCAGGGCGGTAACCCTGTGGCCGACGTGTGCCTGCTCAAGAACCAGAGCACGCTGACCATGGAGTACTGTGCCCGGGAAGCCGTGCAGATTCTGGGTGGCGCCGGCTTCCTGCGCGGGCCCAAATCTGAGCGCATCTACCGGGAAGTGCGGGTCAACGCCATCGGCGGTGGCGCCGAGGAAATCATGCGCGACCTGGCGTCTCGGCAGCTTGGCCTGTAAGGGCTTCTACTGGCCTCCGGACAATCGTTCCAGCACGTGAGGCGAGGTTGAAATGTCAGAGAGGGTTATAAGAATCGGCGGTGCTTCCGGCTACTGGGGCGACACCACCCTGGGGCCGAAACAGCTCATACGCGACGGGAACGTGGACTATTTGCTCCTGGATTACCTCGCGCAAATTACCGTGCCGGTTCTCGCCAAGGCGCGCTCTCGAGACGTCGAAGGGGTTATGCCACGGACTTTATCGGCCGTGTCATGAAGCCCTGGGTCAGGGAGATTGTCGACAAGCGCATCAAAGTCGTCACCAATGCCGGAGGGGTCAACCTGGAAGCCTGCCGCCGGCCCTGGAAGTGGTAACTGCCTATCCACGGCCGGCCATCCATGGCATCAATTTCCTATTCCTATTGGCGCAGTCTCTGAATGATGGTTGGAGCTTCAGCTCGCTTCACCTCGACGCTCAGGCTAAGACCTACTCTCAGGTACTGCTTGAACCGGAGACCGCTGTACTGGAGCAGGACGCTCGCGACTGGGGGCTGATTTTGAGGCAGTGGAAAAGCGTCCAGTTAATGAGGACGCCCTAATGCCGGTTTGCAGTATGAGATAGGCATCATGGCGTTGATAGCAAGCGATCGTTAAGCTTGCAGCGAACAGCGATCTCTGCCAATTCACGGCCGGGGTCCATAGCGGAGAAAAATCCATTGCAACGAATTCATCTGAACGGCGCCGCGGGGCTCAGGCTTGTCGCTGACGTAGCCGGCGAGCCTGGAGGTCCGCCAGTGGTCTTGCTTCATGGTGGCGGCCAGACCCGGCATTCTTGGGGCGAACTGACCCGCATCCTGGCGGGAAATGGTTACCGGGCGATGACCGTGGATATGCGTGGCCACGGCGAAAGCGACTGGTGCTCTGAAGGTGACTACCGCCTTGACCGCTTCGCGGAAGATGTACAAGCCATTGTGTCGAACCTTGAGCAGCCACCTGTGCTGATTGGCGCCTCCCTGGGGGGCATTAGTTCCCTGCTAGCTTGCGGAGAATCGGAATATCTGCCCGTCCAAGGGCTAGTGCTGGTGGACATCGTGCCCAAGCTCGAGCCGGAAGGGGTACAGCGCATTCGTCAGTTTATGTCCGCACACGTGGGCGGCTTCGACTCCTATGACGACGTAGTAGCGGCCGTCAACGGCTATATGCCGCACCGAAAAGCCAAGCCCCGCTCCCCGGAGGGGCTACGCAAGAACCTGCGGGTGGGGGCGGACGAACGCCTGTACTGGCATTGGGATCCGGCCTTCATCCATGGTGATCGCACACCGGAGTCCGTCCGTCATGTCGAGCGGTTGCGTGAGGCAGCTCGGAACATTGAGGCGCCAACTCTGCTTGTGCGGGGCAAGATGAGCGATGTCGTCAGTGAGCAGGGCGTCGAGGATTTCCTGCAGCTGATTCCCGGCGCCCATGCGGTGGATGTTAGCGGTGCCGGCCATATGGTGGCAGGAGAACAGAATGATGTCTTCAACGAGGCCATCCTGGCTTTTTTAGCGAAGATTCAGCATGCGTGCCGCAGCGGCAACACCGCCTGAGTGATGCCGTGACTTCGCTGTCTGGGGGTGCCATGCCCGGGAGGGCCTGGTCCTCTTTGGCAACCCGTTCAGGAAACGCCTTGAGCCCTGGCTGCCTCTTCCTGACGATGCAGAGCCCGCTTGAAGGCACCACGTTGCCTGACCCGTTACCAGTAGGATCGAGTTCCAGGCCCGAACCCGCTTGCCATATCCTGTTTCTCTGCCAGCACCAGGGCATAGGCCACGGAGACATCGGCGGCGCTGAAGGTATCGCCCATCGAGATCCAGATCATGGCGGATCGCTACGGCAACGCGGTCTATAAAACTGAATCCGATTCTGCGATCCGGGTCATCGTCCTGACGGCTGACGGCTGACGGCTGACGGCTGACGGCTGACGGCGGAAAGGCTTTCTGCGCCAGTGGCGACCCTGCAGCCGGGCCAAGGCTTCGCGTTAGATTACGCGGAGCCTAATACGGAATACGCCGACCTGCTCCGGCTGGCGGCAAACGCGACTACCCCCTGCATCGTGCGGGTAAACGGCGCGTGCATGGCGGGCGGCTGTGGCGGCTGTGGCGGGGCCTGGCGGCATACCGACTCAGTCGATGATGGTCGGCCTGAAGCCACCGTACTCTTCGCGCAGCTTGCTCTTGAGCAGCTTGCCGGTGGCGGTGTGGGGCAGTTCTTGGACGAACAGAATGTCATCCGGTAGCCACCACTTGGCGACATGCCCCTCAAGAAAGGCCATCAGTTCGTCCTTGCCGATGGTCGCGTTATTCTTGAGCACCGCAATCAGCAAGGGGCGCTCCTGCCATGTGGGGTGGGCAATGCCGATGACCGCCGCTTCCGCCACCTGCGGATGGGATACAGCGGTATTTTCAAGCTCGATGGAGGAAATCCACTCCCCGCCGGACTTTATGATGTCTTTGGACCGATCCACTAGTTCCAAGAAGCCATCCGGATCGATAGCGCCGATGTCCCCGGTGGGGAAGAAGCCTTCGCTGTCCAGCTTGCTTTCACCCTCACGATAATAGCCGCTGGCAACCCAGGGGCCCCTTACATAGACGTGGCCGGGCGTCTTGCCGTCCCAGGGCAGGCGCTCGCCGTCGTCGTTAACAATCTTGAGCTCCACGCCCCAGACGCCACGACCGGCCTTGGTTATGAGTTTCGCCATCTCTTCCGGGCTGAGACTGTCATGCTTGGGCAGCGGCTTGTTGACCACCCCCAGCGGACTGGTCTCGGTCATGCCCCAGGCCTGAATCATGTCGATACCGGATTGGCGAAAGCGCTCGATCATGGCAATCGGGGGTGCCGAGCCGCCCACGCCGACATCGTTCAGGCTCAGTTCTTCCAGGCTGGCCTCGGGGTTGGAATCCACATACTGGAATAGCATCAGCCAGACAGTGGGCACGCCTATGGAGGAGGTGACTTTCTCCTCTTTCATCAGCTTGTATAGGCTCTCCCCATCCATATGTGGCCCGGGTAAAACCAGCTTGGCACCTGCCATGGGCGCAGAATAAGGCGCACCCCAGGCGTTGGCATGGAACATGGGGACGATCGGCATCATCGTGGTTCGGCTGCTGAGTCCAAAGCCGTCCGGTGCGACCTGCGCCAAGGAATGCAGTACCGTGGAGCGATGGCTGTACAGGACGCCCTTGGGGTTGCCCGTGGTGCCTGACGTATAGCACAGCGAAGAGGCGGTGCGCTCATCGAACTGTGGCCATTGGTAGTCATCGCTGGCCGCGTCCATTAACTCTTCGTAGCAATACAGGTTTGGCAGGTCGATCGCAGGCATGTGCTCCCGGTCAGTCATCACTACGAAGGACTTTACCGTCTCCAGGTGCGGGGCCAGTTGCTTGACCATCTCGGCAAACGAGAGGTCGAAGAACAGCACCCGGTCCTCAGCGTGGTTGATGATATAGATCAGCTGTTCCGGAAACAGACGCGGGTTGACCGTGTGCAGAATGGCGCCACTACCGGACACCCCGAAGTAAAGCTCGTAGTGTCGATAGGTATTCCAGGCCAGGGTGCCTATCCGGTCCTGGAACGCCACGCCCAGGGTCTTGAGCACGTTGGCTAGCTGTTTGGAGCGGCCGTGCAGTCCGTGGTAGTGGGTTCGGTGTGTGGGGCCTTCCACGGTCTTGGTGACGATTTCGGTTCCCGGGTGAAAGGTGGCGGCATGCTCGATCAGCGACGAAATAAGCAGGGGCCTGTCTTGCATCAGTGCTTGCATGGTGCTCTCCTCGAACTTTTTGTGGTTGTGGTTGTGGCGAGGCGTATTGCGGTGATTGCGGCGAGATTAGGGACAGTGTCTAGCAGCCTGGAAACAGCGGCCTCGTCCAATTAGACGATTTGAGGTGTCGCCCCCCATCGAACTCGTCGGAACAGACGAGGCCTTGATCCCGGGCGGAGTATTAGGCTTAAGATGGGTCGGCGCTGTCCGGCTGCTTTGCGACATTCATTCCAGGACCCCTCATGCTCCGCAGCTATTGCACGGGAGCGCTGACGGAAGCAAGTCTACTAGGGGTGGTTGAAGGGCATCATTTTCCTGCAAGGCCGGGATTTGAGAACAGTCGATAGATCGAGGAGCGATGACGATGATCTTGCACAAGCCTGAATCGATAGAGAAGTACACTGGCAAGGGCTACTGGGGCAACAAGACCTTGCTGGATCGCTTTGCCTCCAACGGTGACGCCCACCCGGACAGAGAGGCTGTGGTGGACCCGCCCAACCGGGAGGAGTTGGTGGGCACGCCTGCCCAGCGCCTGACCTGGGCGGAGCTCGGCCGGGCGGTAGATGCCGTGGCAGCCGGACTGGCAAGCAGGGGCTTCGGCAGGGACGACCTGCTAGTGGCGCAGTTGCCCAACGTCTGGGAGCTGGCCATGCTTTATCTGGCAGTTGCGAAGGCCGGTGGGTTGCTGTCGGCTTTGCCCATGCAATGGCGTCGCAAGGATGTGGGCTATGTCAAGGAAATGACCGGGGCCAGGTTTTATGTCTCGGCCGAGACCTTCCATGGCTTCGACTACCAGGCGATGGGGCGGGAGCTCGGCTTTGAGCGCTACATCGGTCTGCGGGAGCTGAGTGACCTCGCCCGAAGCGAGCCCGGAAAGATGCCGAAGGTGCAGGTGGATGCCAACGACATCTTCACGCTGTGCTGGACGTCAGGTACGGAGGCCGATCCCAAGGGCTGCCCCATGAGCCACAACAACTGGGAGTATCTGAGCCGTACGGTGCCCACCGCCTGCGGCTTGCAGCAGGGCGACCGAATCCTGTGCGTGGCGCCGCTGGTCAACATGACCGCGGTAGGGGTGAACTACGTCCCCTGGCTGGCGGCGGCGGGCACACTGGTGCTACACCATCCGATTGACCCGGAGATCATGCTGCGTCAACTCGTTGCGGAGCGTATCCAGTACACAATCCTGGTACCGGCAATGCTGAACATGATCGTCAAGCTGCCCAACGTGGACCAGCTAGATCTCTCCAGCGTACGCACCATCACCACCGGCTCGGCGCCGCCCTCGGCCTGGTCCATACAGGAGTTCAAGCGGCGCTGGGACATCGACATCGTCAATATTTGGGGTCAGAACGAGGGCACTTTCCTGGTGGCGGGCCCGGCTGACGTGCCGGAACTTGACAGGCGTGTGGATCACCTGCCCTGGTGGGGCAAGACAGGCGTCGAATGGCCGTCCGGTGTTACGGGCGTCGAGATGAAGATCCTCGGTGATGGCGATGAGGAGGTCACCGAACCGGGTGGTATCGGCGAGCTTTGCTATCGCAGCCCGGGGCTGTTCGCCGGCTACTTCCGGCGTCCCGATATCACCGCACGTTCGTTCACTTCTGACGGCTTCTTCCGCACTGGGGACCTATTCATCGTGCAGGATGACCGTCATGTCGGCTTCTATGATCGCAAGAAGGACATGGTGATCCGCGGGGGGTTCAATATCTCTAGCGTGGAGGTGGAAAATGCTGTGCTGAGTTTCAACAAAGTGCGCGACGTGGCAGTGATCCCCGAGCCAGACGAGATCATGGGCGAGCGGGTTTGTGTCTGCGTGGTGCCTATGGATGAGTACGATCCGCCGACCCTCGAGGAAATCAACGCTTACTTGCAAGCGGAGGGGATGAGTGTCTACAAGCTTCCGGAGAAGATGAAGCTGATCGATGCCATTCCCCGAAATCCGGTCGGCAAGATCCTGAAGAAGGCATTGCGAACCCAGTGATTTGCTCGTCTCTGAGCATTCCCCACCTTCTCGCCGGCGGCCCACCGGGCCTCGCCGGAATCAGCGCCAGCCGCTAGGTCAGATCCCTCTAAATCGGGCGAAGTCGTGCAGAGCGGCACGGCGGGTGCGCAGTTTGTTCACCGGGTCCGCCTGATCGATGTAGCCGATGGACATACCGGTAAATAGCATGAGCTCATCTGGCGGATTGAGGAAACCCTTCAACGTTCGGTGGTAAAGGCTCCAGCACTCCTGGGCGCAGGAATCCAGGCCCTCCTCGCGAAGCAGCAGCATCAAAGTCTGCAGGAACATGCCGAGGTCGGACCATTGAGGCGGGCCCATTTGTCGGTCGACGTAGCAGAACAGGGCCAGCGGGGCACCGAAAAACTGATAATTGCGGGCGAACCAGTGCATGCGGCCCACCTTGTCTTCGCGTGGTACGCCAAGCAGGTCATACAAGTCCTCTCCTACCTGGAAGCGATAGTCTCGGTAGGGCGACTTAAGGCCTGGAGGGTAGACAGTGTATTCCGGGCCCTCCCCGGTGGGCGCCTCTTTCACCCGAGTCGCCATAATGGCCTTGAATGCCTGGAGGTCATCACCCCCTACGACATACAGATACCAAGGCTGCAGATTGCCGCCCGAAGGGGAACGCGCGGCTTTTTCCAGTACCCGACGGATGGTGGTGCCGTCTACGGGCTGGTCAGTAAAGCCGCGCACCGACATACGGGTGTCAACGGCCTCGCAAACGCTACCTGCCTTGCGCTTCATGGTTAAGCTCCTCGGAAAAACTCTGTTGCTTATCTGTTGACTGATGCATCGCGACTAGCACAGCCTTCTTGCGTCGACGGTACGCTCGACGTCGTGCGGACGTGAGGAATGCCGCAGCCTCGTCGCCCGTCATGCCTTGTGAGACGAAGGGACGGCGTAGGTGACGACCGCATGAGCGACCGGCTTACCCAGCTGTCCTTCCGAATAGATGTGCACCTCGGTCAGTACGGAACGGCGGCCCAGGTGGAGCAGAGTGCCCTTGGCCAGCAGAGCCTTGCCGGGTTCCGGCTTGCGAAGGAAGTTGATGTTCAGATTGCTGGTGACTGCCAGCGGCACGATACCGATATGCGAGAGAACCACTACATACGCGGCAGTGTCGGCGACCGCCATCATGGTCGGGCCGGACACGGTGCCGCCTGGGCGCAGGTGCGATTCGTCCACCGGTTGGCGCACCCACGCTTCCTTTTCATCCACCTTTTCCACCTTGATGGTGGCTTGGGGAAATTCCCCGCTCATGAAGGACTGTAGCTGTTCCGCAGTGGCCTGAATTGCCATCACTTGGCTCCCTTGAAAATGATTGTTTGGCTCGTGGTTTTCGTCATACAGACTTGCCCGCCCGCTCCAGCGCCCGCTCGCACGCGGGCAACAGCTGCGTCGCTTCACCGACGGCCCGGATATCCATTGGCTCAGCCATGGCGGCGGAACCAGTGCCCTCCATACCGAACACCAAGCCTTCACCCGGTGACCCGTCACCGGGCAGGGAGCCCCAGCCGAACCCGGCCCCGGGCAGCAAGTCCCGCAGGGCGCCTGAGCCGCAATGGCCGCCGAGTTGGTGCGGGTAGGATTCAATGACGGTGCGGCCCATCGATGTTTACTCCACTGTGGTTGTCCAGCAGGTTATCGTTGAAACACCTTAGCCGGCGCGGTACTGCCGAGCATCGTCCGAAGCGACGATGTTCGGCTGCCTTGTACTAGCGTTGCCCGGTAACAACTCCGGCCCAGACGCGGTCGATATGAATCCTCGACAGTCCTGACGCGCGGGGAAGTTCTCGCCACGCTCGGCCTTGACCGGCCAGTGCTCGGCGAGGCCCGACCATTGCCGCTTCTTATCGCCCTCTGGATAGTCGTAGAAGCCGCGGCCGGCGCGCTTTCCAGGGCGATCGGGGTCCTCGACCATCCTGCGGATCACCGCCTCGCAAGGGTGCGCGCGGTACTCCTTTCCTTCGGCCTCGAAGTCCTTGCGGGTCTGGCTCATGACATGCAGCGCTCCAGGGACAGCGACACGTCGTCGTTCAGCGCTAACAGCTCCACCGGCATCCCGGCCGCCAGTCCGGCCTGCTCGATGGACCGCGGGCGCTGACCGTCGGCAGCAGTGCTATGCCTTACATAGCTGATATTACTGCGAGGAAGCCTGGATCATTCTTGCCGTTTGGAATGTCTTGTCGACAGATTAAAGCAAAGCAAAGCAAAGCCAAGCCAAGCATTCAAAAATTCGTCTTGCCAGCCTACCTGCTAATAGGTAGATTAAGTGTCGTATGCTTAATGACCAATAGAGGTAATCGATGAAAATTTACGACACGGAAGGCTTTCCCAATCCGCTACGGGTTCGCATCGCCCTGGCAGAAAAAGGCGCAACAAATAAGGTGGAATTCGTCCCGGTAGATGTCATGAGCGGCGAACACCGTTCCGACGCGTTCAAAACGAAAAACCCGGATGCCACCGTGCCCGTACTGGAGCTTGACGATGGCACCTGCGTCGCCCAGTGCAATGCCATTACCGAATATATCGACGGGTTCTTCGATGGCCCGTCCCTAACGGGCACAAACCCAAAGGAGCGCGCCCGTATCGCGATGATGAATCTGCGGGCAGAAAACGGTCTGATGAACGCCGTAGGTGCCTATTTCCACCACGCGACCCCGGGGCTTGGTCCGGATCTGGAAACCTGGCAATGCGCTGAGTGGGGCAATAAACAGAAAGAGGTTGCCAGCGCAACCATGGCCTACCTTGATAGCGTTCTGGCGGACGACGAGTTTCTCGCAGGCGATAGCTTCTCGGTCGCAGACATCACCGCCTTTGCCGGTCTGGGGTTTGCGGATTTCGCGAAGGTTGACATTCCCGAGTCCCTGACCAACCTCCAGGCCTGGCGCGCAAAAGTCGCAGCCCGTCCTTCAATTGCCGGATGACCCGAAACTTTCGGGTTTAAGGAAGGCGCTAAAACATGAAGGGGACAAAAGGGAGGAATACCATGGAGATTAATGCAGACTTCTCCAAGCCGGTTGTTGTGCATTCCGACCGGCTTGAATGGCAGCCCTCGCCCATGAAAGGCGTAGAGCGGCGCATGCTGGACCGGATCGGGGAGGAAGTTGCCCGCGCCACGACCATCGTTCGTTATGCGCCCGGTAGTCATTTCTCGGCGCACACCCACACGGGGGGAGAAGAATTCATCGTACTCGATGGTGTGTTCCAGGATGAGCACGGCGACTTCCCTGCCGGCAGCTATGTGCGCAACCCCCCGACAACGTTACATATTCCGGGCTCTGAAAAGGGCTGCACGATATTTGTGAAACTGTGGCAGTTCGACCTGGCCGATCGCACCCAGTTCAGCAAGAATATGGAGGCCGGGCTGGGTGCCCCGGTAGGCGGCGTTGCCACCGCAAAGCTGCATGAGGACGATCGTGAAATCGTGACCTACAGCCGGCTCGATGCAGGGGCGACACTGACCTCTGAGGCGCCCGGTGGGATCGAGCTGCTGGTAATCGAAGGCTCGGTGACCGGGAATGGCGAGGGGCTGGCCAGGCATGACTGGCTGCGCCTCCCAGAAGGACACAGGTTGTCCCTGACGGCCGGGGACGGCGGCGCGAAGATCTGGACGAAAACGGGGCACCTGCGATTTGCCGGGGCACCGAGAGTATAAGGCCCGGCAATAGCGGGATTGCAAAAGCTGACAGGTGAATAACCATGAACCGTGATACCAGAACAGCCCTGATGGATCTAGCCGAGCACACCGTTCGGTCACGGGGCTTTGACGGGTTCAGCTATGCGGATCTGGCTGAGGCCATCGGCATTCGAAAGGCCTCGATCCATTATCATTTCCCCACCAAGGCGAGCCTCTCCGAAGCCTTGATCGAGCGCTATCAGACCAATCTGCAGCATGGTCTGGCTGAGATAGAGGCAGCTAATGCCAGCGCAGGTGAGCGCCTTGAGGCACTCATTGCCCTGTACCGCGGAGCGTTGCATGATGGTCGAACCGTGTGTCTGTGTGTTGCCTTTTCGACCTGCCGCGAAAGCCTGTCCGACACCGTCATTGCCAGAGTCGGCGCCGTTCGCGCAATGGTTCTGCAGTGGATTACGGCAACGTTTGAACTGGGGCAAAGGGATGGATCCGTCTCGGCCATCCTGGGTCCCGCCGATGAAGCGCAGGCGACCCTGGCGATGCTGGAAGGCGCTCACCTCGCCGCGCGCACCGAAGAACACCCCGCCGTGTTTGATGCCGCAACGCGACTGCTGCGCGCCCGCTGCCAGTAACGACGGGACAGGAATTGCGCTTTGAGCGAGCGATTAAATTCGTGTTCGCTCACCCGGCGACATTTCCTGTGAGCTTTGGTCTATGTCTACCCGTACATAATCGCAACGCAAATTGACTCATAACGAGCGAAAAGGAGCAAACAGATGATGAGCACACTGAAAACAGCACTAGCAGCAGCAACTCTGTCACTCACTGTTGCCAGTACGCAGGCACTGGCAGAGACGCAAACCAGGACCATCGAGTATCAGGTCGGCGACGAGACCTTCACCGGCTACATGGCCTGGGATGACGAATTCGAGCAAGAACGTCCGGGCGTTCTGGTGGTCCATGAATGGTGGGGGCACAATGAATTCGCGCGGAATCAGGCAGAACGGCTTGCTTCAGCCGGCTATACAGCCTTTGCGCTGGATATGTATGGCTCCGGCAAACAAGCCGACCATCCCGATACCGCCCAGCAGTTCATGCAGGAAGCGACCAGTGACATGGATCAGGTTAAGGCACGCTTCATGAAGGCGATGGACATCCTGAAGAACCACGAAAGTGTTGATGCGTCCCGAATTGCAGCACAAGGTTACTGTTTTGGCGGTGCCGTTGTACTCAACATGGCGCGCATGGGTGTTGATCTGGACGGCGTTGTCAGCTTTCATGGTGTGCTCGGCAGCCCCCTCCAGGCTGAACCCGGATCCGTAAAAGCCAGGATCCAGGTGTACACCGGCGGGGCTGATAAAATGGTCCCATCGGATCAGGTGGCGAGCCTGGTTAAAGAGATGCAGGATGCCGAAGTCGACCTGACACTGGTGAGCTTCCCCGGAGTGCTGCACTCATTTACCAACCCCGGCGCCGACAGGATCGCCGAAGAGTTTGGTATGCCGGTTGGTTACGACGAAGAGGCTGCCGCCCGCTCCTGGGATGGCGCTATGCGTTTCTATAAGGCCATCTTCGCCGAGTAACACAAGCGAATGCAAAAGAACCGAAGCCGGCAGTATTTACAGTGAATTCTGGAACACCAACCGAAAAGCATCTGGAGGTACAACATGGCAACTGAGAGTTTACCGCGGTTCAATGATGACAATCGTCCAAGCTACAAGTCGCTGGGCAACTCGGGTCTGTTCGTCTCCGAACTGTGCCTGGGCACCATGACCTTCGGCGGCGATGAGGACATCTGGGGGCTGATCGGCCAGTTGCAGCAGGAACAGGCCGACGAACTGGTGAAGATCGCCCTGGAAGCGGGGATTAACTTTATCGATACCGCCAACATCTATGGTTTCGGCGCCAGTGAGCGCATCGTCGGCCAGTCCCTGAAGAATCTCGGCGTTCGCCGGGAAGATGTGGTGCTGGCCACCAAGGTGCTCGGCCCGATGGGCGAGGGCCCCAATGCCCGCGGTGCTTCTCGCGGCCACATCATGAGCGAATGCAAGGCGAGCCTGGCGCGCCTGCAAACGGATTATATCGACCTGTACCAGATCCACGGTTTTGACCCGGCCACCCCGATCGAGGAGACTCTGGAAGCACTGAACACCCTGGTGCAACAGGGCCATGTGCGCTATGTGGGTCTGTCCAACTGGGCCGCCTGGCAGGTGATGAAAGCCATCGGCATCAATCAGGCCCGCAACCTGTGCCCGATCATATCCCTGCAGGCCCACTATACCCTCGTGGGTCGCGATCTGGAGCGGGAAATTATTCCGATGCTGGAATCTGAGAGCGTCGGTCTGATGGTGTGGAGCCCACTGGCAGGCGGTTACCTGTCCGGTAAATACGAGGGGCCGGACGTGTCCGAGGAAAACCGGCGTGCCAAGTTTGACTTTCCGCCTGTCAACCGTGAGCGGGGCAGCGAAGTCATCAAGGTGATGCGGGAGATTGCCGACGGCAAGCAGATCGACGGCAAGCCGGTCAATGTGGCCCAAATCGCCCTGGCATGGCTACTTCACCAAAAGCCTGTCACGAGCATTATTGTTGGCGCCAAACGGCCCGACCAGCTCAAGGAAAACATCAGGGCGACTCAAGTGCGTCTGTCTGACGGCGAGCTCGCCGCTCTGAGCGAAGTCAGCCGCCTGCGCGAGGAGTATCCGGGCTGGATGATGAAAATGATGGCGGGGTATCGGGATTCGACGGAAACGTGATCGCTGGCGCTGGGACGGAATAACGAGGTCTTGAGACGAGATTCTTCAAAAAGATTCGCCGGTCAATCGCCTGTGAGTCGGGAGGTGGCAGCCATCGGCTGCCGTGAAACAAGAGCTCAACGCTTGCGCTCCAGCGTTATCCATCTGCACCGCGACAGGTTAGGCGTCTTTTTTGATCACACCCTCAATTGTGATCTGCCAGATAAAATCGCCAATGGCATCAAGTGAATGAGCCCCCTTCGGGTCGAACCAGGTGGCGACCCAGTTGAGCGCCCCAAGACCGATCAGACGAAGCAAGCGGCCGTCAACATTCCTCCGGACCACGCCTTGTGCAATCATCGTTTCGATGATACCGGCCCACAGGGATTCATATTGGTCTCGCAGCTCGATAATTTCTTCGCGAGCCTCTGGGCCCAGCGCTCGCCATTCAAACAGCAGGACGTAAACCGCATCCGAGTCGACCAACAGCGCACGTAGATGCGCATTGATACAAAGACGCAATTTCTCAACCGGATCAGCCGAGCAGGCGTATGCGATTTCCACTTCTGCGGTAACCAGGTCAACCCCCCGACGCATCAGCTCGACAAGGAGCGCTTCCTTGGTGCTGTAACGATAATACAGACTTCCCGGTAGCATATTGCAGGCCTCGGCGATCTCCTTGAGCGAGGTCCTTTCAAATCCTTTCTCACGAAAAAGCCGGGCTGCGTTAGACAATACATTGCCCTGATCGCCGCCCTTGCCTGCAGGTGGAACCTGTCCGTAAACCATGGCCTCAATATCTCCTTGACTTTTAGTTGGCGAACCAACCAAGATTAAATCATAACGATTATGGACGAAAATGACATGCGACGTCGTATAAGAACAGCCACCTTCAGTTATTCGTGCCCCTGCGCGAAATGCAAGCAGGGCTAGAGACACCTGATGACCGAGTCAAAGGAAGTTCAGCGCGGTTACGCCGAGAAAATGGCGTGGCAGTTCACCGAAGAGGTTCCTCATGGCAAGGATCTGGGCATGCAGGTTATATCCATAGATCACGGCAAGGTCTGTATGCGCCTTGTTCCTAAGCCGTGGATGCTCGCTGCCGCGAGCACTGACGAAATCTGCACCAGCGTCCTGTACTCACTCGCAGATTCCGCCGGGGGCTTGGCGGTATTCGCGGGGGCCCTCGAGTTAACTCCCATTGCCACCCTGGATTTGCGCATGGATTATTTGCGAGCGGCGAGTGGCGAGCATGCCCTGTTAGCGGTGGCCACCTGTCTTCATTTAACGAACGAGGTCGCATTCATTCGTTGCGATATACGCTGCGAGGCTGATAGCGAGCTGTTAGCGACTGCAACCGCCACGTTCATACGCAACAGCCATAATCAACGATTCCCGTCAGGTAGCCGAGAAAAGGAGCAAACATGAGCGTTACCTCCGATTCCTTACATCAAATCTCAGAACCTAGCGAAATCAGCAACCTATTTGACATCTGGCATACGCTCCTGGTGAGTATTCCCTACGCACAGCACCTTGGGCTTGAAGTCCAATCGGACGAAACAAATTTAGTGGTTCATCTACCTTATCGTGAGGCCCTGATCGGCAACTTCATGCTGCCTGCTCTCCATGGCGGAGTTCTGGGAGCGCTGATAGAACTATCCGCCCGACTGGCTGCGCAAAGCCATGATAAAGAGGAACGTTGCCCTCGCGTTCTCGACAGCAATATCAATTACCTTCTCTCGGCGCAGGCACGCTCGACTTTCGCTAGCGCCGAAATTGTCCGGCAGGGCAGGCGCATCAGCCTGATTCAAGTGACCTGTTGGCAGGGCGACAGGACAACACCGATTGCCAGTGGAAGGGTTCAATTGTTGCTCCCCACTATGGACGTCAAACAATCAGGCGCTCATGAATAATAAGCACAACAACCTCGAACGAGGCAAATTCACAGCCCCGGACGGTCAGGAAATTTCACTGTGGCGCTGGCCGCAATCAAAGGGGCGCCCCACGGTGCACTGGGCGCATGCCACAGGCTTCCATGGCCGCTTATACCAACCGCTGCTTGACGACCTTGCCACTGACTGTAATGTCCTGGCCTGGGACATGCGGGGGCACGGGACCAGCGCTAGCGCAGCGAACGTTTCCACATTCTGGGGCTGGGAAACCTACTATCGTGACATGACCGCTCTGCTGGAAAGCCTGGATGAGCCGGTCTGGCTTGCGGGCCATTCCATAGGTGCTACTGCCAGCATCATGGCCGCTGCCCGACGGCCAGACAAAGTGCTCGGCCTGATTCTGGCCGAACCCGTGATTATGGATCCGGGACAAGGCCTGAAATTGTGGCTGGCCAAGCTATTGCGCCAGTCAAACCGATTCTCACTAGCCGCCGGAGCAGCACGTCGGCGCAGAGTATTCGATTCACACGCTACTGCGCTGGACAGTTATCGCGGCCGCGGTGGCTTCAAGACCTGGCCCGAAGCTTGGCTGGAGGCCTACGTTCAATACGCCTTCGTATCGCAAGGCGATCAAGTTCAGTTGGCATGCAGCCCGGAGTGGGAAAGCAACACCTTTGCCCATACTGAACACAATCCCTGGCCGGCGATTCGTCAGCTACGGTGCCCGGTGATTGCGCTGGCCGCAGAGCGCGCATCCACTTTCTCGCAAAAGGCACGAAAGCGCCTGCAAAATTTGCTGCCTTCGGCTGAAGTAAACGTTCTTGCAGGCACGACCCATTTTTTGCCTATGGAACGATCTGAGGCAGTCCGTAATATCTTCCAGCCAATTATTGAGAGGGACGGGGTCTGACTCTGGGTTATGCATGGAAATATCCTCATACGTGACCACTAATGGTCGGGAGATAACGAGCGAAGCATTACCTAATAACGGCTCTTTGGTTCACATGATGTTCAGACAACCGAATGCGACATGCCTGCTCAGCCGTGATGCGGAAACCCGTCAAAGCAATGCACCAACTGCTCAGCCTTGCGCTGACCTACGACCGCAACGGTAACGCGACGTCAATGGCAATAAACGCAGCACCACAGCCTTGATTGAAACTACGACCGACCTTGGTAAGCCACTTGCTGATGCGATTCGCCAGGCTGGCTACCATCAGTTCGATGCTGCATCGACGATAGCGAAAGTGCCCCCCAGAACGACAAACTGCACCAGTAGGCTGCGAGACGGATCGATGAACTGCGGCAGAAAGGCGGCAAAAAACAGAATCACCTTGGGGTTGCTGATGGCCGCCAGTGCCCCCTGGCGAAACAGCGAACCTGGAGATCTTGATGCTACTGCGGTGTGGTCAGTTATACCGATGGGCGGTGAGCGCCAGACCTGTATTCCGAGCCGGACCAGATAAGCGCCGCCGACCCATTTGAGTGCGATGAGCCAGGCCAGGGATGCGTTAAGCAGCGCACCAATCCCGAACATCGACAGGGCAATGAGGATGATAAAACCAATGCAACTGCCGAGGATGGTGTGGAGCGTCATGCGGCGGCCATGCAGCGCGCCATGCGTCAGCGCCAGCAAACCGTTTGGGCCGGGCGACAAGGGCAAGCCAATAGCCGCCAGCAGGTAGATTAACCAAGTTTCAAATGCCATGGCCCAGTGGTGCTCCAAGGCTAATATAAAAGCCGCCGGTTTACCCATCAGCCCCTTTCTTCAGCCAAGCACAGCACTAAAGCTGAGAGTCTGGCCGTCTCGGATCAATACGTTGGGCATCTTCAGAGTGAACGCACTGCCCATGTTCGGGCCGCCGCTCGAGGCTTCAATACTGCCACCATGTAATTCTATCAACTGTTTGACCAAAGCAAGACCAATACTGCCCCCATGAGAATGTGCGGTGTGACCTTCGGTAATCCCCACGAAAAACAGCGGTGATCAGAAGTAGAATTTTCCGTAAGCTATTTGCAGGGAGACTCTGCATGAAAACATCACGTTTTACCGACAGCCAGATTCTGGCAATCCTGAAGCAAGCCGAGAACGGTGTGCTGGTTCCTGAGCTTTGCCGCGAGCATGAATTTAGCAGTGCAACCTTTTACAAGTGGCGCTCCAAGTTCGGCGGCCCGGATGCATCCATGATGGCCAGGCTCAAAGAGCTTGAAGACGAAAACCGTCGGCTGAAGAAAATGTATGCCGAGGAGCGCTGGTACGTGAGAAATCTGAACCATTGGCGGTACCTACTGCGATCAACGGGTGTTGGTCCATGGACTTCATGCATGACCAACTCAGCGATGGGCGCAGCTATCGCCTGATCAATGTGCTCGATGACTTCAACCGTGAAGGGCTCGGGATTGAGGTTGATTTGTCACCGCAGGCCAAGCGGGTTATCAGAGCCTTGAACCAGATCATTGAATGGCGTGTTAAGCCAGCCCAGATCCGCTACTACAATGGCCCTGAATACATCAGTGGAAAGCTGGCAAAGTGGGCGGAGAAACGTGGCATTAGCATCAGTTTTCATCGAGCTTGGAAAACCGCAACAGAATGCCTAGATTAAGCGCTACTACCGAACCGTCCGTTATGACTGGCTGTCGCATTATCTGTTCGATCCCATTGAACAGGTCCAGGGCTTCGCGACGAGTTGGTTATGGACATCCAATAACGAATGGCCAAATATGGCCTTGGACGACATCACGCCGCGACAGAAGTTGACCATGATGGCCTAATTCTACTTCTGAATCCCGCTAAATATGGGGGGATTACCATTCTGGGCGTCGGCATCATGTTCATTACCGGCGCGATGTTCACCGGCGATACCGTTACTATGGAGCCGCTGTTCAGTGTCGAGAACGGCGTAACCGGCGGCATCATGATGGTGATGATCATGGTGCCCTTCATGTTCGTCGGCTTTGACGTGACTCCTCAGGCGGTGGAAGAAATCAATCTGCCTTTCCGGGAGATTGGCCAGGTGCTGATGTTATCGGTGCGGATGGCGGTGCGCTGCTCTGGTATGCGCTGATCATATACGGTACCTCGATGATGCTGACGCCGGCGGCGCTGGCGCAGAGTTCATTGGCTGTGCCGGATGCAATGCAAGCGGTATTCAACGCCCCCTGGGCCGGTAAACTGATGGTATTTGCCGGGATTGCCGGGATCATCACCAGCTGGAATGCGTTCTATATCGGTGGCTTCAGAGCCATTTATGCCCTGGCGCATTCGGGCATGCTCCCGGTGTTTCTGGCCAAACTGCACCCCGAATACAAAACCCCAGTGAATGCGAATGGGTGGTGTTTGCCGGCTGGATACTGCTCGGTCTAGGCATGTATGCCTGGTCGCGCAAGCGCTATGGTGTGGCTTACTCGGATGCAGCGATGCGTAGAGAGCTGGAAGGGTAAAAGATCTTCGAATTAGCGGGCCAGCAGAGCTGAATCTTCTGTACGCTGCGGATTTGGCGCAGCCTACAGAGTCTGATCAAAACGCCCGAGACACCACCAGCGTCCCAAATTGATCGGGTTCAGTCTGGCCCTTGAACTCCCGGGTGCGCCACACACTGGCAAAGCTCACTTGCCAGCGATCCCAGGTCAGCGCGATACCCGCTTGCAGATCGCCAACCCATTGCTCCCGGTCTACGGAATGGCTGTTGCTGAAGGCGTTTCCGTCCAGCAGCATGTTATGAGCCATGTAACGGCCATCCAGATTGACGTAGCCGAACCAGGCGAACGATTGACCTGGCTCGAAGTAGGCGCCGCTACCATAGCCCGGGTTGATAGACGGTAACCCCAAGCTGCGTGCCAGCCCTTTGCCAAAGCGCAAACCAAGGCCGCTGGAAGCATAGGTGTAAAGATTGCCGACCGCCGCTCCCAGTGCCGGCCCGTATTCGAGCTCCAAAGGTCCCAGTTGGGACTGCCGCCACCAACGCTGCCCGTAGGCCAAGTTGAAGAAGGGTTCATTCTCAAGCTGATTGTCCCAACCTTTGGGCTCATCACTGCCGGTAGCACGATGGACAGCACGCTGGAAGTGCTCGGCTCCGGCACCCGGGCCGACCAGGCCCAGATCCATGTGCCAGGAACGACTATCGCGCCATTGCCCCTGGTCCCGGGATTGGAAGATCGACAGGCCGGCATAGGCTAGGCCCGCATAAGGGCGATCGTCTTCTATCAATGACGCTATTTCGATGTCATCGGGGGTGTAAATCTGATGGCCGAAGCGATAGCTGGCCACATCCAGGTTGGCGGCAGACCACCCCAGGCCCTCGGCCATGGCCCGGGTCCAGTGCGCTTTATCCGGCACGAACGAGTAAGCAACTTCAATGCCGTTGGAGTAATGACCATCGCTGTCGGCAGCGATTATGTCATTTTCGACTTTAACCGCCAGTACCGCATCAGCGGCACTAGCGATGCCTGGCAGACAAAGAATACTACTCATCAGACCTAAACCAACAATCAACAATTCTGAAATTTTCATGGAATGGATAAGCCCTTCAAGATGGATCAAATCACTAGATTGCACAATAGACAAATAGTTCTATTACTGCGAAACAACTCATCTGCTGTAATACTTCGCCACTGGCTAGAGAGCAATTCGATTGAACGTTTTAAAATCCCTTTGGTCTATATTTCTGACAATTTGGAACAACCTAATGTGAGAGAACACGATATGAAGAAATCCATTCTGGCGAGTATTTGCGCTCTGGGCATGCTGACTCTGGTTGGTTGTGCTAGCGATTATCTAATCAGCACCAACGATGGCCGCATGATCGATAGCCAAGACAAGCCCGAGATCGACGAAGACACCGGCATGATTATGTACGAAGATGAAGAAGGCCGGGAAAATCAGATTCCGCAGTCTGACGTCAAGGAAATCAAGGAGCGCTGAGTTTCGCCAGCCTTTTCAACCGCCGCCCACTCTGTGGCCGGCGGTTTTTTTGTTTCTTTGCGGTTTAGAAAATGGCAGCAACATGAAGGTTAAAATGGATTCCCGCCTGCGCGGAATGACGGGGCTTCGAGTGCCCGTGGTTACAGGAGTGAGGCTCGGCCAGATATCATGGGGGCGATGCGGCCGCAACCGCTGACGGTTGACTGGCCCGCTGCTCAAGACTATCAGCTTTATGCTGTACAACATTCCAGTCGGCGCGCTGCAGCCGCTGCAGGAGAACAACGAGTACAGGGAAAGGGTAATGCACCTGGAGCTGATCATGCTATGGCTGCCTATCTGCACCCCATAGAAATATGGTACACCACCGGGGGTTCATGAACGATCCTTGCGATGAAATCCTGGGAAATCATAGCAAGGTTTTGAGACAGCGTTTTTACACACTCTGGGCCGGAAGCCGCCGCTCACCGGGGACTGCATCCGGCCAATTGCGGTCAACGAGTATCTACCGAAGCCGGGGCGATTCAGGCTTTATGGGAGCCGCTTCGGTATCGCATTTTTTGCGGGTGTATAGTGCCCGTTGCTGTCTCGATAGAGAGAGCTTTAAATAGAGCTGAGCGAGCTATTCTCCTCTGTAAATATTTGAACCAATGAGAAGGGTAATGTCATGACGATGGTTCATGAGCGTAATCGTAGCTTGATACAGACTTGGGAGTTCTTGAGAGAGCTGTCCCAAGACATGGAGCTCCCTGAGTCCATACGTAGCCAGGCTAAAGTTTTGCTACGACATTATCCCACAGCAAAAGACATCTCTCTGGCGAGTCGGTTAAGGCAGCATCGCAAAAAGGAGCTGGCTTTTCTGGCAGACGAGCGTGGACCTCTACCACCGGTTCTAGCTAGTTGGTTGATGGATGACTCGGTATTTAGCGACGAGTAACTGATCTTCATGAGCCTCAACCCAAAACCTCGAAAGAGCCTGAGGCTATCAGCCCATACTTGAACTGCTTGACGGTCATTCACGCGTCCCTCATTAGCATCGGCTAAAGCCTTCTGAGTTAGGCGCCGCTTTTTTTGAGAGCGCTTCCTTCATCGCTTCATCTTCAAGCAGCTTTGCTGGCAGTAGCTTTTTGAGCTTGTTGTTCCTTGATAGCGCCAACGACCTGCTCTTCGATGTATTGCGTCTTCGTCAGTTCGAGATCTCCATCGTGCTAGGTTAGCTAAAAAATCTCATCGAATTCATCATGTGCAATTTGGGGGAAAGGTCGGGGGCGACGCAATTTTCTTAGCGCGTCGTTTGTAAAGTTTGAAAGGTAAAAAGGGGAAGAAACCACATGAACTTTACAGAATCTGTGAAAATTTCCCGTATTTTTGGATTTATTGACCTAATCTATTTTATTAATATTCTGATTTATATAGGTTTTATAGAAAAAGGACCGTTCTTTACAGAATCCCAATGGCTCTCTTAGACCCATTGAGCCATGGTGCGCAAACCTGAATAGAGAGGTGGATCGGTACTGCCTCGCAGTAGCCCCGCGGGGCTGCGAAATTGCTCGCAAGGCTAGCCCAACTGGGCTTGCAGGGCAAATCTGGATGGCCCAGTGGGCCGGCTTGTAGCTAAAGTGCTTGAGGTAGCATAATTGGCGCACACTCTGTTGCGAAAAGTTGAGCAATTTGAACAACAATAACGACGATACCTCTGTCGGCTCGTCTTCCTCTTCCCCCAAACAGGCCCCGGTCGGGCCGCCGTTGACCGCGGGTATCCTGATGGAGGTTGTGGCCGGTGTGTTGTTGGCCGTGCTCATGGCCTGGCAGTCCTGGCAGGACTTCCGCCTGTTGCGCCAGCAGCATCAGATGCAGGTGGAGGAATCGGTCTGGCTTACGGCCAGTCAGATTGCGCTTAATCTCGAGGTCAAGTCCCAGGCGCTGGCCCAGTTGCTCGATCGTCTGTATCCGGTCTCTCCTGATGAAGCGGTCGACGCTGCGGCCTCCCTGCTGCCTGGCTTGCGGGGAATCATCCAGGTCCCCTCTCTGAGCGGTGCGGCCGAGGCGCCGATCACCACCTGGATGCCTTCGGTGCGAGGGCTGCACCTGAGTGGGTATTCATTTGCGCTGGATTCAGACCAGGAGCGTGGCGTTCTGTACTGGACCATAGCCAGCGATCGGCCCGGGCAGTTCTGGGTGCTGGAAGTCGACGATCGGGAAATATCAGCGCTGGTGTCGACCCAGCCGGCCCTGGGCTACAGCTGGTTGCTCGAGGACGCCGGGCATGCTCGGGTGCTGGCGCGCCAGGAGGGTGACCACCTGGTATATCTGGATAACAAGCCGATGACCGCCCAGGAACGGGATCAGGTGATTGTCAGCGCGCCGATAGGGGGCAGTCTCTGGCAGGTACGCGGGCTGGTAGAACCGGGTTATTACCTGCAGCGCCTGGGCTCTGTGGTCAGGGTGAAGGTCCTGCTGGTCGTAGGATTCATACTGGTGCTGCTGCTGGTGGTATGGACGGTGGCACGCATGCGTCGACACAACCTCGCTCTGCTGGCGCGTAGCCAGGCTTCCTTTGCCCATGTCGAGGATACCGAGAGACGCTATCGCGATATTTTCCAGGGTGTCGGCATGGCTTTGTGTCAGCTGGATCTGACCGCCCTGCGCGCCTGGCTGTTGCGTGAGGGTATCTACAGTCAGACCACGCTGGACGCCTGGCTGGAGGCCAATCCCCTGCGCCACCGGGAACTGTTCGGCAATGTTCGGGTGGTGGATGCCAATCAGGTTGCCCTGGAGCTCACTGGCCAGAACACCGTGCAGGGGGTGGAGAACGTGTTGCAGCGTGATGACAGGGTGCGCAGGAACTCTGCGCGCTACCGGGTGGTACTGGCGGTCATAACCCGCGCCTCTCGTCTGGAATTTGAAACCCCGCTCCAGGTGCCGTCAGGCAAGGTGCGTCATGCCTGGGTCATCATGCGTTTGCCGGACAACGCCGAGGACTATCACGCGGTGACGGTCAGCCTCAGTGACATCACCGCTCGGCGACGGGTCGAGCTGTCGATGATCGAGCGTGAGCGCTACTGGGCAGGCGTGGTCCAGGCGGTGCCCGATGTGGTGTTCATCAAGGATATGAAGCGTCAGAAGTTCGTGTTCAGCAACCATTCCCTGGCGAAGACGCTGGGTTACGACGAGTCCGACTCGCGGGTGCTGGCGGCCGATTACCGTGACCGTTTGCTGCACCCCGATGATGCCGAACTGTTGCAGGTCAACCGCAACCTGCAACAGGTGCTGGCAGACGATGCAGTGCAGGAAACACGCTTGCGCTGGCGCCATGCTGACGGTACCTGGCGTTGGCATAGTCTGCGGGTGAAGGTACTCTCGCGCCTGCCGGATGGCAGGGTGCGACAGATTATCGGCATCGTGCGGGATATTCACGAGCAGACCGAAGCGACCCAGCAGCTGCGGACCAGCGAACAGCGTTATCGGCTTTTGGCCGAAAACATCAGCGACGTGATCTGGTCTACCGATACCCGCTTCCGGCTGGATTACATCAGCCCCTCGGTAACGCGGATGCTGGGTTACCTTCCCGAAGAGTTGATCAGAAACGGTTTCAGTCAGGTAGTGACGGGGCCGGCCTACATGCGGTTTATCAGCTCGGTGCTGCGTGAGCTCAGCCCGCGGCTGGATGATCCCGAGCAGGCGGCGCGACTGCGCAGCGAAGGCTACCACCGGCAGACCACCGTTGACTGCATCAAGGCCGACGGCCACAAATGCCCCACCGAGGTACGCCTGTCGCTGATGTGGGATAGTGAAGGGCATTTCCTCGGGCTGCTCGGCATTGCCCGGGATATCAGCGAACAGCGCCGGACGGAAAACCGTCTGCGCATGGCCGCCACGGTGTTCGAAAACACCACCGGGGCGATCCTGGTCATGGATCCTGCAGGCTACGTCGTGCAGGTCAACGAGAACTTCATTCAGATAACCGGATACGAGACCAGGGAGATCATCGATCAGACTCCGGACATGCTGGTCTGGAAGGTGAAGGAAGAAGCCTTCTATCCTGCTGTGCTGGGCATCCTGCGGGAGCAGGGCCGCTGGGAGGGTGAGATCTGGATGCGGCGCAAGAACGGTGAGCGATTCCCCGCCTGGGCGGGTATCACCGCCGTGCAGGACAACGATGGAGATCTGGTCAGCTATGTCTGCTTCTTTGTCGATATCAGCGAGCGCAAGGCCAGCGAGGCGCGCATCGGGACGCTGGCCTATTACGACCTGCTCACCGGTCTGCCCAATCGCACCCTGTTCCAGGACCGTATCCGGACCGCGTTGCAATTGGCCGAACGCCGTAACGAGTGGGTGGTGGTCCTGTTCCTGGATCTGGACCGGTTCAAGCCGATCAATGACACGCTCGGCCATGCAGCGGGCGATGTCATGCTCAAGGAAGTGGCGCGTCGGCTCAGTGACTGTGTACGCGACAGCGATACGGTCGCACGCATGGGCGGCGATGAGTTCACCCTTCTGTTGCCGGGTCTGGGTACCAGGGAGGCGGCCATGGCCGCGGCGATCCACGTCGCCGAAAAGATCCTGGCGGTGCTCGCCCCCGCTTTCGTGCTCCAGGAACGCGAGTTCTTCATCAGTGCCAGCATCGGTCTGGCACTGTATCCGCAGGACGGGGTGGAGCCCAATGCGCTGCTGAAGAATGCGGATACGGCCATGTATCACGCCAAATCCATAGGCAAGGACACCTTCCAGTTCTATCAGGCGGAGATGAATGCCAGAGCACTGGAGCGCGTCAGTCTGGAAAGTGATCTGCGACACGCGCTGCAGGATGACCTGCTGGAGCTGCATTATCAGCCACAGTTCGACTGCGCCAGTGGCCGGCTCAGCGGTGCCGAGGCATTGCTGCGCTGGAACCACCCGCAGCGCGGGCCGCTTTCTCCTGCGGTATTTGTGCCCATAGCCGAAGAGATTGGCCTGATCGGCGCCCTGGGCGACTGGGTCATGGATCGCGCCTGCCGGCAGATGGCGCTCTGGCAGGAGGCGGGCTGTCCGATTCCCAGGCTGTCGATCAACCTGTCAGCGCGGCAGTTTACCGAGGGGCACCTGGCGGATCAGGTAGGCAGCGTTCTGCAGCGATACGGTCTGGCTCCCGGGCTGATCGAGCTGGAGCTGACCGAAAGCGTGCTGTTGCAGGACGTCGAGGAAACCATGCAGACGCTGCGAGCACTCAAGGAGCTGGGCGTGGCGATTGCCGTCGATGACTTTGGCACCGGGTATTCTTCCCTGAACTATCTGAAGGATTTTCCGATCGATACCCTGAAGATCGATCGCTCCTTCATCCAGGCCATGCATGATGACAGTCGCGATACCTTGCTGGCCCAGGCGATCGTGGCCATGGGCCGCAGTCTGCAGCTACGGGTGATTGCCGAGGGCGTGGAAACGGCCGAGCAACTGGCCTTGCTGGTGGGCTTCCAGTGCGACGAAGCCCAGGGCTACCTGCTGGCCCGCCCGATGCCAGCGGAGGATATGCGCTTGCAGTTTCTCCAGGGGAGCCCATAGGCCGGGGCCGCGGAGTCCTTGAAACGATTTTGTTGGTCGCTTGAGCGCTTTTCATGTGCCAGCGCCGGCTGCTTGCGTTAAAATGCCGGCCTTATTTGATCGTCCTTGCAGGGGGCTGTGCCATGTTTAGCCGTTCCACCGATATCGCTACCTTCGATCCCGAGCTCTGGGCTGCCATGCAGCAGGAAGTCGTGCGTCAGGAAGACCACATCGAACTGATTGCTTCCGAGAACTACACCAGTCCGGCGGTGATGCAGGCCCAAGGCTCGGTTCTGACCAACAAGTACGCCGAAGGCTACCCGGGCAAGCGCTATTACGGCGGCTGCGAATACGTCGACATCGCCGAGCAGCTGGCGATTGATCGGGCCAAGGCCCTGTTTGGTGCCGACTATGCAAACGTCCAGCCGCATGCGGGCTCGCAGGCCAACAGTGCCGTTTTTCAGGCCCTGCTCACGCCGGGCGATACCATCCTGGGCATGAGCCTGGCGCATGGCGGGCACCTGACCCATGGCGCCACCGTCAACTTCTCGGGCAAGCACTACAACGCCGTGCAGTACGGGATCAACACTGATACCGGTCTGATCGATTACGACGAAGTCGAGGCCCTGGCCATCGAGCACAAGCCGAAGATGATCATCGCCGGTTTCTCGGCCTATTCCCAGGTGCTGGATTTCCCCCGGTTCCGTGAAATCGCCGACAAGGTGGGCGCCTATCTGTTCGTCGACATGGCGCACATTGCCGGTCTGGTCGCCGCGGGCGTCTATCCCAGTCCGATACCCTTTGCCGATGTGGTCACTACCACCACCCACAAGACCCTGCGCGGCCCGCGTGGCGGTCTGATTCTGGCCCGCGCCAACGAAGCGCTGGAAAAGAAGCTCAATTCCGCCGTATTCCCGGGTGGTCAGGGCGGCCCGCTTATGCATGTCATCGCGGCCAAGGCGATCTGCTTCAAGGAGGCCATGAGCCCCGATTTCAAGACCTACCAGCAGCAGGTGGTGAAGAACGCCAAGGCCATGGCCGAGGTGTTCATCGGTCGTGGGTTCGATGTGGTGTCCGGCGGCACCGAGAACCACCTGTTCCTGTTGTCGCTGATCAAGCAGGACATTACCGGGAAAGATGCTGATGCTGCGCTGGGTCGCGCGCACATTACCGTGAACAAGAATGCTGTACCCAACGATCCGCGCTCGCCTTTTGTTACCTCCGGTCTGCGTATCGGTACGCCGGCTGTCACCACCCGGGGCTTTGACGAAGCCGACTGCCGCGAGCTGGCAGGCTGGATCTGTGATGTGCTGGAAAACATCACCGACGATGCTGTGATCGAGCGTGTCAGTGGACAGGTCAAGGCTATCTGCAGCCGGCTGCCGGTGTACCGCGACTGATCGCGACGCGGTAACAGACAGGCCCCCAAGACGCAGGCTTTGGGGGCTTTTTTGTGGATGACATTCGGGCGTCGAGAAAGTTAAGGGGCTATTTCCAAGCATGACAGAATAATGGCGTTCTTTAATTGACACTTTTTGGTACCATTTGTCCGTGGGCAGGTCGTAATCTTGAGGTGGAGACGGGAAATGCAGTACGTGATCCGCTGGGTTCTCTGTGCGGCGATGGCTTTGGGTGTAAGTCTGGTCCATGCCTCTGATAGCGGGAAACCGGTGGTCCGGGTCGCCATGATGATGTTTCCGGGGTTCAGCGAGGTCGACGATCAGGGCCGGATCGTTGGCAAGACCGTTCGCCTCACCCGGCGTCTCCTCGAACACGCCGGATATCAGGCTGATATACGCATCATGCCCGCTGCACGGATCTGGCGTGGGCTGGAAGGGGGACAGGTGCATCTCTGGCCGGGCGTGCTCAACAAGCCGGGCCTGGATGCCCACACGCTTTTGACCGAACGGGATCTGGGGCGGGTGGGGATCAATCTCTACTATCGGCCAGGTGAGCCGGCTCCGGTGATACCTTCGGGTCTGAGCGGCAAGCGTCTGATCCTGATCACCAATTATACCTATGTGGATTCCCTGTTCAGACAGGTGCTCGATCCTGCCAGGGGAGTGATCCGTGTCAGTAGCAACTCCCATGCGGGCGCGTTGCAGATGCTGCTCAAGGGGCGTGGGGATTATCTTCTGGACTATCGTGTTCAGGTAGAGGCTGCAGCCCGTGAGTTGGGCCTGGATCCCTTGCCATCGATACCCTTGGCTGAGCAGCCCATGCGCTTTCTCATATCGAACAAGTCAGGGTTTGCATCCAGTCTCAGGGCCGACCTGGATCGTGCCTACGACCAGCTCGTTGCAGCGGGGGAGGACCTTGAAGTAACCCACCAGTGAGGGCTGCCGTGCCGCCGTCGGTGGACGGCGGCACGGGTGCTCACTTGAGTTTCAGCGTACTCAGAGTGCGATCACGGACCTGTCTGAGCAGTTGCGCATCGCTGATCAGCGATTGTCCGTAGGACGGCACAAGCTCTTTCATCTTGGTTTGCCATTGCTCGCTGGCAAGCCGGTCCTTGAAGCAGCGCTCAAGCACGTTGATCATTGCCTGGACTGCTGTCGAGGCGCCCGGAGAGGCTCCGAGCAGCGCGGCAAGGGAGCCATCCTTCGCGGCTACGATCTCGGTACCGAACTCCAGCTTGCCGTGACCTTTGGCGTCCTTCTTGATGATCTGCACACGCATACCTGCGTTCTGCAGCTTCCAGTCCTCTTCCTTGGCTTGCGGGAAGAAATTGCGCAGCGACTCGACGCGATCCTTGTGCGATTGGAAGGATTCCGAGATCAGATAGCGGGTCAGATCCATATTGTCGCGGCCCACCGCCATCATCGGGGCAACGTTATAAGGCTTGACGGATGATAGCAGGTCGAACACCGAGCCCTTTTTAAGAAACTTGGTGGTAAAACCTGCAAAGGGTCCGAACAGCAGTGCCGGCTCGCCGTTGATGATCCGAGTGTCCAGATGCGGTACTGACATCGGCGGTGCGCCTACCGGTGCCTTGCCGTACACCTTGGAGCTGTGCTGCTTGACGATGTCCGGCTTTCTGCAGACCAGCCATTGCCCGCTGACCGGGAAACCACCGTACCCCTGGCTCTCGTCGATGTGCGACTTTTGCAGCAGCGGCAATGAGCCGCCACCTGCGCCCAGGAAAACGAACTTGGCGTTCAGGGTCTTCTCTTCGCCGGTGTTCTCGTCTTCCAGCTCGACTCGCCAGTGTCCCCGTTTGCTCTTCCTCAGGCTCTGCACCGAGTGTTTGAGCAGCAGGTCGAAATTCTCGGTGTTTTTCAGATGGTTGATCAGGCTGCGGGTGAGCGAGCCGAAATCAACGTCTGAGCCGTGATCGACGCGCGTGGCGGCAAAGGCCTGGTCAGCTTTACGTTGTTGCATCACCAGAGGCATCCATTCGCTGATTTCCTCTGCCTTGTCGCTGAATTTCATCTCGGCAAAAAGGTGGTGCGCGCTGAGCAGCTTGTGCCGCTTGCGCAGGTATTCCACGTCTTTGTCGCCCCAGACAAAACTTTGATGCGCGGTGGGGTTGATGAAGGAAGTGGGGTTGGGCAGGAGTCCCTGTTCAACCAGATAAGACCAGAACTGCAGAGTCACTTCAAAGGACGCGTTGATGTCCAGTGCCCGGTTGATGGTGATATTGCCTTCCTGGTCCTCTGGGGTGTAGTTCAGCTCACAGTAACCGGCGTGGCCGGTACCCGCGTTGTTCCAGCCATCCGTGCTTTCGTGGGCTACGTGGTCCAGCCGTTCGACCAGGGTAATGGTCATTGCCGGATCCAGCTGTTTGAGCAACATTCCCAGTGTGGCGCTCATGACGCCACCGCCGACCAGCAATACGTCTACGTTCTTTGCTGTCATTAACATGCCGCCTCATACTTGAAATCAGTGGCAATAGTACCGTTTTCTGCGGGCAAGTAACACTCGCTCGGCCTAGGCAAAAAGTCTCAGAGCGGCCTGCCGTAACACCTTGTGGAAAAAGTTTCCCTGTCGCATGTCATGGCCGCCATGGGGGGGCTGGTTTATGCTGTCGGGCCTTTACCGCAGTGTCATTTCGAGATGGGAGAGCGAGTCCGATGCACCAGGTGGTTGTGATTGGAGGGGGTGTGATGGGCTGCATGACAGCTCTGGAACTGCTGCAGCGCGGCTTCGAGGTGTGCCTGATGGAGCGCCGCCAGACCGGCCGCGAAGCCTCCTGGGCCGGCGGGGGGATTGTCACGCCCCTGTATCCCTGGCGTTACAGCGAGCCGGTCAGCGCCCTGGCCGACTGGTCCCAGCGCCGCTATCCGGAGCTGTGCCGCGAGCTGCTTGACCATACCGGTATCGATCCGCAGTTCAGCCCGTGCGGCCTGCTCTGGCTGGACCATGCGGAAGAGTCTCTGGCCCTGCAATGGGCCACGGAGCGAGGCAGGCCGATCGTCCCGGTGGATTCCGATTTCATCTACCGGCAGGTGCCCGAGCTGGCACCGGGGTTTGCCGGCGGGATGTGGCAGCGCGGGCTGGCCAACGTGCGCAACCCCCGTTTGATGGCCGCGCTGAAAGCGCGGCTGGGGCAGTTCCCTGGTTTCACATTGCTGGAAAACGCTCCGGCCACGGGTCTGGAGCACACGGGCGGCCGGGTGACAGGTGTCATCCATGCGGCTGGAACGGTGCCTGCTGATGCCGCCGTGCTGGCGGCCGGGGCATGGAGCGGCGAGTGGCTGGGCGCTCAGGGTATGACGCTTGAGGTCGCTCCGGTCAAGGGGCAGATGTTGATCTACAAGACCGCTCCTGGCTGGTTGCCGAGCATCGTACTGCATGCCGGACGCTATGCAATCCCGCGGCGCGATGGCCATGTGCTGATCGGCAGCACGCTGGAGTATGCAGGCTTTGATACCACAACCACGCAAGAAGCCCTGGATTCCCTGCGCAGTTCGGCCCATGCCCTGTTGCCGGCACTGGCGCAGATGCAGCCGGTAGGCCAATGGGCCGGCCTGCGTCCGGGATCGGCAGAGGGGGTGCCCTTTATTGGAGCAGTGCCCGGCCTCGATGGCTTGTGGGTCAACGCTGGCCATTTCCGCAATGGCCTGGTACTGGCCCCGGCTTCATGTCGGCTGCTTGCCGATCTCATGACCGGCGCGGCGCCGGCGCTGCCAGCCGGGCCCTACCGTCTGGAGGGGCGATCGGTGGGTGTCTGAATCAGTCCTCCAGGCCGAGCTTCTTCAGGCGGTAGCGCAGCGAGCGGAAGGTCAAACCCAGGCGCTTGGCCGCCGCTGTCTTGTTCCAGCGGGTTTCCTCCAGCGCCTGGGTAATGGCCGAACGCTCTATGTTGTCCAGATAATCTTCCAGCGAGCCTATGTCGCCCAGTGAGGGCGGCTGGGCCGAAGCGGTGGTCGGGCAGGCGGAGATATGAATGTCGTCGGTTTCGATAACCTGGCCCTCGCTGAGGGTAAAGGCCCGTTCCAGTATGTTTTCCAGCTCCCGCACATTGCCGGGGAAACGGTAGCTGGCCAGTCGCTCCATGGTCTCCTTGCCGATGTGGGGAACAGGCATCTGATTGCGTGCGGCCAGGCGGGCGAGTATGTGTGCGGTCAGCAGGGGTATGTCTTCACGGCGCTCGCGCAGGGGCGGCACACTGAGTTCGATCACGTTGATCCGGTAGAACAGATCCTGGCGGAACCGGCCCTCGTTTACCTCCGCCGCGAGATCCTTGTGGGTGGCACACAGCAGTCTGACATCCACTGCCTCCTCCTGCTGGGTGCCTACCGGTCTGACGGCCTTTTCCTGGATCGCGCGTAGCAGCTTTACCTGCATCGACATGGGCAGGTCCGCGACCTCGTCCAGAAACAGGGTGCCGCCTGTCGCCGCCTGGAACAGCCCCGGCTTGTCGGCCACGGCGCCGGTGAAGCTGCCCTTGCGATGACCAAAGAACTCGCTTTCCATGAGTTCGGAGGGGATGGCCCCGCAGTTGACCGGCACGAAAGGGGCTTGCGCGCGCGAGCTCAAGGTGTGAATGCGTCGGGCTACGAGCTCCTTGCCGCTGCCGGATTCCCCACTGATGTACAGGGGGGCCTGGCTGCGGGCGAGCTTGGCAATGCGGCTGCGCAGTTGCTCGATGGCTGGCGAGATGCCGAGGATCGGATCCCGCGCCTGGTCCCCCGGTTCAGCTGCCTGCTCCGGTTTGAGCCGCAGGGCGCTGTTGACCAGTTCGCGCAAGCGCTGCAGATCCACCGGCTTGGTCAGAAAGTCGAAGGCACCGGCTTTCAGCGCGCTGATTGCGGTGTCCAGACTCCCGTAAGCCGTGATCATGGCCACCGGAGTCTGCGGCAGGTTCTGCTGGATATGCCTGACCACCGCCAGGCCATCCCCGTCGGGCAACCGCATGTCGGTCAGGCACAGGTCGAAGTGTTTTTCCGCCAGCAGCGCCATCGCCTCGGCCATGGTGCTGGCGCTGCAGGTCTGCACCTGCATGCGTTGCAGTGTCAGATCCAGTAACTCGAGGATATCCGGCTCATCGTCAATGATCAGTACCAGGGGGCTTGATGTCTGCGCCATTGTTTTCATCCGTTTTCCTGGGGCCTTGGTCGATTATACGAGACGTTTCGGGTGAGCGAAGGTGATGCGCATGCAACAGCCGCGGGGCAGCATGGGCTCGTATTCGAGCCTGGCCTGATTGCTCTCGCACAGCTCCCGTGAAATATACAGGCCCAGTCCCGTGCCACTGGCGTGGGTGGTGTAGAACGGCTCGAAAATATGCGGTACATGCTCCTCTGCAATCCCCGGGCCATGATCTATGACTTCCAGGGTCGGCAACTGCGAATCCGGATGCTCGAACAAGCGCAGCCAGATCGTTTTGTGGGTCCCTGCAGTTTCACTGTAGCGCAGCGCGTTGCGACACAGATTGTCGAGTACCTGGCCGAGCTGATTGGGGTCGATCCGCGTATGGATACCGCTTTCGGCGATCTCGAGCTCCAGGCGGTCATTGTCCGGGTTGCCTGCGGAGAAATCAGCGACAAATTGCTCCATCCAGACCCCCAGGTCCACCAGTTGCGGTTCGCTGGGGCGCCGGCGCGACAGCTCCAGAACGGTCTCTATCACCTTGTTCATACGCTGGGAGTGCTGCTGGATGATATCGCTCAGGCGGCGGTCGGCGGCGGGCAGATCCTGTGACTCGCCAAGCAATTGTGCTGCGTGGCTGATCGCTCCGAGCGGATTGCGGATCTCGTGGGCAATGCTCGCGGTCAGGCGGCCCAGGGAGGCCAACTTCATCTGCTGCGCCTGTTGTGCCACCTGAGTGTTGTCATCCAGAAAGACCAGTACGGTTTCTTCGCTGTCGGTGGCCAGCGGCTTGAAGTTGGCCATGATCTCGGTGCCACCACTGTGATTGTGGAAAGGCATGGGCCTGATGGACGGAGTGGCTTCCCATTGGCGCAGGCGCTGTGCCAGGCCCACCGCGAGTTCTTCGATGTCCATGCCCCGAATGATCGGTTTGCCCAGCATCTGGGCGGCCGCTTCATTGGCCTGCAGGACCTTGTGCCGCGTGCCGACCACGATGATGCCGGTACGCATCCGGTGGATGATCAACTGGTTGACCTTTTCCAGGCTGGCCAGGCTGGCTGCCTGCTGCTGGGCCAGGGTTTCGGATTGACGCAACCGGCGGCTCAGGCGCTGGACGAACATCGCTACGGCAAAATAGATGCATCCGAGAACGCCGACCTGCAGATAGCCCTGACTGATGCCGGGGTAGGTCAAGGTTAGATAGAAGGTGAGGTAGATGGCAACAAGACTGGCCAGGGCCGCCAGTAACAGGCCGACCCGGCCATGCAGCAGGATGTTGCCGATGGCCACGGGTATGATCAGCAGGTTGCCAAACCCGCTGCCCGGCCCCCCGGCAGCATAGAAGATGATGCCCAGCAGGATGATGTCCAGCAGCGAGATAATGAACAGATGCAGGTCGTGCCGCCCGCGGTGAAACAGCACGGCAATCAGCACGTTGACCAGAAGATATACCCAGCTGGCTATCTCGTAGACCTGTGGGTTGCTCAGTTGCAGCAGTCCGTCGCGGGCAGCGGTGCTGGTCAGCAATGCCAGGCAGAATCCGAGAACTACCCGGTAGAGGTTGTAGAGCCGCAGTATTCTGGGTCTTTGGGAATCCGCCGGATCAATCATCATGGTCCGCGTCGCGGTGCTCGTCGCAGCAGTACCAGTCCTGGTTGCTGCGCAGCGCCTTGTTCTGGGGGATATGCACCTGACACCGCCTGCAGCGGACCATGGTTTCGGGTGTGTTTCGACTGGCTGCAGCCCCGCCTTGCCTGTTTCTGCCCGCCTGCAGGCGCCGCCAGAGCGTTATCCCGGCAAACACCACCACAGCGAGCACCAGTAATTTGATCAGCCCCATGTCCTGCCCCCGGCAAAATGAGGAGACAGTGTAGCCTAACCTCTGCCGGGGCCAAAGCCAGGCTGCAGGGCTTGCGTCTGAGCGGTCGGGGAGGGTGGTGCTTGGGTATTGTCGCCAGGGGGTATTCTGTGCGCGGTACCGAGGGAGGGCAGTGCAAAAAACCGCAGCGCCCCGGATCGGACCCGGGGCGCTGTGGGATCAGTCAAACAGTCCGAAGGTAATCCAGCTCCACAGCGAGCGACCTTCGTTCTCGGGCTGCTTCGGTGCGCGAATCTCCCGCGGCAGGGCATCGCGAGCCTGCAGGTACTGCTGCTGCATCTCCCGCTCCATCTGGGTTCCGGCCGAGCGCGAGGGCGGAGTCATGACCTTGTCCAGCAGGTCGCCGGCCATGGCGTTGAACATACCCCTCTCGCGCTCGGCTGGCTCCTCGTGGTGGCGGAAGCTGCCGCTTGCAAGGCTGGCATGCTCCGGATAGTTGGTCCGCAGCACCTGCAGGGAGGTTTCCGCCAGTTCAGGCATGGCCATGCGCTGATAGGCTTCAACCATCAGGGCCAGGCCGTCGCCGACAGCGGGGGTCTGCTGGAAGTTCTCTACCACGTAGCGGCCGCGATTGGCCGCAGCCACATTGGCGCCACGCTTGAGGTAATAGTGGCCAACGTGCACATCGTAGTCGGCCAGCAGGTTGCGCAGGTAGACCATGCGCAGACGCGCGTCCGGCGCATAGCGGCTGTCCGGATAGCGGCTGACCAGCTGGGCAAATTCATTGAACGAGTCACGCGCCGCACCCGGATCACGGCGGGTCATGTCCAGGGGCAGGAAGCGCTCGAAAATGCCCCGATCCCGGGTAAAGGAGGTCATGCCGCGCATGTAGTACGCGTAATCGACGTTCGGGTGCTGGGGATGCAGACGGATGAAGCGATCGGCCGCAGACTTGGCCGCCTCGGGCTCCATGTTCTGGTAGTAGGCGTAGATCAGTTCCAGCTGCGCCTGCTGGGCAAAGCGACCGAACGGGTACCGCGATTCCAGCGCGCGCAGTTTTTCCACCGCGGCACTGTAGCTGTTGGCGTCCAGATCCTGCTGAGCAATAAGATACAGCTCCGATTCGCTGAGGGATTCATCCAGCACCTGATTGGAGGCGCAGGCTGAGAGAAGCGCAAGCAAACCGACCAGCAGAACGTGTTTCATCGACATATGTGATACCCGGATGGACGACCATGCGCTGTTGCCCGGACAGCCGTCCTGTTATAGTTGGGACTCGTTTTCAGGTACCCGGCCGGGCCGGTAGCTACCTTCGAAGAAGCCGTATTTAACCACAGCGCATCGCCGAATCCAAAACAGGATTGCGTCGTCGCTACTGCGCCCCGTGCGCCTTCCAGTGAGTCCCGAATGTCCGATCGTATCAGTTTGACCGCGCTAGTTGCCCCCGAAAGCGGTGGCCAGCGCCTCGACCAGGTGGCTGCCCAGCTGTTTCCCGATTTTTCCCGCTCGCGGCTGCAGAGCTGGATCAAGGAGGGCTGTCTGACGGTCGACGGCCGCGCGGTGCGCCCGCGGGACACGGTCTATGGCGGTGAGAAGCTGGTGCTGGAAGCAGAACGCGAGGTCCAGGGCGCCTGGCAGCCTGAGGCCATCGAGCTGGATGTGGTCTACGAGGATGCTGCCCTGATCGTGATCAACAAGCCAGCCGGTCTGGTGGTGCATCCGGCGGCGGGGCACCAGGACGGCACCTTGCTCAACGCCCTGCTGCACCATGCGCCCGAGCTGGCCAAGGTGCCCAGGGCAGGCATTGTGCACCGCCTGGACAAGGACACTACCGGCTTGATGGTGGTCGCCAAGACGCTTGAAGCGCAGACCGACCTGGTGGCGCAGCTGCAGGCCCGGAGCGTGACGCGCGAGTACGAGGCGGTGGTAGTCGGCGTGATGACGGCGGGTGGCAAGGTCGACCAACCCATTGCACGGCACGGGACCAACCGGCAGAAGATGGCGGTCATGGTGGGTGGCAAGCAGGCGGTCAGTCATTATCGGGTGATCAGCCGCTTCCGTGCGCATACCCATGTGCGGGTCAAGCTTGAAACCGGACGCACCCACCAGATCCGCGTGCACATGAGCTATATCCATTTCCCGTTGATTGGCGACCAGACCTACGGCGGTCGCATGCGCATACCCGCTGGGGCCACCCGGGAACTGGTCGAACTGCTGCGTGAATTTCCGCGCCAGGCTTTGCATGCGCGTCGTCTGGAGCTGCAACATCCGGTGGACGGACGCACCATGAGCTGGGAAGTGCCCTTGCCCGAAGACATGCTGCATCTGCTCGCTCTCCTGCGCGAAGACGGTGAGCTGGGCGAATGAGCTTTACCGCCCTTCAGGCGCTCTGGCCAGCGCCGGAAAATGTCCGCACCTGTATAACCACCCGTCGTGGCGGCTGCAGTCAGGGGCAGTGGAAGGGGTTCAATCTGGGTGATCACGTGGGTGATGACCCGGCCCACGTGGCGGCCAACCGGGCCGAACTGCAACGCTCGCTGGGTTGCCAGCCGGCCTGGCTCAATCAGGTACACGGCATTGATGTGGTGCAAGCGGAGCCCGCCCGTGTGCTAGACGCGGATGCGGCCTGGACCGACCAGCCGAGTATCGCCTGTACCGTGATGACCGCCGATTGCCTGCCGGTGCTCATCTGCAATCGCGCCGGTACCCGTGTGGCAGCGGCCCACGCCGGGTGGCGTGGACTGCTGGCGGGCGTCCTGGAACAAACGGTGGCGGCTTTCGATGACGCTCCCGAGGAACTGATGGTCTGGCTTGGCCCGGCGATCGGTCCCCAGGCATTCGAGGTGGGGCCGGAGGTGTACGACGCCTTCCGCCAGCAGGATCCCCGCACGGCCAATGCCTTCGTGCCTTCGCAGCGTGAGGCACATTACCTCGCTGATATCTATCACCTGGCCCGTCTGCGCCTGGGGGCCCGGGGGCTGGACCAGATCTACGGAGCCGAGCATTGCACCGTCAATGACCCGACCCAATTTTTCTCCTATCGGCGGGATGGTCAGACCGGACGCTTCGCTTCGATGATCTGGCTGGAACACAGATCCGATTAGGGCGCCCGCCGGCGAGGAAATGACAAAAAATTGACTCTGATCAAGGTTTCGCACCTTGAAACGCCGTCAATTGTCCCTATTTAAAGTCCATACTCATTGAAACCGCGCTGCTCGACCCTTGCCGGCAGCCTTCAGTACAGGATGGACACATTATGCGAATCGACCGTTTTACCAGCAAATTGCAGGTGGCTCTGTCCGACGCCCAGTCACTGGCCGTCGGCCGGGACAACCCCCAGATCGAACCGGTGCATCTGCTGCTCGCGCTGCTGGACCAGCAGCAGGGCTCGATCAAGCCACTGTTGCGTCAGGTGGGCTTCGACACCAACGCCTTGCGCAGCGCCCTGGATGCGGCGCTGGACAAGCTGCCCACCGTCAGCAATCCCACAGGTGATATCAACCTCTCCCAGGACATGGCACGGCTGTTCAACCAGGCTGACCGTCTGGCCCAGCAGCGCAACGACCAGTTCATCTCCAGCGAGCTGGTGCTGCTGGCAGCGATGGAAGGCAATACCACCCTGGGCAAGATTCTGCTGGACCAGGGTGTCTCCAAGAAGGCGCTGGAAAATGCGATCAACAATTTGCGCGGCGGCGAGTCGGTCAATGATCCCAACGCCGAAGAGTCGCGCCAGGCGCTGGACAAGTACACCGTCGATCTGACGGCCAAGGCCGAGGAGGGCAAGCTCGATCCGGTGATTGGCCGCGATGACGAGATTCGCCGCACCATTCAGGTTCTGCAGCGTCGGACCAAGAATAACCCCGTATTGATCGGTGAGCCGGGTGTGGGCAAGACCGCCATCGTGGAAGGGCTGGCCCAGCGCATCATCAATGGTGAAGTGCCCGACGGCCTGCGCGACAAGCGTCTGCTGTCCCTGGATATGGGCTCGCTGATTGCCGGCGCCAAGTTCCGCGGTGAGTTCGAAGAGCGCCTCAAAGCGGTGCTCAACGAGCTGTCCAAGCAGGAAGGGCGGGTCATTCTGTTCATTGACGAGCTGCACACCATGGTTGGCGCCGGCAAGGCCGAAGGCTCGATGGATGCGGGCAACATGCTCAAGCCCGCCCTGGCCCGTGGCGAGCTGCACTGCGTGGGCGCCACCACGCTGGACGAGTACCGCAAATACATCGAGAAGGATGCTGCCTTGGAGCGCCGCTTCCAGAAGGTTCAGGTGGATGAGCCCAGTGAAGAGGACACCATTGCGATCCTGCGCGGCCTGAAAGAGCGCTATGAGGTGCACCACAAGGTGGCGATTACCGACAGCGCAATCATCGCTGCGGCCAAGCTGAGTCATCGGTACATTACCGACCGGCAGTTGCCGGACAAGGCCATTGATCTGGTGGACGAGGCTGCCAGCCGTATCCGTATGGAGATCGACTCCAAGCCGGAGGTGCTCGACCGTCTGGAGCGTCGCCTGATCCAGCTCAAGGTCGAACGCGAAGCGTTGAAGAAAGAGGACGACGAAGCCGCACTCAAGCGTCTGGAAAAACTCAAGGAGGACATTGCCCGGCTCGAGCGTGAATACGCCGACCTGGAGGAGATCTGGAAGTCGGAAAAGGCCGACGTGCAGGGCTCCGCGCAGATCCAGGAAAAGATCGAACAGGCCCGACAGGAGCTCGAAGCCGCCCGGCGCAAGGGCGAGCTGGGTCGTATGGCCGAGCTGCAGTACGGTGTGATTCCGGATCTGGAGCGCAGCCAGCAGATGGCCGAGCAGCATGGTCCTACCGAGAATCAGCTGCTGCGCAGCAAGGTCACCGAGGAGGAAATCGCCGAGGTCGTGTCCAAGTGGACCGGTATTCCGGTATCGAAGATGCTCGAGGGTGAGCGCGACAAGCTGCTGCGTATGGAAGAAGGTCTGCACAAGCGCGTGATCGGCCAGCACGAGGCGGTGGTCGCCGTATCCAATGCGGTCCGCCGTTCGCGCGCCGGCTTGAGTGATCCGAACCGGCCCAGCGGCTCGTTCATGTTCCTCGGGCCGACCGGTGTCGGCAAGACCGAGCTGTGCAAGGCGTTGGCCGAATTCCTGTTTGATACCGACGAGGCCATGGTGCGCATCGACATGTCCGAGTTCATGGAGAAGCACTCCGTGGCCCGGCTGATTGGGGCGCCTCCTGGCTACGTGGGCTACGAAGAGGGCGGATATCTGACCGAGGCCGTGCGCCGCAAGCCCTATTCGGTGATCCTGATGGACGAGGTCGAAAAGGCCCACCCGGATGTATTCAACGTGTTGTTGCAGGTGCTTGAGGACGGTCGTCTGACCGACAGCCAGGGCCGGACCGTGGACTTCCGCAATACGGTGATCGTGATGACCTCCAACCTGGGGTCAACGCAGATCCAGGAACTGGTGGGCGATCCCGAAGCGCAGCATGCCGCGGTAATGGACGCAATCGGACAGCACTTCCGCCCCGAGTTCATCAACCGGATCGACGAGGTAGTAGTGTTCGAGCCCCTGGGCAAGGAGCAGATTGCCGGGATTGCCGGTATTCAGATGCAGCGTCTGGGCCAGCGTCTGGCCGAACGCGAGCTGAGCCTGGAGCTGACCGACGAAGCGCTGGAGAAGCTGATCTCGGTCGGGTACGACCCGGTGTATGGCGCACGGCCACTCAAGCGTGCGATCCAGCGCTGGATCGAGAACCCGCTGGCGCAGCGCATCCTGGCTGGCGACTTCGCCCCGGGTGTGACTATCCAGGCCAAGGTGGAAGGCGACGAGTTCGTGTTTACTGGCTGAGTCATGTCCTTGATAGCGAGGTTTGCGGCGACCCCTTCGCGGCGGGGCCGCCGCTCCCACCGGACTGCCACTAGACAGGTGCCCTGACCGGCATGGTAGGAGCGGCGGCCTCGCCGCGAAGGAGCAGCAGACACGTTTTCGCTCCCCGATTGGCGCGGTACCTGGCCCATACCCGGCACCGCCCAGCCCTTACAGCAGCATCGACCTGATATCCCCCAGCAACTTGCCACCAGGCTGATGCCCTACTCGGTAGCCGGTGGGAGCGGCGGCCTCGCCGCGAAGGAGCAGCAGGCACGTTTTCGCTCCGTGATTGGCGCGGTACCTGGCTCATACCCGGCACCGCCCAGCCCTTACAGCAGCATCGACCTGATATCCCCCAACAATTCACCCAGCCGCCGCGTGAACTGCGCGGCGGCTGCGCCGTTGATGGCCCGGTGATCGTAGGAGAGCGACAGTGGCAACATCAGCTTGGGCTGGAAGGCTTCCCCGTCCCACACCGGCTGCATGGTCGCTTTCGACACCCCGAGAATGGCCACTTCCGGCGCGTTGACGATCGGCGTGAAATAGGTTCCGCCGATATGTCCTAGGCTGGAGATGGTAAAACAGGCACCCTGCATGGCGTCGGCGCTGATTTTCTTGGTGCGCGCCTTCTCTGCCAGCTCGGCTGCTTCGCCAGCCAACTGCAGCAGGCTCTTCTTATCCACATCGCGGATTACCGGCACCATCAGGCCGTCCGGCGTATCGACCGCAAAGCCGATATTCACGTACTTCTTGTAGATCAGTTGCTTGCCGTTCGGCGCTAGTGAGGCATTGAAGTTTTCCATCTCGCGCAACAAGTGTGCGCACGCCTTGAGCAGGAAGGGCAATACCGTCAGCTTGACCCCGGCTTTCTCGGCGACGGTTTTCTGCGCCTTGCGGAAGCTTTCCAGTTCGCTGATATCCGCCAGATCAAACTGGGTGACATGGGGCACATTCAGCCAGCTGCGATGGATGTTGGTTGCGCCGGCCTGCTGCAGGCGGGTCATGTCCCTGGTTTCGATCTCGCCAAAGCGGCTGAAGTCGATTGTTGGCACCGCTGGAATACCTGCTCCGCCTGCCGCCGCCGGTTGTTGCTCCTGCTTGGCCAGGCCTTTGACGTATTTCTGCACGTCTTCCTTGAGGATGCGGTCACGCGGCCCGCTGGGTTTCACCTTGGCCAGTTCGATGCCGAACTCGCGGGCGAGCAGGCGTACCGCTGGACCGGCATGCACCTTGGTGCCTTCGCGGCTGGGCCCGCCCACGGGTGGCGGTGCTTCTTCCTCGGCGGCCGTAGGCTTTTCTTCCGAGACCTGTTCTTTGCCGGTGCGTTGAGAATCTTCCTGTTTGCCCGCCTCGGCCGCCGGTTCGTTGGGTGCTTCGCTGGCTGGCGCGGATTCTTTGCTCGGCGCCGCAGGTTTTGCCCCGCCACCTCCCTCACTGCGCATATGCAGGATCAGGTCACCGGTGCCGGCCTGGTCGCCCTGCTTGATCTCAATCGATTCCACAGTGCCGGCAAAAGGTGCCGGAATTTCCATGCTGGCCTTGTCCGACTCCAGCACGATCAGCGACTGGTCAGCCTCAACCCGGTCGCCCTTCGCCACGAGTATCTCTATCACTTCGGCCTTGCTGTCCGAACCCAGATCCGGGACTTTGACTTCCTTCACCTCGCCGCCGGATGTGTCTTCGGCGCTTGGCTCAGCCTCGGCCGGTTGCGCAGAGGCTTGTTCCGGCTCGGCTTTGCTGTCAGACGCTTCAGGCTCAGCTTTCTGCTCAGGCTCGCTCTGCGCATCATCGGCCGATTCCAGCTCGATCAGATCATCGCCTTCCTTCAGGCTGTCGCCCATGCTGACCTTGATCGACTTGACCGTACCGGCCTTGGGGCAGGGGATTTCCATGCTGGCCTTGTCCGACTCCAGCACCACCAGGCTCTGCTCTGCCTCGACGGTGTCGCCGGGCTTGACCAGAATTTCAATGACTTCGCCTTCACCGTCGCCGATGCCGGGTACCTTGATCACTTCACTCATTGCGGTTCTCCTCAGCAGTCCAGCGGGTTGGTCTTGCCGGGATCGATACCAAAGCTTTTCAGCGCATCGCTGAGCACCTTGGCTTCCAGATCGCCGGATTCCACCAGCGCGACCAGCGCGCTGTAGGCCACCCAGTTGCGGTCTACCTCGAAGAAATGCCGCAGCTTCTTGCGGCTGTCGCTGCGACCAAAGCCGTCGGTGCCCAATACCTTGTAGGTTCCGGGAACCCACTGGCGGATCTGATCGGCAAAGAGCTTCATATAGTCCGTGGAGGCAATCACTGGCCCCTTGCGCTTGGCCAGATTGCGTTCCACGAAGCTGAGCTTGGCGCTCTTGGTCGGGTGTAGCCGGTTCCAGCGCTCCACGTCCAGACCGTCGCGGCGCAGCTCGTTGAAGCTGGTCACGCTCCAGATGTCGGCGGTGACCTTGAATTGCTCCTTGAGGATATTCGCCGCTTCGATGACCTCACGCAGAATGGTGCCGCTACCGAGCAACTGTACATGGAGCTTGGCCGGCTTCTTCTCCTCCTGCAGCAGATACATGCCGCGCATGATGCCTTCTTCGACATCCTTGCTCTTGGGCATCGGCGGCTGCACATAGGCTTCGTTCATCACGGTCAGGTAGTAGTAGACGTTTTCCTGCTCCTCCATCATTCGGCGTGCGCCTTCGCGGATGATTACCGCCAGCTCATAGCCGTAGGTTGGGTCGTAGCTGCGGCAATTGGGGATGGTGCCGGCCAGGATGTGGCTGTGCCCATCCTCATGCTGCAGGCCTTCGCCATTGAGCGTGGTGCGCCCGGCGGTACCACCGATCAGGAAGCCCTTGGCTCGGCTGTCACCGGCGGCCCAGGCCAGATCGCCGATGCGCTGGAAGCCGAACATCGAGTAGAAGATGTAGAACGGCAGCATTGGCTGGTTGTAAGTGCTGTAGGCGGTGGCCGCAGCTATCCAACTGGACATGGCGCCGGCCTCGTTGATGCCCTCTTCGAGGATCTGGCCCTTCTTGTCCTCGCGGTAGAACATCACCTGATTCTTGTCGACGGGTTCGTAAAGCTGACCCACCGAGGAATAGATACCCAACTGGCGGAACATGCCCTCCATGCCGAAGGTGCGTGCCTCGTCCGGCACGATGGGGACGATGCGCGAGCCCAGTTCCTTGTCCTTGACCAGTTGCGAGATGATCCGCACAAAAGCCATGGTGGTAGAGATCTCACGATCACCACTGCCATCGAGAATCGCCTTGAGCGTGTCCAGCGGTGGTACCGGCACCTTGAAACTCTCGACTCGGCGCTGGGGCATGTAGCCGCCCAGTTTCTCGCGGCGCGAATGCAGGTACTTGTATTCGGCGCTGCCTTCTTCGGGCTTGTAGAAGGGCAGCTTCTCCAGGTCCTTGTCGTTGACTGGAATATCGAAGCGGTCGCGGAACAGCTTGAGGCTGTCGATATCCACCTTCTTGGTGTTGTGTGCGGTGTTCTGGCCCTGGCCGGCACCGGTGCCGTAGCCCTTGATGGTCTTGGCCAGAATTACACTGGGTTGGCCCGTGTGGTTCACCGCCTCGTGGTAAGCCGCATATACCTTGTAGGGGTCGTGGCCACCGCGGTTGAGCTTCCAGATCTCTTCGTCGGTGAGATCCTTGACCATCTCCTGAAGCTCCGGGCGAGTGCCGAAGAAGTGTTCGCGCACATAGGCGCCGTCATTGGCCTTGTAGTTCTGGTAGTCGCCGTCCACCGCTTCTTCCATGCGCTGCTGCAGCAGGCCGTCGTGATCGCGGGCCAACAGCGGGTCCCACATGCGGCCCCAGATCACCTTGATCACATTCCAGTCCGCACCGCGGAAGCTGCCTTCGAGCTCCTGAATGATCTTGCCGTTACCGCGCACAGGGCCATCGAGACGCTGCAGGTTGCAGTTGATCACGAAAATCAGGTTGTCGAGTTTCTCCCGACCGGCCAGGGAAATTGCGCCCAGGGATTCCGGTTCGTCCGTTTCTCCGTCACCGACAAAGCACCAGACTTTCTGCTTGCCCGGCTCGATAAAGCCGCGGTGCTCCAGGTACTTCATGAAGCGCGCCTGGTAGATTGCCTGAATCGGACCCAGCCCCATGGATACCGTGGGGAATTGCCAGAAGTCAGGCATCAGCCAGGGGTGGGGATAGGAAGAGAGGCCCTTGCCATCAGTCTCCTGGCGGAAGTTGTTGAGCTGGTCTTCGGATATGCGCCCTTCGAGGAAGGCGCGGGCATAGATGCCGGGCGAGGCATGGCCCTGGAAGAACACCAGATCACCGCCGTGTTCCTCGGTAGGAGCCTTGAAGAAGTAGTTGAAACCGATATCGTACAAAGTGGCGCTGGAGGCAAAGGTGGAGATGTGACCGCCCAGATCCGGGTCCTGCTGGTTGGTACGCATGACCATGGCCAGCGCGTTCCAGCGCACCATCGAGCGGATGCGCCGCTCCATGAACAGGTCGCCAGGCATGGGCGACTCGTGGGTGACCGGAATCGTGTTGCGATAGGGCGTAGTGATCGCGTAGGGCAGGGGAGTGCCGCTGCGGCTGGCCAGTTCGCCCAGGCGCGTGATCAGGTAATGGGCGCGGTCCTCCCCCTCGTTGTCGAGTACGGACTCCAGCGAGTCGAGCCATTCCTGGGTTTCAAGCGGATCGATATCGTCTTGCTTCATTATATGCTCCAGACCTTGTGGGCCTAACCAGCCACGGCGGGCGTTGCGCCCGGTGTGACTGACGGGTGTGCTGTGCGGTGAATGTAGTATAACTACAAAAATGGCTTTTCATCTACGCAAAATATCAGACTTTGGTAGTAAAACTACAAAATGACTGGCCGGTTCCGGTTGCCGGCTCTTTTCCATCGGTTGCGGCCATGGCAAGCTGCAACATTGTTGTTCCTACAGGATAGACCATGGTTTTTTCTCCGCCCTCGCCCCTTCCCGATACCCTCACATCGCTGGTTGATCATCACCTGGCCCAGTGGCACGCCGCCGCGGCCCAGACCGGAGCCGGGCAGCCGGAAGCTCTGGGCCCTGACTTTGCGGCGGAGTTGCGGCATGTCCTGGCCGGGAGTGATTTTGTCGCCGAGCAGTTGCGCCGCGATCCGGCCATGGCCTGGCGACTGGTGAGCGGGGACCTGCTCTGGCGCTCGCTGGCAAGTGCAGAGATGGGCGAGATGCTTGAGTCGGCCCTTCAGGGCGCAGATTCCGAGGACACTCTGGGTCAGATGTTGCGGCGGTTCCGCCAGGAGCAGCAGGTGCGCATCATCTGGCGCGATCTGACAAGGCGGGCCGATACGGCTGAAACCGTCAGGGATCTGTCGGACATGGCCGACCATTGCATAGACGCTGCCTACCAATGGCTGTATGCCGACAGTTGTCTGACCCAGGGCACGCCAGTCAACGAGGCAGGCGAGGCGCAGCATATGGTGGTCCTGGGCATGGGCAAGTTGGGCGCCCGCGAACTCAACCTGTCCTCGGATATCGATCTGATCTTCGCCTATCCCGAAGCGGGCGAAACCCGGGGAGGGCGGCGCAGTCTCTCCAACCAGGAGTTTTTCATCCGCGTGGGGCAGCGGCTGATCAAGGCCCTGGATGCCATTACCGTCGAAGGATTCGTGTTCCGGGTTGATATGCGATTGCGGCCCTATGGCGACAGCGGTGCCCTGGTGTTCAGTTTTGATGCCCTGGAGCAGTACTACCAGAGCCAGGGGCGGGACTGGGAACGCTATGCCATGATCAAGGCGCGGGTCGTCGCCGGAGACCAGGCAGCCGGGGCCGAATTGCTGGCCATGCTCAAGCCGTTCGTGTATCGACGCTATCTTGATTTCGCCGCCATCGAAGCGTTGCGCAGTCTGAAGTTGATGATCCAGCGAGAGGTTCAACGCAAGGGGCTGCAGGATAACGTCAAGCTCGGCTCCGGCGGCATTCGCGAAATCGAATTTATTGGCCAGGCATTCCAGTTGATCCACGGTGGCCGTGAGCGGGCTTTGCAACAACGCCCGATTCTTGCCGTGCTCGATGTGCTGGCAGCCAACGGCTATCTGCCGGAGGAGGCGGTCGCCGAACTCAAGACCGCGTACCTGTTCCTGCGCGATGCCGAGCATGCACTCCAGGCGATCGACGACCGGCAGACGCAGATGTTGCCGACCGATGATCAGGGGCGAGCGCGGGTCGCCTATGTGCTCGGCTATCCGGACTGGAGCAGTCTGCGTGGGGTGCTGGACGCCCATCGGGATTGTGTAGCGAGGCATTTTGCTGGCGTGATCGCCGATCCGGACGAGGATCTGGATGAGGAGCCAGGCTGGCATACCGAGTGGATTCCGGTGTGGGAGGGTGCCGACCCGGAACAGGCCATCGAGCAGTTGCGCAGCGGTGGCTTCAAGCAGCCCGAGGAAGCCTGGCGCAAGATAGGCGGCTTGCTCAATTCCGGTCGGGTCAAGGCCATGCAGCGGTTGGGGCGCGAGCGTCTGGACGTGTTCGTGCCGCGCTTGCTGGGCATGGCCAGCGAACAGGACGATCCCGATCTGGCGCTGGAACGGGTGATGCCACTGGTGGAGGCGGTAGCCCGGCGCTCGGCCTACCTGCTGTTGCTCACCGAGAATCCGGGCGCGCTGCGCGAGTTGCTGGTGCTGTGCTCGGCCAGTCCCTGGATTGCCGAGCAGATTACCCGTTACCCGGTTGTGCTCGACGAGCTGCTCAACGCCGGCCGGCTGTATCGGCCGCCGGAGACCGAGGAGCTGGTCGACGAGTTGCGTCAGCAGCTCATGCGTATTCCCGAGGATGATCTGGAACAGCAGATGGAGGTGCTGCGCTACTTCAAGCGCGCACACGTTCTGCGGGTGGCGGCGTCGGAAATCGCCGGCACATTGCCGCTGATGAAGGTCAGCGATTATCTGACCTGGATTGCCGAGGCGATCCTGCAGCAGGTGTTGCAACTGGCCTGGCGCGAGATGACCGCGCGCCATGGAAAACCCAAGCGCGCCGATGGCTCGGATTGCGAGATGGACTTTCTGATCCTCGGCTATGGCAAGGTGGGCGGCATCGAGCTGGGCCACGGCTCGGATCTGGATCTGGTGTTCATCCACGATGGCGATGGCCAGGCAGAAACCGATGGTCCGCGGCCGATCGACGGCAGTCGTTTCTTTACTCGTCTGGGGCAGCGGATCATCCACATGCTCAATGCGCAGACCACCTCCGGTGCGCTTTACGAAGTGGACATGCGCCTGCGTCCCTCAGGCGAGTCGGGCCTGCTGGTCAGGTCGCTGGCCTCCTTCGCCCGCTACCAGCGCGAAGAAGCCTGGACCTGGGAGCATCAGGCGCTAGTCAGGGCGCGTGCGCTGGCGGGCTGCAAGCGACTGAGTCACAAGTTCCACGTGCTGCGTGCCGAGGTGCTCGGCCGGCAACGGGACGAGGCTGCCCTGCGCGTCGAGGTCGCGGGCATGCGGCAGAAAATGCGCGACAATCTGGGCACCAAAGCGACCGCAGCGGGGTTTGATCCCTCGGCGTTCACCGAGCAGGCACTGTTTGATCTCAAGCAGGATGCGGGAGGTATCGTCGACATCGAATTTATGGTGCAATATGCCGTCCTGGCCTGGTCGTGCCAGCACCCCGAATTGCTGCGGTACACCGACAACATCCGCATACTGGATGGGCTGCGGGACGCCGGACTGGTATCCGGTGAAGACGTACAGCGTCTGCAGGAGGCTTACAAGGCCTATCGCGCAGCAGCCCACCGCCTGGCCTTGCAAAAACAGCCCGGCAAAGTGAGTGGCGACCAGTTTCATGATTTCCGCCGCGCCGTCATGGCCCTCTGGCAACAGTGGCCGCCCGACCAGGCTCGGCAATAATCAGGCTGCGTTTTCCGCCAAGGGCGGGCGAGCCAATGTGTTCGAATTGAGAACAGCGAATCAAGAACAACCCAATTTTATGGAGCAGGCTGCAATGTCGATGGCCGATCGTGATGGCTTTATCTGGTTTGACGGTGAAATGGTCCCCTGGCGCGAAGCCAACATTCACGTACTGACGCATTCATTGCACTACGGCATGGCCGTGTTCGAGGGTGTGCGCGCCTACAAGACCCCGGACGGCACAGCGATCTTCCGCCTGGAAGCGCATACCGACCGCCTCTTCGATTCGGCTCACATCATGGGCATGAAAATCCCCTATACCAAGGAACAGATCAACGAGGCAGTGCGTGCCGCGGTACGGGATAACAACCTGGAGACCGCCTACATACGTCCCCTGGCGTTCTACGGCTCGGAAGGCATGGGTATCCGCGCGGACAATCTCAAGGTCCATGTCACCGTGGCAGCCTGGCACTGGGGCGCCTACATGGGTGAGGAAGCTCTGGAGCGTGGCATCAAGATTCGTACCAGCTCCTTTACCCGTCACCATGTGAACATCACCATGACCCGGGCCAAGGCCAGTGGTGCCTACATGAATTCCATGCTGGCGCTGCAGGAAGCCGTATCTGCCGGCGCTGACGAAGCCCTGCTGCTGGATCCGGAAGGCTACGTGGCCGAAGGGTCGGGCGAGAATATCTTCATCATCAAGAGTGGCGTGATCTATACCCCTGAAGTGACAGCCTGCCTCAACGGTATCACCCGCAGCACGGTACTGACCCTGGCACGCGAGCTGAACATTCCGATCGTCGAGAAGCGCATCACCCGCGATGAGGTCTACATCGCCGACGAGGCCTTCTTTACCGGAACGGCTGCAGAGGTCACGCCGATCCGCGAACTCGACTGTCGTCAGATCGGCGCTGGTCATCGCGGGCCGATCACCGAGAAGCTGCAGAAGGCGTATTTCGATCTGGTCAATGGCCAGAGCGCGGCGCATCCCGAGTGGCGGACGCTTGTCAGTTGAGAGCGGCAAGCTGAAAGCCACAAGCGGCAAGCTGTCGGGGATCGAACGCTTGTCGCCTTTTTCGGCTTTCTTGCAGCTTGAGGCTTGCGGCTTATGAAAATTCTGATCGTAGGACCCAGCTGGGTCGGTGACATGGTGATGGCGCAGACGTTGTTCACCTGTCTGCGCGCTCAGCATGGACCCGATTGCCAGATTGATGTGCTGGCTCCCGAATGGAGCCGGCCGATCCTTGAGCGGATGCCCGAGGTGCGCCAGGCGCTGAGCTTTCCGCTCGGCCATGGAGCGCTGGAGCTGGCGACCCGCAGGCGCATAGGCAAGGAGCTCGCCGGTACCTACGACCAGGCGATTGTATTACCCAACTCCCTGAAGTCGGCGCTGGTACCCCTCTTTGCCGGCATCCCCCTGCGTACGGGCTGGCGCGGCGAGATGCGCTATGGCCTGCTCAATGATTTGCGGTTGCTCGACAAGGCACGTTATCCGCTGATGATCGAGCGCTTCATGGCGCTGGCGTTTGCTCCGGGTTCGGAGTTGCCACGGCCGTACCCTCGGCCGGCCTTGCAGATCGAGCCGGCCAGCCGGGAGGCTGCCCTGGGGCGCTTCGGCCTGACGCTGGATCGGCCAGTCCTGGCGTTGTGTCCGGGGGCCGAATTTGGCGAGTCCAAACGCTGGCCGGCCGAGCACTATGCGGCAGTGGCTGACGAAAAGATCCGGCAGGGCTGGCAGGTCTGGCTGTTTGGTTCGAAAAAGGACCATCCGGTGGGGGAAGATATACGCCAGCGACTGATTCCCGGCCTGCGAGAGGAGTCGATCAATCTTTCGGGCGAGACCAGTCTGGCTGAAGCCATTGATCTGCTCTCCTGCGCGGCGGCCGTGGTCAGCAATGATTCCGGGTTGATGCATGTGGCTGCGGCGCTCGACCGTCCGCTGGTGGCTGTTTACGGCTCCACTTCGCCGAGTTTCACGCCGCCCCTGGCAACCCGGGTGGAAACAGTGCAGCTGGGACTCGAATGCAGCCCCTGCTTTGAGCGCACCTGCCGTTTCGGTCACTACAACTGCCTGCGCGAGCTTCAACCGGCTATGGTTGTCAGTCGGCTGGATGGTCTGGCCGGTGACCCGCTCTCCGATCCGCAGGACCCCTGACCATGCGTGTGCTGCTGATCAAGACCTCCTCCATGGGGGATGTGATCCATACGTTGCCGGCACTGACCGACGCACGGCGTGCGATACCCGATATCGAATTCGACTGGGTGGTGGAGGAAGGCTTCGCGGAAATCCCCGCCTGGCATCCCGCCGTGGCCCAGGTGATACCCGTGGCTATCCGCCGCTGGCGCAAACATCCGCTGAAGGCTCTGCGCACGGGCGAATGGAAAGGCTTCAAACGTCGGCTTGCCAGCACCCGCTATGATCTGGTCATCGATGCCCAGGGACTGCTCAAGAGCGCATTGCTGACCCGCTACGCCCAGGGGCCGGTGGTGGGGCTCGACAGGACCTCTGCACGTGAACCACTGGCCAGTCGTTTTTACCAGCGGGGCATTGATGTGCCCTGGGGCCAGCATGCGGTCGAGCGGGTGCGTCAACTCTTTGCCTATGCTCTGGGCTACCCGCTTTCGCCTGGCCTGGGTGATTATGGTCTGGATCCCGGTTACTTCAGTGGTGGAGGCGCGCCGCGGCCCTACGTGTTGTTCCTGCACGGCACGACCTGGGCATCCAAGCATTGGCCCGAGCTTTACTGGCGTCGCCTGGCGGAGCTGGTGACGGAGCGGGGCTACGATGTGCGATTGCCCTGGGGCAACCCGGTCGAAAAAGCCCGGGCCGAACGCATTGCCGACGGACTCGAGTCCGTGCAGGTGCTACCGCCCATGCAATTGGCCGGTGTGGCGCGGATCATTGCCGGCGCGCGCGCCTGCGTTGCGGTGGATACGGGCCTGGGGCATCTGGCAGCGGCGCTGGATGTGCCCGGCATCTCCCTGTTTGGCCCGACCAATGCGGGCTTCACCGGCGCCTATGGCGCCGCCCAGATTCACCTCGCCAGCGATTTTCCCTGTGCACCCTGCATGCAGAAGCGCTGCGTCTATACGCCCACCCCAGCCGATGCCCGCGCGTTCGACCTGCACCGCGAACAACCGCTATGCTTTACCCGATTGCCGCCGGAAAGGGTCATGACTCAACTGGAAGGGCTGCTGGCGAATGAGAGAGTGCTTTGATGCAACTGGCTTTTGTGCTGTACAAATATTTTCCCTTCGGTGGGCTGCAACGCGATTTCATGCGTATTGCCCGGGTGTGCCAGGAGCGTGGACATCGGATCCGGGTATACACCCTGATCTGGGAAGGGCCGGTTCCGGCAGATTTCGAGGTGGTGATCGCTCCGGTCAAGGCACTGTCCAATCATCGCCGTAACGAAAAGTTTACCGCCTGGGTGCAGGCTGACCTGACCCAGCGCCCGGTTGATCGCGTGGTGGGCTTCAACAAGATGCCCGGGCTCGACGTGTATTACGCCGCCGACCCCTGTTTCGAGGACAAGGCGCAAACCCTGCGTAATCCGTTGTACCGCTACTGGGGACGCTACCGGCATTTTGCCGAGTACGAGCGAGTCGTGTTCGCACCGGAACGGGGTACCGAGATCCTGATGATCTCCGAGGTCCAGAAACCCCTGTTCATGAAGCACTACCGCACGCCGGAGGAACGTTTCCATCTGCTTCCCCCCGGCATTGCGCCCGACCGCCGGGCGCCAGCCGATGCCGATGTGCAGCGCGCAGCTCTGCGCACCGAGTTTGGCCTGACTGATGACGATCTGCTGCTGCTGCAGGTGGGGTCAGGCTTCAAGACCAAAGGGCTGGATCGCTCCATAGCCGCTCTGGCGAGCCTGCCCGAGCAGGTGCGCAAACGCACCCGGTTGATGGTGATAGGTCAGGACGACGCCAGCGCCTTCCAGGCCCAGGCGCGGTCAGCCGGAGTAGGTGAACAGGTGCTGTTTCTCGCTGGTCGGGACGATGTGCCACGCTTCCTGCTGGGCGCCGATCTGCTGGTGCATCCGGCCTACAACGAAAATACCGGTACGGTACTGCTCGAAGCGCTGGTCGCCGGCCTGCCGGTACTGGTCACGGATGTCTGCGGCTACGCCCATTACATCGAAGAGGCCGATTGTGGTCGGGTGATTCCCACGCCCTTTCAGCAGCGCCAGTTCAACCAGACCCTGCTGCAGGTGCTCGAGGATACCGCCGCGCGTCATCGCTGGCATGACAACGCGCTGGCCTTTGCCGACCGGGCGGATCTCTACAGCCTGCCGGAACGGGCAGCCGACGTGATCCTGGGAGAGACGGCTTGACGTTGCATCTGTCCGAGCCGTTCGCCAGCCTGTGGGCAGGGCAGGATCCGTTCCGCCAGGTCGAGCAGCTGGAGGGCGAGGTGTTTCGCGAGCTGGAAGCCCGCCGTACCCTGCGTACCGAAGTGGCGGGCCAGGGCTACTTCGTCAAGATTCACCGCGGGGTGGGTTGGGGCGAGATCGTGAAGAACTGGGTCACGCTCAAGCGCCCGGTACTCGGCGCCGATCAGGAATGGAACGCCATCCATGCGCTGACTGCCGCAGGGGTGCCGACCATGACCGCCGTCGCCTATGGTGAGCAGGGCGCCAATCCGGCCAGCCGGCACTCGTTCATTATCACCGAGGAGCTGGCGCCGACGATCAGTCTGGAAGACTACAGCCAGGACTGGCTGGAGCATCCTCCCGCGCCGGCGTTCAAACGGGCACTGATCCGTGAGGTCGCGCGCATGACCCGGCGCATGCATCAGTCTGGGGTCAATCACCGCGACTGCTACATTTGCCACTTTCTCCTGCACACCGATCAGCCGCCCACGCCGGACAGCTTCAAGCTGTCGCTGATCGATCTTCATCGCGCCCAGATCCGGACCCACGTGCCGACGCGCTGGCGCGACAAGGATCTGGCCGGCCTGTATTTTTCAGCGTTGCATATTGGCCTGACGCGGGGCGACAAGTTGCGCTTTCTGCGCGAGTACTTCGACCGGCCGTTACGTCAGACCCTGGCCGAAGAAGCCCGCCTGCTCAAGATGCTTGAGGTCAAGGCCGCGCAACTGCAGAGCCGATTCGAACGCAAATACGCCCGGGATCCGGCGGCATGAGCGGTTGGACACTGAATCCTGAATATGCCACCGGTGTCAGTGGCCAGCTGTTTGCCGACCTGGACGCGGTATTCGCGCTGGAGGGCGAGCAGATCACCCAGGACCTGATCAGCACCGTCCACAAGGTCTGGGTCGCGGATCGGTATTATTACGTCAAGCGCTACACCGGCGCCGGCAAGAACCTGCGCCGCTATGTCGGTCGGGCGCGCATCCGGGCGGAGTGGGAGAATCTGCAGCATTTTCAGGCCTGGGGCATACCCTCGGCCATTATCGTCGGCTTCGGGTTGGAGCGTCGCAATGGTGCCTTTCATCGCGGCGCCCTGGTAACCCAGGAACTGTCGGGCACCGCGGACCTGGCCCAGATTGCGCGCAGTGCTGACCCGCGCTTCCACGATCGAGTCTGGGTCAACCACGTTTCCCGTCAGATCGCCCATGCCACGCGCATGATGCATGACCAGGGCTTTGCCCATAACGATCTCAAGTGGCGCAATATCCTGGTGGACGAAAAGCCCTTTCCCGACGTGTTCATGATCGACTGTCCCAGCGGGACCTTCTGGCTGGGCCCCTTGCTGGAATACCGGATCATCAAGGATCTCGCCTGCCTGGACAAACTGGGCAAGCAGGTACTGTCGCGTACCCAGCGGCTGCGGTTCTATCACGACTATGCCGAGCGAAGCCGCTTGAACGCCAAGGACAAGAAGCGCCTGCGGGCCATCGTCAGCTTCTTCAAGGGGCGAGAATGACGCGCGAAGCCTTCATCGCGGTAAACGCGCGGGACGTTCTGGCTCGCCACGGGCTCGACAGCTTCGACGCTCTGTGGCGCTATGGCGATGAAAAAGATGACCTCCCGCGTGGCAAGGGCTGGAAGAAAGTCACGCGCATTGAACTGATGGATGCCAACGGTGAACCGCAGAGCTTTTATCTGAAGCGTCAGGATCACCAACTGGCCCGCAGTCTGCGCCATCCCCTGGGCGAGCCTACCTTTGCCCGGGAGTTCAGGGCCATACAGCACTTTGCACACATGGGCATTCCCGCTCTGGAAGCCGCTTTTTTTGCTCAGCGAAAACACCAGGGGCGCCAGCAGGCCATTCTGCTGACCCGGGCGCTGGACATCTACAAGCCCCTGACCTGGTGGTTCGAGCGCTGGACCACACTCGCCTGGCGGGAGCGGCAGGATCTGATTCTGGCTGCGGCGGCCCTGGTGCGTTCGCTGCATAACGCCGACCGGATGCACAACAGCCTCTACCCGCGGCATATCTTCCTGAAGCTGGACGATGATGGCGCGGGCGCCCGGCTAATCGACCTGGTCGAGACACGGCATGCCTGGTTCGGCGAGCGCGACCGTATCCGCGACCTGAGCAGCCTGCTGCGCAGAAGCGATGTGGCCACGCCAGGCCAGAAGCTACGCTTCTTCCTGGCCTATACGGGCAAGCAGCGCCTTGGCGCTGCCTCGCGTGAACTACTGGGCAGGGTACTCAAGCGCGCAGGCACGGGCAGCTGGATGGACAAGCCATGAGTGCCGACGTTCGGGCGCTGCGTCAAAGCGGCAGGGAGCCGCTGCTGCCACTGCGGGTGGTCACCGCTGACGGTCCCCTGGTGATCGATCAGTGGCTGCGGGTCTTGCCGGGTCAGCGCCTGGTGGGAGCGGGCGAGATATCCGGTAAGCGCGTGCTGGCCAAGCTCTTTATCGCGCCGCGTGCCCGGCAGCACTGGCAGCGCGAGCAGCAGGGACTGGTTGCGCTCGCCGAGGCAGCCATCCCGACCCCTGGGATGGAAGCCTCCGGCGAATTCACGGATGGCGGTTATTTTCTCTGCACCCACTATCTGGAGGGAGCTCGCACTCTGCAGCAGGAGTGGGATGAGCTGGCCGATGCTGTGCCGCCATCGCCCGGCGATCCCAGGGCTTCAGTCTTGCTTGCCCAGGCGCTCGACAGTATTGCGCTGTTGCACCGCGCCGGGCTGATCCAGACCGACCTGCACATGGGCAACTTCCTGCTGCACGATGGCCAGGTGCTGGTCATCGACGGTGACGCCATAAAGGGTCTGAGTCCGGGGCAGCCGATCAGCGCCCAGCAGGCCGAAGACAACCTGGCAATCCTCTTTGCCCAACTCGATGCCGCCTGGGATGCCATGCTGGAGCTCTTGCTCATCGAGTATCTGCGCGTCAATGCCGAGCGACCGCTGAATCCGGATCGATTGCTCGGGCAGATCAAGCGGGTACGCCGCAAGCGTCTGGATGCCTGGCTGGCGAAGGCGGTGCGCGATTGCACGCCCTTCCAGGTGGAGAAGCACTGGTCCCGCTTTACCGCGGTTGTGCGTCAGCACGCCGCCGCCCTGCGACCTTTGATAGCCGCGCCCGATCAACCCTTTACCGCCGTGCCTTCGCTCAAGGATGGCGGCACCAGCAGCGTGACGCTGGTGGAGGCTGGCGAGCAAAAACTGGTTGTCAAACGTTACAATATCAAGGGTTTCGGACACTGGCTCAGCCGTTTCTGGCGCCCGAGCCGTGCCTGGCACTCCTGGCTTGCCGGTCACCGCCTGCAGTTTCTGGGTATCGCCACGCCAGCACCACTGGCCATGGTCGAGAGCCGTTTCGGCCCCCTGCGCAGGCGCGCCTGGCTGGTCAACGCATTCTGTCCCGGTCCGAACCTGCTCGAGCTGTTTGGCGCCGAGGGGCAGCGTCTGCCGACGGAGGCGGAAGGCGCGGCCTTGCTACAGGTGCTTGCGCAACTGCGCGAGGCGCGGATCAGTCACGGCGACTTCAAGGCCACCAACCTGCTCTGGCACGCAGGGCAGGTCTGGCTGATTGATCTTGATAGCCTGCAGGCGCATGATTCCGAGCCTGACTGGCAGCAGGCCTGGGCGCGAGACAGGGCGCGACTGATGCGCAACTGGCCCGCAGGCAGCCCCATGACGGAGTGGCTGGAAAAGCATTTGATTCGCTGACAACAGAGCTGCCGAAGTGAATGATCTGGCAGCGCGGTGGACGACTCAAAAAGGGGCAACGCGGCGCTGATCCGTGTAAAATCGCTGCAAACCGATAGTTGTTCTGACGAGGCACACCAGTGGCACTGACTATTCTCGGACTTTCCGGCGCATTGAGCCATGATCCCTCCGCGGCCCTGTATATCGACGGCAAGCTGATTGCCGCCGTGGAAGAGGAACGGTTCGTACGTGACAAGCATGCCAAGAATCGCATGCCCTACGAGTCAGCCAAGTTCTGTATGGAACAGGCCGGTATCACGCCGTCAGATGTCGATATAGTCACCATTCCCTTTGCCCCGATCAGTCTGCTCGGCAAGGCCCGGTGGCACTATGCCAAACGCTACTGGTACGCACCCGATCGTTCGATCGACGCCATTCTCACCGGGAATCGCCGTTTCAAGCGTTATCGCAAAAAGATCCTCTGGTGCCTCGAGCAGCTTGGCTTTGACCCCAAGAAGGTGCGCCTTGAGCCGGTCGAGCACCACCTGGCCCACGCCTCCAGCGCCTACCACTGCTCCGGCTTCAAGGAAAAGACCGCCATCATGGGTATCGATGGCAAGGGCGAGTACGCCACTACCTTCTTCGGTTATGGCGAGAACGGCAAGATCCACAAGATCAAGGAATTTTACGATCCGGATTCGCTAGGTGGACTGTACGGCGCACTGACCGAGTACCTGGGTTTCGAGATGCTCGATGGCGAATTCAAGGTCATGGGCATGGCGCCCTATGGCGATGCCAGCAAGTACGACTTTTCGCGCCTGGCCAAGTTCGAGAACGGTGAGTTGATCATCAATACCGATTACGCCAATGTGATCGGTTTCCGCCGCTACAAGGAAAAGGGCAAGGGTTACTACTTCTCGCCCAAGCTGATTGAGTGGCTGGGCCCCAAGCGCGAGGGGGACATCGCCGACGACCCCTATATCCACTACGCCGCCAGCATCCAGGCGCTGTTCGAGAAGCTGGCGCTGGAGATGATGGACTACTACCTGGGCGACATCCTGCGCGAGACGGGCAAGATCGCCTTTGCTGGTGGCTGTGCGCTGAACGTCAAACTCAATCAGCGCATTATCGCTCGCCCGGAAGTCAAGGAGCTGTTCGTGCAGCCCGCCTCCGGTGACGCCGGCACCGCGGTGGGTGCGGCGGCCTTTGTTTCCGAGCGCAATGGCGTTCCGGTCGAGAAGATGGAGCACGTCTACCTGGGCCCCAGTTACAGCAACGAAGACATCATCGCCGCCTGCGCCCGTCATCCCGGCAAGCCGCAATGGGAAAAACTGGATGACGTGACCGGCGAAATCGCCAAGGTACTGCATGAAGGCAATCCGGTAGCCTGGTTCCAGGGGCGCATGGAGTTCGGCCCGCGGGCGCTTGGAGGCCGCTCGATCATCGGGTGTCCCAGCATCAAGGGTGTGGCCGACCGGATCAACGCCCAGATCAAGTTCCGCGAGCGCTGGCGCCCATTCTGCCCATCCATGCTGGATACCGTCGCGCCGAAGATGCTCGGGATGGATCACCCGTCGCCATTCATGACCTTTACCTTCGAGGTCAACGAAGAATGGAAGAATCGGGTGCAGGAGGTTGTACACGAGGATGGCACTGCCCGCGCCCAGGTGCTCAAGCGTGAATACAATCCGCGATACTACGACCTGATGAAAGAGCTCGAGCGGATTACGGGTAATGGTGTGGTGCTCAATACCTCGCTGAATCGCCGCGGTGAACCGATGGTCTGCTCGCCCAAGGATGCGCTGGACATGTTCTTTGGCTCGGATCTGGAGTACCTGATAATGCAGGATGTGCTGGTCGTGAAAAAGGCTGAAGTCGAGGCATGAGTGCCGGCGAGGTAGTCTATTTTTCGAAGATGTTCCAGGCGGTTCCCCATCTGGCACAGGTCAGTGATGCGCTGCCCGGTATCTTCGTTTCCAGTCGGCGTTCTACTCTGAAAGCCGTGCACAACTTGTATCCTGGTCTCGCGACCGCGCGCTACTCGCGTTATTTCGGTCAGTTGGCCAAGGGTAATCGAGCGCTGCGTAATGCCGATGTCATTGTTACCGGCTCGCCCTATGGGTCTTTTCTGGCCCCCTACAGCGGCGCGAGAAAATGCACGGTTTTCCATGGCACCTACATGATGCTGAGCCGTGAGGCATTGCTGAAAAACAGCCATTTCGACTTGCTGTGCGTCATCGGTCCACGCATGCAGGGCATGATTGAACGTTTTGCCCCCGACATAGCCTTGAACACCGTGGCCACCGGCTTTTTACCCTTCTGTGAGTATCCGGAACGCTCTGCTGCCTACCGCCTGGAGGTGCTGAAACGACTCAATCTTGATCCAGCCAATCGGACAGTCGTGTATACGCCGAGCCGCCGCGGCATAGGCTCCTGGGAGCGCGTCGCAGAACAATTGGTGCGTACGGCTCCGGCGCATTTCAATCTGATTCTGCGCCCCCATCCAAGCCAGGGGCTGACCTCCCGTTCGCGCGACCGAGCGAGTTTCAAGCGCGTACAGGCATTGATCCTGCAGCGGCGGAATGCGACCCTCGATCTGACATCCCAGCCTCTGCCGGTGGCGCTCGCAGTAGCTGATCTGGTGGTCTCCGATGCCAATTCTCCGGCCGAGGAATCGTTCTTTTACGATCTACCCCAGTTTTTCATTGAAACACCGGAGTTCTCCCGCGATACCCTGAGTCAGCTTGGCAAGCGCGAGGCAATGCACGCGCAAGATCTGGATCGCCTGCTCGGCCTGTATGACTGCGGTGTGTCGGAGTTTGTTGACAACCACTGTGACTTTTCCGACTCTCTGGATAGGGCCATAGATGACTCCGCCCGCTTTGCTGCCAAACGCCAGGATTATTTTTCCTGGGTGTTCGGCGCCCGCGACCGCCACGCCAATCAGCGCGTAGCTGAGGCTATCACAACCCATTTGCTCGTATAGGGCCCTGCATATGTTCAACAACAAGACTATCCTCATCACTGGTGGCACAGGCTCTTTCGGCAATACGTTTGTGCCCATGACGCTCGCCAAGTACAACCCGAAGAAGATCATCGTCTTTTCCCGCGATGAAATGAAACAGTGGGACATGGCCAAGAAATTCGAGGGTGATTCTCGCCTGCGTTTTTTCATTGGGGATGTACGCGACAAGGAACGCCTGTATCGGGCGCTGGACGGAGTCGACTTTGTGGTCCATGCCGCGGCCACCAAGATCGTTCCCACGGCCGAGTACAACCCGTTCGAGTGCGTAAAGACCAACATCAATGGTGCCATGAATCTTATCGACGCCTGTATCGACAAGGGTGTCCAGGGCGTCGTGGCGCTATCTACAGACAAGGCAAGTAGTCCGATCAATCTCTATGGCGCAACCAAGCTCGCTTCGGACAAACTGTTCGTCGCAGCCAACTCCTATTCGGGGGAACACGGCACGCGGTTTTCCGTGGTGCGCTACGGTAACGTCATGGGCTCGCGCGGATCGGTTATTCCCTTTTTCATGTCGATCAAGGACAAGGGTGTGCTGCCGATTACCGATGCGCGCATGACGCGCTTCATGATCTCACTGGAAGAGGGCGTCGAACTGGTCTGGCATGCATTCGAGGACATGGAAGGTGGCGAGATATACGTCAAGAAGATTCCTTCGATGAAAGTATCTGATCTCGCTCGCGTCATTGCGCCCGAAGCCCGCCAGGACATCATCGGTATTCGCCCCGGCGAAAAGTTGCACGAACAGATGATCAGCTCTGAGGATGCCTACTATACCTATGAGTATCCCGAGCACTTCAAGATCCTGCCGACTATCCATGGTTGGGCTACCTGTCCCAAACGCATCAAGGAGGGCAAGCGAGTGCCGGAAGGATTCGTCTACTCGAGCGACAACAATGCCGAGTGGATGAGCGATGCGGACCTGCAAAAATGGATAGACATCAATCGCGACAAGATCGGGGCAATCTGAATAATGATTCCTTACGGGCGGCAGGATATTAGTCAGGACGATATTGATGCAGTGGTCGCAGTGCTGCGTTCGGACTTCCTGACTCAGGGCCCCATGGTTCCCCGATTCGAAAAGTCGGTGGCCGACCATGTCGGGGCGGCGCATGCGATTGCAGTCAATAGCGCGACCTCGGCCCTTCACATAGCCTGTCTGGCACTTGATCTGAAAGCTGGTGACCTCCTGTGGACCTCGCCGGTGACCTTCGTTGCTTCCGCCAATTGCGGTCTTTACTGTGGCGCGGATGTGGATTTCGTCGATATTGATCCGCGTACCTACAATCTGTGTCCGGATGCGCTGCAGCACAAGCTCGAAAATGCCGAGCAAGCCGGCCGGCTACCGCAGATTGTGGTAGCGGTGCATCTGTGCGGCCAGCCTTGTGATATGCAGAGGATCCATGCGTTGTCGCAACGCTATGGATTTCGCATCATAGAGGACGCATCACACGCCATTGGCGGCAAGTATCAGGACGCTTACATCGGTGATGGGCGATATAGCGACATCACGGTTTTCAGCTTCCACCCGGTCAAGATCATCACCACGGCCGAGGGCGGCATGGCCCTGACTAACGATGCTGCGCTGGCGGAGCGAATGAACCTGCTGCGCAGTCACGGGATCACCCGGGACCCGGCCAGGATGACGCGGGAGTCTGACGGTCCCTGGTATTATCAGCAGATCGACCTGGGTTTCAATTACCGCATGACTGACCTGCAGGCTGCTCTGGGCGTGAGTCAGATGGATAGGCTTGACCAGTATGTGGCTGCGCGACACGAACGGGCCAGACGCTATGATCATCTTCTGGCGTCCTTGCCTGTCACCATTCCCTGGCAGCATCCGGACAGTTATTCCGGGTTGCACTTGTATCCTGTAAGGCTTGATCTGACACGTACCGTCCGCAGTCATCGTCAGGTATTCGAGTCGCTTCGGGAGAAGGGGATTGGTGTGAACCTGCACTATATCCCTGTCCACCTGCAGCCCTACTATCGTCAACTTGGCTTCAATCCCGGTGATTTTCCGGAAGCCGAGCGCTATTACGGCGAGGCGATCAGCCTGCCCATGTTCCCTGATTTGACCGAGGCTCAGCAGGACGAAGTAATCGAAGCGCTGCGAACCAGCCTATGAGCATCCTGGAAACCGAACGTCTGATCTTGCGGCCTTTGACCGAGGCGGATGCCAGCCAGCGTTATGCCGACTGGTTAAACGATCCCCAGGTGAACCAGTTCCTGGAGACGCGGCACTCGGCGCAGACGGTCGACAGTTGCCGGGCCTTTGTCACGCAATGCAATGCCGATCGGGGGAGTCATTTGCTGGGCGTTTTCCACAAGGACAGCGGACAGCATATAGGCAACGTCAAGGTAGGTTTTATCAACAGCCACTATGAGCGCGGCCAGGTGAGTCTGTTCATCGGTGAAAAGGCGTTCTGGGGGCAGGGGCTTTCCAGCGAGCTGGTGCGGGAAGTCACCCGTTACGCCTTTGCCGACCTGGGCCTCAACCGTCTGGAGGCTGGCTGCTACGAAAACAACCTTGCGTCGCTGCGGGTGTTTCTGAAGTGTGGCTACACGGTGGAAGGCTTCATGCGCGAGCAGGTCACCCTCAATGGCAAGAGAATGGGTGTCTTCTGGCTTGGGGTGCTCAAGCATGAGTACGCATGAGGGTTCCAGCAAGCTGGCATTGGGCACGGTGCAGTTCGGCTTGCCGTATGGCGTGGCCAACCAGCAGGGCCAGGTCTCCCGCGCGAAGGCTGCGCTGATTGTCGAACAGGCACGCCGGGCGGATATACGCACGCTGGATACCGCGATCGCCTACGGTACCAGCGAACAGGTTCTGGGCAGTCTGGATCTGGATGGTCTCGACATCGTTACCAAACTGCCGGCATTGCCGGACGATTGTACTGACGTGGCTGGCTGGGTGTCTGCACAGCTTGATGAGTCCCTCGCCAGGCTCGGAGTCACAGCCGTCAATGGTCTGCTGTTGCATCGTCCGGGTCAGTTGCTTGAAGCCCGAGGCGCAGCGCTTTTCCAGGCCATGGAAAGCCAGCGCGAGCAGGGCAGGGTCGGGCGCATCGGTATCTCCATCTACGCTCCTGCCGAACTTGACGCCCTGTGTGAACGCTATCATTTCGATCTGGTGCAGGCGCCCTTCAATATCATGGATGACCGTCTGGCCGAGTCCGGTTGGCTGGACCGCTTGCATGAGCGGGGCACCGATCTGCACGTGCGCTCGGTATTCATGCAGGGTCTGCTGCTGATGCCAGAGGGAACCAGGCCCCAGGCGTTCGATCGCTGGGCGGACCGCTGGCGCATCTGGCAGAGCTGGCTCGACGACACAGGCCTTACGCCGTTGCAGGCCTGCCTGCGTCACGCTCTTGCGGTGCCGCAAATTGAAAAGGTCGTGGTGGGTGTAGACAGTCCGGCGCAACTGGCGGACATTATTGCCGCAGCCGAAGGGCAATGCCCGCGCCGGCCGGATGCCATCGGCTGCACCGACGAATCACTGCTCAACCCTTCTCTGTGGAATCTGTCATGAAAATCGTTGCCATCGTACAGGCGCGAATGGGCTCGACCCGGCTGCCCGACAAGGTCATGAAAATCGTCGCTGGCCGGCCGATGATCGAAGTACTGCTGGAGCGTTTGTCACGGGCCAAAGAGGTCGACGAGATAGTGCTGGCGACATCGGTCGAGCCGCGCAACGAGCGCCTCGTGCAGCATGTGCGCGATCTTGGCTATCGCTGCGTGCAGGGCAGTGAAGATGATGTGTTGAGCCGTTTTCTGGAGGCGGCAACGCAAAGCAATGCAGACACGGTAATCCGGATTACCGGTGATTGTCCGCTGGTTGATCCTGTTCTGGTCGACGAGGCGGTGCGCCGTTATCGCGCAGCAGGCGCGGACTATTTCAGTAATGTCGCGCCGCCGACTTACCCCGACGGGCTGGATATCGAAGTGTTCAGCATCGCTGCGCTCGAGCGCAGCGCCAGGGAGACCGACAAGCCGTTTGACCATGAACACGTTACGCCCTATCTGCGCGAATCGGGTCGATTCACCACGGATGGCATGCAGCATCCCCGGGATTTGTCGGGGCTGCGCTGGACAGTGGATGAGCCCGCGGATCTGGATGTCATCCGGCGTGTCTTCGAGCATTTCGCGCCGGACCTGCATTTCGGCTGGCAGCAGGTACTTGAGCTGCAACATGAGCGGCCCGACCTGTTCAAGGCCAATCAAACCCTTATACGCAACGAAGGAGCCACCATGGGCACCGGTCAAAAACTCTGGAAGCGAGCCAAGCAGGTTATTCCCGGCGGCAACATGTTGCTGTCCAAGCGCGCGGAGATGTTCCTGCCGGAACAGTGGCCGGCCTATTTCAGCAAGGCCAAGGGCTGCACCGTATGGGATATGGACGGTAACGCGTTTACCGACATGTGCATCATGGGCATTGGCACCAACACCCTGGGTTACGGGCATCCCGAAGTGGACGACGCGGTTCGCGGCACGATCGACAGCGGCAATATGTCGACCTTCAACTGCCCCGAGGAAGTCTGGCTTGCGGAAAAGCTGGTCGAAATGCATCCCTGGGCAGATATGGTCCGTTTTGCCCGTTCAGGCGGTGAGGCCAATGCGATCGCGATCCGTATCGCCCGGGCCGCGTCGGGCAAGGACAAGGTCGCGGTGTGTGGCTACCACGGCTGGCACGACTGGTATCTCTCGGCCAACCTTGGCGACGATGAAAACCTGGCCGGACATCTCCTGCCCGGACTCGATCCCAAGGGTGTCCCCGGCAATCTCAAGGGCACTGTCTTCCCGTTCAATTACAATAATTATGACGAGCTGGAAGCGCTGGTAAATCGCCACGATATCGGTGTGATCAAGATGGAAGTGGTCCGCAACATGGGGCCGGAAAATAATTTCCTGCAGCGGGTACGTCAGCTGGCTACCGATCGCGGTATCGTTCTGATATTCGACGAGTGCACCTCCGGCTTTCGCCAGTCCTTCGGTGGTCTGCACAAGCTTCATGGCGTCGAGCCGGACATGGCCATGTTTGGCAAGGCACTGGGTAACGGCTATGCGATTACGGCGACCATCGGTCGCCGGGAGATCATGCAGGCTGCGCAGTCGACATTCATCAGCAGCACCTTCTGGACCGAGCGTATCGGGCCAACTGCAGCGCTGAAAACCCTGGAAGTGATGGAGCGCGAAAAGTCCTGGGATACCATTACCAACATGGGCCTGAAAATCCGTGACGGATGGCAGAAGCTGGCGGACAAGCACGGCTTGAGCGTCAATCACTTCGGCCTGCCGGCGCTAACCGGTTTTACCTTCAACAGCCCGCACGCATTGGCCTACAAGACCCTCATCACCCAGGAAATGCTGGCCAAGGGGTATCTGGCGAGCAACGCGGTCTATGTATGCACCGAGCACACGCCTGCTGTGGTCGATGCCTATTTCGAGCAGCTCGACCCGATCTTTGCGCTGGTACGCGAATGTGAAGACGGCCGCGCGATCGAACCGCTGCTCAAGGGCCCAGTGTGTCATGGCGCATTCAAGCGGCTGAATTGATGCCCCTGAGTGTTTGTTTCCGGGCAGACGCCGCGACCTGGATAGGTATCGGCCACGTGATGCGTTGCCTGACCCTGGCTGATGCATTGCGTGAGCGCGGGCATCGGTGCCAGTTTATCTGCCGGGCACACAGCGGGAACCTGATTGCTCATATTCGCAGCAAGGGCCATGCGGTTATCGAATTGCCCGGTACTGACGAGGCTCTGCCGGAGTCAGTGCCTGGAACGGATCAGCTCGATCATGCGGCCTGGCTCGGATGCGATTGGAGCGAGGATGCGGTGCAGGCCCTGGCGGCGCTGTCCGAGAATCCGGTCGATTGGTTGGTGGTCGATCACTATGCGCTGGACGCGCGCTGGGAATCGCAGTTGCGAGCAGTCTGTAGCAGGATCATGGTGCTCGATGACCTGGCGGACCGCGCCCATGACTGCGATCTGCTGCTCGACCAGACCCTCGGGCGTCTTCCGCGTGAGTATGCTCGCTGGCTAAGCCGGCCTGCCGAACTGCTGTGCGGAAGCCAGTACGCACTGCTGCGGCCCGAGTTTGCGGAATGGCGCAGCAAGAGTCTGCAGCGGCGTGATACCGGCCAGATCCGCCATCTGCTGATCTCCATGGGCGGAGTCGACCAGCATAATGCGACCGGACAGGTGCTTACGGTTCTGAATACCGCAGACTTGCCCCCCAATGCGCGAGTGACCGTTGTCATGGGCGCTCGTGCACCCTGGCTGGAGCAGGTTCGCCAGCAGGCCGGAAAAATGGCCATTCCGGTGGTCGTCGAGACGGATGTGCGGGACATGGCCGGGTTGATGGCTGTCAGTGATCTGGCTGTTGGCGCTGCCGGAGCGACTTCCTGGGAGCGCTGCTGCCTTGGACTCCCAGCGATCATGGTGGTGCTGGCAGCGAACCAGTCCGGCGTGGCTGCCGGACTGAAAAAGGCGGGCGCGGCCGAGATTATCGCCAGCTCGCAGCAGATCGAAGCGGGTTTGCCGCCACTGGTCGAATCACTTCTGGCTAGCCCAGAGCGCTGTAGAGAAATGAGTGAACGTGCTGCGCGGGTCACTGATGGCGCCGGCACCGCTCGAGTGATGCAGTATCTGGAGGCCATGATATGAATTCGCCGGTTAACAGCTTGCGCCCGATGACCGAGGCTGACCTGGATCAGGTGCTGGCCTGGCGTAACCATCCGGATGTCCGTCGATACATGTATACCCAGTATGAAATCGGCATGGAAGAACACCGGGCCTGGTTCGGTCGCGCATCCGGGGATCCCGCCCGCCATCTGCTGATCTTCGAGGTGGAGGGTATTGCGCGAGCCTTTCTGGCAATCAACCAGACATCCTGCGCTACTGTTGCCGACTGGGGGTTCTATATTGCCCCGGACGCCCAGCCGGGAACAGGTCGGGCATTGGGCGTTGCCGGACTGCAGCATGCCTTTGATGAGCTGAACCTGCACAAGTTGTGCGGGCAGGCACTGGGCTACAATGAACGCTCGATCCGGTTTCACGAGCGCCTTGGGTTTTCCCGAGAGGGGGTGCTGCGCGACCAGCACTTCGATGGTAAGGATTATCACGCCATTGTCTGTTTCGGCCTGTTGGCCGCGGAATGGCGCACAGTTCAAGCGCACAAGAGTACATCATGAAAACGACACCCAGTATTCACATCGCCGGCCGCCGCATCGCCGCTGACGAGCCGCCCTACATCATCGCCGAGCTGTCGGCCAATCATAACGGCAGCCTAGATACCGCGTTGAGAATTATCGAGGAGGCCAAGCTCGCCGGCGCCGATGCGGTCAAGTTGCAGACCTATACTGCTGACACCATCACGCTTGACTGCGACACCGAGGAGTTCCAGATTCATGGCGGGCTCTGGGATGGTAAAACGCTCTACAAGCTGTACCAGGAAGCCCATATGCCCTGGGAGTGGCATGCTCCGCTGTTTGCCCGCGCCCGTGAGCTGGGTATCACCATCTTCAGTTCACCCTTCGACAGCACAGCAGTTGATCTGCTGGAAGATCTGAACACGCCCGCCTACAAGATTGCTTCATTCGAAGCGATAGATCTGCCGTTGATCCGTTATGTGGCGCAGACCGGCAAGCCGATGATCATTTCCACCGGCATGGCCGATGCCGAAGAAATCGAGGAAGCAGTCGAGTCGGCAAAGTCGGCGGGTTGCAAGGAGCTGGCCATCCTGCACTGCGTGAGTGGCTATCCCGCGCCGGCGGGAGATTACAATCTCAGGACGATACCCGACATGATGCGGCGGCATGATCTGGTTACCGGTCTGTCTGACCATACCCTGGACAACACCACGGCTATCGCCAGCGTCGTGCTTGGCGCCTCGATAATCGAGAAACACTTTACCCTGGACCGCAGCGGTGGCGGGCCGGATGACAGCTTCTCGCTGCAGCCCGCAGAACTGGCGGCGTTATGTCGCGACAGCAAGACGGCCTGGTCGGCGCTGGGTCAGGTGGATTACGGCAGGAAGTCGAGCGAACAGGGCAACGCCCAGTTCCGCCGTTCGCTTTATGTCGTCAGTGACATGCAGGCCGGCGAGGTGTTTACCTCCGAGAACCTGCGCAGTATTCGTCCCGGCTTCGGTCTCGCACCCAAACACCTAGACCGCGTACTGGGCAGGAAGGCGTCGCAGCCGATACGCCGCGGGACGCCGCTCAGCGAGGCTCTTCTGGCTTAATCCGCGGAGTAGTTGTTGGGCCGGGTGAAACTGTCCTTGCGGGTTATATAGGTAACGTCATCCGGAATGTCCTTGTTGACGAAACTCATGGCGCCAATGCGCACATTGCTGCCGATCACCAGCCCGGAGCCGATGATGCAGGTATGGGCACCGATATCGACGTTGTCCCCTAGCGTTATGGGTCGGTTGCCTTTCTCGACCGATCCGATCGTAGTGCACTGACGGATGCAGCAATTCTTGCCGATCCTGACCCCCGAATAGATGATGATGGCGGTCGGGTGGCCGAGTGACAGGCCCTCGTCGATTTGCGCGCCGAGCATGATCTCCACACCGAAGGTACGGGTCAGCGACTTGTTGATCTGCTTGCCAAGCGACCGCGTGCCTCGATAGGGGAGGCTGTACAGATACTGTGATAACCGAAGCCAGAAAAGGCATCGAGAAGAATTGCTGCGTCGGGCGCGGCGTAGCAAACGCCACCAGGAAAACCGCTTTTTTGCATCGAGTATCTCGACATGCCAGAAGCGTTTCAGCTGCGCGAAGGTTGTGGGCATGGGAGCTCCTGGTTTGAACAATACGGATCAGATCTTGCTGCCGTCCGGATCAAAGGCACTACGGGCGGCAGGATTCACCAGCGCCCAATCGTTCTGGTAGCGCAGCAGGTGTCGGTAATTACGATTGCGCATCTGGCGGGACAAGGGCCTGCCCAGGCAGCGCATATCCGAAATGTCTATCAGGCCAAGCTCGCCATCGGGAGTACGTACGATATTGCCCAGATGCAGCGAACGGAAGTACACGCCCAGATCATGCAGGTGAGTGATGAACTCGGCCAGCATGCCAAAGAGCTCGAGCTGTTCCAGACTGGGCTGCTGATTAAGCAAATGGCGCAGGGTGGTACCTTCCAGCGGCTCGTAGTGCACGACAGAGCGGTAGGGATCGGTCAGCTTGTACAGCTGTATCACCCGGGGGCAGGGTATCTGCAGCTGTTGCAGGGCCTTGGCATTCTCTGCAAAGCGCACGGCGGGCGGAAACAGGACTGTCTTGGAGAACCAGCTTTTACGCCGGAACAGTTTTAGGTAGGTGCCGTCGGTCAGGCGCAACACCTTCTCCCCATGGGCGTCCTTTTCCACCACTTCGGCGTCCTGGCGCATGGCCGCGAACTGCTCGCTACTCAATGGCTGCATTGGGGTTTCCTGAACCAAAACGGTAGTTTACCCCACTTTTGCTGTGGCCGCTGCGCCCCGGGTTTGCTGTGTTAAACTCTGGGCCCGGTCCATTTTCGCGAAGTGCCCATGTCAGATTCCGAGAAAGAAAGTTTCGCCCGGTCCAGTGCGCGGATCTATGCGCGGCTGCTGGGATATGTAAAGCCCTACTGGTTGCCCTTCGGTATCAGCATCCTGGGGTTCATGATCTTCGCCTCCAGTCAGCCGGCGATGGCCTGGATGCTCAAGTACTTTGTCGACGGTCTGACCGCGGGCGAGAGTGGAATGTTTCTCGGCGTGCCGCTGATCTGGGGCTTTCCGCTGTTCATCATTCTGGTGGCGCTGTATCAGGGGCTCGGTTCCTTCCTCGGTAACTACTACATTGCCAAGGTGTCGCTCGGGGTGGTGCACGATCTGCGCACTTCGTTGTTCAACAACCTGCTGACCCTGCCCAATCGCTACCTGGACAACCATAATTCCGGCCATCTGGTATCCCGTATCACCTTCAACGTGACCATGGTGACCGGCGCAGCGACGGATGCGATCAAGGTGGTGTTCCGTGAGGGCATGACGGTGATCTTCCTGTTCGCCTACCTGCTCTGGATGAACTGGCAACTGACGCTGGTGCTGATGGCGATTTTGCCGGTGATCGGTCTGATGGTGAACAGCACCAGCAAGAAGTTTCGCAAGCAGAGTCACAAGATCCAGACGGCCATGGGTGACGTGACCCACGTGACCTCCGAGACCATTTCCGGTTACCGGGTGGTGCGCAGCTTTGGTGGCGAAGAGTACGAAACCAGCCGGTTCTACCAGGCCAGCGAAGCCAATCGTCAGAGGGGTCTGAAAATGATCCGCACGGGGGCGGTCTTCACCCCCACCTTGCAGCTGGTGACCTTCAGTGCGATGGCGATCGTGATGTTTCTGGTGCTGTTTCTCCGTGGCGATTCCACGGTGGGGGACCTGGTGTCCTACATCACCGCAGCGGCGCTGTTGCCCAAGCCGATTCGCCAGTTGTCGGAGGTCAGTGCGAATATCCAGAAGGGTATCGCAGCGGCGGAGAGCATCTTCGAGCAGCTGGACGAGGAGCCGGAAAGCGATACCGGCACCATTGAACGCGAGCGCGTGTCCGGCGCGATCGAAGTCCGCGATCTCGCGTTCAGTTACCCGGGTACCGACAAGACTGTGCTGGAAGACATCCATTTTCGCGTCGAGCCCGGTCAGATGGTGGCGCTGGTTGGACGCTCGGGCAGTGGCAAATCGACGCTGGTCAGCCTGATACCACGTTTCTACCACCACAATCAGGGCCATATCCTGATTGACGGGGTAAATGTGGAGGATTATCGCCTGCGCAATCTGCGTCGGCACATCGCACTGGTTACCCAGCACGTGACCCTGTTCAACGATACGATTGCGAACAATATCGCCTATGGTGATCTGGCCGGGGCCCCGCGTGAGGCGATTGAGAAGGCTGCCGAGGCGGCCTACGCCAAGGAATTCATCGACAAGCTGCCCCAGGGTCTGGATACCATGGTCGGTGAGAACGGCGTATTGCTCTCAGGCGGCCAACGTCAGCGCCTGGCGATTGCACGGGCGTTGCTCAAGGACGCTCCGGTACTGATTCTGGACGAGGCCACGTCGGCTCTGGATACCGAGTCCGAGCGGCATATCCAGGGTGCGCTGGACCGGGTCATGGAAGGACGGACTACGCTGGTCATCGCGCACCGGCTGTCGACCATCGAAAAGGCCGACGTGATCATGGTGATGGATCAGGGGCGGATCGTCGAACGGGGTAGCCATGCCGAACTGATCGCCCAGAATGGTTATTACGCGCGCCTGCACAGCATGCAGTTTCAGGACGAGCCGCCTGCCGAGGCCTGACCTCCTTTTTTTGCCCTGCGGGGCCGACTGAATACAGGTAGAGATAATGAAATTGACCATGCCACGTTTTGACTCGGCGCCGGTGCTGGTAGTGGGCGATGTCATGCTTGACCGCTATTGGCATGGGCCCACCCATCGCATTTCGCCGGAGGCACCCGTCCCGGTAGTCAAGGTCGATCAGATCGAGGATCGGCCAGGGGGTGCGGGTAATGTGGCGCTGAATATTGCTGCGCTGGGCGCGCCGGCCTGGCTGGTCGGCGTGACCGGTGAAGACGAGGCGGCTCTGAGCCTGCGTCAGCGGCTGAATGCGGCCGGTGTCTATTGCGACTTTCAGGCCCACACCGACAGGCCCACGATTACCAAGCTGCGGGTCATGAGTCGGCATCAGCAATTGATCCGCCTGGATTTCGAGGAGCCCTTCGAGACCGACGGTGAGGCGATTCTCGCCGCAGTGCGGGGTTTGCTGGACAAGGTCAAGGTGATGATTCTTTCCGATTACGGCAAGGGCGCGCTGGTCAATCACCAGGCATTGATCGCCCTGGCCCGCGAGCGCGGCGTGCCGGTGCTGGCTGATCCGAAGGGCAAGGATTTCAGTATCTACCGCGGCGCGACGCTGATCACCCCGAACATGTCCGAGTTCGAGGCGGTGGTCGGCCATTGCAGCAGCGAGCAGATGCTCGTGGAGAAGGGCATGGCGCTGGTGGAGGAACTTGATCTGGATGCGATGCTGGTGACCCGCAGCGAGCAGGGCATGACACTGCTGCGCCGTGGCGAGACGGCACTGCACATGCCGGCCCGGGCGCGGGAGGTGTTCGATGTCACCGGTGCCGGGGATACCGTGATTTCCACCCTGGCCGCTGCCCTGGCGGCCGGCGAGGAGATGCCCAACGCCGTCGGGCTGTCGAATCTGGCAGCCGGCATCGTGATCGGCAAGCTGGGTACTGCAGCGATCAGTGCACCCGAACTGCGCCGCGCGGTGCAGCGCGAACAAGGCAGCGAGCGCGGCGTAGTGGGACTGGAGCAGCTGGTGCAGGCGGTGGAAGACGCCCGGGCCCACGGCGAGCGGATAGTGTTCACCAACGGCTGCTTCGATATCATCCACGCCGGACATGTGGGCTATCTGGAAGAGGCACGCCGTCTGGGCGACCGCCTGGTGGTGGCAATCAATGACGACGCCTCGGTCAGCCGCCTCAAGGGGCCGGGCCGACCAATCAACAGTGTCGAGCGGCGCATGACCGTGCTGGCCGGCCTGGGCGCGGTGGACTGGGTAGTCAGTTTTGCCGAGGACACGCCCGTGGAGCTGCTCAAGGCCCTGAAGCCGGACATTCTGGTCAAGGGCGGCGATTACAGTGTGGATCAGGTGGTCGGTGCCGAGCTGGTCCACGGCTGGGGCGGCGAGGTGAAGGTACTCAACTTCGTGGAGAGCTGCTCCACGACCGCCATTGTCGAGCGGATTCGTGAGCGCGGCACCGACTGACTGCCATGTCAGAGGCGCAGTAATCCCTCTTCCCAATCGCTGCGCGGGGCTGCCACGACCCAGCCCCGCTGCTCTGCCAGGGCCTCGCTGAAGTAGCGGTTCTGCGGGCGGCGCAATTGCAGTTCGCCGCGCACCAGGCTGAACAATTCCCCAGTTGCCTGACCATCGCACATCTCGGCGAGGAAGATCTCCGGTTTCTGGTAGTCCATTTCCACGATCAGTTCACCGCTGGTGTTGTCCAGGCGCTCGTCTGCGTGCAGCAGTGTCATGTTCGCACAATTCTCCGGCAGCTCCAGCTGCATCGCATACACCAGTTGCAACGAATTGGTGGGCAGGTGCAGATAGGCGCGTGGCCGTTCCACCAGGTGCAGTTCCCGGCAGAGCACCGGACGGGTGCCGCACTGCCGAGGGGTCAGCTTGTACGAATAGCGCTTGCAGCGGGGCAGGAGCGGAGCGTAGGGCGTCGGCAGCCAGGTGTCCTGATAGCTGCCCTGTAGCCAGCCATGGCTGCCTTCGATCAACAGTTCTTCCGCGAGTTCGGTCATCACGGGCAGCAAGGGCACGCGCAGCTCGTGGGCGGGTACATAGCCGGAGATCAGCTTGAGTACGCTGTCGCCATGATCCACTCTCTTTTGCCGGATAAGCACCCGGAACTGTCGGCCCTGCCAGTTCAGGCTCAGGTCGACCGAAACGCCCAGATTGGCGGCGATCAGCTCGAAATTGTCCGGGTCGGCAATGTCGACCGGTTTACGCAGCTCCTGCATCTGGGCGAAACCCAGCGGGTTGCCGACGGGCATATAACGCAGAACTTCCGAGCTTGCCTTGACTTCGATGGCCTGGGTTCTGAACACACCCGGATCCTTGCGGGCTATGATGCGTGACATGCGTTGCCTCTTATCGATGCAGTACCCTCAGCGCCGTAGCGACGTTCTCGCGCAGATGGCCGGGGTTGATAGTGCCGATGATGGCGCTGGCTACAGCCGGATGGCTGTAGATGAGTTGCAGACTGGCAAACATCGGATCATCGCCCTGCAGACAGATATGTCCGCTGGCCAAAGCCTTTTTGATCAGAATGCCCTTGTTGTGTGACAGTGCGTGGTCAAGCACGGGTCGTTCCTGCTGCTGTTGGAGATTGTACGTCACCATCGCGCAATCGCCCCCATCCAATGCGCGTATTCCCCCTTCAACGGTCTTGCCGGAGAAGCCGAAAGCCCTGATCAGCCCCTGCTGCTTGAGCGCCGCGAGAGCGGGGTAGACCTCCTGGTCCAGCACGTCCATATCATTGCCATCGGAATGCACCAGTACCAGATCGATGTAGTCGGTCTTCAGGCGGCGCAGGGAGCGTTCTACCGAATGTCGGGTGTGGGCGGCGCTGAAGTCGAAATGGGAGGCGCCGTCAGCGAATTCCTCGCCCACCTTGGTACAGATCACCCACTCCGGGCGCTGCCCCTGCAGCAGGCCTCCCAGTCGCTGCTCGCTGATGCCGTAGGCCGGGGCGGTATCGAGCAGGTTGATGCCCAGATCGCGGGCCAGCGACAGCAGGTCCCGGGCCTGGCGATCGGTTGGCAGCTCAAATCCTGCGGGATACTTGACCCCCTGATTGCGACCGAACTTGACGGTACCCAGCCCCAGGGGCGAAACCGACAGACCGGTACTGCCCAGGGGCCGATGAAAAGGCTGCAGACTGCTCATCGGAAGCAGATATCCCAGGCCGGTGCTGCCAGCTGCGGACGCGGCAACTGCGAATAGTCGTCGTTCAGGCTTGGTCGTACGCCTTGGGTCTGCAACTGGGACACGGCCTGATCGCTCAGATCGGGCGCCAGGGCGAGCTTGGTCGGCCAGCTGACCAGCACATTCTGTACTGGCTGCAGATAGGCCGTGTCCGGACGCACCAGGCCGCTCTGGGCAGGCTCGGCGCGATTGACCGGCAGTGTGGTCCATTGCACGTTTGACAGATCCACCCACGGCAGCAGCTCTGCCAGTTCCTGTTGCGCCTTGCCAACCAGCGCATCGGGTGTGAGCTGCACGCCCTGTTCGGCCAGCTCGCCGCCCAGATACCAGCACCATTGCCCATCGCTGCAGGGATGGGTGGTTATCGTCATTCGCGGTTTCGGACTGCTGCCCAGGCAATGGGCATACAGGGGCGGCAGGTCGGGACCCTTGACCAGCACCATCTGCAGCGGTCGACGCTGCATCGCCGGCTGGCTGACGCCCCAGTCCTGCAGCAGGGCCTCGTTGCCCTCGCCGGCAGTCAACACGTACCGCTGCGCGCGGATCCGGTAGCCGTTGATACGCACGGCATCAATGCTGCCGTCCTCGCGTCGCTCGATCTGTGGCGCACTGTCTGCCACCAGGCTGTCGCCGGCCAACTCGCTCAGCCGTCTGACCGCATCGGGCACGTCGATCACCAGTTCGGCCAGTCGGTAGACCTTGCCCTTGAAGGCCGGGTTGGCGAACACCTCGGGAAGTGCGTTGCCCTTGACGGCGTCGACCTTGCCGCGCAGGGCCTTGCTGGCGAAGAAGCCGGCAAGATTGCTGATCAGACTGCCCGGTGACCACAGATAGTGATGCTCTGACAGCAGCCGCACGCCACGCAGATCCAGTTCGCCATCGCCCTGCAGGCAGGTTCGCCAGCGATTGGGCATGCCGGCGATGGATTCGGCCGCGGCCGTCAGCTTGCCATGCAATGCGTATTTGGTTCCGCCGTGGATGATCCCCTGGGACTTGCCGCTCTGGCCGCCGCCGAGGGCGCCACGCTCGACCAGCAGGGTGCTGTAGCCGAGCCCGCGCAGGCGAGCATTGAGCCACAGGCCGGCGATGCCGCCGCCCAGGATACAGATGTCGGTTTCGAGAGTTTTACTCATGGACTCCGGCGCTTGAGCGCTGTTTGTGCGTAAAGTGGCCTAGTATAGACACTGCCGGTGCCTGCGGTCACATCTGCTACCATGGGTCGCACTTCGCCGCCCGGTCCTGTGCGCCCAAGCCCTACCAAGGAAATCCGATGACGCGTACTCTTTACAGCCTGGTTTTTACCCTGTCCCTGCCCCTGGTGATGCTGCGTCTGCTGCTGCGCGCGCGCAAGGCCCCGGCCTATGCCCGGCGCTGGCATGAGCGGCTGGCCATGGGTGGGGATATGCGCCCGGATGGCGTCTGGGTGCATGCCGTATCCGTTGGCGAGACCATTGCTGCGGCGCCCATGGTGCGCGCGCTGCTGCAGCGCTATCCGCAGCTTCCTGTCACCATTACCTGCATGACGCCGACCGGTTCGGAACAGATTCGCAAACTGTTCGGTGATCAGGTCGGGCATGTCTATCTTCCCTACGATCTGCCCTGGCTGCAGCGGCGTTTCCTCAAGCGATTGCGTCCGCAGATCGGCATCATCATGGAAACCGAGCTATGGCCGAATCTGGTCCACGAGTCCGGAGCCGCCGGTGTGCCGCTGGTACTGGCCAATGCACGGCTGTCCGAACGCTCTGCTCGCGGCTATCAGCGGGTTGCCTGGCTGGTCAGACCGATGTTCGCTGCACTGGACTGGGTGGCAGTCCAGACGGAGGCCGAAGCCCAGCGCTTTGCCAAACTGGGCGTGCAACGAAAGGCCATGACGATTACGGGCAGCATCAAGTTTGATCTGCAGCCCGACCCCGCCGTCCTGCAGCAGGCGGCGAAGCTGCGCAGTGAATGGGGGCAGCGTCCGGTGTGGATTGCGGCGAGCACCCATGGCGGCGAGGACGAGCAGGTGCTGGCGGCCCACCGGCAGGTGCTGGAATCGCAGTCGGACGCATTGCTGATACTGGTGCCGCGACACCCGGAGAGATTCAACGATGTAGCCCGGCTGGTCCAGGGCGCGGGATTCAGCATGGTTCGTCGCAGCACGGGCGACACACCGATGCGAGCCGACCAGGTCCTGCTTGGCGACAGCATGGGTGAGTTGATGATGTTCTATGCCTGCGCCGATGTAGCCTTTGTCGGCGGGTCCCTGATAGCCCACGGCGGACACAACTATCTGGAGCCGGCAGCACTGGGGCTGCCGATTGTGTCTGGTCCGCACTCGTTCAATTTTGCCGAGATCAGCCAGTTACTGGAGGGCGCCGGTGCGCTTCAGCGGGTGCAGGACCAGAGCGCGCTGGCGCTGGCCGTGTGCGAACTCCTGCGCGAACCAACGGCGGCCCGGCAGGCGGGTGCCACCGGGCTGGCAGTCGTCAGGGATAACCAGGGGGCGCTGGAGCGTTTGCTGGAGGGTGTTGATGAGGTGCTGCAGAAGGGCGCCGGGAGCTGATCAGCTCCCGGCGCCTGTTCGGTTACGGGGTTTGCGCCCCGGGCCGATCAGAAAGTGGTGCTGGTCGGAGGTGAGGTGACGTCCATCATTTCCCGTTCCGTTCGACTGCGCTCGATAGCCGGGCGCTCCAGGGCGGGGCGTCGCATCGACATGCTCTGGGCCTCGTCTTCGTCAAAGGGCGGAATGAAATCCTGGTCCGGATCGTACTGCGGATCCAGCCACTTCGACAGCTCGAGCAAATCCTCGGGGCTCAGTGTGCCGGCAGCCTGTTTCAGGCGCAGGGTATCAATGATGTAGTTGTACCGGGTGGTGTTGTAGTCGCGCACGGCTCGGAACAGATTGCGTTCGGCTTCCAGTACGTCCACCACGTTGCGCGTACCCACTTCGTAGCCGGTCTGGGTGGCGTCGCGGGCGGCCCGCGCCGAAATGATGGCCTGCCGGCGCGCCTCGACTTCCTCGACACTGGAGGTGACGGTGCGGAACAGGTTGCGGGTGGCCTCGACCACTTCGCGCAATCGCGCATCGCTCAGGCGCTCGCTCTGGGTCAGGCGATAGTTGGACTCGCGCACCTGCGAGCTTCGGCTGCCACCGGTGAACAACGGCAGCGAGACTTCGATGCCGATGCTTGCCTGCTCGGTATCGCCGTCGCGATTGGTCGCTGTCAGAGCGCCACCCAGATCTGCGCCGCCACTGCTGTGGTTGTAGCGGGCAAAGGCATCCACGGTCGGGGCGTAGGCAGACTTGCTGCTGCGCAATGTGTCTGCGGCGGTCTGTACTGCCAATCTGCTGGCCTGCAGGCTGAGATTCTGTGAGGCGGCCGTGTCGACCCACTCCTGCAGGCTGGCTGGCGTCGGCGGCATGATCGGCATTTCGTGGCGAATGCCGGCCAGGCGGTCATAGTCGCTCAGCGTCAGGCGGGTAAGCGCCTGATAGCTGACGGTGAGGTTGGTCTCTGCGGTCAGGCGGGTGGCGCGGGCCGTGTCATAGCCGGCGAGTGCTTCCAGCACATCCGTGCGCGCAGACAGGCCGACCTCGAAACGCTCACGGGCCTGGTCGAGCTGTCGCTCGAAGGCCTCTTCTTCGGCCCGGGCCGTCGCCAGGTTGTCGGACGCGCGCAGCACGTTGAAGTAGGCCTCGGCCACTTCGATTATCAATGCCTGTTGCGTAGCGGAAAATTCGACACGCGCCTGTTCGCTGACCGATTTGGCGGCCTGGTAGTTGAACCAGCGCTCCGCGCGGAACAGCGGCTGAGTCAGGCTGGCCTGGTAGTAATCGGTGGTATAGGTGTCGCTGCCCTGGCCCTCGACGTCGATCCGCTCACGGGCTACACCGGCGCCCAGTCCAATGTTGGGCAGCAGCAGCGAACGTGCCTGGGGCAGGGCTTCCTGGCGGGCCAGCGAGTCGGCTTCGGCTGCCGCCAGGTCGGCACTGTGAATCAGCGCTTCCTGATAGACGGTCATCAGATCGGCCTGGGCCGCAACCTGAGCGGAAAAACCTGCCAGAACGATGGCAACGTACAAGGGGCGCAGCATGCAGAGATCCTTCGCATGGGGGGATTAGTCAGCCAAGGCTAAGGAGATGTCGCGTGGTGGTCAAGCAATGCTTGGGTCCTGGCGCGGAACAAAGTGTTTCTCCTGCTCTCCGCCCCCGGGCCCGGCCCTTCTCGCAGTGCCAGGGGAGTGCTAAGCTTCATGTTCATCTTGACGGGGTGCCTGCGGTTTTGCCGGAGGCTGAGATAATACCCGTTGAACCTGATCCGGTTTATACCGGCGTAGGAATCGAGATGCGTGCCTGCCGCCGACCTGCTCTGGTCCGTGCTGCCTGCCGTTTCGGTTCCCTGCGAACCATTGACGCAGCGGAGCACAACAATGAATCACACGCAGTCTGAGAACGCCATCCTCACCTCGGGCGCCGATGGCGCTGCCTCGAAGCCGTTTCCCCGTTCACGCAAGATCCATGTCACCGGTTCACGCCCGGACATCCGGGTGCCAATGCGCGAGATCAGCCTGGCGGATACCCCTACCGAACTGGGGGGCGAGAAAAACGCGCCGGTCACGGTTTACGACACCTCCGGGCCCTACACCGACCCCAATGTCACCATTGACCTGCGCAAGGGTCTGGCTGACGTGCGCAGCGCCTGGATAGCCGAGCGCAACGACACCGAAATCCTCCCCGGTCTGACTTCCGAGTTCGGCCGACAGCGCCTGGCGGATCCGGCGCTGGACGGCATGCGCTTTGCCCACGTGCGCCACCCGCGCCGAGCCAAGGCCGGCTGTAATGTTTCGCAGATGCACTATGCGCGCAAGGGCATAGTCACGCCCGAGATGGAGTACATCGCGATACGCGAGAACATGAAGCTGCAGGAGGCTCGTGAGGCCGGGCTGCTCGCCAATCAGCATCCGGGTCACAGTTTCGGCGCCTCGATCCCGAAGGAAATCACTGCAGAATTCGTGCGTGAGGAAGTGGCGCGGGGCCGGGCCATCATCCCCGCGAACATCAATCACCCCGAGCTCGAGCCGATGATCATCGGGCGCAATTTCCTGGTCAAGATCAACGGTAATATCGGTAATTCGGCATTGGGCTCCTCGATCGAGGAGGAGGTCGAGAAGATGACCTGGGGTATTCGCTGGGGGTCGGACACGGTCATGGATCTGTCCACCGGCAAGAACATCCACGAGACCCGCGAGTGGATTATCCGCAACTCCCCTGTGCCTATCGGCACGGTACCCATCTACCAGGCGCTGGAAAAGGTCAACGGCGTGGCCGAGGACCTGACCTGGGAGATCTTCCGCGACACCTTGATCGAGCAGGCCGAGCAGGGCGTCGACTATTTCACCATTCATGCAGGGGTACTGCTGCGCTATGTGCCGATGACGGCCAAGCGGGTCACCGGCATAGTGTCGCGCGGCGGCTCGATCATGGCCAAGTGGTGTCTGGCGCATCACAAGGAGAGCTTCCTCTATACGCATTTCGAAGACATCTGCGAAATCATGAAAGCCTACGATGTGTCCTTTTCCCTGGGCGACGGCCTGCGCCCGGGCTCGATCGCCGATGCCAATGACGAAGCCCAGTTCGGCGAGCTGGAAACGCTGGGCGAACTCACCAAAATAGCCTGGAAGCACGACGTGCAGGTGATGATCGAGGGCCCGGGCCACGTCCCCATGCAGCTGATCAAGGAGAACATGGACAAGCAGCTCGAATGCTGTGACGAGGCGCCTTTCTATACCCTCGGGCCGCTGACCACGGACATAGCTCCAGGCTACGATCACATCACCAGCGGCATTGGCGCGGCGATGATCGGCTGGTTCGGCTGCGCCATGCTCTGCTATGTCACGCCCAAGGAGCATCTGGGGCTGCCCAACCGTGACGACGTGAAGACCGGCATCATTACCTACAAGATCGCGGCCCACGCGGCGGATCTGGCCAAGGGGCATCCGGGCGCGCAGATCCGTGACAACGCCCTGTCCAAGGCACGCTTCGAATTCCGCTGGGAAGACCAGTTCAACCTGGGGCTGGACCCGGACACCGCGCGCAGCTACCACGACGAAACCCTGCCCAAGGATTCGGCCAAGGTAGCCCACTTCTGCTCCATGTGCGGACCCAAGTTCTGCTCGATGAAAATCACCCAGGAGGTGCGTGATTATGCTGCCGGACAACGCATCGAGGCAGTTGATCTGGCTATGGAGAAGGGCATGAAAGCCAAGTCCGACGAGTTCCGCTCCAGCGGCTCGCAGTTGTATCAAAAGGTCTGAAGTCTTGCCGAAGCCCCGGCAGGTGTGCGAGCTTAGGACCTTGAACGCATAACTGCCTTGGGGGCTTCTGGTTGGATAACTTTACCCGCGCCGACGTCGAGATCATCCGCCGCGAAACCGGTTTCAGCGGTTTCTATCGGATGGACATTCTCACCCTGCGCCACCGACTGTTCCGTGGTGGCTGGGGCCCCGAGCTGCGCCGCGAACTCTTCGTGCGCCGCGACGCGGTGTGCGTGCTGCCCTATGACCCCTGGGCCGATACCGTGGTGCTGCTCGAGCAGGTACGTGTCGGCGCGCTGGACAAGAGCGAGCGTCCCTGGCTTATAGAGCTGGTCGCCGGGCTCTTCGATGATGACGAAAGTCCGGAGGATGTTGCCCACCGGGAAGCGCAGGAAGAGGCTGACCTGACGCTGCTCAAGCTGCTGCCGATCATGCGCTATTTTCCCTCACCCGGTGGCAGCGATGAGCGGGTACATCTGTACTGTGCCCTGGTGGACAGCGCCGGGGCGGGCGGCATCCACGGTCTGGATAGCGAGGGGGAGGACATTCGCGTCAGTGTCTGGCCGCGAACCGACGCCATCGCAGCCATGGAGAGCGGCCTGATCGATAACGCGGCCAGCATCATTGGCCTGCAGTGGCTGGCAATGCACGCGAGCAGACTCCGCGAAGAAGCAGGAGCGCGCCCGTGAACGCCCTGCGCAAGCCCCGCTACAAGGTGGATCTGATCAACCTTCAGGCCGTATGCGAAGCCAATTACTGGCGGCTGCTTCGGCTGATGCCGGATATGGCCGACAGTGACCGCCTTGAAGTGCTGGTGGAAGACCAGGATGGGGAGCCGCAGAGCCTGGTGATAGAGGTGCTGGAACGCTGCCGCTACACCACCACGGTACGGCTGACCCACCAGCGGGAGCACGAGTGGCTGACGCCGCCGAGCATGGAGCTGCGTCTGTACCATGACGCCGGCATGGCCGAGGTGGTCGCTGCATACAATCGGCGACGTTTTCGCGGGGTGTATCCCTATCCGAACGAGCAGATGCTGCAGCCGGACGAAAAGTTTCAACTGAATCAGTTTCTGGGTGAATGGCTTGGGTACTGCCAGCGGTATGGCCGCAGCGCCCAGCCTGTTATCATCGATCGATAAGGCTGCCTGCCCGGGCGGTTAACCCATAGCTGGATTCAGTGCTAGCTCAATGCCTATACAGGCGCAGGACAGTGACCAGGAGCAGGTGATCGATGCAATCACCGATAGGTACCCCATCGGATTCCGTGTGCATAGTGCAACTGACGGACAGCCATCTATACGCTGACCCGAGCGCCGATCTGCTGGGCCTCGATACCGCGGCAAGCCTGCAGGCAGTGATCGATCTGGTACGGCAAGAAGTCGCCGACATGGATCTGGTGCTGGCCACGGGGGACATTACCCAGGATGGCAACGAGCGAGCCTATCGCCGTTTTATCGAGGCTGCGTCGGCCCTGCCGGCGCCGTGCTACTGGATTCCCGGCAATCACGATGATGCTGCGCTGATGGCGCAAATCGGCGCGCAAACCGGATTGAGCCGGGACTGGGTGGACGCCGGCAACTGGCGGATCGTATTGCTCGATTCCAGTATCCCGGGCGCCGTCGCCGGTCATCTGTCTGCGGCCCAGCTGGAACAGCTGGACCGGGCGCTCGAGGGGGCCGGAGAGCGTTTCGTGATGGTCTGTCTGCACCATCATCCGGTGCCGATCGGCTGCGACTGGATGGACCCGCTGGGCCTGCTGAATGCGGGTGACCTGCTGCCACGTCTGAAGGCTGACGCTCGGGTGAGGGTCGTGTTGTGGGGCCACATCCATCAGGAGCTGGATCAGCAATTGGACGGGTTGCGTCTGCTGGCCACGCCGTCGACCTGTGTGCAGTTTGCCCGGCACAGTTCGGATTTTGCCACTGACACCCAGGCGCCGGGTTATCGCACCTTGGCCCTGTTGCCGGACGGGCGGATAGAAACCCGGGTCTCGCGTCTGCAAGCGGGACTTTTTCTGCCTGATCCCGGCGCGGTAGGATACTGAGCGCGGGAGCATCGGCAGTCAGTGGCATATTATGAAGCGGTTGGGCGGACGCGGTTCAGGATTGCGCGTAACGCCCCCGTGAATGTTAATCTCCCCCGCACTACAAGAATCAAGGATAACCAGGCAACCTATGTCCCAATCGACCTATAACGCCGATGCGCTGGAAGTTCTCAGCGGTCTGGACCCGGTGCGCCGTCGGCCCGGGATGTATACCGACACCACCCGCCCCAACCACCTGGCCCAGGAAGTCATCGATAACAGCGTGGACGAGGCGCTTGCCGGCCACGCTCGCAAGCTCTCGGTCATACTGCATGCCGACAATTCGCTGGAGGTGTCCGACGATGGGCGCGGCATGCCCGTGGACATGCATGCGGAGGAGGGGGTGTCCGGGGTCGAACTGATCTTTACCCGCCTGCACGCCGGCGGCAAGTTTTCCAGCAAGAACTACATGTTTTCCGGTGGTCTGCATGGCGTCGGGATTTCCGTGGTCAACGCGCTCTCGCTGCGCGTCGATGTGCGAGTGCGTCGGGACGGTCAGGAATATGCCATGGCCTTCGAGAACGGCGAGAAGGTCACCGAGCTGGAGGTCGTAGGCACGGTCGGCAAACGCAATACCGGTACGACCGTGACCTTCCACCCCAACCCCGAGTATTTCGATTCTCCCCGATTCAGCATCAGCCGGTTGAAGCACCTGCTCAAGGCCAAGGCGGTCTTGTGCCCTGGCCTGACGGTCGAGTTCGATGATCGTCAGTCCGGCGAGCAGCACACCTGGTTTTACGAGGACGGCCTGCGTGATTATCTGATGGACGCCTGTGCCGAGTGGCCCAAGCTGCCGGAGGAGCCGTTTACCGGCAGTCTCAAGGCGCGTCAGGAAACCGTCGACTGGGCGGTGCTCTGGTTGCCGGAAGGCGGCGACCTGGTGCAGGAGAGCTACGTCAACCTGATTCCGACTGCCCAGGGCGGTACCCACGTCAATGGCCTGCGCGCCGGACTGCTGGAAGCCATTCGCGAATTCTGCGAATTCCGCAATCTGTTGCCCCGCGGCGTCAAGCTGGCGCCTGAGGATGTCTGGGAGCGGGTCAGTTACGTGCTGTCGTTGAAAATGGCCGAGGCGCAGTTTTCCGGGCAGACCAAGGAGCGTCTGTCCTCCCGTGAGTCGGCTGCCTTCGTTTCCGGGGTGGTCAAGGATGCCTTCAGTCTCTGGCTCAACCAGCATGCCGATATCGGCATGCAGATCGCCGAACTGGCGATCAATCACGCCGGTCGTCGACTGAAGGCGGGCAAAAAGATCGAGCGCAAGCGCATTACCCAGGGGCCGGCGTTGCCGGGCAAGCTGGCCGACTGCGCCGGGCAGGACAGTCGGCGCTCGGAGCTGTTTCTGGTCGAGGGCGACTCGGCCGGCGGCAGCGCCAAGCAGGCGCGCGACAAGGAATTCCAGGCGGTGATGCCCCTGCGCGGCAAGATTCTCAATACCTGGGAGGTCGAGTCGGCCGAAGTGCTGGCCTCGCAGGAAGTGCATGATATTGCAGTGGCCATCGGGGTCGATCCCGGTTCGCCGGACCTGCAACAACTGCGTTACGGCAAGATCTGTATCCTGGCCGATGCCGACTCGGACGGGCTGCACATCGCGACGCTGCTGTGCGCTCTTTTCGTCAAGCATTTTCAGCCACTGGTGGCGGCTGGGCATGTATTCGTGGCCATGCCGCCGCTGTACCGGATCGATATCGGCAAGGAGCTGTTCTATGCCCTCGATGATGCGGAAAAGCAGGGCATACTCGATCGCATCGAGGCTGAGGGCAAGCGGGGCAAGATCCAGGTCACCCGATTCAAGGGTCTGGGCGAGATGAATCCGCTGCAGTTGCGGGAAACCACCATGGCACCGGACACCCGGCGGCTGGTCCAGCTGACCATCGACGACATGCCCGGCACCGAGGCGCTGATGGACATGCTGCTGGCCAAGAAGCGTGCTCCCGACCGCAAGCTGTGGCTGGAGAGCAAGGGCGATATGGCGGAAGTGTTGCTGTGAGCCGCCTGCTGTCCGTGGGACCGGCATCTGGCGGGTGGGGCGGTTGAGCGAGGCCGGCTCTACCCAGCGCATGGGCAGGATCATGATGATCCTTGCCTGGGTGGCCGGGCTGAGCCTGGCAGCCATGTGGTTTTCCGGCGTCGAGGAACGGCGGCTCAATCCGAACCAGCAGCCTGACTCGGTGATCACCCAGGAAGGCGTGGAAGTGCGGCTGGCGTCCAATCCCCAGGGGCATTATCTGCTCGGCGGCGAGATCAACGGGCATGCCGCCACTTTCCTGCTGGATACCGGCGCTACCTTTGTCGCGATACCGGCGAACGTCGCCGACCGCCTGGGTTTGCAGCGTGGCAGGCGAATTGCCGTCAGCACCGCAAACGGTACGGCGGACAGTTTCACCACCCGTATCGATACCTTGCAGTTGGGAGCGATACGGCTGCACGACGTCAATGCGGGCATCGTGCCCGGCATGGACGGTGAGGAAATACTGCTTGGAATGAGTGCACTGCGCCAGCTCGAGTTTACCCAGCGCGGTGGAGAGTTGATATTGCGTCAGCATCGCTGACACCGGCTGGCGGATCACACCGGCAGCCAGGCCAAACAGAGGATATGTATGAGTGACAGTCTGGATCTGAGTATGGATGGGGTAGAGCGTCGGGCGTTGTCCGCATTTACCGAGGAGGCCTACCTCAACTATTCCATGTACGTGATCATGGATCGTGCCCTGCCGCATATCGGCGACGGACTCAAGCCGGTACAGCGGCGCATTATCTATGCGATGAGCGAACTGGGGCTCAGTGCCACATCCAAGCACAAGAAGTCGGCGCGCACGATCGGCGATGTGCTGGGCAAATATCACCCCCATGGCGACTCGGCCTGTTACGAAGCCATGGTGCTGATGGCACAACCCTTCTCCTATCGATACACGCTGGTCGACGGTCAGGGTAACTGGGGTGCGCCGGATGACCCGAAATCCTTCGCGGCCATGCGCTACACCGAGGCCCGGCTGGCGCGGTACAGCGAAGTCCTGCTGACCGAAGTAGGGCAGGGGACGGTCGACTGGCAGCCGAATTTCGACGGCACCCTGGATGAGCCCATGGTATTGCCGGCGCGGCTGCCCAACCTGCTGCTCAACGGCACCACCGGCATTGCCGTGGGCATGGCCACCGATGTGCCGCCGCACAACCTGCGTGAGGTGGCCGCCGCCTGTGTGCGCCTGCTGGATGATCCCGGCGCCGGTCTGGACGAGCTGATGGAGCACATCCAGGGGCCGGACTATCCCACCGAGGCGGAAATCATCACGCCGCGCAGCGACCTGCTGAAGATGTATGCCAGCGGTCGTGGCTCGGTCAAGGCGCGGGCGATCTGGACCCGTGAAGAGGGGGATATCGTGATTACCGCGCTGCCCCATCAGGTGTCCGGCTCCAAGGTGCTGGAGCAGATTGCAGCGCAGATGCAGGCCAAGAAGTTGCCCATGGTTGCCGACCTGCGGGACGAATCCGATCATGAGAACCCGACCCGCATCGTCATTGTGCCGCGTTCCAATCGCGTGGATGCAGAGGAGCTGATGCAGCACCTGTTTGCGACCACCGAGCTGGAACATAGCTACCGCATCAACATGAACGTCATCGGTACGGACGGCCGGCCGGCGGTCAAGGATCTGCGCGGTCTGATAGGGGAGTGGCTGGGCTTTCGCATCTCCACCGTGAGGCGGAGGCTGCAATTCCGTCTCGACAAGGTGCTGGCCCGGCTGCACCTGTTGGAAGGCTTGATGATCGCGATGCTCAATCTGGACGAGGTGATCCATATCATCCGTACCGAGGAGCATCCCCGTGCCGAGCTGATGAGCCGCTTTGCCCTCAGCGAGCTGCAGGCCGACTATATTCTCGATACCCGTCTGCGTCAGCTGGCCCGCCTGGAGGAAATGAAGATCCGCGGCGAGCAGGATGCCCTGGCGGAAGAGCGTGACAAGCTGCAGGCCCTGCTCGGCAGCGACAAATTGCTGCGCAATCTGGTCCGTGATGAGCTGATAGCCGATGGCGAAACCTACGGTGATGACCGCCGCTCGCCACTCGTCGAACGTCGCGAGGCCAAGGCGCTGTCCGAGACCGAACTGCTTCCCTCGGAGCCGGTAACCGTGGTGTTGTCGGAGAAGGGCTGGGTGCGCTGCGCCAAGGGCCACGACGTGGATGGGGCGAGCCTCGCCTACAAGGCCGGTGACGCTTTTCTGGCCCAGGCCAGCGGGCGTTCCAACCAGCAGGTGGTGTTCATCGACTCCACCGGACGCAGCTACTCGCTGCTCGCCCATACGCTGCCATCGGCCCGTGGCCAGGGCGAACCCCTGACCGGTCGACTCAACCCCGTGCCGGGTGCCCGTTTCGAAAGCGTGCTGATGCCGGACGAGCAGGGGTTGTATCTGCTGGCGTCCGATGCCGGCTACGGTTTTGTCGCCCAGGGCGCGGATCTGCTGGCCAAGAACAAGAACGGCAAGGCCCTGCTGTCGGTACCCGAAGGCGGCAAGGTGATGAAGCCTGTGGCCATCGCCAACGACAAGGAAGACCAGGTGGTGGCTGTATCCAATGAGGGCCGCCTGCTGGTGTTCCCGCTCGCCGAGCTGCCCCGGCTGGCCAAGGGCAAGGGCAACAAGATCCTGTCCGTGCCCTCGGCACGCGTCAGGACGCGGGAGGAGTTCGTGCTGGATATAGCCGTGCTGCCACCGTCGGCCAATCTGGTCCTGGGTGCCGGCAAGCGCACCCTGACGCTACGCCCGGGTGATCTAGAGCATTATCGCGGTGAGCGTGGACGCCGGGGTAACAAGCTACCCCGTGGCTTCCAGAAGGTGGATCAGGTCAGTGTCGAGTTCGCCAAGGCGGCTGTCAGTCCGGACGCTGATGGTAAAAATGGGTGAGCTGGCGCTCGAGCATGGCCTGATAGGGGCCATGTAACCGTTCGACGCAGTAGATGCCGGGCTGGCTCGCCAGCCGGCGCACTACCGCGCGAGCCTTGAGGTCATCGCTGGTGGCCAGCGCCGCATCCAGAAGCAGCAGGTTTCGGCTGTGCTGTACCGCTTCGAGCAGCAACAGGCAATCCTGATGGGTCGCCAGCTCGGCCTCCCCGAGAAAGCGCAGGTCGGCCACGTGGCCGATCGCCAGTTGCAGATGCAGTGTAATCCCGGTATCGGCTATTTCCACCTGCAGTTCGTGCCCCAGCACGCGGAGCAGCTCGCCGCAGCACAGGGCGTGGGTCAACTCGTCCTGGCGGCATTCGCGGGCGTGAAAGGCCACCAGGCTGGTGCCGTCCTGCAGGGTGTGCAGGTGCCCGTTGTAGAGTTCGCAGGCCTGTTGCAGCTGGGCGCGATAACGCTCCAGCAGGTTCATCAGACGGGGGCGAGCGAGCCGCCTGAGCGCCTCCTGATTGCCCAGGCGTACGGCCAGCATGGCTGTCTCCGCCGGGGCAGGCGCCGCAGCGGGATCGGCCTCAGACGCGTCTGATGCTGCGATCTCCCCATCTGCGGCCGCGACGCTGGCGCCGTCAGTATCCCGGGGTGCATCGGCAGAGACCCCTTGCGGGTGTTCGTTCTGCTCGGCAACCAGGGCGTCCGGTCCGATCGGGTCCGTTTCCGGTGTGGCAGTTGTCGTGCCCTCTGCCGGCTCTGCCTGTTCGGCGTCCTGCTCCATCCGCGGCTTGTCGGCGATCGCGGTTGTCGGCTCGTCCCGGGTCGACCCCGCTTGTGATTCGGGCTCGATTTCAGGTTCCGGCTCGGGTTCGGGGTCCGGAGGCAGATCGACGATGCGCCTTCCGCTCAGCTGGCGAGCCAGCTCGCCCAGCTCGTCTCTTCGGCCGAGGCCCGGTGCAGGCTCGGCCGAGTCCCCATACCAGCTGCCCAGACCGCGCAGGGTCTGGCGCATGCCATCAGCCAGCCGCCAGGCCACCAGAGCCGCCACCAGGGCCAGCAGCAACGCCGTCCAGAACAGGCGCCAGAGGAGGGTATTGGCAGGGCCGGTAAAGGGTTCGGCGGCCAGGGACAGTGTTACCTGACCGACCATCGCATCCTGGAAGTGCACGGTCGCATTGAAATCGCCCTGCCCGGGGGCCAGTCGGCCGCGCCCCGGCTCATCCCCTGCTTCGGCAATCAGTCGGTTCTCTGCGGTGTACAGGCGTATGTGACTTATCAACGGACTGCGCTTCCACTGCGCCAGCTGGATATTCAGGCTGAGCTGATCGTCGGCTGCCAGTGGATCTGCCACCGAGGCGGCTATCTGACGCGCCATTTCTGCACCGACCTGATCGGCATGGGTCGCGATATCGGTATTGAGCTGCACTTTCGCGACCGCCAGCAGCAGCATGATCGCCGCAAGGGGAATCACGGCAAGCAGGATCATTTTGCCAGTCAGTTTCATGCTCTTGGCGCGCCAGGTGGCGTAGCTGCGCAGAAACAGGTTGTCGGACGGCGGGGGAGACTGATTCAAGGTATGGCTCTGTCAGTGGGGGAATGGACATGAACGACCTGCAGGCAGGAAAAGGGCCGGCATTTCGCGTGCCTGACGGCTGGCTGCGCAAAGTATAGCCATTCCCTTCCAGAGGCAAAAGGCTGCATCTGTGAGCCGGTCGCCAATTGCAGGTAGAATGTCGGCCATTAACACCTCTAGACGGGAGCGGGTACCTTGAAGGAAATTGTGCTGATCAATATCACCGGCCCTGACCGGCCTGGCCTGACGGCCGCCATTACCGGCATTCTGGCGCGCGCCGAGGTCAATATTCTGGATATAGGCCAGGCGGTGATCCACGACACCCTCTCGTTCGGCATCCTGGTTGAAATGGACGGTGGCGAGGTCATGGCCGATGTGCTCAAGGATGTGCTGTTCCGGGGCTACGAACTGGACCAGCAGGTACGGTTCACACCCGTGAGCGCCGAGGAATACGGGCGCTGGGTCACCGGCCAGGGCAAGCCCAGGCATATCGTCACCCTGCTGGCGCGCCGCGTGACCGCCGAGCATATTGCCCGGGTCAGCGACATTACCGCCCGCTATGGTCTGAACATCGACCACATCGACCGCCTCTCCGGACGCATCCCCGAGGGGCTGCCGGCGGATCAGGGCAAAGGCTGCATCGAGTTCTCCGTGCGTGGGGACCCGGGTGATCCGGCGCAGCTGCGCGCCGAGTTCCTGACCATCGCCCAGGAGCTCAATGTGGATATCGCCTTTCAGCAGGACAGCATCTTTCGGCGCAATCGACGCCTGGTGGTCTTCGACATGGACTCCACGCTGATCGATGCCGAGGTGATCGACGAACTGGCCAAGGCCGCTGGCGTTGGCGCGCAGGTGTCGGAGATTACCGAGCGCGCGATGCGCGGTGAGCTGGATTTCAAGGCCAGCTTCCGTGAACGCATGGCCTTGCTCAAGGGGCTGCCGGAGACGGTGCTGGAGGAGGTGGCTGCGTCGCTGCGTCTGACCGAGGGCGCCGAGACGCTGATCAGCCAGCTGCGGCGCCTGGGTTACAAGACGGCGATCCTGTCCGGCGGCTTTCACTATTTTGCCGAGGGTCTGCAGAAGCGACTGGGTATCGATTACGTCTATGCCAATGCCCTGCCGATCGAGGATGGCGTGCTGACGGGCGGTGTAGTCGAGCCGATCGTCGATGGCCAGCGCAAGGCCGACCTGCTGCGCGAGCTGGCGCAGCGCGAGGGCATCAGCCTGGAGCAGACGATTGCCGTGGGCGACGGCGCCAATGATCTACCTATGCTGTCGATTGCCGGTCTGGGTGTCGCGTTCCGTGCCAAGCCGCTGGTCAAGCAGTCGGCCAAGCAGGCGATCTCCACCCTGGGCCTGGATGGCATTCTGTACCTGCTCGGCTTCCGTGACCGCGAAGGGTTCTGAGGCCCGAGCTACTCGGCAGAGAAGTCGTAGTTCATGCTATCGGAGGGCGACTGCAGATAGTGCCCCTGGATGTAGTTGACGCCGGCCTGCCACAGGGTCGGCATCATGGTGGCGCTGTCGACGTAGGGAACGATGGTCAGCTTGCCCATGCCGTGCAGGGTGCCGACCATGTCTTTCAGGGTGTTGACTGCCTCGGGGTCACTCAGCTCGCGGGCAAAGGAGCCGTCGATCTTGATGAAGTCGACCTGCAGGTGCTTGAGCGCGGCATAGGGATTCAGGGCGCAGCCGAAGTGGCTCAGGGATACCTTGCAGTGCAGGGTCTTGAGCGATTCGGTCAGCGCCTTGGCCTGTTTCATGTAGGTATTGGCGTCAGCATCATTGAACTGGAAGATGATGCTGTCCGAAGGCAAACGGTTCTCCTTGAGCAGACCCGAAACCCAATGGGCCAGCTGCGGATCCTGCAGGCTTGCGCTGCTGAGGTTGATCAGCAAGCGGGTGTCCGAGCCCTTGCCCCGTTGACCGGCAAGCAGGCGAATGGCCTGACTGATCACCCAGCGATCGATCTGCGCTGCGAGGCCGGCATCATTGATCGCGGGCAGAAATTCCGCAGCGGGTACCTCTTCGCCCTGGGCATTGAGCAGACGCAGGTAGGTTTCATAATGCTCATGATTGTCGCCACGCAGGCTGATGACGGGCTGGAACAGCAGCTTGAAGCCGTTGGTTTCCAGAGCGTGGGTCACCATGGCAATCAGGTTGCCGCGGTTGGCCTGATTGGCCAGCTCCTCCAGCGGATTGAACACCTTGATCGCGTTGCCGCCGGCCTGGCTGACCTGTTCGGCAAGCCGGTGCGCACGGTCAACGGCTTCTTCCGGTTTCGGGCTGGTCTCATTGATTGACGAGACACCCATGCTCACGGTGATCTGAATGGTTCTGCCACTGGCTTCGAACAGGTTGGCTTCGATCTTGCCCCTGAGGTTGTCCAGTGCCTTGACTATGGCCTCGGGCTCCCTGCCGTTGAGCAGTATGCTGAAGGCATCGTCGCTGAAGCGCGAGATCAGGGTCGATTCCGGGAAGGCCTTGCGCAGGATCTGGGCCAGATCGGCCAGCAACAGGTCGGCGCCGCCAATACCGATATTGGTCTGAACCGCGTTGAAATTGTCCACGCTCATGTAGATCAGTGAACTGGCAGTGCCACCCTGCACGACCTGTTCGCTGACTTTTTCCAGTTCTTCCTGGAAGTATGCCCGGTTGAACAGACCGGTCACCAGGTCCTGGCTGGCCAGTGTCTTGAGCTTGAGCTCGAAATCAGCGCTGGCGGTTTCTACCCGGATTACCACCTGGGTACAGGGCTCGCCATCATAGCTGGCGGGGGAGAAGGAAAGGGTAATCGGGAACTGCTTGCCATCGACGTCGACACCGGAGCAACGCATTTCGTTCTGGCCGCCCTGGTCGTTGTAGTGTCGAAGAAAGGTCTTGAAGGTGTCCCGGTCCTTGGAGGCGATCAGGCCAACCATGGGCTCGGCCGCCAGATCGTCCGCATCTTCATAGCCGAACAGTCTGATGTAGGCGCGATTGGCGTAGATGTGCATGCCATCGTGGACGTAGGCGATGGCGTCTACCGAGCTGTCGAGCAGCAGCTGGCAGCGCTTCTCCGTCTCGCGCAGGGATTGTTCGGCGATCCGTTGCTGGCGCCGCGCGGCGAGACTGGCCAGCTCGCGCTTGACCACCAGGGCCAGCAAGGCGTCGGCGGAGTCGGATACGGCATCCTGCATGCCCTGGGCCAGTGCTTCAGCGCGGATGTTCTCATCCAGCGGTTGGGTGATCAGCACGAAGGGGATGTCACGCGACTGACGCATGATCATCGCATGGGCGTCCGCTGCAGCCATGAAGCTGGTTTCAGCGGTCGCAAGACACAGGTCCCAGTTCTGCTGCAGGGATTCCTGCAGATCCTCTACCGAGGAGATTCGATGGGCACGGGTAGCATGCCCGGCGTTGCGCAGGATGCTGACCAGCCTCTCGGCGTTGTTCTGCGAGTCATCCAGAACCAGTAATCTGATGGCGTGAGTGTCGGTGCCCATGGTCTTCCAGACTGAGTCGGGCCGACGCGGCCCGGTGTTTACAAGACCTGAATTTACAGAGACTTCCAGAGGGAGTCAAAGTCATCATCGGTGCTGACCGTCAACGCTGAGCCGCCTTGTTGGGGCTTGGATTTGGTGTCGCCCGGTTCTTCGATCAAATGGTACTCAAACTGACTGAAGCTGCCGCTGGCGGCAACGCGGTCGGTCAGGTGTGCACGTGATTCGCGATTGCCCTGGAGGATCATCACCTTGCTGTTCACGCTGAAGGGCATGCGCGGGGTGATGATGGTCGCTGGGCGATCAATGGCAGTGACTTCGGGAAGGATGAGTGCGCGCAGGTACTGACTCGGTTGCTCGGTCTTGCGAATGAGCTTGAGCGCGCAAGGGGTGCAGTGCGGGGCGATCAGCTCGACGCCCATCTGGGTGCCGCCACCGCGTACCTGGCGGATCCAGCGTACCACGGCCAGACTCCAGTCCTGGTCGCTCTCTTCCTGTACTCCCAGCAGTTCGCCGGCCTGCAGCTGTTTGGGTACTTCCTTGGGCCAGGTCAGGCAGAAGCCCCCCGGGCTGTGGTTGACGATGGGCAGTGTATGGATCGGGTAATGCTCCTCGCCCTCGTTGCCATCGCTGTTTTCGCCCAGATCGGTGTAGTTGATCTGCTCCACGCCGCTGGGATGCCAGTCCACCGACTCGCCGCCATCAAAGGCGTTGCTCCAGCCTTCCTGGCGTGCGCGCTGTGCCGATTCGGAGAAAGGATTCAGGTCGTGCTCGTCGGCACTGATGAACTTGGCGAAGGAGGTTTTGGCGATGCGGAAATGGGTAGCGCTCATGCCGATGCTGATCTTCAGTGTACCGCGGCCGGGGACGCGGTTGAAGGTACGCTCGGCCAGATCGCCCCAGGACTGGCTCAGATGCTGCAGCATCTCGACACCCAGGCCGTCAGGTACCCGCAGACCGGTCTGACTGTCGCCATTGAGCATGTATTCCTTGATGGCGCTTACCAGCTTGTCGGTACTCAGGCCCAGGCTTTCGGTCAGATCCTCGTCGCGGATCAGGGAACGATACCGGGGCGGGCAATCCATGTTCGGGTTGATGATGAACAGCGCCTTGGGGTCCTCCGGTGGTAGCAGATTGGCTAGCCGGGACCAGTCCTCCAAAACGCCGAACAGCTTGCCCATGGCGCTCTGACGCATCTGGTTGGGTCGCGCCGATCCCATCAGCAGGGCAATCAGGTAGCACTGCTCGATACTGAGGGGCTTGCCTTCAAGGCTCTCGTTATCCTGCACGGGTTGCAGATGCAGGTTGCGCTTGCGGGCGAGCTGGTAAAGCTGGTGCAGCTCGACCCAGACCCCGTCAGCTACCGGGCAATAGAGCTGGAATGCGCGCAGCAGGGGACCGCACAGCCCGCGCATGGCCCGCTGAATCGCCAGGCCAACGACGGCGGCATGATCCCGCGAGCGGACCTGGCGCTCCTGTGCCACAACGATCTTGTAGCCGTTGGCCAGGTGATTCTGCAGGGACTGGGACAGGTTGGCGACCTTGCGAGGCTTGTCCTCGAGCACGATCGACTGACCGAGATAGTACTTGGCCAGCGCGCTGCAGACGTAGTGCACCTCGGGGCGAATCTTCTCGAGAATTGCCAGGCGCTTTTCCGGCGCTATCTCGAGCTGGTTGATCTCGATCAGGCCCTGGTACAGTTGTCTGGCTGTCTCGCCGATATTGGCCTTGGGCAGATTGGCGATCCATTGCACAATGCCCTTCTCGCTACTCTCGGCGAAGCTCAATGATTTGAGGCTCTGCTGAGGTATGCGCAAATTCAGCTTTTGGGCGGTGCTATCCATAACGGTCTTGTCCCTATCAAACGATCCAGTCTGAGTCCCGCTGCTTTGGGAGCGGGTTCCGAATAAGCGAAAAGAAGGCAACATATCAAGTACTCTAGCAGCAAACCCGGGTCGGCGCGAAGTCCTGCTTGACCCGTGCCACGGCGTTGCAGCCTGAATGCTAGGCAAATGGGTCGGTAGAACCTCTCTCCACTACCAGATCCACGTGAAGTGGCACCTTGGCCGCCTCACCAGCGACCTCGCGCACCAGCCGGGGAACCAGAAACCCCGGAAGCCGTGTCAGCATCCTGCCGACCAGATCTCGGGCCTGCGCATCGTCCACATGGAAGTGCTGCGCGCCTCTTACCTGGTCCAGTACATGGAGATAATAGGGTATAACTCCTTGATCGCCCAGTGCTTCGCTCAGAACAATAAGTTGCTCTATCCGGTCGTTGACCCCCCGCAGCAGGACGGCCTGATTGAGCAGCGTCATTCCGGCCCTGCGCATCTGTTGTATGGCCCGCCCCAGTTCCGCATCAATTTCATTGCCATGATTGACATGCAGCACCATGGTGACCGGCAGCCGCGTACCACACAGGGCGTCTATCAGACCGGGGGTGACCCGCTGCGGGATGACCACCGGCAGGCGGCTGTGCACGCGCAGGCGCCTGACATGCGGGATCTCGGCTAACTCGCGCGTCAGCCAGGCCAGCCTGCGATCATTGACAGCCAGGGGGTCGCCGCCGCTGAAGATGACCTCGCTGATACTGGCGTCCTGGCGGATATAGTCCAGGGCGTTCTGCCACTGGGCAGTACCCGGGTTGTTCTCTTCGTAGGGAAAATGGCGACGGAAGCAGTATCGGCAATTGACGGCGCAGCCGCCGCTGACAATCAGCAACAGGCGGCCATGGTACTTGTGTATGACCCCGGGCAGAGCGTTGGCATGCTGCTCCCCGAGCGGATCCAGTACATAGCCAGGCTGGTCCTGCAGCTCCTCGCCGGTGGGCAGAACCTGTCGCAGCAAGGGGTCATGGGGGTCGCCGGGCACCATGCGCGCCAGGTAGGGTTCCGGCACCCGCAGGGCAAAGTCGCGGCTCGCCGCCCGTGCCGGTGCCAGCAAGCTGGGGTCGAGTTTCAGCCGCCGCAGCAGTTCCTCGGGGTCAGTAATGCTGGAGGCAAGCAGATTTTGCCAGTTTGCGGGTTCAACAGGCGTGGCAGATACATGTATCATTGCGGTTTTCCGCGCATGGGTGGCAGGGCATCCGTCTGACGTCGGTTCACCACGTCGGTCGCATTCTGGTCCTGCTCGCTGCAGGCTTTGCTCTGTGCGTTACCGGATGTTCCGTTCAAACTGTCAGTGGGAAATGTATGGCCAATTATTCTACCAACGAATTCAAGCCGGGTCTCAAGGTGATGCTCGACGGCGATCCCTGCGCGATCCTCGAAAACGAGTACGTCAAGCCGGGCAAGGGTCAGGCGTTCAACCGGGTCAAGGTGCGTAACCTCAAGACCGGCCGGGTCAATGAGCGCACCTTCAAGTCCGGTGACAGCCTCGAAGGCGCCGATGTCATGGACAGGGACATGGAGTATCTCTACACCGATGGCGAGTTCTGGCATTTCATGGCGACCGATGGCTCCTTCGAACAGGTGGCGGCGGATGAAAAGGCCGTCAGTGATGCGAGCAACTGGCTGAAAGAGCAGGTGGTCTATCAGGTGACCCTGTTCAATGGCGCGCCCATCGCCGTGACCGCACCGAACTTTGTCGAGCTGGAAGTCACCGAAACCGATCCTGGCGTGCGCGGCGATACCTCGGGCGGCGGGACCAAGCCAGCCAAGCTGGTCACCGGTGCAGTGGTCAAGGTGCCGTTGTTCATCAACGTGGGTGATGTGCTCAAGGTCGATACCCGTAGTGGTGACTACGTGGGTCGCGCCTGACAGACGGCCAAGCGTCCGCGTCGTCCGGCGCGGCGGTATGTTGACGAAAACCGGGGCCTGGCCCCGGTTTTTGCTTGTGGGAGACTGGTAATGCAGCAATGGCAGCCCTCTGCGTCTATCGACGCGCTGCGTCGTCGTGCGGCGATCATCGATCGGATTCGCCATTTCTTTGCGCTGCGCGGCGTGCTCGAGGTCGATACCCCGGCGCTTTCGGCTGCCGCGGTCAGCGATCCGAATCTGTTCCCTTTCTCTACCGCCTTCGTTCCTGACGGTGGCGGCGAGTCTGACTGGCGCTATTTGCAGACGTCCCCCGAATACCCCATGAAACGTCTGCTGGCGGCGGGTAGTGGCCCGATCTGGCAGTTGTGCAAGGTGTTTCGCAACGGCGAGGTTGGCGCCCGGCACAATCCCGAGTTCAGCATGCTGGAGTGGTATCGGCCGGGTTTCGACCACCACCGTCTGATGGATGAGGTGGACGAACTGGTCTGCACGGTGCTCGGCTGCGAGCGGGCGCGACGCGTGCCCTATGCGCATTTGTTCGAGGAGATGCTGGATCTGGATATACACCAGTGCTGCGATGACCGGCTGGCGCAAGAGGGTCGACGGCGTTGCGGATATGCAGGGGAGCTGAGCCGCGATGGCTGGCTGGAGTTGCTGTTTTCCCACTGTATCGAACCGGGGTTGATCGAACCCACTCTGGTATATGCCTTCCCGGCTTCCCAGGCCGCGCTCGCCCAGGTGGTGGACGGGGATGATCGGGTGCCCAGTGCTGCGCGCTTCGAGCTGTTCATCAAGGGTATAGAGCTGGCCAACGGCTATTTCGAGCTGACAGACGCAGACGAACAGGCCCGGCGGTTTCACTCCGATCAGGCGCTGCGCAGGCAATGGGGTCGCCCCGTGCTGCCGGTCGACGAACGGCTGGTTCAGGCGCTGCAGGCGGGCTTGCCCGATTGTGCGGGCGTGGCGCTGGGTGTGGATCGCCTGGTAATGCTGGCGTTGGGTGCCGAACGCATCGGTGAGGTGATTGCGTTCGGTTTCGAGAGGGCCTGATTTTCAGGCCTGGGTCGCTACCATGTGGCCCATGCCCTGGCCCATGCGGACTGCATCACCGGCCCTGAGTGATTCGTCCCATACGGTTCTGCCGGGGCCAAAGAGAACAATGGCCGTAGAGCCGAGCTTGAAGCGGCCCATTTCCTCACCGCGGCCCAATGCAGGGGCTGGCTGACCGTACCGCTGGGTGCGCAACTGGCGCCGCGGTGGGGCGATCAGGCCGGCCCAGGGGGTTTCGACTGAAGCGACGATCATGGCGCCTACCAGCACCACGGCCATTGGGCCGGCGTCGGTGTCGAACAGGCATACCACCCGCTCGTTGCGGGCGAAGAGTTCCGGCACGTTCTCCGCCGTATTGCGGTTCACCGAGAACAGCTTTCCGGGCACGTAGATCATTTCCCGCAAGGTGCCCCCCAGGGGCATATGCACGCGGTGATAGTCGCGGGGCGACAGGTAGACCGTGGCAAATTGACCGCCCTGGAACAGGGCGGCATGTTCAGGGTTACCGCCCAGCAGTTCCAGGGTGCTGAAGCTCTGACCCTTGGCCTGGAAGATACGTCCGTGCTCAATGGCACCCAACTGGCTGATGGCGCCGTCGGCGGGGCAGAGGACACTGTTCGTCGCCTGATCCAGGGGGCGCGCACCCTCCTTCAGGGCGCGGGTAAAAAAGTCGTTGAAACAGGCGTAGGCGGTGGGTTCTTCCACCCTGGCCTCCGACATGTCCACCTGGTAGCGCTTTACGAACCAGCCGATGAACGCATTTTTCAGCCAGGGCCATGTGCAGTCGGCGATGCATCCGGCCAGGCGGGAGAGCAGATGCTGGGGCAGCAGGTACTGCATGATGATGAACAGGCGATCGCGCATGTATTTTCCTCAGGATTCGACGGGGGTGTCGGGATGGTTGCCCCACTCGGACCAGGAGCCGGGGTAGGCCTTGACGCGGGGGTAGCCAAGAATCTTCGCTGCCAGGTAGGTAAAACCTGATCGGTGGTGCGTCTGGCAATGGGTGACGATCTGCTTGTCGCGGGTTATTCCCAGGGCTTCCAGTTGCCGGGCCAGGTCATGACGCAGGCGCAGGCCGTGCTGGGCGTCCATTCCCGCGGTCCACTCGAAGTTGACCGCGCCAGGAATATGGCCGCCCTTGCGGGCAAATACTTTCTCGCCACGGTGTTCTGCCGGAGAGCGCGCATCCCATATGACCAGCTCGTCACTGCCAAGCATGTTGCGCAGCTCATCGAGGGTCATGCTCGGTCCGGTCTCTATCTGTACCTGGGGTTGGGTCGGGGTTGCCTGGTTGGCGGTCTGCTCCGTGGGCAGCCGCGCTTCAAGCCAGGCTTTCAATCCGCCATTGATATAGCTGTAACGGGCGTGGCCGATAGCGTCGAGCAACCAGATGAAACGCCCGGCCCAGCCACCGCCCTCGTCGTCGTAGACAATATAGTGAAGCTCTTCGTGGTGGCCGAGCTCGCCCAGTATCTGTTGTAACTGCCCCGGGGGCGGGAGCAGGCCCGGAACCGGTGGGCCGGAAGTGGTCCGGGCCGGCGCCAGGTGAACGGCGCCGGGGATGTGAGCATGGGCATATTGTTCCACAGCGGACAGATCGACCAGGCGATAGCGGTTCTGATCCAGATGTGGCGGCAGATCCTCAGGCTCGATCAGCAGCGGTAACGATGCGTTGGTCATTCGGCTCTCCAGCGATAGGTTGGGGGCATGATACCGGCTCAGGTCCGTTGCATGAAGCCAACGAGCGCCTGGCTCAGGCATGCTGCAGTCTTGTCCAGCGCCTTGCGCCGTTTCTCGTCCAGTGCAGAACCGCCGGGGGCGGACTGGCTGCCCAGCAGACCAATCATCTGGTCCTTGTGGGTCAGCGCAAGCAGGCAGGCTGTACTGTTGCCGATGATCTGTCGCAGGGGGGCGGGCAGGAAGTCGCTTTGCAGGCGCATGCTGGCCGCATTCAGCTCATGGCTGCTACTGCTTTGCAGCCATTTGCCCCATGGCGTGGCGCGGCAGTCACCCAGTTGCACCCCTGCTGGCGTGGCCCCTGCGCCGAAGCCGGTCGCTGCGTAGACGGTGAGCTGGCGCTTGCGCGCGTTGTACAGCGCCACCCAGCATTGCTCTATCTGCAAGCCGGCCGTGACGGCCTGCATGGCGGTCTCCACGATCGCACTCAGGCTGGTGAAGCGCTCGGGGTGGTGCGCCAGGGCAAGGCAGTTCTCGCGCCAGAGCGCGACACCGCCCGGGGGATTCGGGCTGGTGGGCTGGTCCGGTGCAATGGCGGCCGCCGATGGATTGCCCTGGTGGCGCCGCGATCCGTATGGCCAGATCAGTGCTTCAGCCGGCAGCCAGAGGGTGCCCTGGCTCGATGGATAAAGCTGCCTGGCGCTTTCGACAGCATTGGCATGGGACGCCTGTTGTACCTCGGCTACGTCCTGGGCCAGATAGAGTGCTGTGAGTTGCTGCCAGCGGCGCGTGTGTCTTGCGTCCCAGTCGTGGTGCGCGCCCAGGGCCAGCCCGTTGGCCATCAGCAGGCTGTTGGCCGGTAGCGTCAACCAGCGGTAGAGGTTGCGATCGGCATCCAGCGCCGCCTGCTGTTCCCTGGGGTGCTGGGTGTCGCGGGCGATATGCAGTGCACGGACGATAGTGCGACGGCTGCTGCCAAGGGAGCGATAGCCCTGCAGAATCCAGGGTGGCAGCCACCAGTCCTCGGCCAGCTGCTGGGCCAGGCCCAGCACATGATCGCTGTCCATCAGCCAGCGACTGAAGGCCGTACCGGGGGCTTTCTGCTCCAGATGGCGGGCCTCCCACTCGGCGAATACTTCCGGACGCTGATACACCAGCACCCAGCAGGGGGAAAGAAACAGCAGGCTGGCAAGCGAGACTTCGTGCCACAGACGTGCCATGCGGTGTGCGAAAAGGCCTTGTGCCTGGGCCAGGGCATGCTCGCTGATGCTCAGCAGTTGGCGATAGGCGTGCGGCATCTGCTCCGCCTCCACGATCGGCAAAGCCTTGATGATACTGGCCAGGCGCTGGGTGCCGAGCATGTTGCAGGCGTGCTCCAGGGTCAGTATGTCAATGTCCCTGCGCCGCGCGGCTTCGCCGGCTGCCCGGCAGACCTGCAGGGCAGCAGCGGGCACCCGCAGCAGCTTGCCGGTGAGTTCGGACAGATTGAGCATCTCGCTCTCCAGATGGCTACACAGCTCCATCTGCTGCCTTTTTTCAATTGGCAATACAAAGGTGTTCAGGCTTTGGCGCAGTCTGCCGATATCATCTTCGACCGCATTTTTATTGTCTTGTTCTGTGCTCATGGGGTTTGCGGCTTTACAATGGGTGTCTTGGCTACTCACCAGACTATAACGTGAACAGGGCCGTTTTGCTGCCGCAGTGCGGCGGTTTAGCATCTTTCAAGGAATCTGATGGGTTTATGTTGAAAATTGCCGGTTATCTTGTCGTGCTGTGCAGTGTGCTGGGTGGCTTCATGCTGTCCGGTGGAAAGCTTGCCGCGCTATGGCATCCCTTCGAGATCCTGATCATCGGTGGTGCTGCTTTTGGCGCTTTCATGGTTGCCAACAATCTGACCACCATCAAGAAGGTCTTCGGCAAGGCGCCCGTCATCCTTTTCGGTCACCGGTTTGGCAAGCCCTTTTATCTGGATGTGCTCGGCGTGCTCTACGAGGTTCTCAACAAGAGCCGCCGCGAGGGCATGATGTCGATCGAAGCGGATATCGAGGAGCCGAATGAGAGCCCGATATTCAGCAAGTATCCGGCGATCCTCAAAGACAAGCACATGACCGAGTTCATTTGCGATTACCTGCGCATCATGGCCACGGGTAACATGGCGCCCCACGAGCTGGAGGCGCTGTTTGATGTGGAGATATCCAGCCTGACCGAGGAGCTCGAGGGCCCCAGTCACGCGGTCACGCGTATCGCCGATGGTCTGCCGGCATTCGGTATCGTGGCGGCGGTGCTCGGCATCGTGATCACCATGAGCATTCTCGGCGACGCCGACAGCACTCAAATTGGTCAGAAGGTGGCAACCGCTCTGGTAGGTACCTTCCTGGGTATCTGGGCGGCTTATGGCTTCGTCGGCCCCTTCGCTGCGGCCATGGAGCATGAAGCCCATGAAGAGGCCAATACCTACGAAGCGATCAAGATGTGTCTGGTCGCCAGCGCCCAGGGATTGCCGCCGGCGCTTGCGGTTGAATTCGGTCGCAAGGCACTATTGCCGGAACACCGTCCAAGCTTCCTGGAGCTGGAAGAGTCGGTGAAGGGGCGCTGATCGGTGGACAATAATCAGCCGATTATCGTCAAGCGCATCAAGCGCTCGGCAGGGGGCCATCATGGCGGAGCGTGGAAGATCGCGTTTGCCGACTTTGCCGTGGCCATGATGGCGTTCTTTCTGGTGATGTGGTTGCTGACCGTCGCCAGCCCCGAAGAGCTCCAGCAGATTTCCGGCTACTTCAAGGATCCTATCGGTTTCGAGGAGGGCGGCAGCCCCTACGCGATCGATCTCGGTGGTACGCCAACCGTGGCCCCGGATCGAACCTTGAGCGATATCAGGGAAGACGAATCCCCGGTACCGGACGACACCCAGAGCGAGTCTGCCTCCAAGACGGTCGAGCAGGTGGCCAGCGAGCAGGTGGAAAAACGCGAGCTGGAGATGTTGCTGCAGGAGCTGCAGAACAAGATCGATGTGGAGCCCGTCCTGCAGCGCTTCAAGGATCAGATTCTGCTGGAGATCACCCAGGACGGTCTCAGAATCCAGATTGTCGATGCCGAGAACCGTCCCATGTTCGCCAGCGGCAGCCCCGAATTGCGGCCCTATTTCGAGGAGATCCTGCTGGCGCTGAGCGACACCATCGCCGTGGTGCCGAAAAAGATCAGTATCGGCGGTCATACCGATGCTGCGCCCTTTGTTGGTCGCCGGGGCTACGGCAATTGGGAGTTGTCCACCGAGCGGGCCAATGCGGCACGCCGCACATTGCTGGCAGCAGGCTATCCGGAAAACCAGCTGGCCCGGGTAGTCGGATTTGCCGACTCAGCGCTGTTTGACCGCGCCGACCCCCTCAACCCGATCAACCGGCGTATCGATATTGTCGTGTTGAACAAGCGTGCCGAAGATCAGATCCTCGAGGGGCTCGGCGATCAGGTCGAGAGTCTGGGCGCACCTGCGCAGCAGGATGATTCCGAGCCGCCTGCGCCGCTGGAGCAGAGCGCGCCGCCGGAGTCCCCCGCCGAGCCGCTGCAGGAGCCGGCACAGGAGCAGGCAAGGGCGCCGCGCTCGACAAACTTCTTCGAGGACGGCGGTGATCCGCAGTCCTTCGAGGAATGACGGAGTAGCGGGTCAGTAGCTTTGCGGACCGATGCTGGAGAGAATCTGTCGGTAGCTGCTGATCCGGCTGGCGGATATGTCACCACGCTCCACTGCGTTGAGCAGCGCGCAGCCGGGCTCGTGCAGGTGTGCACAATCGCGGAATTTGCAGTGCCCCAGGAAGGGCCTGAATTCGACAAAGCCTTCAAGCAGGTCCTCATGGCTGATATGCGTCAGCCCGAACTCGCGGATGCCCGGGGAGTCGATCAGATCGCCCCCCTCCGGGAAGTGGAAGAGTTTGGCGGTGGTCGTGGTGTGAGTGCCCTGGCCGCTGGATTCCGACAGGGCGCCTACCCGTAGATCGATACCGGGCAGCAGGGCGTTGATCAAGGACGATTTACCCACCCCTGACTGTCCGACAAATACACTGATGTGGTCTTTCAGCGCGGCTCGCAGTTCGTCGAGCCCCTTGCCCGAGCTGGCTGACAGTTCCAGTACCTGGTAACCCAGCTGTGCATACACGTCCAGCCAGGCCCGGATGTCCGCAAATTCGCCGTTCAGGAGCAGATCTGCCTTGTTCAGCACCAGCAGCGGGCTGAGCCCGGACTGTTCAGCGGCCACCAGATAGCGGTCGATCAGTGTGGTGTAGGGGGTCGGCAGCGGCGCGAAGACGATTACCAGGCGGTCCACATTGGCTGCTACAGGCTTGAGCTGACCGCGGTGATCTGGCCGGTTGAGTTCGGATTGGCGCGGCAACTGGGCAACAATGACGCCGCCATTCTGATTGTCGGCGCGCCAGATGACCCGGTCGCCAGTGACCATGGCCGGCAGGTTGGCGCGCAGATTACAGCGCCGGATCTGTCCGGCATGGCTGCCCTCGGTGGCTTCGACGTCCACCTGGACCCCGAAATGGGCAATGACCAGGCCCGCCTGCTCCGGCCCCAGGTCGCCACCGATCAGGCTCTCTTCGGCCATGTCCGCCCTGCGACTGGCGCGTACGGTACGTTCGTCCTGGATTTTCTGAATACGCCAGTTCTGGCGTCGGGTGAGGTGTCGCTTGGCCATGTGTTGCACTGATTCCGGAAGTTTCGCCAGTGTAGCACGCGCCGCGTATACTCGATCACCACCATCTGATAGCAGGAGAGCGCATGACAAACGATGAAAATCTCATCTGGATCGATCTGGAGATGACCGGTCTGGATACCGACAACGATGTGATCATCGAAATCGCCACTGTGGTGACCGATGCCCAGCTCAACGTGCTGGCCGAAGGGCCGGTGCTGGCAGTGAAGCAGGCCGATGCGCTGCTCGATGGCATGGATGAGTGGAATACCCGGCAGCACGGCGGGTCCGGGCTTACCCAGCGGGTGCGCGACAGTCGCACGGATGCCGCCGAGGCCCAGGCGCAGACACTGGCTTTCCTGCAGCAGTGGGTGCCGGCGCGCAAATCACCGATGTGTGGCAACAGCATCTGTCAGGACCGGCGCTTCCTGCACAGAGGGATGCCGGAACTGGAGCAGTACTTTCATTACCGCAATCTCGATGTGTCGACACTCAAGGAGCTGGTTTCGCGCTGGGCGCCGGATCTGAAGGCAGGCTTCAAGAAGCAGAGCAGCCACCTGGCCCTGGACGATATCTATGATTCCATCGATGAGCTGAAATACTACCGTGAGCACTTCCTGAAATACTGATTGCGCGGATCAGGCAGCCTGATGGCGTTGCAAGGCCCAGAGCACGTGCTCGCGTACCAGCTCGGAAGGGTGATCGCGGCGGGCGTTCAGGGCCTCGATCACCGGAATGCTGGTGGTTGCATTGCCCAGGCCCACCGCCAGATTGCGCAGCCAGCGCTCATGGCCGATGCGTCTGATGGCCGAACCTTCGGTATTGCTCAGAAAGGTCTGCTCATCCCAGCGAAACAGGCTCACCAGTGTCGCCTGGTCGAGTGTATGCCGCGGGTGAAAGTCGGTTTCTGCTGTCGGTTTGGCAAACTTGTTCCAGGGGCAGACCATCTGGCAGTCGTCACAACCGAATACGCGGTTGCCCATCAGTGGCCTCAGTTCCGTCGGTATGGAACCCTTGAGCTCGATGGTCAGATAGGAAATACAGCGCCGGGCATCCAGCACATGGGCATCGACGAAGGCATCGGTCGGGCAGGCCACCAGACACGCGGTGCAGCTACCGCAGTGCTCCGTCTCCTGTGCAGCGTCCAGGGGCAGCGGCAGGTCGGTAAACAGCTCGCCCAGGAAGAAGTAGCTGCCGGCCTTCGGGTGAATCAACATGGTGTTCTTGCCGATCCAGCCGAGCCCGGAACGGGTGGCCAGGGCGCGCTCCATCACCGGCGCGCTGTCGACAAAGGCGCGATAGCCGAACGGGCCGATCAATCCCTGGATACGCTCGGCCAGTTGCTGCAGCCGCCTGCGCATCAGTTTGTGATAATCGCGTCCCAGCGCATAGCGTGAAATATAGGCATGCTCGGGCTGCTTGAGCCGCTTGGCCATGGCCGTATCGGCGGGCAGATAATCCATGCGCACGGAGATCACCCTGCAGGTACCAGGCACCAGTTCAGCCGGACGGGTGCGTTTGCTGCCGTGGCTGGCCATCCACTGCATTTCCCCCTGGTAGCCGGCCTCCAACCAGGCGGCCAGGCGCGACTCGTGCTCACCGATGTCGGCTGCACTGATGCCCGTTTGCTGAAATCCCAGTTCCCGGCCGAGCGCACGAATCTGCTCGGCGAGCAGGTCTGGATTGGCGGTGGCGTCGATCATGCTGATCCGGTCTGATGAGTTGGGGGTTGGCCGATAAGAACCTACAATTGTGCCAGACATTGCCAGAGGTAGCATGCCCATGACGACTCCATTGCCGACCCGTATTGACAGCGCGGCCCACACCCGGGAGATCGACGCCGCGCTGATAGCGGGCGGTGTGCCGGGCAGCGAACTGATGCAGCGTGCCGCCGAGGCGCTCTGGGAGCGGGTTCGGGCGAACTGGCCGGACTGCCATGAGCTGACCGTGCTCTGCGGCGGTGGCAACAACGGTGGAGACGGTTACCTGGTAGCCAGGCTGGCCCATCAGGCGGGCTGGGATGTAAATCTGTTTGCCGTGGCGCCGCCATCCGGGCTCGGAGGTGACGCCGCAGCTGCGCACCAGGCCGCTGAAGCCGCCGGGGTTCGCATTCGCCCCTGGGTATCGGGTGCAGTGCTGCGCGGAGTGGTGGTGGACGCGTTACTGGGTACCGGCATCGTTGACCAGGTGCGTGCCCCCTACGCGGGGGTGATCGGCGCGGTCAATGCCAGCGGTTTGCCGGTGGTGGCGGTGGATCTGCCCAGTGGCCTGCATGCAGATTCCGGTGTGGTGCTGGGTGAAGCGATCAGGGCTGATCTCACGGTGACCTTCATTACGCTGAAGATTGGTCTGCTGACCGGTCAGGGCCCTGACCACGCCGGCGAGCTGCATTTTGCTGCCCTGGCCGAACTGCCCCCGGATGTGCCAGAGGCCATTGCCTGGCGGCTATGCCTTTCGGAGTGGTCGGATACCCTGGGCACGCGTCCGCGCAGCGCCCACAAGGGCATGTTCGGCCACGCGCTGGTTGTTGGCGGCGACCTCGGGATGGGCGGCGCTGTGCTGCTCGCAGCGGAAACAGCCCTGCGTAGCGGCACAGGTCGCGTCAGCGCTGCCACCCGTAGCGCTCACATTGCCCCTTTGCTCACCCGGTGTCCGGAAGTCATGGTGCACGCCGCCGACGAACCGCAGGCTATCGATGCGCTGCTGGGCAGTGCCAGCGTGCTGATTGTCGGCCCCGGGCTGGGCAAGGGCGAGTGGGGGCAGGGGATCATGGATCGCATTCTGCGCAGCGACCTGCCCAAGGTGCTCGATGCCGACGCCCTGAATATCATCGCCGAGCGTTTTGCCGATGGCATCGCCCTGGGCGAGAACTGTATCATCACACCTCATCCTGCCGAAGCGGCCCGGTTGCTGGGGTGTTCAACGGCGCAGGTGCAGGCTGATCGCCTGCAGGCGCTGCGCAGCCTCGTCCACCGCTACCGCTGCGCGGTGATTCTCAAGGGGGTGGGCAGTCTGGTTGGCGGTGGCGCGCCTGCAGGCATGCCGGTCGGACTCAGCACCGCGGGCAATCCGGGCATGGCGACTGCCGGCATGGGCGATGTCCTGTCGGGACTCTGTGGAGCCATGCTGGCGCAGCAGGTGCCGGCTGGCATGGCCGCGCGATATGCAACCTTGATCCACGGGCTGGCCGGTGATCGTGCAGCAGAGCAGGGCGAGCGGGGGATGCTGGCGACCGATCTGATGATGTCCATCCGCCGCTTGCTCAACAAACAGGATATGCCATGACAGAGATTATTACGGCCGAGGGTGATCGCGCCATGGAAGCGGTGGGTGCGGCGATCGGGCGGGCCATGGGCGCGCGCGGTGTGATCTACCTGCGCGGCGATCTGGGGGCCGGCAAGACCACCCTGAGCCGAGGGCTGATCCGGGCGCTGGGACATACCGGCGCGGTGAAGAGCCCGACCTTTACCCTGGTAGAACCCTACGAACTGAATGGTCGAGCTATATATCATTTTGACCTGTATCGTCTGCTTGATCCGGAGGAGCTCGAGTTCCTGGGGATTCGCGATTACTTCACCGGCGACAGCCTGTGTCTGATCGAGTGGCCGGAGAAGGGTGAAGGGGTTTTGCCAAGGCCTGACATGACCATTACCATAACCGCTACGGATACCGGGCGCAGGCTGGCGATCGAAGGTCAGAGCGCGCATGGCCTGAGTGCCTGCCGACAACTACAGACACAGGATGATGCACTGACGTGATCTTGAATGGCGCAATGAAGAGCCGGTTGCTGATCGGCTGGCTACTTGCCGCCCTGGCGTTGTCCGGGCTGGCGCAGGCAGCGGACATCCAGAATGTGCGTATCTGGCGGGCGCCTGACAATACCCGGCTGGTCTTCGATTTGTCCGGACCGGCCGATCACAGTCTCTTCAGTCTCTCCAATCCGGAGCGCCTGGTGATCGACATCAGTGGTGCGCGCTTTTCCGCTGATGTTTCCGATCTCCCTCTCAGCGATACGCCCCTGACGGGCGTTCGCTCGGCGCCAAGGGACGAGAAGGATCTGCGCGTCGTGCTGGACCTGTCACGGCAGGTGAACCCGAAAAGCTTCGCCCTGCCACCCAATCAGCAATACGGCCATCGACTGGTCATTGACCTGTATGACCACGAACAGCCGCGCGAGACCATTACCGCGCCGGCCCGGCCTACCGCCTCGCCCTTGCCACAGTCAGGCGGCAAGCAGCCGGTGCAGGAGGGAAGCCGGAACATCAAGGTTGCCATCGACGCCGGGCATGGTGGCGAGGATCCCGGGGCGATCGGCCCTGGGGGCGTGCGTGAAAAGGAAGTGGTTCTGGCCATTTCCCGGGAGCTGAAAACGCTGCTGGATGCCGAGCCGGGGTTCGAAGCCGTGCTGGTGCGCACCGGTGACTACTTCATCCCGTTGCGCAAGCGGACCGAGATCGCCCGCAAGCACAACGCCGATCTGTTCGTTTCGGTGCATGCCGATGCCTTTACCCGCGCCAGCGCCTTCGGCGCTTCGGTCTTTGCCCTGTCCAGCAGCGGCGCCACGTCCGAAACCGCCCGTCTGTTGGCTGATCGGGAAAACCGTTCGGATCTGATCGGCGGGGTTGGCGGCGTCAGCCTGGACAACCGGGATCAGGTCCTGGCCAGCGTACTGCTTGACCTGTCCATGACCGCCACCCTGTCCGCCAGTCTGGATGTCGGTCAGCAGGTGCTGTCGGCGGTGGGTAGCATTACTCCCCTGCACAAGCGGCGGGTAGAACAGGCCGGTTTCATGGTGCTCAAGTCACCGGATATTCCCTCGATCCTGGTGGAAACCGGGTTCATCTCCAATCCCGGTGAGGCGCGCAAGCTGGTCACGCGCAACCACCAGCAGGCGCTCGCGCGGGCAATGCACACCGGTATCCGGGATTATTTCCACCGTAACCCGCCACCGGGAACGCGGGTGGCCGCATTGAAGTCCAGCGGCCAGTTGCAGGCGCAGCGTCCCCGTGAGTACGAGGTGGTGCGCGGCGATACCCTGTCACTGATCGCCGCCCGTTTCGGCGTCAGTCTGGCCAGTCTGCGCCAGACCAACGCCCTGGGCAGCGACAAGATTCGCGTCGGGCAGATTTTGAAAGTCCCTGCCGGCACCATGCTGGTCAAGAACGAGCCCTGATATGTCGCGTATACAACTGCTGAGTCCCCGTCTCGCCAACCAGATCGCTGCCGGCGAAGTCGTCGAGCGCCCCGCGTCGGTGATCAAGGAGCTGCTCGAGAATGCGCTGGATGCCGGCGCAGCCCGTATCGATATAGAAGTCGAGCAGGGCGGAGTCAAGCTGTTGCGGGTGCGTGATGATGGCGACGGGATCGTGCAGGACGACCTGCCGCTGGCGTTGTCGCGGCATGCTACCAGCAAGATTCGGGATCTGGATGATCTGGAGAAGGTGATCACCCTCGGCTTTCGCGGTGAAGCACTGGCTTCAGTCAGTTCGGTGTCCCGCCTGACCTTGACCTCCTGCGCCAAGGGTGCGGATCAGGCCTGGGCGGTGGAAACCGAGGGTCGTGACATGGCACCGCACATGCAACCGGCGGCGCATCCCCAGGGCACGACCGTCGAGGTCCGCGACCTGTTTTTCAATACGCCGGCCAGGCGCAAGTTCCTGCGTACCGAAAAAACCGAGTTCGGGCACCTGGAAGAGGTCGTCAAGCGCCTGGCCCTGTCGCGCTTCGATGTGGCATTCACCCTGCGTCATAACGGCCGCACCGTATTCAGCCTGCGTCCGGCCCATGGGGAGATGGAGGCGCGGCGCCGTGTCGCCAATGTCTGTGGCCCCGCATTCGTCGAGCAATCACTGTCGATCGACAGCGAGCGCAGTGGCCTGCGTCTGTGGGGCTGGGTCGGCCTGCCCACCTTTTCGCGCAGCCAGGCCGACCTGCAGTATTTTTTCGTCAACGGCCGCATGATCAAGGACAAGCTGGTGGTGCATGCGGTCCGCCAGGCTTACCGAGACGTGCTGTTCCACGGCCGACACCCCACCTTTGTGCTGTTTCTTGAGGTCGATCCAGCCGTGGTCGATGTCAATGTGCACCCGACCAAGCACGAAGTCCGCTTCCGTGATGGCCGGATGGTGCATGATTTTCTCTTCAGTACGCTGCACCGCGCGCTTGCCGACCAGCGTCCGGGGGATCAGCCGGTGGCTCCTGAGCAGGCCGCGCCGACGACCGGCGCGGCCGTGGCCACTGGCCAGGCGGCGGGCATCTTCTCCGGTCAGGGGCGTATGTCCCTCAATGAGCCCGCCGCCGGCTGGTCGACGTCGACCTTTGCGCCCGAGCGCCCGGCCGCCCGCACTGTCGAAGGCGCTCTGCAAGCGTATCCCGGCCTGTATGGGGTGGCCCCGGGCGCTGATTCGCCGACTTCTCATGTCGCAGGCAGCCCGCCGCAGGCGAGTCCCGGTGCGGCTGCCGAGCATGACGTGCCGCCGCTGGGGTATGCATTGGCGCAACTGCATGGGGTCTATATCCTGGCCGAAAATGTCGAAGGTCTGATCGTCGTGGACATGCATGCCGCACACGAGCGCATAACCTATGAGCGCCTGAAGCAGGCCATGGACGATGAGGGTCTGCGTGGGCAGCCCCTGCTGGTGCCGGAGTCGGTGGCCTTGAGCCAGCGCGAGGTTGACTGCGCCGAAGAGCATGCCGAATGGTTCTCGCGGCTGGGTTTCGAGGTGCAGCGGCTCGGCCCGGAAACCCTGGGTATCCGGCAGATACCGGCCCTGCTGCGCCAGGCGGACGCCGCGCAGCTGGTGCGTGACGTGCTCAGCGACCTGCTCGAATATGGCACCAGCGACCGGATCGAGGCCCATCGCAACGAGTTGTTGTCGACCATGGCCTGCCACGGCTCGGTGCGAGCCAACCGGCGGCTTACGCTGACAGAAATGAATGCCCTGCTACGGGACATGGAGCGAACCGAGCGCAGCGCGCAGTGCAACCATGGTCGACCGACCTGGACCCGGATGAGCATGGCCGATCTCGACAAGCTCTTCCTGCGTGGACGCTAAAGTGTTTCGGACTGTTGCAGCATGACGGCTCCGCGACCTCCGGTTATCTGCCTCATGGGGCCGACTGCGGCCGGCAAGACCGATATGGCGCTGCACCTTGCCGACCGCTTTCCCTGTGAGCTGGTCAGCGTGGATTCGGCGCTGGTCTACCGCGGCATGGACATCGGCACTGCCAAGCCCGACGCGGCGACCCTGGCCCGCTACCCGCACCACCTGGTCGATATTCTGGACCCCGCCGAAGCCTATTCCACCGCGCTGTTTCGTCGTGATGCCCTGCAATTGCTGGAGGAAATTACAGTCCGTGGCCGGATACCGGTGCTGGTGGGTGGGACGATGCTGTATTTCAAGGCGCTGGTAGAAGGTCTGGCGTCGATGCCGGCGGCGGACCCTGAGGTGCGAAGGCAGATAGAAGAGCTGGCAGAGGGAATCGGCTGGAACGGCGTGCATGAGCGTCTGGCTGCGGTCGATCCCCAGGCCGCCGCGCGCATCCACCCCAACGATCCGCAGCGGGTGCAGCGCGCCTATGAGGTATACCTGCTGACAGGTATAAGCCTCTCGGAGTGGCACCGGCGGCAAAGCACAGAAAAAGCCGAAACCAGAGACTCCGGTGATGCGTTTTTGCCTTATACTATCCACCATATGTCTGTTGCGCCGCTTGACCGGAGCATTTTGCACGCGCGCATAGCTGACCGTTTTGCCACGATGATGGAGCAGGGGTTTCTCGCGGAGGTCGAGGCCCTGCACGCCCGGACCGATCTGAATCCTGCGCTGCCGTCCGTGCGAGCAGTCGGTTATCGGCAGCTATGGGATTATTTCGACGGGAAACTCTCGCTTGACGAGGCGGTCGAACGTGGAGTCATAGCGACGAGACAGCTGGCCAAGCGGCAAATGACCTGGCTGCGCGGTTGGCAGGCAGACATCGACTGGTTTGACAGCCTGGATCCGAACAGATTTGACCAGGCCTTGAAACGCCTCGAGCGGATCACCATATAGGTCGAGGTGATTTGTGGTTATTGCTTTGGCTGGTCATGTTGGCAATTGCGTCGTCCGTCGGATGGATAACCGAGGGGGTGGCGATAACGCATTGATAAATGCATAAAAAATACGGTTCCCATAAGGAGTAAGGCAATGTCAAAAGGGCATTCACTACAAGACCCTTACCTGAACGTTCTGCGCAAGGAACGTGTTCCGGTATCCATCTATCTGGTCAACGGCATCAAGCTGCAGGGTCAGATCGAATCCTTCGACCAGTTTGTCATCCTGCTGAAGAACACTGTCAGCCAGATGGTCTACAAGCACGCCATTTCCACTGTTGTTCCGGGTCGACCGGTACGCCTGCCTGTGCAGGGCGGTGGGGAAGAGGCCGAGCTGGAAAACACTTGATCTGTCCGGAGGCTTGATTGTTCTTTGAGCGCCACGAAGGGGGTGAGCGGGCGATACTCGTTCATCTCGAAGGAATGGATGAGCGCACCCGAGAGGATCCCCAGGAATTCATCGAGCTGGCCAATTCGGCCGGTGCGGAAATTGCTGCCTTTCTGACCATCAACCGACACCAGCCAAGCCCGCGCTTTCTGGTAGGCAGTGGCAAGGTGGCCGAGTTGCAGGCGCTGGTTGTCGAGCACCAGGGCGATCTGGTGATATTCAACCATGTGCTTACGCCCAGCCAGGAGCGTAATCTGGAGCGCGAGCTGCAATGCCGCGTGATCGACCGCACGGGCCTGATCCTGGATATCTTCGCCCAGCGGGCGCGGACCCACGAAGGCAAGCTGCAGGTCGAGTTGGCGCAGCTTGACCATCTCAGTACCCGGCTGGTCCGCGGTTGGACGCACCTGGAGAGACAGAAGGGCGGTATCGGCCTGAGAGGTCCGGGTGAAACCCAGCTGGAGACCGACCGTCGTCTGTTGCGCGAGCGGATCAAGCAGATCACCCGTCGCCTTGAAAAGGTACGCAGCCAGCGAGATCAGGCGCGTCGTGCCCGCCGCCGTGCGGAAATTCCTGTCGTATCCCTGGTCGGCTACACCAACGCGGGGAAATCAACCCTGTTCAATACCCTGACGACCTCCGAGGTGTACGCAGCCGACCAGCTGTTTGCGACACTCGACCCGACCCTGCGACGTATCGAGCTGGATGATATCGGGCCAACGATCCTGGCCGATACCGTGGGTTTCATTCGCCACCTGCCGCACAAGCTGGTGGAAGCCTTCCGCGCCACACTCGAAGAGTCCAGCCAGGCAGATCTGCTGCTGCACGTGATTGATGCGGCCGATCCCGAACGAACCTCCCATATCGAGCAGGTGCACAAGGTGCTCAGCGAGATTGGCGCGGCGACCCTGCCGATGCTCGAGGTGTACAACAAGGTGGATCTGCTTGATGGCGTGGAGCCGCATATTCAGCGTGATGAGCAGGGTGTGCCCGTACGGGTGTGGCTGTCGGCGCAGACGGGTGCAGGCCTGGACTGCCTGGCGCAGGCCATGGCCGAGCGGCTGTCGGTGGATGTGATTCAGGAGTCGGTCGTGCTCGAGCCCTCGGAAGCGAGGCTGCGAGCGCAGTTTTACGCCCTGGGGGCGGTCGTCAGCGAGCGTATTGCGCAGGATGGCAGACAGGAGCTGGATCTGCGCCTGCAGCGCAGTGATCTGAATCGATTGCTCAAGCGCGAGGGGTGGCAGACGGATGCTTTTATCCAGCAACATGCGTTGCAATAAAGGGATCGTTCGATTCGCCCGCCGGGCGAGGTATGCTGTACCCTTGATCAGATAAGCGTGGTAGCCGACCGGCTGCCTCGCACACAAGTTTACGAATAACGGAGAACGCTATGGCCTGGAATGAGCCTGGTGGTGGCAAGAATCAAGACCCGTGGGGTAGCGGCGGTAACAATGGGAATCGGGGCGGCAAGCAGGGTCCTCCGGACCTTGACGAGGCGCTTCGCAAGTTGCAGGACAGTCTCAACGGCCTGTTTGGCGGCAAGAAGGGCGGTGGCGACAAGGGTGACGGACGGGGTACAGGTTCCGGCCAGGGTTTTCCCAAGGCTGTCTTTGGTATCGTCGCCCTGGTGGTGGTTGCCATATGGTTGTTCTCTGCTGTCTACACGGTAGACGAGCAGGAGCAGGCCATCATCCTGCGTTTTGGTGAGTACCATCGTACCGTCGAGTCGGGGCTGCACCTGTATCTCCCGCCCATCGAAAAGAAATTCCAGCGCAACGTCACCCAGGTTCGTTCCTATCGTCAGCAGGGTCAGATGCTTACCCAGGATGAGAACATTGTCGAAGTGCCGGTGGCGATCCAGTACCGCATATCCAATCTGGAGAACTTCATTCTCGAGGTCGAGGATCCGGAGACCAGTCTGCGTCATGCCACCGAAAGCGCTCTGCGCCACGTGGTCGGCTCCACGCCGATGCACCAGGTACTGACCGAGGGTCGTGAGCAGATGGGGGTCGAAACCACCGAACGCTTGCAGCGCTATCTGGATACCTACAACACCGGTATCACGGTGGTGCAGGTGAACATCGAGAGCGCCCAGGCACCGGCTGCGGTGCAGGATGCCTTCGATGACGTGATCCGTGCCCGTGAAGACGAGGTACGCGTACGCAACCAGGCTGAATCCTATGCCAATGGCGTGATTCCGGAAGCACGCGGTCGCGCCCAGCGTCTGCTCGAAGAAGCCAATGGTTATCGTGACGAGGTAATCGCCCGGGCTGATGGTGAGGCCCAGCGTTTCAATCAGCTGGTGACCCAGTACCGCCAGTCTCCGCAGGTGATGCGTGAGCGCATGTACATCGAAACGCTGCAGGAAGTCATGAGCAATACCAGCAAGATTCTGGTTTCAGGTGGCGAAGGCAACAACAACCTGCTCTACCTTCCGCTGGACAAGCTCATGCAGCAGGGCGGCAACTCCGGTTCGGCTACTCCTTCCGGGACAACCGGTTCCCTGGGAGGGGACGCTGCCAACCGACAGTCCCAGACACAGTCGCGTGATGCGCGTTCAAGGGAGACTCGTTGATGAGCAACAAGACTATTTTCGGGCTGATCCTGGCCCTTATCGTCGTCGCAGTCGGCTGGCAGAGCTTTTTCGTGGTCAGCGAGATTCAGCGCGGATTGGTACTGCAGTTCGGCAAGGTGGTGCGCACGGACGTTCAGCCGGGCCTGCATTTCAAGCTGCCCTTCGTCCAGGAGGCGCGCCTGTTTGATGGTCGTCTGCTGACCCTCGACACGGCAACCCAGCGCTACCTGACGCTGGAAAAGAAAGCCTTGATGGTGGATTCCTATGCCAAATGGCGCATCGCGGATGTGGAGCGTTTCTATACCGCTACCTCCGGCTTGCGTGCACTGGCTGAGGATCGGCTGTCCCGACAGCTGGAATCCGGCTTGCGCAACGAAGTGGCTCGCCGTTCGCTGAACGAGGTGGTTTCCGGTGAGCGCGACCAGCTCATGGCCGATATCACGACCTCGCTGGATGCCAGTGCGCGCCGCGAGTTGGGTATCGAAGTGCTGGATGTACGGGTCAAGGCGATCGATCTGCCGAGCGAAGTGAACCGCAGCGTGTTCGAACGCATGAGCAGTGAGCGTGAGCGTGAGGCGCGTGAGCATCGAGCCAAGGGTAACGAGTTGGCCGAAGGTATCCGGGCGGATGCCGATCGCCAGCAACGCGTGATCCTGGCTGAAGCTTTCCGTGAAGCCGAACAGATCCGCGGTGACGGGGATGCCCAGGCTGCGGCTATCTATGCTGATGCCTACAACAAGGACGCTGAGTTCTATTCGTTCTACCGTAGCCTGCAGGCCTACCGCGAAAGCTTCTCTGACAAGTCGGATATTCTGGTGCTCGACCCCGATAGCGACTTTTTCCGTTATCTCCAGGGCGGTAGCGCACCCTGATCTGATCCCTGGCTACACCAGCAGCCTTTGCAGGTGTAGCCGGGGAAAAACGTGTTACAATCGCGCAGCCGGGATATCCCGGCTTTTTTGTGACCGTCATCTGCCTGTGCCAGGCTGAATGCGGTTCGGCCGTGAAAAGGAATGCTGTCGATGTGGCAAAGTCTGGCAACCGCACTGTGCCTGGTATTGGTCATCGAGGGTCTCATGCCTTTTCTCGCGCCCGCGCGCTGGAAGCGCATGTTGATCAGCGTCATTCGGGTCAGTGATGGCCAGCTGCGGGTGGTAGGGTTCTGCAGCATGTTGGCCGGCACTCTGCTGCTGTATCTGGTGCGCTGAGCGCGGCCGATACTGGCCATTTGTATTCACCGTGTAGGTAAGGTTGTGAAAATGCCAACTGTCGATAGCTGGCTGTTGCCCGAAGGCATCGAGGAGGTTCTGCCTGAAGAGGCCGCACTCATCGAGGCTGCACGCCGGCAACTGCTGGATCTGTTTTCTTCCTGGGGATATGACCTGGTCATCACCCCGCATATCGAATACGTGGAATCGCTGTTGACCGGCGCCGGTCACGATCTCGAATTGCAAACCTTCAAGATGATCGACCAGCTTTCGGGCCGGATGCTCGGTGTGCGTGCGGATATCACCCCGCAGGTGGCGCGTATCGATGCGCATACCCTGGGCGCAGAGGGGCCAAGCCGGCTCTGTTACTGCGGCAGTGTCATGCACACCCGTCCGCGCACATTGTCGACGGCCCGGAGCGTCATACAGCTGGGCGCCGAACTCTACGGGGATGCGTCCAGTGCCAGCGATATCGAAATCATCACCCTGATGCTCGAGACGCTGGCCAGCTGCGAGGTGCGCGGTGTGCATCTGGATATCGGGCATGTGGGCATCTACCGCGGGCTGGCGCAAGCGGCAGGCCTGGATGAGAAGGTCGAGCAGGCGCTGTTCGACGCGCTGCAACGCAAGGCGGTGGATGAGGTAAGAGCCATTGCCGAGCCGCTGGGTCAGAGTCAGTCTTCCCTGGCGGCGATGCTGTGCAGCCTGGCCGAGCTGTCAGGTGGCGTGGAAGTGCTTGAGCGTGCCCATGTATTGCTTGATGGTGCTCCCGAATCTGTCATGGCCGCGCTTGATGATCTGGCTGAAATAGCGCAGACCCTGGCGCGTCACTACCCGGATGTACCGCTGTACTTCGACCTGGGTGAGTTGCGTGGATACCATTACCACACGGGCGCCGTCTTTTCGGCCTACATTCCGGGCATGGGCCAGAGTATCGCCCAGGGTGGCAGATATGACGACATCGGTTCGGATTTCGGCCGGGCGCGACCGGCTACCGGTTTTTCCACGGATCTCCGGTTGCTGGTGGAGCGGGGCAGGATTGTCGGTGCGGAGCGCTCCAAGGCGATCTGGGCGGCTTATGCCAATGTTCCGGGTCTGCAGGCGGAGGTCACAAGTCTGCGTCGGGCGGGCGAGCGGGTGATAGTGGCACTGCCCGGTCAGGTGGATGCTGATGCGGCTGCACATGGATGCGACCGATTGCTGCGCTGGCAGGATGGCGCGTGGCAGATCAACAGGCTGGACAATTGATTCAACGGCCTTGCGGGCCGTTCAAACTCGAATGAGGCGATAGCTGAAATGGGCAAGAATGTAGTCATCCTCGGTACCCAGTGGGGCGATGAAGGCAAGGGCAAGATCGTGGATCTGCTGACCGACCAGGTCGCTGCCGTGGTGCGTTATCAGGGCGGCCACAATGCCGGCCACACCCTGGTGATCGATGGTGAAAAAACCGTATTGCACCTGATCCCCTCGGGGATCCTGCGTGAAAACGTCACCTGCTTTATCGGTAACGGTGTGGTTCTGTCGCCGGAGGCCCTGATGAAGGAGCTCAAGGAGCTGGAGGCCAAAGGTGTGCCTGTGCGCGAAAGGCTGCGCATCAGCCCCGCCTGCCCGTTGATTCTGCCTTACCACGTGGCCCTCGATCAGGCGCGGGAGAAGGCCCGCGGAGAGGCCAAGATCGGCACTACCGGGCGGGGTATCGGGCCGGCCTATGAAGACAAGGTTTCACGTCGCGGCCTGCGTGTGGGTGATTTGTTCAACGCCGAGCGCTTTGCAGCGAAGCTCGGTGAGGTGCTCGAGTACCACAATTTCTCCCTGCAGCATTATTACAAGGTCGAGCCTGTCGATTTCCAGAAGACGCTGGATGAGGCGATGGAGTACGCCGAGTGGCTGCGTCCGTTGATGACCGACGTGACCGCTCGCCTGCACGAGTTGCGCCGGGAAGGCGCCAATATCATGTTCGAGGGCGCGCAGGGGTCCTTGCTGGATATCGACCATGGCACCTATCCCTACGTGACCAGCTCCAATACCACGGCTGGCGGAACGGCTACCGGCTCGGGTTTTGGTCCGCTGTATCTCGACTACGTCCTGGGAATTACCAAGGCCTATACCACCCGCGTTGGTTCCGGCCCGTTCCCCACGGAGCTGTTCGACGAGGTGGGTGCGCGTCTGGCCGAGCGGGGGCATGAGTTCGGCTCCACGACGGGGCGCGCGCGTCGTTGTGGCTGGTTCGATGCGGTCATTCTGCGTCGGGCAATGGAGATCAACAGTGTCAGCGGACTCTGCCTGACCAAGCTGGACGTGCTCGACGGCCTGGATGTCATCCGGATCTGTGTCGGCTATCGCAATGAAGCGGGTGCGGTAATTGACGCGCCCACCGACGCCGACAGCTATCTCGGTCTGGAGCCGGTCTACGAGGAGGTTCCTGGTTGGACCGAGTCCACCCTGGGGGCGCAGACACTGGAGCAGTTGCCAGAGAATGCCCGCGCCTATATTCGTCGTATCGAGGAGCTTGTGGGCGCTCCGGTGGACATCATCTCTACCGGTCCCGACCGTAACGAGACCATTGTGCTGCGCAAGGTCTTCCAGGCCTGATCGCCGGCCCGGCTTAGAGAAAAGGCGCCCAAGGGCGCCTTTTTTGCAAGCACAGCACAACCGCGCGGCAAGGGAGCGCGACGGTTTGATGGTATGAAGGACTGGGTCGGACAGATCATCACCGCGCCATGCAAAGGGCGATGTTGAACTTGGGTCGGGATTCAGCGCGAGAGCTGATGACAGAGTTGTCATCAGTCAAAAAATGGTGCCCAGGAGAAGACTCGAACTTCCACGGCCTTGCGGCCACCAGCACCTGAAGCTGGCGTGTCTACCAATTTCACCACCTGGGCATTGCAGTCAATCTGGATGCTATGCTGAAACCTGGTTTTAAACCGAGCTTCGCGTTGCAACCGTTATTGCGTTGACGGCGCGAATAATACGTAGCCCCCATGGGCTTGTAAACCCCCCGGCAAAAAAAAATCGCGATTCGCCGGAAACAGGTGCATGTGAAGCCAATTCGCGGTTCAATAGAAGACTATGACGAAAAAATCAATATCAAAAGACTCGGCCGCGCCGAGCAATTCCGACCGTACTTCCGCATCATCAGTCGACTGGGCCGCAATCGATCCAGAAGCGACCCGCGAAGCCCAGAAATACGAAAATCCCATTCCCAGTCGCGAGCTGATCCTCAAGCTGCTCGAAGACCGCGGCGCGCCCGCCACGCGTGCCCAGTTGCAGGATGAACTGGGGATCGACGGCGAAGAAGGCATCGAGGCCCTGCGTCGCAGGCTGCGCGCCATGGAGCGTGACGGCCAGCTGATCTACACCCGCCGCGGTGCCTACGCTCCCGTAGACAAGCTCGACCTGATCAAGGGGCGCATCCAGGGCCATCGTGATGGCTTTGGCTTTCTGGTGCCCGAGGCGGGTGGCGATGATCTGTTTCTGAGCCCTGCTCAGATGCGTCTGGTGTTCGATGGCGACAAGGTGCTCGGTCGTGTGACCGGAGTAGATCGTCGCGGGCGTAGCGAAGGCACTATCGTAGAAGTGCTGGAGCGCGCCCACGAGGTGCTGGTAGGGCGTTACTACCGGGAAAACGGCATCGCCTACGTGGTGGCCGATAACGCCAAGATCAATCATGAAGTGTTGATTCAGCCGGGCTGTGAGCATGGTGCCGAGCCGGGTCAGTACGTCGAAGTGAAAATCACCCAGTGGCCGAATATCCATCGTCAGGCCCAGGGTGAGGTGGTTGAGGTTGTCGGTGACTACATGGCGCCGGGTGTCGAGATTGAAGTTGCGCTGCGCAGCTACGACATCCCCAGTGTCTGGCCACAGGAAGTGCTGAATGAGGCGGCAGGGCTCAAGGACTACGTCGAGGAGAAGGACAAGCTCAAGCGTGTAGACCTGAGACATTTGCCGTTAGTCACCATCGACGGCGAAGACGCCCGCGATTTCGATGACGCGCTGTATTGCGAACCCCAGAAGGCCAGCGGCTGGCGTCTTTTTGCGGGTGGCTGGAAGCTCTACGTGGCGATTGCCGATGTGTCCCATTACGTGCCAGTCGGTTCGGCGCTGGATGAGGAGGCGGAACTGCGTGGCACGTCCGTGTATTTCCCCAGCGAAGTGGTACCCATGCTGCCCGAGGCGATTTCCAACGGCCTCTGCTCGTTGATGCCAGAAGTTGACCGGTTGGCGCTGGTCTGTGAAATGACGATTTCCAAGAGTGGTGAGCTGACCTCCTACGAATTTTGTGAGGCTGTCATTCACTCCCACGCACGCCTGACCTACAACAAGGTGTCGAGCATGCTCGAACACCCGCGTAGCCAGGAAGGTATCGCGCTGTCCCAGCAGTATGCCGAGGTATTGCCCGCGTTGAAGGATCTCTATGATCTTTACAAGGCACTGGCCAAGGCGCGGCAGGGGCGTGGCGCGATCGATTTCGAGACGACGGAAACCCGTATCGTTTTTGGTGAAAATCGCAAGATCTCCGAGATCCGACCGACCACCCGGAATGATGCGCACAAGATCGTAGAGGAGTGCATGCTGGCGGCCAACGTGGCCACTGCACGCTTCCTCGGCGATCTTGAATTGCCTGGGCTGTACCGCGTGCACGACGGTCCCAAGCCGGAGAAGGTCGAGCGTCTGCGCGAGTTTCTCAATGCCCTGGGGCTCTCGCTGACTCGCAAGAAAGGTGACCCCACGCCCGAGGATTACGCCGAGGTACTGCGCAAGGTGCAGGGTCGCCCGGATGCACAACTGATCCAGACGGTGATGCTGCGCTCGCTCAGTCAAGCGGTCTACAGCCCGCATAATGCCGGGCACTTTGGTCTCAACTACGAAGCCTATACGCACTTTACTTCGCCTATCCGACGTTATCCGGACCTGCTGACCCATCGCGCCATTCGCAGTGTCATCCGCTCGCGCCGCAAGACGGATCTGGTCCAGCGGGCAGGCGCCGGCACCATTCCCAAGGCGGCCATCTATCCCTATGACGTGACTGCACTGGAGCGTCTGGGTGAGCAGTGCTCGCAGAACGAGCGCCGCGCCGATGAGGCGACGCGCGACGTGGTCAGTTGGCTCAAGTGCGAGTTCATGCAGGACCGGGTGGGCGAAAGCTTCGATGGCCTGGTGACCTCCGTCACCGGGTTCGGTCTGTTCATCGAGCTCAAGGATATCTATATCGAAGGCCTGGTACATATCACTGCGCTGCCTGCGGACTACTACAATTTCGATCAGGTACATCACCGTCTGGTGGGTGAGCGCTCGGGCCGCAGTTTCCGGCTTGGCGACACTGTCCGCGTGGTCATTGCCCGGGTGGATCTGGATGAGCGCAAGATCGATTTCGAGATGGACAAGAGCCAGCCCGAGAACCAGCGCACCGATGTCGAAGCCAGTCGCGCCGCACGCAAGACGCTGATCGACGGTGCCAAGAAGGCCGGTGCAGCTGCGCCCAAGCAGGGTCGTGCACCTCGATCCAAGGGGGCAGCCAAGCCTTCGGGCGGCAGGAAGCCGGCGGAAAAATCGTCGGCCGGCTCTGGCGCGCGTGCACCCAGGGCGCCCCGCGCCCCGCGTGCGCCCCGCAAGCCCAGGGCCTGAGGCGAGTGACTGAGCAATCATGAGCGATAGCGAATACGTATTTGGTGTACATGCGGTCAAGGCGATGCTTGAGCGCTCCCCCAAGCGGGTCAAGCATCTGTTGTTGGCGCGCGGCCGTCTCGATGCCCGTGCCCAGGCGCTGGCAGACCTGGCAGGCAATATCGGCGTCAGCATTCAGCGTGCGTTGCCGGAGGAGCTGGACAAGCTGGTCGAAGGCGTTCATCAGGGCGTGATCGCCGAGGTGTCTGCCAGTCAGATGTGGTCCGAGGAAATGCTTGATCGGTTGCTTGATGGTCTGGAGGAGCCAGCCTTGGTGCTGGTGCTCGACGGCGTCACCGATCCGCATAATCTCGGCGCTTGCCTGCGCAGCGCCGACGCGGCCGGGGCCCATGCGGTTGTCATTCCACGGGACCGCTCGGCGAGCCTGACCCCTGTGGTACGCAAGGTGGCCTGCGGCGCCGCAGAAACCGTGCCGCTGGTGGCCGTCACCAACCTGGCCCGCACCCTCAAGCAGTTGCAGCAGCGCGGACTGTGGGTCGTGGGTACGGCCGGGGAAGCGGAGCAGCTGATCTACCAGGTCGATCTGAAGGTACCCAGCGTGATTGTCATGGGCGCGGAGGGCAGCGGAATGCGTCGCTTGACCCGTGAGCATTGTGACTATCTGGCAAAGTTGCCGATGGCCGGCGCGGTATCCAGCCTCAACGTCTCCGTTGCCAGTGGGATCTGTCTGTTCGAGGCGGTGCGGCAGAGAACGCAAAAATCTTAGCTAGAAGCTAGAAGCTAGAAGCTAGAAGCTAGAAGCTGAAACCAAGCCCTTGTTTAGTTCTGCTAGCCTTGTGCATGCATGATGTTCATGCGGAGCATTCAAGCATCAGTCCACGAGGACCTTTACTGGGTTGAGCTTCCAGCTTCCAGCTTCCAGCTTAAGGCTTCCCGCTTCCCGTTAAAGCTTGCCTCTTCCCCACCACTCCCCTAGAATGTGCGCCCCAAACTAGAGTTCTACTCCTTGCCAGACCATGTTGGGTGGCTGGCTACAACCCGTAAGGAGCACTAATGCGTCATTACGAAATCGTATTCCTGGTTCATCCGGATCAGAGCGAACAGGTCGGCGGCATGGTCGAGCGTTACACCAAGCTGATCGAAGAAGACGGCGGCAAGATTCACCGCCTGGAAGATTGGGGTCGCCGTCAACTGGCTTACCCGATCGACAAGATCCACAAAGCCCACTACATCATGCTCAACGTCGAGTGCAGCGCCAAGGCACTGGAAGAGCTGACCGAGAACTTCCGTTACAACGACGCTGTTATCCGTAACATGGTCATCCGTCGTGACGAAGCCATCACCGAACAGTCCGACATGCTCAAGCCCGAAGATACCGGTCGTGGCGAGCGTCGTGAGCGTCGCGAGCGCACCGAAGGTGACGACAGCGATTCCGACGGTGATAACTCGAACGACAACGATAACGACGGCGACGACGAGTAAGTCATCCCGGTCCCATTTCCAGTATTCAAGGAGACGCTGCCATGGCACGTTTTTTCCGTCGCAGAAAGTTCTGCCGTTTTACCGCTGAAGGCGTTAAAGAGATCGATTACAAGGATCTCAACACCCTGAAGGCCTATATCACCGAGACCGGCAAGATTGTTCCCAGCCGCATCACCGGTACCAAGGCTCGTTACCAGCGTCAGCTGGGTGTCGCTATCAAGCGTGCCCGTTACCTGGCTCTGCTGCCCTTCACCGACAGTCACGGTCGCTGATAGGCAAATAATCACGTAATCAGGGATATCTGACCGGCATGCGTGGGTTAGCTGAATACATCATGCGCGGTCGCAGGCAGGCCACTCTGGTAGTGGCCATCGCTGCGGCGGTCCCGTTGCTGTTCTGGATCAGCGCTGCGGCCCTGGCTCTTGTCGTGCTTCGGCGCGGTATCAGCGAGGCCCTGCCCGTGCTGGCCTGGGGTATTCTGCCGGCGATTGCCTGGGCCTGGGTCGGGGACATTACCCCGCTGCTGGTCATAGGCGGTACTGCCTTGCTGGCAATGGTGTTGCACAGTCGCAGTGACTGGGCCTCGGTGCTGTTGCTTGCGGTCCCGCTGGGTCTGGGCTTCGCCGTATTGTTGCTGACCGTGCTCAGCGAGCCCCTGCAGGTGCTGGCCGGGCAGATTCAGGAGCGGCTTCCCGAACTGCTGGCCGACATGGGCGGAACCGTCGATGAAGCCTCAATGGCTGGCATCGAGGCGCTGCTTGTACCGGTGCTGGCCGGCTTGATGGGTGCGGTGCACATGCTGATGGTGCTGGTCTGCCTGATGGTAGGTCGCTCATGGCAGGCTCGGCTGTACAACCCGGGTGGGTTCCGCGAGGAGTTCCATCGGCTGCGCCTTTCGCCTGCCGTGGCAGGCCTGTTGTTGCTGGCCTCACTGTTCAGCCCGCAGCTTGGGCAACTGGCATTGCTTGCACCCATAGCCAGCTTGCCCCTGCTTCTGGCCGGTCTGGCGCTGTTGCACGGTATCGTCGGGATCAAGCGTCTCGGGGCGGTATGGTTGGTGATACTCTATGTGGTGTTGGTGATAGCCGCTCAGTTCGTGTATCCCCTGATTATGTTCATGGCATTTATAGATAGCCTGTTCGACTTTCGTACCCGTCTTGCGCCGGCCCAGGGCCCCCGTGACGATAACGATCCGAACGGCCAAGACTGAATAAGAGGTTATTGCAATGGAAGTTATCCTGCTCGAAAAGATCGCGAATCTGGGTAGCCTTGGTGACAAGGTGGCCGTCAGTGCCGGTTATGCCCGTAATTTCTTGCTGCCGTTTGGCAAGGCCACTCCGGCTACTGCAGCCAACCTGGAGGCCTTCGAAGCCCGCCGCGCCGAGCTCGAGCGTATTGCGGACGAGAAGAAAGCCGAAGCCGAAGCGCGCGCCGCCAAGCTAGTTGAACTGACTGTGACCATCGCAGCCAACGCCGGTGAAGAAGGCAAGCTGTTCGGTTCCATCGGTACTCGCGATATCTCTGACGCCGTCACTGCTGCTGGTGTAGCGCTCGAGAAAAGCGAAGTTCGTCTGCCGGAAGGTCCGCTGCGCAACGTCGGTGAATACGACATTGCCCTGCATCTGCATTCGGATGTTGAAGCCAGCGTCAAACTGGTTGTAGTCAACGGTTGATCCCGTCGGCCCGTTGCTGACCCTGCGCTCCGAGCCGGAGCGCAGTGGGTGAGTTCCGCGGCCATTGGGTTTAGACTGTTCAGCACGGCGCCTGTCCCGGACAGTCGCCGTGTTGCCGTTTCTGTTCCCTGGAAATATCCGTTTCGGGGTGTCCTGATCGAGTAGTGAGCCAGCACCGAGCCTGTATCGATGAATGAACCCATGTACTCCGACAATACGGAACTTGATCTGCAGGCCTCCGCGCTGAAGATTCCCCCGCACTCGATCGAGGCCGAGCAGGCCGTGCTGGGTGGTGTCATGCTGGAAAACACGACCTGGGAGCGGGTTGTGGAGTTGCTCAGCGAGGCGGATTTCTATCGCCACGACCATCGGCTGATCTTTCGCGCGCTGGCCAGTCTGGCGTCACGCAACCAGCCCTTTGACGTGGTAACCCTGGCCGAGGAGCTCGATCGCGAGGGGCTGATCGATCAGGTCGGTGGCCTGGCGTATCTGGGGCAGCTGGCCAAGAACACGCCATCGGTCGCCAATATAAGCGCTTACACCCATATCATCCGTGAGCGCTCGACCCTGCGCAAACTGATCAGTACCAGTTCGGATATTGCCGACAGCGCGTTCAATCCCAAGGGCAAGCAGGCCAACGCCATCCTGGATGAGGCTGAACGACAGATATTTGCCATTGCCGAGAGTCGACCCAAGACGGGTGGCCCCGAGTCGGTCAACAACCTGCTGACCAAGGCAATCGACCGCATCGATACCCTGTTCAACAGTGACGGCGCGATTACCGGCCTGTCCACGGGTTTTGCCGATCTCGACGACATGACATCGGGATTGCAGCCAGCCGATCTGGTGATCATTGCCGGACGTCCATCCATGGGCAAGACCACGTTCGCGATGAACCTGGTCGAGAACGTGGTATTGCGCTACGACAAGGCGGTACTGGTGTTTTCCCTCGAGATGCCAGGCGATTCGCTGGTCATGCGTATGCTGTCTTCGCTGGGCCGGATCGACCAGAGCAAGGTGCGGGCCGGTCGGCTGGATGACGACGACTGGCCGCGACTGACCTCAGCGGTGAATCTGCTGAATGACCGCAAACTGTTCATTGACGATACCGCAGGACTGTCGCCGATGGAGATGCGGGCCCGGGCGCGAAGGGTAGTGCGTGAGCATGGCGAGATCGGTCTGATCATGATCGATTACCTGCAGTTGATGCAGATCGGCGGCTCCTCGGAAAACCGGACCAACGAGATTTCCGAAATCTCGCGCTCGCTCAAGGCGCTGGCCAAGGAGTTCAATGCGCCGGTGGTGGCGCTCTCCCAGCTCAACCGCTCCCTTGAACAGCGACCCAACAAGCGCCCGATCAACTCGGACCTGCGTGAGTCGGGTGCGATCGAGCAGGACGCTGACGTCATCATGTTCGTCTACCGGGATGAGGTTTATCATCCGGATACTCAGGATCAGGGTATCGCCGAGATCATCATCGGCAAGCAGCGGAACGGTCCCATCGGCAGCATCCGATTGGCCTTTCTGGGCAAATTCACCCGTTTCGAAAACCTCGCGCCTGGCTCCTATGCCGGCTACGGGGATATGGAGTAACCATGTCCATCAGCATGCCGGCCGCCAGGCCGCTGTTCGATTACCCCAAGTACTGGGCCGAGTGTTTCGGCGCCGCGCCTTTCCTGCCCATGAGTCGGGACGAGATGGACCTGCTGGGCTGGGACAGCTGCGATATCATCATCGTGACGGGCGATGCCTACGTCGACCACCCGTCCTTTGGCATGGCCATTATCGGCCGCTTGCTGGAGGCTCAGGGGTTCCGCGTGGGGATCATCAGTCAGCCGGACTGGCAGAGCAAGGATGCCTTCAAGCAGCTGGGCAAGCCGAATCTGTTCTTCGGCGTGGCTGCGGGCAACATGGACTCGATGATCAACCGCTACACCGCTGATCGCAAGATCCGCTCGGACGATGCCTATACGCCTGGTGGCAAGGCCGGCAGTCGGCCGGATCGGGCCAGCCTGGTATACAGCCAGCGCTGCCGCGAAGCGTACAAGGATGTACCTGTGGTCCTGGGCGGCATCGAGGCCTCGCTGCGGCGCATCGCCCACTACGATTACTGGCAGGACAAGGTTCGTCACTCGCTGTTGCTTGATGCCAAGGCAGACATCTTGCTCTACGGTAACGCCGAGCGGGCCGTTGTCGAAATAGCCCAGCGTCTGAGCCGGGGCGAAGATATCCAGACCATCACCGATATCCGTGGCACCGCGTTCATGCGCAGGGACACCCCCGAAGGCTGGTTCGAGCTGGATTCCACCCGCATCGACCGCCCGGGCAAGGTCGACAAGATCATCAATCCCTACGTCAACACCCAGGACACCAGTGCCTGTGCGGTCGAGCAGGCCAAGGGGCCGGGTGAGGAAAGCGCCGAGCAGGCCACCGAGGATGGGGTGCAGGTCGTGCAACTGCTGCCGCATCCGCGTCTGGAGCGCGACAGAACGGTCATTCGATTGCCGTCCTTCGAGAAGGTCAGAAGCGATCCGGTCCTGTATGCCCACGCCAACCGTGTCCTGCACCTGGAAACCAATCCGGGCAACGCCCGCGCCCTGGTTCAGCGCCATGGCGAAAAGGACGTCTGGTTCAACCCGCCGCCCATTCCGTTGACCACCGAGGAAATGGATTACGTATTCGGCCTGCCCTATGCCCGGGTGCCCCATCCTGCCTATGGCGATGCCAAGATTCCGGCCTACGAGATGATCCGCTTCTCGGTCAACATCATGCGCGGATGCTTCGGCGGCTGTACTTTCTGTTCGATCACCGAGCATGAGGGGCGCATTATCCAGAACCGCTCGCACGACTCGATCATCCGTGAGATCGAGGAGATTCGTGACAAGGTGCCAGGCTTCACCGGGGTGATTTCAGACCTCGGCGGGCCGACTGCCAACATGTACCGGATTGCCTGCAAGAGCCCCGAGATCGAGGCCGCCTGCCGTAAGCCGTCCTGTGTCTATCCGGGTATCTGCGAGAATCTGAATACCGATCACTCGTCTCTGATCGGTCTGTATCGCAAGGCCCGGGAATTGCCGGGAGTGAAGAAGGTCCTGATTGCCTCAGGCCTGCGTTATGACCTGGCTGTGGAGTCGCCCGAGTACGTCAAGGAGCTGGTCACGCACCACGTGGGCGGCTATCTGAAGATCGCACCGGAGCACACCGAACAGGGCCCGCTGAGTCGCATGATGAAGCCGGGTATCGGTACCTACGACACCTTCAAACGGCTATTCGAGAAATACACCAAGGAAGCCGGGAAGAAGCAGTACCTCATTCCGTATTTCATTGCCGCGCATCCCGGGACCTCGGACGAGGACATGATGAATCTGGCGCTCTGGCTCAAGACCAACGATTTTCGGGCCGACCAGGTGCAGGCGTTCTATCCGTCCCCGATGGCAACCGCGACCGCCATGTATCACTCGGGCAAGAATCCGCTGCGCAAGGTGACCTACAAGAGCGATGCGGTTGCGAGCGTCAAGGGTGAGCGCCAGCGCCGCCTGCACAAGGCCTTCCTGCGTTATCACGATCCGAAGAACTGGCCGCTGTTGCGTGAAGCTCTGAAGGAAATGGGGCGCGCCGATCTGATCGGCAATGGCAAGCAGCATCTGATTCCGACCTTCCAGCCGGCAGTGGAGGGCTATACCAGCGCCCGCCGGAAGAACTCCACTCCGGGCGGCGCGAAGGCAAGGCCGGGTGTGTTGCTGACCCAGCACAGCGGTTTGCCCCCGCGCGACAGTGGCGCACGCAAGAAGCCGGCAGGGAAGAAGCCGGGCAGAACAGGCTCGAAGGCTGCGGCCCGCAGGCCCTAGCCTGGCCCTGAGGGCTTGCCCAGCTGTTTGCGGCCCACCCAGTATTCGATCTGTTCGCGTAGCTGGCTCAACTCGATCGGCTTGGCCAGATGGGCATTCATGCCGGCCAGGCGGGACCGCTCGCGATGCTCCGGCAGGATGTGGGCTGTCAGGGCGATGATCGGCACGGGCTGGCGGCCTCGGCTCTTCTCCCACGCGCGTATCTGCTGCGCTGCGGTAAAGCCGTCCAGTTCGGGCATTTCGCAGTCCATCAGCACCAGGTCGTAATGCCCCGACCTGACCGCTTCCACTGCCAGTTGTCCGTTCTGGACGGCTGTGGCCTGCAGCCCCAGCTTGGCCAGCATGCCGCGAATGACCTTGGTGGATATGGCGTTATCCTCGGCAACCAGTACCTTGAAGCCGTCCGACGGCGCCTCTGTGTCCTGCTCCGGATCCTCTGCGGTTACCTGTTCAAGGGCAACAACATGCTGTTGCCACTCCTCTTCGAGCGTGGTGCGCAGGGTATAGCCGGCCACTGGCTTGCCAAGAATACGCCTGACACCGGCAGCCCGTGACACGACCCGGCTGGGTGCCTGACTGACGCCGGTGAGCATGATGATCAGCATGCTGTTACGCACAGCCGGATCGTCCTTGATACGGCTGGCTAGCTCCAGACCGCTCATGCCGGGCATGGCCTGATCCACCAGGAGAATTTCGAAAGGGTCACCCAGATGGGCCTGGGTACGCAGAAGGGCGAGTGCTTCCTTGCCGCTGGCAACCGCCTCCGTGCGCATTCCCCAGCCATTGCACTGGTTTTGCAGTACTTTGCGGCAGGTGGCGTTATCGTCGACGATCAGGGTGCGGCGCTCTGCCAGGCCGCGCCCCTCCTGGGTCTGCTCGGCGGTAGACGCCCCGACTTCGATGTTCAGCGAGAACCAGACCGAATTGCCGTGTTCGGAAGCGTACTTCACGCCAATCCGGCCGCCCATCATGCGCACCAGTTGACTGGCAATGAGCAAACCCATATGCCCGGTGTGGTCAGCCTGCTCTAGCAGTCTCGATGTGTCCATGGCGGTCTTGAGCAAGGAATCGCGCGCCTGATCGGTCATCGCGGCCCCGGTGTCCTGTACGGCAAAGCGCAGCAGCGGTCCCTGGCTGTCCTCTTCCAGACGCACGACCAGCAATATCTCGCCTTCGGAAGTCAGGCGCAGGGCGTTGTTGAGCAGGTTGGTCAGCACCTGACGCAAGCGCGTGGGATCACTTTCAATGGTGCGAGGTACCTCGGGATGGACATAGCTGATCAGTTCGAGGTTCTGGTTCCCAGCTCGGCCGCGAATGGTTTCCATGCAGTCATTGATCAGTCCGTGCAGGTCGAACTGGACGGACTCAAGGATCATCTCGCCGGATTCCAGGCGTGACATATCGAGAATTTCATTGATCAGATTGAGCAGATCGCTACCCGAGCCATGAATGGTCTGAACGTAATCGCGCTGTTTGGCCGACAGGGCCGTATCCAGCAGAAGTTCGGACATGCCCATGACGCCATTCATCGGGGTGCGTATCTCGTGACTGATCCGGGCCAGAAATTCCGCTTTGGTCTTGCGCTCGGCCTGGTTGGCTGCGGCTGCCTGGCGCAGCCCGGCACGATGGGCAAGACCGCGTTGCAGGCGCCGGTGCAGGCCCCAGGCGAAGCAGATCAGGGTGAGCCAGAGCAGAAAGATCGCTGCGCTGTCACCAAAGGCGAAGACGACGGTAGGGTATTCCACCCCATGGGCCCCGAGCATGAAGCAGATCGATACGAGAAAGGACTTCTCGATCGGCTGATGGCGCAGCCATAGAAACAGGATCAGCAGCGCTGTAATCAGGGGCAAGCCGAGCTGGAGCAGCAATGTGCCGAGGCTGAGCAGGCCGATGTCCAGGCCCGCCACCAGGATAACCAGTCCCATGACTGCACTCGCCAGAACCAGGCTCTGGGGCAGCCGACCGCGGGCATGCAGGCTTTCGCGGGGCAGCAGACACAGAAGCACGAGGACCATGGCAGGGTAGCTGGCCAGGTGCAGAAGCCGTGCCGAGTGCCCGTGCAGCCATGGCAACCCCTCCACAATCCAGCTTATGCCGCTGAGCGCACTTGCGCACAGGGTCAAGGCGGCCACAGTCAGCAGCAGATGGAAGGGATCACGACTGGCAACCCCCTGGAGCAGACCATGCAAGGCAAGGGCAAGCAGCAGGCCAACCAGTATGCCCTGCAGGGCTTGCTGGGCGCTCTGCCGGGCTGCTGCCTCCTGTACGCTGGCGATCTCCATCAGGGTGGCCAGTGAAAATCCGCTGGTCAGGCGTAGATACGCCAGGTAGTCGCCTTCGGCAGCGGTATCCAGAAGGAAGGCGTAGCCAGGGTAGGGCAGGGTCCCGGGGGTGCCACGCATGCCATCACCGGTATGGTGCTCGGCAATCAGACTGTCTTCGTGCAGTAGGTAGAGTTCGGCCCGCTCGATCAACGGATTTTCGAGCAGCAATTGCCTGGCAAAGCCGCCTTGCAAGGGGATCTGGACCCAGAGAGCGCCTTCATCGGGTATCCGCAAGGGGCCTGGAGCGTTGGGGGCGAAGCGGTGCAGGTAGCGACTGGACGCAATGTCCGCGAATTCAAGCTCGGCGCTGGTGTCGACAAAGGTGCTGTAACCGGGATCCTCGACCTCGGTCGCCGCGACCCAGCTGGCCAGAGCCAGAACCAGACCTGCGAGAATGGCGATAAACCAGCTCGTCTGCTTCAAAGTGATTGCGTCCTGTCCATGGGCGATCGACCGGCAGGTGATAACTGCGGTAGGCCAGTATAGCTCAAGCCGAGCCGGGCCGGAATGCGCGTCAGCCCAACCACTGACGCGCTCTACAGCCGGGCCGCCGGCAGCAGCAATGGGCCAACACGCGTCGGCAGCTAGCTGTCCTGCTGTTCCCGCGCAATAGCCCGATAACCGATGTCGGTCCGGTAGAAACTGTCCTTCCAGCTGACCTGGGAGGCGAGACGGTAGGCATTGCTCTGGGCCTGCTGCACGTTGTCGCCCAGGGCGGTCGCACACAGCACGCGCCCCCCGCTGGTGACGATCTCGCCGTTGGACAGCGCGGTCCCGGCGTGGAATATCTTGGCCTCCGTGGAGTCGGCAAGCCCCAGCCCCCCGATCACCGCGCCTTTTGCGTAGTTGCCCGGATAGCCGCCGGCGGCCAGGACAACGCCCAGACTGGGTCGTGGATCCCAGACCGCTTCGACGCGGTCCAGTGCGCCATCGAGCGCCGCCTCGACAAGCGCAACCAGACTGGTTTGCAGGCGCAGCATGATGGGCTGGGTCTCGGGATCGCCAAAGCGGCAGTTGAACTCGATGACCCGTGGTGCGCCGGTGGGGTCGATCATCAATCCAGCGTAGAGAAACCCGGTATACAGGTTGCCTTCGGCGGCCATGCCACGAACGGTGGGCCAGATAACCTCGTCCATGACCCGCTGATGTGCCTCGGAAGTCACCACCGGTGCCGGTGAATAGGCGCCCATGCCGCCGGTGTTGGGGCCGGTATCGCCGTCACCTACGCGTTTGTGATCCTGGCTGGTGGCCATGGGGAGTACGTGCTCACCATCGACCATGACGATAAAGCTGGCTTCCTCTCCTTCGAGAAAGTCCTCAATGACCACCCGCGAGCCGGCATCGCCAAAGGCATTGCCCGACAGCATGTCGCGCACGGCGTCTTCGGCTTCGTCCAGGGTCATCGCCACGATGACGCCTTTGCCGGCAGCCAGGCCATCGGCCTTGATCACGATCGGTGCTCCCTTGCGGCGCAGATAGTCCAGCGCGGCTTCCACCTCGGTAAAATTTTCGTAGTCCGCGGTGGGGATCCGGTGACGTGCCAGAAAGTCCTTGGTGAACGCCTTCGAGCCTTCCAGTTGAGCGGCGCCAGCGGTCGGGCCGAAACACCGCAGGCCACGCTGACGGAACAGATCGACCACGCCGGCAACCAGCGGGGCCTCGGGACCGACGATGGTCAGCGCGACATTGTCTGCGGCAAAGTCGGCCAACCGATCCAGCTCGTTAACCTCTATCGCGACGTTCTCGCATTTGGCCTCGGTGGCAGTACCGGCGTTGCCGGGGGCAACATAGACGGTTTCTACGCGGGGGTCCTGAGCCACTTTCCAGGCCAGCGCGTGCTCGCGGCCACCACTACCGATAATTAAAATGTTCATTTTGTCTGCCTGTGATTCTTCGGCGCGCCGCCGTTGCAAGGTTGCGGATTAATTGATCAAGGTTGATGGCTTGTAGTCGGAAGCTTGAAGCTTGAAGCTTGAAGCTTGAAGCAGGCAGTGCAGCCTGCAAGATTATCGTGGTGCCTGATGAGATCGCTTGACCGCCAAGCGCAACTCCACGACTTTCCAGCTTCCAGCTTCCAGCTTCCAACTATTAGTGTCTGAAATGCCGCATGCCGGTAAATACCATGGCCATGCCGGCTTCGTCCGCGGCAGCGATGACTTCCGCATCGCGCATTGAGCCGCCTGGCTGAATCACCGCGCTGATCCCGTTCGCTGCGGCGTTGTCGATGCCGTCACGGAAGGGGAAGAAAGCATCGGAGGCCATGACCGCGCCGCGTACCTGCAGGCCGGCGTGCTCGGCCTTGATGGCAGCGATACGGGCCGAGTTGACCCGGCTCATCTGTCCGGCGCCGATCCCCACGGTCTGGCGTTGGCTGGCATAGACGATGGCGTTGGACTTGACGAACTTGGCGACTTTCCAGGCGAATACCAGATCATTGATCTCCTGCTCGGTCGGGGCGCGCTGGGTCACGACCTTCAGATCGGCCGCGGTGATCATGCCCACATCGCGACTCTGCACCAGCAGGCCACCGTTGACGCGCTTGAAGTCCCAGTCTGCCAGGGGTTCGGCGCTCCACTCACCGCATTCAAGCAGGCGGACATTGGCCTTGGCACTGACGACCTCGCGAGCGCCGGCGCTGATACGCGGGGCAAGGATGACTTCGACGAACTGACGGTCGACGATGGCCTGTGCGGTCTGTGCATCGAGCTCGCGGTTAAACGCGATGATGCCACCGAAGGCCGACTCGGAGTCGGTGGCGTAAGCCAGTTCATAGGCCTGGCGGATGCCGCCTTCATTCTCCGGTACCACTGCCACGCCGCAGGGATTGGCGTGCTTGACGATGACGCAGGCCGGCTTGCTGAAACTCTTGACGCACTCCAGCGCAGCGTCAGTGTCGGCCACGTTGTTGTAGGAAAGCTCTTTGCCCTGCAGCTGCACTGCCGTGGCAATACAGGCGTCCGCCGGGTTGGCTTCGCGATAGAACGCGGCGGCCTGGTGGGGGTTTTCGCCGTAGCGCATGTCCTGGGTCTTGATGAACTGGCTGTTGAACGTACGCGGGAAGGCAGCCCGGTCCTCGGTTGTCAGATGGTCGGCCTGCTGGTCGATGGTGCCCAGGTAGTTGGCGATCATGCCGTCATAGGCGGCCGTATGCTCGAAGGCCTTCAGAGCCAGGTCAAAGCGTTGTGCATAGGTCAGGCCGCCAGCGTTCAAGGCCTCGATGACGCCGGTATAGTCCGTGGCGTTGACCACGATCGCGACGTCCTTGTGGTTCTTGGCAGCGGAACGCACCATCGTCGGCCCGCCAATATCGATGTTCTCGATGGCATCGGGCAGGGTGCAGCCGGGTTTCGCGACCGTGGCGGCGAAGGGGTACAGGTTGACCACCACCATGTCGATCGGCTGGATACCGTGCTGCTGCATGATCTCGCCGTCGATGTCGCGGCGGCCGAGAATGCCGCCGTGGATCTTCGGATGCAGGGTCTTCACCCGCCCGTCCATCATCTCGGGGAAGCCGGTATAGTCGGCCACTTCCACTGCGGGAAGGCCCTGCTCGCGCAGAAGCTTGAAGGTGCCGCCGGTGGACAGGATCTCGACGCCATTGGCGCACAGCTCGCGGGCAAAGTCGACGATTCCGGTCTTGTCAGAAACGCTGATCAGCGCGCGGCGAACCGGCAGGCGGGTGGTTTGGTCGGTCATGGATTTTCCAGTCTTGGTCGATTGAATAACATCGTGGGACGGCAGGCCGATCAGGCCGCTCCGCCCCCGTTACAGCGATCGGGAATCAGAGCAGCCCGTACTGCTTGAGCTTCTTGCGCAGCGTGCCGCGATTGAGGCCGAGTATTTCCGAGGCACGCGTCTGGTTGCCCTTGACGTGCTCCATCACGCTTTCCAGCAAGGGTGCCTCGACCTCGCACAGGACCATGTTGTAGACGTCAGTCACATCCTGCCCGTCGAGGTGCTCGAAATAATTCTTCAGTGCCTGCTCAACACTGTTGCGCAGGGTGCGGCTGCTCTGGCTGAGCTTGTCCGGCTCGATAAAGGCGGTCTCTTCGGGGGCGTCGCTCACGGTGTCAGGTCCAGTCATCACTGATGCATTCAATAGGCTCATGCCGCAAGGTCTCCTTCCAGCAAGCGGGTGAAAAAATTCTCTATGTTCTGGCGCTGTTGGCTCGGACACTCGACGCGATTGAAGCTGCGCCGGAAATCCTCCGCACCGGGCAGTGTCTGCAGGTACCAGCCCACGTGTTTGCGTGCTATGCGCACACCCTGATGGTCGCCATAGAAACAATGCAGCGCATCCAGGTGCTCCAGCAGAGTGCTGCGTTGCCAGTGCAGCGTCGGGGGCTCCAGCAGCTCGCCGTGGGCGAGAAAGTGGTTGATCTCGTTGAAGATCCAGGGCCGCCCCTGTGCTGCGCGGCCAATCATCACGGCATCTGCGCCGGTGTGCTCGAGCACGGCGCGGGCCTTGTGCGGCGAATTGATGTCGCCATTGGCAAAGACCGGAATGCCCACCTGTTGCTTGATCTCGGCAATGGTGTCGTACTCTGCGTGCCCGGTGTACAGCTGGTTGCGCGTGCGGCCATGCACGGCCAGAGCCTGAATGCCGGATTCCTCGGCGATGCGGGCTATGGTCAGCCCGTTACGCTGTTCGTCGCACCAGCCGGTGCGGATCTTCAGAGTCACGGGAAGGTTTACCGCCTCGACCACGGCGGCAAGGATGTCTGCAACCAGGCGCTCGTCACGCATCAGGGCCGATCCGGCGGCCTTGTTGCATACCTTCTTGGCCGGGCATCCCATGTTGATATCGATGATCTGCGCCCCAAGCTGTTCATTCATCCGCGCTGCCTGCGCCATCATCTGCGGGTCGCCGCCGGCAATCTGCACGGACCGGGGCTCCTGCTCACCGGTATGATCGAGTCGGTTGCGCGACTTGCGGCTGTTCCAGAGGCGTACGTCGCTGGTGACCATTTCGGATACCACCAGACCGGCACCCAGCTTCCGACACAACTGCCGGAACGGAAGGTCGGTCACGCCGGCCATCGGGGCAAGTATGACCTTGTTGGCGAGTGGGTAGGGTCCGATTCGAATCACAACATGGTCCATCCCTGTACTGTCGGCTCATTGATGGGGGTGCCCGCCGGGTCGGCCATGGAGGCAACCCGCGACGCCGGTATTATATTTGCGCGAAAAGGGCGCTAATCATACCCGCTCCGGGTGACCATATAAAGACTGGATTGGACGAATTGTGTACAGATCCGCCGACTGGCTCAGGGACTGAGGAAGTCCAGTTGATAGCCGGCGGCGTCAGGTCCGGGATCGAGCATTTCCAGGGCAATGTGCACCGGCGTCTGGGGCGGCATGAGGGTCGCCCCTGCCAGCTCGCCACCCAGATACTCGTCGGGTCGGAAGCGTTTGCTCAGGACCTCGCGACCGCGGGTGTCATTGAAGGTCATGCGCAGTACCGGAAAGGGCTGGGCAAACTCGGCCCGGTTGTACAGGATCACATCGATTGCCAGGGCCTTGGGGTATTCAGGGTGGGGCCGCACCATCAGATTGCTGCTGCGCACCAGGGAGATGTCTACCCGTGCCGGTAACTCGCAGCCGGCCAGCAGACAGAACTGCTCTAGATAAGGTCTGGACTGCTCATCGTGGGCCAGGTTAGTGAAATTGTAATACAGGGCCTGGGCCGGCAGGCCGAGCAGGGCCAGAACGCTGAGTGCCAGCCATAGCGGACGATAGCGACTGCGTCTGGTCGCGGGTTGCTCGTAGAGCAGCAGGGGCTCTTCCTGCAGCTCCGGCAGGTCGATCAGACTGCCAATCTCCGGTTCCTGGCGCTCGATGTCCGACCCCTCTGGCGCCTGATCCGATTCGGCAGGGGTGCGCATGGCCGGTCTGGTCAACTGGGCCGGACGGTCGCGCAGATAGATACCCTTGTCCTGTACAGCAGGATCAGGGTCACTGCGTGAGAGTGTTTCGTCTGCGGGGCGGGTCGATGCCGTAGCGGACTCGAAGTCCCGGGCTCTGGGCGTGGCCCGGAAATCATCGTGCAGCTCGTGATCGTCGTCTTCTGGCTCGCCTGCTGTCAGTGGCTCGGCATCCTGATCAGGAGGGATTTCCTGCTCCTCGAGCCTGTCCCAGGGATCGGCTTCCTGTTCCTCTATCGGGGCTTGCACCTCGCTGGCCGGCGGCTGCGCGGGCGCCCTGACGGCAGGTTGCGGCTGCGGATCTGGCTCGAGCTCGAACCTTGCCTGGTCAGGTGGCGATGAATAAACCTGCTCATCCGTGCGCGCGGCAGGGTTGATCTCTTCGAGCAGTGATTCATCCAGTCCGAGTGCTTCAAGGTCGAGTTCGTCCAGATCCAGATCGTCGTGGATCATCAGCGGGCCGGTGGGTTTGCCCTGCGGGCGTGGCGCGGCGGGAGCTGACTGTGTTGCGGGCTCGCCAGTGGGCTGGGGCTCGCCGGCTATTGCCAGCTGCGCATTGAATACCTTGAGACAGGCACCACAGCGGACATTTCCCGCCGCCGCCTGGAGGTGCTCCTGGGACAGCCGGAAACGCGTCTGACAGTAAGGGCATTGCGCTACCAGCAGTTCGCTCATGGGTGACCGGTGATCCTTTGCCGTCGTGTAAATCAGAATGCCATTGTGCCGTGAACCGCCTCAGGCCGCCAAGCGGCGTTTCCCGCTGACGCGAATCCAGCCTTCGCGCTCTGCCACCGGGTCGAGCTCGAAGTCGGCACGATAGGCCGCGAGTATATCCTCGGCTTGTTCGGCCAGGATGCCCGACAGGGCGAGCAGTCCGCCCGGCTTTACCAGGGTCGCCAGCTGGGGAGCCAGCTGGACCAGGGGGCCTGCCAGGATATTGGCCACCAGTACGTCGGCGGGATCCTGGGGCATCTGCTCGGGCAGATAGAGAGCCAAGCGCTCGTCCGCCAGCTGGTTGCGCTGGGCGTTGTCGCGTGACGCCTCCAGCGCCTGAGTATCGATATCCGTTCCTGTGGCCTGCCCGGCACCCAGCAACAGCGCCGCAATGGCGAGGATGCCCGAGCCGCAGCCAAAGTCGATGAGGGTTCTGCCATGCAGGTCCTGCGCATCCAGCCACTCAAGACACAGAGCGGTGGTGGGGTGGGTGCCCGTGCCGAAGGCCAGACCCGGATCGAGCAGCAGGTTCACCGCATCGGGCTCTGGCGCGGCATGCCAGCTGGGAACAATCCATAGCCGCCGGCCGAAGCGCATCGGCTGGAAGTGCTCCATCCAGCTGCGCTCCCAGTCCTGGTCGGCAATGTGCTCGACCTCATGGGCAGGCAGTTCTCCGCCGCACAGGTTGCGCAGTGAATCGAGCAGGTCTTGCGGGTCGGTATCCGCCTCGAACAGGGCGAGCAGATGGGTGTGTGACCACAACGGCGTGGTGCCCAGATCGGGTTCGAAGATCGGCTGGTCTTCGGCATCCATGAAGGTCACCGAGACGGCGCCAAGAGCAAGCAATTGATCTTCCAGCGTTTCGGCCTGCTCGGGAGTGATGGCAAGACGCAGTTGTAGCCAGGGCATGGATTATCCTTTGGAACAGGGGAGAACGGGTTCAAGCAACCAAAACGACTCGGGAGCGGACAGGCCGCTCCCGAGGCTGGGATCATACTCTCGCAGCTTGCAGCTTGCAGCTTGCAGCTGCCAAGGCTTACTTGATACCCAGCTTGTGCTCGAGGTAATGGATGTTCACACCCCCCTTGCAGAACCCCTCGTCGCGCACCAGATCGCGGTGCAGGGGCGTATTGGTCTTGATGCCGTCGACCACCAGCTCGTCGAGAGCGTTGCGCATGCGTGCCAGCGCCTCGTCCCGGGTCGCGCCGTAGGTGATCAGCTTGCCGACCAGCGAATCGTAGTTCGGCGGCACCTTGTAGCCACTGTACAAATGCGAGTCAACGCGTACGCCGTTCCCGCCCGGGGCATGGAAAAAGGTGACGGTGCCGGGACTGGGCATGAAGGTTTTCGGGTCCTCGGCATTGATCCGGCATTCGATGGAATGGCCGCGGATCACGACGTCGTCCTGGGTGATGCTCAGGGGCTGCCCGGATGCGACCAGAATCTGTTCCTTGACGATATCGACACCGGTCACCATTTCAGAAACGGGGTGCTCTACCTGAACCCGGGTGTTCATCTCGATGAAGAAGAACTCGCCGTTTTCATACAGGAACTCGAATGTGCCGGCGCCGCGGTAGCCAAGATCGATACAGGCCTTGACGCAGCGCGCCTGGACCATGGCTCTGGCTTCCTCGTCGATTCCGGGGGCAGGTGCCTCTTCGATGATCTTCTGGTGCCGGCGCTGCAGGGAGCAGTCGCGATCGCCCAGGTGCACCGCGTGTCCCTGGCCGTCGGAAAGTACCTGAACCTCGACGTGGCGCGGGTTGGTCAGAAACTTTTCCAGATAGACCACGGGGTTGCCAAAGGCAGCGCCTGCTTCGGTGCGGGTCAGTGCGATCGACTTGATCAGTTCGGACTCCTCGTGCACCACGCGCATGCCGCGCCCGCCACCGCCGCCGGAGGCCTTGATGATCACCGGGTAGCCCACGCGGCGGCCGATGGCCAGACACTCGGCCTCGTCATCCGGCAGGGGGCCGTCGGAGCCGGGTACGGTAGGTACGCCCGCGTCGATCATGGCGGCAATCGCTGACACCTTGTCGCCCATCAGACGAATCACATCGGCACTGGGGCCAATGAAGGTGAAGCCGGACCGCTCGATCTGTTCGGCAAAGTCGGCGTTTTCGGCCAGGAAGCCATAGCCGGGGTGGATGCCGTCGGCGCCGGTGACTTCAGCCGCACTGATGATGGCGGGAATGTTCAGGTAGGACTCGGTGGCGTTCGCCGGGCCGATACAGACGGTCTCGTCGGCGAGTGCCAGGTGCATGAGCTCGCGGTCGGCCGTGGAGTGCACGGCGACGGTCTTCAACCCCAGTTCCTTGCAGGCGCGGATGACGCGCAGGGCAATTTCACCGCGGTTGGCTATCAGTACTTTTTGCATCGGAGGCTCCGGGTCGGGCTCAGGCGATGCTGAACAGGGGTTGATCGAATTCCACCGGCTGACCATTGTCCGCCAGGATGGCCTGAACCACGCCGCTCTTGTCAGCTTCGATATGGTTCATCATTTTCATCGCTTCGACGATGCATAGCACGTCACCGGCTTTCACGCTCTGACCCACTTCAACAAAGGAGCCGGCCGCCGGGGAAGGCGAGCGGTAGAAAGTACCGACCATGGGCGAACGAACCAGGTGTCCGGCAGGTTCTGCAGCGGGTGCTTCAACCAGTGACGCGGGAGCGGTCGGGGCAGCTGCGGGAGCCGGGGCAGGGGCTGGCGCCTGTTGCGGATAGTATTGCGGCTGGGCGACCTGCTTGCTGTGGCGGCTGATCCGTACCGACTCTTCGCCTTCATGTATTTCCAGCTCATCGATACCGGATTCTTCCAGCAGCTCGATCAGTTTCTTTACTTTGCGGATATCCATTGGTGCTTGCACTCCAGAGCAGTTTTAGTCTTGTTCGGTTTGTTCTATCTGATGTAACGCCGCATCCAGCGCCAGCTCGTAGCCCCTGGGGCCCAGCCCGCAGATCACGCCCACTGCCACATCGGAAAAGTAGGAGTGGTGACGGAACGGCTCGCGCTTGTGCACGTTCGATAGATGCACTTCGATAAATGGGATGCTCACAGCCAGCAATGCGTCACGTATTGCGACACTGGTATGGGTGAAAGCGGCCGGATTGATCACGATGAAGTCTATCGCCTCATCACGTGCGGCATGGATGCGCTCGATCAATTCGTGCTCGGCATTGCTTTGCAGGCTCAACAGATGGTGACCCCGGGCAGTCGCCTGCTCGCGCAGATTCTGGATGATCTGTTCCAGGGTGGCAGCCCCGTACACACCGGGTTCCCGGGTGCCGAGAAGATTCAGGTTGGGACCGTTGAGTACCAGAATGCTCGCCATTATTGTTGATCCACAGGCCGTGAGAAAAAGCTGACCGTCAGGTCATGGGTGGAAGTCTGCCGGAAACCGTACGGCCTGTCCAGAATCGGTCGAATGCCATCAGATGCCCGCATGTTTGCCGCAGATGAGTATAGATTACTTGCCGGTAATTGCCGCTGTGCGCGCCAGAAAGCCATCCCGGTCGATCTCGCCCTGTATGCGCAGCTCGAGCAGCTCGTCCCCGGCGCTATCGTAGAACACAAAGGCCGGGGGGCCGAAGAGCCCCTTGGCCTCCAGCCACTGGCGCTGATCCGGGGTGTTGTCGGTGAGGTCCAGCTTCACCCGCGTGAACCCTTCGAGCTGCTGGCGCACGGTGTCGTCGGCCAGCACCTGCCGCTCGATGATCTTGCAGCTGATACACCAGTCGGCGTAGAGCTCGACCACCGCGGGTCGCCCGGCCTGGGCTGCACGTGAAAGCTGTGCGGCGAGCTCGGCTTGTGTCTCGACCGGAGTAAAGAAACCTGTCAGGTTGCCACTCCCGGACTGGCCAGTGCCAGTGAAAGGGTCGAGTGGGCGCACGGGGTCGGAGCCGCCGGCCAGGGCGCCAGCCAGGGCGATGGCAGCATAGATGGCGGCGAGCAGAGCCGCCGTGCGTGCCAGTCGGCTGGCGGCGCTCTGGCCGGCACGCTCGAACAGACCCAGCTGGACGGCAATACCCGCAGCCAGCACGGCCCACAGAGCCAGGCTTGCCGGTCCGGGAATCAGACGCTCGAGCAGCCAGATGGCTACGCCCAGCAGGCCGAAGCCGAAGAGTTGCTTGACCGAGGCCAGCCAGGGGCCCGAACGGGGCAACAAGGCATTGCCGAAGACCGCCACCAGCAGCAGGGGTACGCCCATTCCCAGGGCCAGCGCGAAGAGTCGCAAGGCGCCGCCCGCTGCGTCCCCTGTGGTGCTGATATAGACCAGCGCGCCGGCCAGGGGAGCGGATATGCAAGGCGACACTACCAGCGTCGAGAGCGCGCCCATGACCGCAGCGCCGGGAATCGAGCCGCCGCGGGTTCGGCTGCCCAGGCGTTCCAGCGGCTCGCGCACGAAAGCGGGCAGGCGCAGATCGAAGAGGCCGAACATGGCCAGGGCAAAGACGACAAAGAAAACGGCAAAGGTTATCAGCACCCAGGGTGACTGCAGCCGTGCCTGGATATTCAGCGCCGCGCCAAACAGACCGATCAAGGCGCCCACCGCCGCGAATGTGACTGCCATGCCCAGCACGTAACTGGAAGCCAGCAGCACGGCCCGCGGTTTGTCGATATCGGCTCTGCCGACTACCAGGCTGCTGAGAATCGGCAGCATGGGCAGGACGCAGGGGGTGAAGGTCAGCCCGAGGCCGGCAAGAAAGAACAGTAGCAGGGCCAGACTCAGCTGGCTCGCCGGCTGGGTAGCGTCAGCCGCGGTTGGCGGGTCCTCGCTTGCGGCGGCAGCGCGCCCGCCCGGTAGGGGCAGGGTGACCGTTTCCGGTGGGTAGCACAGGCCCGCATCCGCGCAGCCCTGGAAGTCCACCCGCAACATCTGATCCGGCGCCGGGCTGCCATCCAGCGTCAGGGAGACCTCGAGCTGGTTGTAGTAGACCTCCACGTCGCCGAAGAATTCGTCGTGACGCTCGGTGCCCTCGGGCAGCGAGACGTCTGTCACCCTGGCATCAGTGCCGGTCAGCTGGAAATCCAGTCGGTGACGGTACAGGTAGTACTCGGGAGCGATTTCGAATCGCAACCGGATTTCCTGTTCCGCCAGGCCGACAACGCCCGGTCGGAAGGCCTGATTGACCGGCAGGAAATCGGTCTGTCCGGCGCTGCCCTGCAGCACACCGGTGCCAGAGCCCGGCGTGTTGTCCAGCAGGCCTGCGCCGACCAGGCCGGACCATGCCAGGCCGGGAGCAAACAGACAGAGCAGCAGGAGCAGGCGACGTAGCAGCAAAATGGGTTATCCGATAAAGATCAGGGCACCTATCATAAAGGCTCAAGGGGCGCTTGCCGAGGGACAAAGTGTCATCCCCCGAGATTTGCTCTGCCGGCTGATTGCAACGGTGATGCATCGAGCGGGTACCCCGCCTGCGGGACGCGTTTTGTCACCTTTGCGCCGCCAGGCGCGAAGTGTGCTCGGCGACCGGTAGTGCTATGCTCGGACGCGAGTCGTTCAAAGGAGTCAGTTCATGAGGTTCGCAAAGGGCATGTTCCGCACCAAAACCGCCGGTGGGTCAGCCGGTAGTCCGGCCTCGGGCCATCGGTCGACATTGCTGGTCAAGGGCCTGCTGGGGTTGTTGCTGGTCTACCTGGTGCTCTGTCTGCTGGTCGGCTGGTACTGGAATCGTGAGCCCGGCATCATGCCGCTGGTGCCAGCAGTGCCGGTTCAGAGTGACATGGTGGAAGGCGAAATGACGGTCGCCACGGTGAAGGCGCTGATGACCACCCTGCTGGAGAAGCCCGGTGGCTATCTGAGTAACGACATCATGCCCCCCGGGGTCTGGCTGGACAACATGCCCAATTGGGAGTTTGGCGTTCTGGTCCAGGTCCGCGACTTCACCCGGGCCATGCGGCGTGACATGGCGCGGTCGCAGTCGCAATCGGCCGAAGATCCGGATCTGGCCAAGGCCGAGCCCCTGTTCCATTTCGACAACAAGAGCTGGATTATGCCGGCCACGGAGAGCGAGTACCGCCAGGGTCTCAAATCGCTCAATCGTTATGCCGAACGACTCAACAGCGGTGACGCCGACTTCTACGCCCGCGCCGATAACCTCGGCAGTTGGCTGGGTGACGTCAGTACCCGGCTGGGCTCGCTGTCGCAGCGCCTGTCGGCCAGTGTCGGTCAGGCTCCCGTGACAGACGGCAGTCGCCCGCGGGAGCAGACGCCCTGGCTGGAAATCGATGACGTATTCTACGAGTCCCGTGGCAGCGCCTGGGCGCTGATGCACCTGCTGCGCGCCGTGGAGGTCGATTTTGCCGATATCATTGCCAAGAAGAATGCGCAGGCCAGTCTGCAGCAGATCATCCGTGAGCTCGAAGCGACCCAGGAGCCCTTGTGGAGCCCCATGGTGCTCAATGGGGGTGGGTTCGGCGTGCTCGCCAATCATTCGCTGGTGATGGCCAACTACCTGTCCCGTGCCAACGCTGCGCTGATTGATCTGCGGCGGCTGATGGAACAGGGCTGAGCAGGATGGATCCCCGGGTACAGGCTCATCTTGCCGCGTCCGCTGCCGAGCAGGTCATTCACGTGGATGAGATGGATCAGCCCCTGGGGGTAACGGCCCGGGGCGACATGCATCTCAAGGGTCTCATTCCCCGCTGTACCTTCATTTTCGTGTTCAACAGCCAGGGGATGCTCTGCATCCACCAGCGCACAGCACACAAGCGGCTCTATCCCGGTTGCTGGGATGTCGCCGCTGGCGGTGTGGTGGCTGCCGGCGAAACCTACGAGCAGGGTGCCGAACGCGAGCTGATGGAAGAGCTGGGTATCGCCCGGGTACCGCTACAGGCGCATTTCCGGTTTTTTTTCCAGTCGGAGCAGAGCAGACTCTGGGGCGGTGTTTTCAGCTGCGTCTGGGATGGCCCTGTGGTCATGCAGCCCGAGGAAGTGGCCGAGGTGCGCTGGATCGATCCGTGCCAGCAGTGGCAGCGGGACGGGGAGTGCTATGCGCCGGACTCGCTGGAAGCCTTGCACCTGCTGCAATCGGGCTATACCGGAGCCTGAGCGCTCGTTTACCATCACCCCCTGCACTATCGATTCACCTCCCTGATGTTGGAAACAAGCATGGTCAAATCAGCCAAAGGCATGGCCGCACTCGGCGGCCTGGTCTATTCCACTGAAACCGGTCGTACCTGCCCGGCTTGCCGTCAGCCCGTGGCCGAATGCGTCTGTGGTGCGCCATCGGCGCCCCAGGGCGATGGCATCGCTCGGGTCCGCCGGGAAACCAAAGGCCGCGGCGGCAAGACAGTGACCACCGTCAGCGGTTTGCCCCTGCAGCCGGAAGCTCTGAAGTCTCTGGCCAAGAAACTCAAGACCCGTTGCGGCTGTGGAGGGGCGGTCAAGGAGGGTGTGATCGAGATACAGGGTGATCATGCCGAGCTGATCTGTAGCTGGTTGATCGAGCAGGGCTTCCAGGCCAAGCGTGCAGGCGGTTAGTTGCGAGCAGGCCGAACCGGTCAGTGCGCCTGATCAATCGGGCGCAGCCACCAGTGCAGATAGCGGCCCAGATCGCGGTAGGTGGGGTGTCGGCTGTAGCGCAATTCCTGCTCGATCACCTCTTCGGGCTGCAGCAGGGTCTGAAACTCGGCAGGCATGTAGTCGTAAAAAACACGTATTCCGCTCTTTTCCAGGCATTCGAGTTGTTGCTGTCTGACCCAGTCTGCCATCAGGGCAGGATCCAGGGGTTGCTGTGGGGTCAGGCTGCGCTTGCTGCCGGCAAGCTGGTTTTTCGCCAGCTTGCGAAGCTGGCCCTTGATCAGATTCTTGTAGATCAGAGCATCCCTGTTATAGAAGGCCAGCGAGATTCGCCCGCCAGGCCTGCACAGCTGCCTGAGCACAGCAAGCGCCAGGGCCGGCTCTTCCAGCCATTCCAGCACGGCGTGACAGATGACCAGGTCGTAGCTATGGCCCCGCGCGGGCAATGCCTGTAGCGGGCATTGCAGGTAGGTGACAGGGTAGGCCGAATCGATCGCACTGAGCCGCTCGCGGGCGCCGTCGAGCATTTCCGCCGAAGGGTCCGCCAGGGTCACGCGATGCCCGCGCAAAAGAGCCCATTCGCTCATGTGGCCGAGCCCGGCTCCCACGTCGAGCACCCTTAGCGACTGGTCTGCCTCGCAAATCTCGGGCAACCATTCCGCAAGGTCCCGCTTGAGTACGGCCAGGCGTATGTCCCCCTTGAGGCCGGAATATATCTTGCGAGCGAAATGCGCGCCCATCTGGTCGAAGTATCGATCTGCCATCTGCCACTCCTGGGGGAAATGCAGCCGTCAAGGGCACGAATCGCGGGCAATAAAAAAGCCAGCTTGTGGCCGGCTTTCAAGGGGGCAAAACACTTATTTTTGGTAAGCGTTTACTGCCTTAACTATTTCCGCCCGGGCTTCGTCGGCGCCGCCCCAGCGATCGATCTTGACCCATTTGCCGGGTTCCAGATCCTTGTAATTCTCGAAGAAGTGCTGGATCTGCTGCATCAGCAGTTCCGGCAGATCGGTGTATTCCTTGATATCGCGGTACAGCGCGCTCAGCTTGTCGTGGGGAACCGCGATCAGCTTGGCATCGCCACCGCCATCATCGGTCATGTGCAGCACGCCCACCGGCCGGCAGCGAATCACTGCGCCAGGTGAAACGGGGTGCGGTGTCACGACCAGAACATCCAGCGGATCGCCATCATCGGCCAGCGTGTTGGGGATGAAGCCGTAGTTGGCCGGATAGAACATCGGAGTAGCCATGAAACGGTCGACGAACAGGGTGTTGCTGTCCTTGTCGATCTCGTATTTGATCGGCGCATGGTTGGCCGGGATTTCAATGGCGACGTAGATGTCGTTGGGGATGTCTTTGCCTGCGGGGATCTGGTCGTAGCTCATGGTTTACCTGATTCGGGCATGATTGAAAAATTCTGGGCGCGATTATAGAGGCTGGCGCAGGGGATACCAAGCGTTAAGCGCAGAAAACAGCTAAACCTTAGTCGCACACGGGGCTGGCCGGCCCTGCAGGACTGATGGGTTATCAGTCGGGGCCGGTCGCGGTTGCAGGTAGATCAGAGCTTCAGAGCAAAGTAGTGGAATTCGGAGTCGGCGGAAAAGCCCAGCGAGCGGTACAGACCATGGGCCGTGTGATTGTCCTCACCGGTCATCACGGTCATGCGTTTGATGCCTTGGGCTCGTGCCATCACCTTGGCCTGGTTGATCAGGCGGTCGGCGACCAGTTGCCGGCGGGCTTCCTCGATGACATAGATGCCCTTGAGCACCCAGCTGGGTGAAAGTGTCAGCGCCGAAAAGCTCGGGATGAACTGACAGAAACCCAATACCTTGCCGCTTTCCTCGTCCTCTGCGAGCAGGATGATGGCCTGATCATTTTTCAGACGATCCTCCAGGAAGCGTCTTGACGCCTCTGGCTTGGGCAGCTGGCCATAGAATTCGCGGTACTTGATGAACAGCGGCGTTACTTCATCCAGCCGGCTGGTATCTGCCTGCACTATGCGCATACGTTGTTTCCATTATTGGTCAGATTGTGGCCCGTCTCACCTGACGGGTCAGTCGATGCCATCGTGCCCCAAAGCATGAAAATCTTCAACGGCCAGAAACAAAGACACCCTGCCTGGGCAGGGTGTCCGGGGGTGCGCCTTGACGGCAGCCGCTGTGGCTATGGCAGGCTAGATCTTGAATTCCGGCAGTTTGCGTTCCACCCGGTGCTTGGCCAGCTGCACATAGGAGGGCATGCCGTTGGCGAAGGGCGGATAGTCTTCGCCCTGGATCAAGGGCGACAGGTAGCGACGGCAGGCATCGGTAATGTGGAAGCCGTCCTCGGTGATGAAGTCGCGCGGCATGAACTTCTCCACATTAGCCACATCTTTCAGCGGGGCTTCGATGATGTCCCACTGGTACGGACTGTCCTGGAGGCGGCGAATGGCCGGCATGATTGCATTCTTGCCTTCCAGTGCGATACGTACGGCCGCCTGGCCGAGTGCGTAGGCCTGTTCAACGTCCACCGCCGATGCCAGGTGGCGGGCAGCGCGTTGCAGGTAGTCGGCAACCGCCCAATGGTACTTGTAGCCAAGCTGATCCTTGACCAGGCTGGCTACGGTCGGCGCCACGCCGCCCAGTTGTGCGTGACCGAATGCGTCGGTCAGTCCGGTTTCGGAGAGAAACTTGCCATCGCTGTTCTTGATCCCCTCGGATACGCCGATCACACAGTAGCCGTAGGTTTCCACGCATTCCTTGACGCGGGCAAGGAAGGCCTCCTGGTCAAAGCGGACTTCCGGGAACAGCAGGATGTGCGGTGGCTGGCCCTCGCCTTCGCTGGCCAGGCCGCAGGCGGCGGTGATCCAGCCGGCATGGCGACCCATGACTTCCAGGATGAAGACCTTGGTAGAGGTGGCAGCCATGGACGCCACATCGAAACCGGCTTCGCGGATCGAGGTGGCGACATACTTGGCTACCGAGCCGAACCCGGGGCAGCAGTCGGTGATCGGCAGGTCGTTGTCGACGGTTTTCGGAACATGGATGGCCTGGATCGGGTAGCCCATGGTTTCGGCCAGCTGCGATACCTTGAGGCAGGTATCGGCCGAGTCGCCGCCACCGTTATAGAAGAAGTAGCCGATATCATGGGCACGGAAGACCTCGATCAGCCGCTCGTATTCGGCGCGGTTGGCTTCCAGGCTCTTGAGCTTGTAGCGGCAGGAGCCAAAGGCGCCGGAGGGCGTATGACGCAGACCGGCGATATCTTCGGCCGACTCCTTGCTGGTATCGATCAGATCCTCGGTCAGGGCGCCGATGATGCCATTGTGACCGGCGAAGACCGTGCCGATCCGGTCGGGGTGCTGGCGGGCCGTTTCGATGACGCCTGCGGCGGAGGCATTGATGACGGCGGTGACACCACCGGACTGGGCGTAAAAGGCATTCTTGACGGTCATGCAGACTCCATGTGTAAGACAATGGCCGGGGGTGGGCGCGCTGCGCCTGGCCCCGCAGCAGGGTACGGCGGGCCGGCGAACAGAAGCGGCAAACGGGTTTGGCGGGCAATGATAGCCCAAAGTATGTCTGTTTGCATCGCCAGCGGGCCAATGGCGGCGCCGCTCCATGGTGCGTGATAACATCGAACCACTTTTCTCCGGCTTGGGATCTGGCGCAACGATGCATCTGCACATTCTTGGTATCTGCGGTACTTTCATGGGCTCTCTGGCGTTGCTGGCCCGGGAGCTGGGTCATCAGGTCAGTGGCAGTGACGCCAACGTCTATCCACCCATGAGCACGCAACTGCAAGCACAGGGTATCGAGCTGTGTGAGGGGTATCTGCCCGAGCATCTGCAGCCTGCGCCGGATCTGGTGATCGTCGGTAACGCGATGTCCCGGGGCAATCCGGCCGTGGAATATGTGCTGGATCAGGGGCTGCCCTATGTGTCAGGCCCCGAATGGCTGGCGCGTCACGTATTGCAGGATCGTTGGGTGCTGGCGGTTGCGGGTACCCACGGCAAGACCACGACCTCCAGTCTGCTGGCCTGGATCCTTGAACATGCGGGCATGGCTCCGGGTTTTCTGATAGGCGGTGTGCCGCAGAACTTTGGCCTGTCGGCGCGACTCGGCGGGACGCCTTTCTTCGTTGTGGAGGCCGATGAATATGACAGCGCCTTCTTCGACAAGCGCTCCAAGTTCGTGCATTACCGGCCGCGCACGGCGATTCTCAATAATCTTGAGTACGATCATGCGGACATCTTTCCTGATCTGGCCGCGATCGAGCGGCAGTTCCATCACCTGGTGCGCACAGTGCCGTCGACCGGGCTGATCATCCATCCTGCAGGTGATGCAGCGCTTGAGCGTGTGATCGACATGGGCTGCTGGACGCCGCGCCAGACCACCGGCGGAGCGGGAGACTGGCAGGCCAGGCTGCTTGCGGCTGACGGCTCCCGCTTCGAGGTTTTTCTCAATGGGGTCTTGCAGGGGGTCGCCGAGTGGTCGCAGACGGGCGCTCACAGCGTGGCCAATGCGCTCACCGCGCTGGCCGCTGCCCGGCACGTCGGGGTGACGCCCGAGCAGGGCATCTCCGCACTGGCCGAGTTCCGCAGCGCCAAGCGCCGCATGGAGTTGCTCGGCACCTATGGCGGCGTGAGCCTGTATGACGATTTCGCCCACCATCCCACTGCCATCTCGACCACCCTGGCAGGTCTGCGAGCCGGGATCGGGGAGGCGCCACTGATTGCGATCATCGAGCCGCGCTCCAATACCATGCGTCTGGGCAGTCACGCCGCCGCCCTGGCGGCCAGCGTGGCCAGTGCCTCCGAGGTGATCTGGTTCCAGCCGCCCGGTCTGGACTGGTCGCTGCAGTCGGTAGTCGATGCCAGCCCGGTGCCGGCACGGATCGAAACCGATATCGACAGCATCATTAACGGCGTGCTTGCCAGGGTGCAACCGGGTACTCGCATCGTGATCATGAGCAACGGCGGTTTCGGCGGTATTCATCAGCGTATGCGTCAGGCTCTGGAGGTCAATCGTGGCTGAGAAGCGCGTAACGCTCGCGATGACCGGCGCCTCGGGCGCGCAGTACGCACTGCGACTGCTTGAATGTCTGGTCAAGGCCGATGTGGAAGTCTATTTCCTGATTTCCCAGGCTGCCCAACTGGTTGTAGCGACCGAGACCGACCTGACCCTGCCGCCCAAACCCCAGGCGCTGGAGCTGTTCCTGACCGCCCATTACGGCGCCCGGGAAGGGCAGATTCGGGTGTTCGGCAAGCAGGACTGGATGGCGCCGGTCGCCTCGGGGTCTGGTGCACCCAGCGCGATGGTCGTGTGTCCCTGCTCCACCGGCAGTCTGTCAGCCATCGCCACGGGGGCCAGCAACAACCTGATCGAGCGCGCTGCCGACGTCGCGTTGAAAGAGCGGCGCAAACTGATTCTTGTGCCTCGGGAAGCGCCTTTCTCGACGGTGCACCTGGAAAACATGCTCAAGCTCAGCCAGATGGGCGCAGTGATACTGCCGGCCAGCCCGGGGTTCTATCACAAGCCCCGTTCGATCGATGATCTGGTGGATTTTGTTGTGGCGCGCATTCTCAATCAGTTGGGGATCGAGCAACAGCTGCTGGCGCGCTGGGGGGAGTGAACGCCGCCGGGGCTGGCCCGGCGGCGGTCGATGCCTGAATCAGACGAAGTACAATGACAGCGCTTCAGCAATGAAGGCCGGCTTGTCGCTGCCTTCGATTTCCAGTGTTGAGCGGGCCTTGATCAGCCATTGTCCGGGCTTTTTCTCGGTGACATCCATAACAGTGCTTTGCAGCCGGACTCGCGAACCAACGCGTACCGGCTGGATGAAGCGCAGGCTGTCCATGCCATAGTTGACGGCCATCTTCAGGCCCTCCGGACGAATCAGCAGTCCGGCAGACAGCTTCGGCAGCAGTGACAGCGACAGGAAGCCGTGGGCAATGGTGCCGCCAAACGGCGTCTGCTTGGCCTTCTCTTCATCGATGTGGATGAACTGATGATCCTCGGTGCAATCGGCGAATTGGTTGACGCGCTCCTGATCAATGGTCATCCACTCGGAATGGCCGAGATCCTTGCCAATGTAGGAGGTCAGTTCGGAAACGGGTACGGCGGTCATGGCGTTCTCCATGGCTGTTGTTGTATTGCCCCAAACGGAGCTGTGTGAAACAGGCGCTTGCAATCGGTGCAGGCAGAACTATAGACACAAGAACAGGTCTTTTGCCATGGTTGCAAGGGCAGCGGGCCGGGTCAATCGGCATGCGCCTGAATAGGTTTGCTGAATGCCGGAACCGAGGTCCGGCAGCCAGCGGCCAACCGACTATCCAGCATGAGGCAGGCATGACCGAGAGACACGCCCTTTTCCCGCTCAAGAGCATTCTGTTACCCGGTTGTGTAATGGACCTGCAGATATTCGAAGCGCGCTATCTGGATATGCTCAGCCGCTGCTTCAAGCGTGGCGAGAGCTTTCTGATCGTCGCCCTGGAATCCGGACCCGAGTCCGGATCGGGCGATCTGCGTTTCAATGCCCTGGGCTGCGAGGCGCATATCATCGACTGGCAGCAGCGTGACAACGGTCTGCTCGGGATCCGGGTGGAGGGCCGTCGCCGGGGACGTATCCAGGCTGCCGACGTGGCCGAGGACGGTCTGGTCAGTGGCCAGATAGACTGGATCAGCGAGCAGGCGGACGCACCGCTGGGAGAGGAGCACGACGACCTTGTGGTGCTGCACGAGGCCCTGATGCAACATCCTCTGGCCGAAGGGCTGGGTTTGCCCGAAGTCGCCGGGAGCCAGCAGCGGCTGGGCTATCAGCTGGCGTTTCTGCTGCCCTTTTCGCTGGACCAGAAGGTGGCGCTACTCAACCTGGATCACCCCGGGGCCCGCCTGCGCCAGATCAATGAATGGCTGGAGATAATGCAGGCCTGACAGCAGGCCCAGTGCCGCAATCAGGGGCAGCCAGAGCAGAAACCGGCTCGCCGGGGCGGGCGGGTCGAGTATCGGTTGGGCTCTTTCGACCATCCACAGGGCCAGTAGCAGGGCTGCACCGGCGAGCAGAAAGGCGCTGACCAGAGCCAGTATCGAAGCGTTCAGCGCAACCAGATTGAGCGCGCCGAGCACAATGCCCGCTGGCGCCACCCCGGACATGAAGGCGGCCCGGGTCCAGAAGGTGTGGGGGCGATTCTTCAACAGGGCAGTGATGGCAATCAGTATCAGGCTGAACGCCATGATGCTGGCAGGTCCGGAGGCGCCCGAGGCAATGACCATCAGGGCCGCTAGAATGAGTGCCAGCAGGGTGAATATCAGCGCCAGCCAGGCCCTGGAGGCTGCCAGGGTGGCCGCCAGCAGGCCGAACAGCAGCAGCGGGTAGAACCCGCTGACCAGTGGCGTCAGGACCTGGTATATCAGGCCGTGGCCGTCTGCCCGCGAGACCCAGTACGACACGCCCTGCTGCACAACGGCCAGGTGCCCCGTGGTCAGCGTTATGCCGGCCAGACCGCCAAGGCATGCCGCGCCGGCAAGCAGATTGCTCCAGCGCTTCTGGGCCCGCAGTATGACCACCACAGCCAGCAGCAGGGCGGCCAGCAGGCCGAGCAAGGTCAGTGCCTGCTGCCAGAAGAACTCGGGCACCGGCCATTTGATCGCACGTCCGGCGACGAAGCCCGGTGTGACGTAGACCGGCGCCCATGCCAGCGCGGACAACAGGTTGATGGCCACGAAGCGCAGGGTGGGCATGTCCAGCATGCCAGCCACCATGGGAATGATGGGGCGTATCGGGCCGACGAACCGGCCGATGAATATACCCAGCAGACCATAGCGCCTGAAGAACGCCTCGCCGCGGGCAATCCACTGCGGATGTCGTCGGAACAGGCCGATACGTCGGATATCCTGGTGCAGCGTGCGGCCGAGTGCAAAGCTGAGCAGGTCGCCGAGGACCGCGCCGCAGAACGCCCATGCCAGCGCCGCCGCGAATGACATGCCGCCGCCGCCCGCCATGGCCGTTACCGCCAGCAGAAGCACCACCCCCGGGATGACCAGGCCGGCAATGGCCAGGGATTCCAGCAGGGCAATCAGAAAAATGGCCAGCCCGAGCCATTGCCGGTGGTCGCCGAGCCACTCGAGCAGGCTGCCGGTCAACAGGTTATCCATACTGCCTGCGCTCGTCGGATTGATCGGCCATGGGGGCCGGGCGGACATGGGTGGGCACGTGATCGAATCATATTCAAGATCATAGCAGCTCCGCCCTGTCCAGTGCCGGGGCAGACAGCTATAATGCGGCCTTTGGTACAGGCAACGGGTAATCGGTGGCAGGCATGAGTGCGGAACAGGTAACAGAATACATGCAGGGGCTCGGTCTTCGCGCCCGGCAGGCATCCAGGGTGATAGCTCGTGCCACGACGGCGGTGAAGAATCGCGCCCTGCTGGCCACCGCCGAGGCGATCGAGGCGGCCGCCACGGAACTGGTCGAGGCCAATGAACTGGACCTGCAGGCCGGGCGGGACAACGGGCTGGACGCGGCGATGCTCGACCGCCTGGCCCTGACCCCGGCGCGTATTCAGGCCATGCTGGAGGGGCTGCGCCAGGTGGCAGCGCTGGACGACCCGATCGGTTCGATACGTGACATGAAGTTTCTCCCCTCGGGTATTCAGGTGGGACGCATGCGCGTGCCACTGGGTGTTATCGGCATCATCTACGAGTCGCGGCCCAATGTGACCGTGGAAGCGGCCAGTCTGTGCCTGAAATCCGGCAACGCCTGCATATTGCGCGGCGGGTCGGAGTCGATTCATTCCAATCGCGCCATCGCCCGCTGCCTGCGTCAGGGACTGGACGCGGCCGGGTTGCCTGCCGAAGTGGTGCAGGTCGTGGAAACCACCGATCGGGCTGCCGTGGGTGCGTTGATCACCATGCCCGACTATGTGGATGTGATCGTGCCCCGCGGCGGCAAGGGCCTGATCGAGCGGATCAGTCGAGATGCACGTGTGCCGGTGATCAAGCATCTGGACGGCATCTGCCACGTCTACGTGGATGACCGGGCCGATCTGGACAAGGCGCAGGCCATTGCCCTGAATGCCAAGACGCACCGCTACGGGGTGTGTAACGCCATGGAAACCCTGCTGGTGCACCAGGCCGTTGCCGATGAGTTTCTACCCCGTGTTGCCAGGCTCTATGCCGAAAAGCAGGTCGAGCTGCGCGGCTGTGCGGCAACCCGGGACATTCTGCCCGATGCCGTGGCCGCTACAGAAGAGGACTGGAGCACGGAATACCTCGCGCCCATTCTGGCTATACGGGTAGTCGCCGACATGGATGCGGCTATAGAGCACATCAATACCTACAGCTCCCAGCATACGGATGCGATGGTGTCCGAAGACTATACCCGGGCCAGGCGATTCCTCGCCGAGGTGGACTCCAGCTCGGTGATGATCAATGCCTCGACCCGCTTCGCCGATGGCTTCGAATACGGCCTGGGCGCCGAGATCGGCATTTCGACCGACAAGATTCATGCCCGTGGCCCGGTCGGGCTTGAAGGGCTCACCAGCGAAAAGTACGTGGTGTTCGGCGACGGGCATATCCGCCAATGATGTGCGGATGACCAGGCGCATAGGGCTGCTAGGCGGCACCTTCGACCCGGTGCATTTCGGACACCTGCGTGGTGCTCTGGAAGCCGCCGAATGCCTGGGTCTGGATGAGCTGCGGCTGATTCCCAGCGCCCGGCCCCCCCATCGTGGCCAGCCGCGTGCCTCCGCCGAACAGCGCCTGGCCATGGTGCAGCTGGCGACCGGTGGTGTCACCGGACTGATGGTCGATGATCGGGAGCTGCAACGTGACCGCCCGTCATATACTGTCGAAACCCTCGAATCGCTACGCAGCGAACTTGGCGATACTGTTACCCTGTTCATGATTCTTGGCTGGGATGCCTTCGGTGGACTGCCGGCCTGGCATCGCTGGGAGGAGTTGCTCGGGCTGTGTAACCTGGTCGTGCTGCAACGGCCGGACTACGATCCGGAGTTGCCCGAAGTGCTCAAGGATCTGCTCGCCGCCCGAAGCGTCAGTGACCCAGGCAGCGTGAGCGCCCGTTATGGGCAGATAATCTGCCTGACGCAGACGCCGCTGGCGATATCTGCCACCCACATTCGCCAGCTGGTGGCGGAGCGCCGGTCGCCCCGTTTTCTGCTGCCCGATGCGGTACTTGATTATATTGAAACCCACGGGCTTTACCTGCCCTGATACCGAAGGACTAGAACTACCTATGCAGATCGACGACATGGTCAAAGTGATAGAGGATGCACTGGACGAGCTCAAGGCCAAGGACGTGGTGCGCATCGACGTACGCGAGCTCACCAGCGTAACCGACTACATGATTATCGCCAGCGGCACCTCCAATCGGCACGTCAGTGCGCTCAGCGACAACGTGGTGGAAAAGGCCAAGGCAGCCGGAAACCGCCCGCTGGGCGTGGAAGGCAAGGAATCCGGGGAATGGGTCCTGGTGGACCTTGGCGACGTGGTAGTGCATGTGATGCAGCCGGCGACCCGCCAGTTCTACGATCTGGAGCGGCTCTGGCAGAGTGCCGAGTCCCGTCGGGCCCAGCAACAGCAGCCCTCCGAGTAACGGGTGCGTCTGCGTTTGATCAGCGTGGCCTCGCGCATGCCGCGCTGGGTGGAGCAGGGCTATCACGAGTATGCCAAGCGCATGCCCGCCGATCTGCCGCTGGATCTGGTCGAGGTGCCCCTGGCCACGCGTGGCAAGAATGCCGATGTGGCCAGATTGATGCGTCGCGAAGGCGAGCAGATGCTTGCCGCCACCCAGCCCGGTGATCGGATAGTCACGCTCGAGGTGACAGGGCGTAGCTGGAGCACCGAGGAGCTGGCCGGCCATCTCGACACCTGGCGTCTCGAGGCGCGCAATGTCAACTTGATGGTCGGTGGCCCCGAGGGGCTGGCCGGTGAAGTGGCTGCGCGCAGTGACCAGCGCTGGTCGCTCTCTGCACTCACGCTACCGCACCCGCTGGTAAGGATTCTGCTGGCGGAACAGCTCTACCGGGCCTGGACAATTCTCAATCGCCACCCTTACCACAAGTGATACATGGCCAGACCTATTCATCTGAAAGACCACTCCAGTGATGCCGGGATTGTCCAGCGTCGGGTAGTGCTCGCCTCCCTGATGGTGGCGGCGCTGACGCTGACGCTGGTCGGACGGATGTACTTCCTCCAGGTCATGCAGTACGAACATCACTCGACGCTTTCCGAGAACAACCGGGTGCACATCCAGCCGGTACCGCCCAGCCGTGGCCGCATCTATGATCGAAACGGCGTGGTGCTGGCCGAGAACCGGCCGAGCTTCAGCCTGAGCATCACCCGCGAGCGCGTGCCTGATCTGGAACAGACTTTCACGCTGCTGGGCTCGCTGCTGGCACTGAGCGAAGAGGACCTGGAGCGGGCGCAACGCAAGCTCACCCAGGGCCGCAGGCCGTTTGAGCCAGTGCCGGTGATGTTCGGTCTGACGGAAGAGCAGATCGCCCAGATCGCCATCAACCAGTTCCGCCTGCCCGGTGTAGAGGTACAGACCAGCTTTGTGCGTCATTATCCGCTGGCCGAGCACTTTGCCCATGCGGTGGGGTATGTCGGTCGCATCAACGAAAAGGAAATGGCCAGCATCGATCAGGTGGCCTATGCCGGTACCCACTACATCGGCAAGACCGGTATCGAGCGCTTCTACGAAGATATCCTGCACGGAACCGTGGGCTACGAAGAGGTGGAGACCAACGCTCGGGGCCGGGTGTTGCGGGTGCTCAAGCGGACCGATCCACTGCCGGGCAAGGACATCACCCTGCATCTCGACAGTCGTCTGCAGGCGGTCGCCGAAAAAGCCCTGGGCAATCGTCGGGGAGCGGTGATCGCCATCGAGCCCGAAACGGGCGGGGTGCTCGCCTTTGTCAGTCAGCCCGGGTTTGATCCCAATCTGTTTGTTACCGGTATCAGTCACGCCGACTATGGCGCGTTGCGGGACTCGCTCGATCAGCCGCTATTCAATCGGGTGCTTCGTGGTCTTTACCCTCCGGGTTCGACCATCAAGCAGATTGTGGCTTTGGCCGGGCTGGACAGCGGTGTGACCACAAGAGAAAGCCGGGTATACGATCCGGGCTTCTATCAGTTGCCCAATCACAGCCACAAGTACCGTAATTGGAACCGCTCCGGTGACGGCTGGGTCTCCATGGCTTTCGCCATCGCGCGTTCCAATGACACCTATTTCTATGACCTGGCCAACAAGCTCGGGATCGACCGGATGCATGATTACATGACCCGTTTCGGACTGGGCACGCGCGTCTCCCATGACATGTATGAAGAGTCCGCCGGCCTGATGCCGTCGCGGGCATGGAAGCGGGAAGCGCGGCGTCAGCCCTGGTACCCCGGCGAAACGCTGATTACCGGCATCGGTCAGGGCTACATGCTCACGACACCGCTGCAGCTTGCCCAGTCGATCGCTCTGATGGCCAACAGGGGAGTCTGGCGGCGGCCCAGATTGTTGATGCATGCCGATGGGGAGCCGCCGCAGGTGGCGGATACGCCCGCGAACATCGAGTTGAAGAACCCCGCAGACTGGGATTTCATTATTGGCGCCCTGGAGGACGTCATGCACGCACAGCATGGTACCTCGCGCAGTGCTGCGCTGGACGCGCCCTATCGCATGGCAGGAAAGACGGGTACGGCCCAGGTCGTTGCCATCGCTCAGGGTGAAAAGTACGATTCAGCCGCGCTGCAGGAGCGCCATCGTGACCACGCCTTGTTTGTCGGCTTCGCGCCCGCAGAAGCGCCGAAGATAGCGGTTGCGGTCATGGTCGAGAACGGTGAGTCGGGCGGGCGCGTGGCAGCCCCTGTGGCGCGTCAGCTGTTCGATGCCTGGCTACTCCCAGACCCGGAGCCCGCCGCTTTTGACGAGGAGGTCGCGCAATGAAAGCACTGCTTGCCGGAGCATCATCATCGGGTCGTGGCGGCCTGCCGCGACGGGACCCGTTCTGGCAGCGCATCCATGTGGATCCCTGGCTGCTTCTGCTCATACTGGTACTGGCAACCGTGGCCGGTTTTGTACTCTACTCGGCCGGTAGCAAGAGCATGAGTATTCTCTACCGCCAGGGCGCTGCCTATTGTGTCGGCCTGGCGGTCATGCTCGCGGTAGCCCAGTTCAAGCCGCGATTCATGGAGCGCTGGGTGCCAGTGGCTTATGTCGGCTGCGTACTGCTGCTGATAGCGGTGTTGCTGGTGGGTACCGAGGCAAAGGGCGCCCAGCGCTGGCTGACGGTTCCCGGCGTGATCCGTTTTCAGCCATCGGAGATCATGAAGCTGGTGATGCCCATGGCTGTGGCCTGGTATCTGGCACGGCGCAATCTGCCGCCAGGCTTCAAGTACATCTGCGTCACGCTGGCCATCATCGGAATACCGATGGTCCTGATTCTCAAGCAGCCAGACCTGGGTACGTCTCTACTGGTCGCCATTTCCGGCTTTTTCGTGTTGTTGCTGGCCGGGCTTCGCTGGCGCTACATCATCGGGGCCGCCGTGCTGCTCGGCCCGATCGCGACGGCAATGTGGTTTTTTGTGATGCACGAATACCAGAAACGTCGTGTGCTGACGTTTCTCAATCCGGAAAGCGACCCGCTGGGGGCCGGCTGGAATATCATCCAGTCGAAGGCTGCCATCGGTTCCGGCGGCGTGTTCGGCAAGGGCTGGTTGCAGGGCACCCAGTCGCACCTGGATTTCCTGCCGGAGGGCCATACCGATTTCATCATTGCCGTGCTGGCCGAAGAGTTCGGCATGGTCGGTGTGTGCCTGCTGCTGATGGTCTATCTGCTGATCATCGCCCGCGGCCTGTTCATCACCCTGCAGGCGCAGGACACCTTCAGCAGGCTCCTGGCCGGCAGCATCACGCTCACGTTTTTCATCTATGTACTGGTCAATATCGGCATGGTCAGTGGTCTGTTGCCGGTAGTCGGGGTACCCTTGCCGGTGATCAGCTATGGCGGTACCTCGCTGGTGACGCTGTTATCCGGTTTCGGCATTCTCATGTCGATTCACACGCATCGAAAATGGATGGCTCAGTAATGCAGGCAGGTATCTTCCGTCATCTCAAAACCCTCACCGCCATTGCCCTGGTGGCCTGCGGCAGTACGCTTGCCAGCGCTGCGGATTATTCCGCCGAGCATCCGGCGGTGGTGCCCTTTATCAAGGAAATGCAGGTCGAACATGGCTTCGCGCCAGGTTACGTGAGCGGGCTGCTGGCTGCCGCCGAGCGCAAGCAGGCCATTCTTGATGCCATCTCACGCCCCGCCGAACGGGTACGGCCCTGGCATGAGTATCGCGCCATTTTCATCACCGATCGCCGTATCGCAGAGGGTGTCGCCTTCATGCAGACCCATGCCGATGCGCTGGCACGGGCCGAGCAGGAATACGGTGTAGAGGCTGAAGTCATCACGGCGATCATCGGCGTAGAGACCTTCTACGGCGGCAACAAGGGCAGCCACCGGGTCATTGACGCCCTGACCACCCTGGGATTCGATTATCCGCCACGGGCCGATTTCTTTCGGCGCCAGCTCAAGGCCTTCCTCGTGCTGACCCGCGAGCAGCAGATGGACCCGCTGGCGCTGACCGGTTCCTATGCTGGGGCAATGGGGTATCCGCAGTTCATTCCCAGCAGCTATCAGGCCTTTGCTGTGGATTTTGACGGGGATGACACCGTTGATATCTGGACCAACCCGGTTGACGCCATTGGCAGCGTGGCGAATTATTTCCGTGAACACGACTGGCAGTTAGGCGCGGACGTGGCGGTAGCGGCGAAGGTGACCGGCGACCGTTTCGCCGAGGGTCTTACTCTGGAGCAGGGGCTGGAAGCCCGGCGCAGCATTGGCGAGTTGCGGGAGCTGGGTTGGCAGATCGGGCAGCCACTGCCCGCCGAGCAGCAGGTCATGGCCTACGCGTTTGATGGTGGGGATCAGATGCAGTACTGGCTGGGCCTGGATAACCTGTACGTGATCACCCGCTACAATAGAAGCGTCATGTACGCGATGGTCGTTCATCAATTATCCGAGTTGATTCGGGAGGCGGCGAGCAGTGAGTAGTCGAACCATACAAGGGCTCCGTTTCGGTGTAACCGGCTTGCTGATTGGTCTGCTGTCGGCCTGTTCGAGTGCGCCACCGCAAGGTCAAGGGGCCAGTTCCGCCAGGCCTTCGGTCGACGGTGCCCCCGACTATCTGATGGATGTCTCGAAGATTCCGGATGCGGTTCCGACGGTGCACACCGGCCCCTTCAAGGCCTCGCCCTACCGTGTGCTCGGCAGGGATTACACGCCGATGCAGGACGGACGGCATTATCGCGAAGAGGGTGAGGCCTCCTGGTACGGCACCAAATTCCATGGCCAGAAGACGGCCAACGGTGAACTCTACGATCTGTATGGCATGACCGCAGCCCACAAGACGCTGCCGCTGCCGACCTATGTCCAGGTCACCAACCTGGCCAACGATCGCACGATCGTGGTGCGTGTGAACGATCGGGGACCGTTCTACTCCGACCGAATCATCGACCTTTCATACGCAGCGGCCAGGAAACTCGGTTTTGCCGAAAAGGGTACAGCCCGTGTGCGGGTCGAGGGTATCGATCCGGTCGCATGGCATCAGCAAAGAGATCCTGCCTACCTGGTGACAGCCCGGGCGGCCAAGCCGGAGGGTGCTCCCCAGTCGGCCTCGAGCCCTGCCAGCATGGCCGGTGATGTGTACCTGCAGGTGGGGGCCTTTGCGTCGGCCCAGTCGGCTGAACGCCTGCGCGCGCAACTGCAAAGCCAGACGGCGAGCCCGGTGTTTCTCAGTACGACTGAAAATGCGTCCGGCACGCTGCATCGGGTACGTATAGGACCAATGACCTCCCACGACCAGGCTGAACAGTTGGCAGACGTGTTGCGTCGTGCCAATCTGGGAACCCCCGCCGTGATCTCCGGCAACTGAATTCCAATTCCCGTTACATTCCACCTATAGTGAGTACCATGCTAAAGAAATTGACCCATATGCTGCTGCTTTCCGGTTCGTTGGCTCTGACCGGTCTGGCGTCTGCGCAGGTCCCGACTCCCAATGTTGCGCCCCAGGGCGCAGCCATCGTTCCCGCCGCACCGCAGTTGGCGGCCAGCAGCTACATCCTGCTGGATGCGCGCAGCGGCAAGGTGCTGATGGAGCACAATGCCGATGAGCCGTTGCCACCGGCCAGCCTGACCAAGATGATGACCAGCTATATTGCCAGTCTCGAGATTCTGCGCGGCCAGATCAAGGAAGAGGACCTGGTGCTGGTCAGCGAGAAGGCCTGGCGCAAGGGTGGTTCCAAGATGTTCATCGAGGTCGGTAACCAGGTCAAGGTGATCGACCTGCTGCGCGGCATCATCATCCAGTCCGGCAACGACGCCAGCATTGCCATGGCCGAGCATATCGCCGGCAGCGAAGAGGCCTTTGCCGACCTGATGAACAGCCATGCCCGGCGACTGGGTATGGATAACACGCATTTCGAGAATTCCACCGGCTGGCCTGCAGAAGGGCACCTGTCTACAGCCCGGGATATGGCCACCATGGCCAAGGCGATCATTCGTGATGATCCCGAGCACTACAAGATATACAAGGAAAAGGAGTTCGTCTGGAACGGAATCCGCCAGCCCAACCGCAATCTGATGCTCTGGCGCGACAGCACCGTTGATGGCTTGAAGACGGGTCACACCGAAGAGGCTGGCTATTGCCTGGTGGCTTCGGCCGAGCGCGACGGCATGCGCCTGGTCTCTGTGGTCATGGGCACCAGCAGTGAGCAGGCACGGGCTGCGGAAACCCAGAAGATGCTCACCTGGGGTTTCCGTTTCTTCGAGACCAAAACCTTCTACGAGCCTGGTCAGGTGCTGTCGCAAGCTCGCGTCTGGGCCGGCGTGGAGAACGAGGTAGCCCTGGGTCTGGCAGATGGACTGGTAATGACCATGCCCAAGGGACAGGCCGAGAAACTGGAGGCCGGTATCACCATGAACTCGACGATCAAGGCCCCGATTACAGCCGGTGACGTGCTCGGGCAGGTCGAGGTCAAGCTGGGGGAGGAGGTCCTGCACAGTGCTCCCCTGGTAGCTCTGGCGGACGTCGAGCAGGCGGGCCTGTTCGGGCGTCTGTGGGACAACATCCGGCTGTTCTTCTACGGCTTGTTCAACTGAGGGGCGGACATGAGTGAAGTCGACAAAGAGCCGCCACGTATCGAGTTTCCCTGCCGGTACCCGATCAAGGTGATCGGTGCGGCCGGGGAAGGGTTCGTCGCCCTGGTCACGGATATTGTCCAGCGCCATGCACCGGAGCTTGATCCGGCCGCGGTCGACATCAGGGAAAGCAGGAACGGACGCTTTCTTTCATTGCGCATGGAAATCGTGGCCACCGGACCGGATCAGCTGCAGGCGCTCAACACCGAGCTGAAGGCGACCGGCCGGGTGCAGATGGTATTGTGAGCACAATGCCCGTGGTTCGACGCCTGGGATTGGTGGACTATCTGCCGACCCTAGAGGCGATGCGCGCGCTGACCGCCGAGCGGGGCCCCGATACGCCGGATGAAATCTGGTTGCTCGAGCATCCGCCGGTCTTCACCCAGGGGCAGGCAGGCAAGCCGGAACATGTGTTGGCGGCCGGTGATATACCGGTCGTCCAGGTAGAGCGTGGCGGGCAGGTCACCTACCACGGACCGGGCCAGCTGGTTGCCTACCTGATGCTGGATATTCGTCGCATGGAGCTGGGTGTTCGCGACCTGGTGACGGCCATGGAGCGCAGCCTGGTCAGGCTGCTGGCCAGCTACGGGGTCGAGGCTGCGCCGCGGTCCGATGCCCCTGGCGTGTATGTCGGGTCGGCCAAGATCGCCTCGCTGGGTCTGCGGATACGTCGAGGCTGCTCATTTCATGGGCTGGCGCTGAATGTGGACATGGACATGCAGCCGTTTCAGCGCATCAATCCCTGCGGGTACGCCGGCCTGGCGATGACCCAGTTGAGTGACCTGCTCGACCTTCCGCCCGCGCTTGCCGAGGTCGGCGAGCGCCTGGAGTCAGTGCTGCTGGAAGAGCTGGGTTACGGCCCTGACAGGGCCGCCGTTGCCGGGGTCAACTGACCGAGCGCGTGGGTATCAGCTGGGGTGAGGGCCCCTGGCCCGGCACGGCGGCAGGTTCGGCGAGTCCCAGATTGTTCTTTTCGAACACTCGGTCCGCGCGGTAGCTGGAACGCACCAGTGGCCCGGAGGGCACTTCCATGAAGCCCTTGGCCAGCCCGATTTCACGATAGCGATTGAACTCCTCCGGAGTCACCCAGCGTTTGACCTTGAGATGGTTGCGCGTGGGCTGCAGGTACTGCCCCAGGGTAACGATGTCGACGCCAATGGCGCGCAGGTCGTCGAAGGTCGCTATGATCTCTTCCTCCGTTTCGCCGAGCCCCAGCATCAGGCTGGTCTTGGTGATGACGTCGGGCCGATGCCGCTTGGCGTGTTCGAGCACTTTCAGGGTCTTGGCATAGCCCGCCCGTGGATCGCGGACTTCACGGGTCAGGCGTTCAACGGTTTCCACATTCTGCGCGAAGACTTCCAGGCCGGAATCCACCACGGCCTCGATCGCCGAATGGTCGCCATCGAAATCCGGGGTGAGCGCCTCGACGACAACCTGGGGCGTGCGCAGCTTGATAGCCCGCACTGCTGCAGCGTAGTGGCTTGCTCCGCCATCGGGCAGATCATCGCGGTCCACGGAGGTGAGCACGATGTAGCGCAGCCCCATGAGCTCGACGGATCGGGCCGTGTTTTCCGGTTCCTCGCGGTCCAGCCAGCCATTGGGGTTGCCGGTGTCAACGGCACAGAAGCGGCACGCCCGGGTGCATACCGAACCCATGAGCATGATCGTGGCCGTGCCGTTCGACCAGCATTCACCCATATTGGGACAGTGGGATTCCTCGCATACGGTACTCAGTCTGTGCGACGCCACATTCTGCTTGACCGCCTCGAAACGCTCCCCGGTCGGCACGCGTGCGCGCAGCCATTTGGGCTTGGGTTCGCGTACGACCGGATCGTCGGTGGCGCGGCGTTTCTGGCCGTCCTTGATCGCGGCGATGCCCTGGGCATTGCGAAACTTTTCGCCACTACCGACCCGTTTGGAAGGCTGATCATTCATGGAACGAGGCTGCTCCTGTATTGCATCGGGGCACATCAGCCGGCCCTGGGGAACGCGCTGGCGATCAATACCCGACGTGGATAGAGCCGCAGTTTACCACAGGCGCTCGCGGTAGCGCCCATGGTCGGGTACCGACAATAGTGTTACCTATTGAAAGCTGCGCAGCTTGTCCAGCAGGGGCTTGGAAGGGTAGCCGTCGGCCGGCAGCCCCAGGGCGATCTGGAACCGTCGCAACGCCTGACGGGTGTTGGCGCCGATGATGCCGTCCACGCCGCCGGGGTCAAACCCCACCGCGCGCAGGCGCTCCTGAAGTTCCAGACGCTCCGTGCGTGACAACGGCTTGTCGTCAGTGGGCCAGGCGGCAAGCACGTTGCCGCGGCCCTGGAGACGCTCTGCGAGCAGACCGATGGCCAGGGCATAGCTGGTGGAGTTGTTGTAGCGCAGAATGCTGCGAAAGTTGTTCATGACAAGAAAGGCTGGGCCGCGATGCCCTGCGGGCAACAACAGCGATGCCGACTGGCTGGCGTCACCGAGCTGCAGGGGACCGCCCTGGGCATTGCGCACGCCCAGGTCCGCCCATTCTGCCAGGGGCTTGCGAATCGAGGTGTCAGCCAGGGCGTAATCGAAATCCTCGCCCAGCGTTACCTCTGCCCCCCAGGGGTGCCCGCTCTGCCAGTTTGAAACACGCAGATAGTTGGCCGCAGAGGCCAGGGCATCGGCGGAGGAATTCCAGATGTCGCGCTTGTTATCGCCGTCGAAGTCCACCGCATGACTGTTGTAGGTGGTGGGTATGAACTGCGTCTGACCCATGGCGCCGGCCCAGGAGCCGAGCATGCCGTCCGGGCTGATATCTCCCCGCTCGAGTATCTCCAGGGCTGCCAGCAACTGGGTATGGGCAAAGTCGGGCCGACGGCCCTGGTGGGCCAGGGTGGCCAGGGCGCGGATCACGTAGTTGTCGCCCATGTTGCTGCCAAAGTTGCTTTCCAGGCCCCATATCGCTACCAGTACATGTCTGTCGACGCCGTAACGCTGTTCGATCGCGGCCAGCGTTGCGGCATGCTGGTCCAGCAGTCCACGCGCACGGCTGATACGGGTGCTCGATAGCGCGCCATCGAGGTACTCCCAGACCGGTCGGGTGAATTCGGGCTGACTGCTGTCGGCCCGCAGTATGCCCGGATCCGGTATAACACCGGCGAAGGCCTGGTCAAACAGTGGCGCGCTTATGCCCGCAGCCAGTGCCTGTTCACGGAACAGGTCACGCCACTGGTCGAAGGTTGGCTGCGGTGCAGGCGCCGGCGCAGAGGATTGCGGCGGCAGCGGCACGGGAGTGGCGGTGGCGGGCTTGCTGGTCGCCTCGGCATGCGCCTGCTGAATCGGTGTGTCGGCACAGGCGGCCAGCAGCACGGTGAGCGCGGCAGTGCCCAGATAATGAGCGGTCTTGCCTGAGCGTCGAATGGTTATCGGCATTGATTGTTTCCGGCTGGTTTGCATCGCTCCAACTCTACCATGCACGCTCAGTGGTCTGTCACGGCTTGATGCTCGCATGGCTGTTGGTCTGGCCAGGTGCTAGTATGGCCGGCCCGGAAATAACAAGGACTCCTCGATGCCGGCTCCACGGCTTGATCATGACGCCATAGAACATCGTCGCGAGCGCGTTCTCGCCAGGGGGCTGAATCAATGGCCACAGGAGGAGGCGGAGGATCGGTCCCAGCTGGCACGTCACGGACGCTGGCTGGCCGAGCTTGACGGTGTGGCTCGTCTGAATCACCCGTTTTACCCCCTGGTGTTGCCGGTGGATCGTGGCTTCAGCCCGCGAATGGCCTATTACTTTCAGCTTGGCGATTACGAGCAGGCGGATCTGCGGTTGCTTGACGAAATGCTCGTGCCTGGGGACCGGGTCATGGAATGCGGGGCGGGAGCGGGCGTGACCGGCTCCTTCGCAGCCATGCGATCGGGTCATCCGGTGGTGGTGGTGGAGCCCAATCAGGCCTTGTACGACATCATCCGTCGCACCTTTGCCGCCAATGATCAGGAACTGCTGCTGGTCGAAGCGGCGGTGGTGGCCGACGCCCATGGAGCGGGTCAGATCGAGCTGGGCATCTACGACGAATACTGGTGGAGCAGTGCGCTGCTGCCGGCCGCGGCTGATCGCAGGATACACGTCGAAACCAGAGGCCTGTCATCCCTGTTGCACGAGCATCAGCCCACGGTCCTGGTCCTGGACATAGAAGGTGGCGAATGCGGATTGTTTCCGGCGGACATACCGCCTTGCCTGCGCATGATCATGATGGAAATTCACACCCCCGATATCGGCGAGGCGGCGACCATCGAGCTGGTGAACAGGGTTCAGGACCAGGGGTTCAAGCTGGCCCGCTTGCTTGCCATTACCTGGTTATTTATCAAGAAGTAAAGAAACCAGTGAGTCGTTTATTTTATCCGGTATATCATGCCGGCTGACTGAATTTAGGGCTGATAGAGATTGGCAAGCAAAGCCATCTCATCAAGGTACCTGAACGCCGGGATTGAGTAACAAGGAGTCGTATGGTTTTTCGTTCGTGGTTTCTGCGCTCGCGTGCCATCGCATTGGTTGCCGTTGCGCCGCTCTTCGCTGGAGCGTGGTGGTTGAATGAGCCCTATCAGATGGCCGGCTTCGCGACCCAGACCCAGTGGGATGACAGCAGTGCGATCGTCGCCGAGCCGGTCATGGAGCGACGCTTCGTTTCCAGCGATCTGGATGATTTTGTCCACTCCTCGTCCATCACCGCCCTTCCCGGTGGTGATCTGCTCAGTGTGTGGTTTGCCGGTACCCGCGAAGGGGCTGCCGACGTGCAGATCCGCGCAGCCCGTTTCGATGCGGCCAAGGGCGAGTGGAGCGATGAAGAGGTGCTGGCGACCCGTGAGCTGACCCGTGCTGCCGTGGGCAAGCCGATCCGCAAACTGGGTAATCCGGTGATTGCCAGGGCGCCGGATGAACGTCTCTGGTTGTTTTATGTATCGGTGTCGCTGGGGGGCTGGGCCGGCAGTGCGATCAACGTGATGGTATCGGAAGATCAGGGCATCAGCTGGTCAGCCCCGCGGCAACTGATTACTTCCCCGTTCATCAATATCAGCACCCTCGTGCGCAGCGCGCCGGTTTTCCATCAGGACGGGTCCATCGGGCTGCCGGTATACCATGAGTTTCTCGGCAAGTTTCCCGAATATCTCTACCTCGATGCCGATGGCAAAGTGGTCGACAAATTCCGCATGGCCGACGGGACGCATTCGCTGCAGCCAACCGTAGTGCCCCTGGATGACCACCGGGCCATCGCGCTGTTGCGCTACGCAGGCAAGGACAAGGGCCACGTGCTTGCCACGGTGACAGCTGATGCGGGGCAGACCTGGAGCGAAGAGCATGCCGTGGACCCATGGAACCCCAATTCCTCACTGGCTGCGGTGCGCTCGCATCGCGATACACTGCTCGTGGTTCAGAATAATCTGGCAGATGGCAGGTTTCGCCTTACGCTGGACGAGGCCAGTTTCAGCCTCAGCAACTGGTCGCTGATCAATACCATAGACGAATCGACCGATGCCGAGGGCGACCCCATTCCGCTGGAGACCTACGGGCCGCTACTGCGTGAGAAATTTCTCGAAGCCAGCGGGCCCAAGCGCCAGTTGCTGCTCGATGAGTACATGCAGCTGATGGAGGGCCGTGTATGCCGCCGGGGCTTGTGCAATTTCGATTACGAATATCCCTATCTGATCCGCTCCGATGATGGCCGTTTTCATATGGTGTATTCCTGGAACAACAGCTTTATCAAGCATGTGACCTTCAATCGCGCCTGGCTGGAGGCACAACGATGATTATCGCCAGTTGGCAGGCTGTGTTGACCTTTGCCCTTGTCCTCTTTCTGCTGTTACCCGTGGGGCGACTGCCAGTCGGATATCGTCTGGCGGTACTCCTGGGGGCGGTGCTGGTTGCGCTCGTGCCGCTGTCCACCGGTCTGACGCTGGCCGGATTGCTCAGGGGGCTGACCGATGATCTGGCGATCAGCAGCCTGGTCTGGCTGAGCGCCGCGGCCGCGATCAAGCTGGGGTACCTGCCGGCGCTGCCGATCTCCGCCAGATGGCCGTTGTGGCTGTGTTTCGCAGTGCTGGGGCTGCTTCTGTATCCAGCGGCGCTGGGCCTGGGCATGGTCGATACCTACCGCTGGGGCTACAGTCCCCGCGGCTTGATTATCGCCGTGGGCGCGTTGACCCTGCTGTTGATCCTGCTGCGCAACGTCCTCGGCATGCTCATGCTGGTATTGGCAACCCTGGCTTTCCTGCTCGACCTCAAGCCGTCGGATAATTACTGGGATTACCTGCTCGACCCCTTTATTGTCATCTACTGTCTCGTGGCACCCTTGGTGGCGCTGGCGCGGCGCCCAAGGGGTACGCAGCCCGCCTGAGGGGGCGGGCGGATGCTGGGGCGGCTCTCGTTCAATGGGCGGATTCGCGTTGATAGCCTGAAGCTATCTCCTGTGATAGAGTACGCCCCCTCTTGACGGACCCTTAACCGGATAAACCGATGATCAGCTTTCCCGGCGCTACGCCACCATAGGTTTCGACCTCCCCAGATGACGCCTTGTCATCCGCAAGCGCCAACCTGCTTGTGATTGTGTGTTCTGCCCCAGCAAAGCTGCGCCTCGAGTGTGCTTGCCAGGTGCGGACCGCCAAGACCCGGCCAGCAGAGTTCTGGTCATGGTACTCATCTCATTGCGCCTGGCACGTCCCTATCGTTTTTTGCTGCCTGTTACTGTGTCTCGAATCGGATTCGGACTGGCATAAACAGACTGCGCGATATCGGGCAGGGCTTTCTTTTTTTGAAGTGGACAAACTGTATGACCCTGATGCAATCGGTAAGACAAGAGTGGTTCTCCAATATCCGCGGCGATATTCTCGCGGGTGTGGTGGTCGCCCTGGCATTGATTCCCGAGGCGATCGCGTTTTCGATCATTGCCGGTGTGGACCCCAAGGTGGGGCTCTATGCCTCGTTCTGTATCGCGGTGGTAATCGCCTTCACCGGCGGTCGACCGGGCATGATTTCAGCGGCCACCGGCGCCATGGCGCTGCTGATGGTTACCCTGGTGCGCGAACACGGCCTTGAATACCTGCTGGCGGCGACCATCCTCTGTGGTCTGTTGCAGATAGGTGCGGGCTATCTGAAGCTCGGCTCGCTGATGCGCTTTGTCTCGCGCTCCGTGGTGACCGGCTTCGTCAACGCATTGGCGATTCTGATTTTCATGGCGCAGTTGCCGGAATTGACCAATGTGACCTGGCATGTATACGCCATGACCGCAGCCGGTCTCGGCATCATATATCTGTTTCCCTACCTGCCGAAGGTGGGCAAGGTCATTCCCTCGCCGCTGGTCTGCATACTGGTGCTGACTGCGCTGGCCGTCTATCTGGGGCTGGACATTCGGACCGTGGGCGATATGGGCGAGCTGCCGGATACGCTGCCCATCTTCCTCTGGCCCCAGGTGCCGCTGAATCTGGACACCCTGATGATCATCTTTCCCTATTCCGCCGCCCTGGCGGTAGTGGGTCTGCTCGAATCAATGATGACAGCCACCATCGTCGACGATCTTACCGATACGTCCAGTGACAAGAACCGCGAGTGCAAGGGCCAGGGGATCGCCAATATCGGCTCCGGCCTGCTCGGCGGTATGGCGGGCTGCGCGATGATCGGGCAGTCGGTCATCAACATCAAGTCGGGGGGGCGAACGCGCCTGTCCTGTTTCATCGCGGGGACTTTGCTGCTGATCATGGTGGTCTTTCTGGGCGATTATCTTTCGCTGATTCCCATGGCTGCCCTGGTGGCTGTGATGATCATGGTATCCATCGGTACCTTCAGCTGGGATTCAATCCGCAATCTGAAAAAGCATCCCCTGTCGACCAACATCGTCATGGTTTCAACGGTGGCAGTCGTGGTGGCGACCCACAACCTCGCCTATGGCGTCTTTGTCGGCGTCTTGCTGGCGGCGATGTTTTTCGCCAACAAGATGGGTCACTACCTGCATATCGGCAGTGAAGCGATTATCGACGGGGTAGAGCGCCGCTACACCGTGGTCGGCCAGGTGTTTTTCAGCTCGAGCGACAAGTTTGTCGGTGCCTTTGACTTGAAAGAGGCCCTTGATAAGGTGGTCATCGACCTGTCCCGCGCGCATTTCTGGGATATTACCGCGGTCGCGGCGCTGGACAAGGTAGTGATCAAGTTCCGCCGCGAGGGCACCGAGGTGGAAATACTGGGTCTGAATGAAGCCAGCGCAACCATCGTTGACCGCTTCGGGGTGCATGACAAGCCCGACGCCGTCGATCAGGTGATGGGTCATTAAATGAACAGGGAGAATAAATCGATGACCAAGAATACCGTTATGGCCTGCATCGACGGCTCCACGTCTGCCGCCGGCGTTTGCGACTACGCAGCCTGGGCAAGTCTGTCACTCGAGGCGCCGCTGGTGTTCCTCCACGTACTCGATCAGCAACACGCCCAACCCCGGGGTGATCTTTCCGGCAACATCGGGCTGGGCAGCCGTGAGCACCTGCTTCAGGAGTTGGCCGAGCTCGACGAAAAGCGGGGCAAACTGCTGCGGGAACAGGGTCGATTGATGCTGGAAGCGGCGATCGAGCGCGCCCAGGCTGATGGCGTCAGCGAACCACTGAGCCGCCAGCGCAACGGCGACCTGGTGGAGACCCTGAACGAGCTTGAACCGGACATTCGCCTGCTGGTGATAGGCCGGCAGGGTGAGGTGGGGGATACCCAGGGTCAGCATGTGGGCAGCCATCTGGAAAGCGTGATCCGCACCATGCATCGACCGATCCTGGTGACCGCCGGGGCGTTTCGCAAGCCGGCCAGCGTCATGCTTGCGTTCGATAACAGCGCGACTACCCGCAAAGGCGTCGAGATGCTGGCTGACAGCCCATTGTTTGTCGGACTGCCCATTCATCTGGTGATGGTGGGTGCTGACACCAACGACGCCTGGGAAGCCATCAATGCAGCCAAGCTGCGGCTGGAAAAGGCCGGCTTTCAGGTGCAGGCCAGTATCAAGGCGGGTGAGGTTGAAACCGTGCTGATGGATTACGAGCAGGCCCATGATATTGATCTGCTGGTGATGGGCGCCTATGGGCACTCGCGCATCCGGCAGTTCTTTGTGGGCAGCACCACGACCAATATCCTGCAGAAAACCTCCCGCCCTGTCCTGTTGCTGCGCTAAGTCTGCCGCTTTCGACCCGTGCCCCGGATACACGAAACCTCCCGGGGCCAGGCAGTGAGACGAAAGGAGAGAACGTGAAGCTGAAGCGACTTTTACGATCAGTGGGGCGTGCGTTGCCATTCATCGCCGCGATCGCATTGGCCGCCTGGGTACTGGATCCGCCCGAATTGCCGGATTTATCCGCTGAGAGTGGCGGTGCCCACAAGAGAGTGCTGCAGAGCTGGCAACTCGGCGAGATAGTGGTATTGGTGCGACATCTCGAGCGCTGTGATCGTTCGGATTCGCCTTGCCTGGACGGGCGGGACGGCATTACCGCGCGCTCAGTGGATATTGGCAAAGCGTTGTCGGAGGATTTCTACCAATTGGGGCTGGACCAGGCGATGTTGTACAACAGCCCGATGACCCGTACTGACCAGACCGCGGATATTCTGTTCGGAGATTATAGCGGTGATCGCAATTGGCTTAAGGAGTGCCGTAAAAGCGATTCGCTGTTAAGGGACGTGATGCGTTTTAAGCAGCCAGGCAGAAACCTGGTGTTGATTACCCATAGTACTTGCATTGCACGGTTCGAGGAGGCGCTCGGATTCTCCAGCGACACGCCGGATTACGGTACTTCGATTTTCCTCGTTGCGCAGACGGATGTTGACCATCCGCGGGTCAAGGGCTTCCTTGATGTAGAGGACTGGGACCGGGTATTCGAGGCCGACGTCCTTCCGGTGCCGAGCCTGCTACGCTGATGTTCTTGCCGTGGCTGCCGCCAGGGCTGCCGTAGCTGATGAACGCACGGGCAAACGCCTCGAGACTCCAGTCCTTGAGTGCAGTGATCGCGCCCTGGTGGAAAAACAGTGCCGTGACAATAAAGGGCACTGCGATCGAGGCAGGTAACAACAGATAGAACCCGCGGTCGCGCAGCACCTCGGCCCGTGTCCAGCCGGACAGGGGCTGGTGTGCGTCGTTGCCGCTCGCCTGTGGGTGACTGGCATTGCGGCTCAGCCAGAGCATCAGTGGCAAAAGCAGAATGAGCAGGATGATCGCCGAGGCGATCCAGCTTCCACGCCAGCCAACGGCTACTACCAGTACCGAGACCAGCAGCGGCAACACCGCCTCCGACAGCGGGAAGCCGCTGGCGCTGAAAGCGACCACCTTGCCCCGATTAAGGCTGAAATAACGTCCGGCCGTAGTCATGCCGATATGCGAGAGCATGGCCTGACCGCCAAACCGCACGAGCAGAAATCCCAGGGCCAGCATCCACAGGTGCCCGGCCAGGCCCAGCATCATACAGCCAGCGCTGAGTACCAGAATGGCCATCAGGGTGACGCGGCGCAGGGACCAATGATCCAGCAGAGAGCCGAACCGCAGCAGCAGCGCGGCCGAGCATAGCGTGGCCAGACTGTAGATCAGGCCATAGGCGGAGTGTGAGAGTTTGAAAGCACTGCGAATTTCATCGCCAAACAGGCCGAGCAAAAAGGTCTGACCGAAACCCGAGGAGGCGGTGGCCAGCAGGGCAAACAGGGCCAGGGATGGGTTTTCCTGGAGAAATGGCAGAAGGCGCCTGGGCAGCATGGTGGGTAGGCCCCGGACAGGTCAGTGAGCGCTTTGCGGTGTGAGCGGCAATCGAAGCCCGGCGACTGCCAGCACCATGGCGCCGAGACCGTCCCAGGCAGATCCTGGGTGCTGGCCCTTGATCTGCTCGTCGATCTGCTGGGCCGCCTGCAACCAACGATCCCAGGCTGCGGCTGGGTGGCGCTTCAGGGCCTGGGACAGCACCGGTTTGCGTTTGTCCCAGACCGGAGGACGCTGATTGGCAAAAACACGTTCCAGCGGCACCTGACGACTCAGTTCATGGGCCATGCCTGCCAGGGCGCGGATTTCCCGTGCCAGCGCCCAGAGCACGACCGGCGCTTCGACGCCCTCACCGCGCAGGCCCTGGAGAATCCGCAGGGCGTGCTCGGGCTGGCCCTGCAGCATGGCGTCCACCAGGGAGAACACGTCGAAACGGGCACTGTCGGCCACCACACGCTGAACGGTGTCCAGGTCCAGGTGCCCGGCGTCGCAGTGGAGTTTGAGCTTCTGTACTTCCTGCGCGGCGGCAAGCAGGTTGCCCTCGACCCGCGCGCTCAACAGCTCAAGCGCTTCAGCGCTGGGGGTAATGCCTGCTGCGGCGAGCCGGTCACGCATCCAGCCCGGCAGTTGCTGGGCGTCCACCGGCCATATTTGCACGAAGCGGCTGCTGGCATGATCGATGAGCGCCTTGGCCCATTTGGTCCGCTGGGCGCTGCCATCGAGCTTGGGCAGGCTGATCAGCAAGGTGGTATCCGGTGGCGGACTGTCCAGCCAGGCAATAATGGCTTTGGCGCCCTCGTCGCCGGGCTTGCCCCCCGGGATACGCAGTTCGATCAACCGTTTCTGGGAAAACAGCGACAAGCTGTGACTGGTTTCGTGCAGTTGCCCCCAGTCGAACGCCCGGTCGATGTGAAACACCAGGCGTTCCTCGCTGCCTTCACGCCTGCACGCCGCCCGGATCAGGTCGGCTGCCTCGCCCGCCAACAGCGGCTCGTCACCGCTGATGACGTAGACCGGTGCCAGTGATTCCTTGAGCTGTCTTGCCAGCTGGGCGGGGTTGAGTTTCATGCCGGCTCAGCGGCTCTCACGGTCCAGGGCCTCTTCGCGGGCAGACAGCTCGCTTTCGCTCAGGCTGGAGAGGCGGAAAAGCAGCTGACGGGTCAGATCGTCGCGCATTTCGCGGCGCAGCAGGTCTTCTTCTTCGCTGGTACCGGTCAGGTTGTCGGTGTCGTTGACGAAGATCCGCTGGGTTCTCAGGGTTTCCGGGCCAACCAGCGGCCGGCCCCGGTCGTCGCTGATCTGGAAGGTCAGTATGGTCTCGAGTTCGAACTCGGCCGGTGTTGCCCGGCTGGTATAGGTGACCGCCGTCTTGTCCAGCCGCTCTTCCAGCAACTGCAGGTGATAGGGCGCCGTTTCGGTTATCTCCACGCCGTCGATGATCAGCGCCTGGCGGATGTTCCGGTATAGCTGGCCGTAGCTGTTGCGCGCACTGAGCTCCAGCTCGTCGAGGGCGACGTTGTCCACGCCAGTGCCGCGCAGATGGAAACCGCAGCCGCTGAGCGCCAGGCTCAGGCCGATCACGACGCTGCCGATCAGCCGGCGGGGATGGTTCAGTAACATGTTGCTCTCCATTGCGTGTCAGTTGGCGACGATATTGACCAATTTGCCGGGCACGACAATCACCTTGCGGATGGTCAGGCCCTCGGTAAAGCGCACGACGTTCTCGTTGGCCCGTGCGGCCGCTTCCACTGCATCGCGGGCCGCGTCTGCAGCGACTTCGATATGGCCACGCAGCTTGCCGTTGACCTGGATGACCAGTTGCAGGGTGTCCTGCACCAGGGCGGTTTCATCGAGCGCCGGCCAGCGCGCCTGCACGGCAAGGTCCTCATGCCCCAGCGCGCGCCATAGCGCGTGGCTGATGTGGGGCGTGATGGGGGCCAGCAGCAGTACGACGGCTTCCAGTCCTTCCTGCAGCAGGGCCCTGTCCTGGGCGCTCGCCTGGGCGGCTTTCTCCAGGGTGTTCATCAGCGTCATGATCGCGGCAATGGCGGTATTGAACTTGTGGTTCTGGCCAATATCCTGGGTGGCCTGGCGAATGGCCAGATGGATGGCGCGGCGTACCGCTTTCTGGTCATCGTTCAAACCGGTCCGGTCCAGCGCGCCAGCCGGGCCGGCAGCCACGTGCTGGTGTGCCAGCCGCCAGACGCGGCGCAGGAAGCGGTGGGCGCCCTCGACACCGGTATCCGACCACTCCAGGCTCATGTCCGGCGGAGAGGCAAACATCATGAACAGGCGGCAGGTGTCGGCGCCGTACTGGTCGATCATCGACTGCGGATCGACGCCGTTGTTCTTCGATTTGGACATCTTCTCGACGCCGCCGATCTCTACCGGTTGCCCATCACTGGCCAGCCGGGCGGCTACGATCTTGCCCTTGGCATCGCGCTCGACCTGCACATCGGCGGGGTTGAACCAGACCTTGGAGCCATTCTCGGCCAGGCGGTAATAGGTTTCGGCGATTACCATGCCCTGGGTCAGCAGGTTCTTGAACGGCTCGTCCGAATCAAGCAGACCTTCGTCGCGCATCAGCTTGTGGAAGAAACGGGCGTAAAGCAGGTGCAGAATCGCGTGCTCGATGCCGCCGATATACTGATCGACCGGCAGCCAGTAATTGGCTGCAGCCGGGTCTACCATGCCCTGTTCGAAGTGGGGCGAGGCGTAACGGGCGAAATACCAGGAGCTCTCCACGAAGGTGTCCATGGTGTCGGTTTCGCGCTTGGCCGGAGCGCCACAACGGGGACAGGCGCATTCGTAGAATTCGGGCATGCGTGCCAGCGGGCTGCCGTTGCCGTCGGGGACCACGTCCTCCGGCAGCACCACCGGCAACTGATCTTCCGGCACGGGTACGTCGCCGCAGGTTTCGCAGTGAATGATCGGGATAGGGCAGCCCCAGTAGCGTTGGCGGCTGATGCCCCAGTCACGCAGGCGGTACTGGGTCCGCGGAGCGCCAAGGTCTTTCTGTGCCAGTACATCGCCAATGGCGACCAGTGCACTGGAAAAATCCAGGCCATCAAATTCTTCGGAATTGATCAGCTCGCCTTTCTCGCCATAGGCATCCTGCCAGGGAGCCGGTGTTTCGTCACCGGCGCTGGTACGCACCACCGGTTTGATCGGCAGGCCGTACTGGGTAGCGAAATGAAAGTCGCGTTCATCGTGCGCCGGCACGGCCATGACAGCACCTTCGCCATAGGTCATCAGGACGTAGTTGGCCACCCATACCGGCAGCTTTTCGCCGGTCAGCGGATGCTCGACAAAAAGCCCCGTGGGCATGCCCTTCTTTTCCTGGGTAGCGATATCGGCCTCTGCCACGCCGCCGCGCTTGCACTCATCCACAAAGCTTTGCAGTGGTGCATTGCCCCGGGCAGCGATGGTGGCCAGCGGGTGCTCGGCGGCTACGGCCATGTAGGTCACGCCCATCAGTGTGTCGGGGCGGGTGGTGAAGACCTTGAGCTTGCCGCTTTCGCCAATGCTCGCCTTGTCGTAGGGGAAATGCACTTCCATGCCGACGGATTTGCCGATCCAGTTGCGCTGCATGGTCTTGACCTGCTCAGGCCAGCCGGTCAGGTCGTCCAGGGAGCTGAGCAGTTCTTCGGCATAGTCGGTGATCCGGAAGTAGTACATCGGGATCTCGCGCTTTTCGATCAGCGCGCCGCTACGCCAGCCACGACCATCAATAACCTGCTCGTTGGCCAGTACGGTCTGGTCGATCGGATCCCAATTGACCGTGCCGTTCTTGCGATAGATCACACCCTTCTCGAACAGGCGGGTAAACAGCCACTGCTCCCAACGATAGTACTGCGGTGTACAGGTGGCGAACTCGCGGGACCAGTCCATACCCAGACCCAGGCTCTTCAGCTGGGTGCGCATATAGTCGATATTGTCGTAGGTCCACTTGGCCGGGGCCACGTTGTTGTTCATTGCGGCGTTTTCTGCCGGCATGCCGAACGCATCCCAGCCCATCGGTTGCAGGACGTTGCGGCCCTGCATGCGCTGATAGCGGCTGATGACGTCACCAATGGTGTAGTTGCGCACATGCCCCATGTGCAACTTGCCGCTGGGGTAGGGGAACATCGACAGGCAGTAGAACGTATCCTGGTCTGGTGTTTCCGACACCGTGAAGACTTCATTGCGATCCCAGTCGGTCTGGGCAGCGCTTTCTATATCGCGGGGAGAGTACTGTTCTTGCATGGGGGCTGTATGGGCTCGTCTGGCTAGCGGATTATCTTGCAGCGCGGCCGGTAAGCCCTCGGAGGCTGCTGGAGCCTCTGCCCGGCACCGGTCAGGTCGCTGCGCGAATCGAATAGCGCAGGATACACCACCGGGCTGCCCGCAGGTAGTCCATGCCATTCGTCGCCGCAGGCCTGCATAGCTCGGCAGGGCAACTATGCTCTGGGTAACAGACCGGTGTGTGGTAGTCCGCCGGGCAATACCAGAGGAGATGTGTTTAATGAAAGGGACGGTACCCGAATCGCAAGACCGGAGCCGGGATTCCTCCTACGGGCGGCTGCTGCGTCGCTTGGATCAGGCGATGGACATGGCCCACACACGCCAGTGGATGGAGGGAAGCCCGCCAGCCTTGACCGAGCTGGAGCTCAGCGGTCTGACGCCGGAGGATCAGCGCCTGCTCTGGCGTATCCTGCAGGCCCTGGGAAACACCATGCCGCTGCCGGGCTCAGCCCCGGCTGGGCCGCTGACTTCTGCGGCGCACTATCATGCAGGCTACGAGACAGGTCAGCACCACTAACCCCAGCGGCCAGGCGCGCCAGCGCAGGTAGGGCGTCAACCCGGTACGGGGGTGGATTTCCCCGCGCAGCACCGCCTGCTCGAACTGCGGTATGCGCTCGGTGATCCGGCCACGGAAATCAATCAGGGCAGTCACTCCATTGTTGGTACCGCGGATCATCCAGCGACCGCTCTCGATCGCGCGCATGCGGGCCATTTGCAGATGCTGCAGGGGGCCTATGGAGCGACCGAACCAGCTGTCGTTACTGATGGTGATCAGCAGCTCGCTCCTGGCGGCCAGCCGTGCCGCGAAATGGGGATAGACCGCTTCATAGCAGATGAAGGGCGCCAATCGGTAGCCGGCCGCTTCCAGTGGCGCCTGCACCGCCGGTCCGCGGGAGAAGCTGGACATCGGCAGATCGAAAAAGGCAATCAGACCGCGCAGCAGGTCCTGCAGCGGCACGTATTCGCCAAAGGGCACCAGTTTGTGCTTCAGGTACTGCTGGTCGGCCTCACCGGCGACCATGATGCCGTTATAGATCTGCAGCTCGCCGCTTTCGTAGTCGTCCACCGGGATGCCGGTAATCAGCGTCGTGCCCTGCGCCGCCAGTCGCGCTGCCATGCCATCGGTAAAAGCGATGGCCTGACTCTGCAGGACCGGCACGGCTGTTTCCGGCCAGACAATCAGGTCGACCGGGCCCTGGGCCACACTGAGGTCGCGGTAGAGGCTCAGGGTATGATCAATATGCGCCGGATCCCATTTGCGTGATTGCGGAATATCGGCCTGGATCAGCGCGACGGACAGCGGCGGACCGGCCGGACGGGTCCACTCCGGCAGAGTCAGTGCCTTGCCGCCCAGCCACATGGCCAGCAGCAGCACAGCCGCCGAGGCCGCGGGCCAGAGGCGCTTCCAGAGCCGCGGTTCGGCGAGCAAACAGGCGGTGAGCACACTGAGGAAGCTCAGGAGCCAGACGCCACCCACCGGCGCCCAACCGACCAGCCAGGTATCGGTATGGGTATAGCCATGGTAAAGCCAGGGAAACCCGGTCAGGAACCAGCCGCGGAAGACTTCCTGCAGCACCCAGAGCGCGGCGAATCCGAGGCAGGCCAGCCATGGCGCTTGCGCCGGCCGGAGCCAGCGCGCCCATATCCAGGCCATCAGCGCGATCACCAGTGCCAGTCCGGCAACAAAGCCGCCGGTCAGCAAGCCGGCAAGCACCGGCGAGGCATAGCCATGCACATGAATGCTGATGTACACCCAGGACACACCGCTGGCGAACAGTCCCATACCCCAGAACCAGCCGCGCAGGGCGGACTGGGCTGGCCCGGGCAGTTGCAGGCCCTGATACAGCAGGGCAATCGACACCAGTCCCAGGGGCCAGAGGTCGAAGGGGCTCAGGGCCAGGGTGCTCAGCGCACCCGCCAGCAGGGCCAGCACATGGCCCGGCCAGCCTGGCGCGCGCAGCCAGTGGGTCAGAGTATTCAGCAGGGGCATGGTGGTCTCAGGCGTCGACTACGGTGACTCGCAACAGGTGTACCCGGCGGCTGTCGGAATTGAGCACGCGCACGCGGAAGCCGTCCAGTTCGACGACTTCGTTGCGTCGCGGCAGATGACCAAAGGCATTCATCACCAGGCCGCCAACGGTATCGAATTCCTCATCGGGAAACTCGGTGCCGAAATGCTCGTTGAAATCTTCGATGGGGGTCAGACCCTTGACCAGGAAATCGCCGCTGTGCAGCGGTTTGATCTGGCTGTCCTCGTCGATATCGTGCTCATCCTCGATATCGCCGACGATCTGTTCGAGTACATCCTCGATGGTGACCAGACCCGATACGCCGCCGTACTCGTCGATCACGATGGCCATGTGATTGCGCGTGGCGCGAAATTCCTTGAGCAGCACGTTCAGCCGCTTGGACTCGGGTACGCAGGTCGCCGGACGGAGGATCTCCTTGATGTTGAAGCGCTCGGTATTGTCCTCGAGCAGCAGGGGCAGGAGATCCTTGGCGAGCAGAATGCCGAGCACGTCATCCAGGCTTTCACCGGTCACCGGAAAGCGCGAGTGGGCGGCTTCGATGACTTCGGGCAGGAATTCGCGGGGTGTCTGGCTCGAGCGGATGGTGATCATCTGCGAGCGAGGGATCATGATGTCGCGCACCTGCATGTCCGAGACCTGCAGGGCACCTTCGATAATCGACAGGGCCTCGATATCCAGTACTTCGTTGGCATGCGCCTCGCGGAGCAGTTCCAGCAGTTCCTGGCGGTTCTTGGGTTCATGGACAAAAGCCTGGACCAGTTTGTCCAGCCAGGTCTTGTGTCCGTTGGTCGATCGATCTTCGCTCATGGTTCCTTTCTACTCGTTGTGTCAATGGATACAGCGTGTTGGGTCAGTTGGTTGTGCGCCAGGTTCACTCGCGTTCATCCAGATAGGGGTCGGCGATGCCGAGCTGCGCGAGCAAATTGCGCTCGAGCGCTTCCATCTCCTGGGCTTCGGCTTCTTCCTCGTGATCATGGCCGGTCAGGTGCAGACAGCCATGGATGACCATGTGCGCCCAATGCGCCATGGGCGGCTTGCCCTGTTCCAGCGCCTCGCGCTCGACTACAGGCGCACAGATCACCAGGTCGCCAAGCAGCGGGATATTCAGTTCGGGTGGCAGGTCGGCCGGAAAGGAGAGCACATTGGTAGGATAGTCCTTGTGCCGATAATCGCGGTTCAGGCTCTGGCTTTCTTCTTCATCGACCAGGCGGATAGTCAGCTCATGACCGGGATGGCTCTGCAGTGCCAGCCCGGCCCAGAGTCGAAAGCTGTCATCATCAGGCAGGTCGCGCGCAGCGCTTGCTCGCTGTATGTCCAGATCAAGAACGGCCGGTGTCGCAGGGGGCGGCTCAGGATTCATTGCTGCGCTCCTTGCGCTCGCCTTCCTGACGCAGTTCAAACCGGTCATAGGCTTCGACGATGCGCTGCACCAGGGGATGACGTACCACGTCCTTGGACTTGAAGTGGGTGAACCCGATGCCCTTGACGTCCTTGAGCACTTCGACCACATGGGCCAGCCCGGACTTGGTGCCGCGGGGCAGGTCCACCTGGGTGACGTCACCGGTGATCACGGCAGTCGAGCCAAAGCCGATCCGCGTCAGGAACATCTTCATCTGTTCCAGCGTGGTGTTCTGGCTCTCATCGAGAATGATGAAGCTGTTGTTCAGGGTGCGCCCGCGCATATAGGCGAGAGGGGCGACTTCAATTACCTGCTTCTCGATCAGCTTGGCCACGTTCTCGAAACCCAGCATTTCATACAGCGCGTCATACAGGGGGCGCAGGTAGGGATCGATCTTCTGCGCCAGATCGCCGGGGAGGAAACCCAGCTTTTCGCCGGCTTCCACCGCGGGGCGAACCAGCAGAATACGCCGGACCTGTTCGCGCTCAAGCGCATCCACTGCGCAGGCGACGGCCAGATAGGTCTTGCCGGTGCCTGCCGGTCCGATGCCGAAATTGATGTCGTATTCCTGGATGGAGCGCACGTAACTCTGCTGGTTGGGGCCACGGGGCTGGATGGCCATCCTGCGCGTACGCAATACCACCGGGGCCTGGCCGCTGCTGTGCAGGGTTTCGCTGAGGTTTTCGAGCCCGGATTCCTGCAGGAACAGGTGAACGGTATCTGGCGTCAGCTCGGTGTTGTCGCGTGTCTCCCGATACAGCTGGCGTACAACCGCTTCGGCCGAGCGCGCGAGCTCGGGCTCGCCAATCAGCTCGAACTGGTTGCCGCGGTTGCGCACCTCGATGCCCAATCGCTGCTCTATGAGCAAAAGGTGTTCGTCGAACTGCCCGCACAGGTTGGCAAGGCGGCGGGGATCGACGGGCTCGATGCTGAAACGATGTATTTGCAGGGGAGCGTTCAAAATAATCTGTCAGTAACCTCATGGAATTCGGGAAATCACAGCATAGCGCGCAACAGACGCGATGCAAAGATGCCGCGATAAGCGGTCCGGGCCCACCCCGAAGGGCGTGCCCAGAGCGCTATCGAAGGCAGTATTCGATTGTCAGTGAACGGTCTCGGCCACCAGTGTGCCGCGCAGGGAGTGCGGCAACGCCTCATCAATGGCGACATCGACAAACTGCCCGATCAGCCGGGGATTGTCGCAGCGGAAATTGACAATCCGGTTATGCTCGGTGCGGCCCTGGAGCATGCCCGGGTCCTTCTTCGAGTAATCGCTGACCAGGATGCGCTGCACGGTGCCTACCATGCGCCTGCTGTTGTCGAAACCCTGCTGATTCAGACGGGTTTGCAGAATCTGCAGCCGCTGCTTCTTCACCTCCATGGGGGTGGTATCGGGCAGATCGGACGCCGGTGTGCCCGGCCGGGCGCTGTAGATGAACGAGTAGGAGAAGTCGAAGCCGATGTCTTCCACCAGTTTCATGGTCTGCTCGAAATCCCTGTCGGTTTCGCCCGGAAAGCCGATGATGAAGTCCGAGCTGAGAATCATGTCCGGAACGGCAGCGCGCAGTTTGCGCACGCGGGACTTGTATTCCAGTGCCGTGTGGTTGCGCTTCATGCCGGCGAGCACCCGGTCGGACCCGGACTGCACCGGCAGATGCAGGTACTTGACCAGCTCGGGTACCTCGGCGTGGGCACGGATCAGGCTGTCGGAGAATTCCAGCGGATGCGATGTGGTGTAGCGGATGCGGTCAATGCCGTCGATCTCGGCGATGACCCGGATCAGATCGGCCAGATCGGCGATGGTGCCTTCGTGGGTCTGACCCCGGTAGCCATTGACGTTCTGGCCCAGCAGGGTGATCTCCCGCACGCCATTCTCGGCAAGGTGTATGCACTCGGCCAGGACGTCGTCAAACGGGCGACTGACCTCTTCGCCACGGGTATAGGGCACCACGCAGAAGCTGCAATACTTGCTGCACCCTTCCATGATTGAAACGAACGCAGTAGGACCGTCAACGCGGGGCTCGGGCAGGCGGTCGAATTTCTCGATTTCCGGGAAGGACACATCTACCTGCGGCTTGTGTGTAGTGCGTGCCGCGTTGATCATCTCCGGCAGGCGATGCAGGGTCTGCGGACCGAACACCACGTCCACGTAGGGTGCACGGTCACGGATGGCCGAGCCCTCCTGACTGGCGACGCAGCCGCCAACGCCGATGATCAGGTCCGGATTCTTGTCTTTCAGGGGGCGCCAGCGGCCCAGTTCGGAGAACACCTTTTCCTGGGCTTTCTCGCGGATCGAGCAGGTATTGAGCAGGATGATGTCGGCTTCATCCGGGCGATCGGTCATTTCCATCGCCTGGTTTTCCCCGAGCAGGTCGGCCATGCGCGAGCTGTCATACTCGTTCATCTGGCAACCGTGGGTCTGAATAAAGAGTTTCTTGGCCATGGGATGCGCTGGGCGTAGCCTCGTCAAAAGCGAAATTATACACTGACAGGGGAGTGGATGTCCTGCGCTGTGCTATCATCCGCGCCCGTCAGATGTGCTGATCCGGCTCGCTTGCCACAGGTTCTTACAGTTCAGTTATGAGCAAAGACAAACAACCGATATATCGAGTGATCTTCCTCAATCAGGGGCAGGTCTTCGAGCTGTATGCGCGCAACATCTTCCAGAGCGATCTCTGGGGCTTTCTCGAGATTGAGGAGCTGCTGTTTGGTGAGCGCTCGCAGCTGCTGGTCGATCCGGCGGAGGAGAAGCTCAAGACCCAGTTCGAGGGCGTCGAGCGCAGCTTCATACCCTTGCAGTCCATCGTACGCATTGACGAGGTGGAGCGCATAGGCCAGGCGAAGATCAGCGAGGCCAAGGGCGGTGGTAACGTGATGAACTTTCCGATGCCGCCGCCCAACTGATCGAGCTTCAGGGCTCGGGTGAATCCGAACCTGGGACACTCGGACCCATTGGAGGTGCTGGCTGATTCTGCAGGTTTTGCAGTTGTTCTTCCCGCAGTTGCGTCAGATAGCTGCGAAACAGGGTGCCCAGTACCTGGGTGGCGACCGCCAGCTCCTCTTCATTCATCTGCAGCGCAATGCGGTCACTGGCATCCATGGCCGCCTCCTCTCCATTGACGGCAGCCATTTTTAGTATGATGTAGGCCTGCGGCAGGTTGCGCGTCACGCCTTCGCCCTGAAAGTGCATCAGCCCGAGCTGGTACTGGGCGCGGGGATGGCCCTGGATCGAGGCCTGCTCGAACCATTCAAGCGCCATGTCGATATCACGCTCCACCCGCTCGCCCTGGTAGAAAAACTCGCCCATTTCATACTGCGCCTGCAGGTCTCCCGCTTCCGCCACTTCCCGGCACGCCGCCAGGGCCAGATCGAGACTTTCGTCATCGACCCGATTGAGTGCACAGCGTTCGTCCGTGCTGATCAACAGCGGGTTGCCGCTCTGTTCCTGGGCCAGCAGCGCCGGGCTGGCGAGCAGGGCAAGAAGACAGACCGTTAACGGACGTGCTGGCAGGGTGGTCATCATGATTGTGGGGGCGTCTCTGGTCCGGTCGGGTGGTCTTCGCCATTGTGCGCCTGTTGGGCGAGTACGCCAACTGCCAGGCCGGCAGCGATAAAACCGGGTATCAGCCAGCTGGCCCGTGCAGAGGCGTCCAGCAGACTCAGTAGTGGCAGGGATCCCGTCAGCCCGGCGAGCAGTGCAGGGGCCAGGGTACACACGATGGCCGCGAGGCAGAGAATGCCCACACGGCGGTCACGGCCGATATTGAGCAGCCCGCTGACGCCCAGTGTGGCAGCACCCGCGAGAGTGACCAGCCAGAGATAGCCGCTCTGCCAGTCCAGGTACCGCGAGAGCTCGTAGAAGGCCAGGATGCCGAGGATGATTCGGCTCCATATGATCGGCTTCCAGCGCCAGCCACTGGCCAGATACAGGCTCGCAAGCCCGAGCAATGGCAGGCTCATGTGTTGTGCAGCCAGCCCCATGATCCGCTGGGCATGCTCGACGGGTTTGCTCACCAGGTCCCAATGGACCAGGGCCAGAGGAAATGCAGTGCTGGCCACCAGTGCCAGTGCCACCAGGCTGGCGGTTATTGCTCCGCGCGCGCCTTCCCGTCGATCTGCTCGGCGTTGCCACAGCCAGAAACACAGCCATATCGCGGAGCCTGCCAGCACGGCGTAGACGAACGCGGTCATAGGGCGGCGAACGCCTTTTCAGCCGCATCCAGGGTCAGCTGCAGCTCGGTCTCGCCGTGGGCGATCGAGGTAAAGCCCGCTTCGAACGCGCTGGGCGCCAGGTAGACCCCGCCCGCCAGCATCAGGTGGAAGAATCGCTTGAAGCGTTCCACATCCCCCGCCATTACATCGTCGAAGGTCTGGATATCGTCCGCACCGGAGAAATACAGGCCGAACATGCCGCCGGCCTGGGTCGTGACGAAGGGGACTGAGGCGGCGTCGGCACGTTCCTGCAGGCCGGCGAGCATGCGGCTGGTGTAGCCACTGAGTTCGTCATGGAAGCCCGGACGCTTCAGTAGTTTGAGCGTGGTCAGGCCGGCGGCCATGGCCAGCGGATTTCCCGACAGGGTACCGGCCTGGTAGACCGGCCCCATGGGGGCGATCACCTCCATGATGGCCCGCTTGCCACCAAAGCAGCCGACCGGCATGCCGCCGCCAATGATCTTGCCGAAGGTGGTCAGGTCCGGTGTCACGCCATAGTAGGCCTGGGCGCCACCGAGGGCCACACGAAAACCGGTCATGACTTCGTCAAAGATCAGCACCACGCCGTGTTCATCGCACAGGCGGCGCAGGCCTTCGAGAAAGCCCGGTACCGGCGGTACACAGTTCATGTTGCCGGCCACCGGCTCGACGATGATGCAGGCAACGCTGCTGCCGACTTCACCGAGCATGGTCTCGACCGCGGCGATGTCGTTGAACGGCAGGGTCAGGGTGTGTTTGGCAAAATCAGCCGGTACGCCAGCCGAACTGGGCACGCCCTGGGTCAGGGCGCCGGAACCGGCCTTGACCAGCAGGCTGTCCGAGTGACCGTGGTAGCACCCCTCGAACTTGATGATGTTGTCCCTGCCGGTGTAGCCGCGGGCCAGGCGAATGGCGCTCATGGTCGCTTCGGTGCCGGAACTGGTCATGCGCACCATCTCCATGGAGGGTACGAGGCTGCACACCAGGTCGGCCATCTCGGTTTCCATGGCGGTGGGCGCTCCGAAGGACAGGCCGTGCTGCAGCTGTTCGCGCACGGCGTCGAGTACCGCCGGATGGCTGTGGCCCAGAATCATCGGGCCCCAGGAGCCGACATAGTCAACGTAGCGTCGATCGTCCTCGTCGACCACATAGGCGCCCTCGGCATGCTTGAAAAAGAGGGGTGTGCCGCCGACGCTCTTGAACGCACGCACCGGCGAGTTCACTCCGCCGGGAATGTGTTTCTGGGCATGGGCAAAGAGGGTTTCGGAACGGGACATGGAAAATCCTTCAGTTTGTCTGGAAGAGTTCGGTAAAGCCGCGGGCGCGGCGCTCGACTTCGCTGGCACTCGGCGCAGCGAAGAGGCCGTTGACCACGGCGAGCATGTTGGCTCCGGCGCCAATCAGCTGCGGTGCGTTGTGCAGGGTGACGCCACCGATAGCCACGATAGGCAGGCTGAAACGCCGGCGCGCCTGCTCCAGAAGTACCGGTGTTGCCTGCGGCGCGCCGGGTTTGGTGACCGACTGGAAAAAACGACCAAAGGCAATGTAACTCGCCCCGGCTGCTTCGGCCTGTTCAGCGAATGCCAGTTCGGCGTGACAGGTCGCGCCGATAATCGCACCGGCCCCCAGGTGCTGGCGCGCTTCGCGCAGGCAACCGTCATCGCGACCCAGATGCACTCCCACTCCGAGCTCTGCAGCCAGGGGCAGGTCATCATTGATGATCAGTGTTGCCCCGTAGTAATGGCACAGACTCTTGAGTCGCGTTGCTTCGTCCAGGCGGCGGGCCGGGTCAGCGGACTTGTCTCGGTACTGCACGATGCGCGCCCCGCCAGCGAGTGCAGCGTCGACCCAGGGCAGCAGTCTGCCCTCGGCAAGCAGGTGATCGTCGGTAATTGCATAGAGGCCGCGGAGTTGTCCGCTCATGAACAGAAATCCAGCGGTAGCCGTCGCGGAACGTACTGACCGATACCGGGCTGCTCGGCATCACGCAATGTGCGCCAGGTGTAGTCCAGGGCCGAGCGCACGGCGCTGACCAGTTCCTCGCCCAGTGCCAGGCGGCCGGCCAGAGCACTGGCCAGTGTGCAGCCCGAGCCATGGTAGTGGCCGGGCAAGCGCTGACAGGTGAAGCTGTGCTGACTGCCATCGCGGGAATAGAGTCGATTGTGGATCTCACTCTCGTCGCCATGGCCGCCGGTGATCAGCAGATGGCGGCAGTAGGGCAGCAATCGGGCGGCGCACTCGTCCGCCGTGCCCTCGGGCAGCTCAGCAAGAATGCGTGCTTCGGGCAGATTGGGTGTGGCGATCAGTGCGATTGGCAGCAGTTGCTCACGCAGGGCAAAGGCGACATCATCCTTGCCCAGCGAGCCGCCACCACCGGCGCGCAGCACCGGATCACAGACCAATGGCAGCTCGGGATGATCCTGCATCAGCTCGATCACGGTTTCGACCATGCTGATATTGCCCAGCATGCCGAGCTTGACGGCCGATACCGGCATGTCACTGAGTACGGCATTGGCCTGGGCCAGCACCCATTCGCGATCGAGCACACGAAAATCCGTGACATCCACGGTGTTCTGTACGGTAAGGGCCGTAACGGTGGGCGCCGCATGGCAGCCCTGGGCCAGCAGGGCTTCGATGTCGGCCTGCAGACCAGCACCGCCGCTGGGATCATGGCCGGAAAGACAGAGGACGACAGGGCGGAAAGGGGGTAGTGTTTTCATGGTCTAAGCTTATCATCAAGCTTCGGTCGCCGGCAGGGGCGAGCGCCGGCTTTTGCGCCGGCAAATCATCTCTGGACGTATCCGTGATTCCATCGGCCCGGCACGTGGGCCAACCAAACACAATAATATGGAGCAGTTCATGCGAGCGATAGACCAGTGGTTCGAGCAGTATGGAGAGAGCCACCAGAATCCGATAAACAAGGTGTTGCACTGGATCTGCGTGCCTTTGATCACGTTCAGTGTGCTGGGTATTCTCTGGGCGATTCACCCCTGGGTGGCGCTTATCGCAGTGGCCGCGGCAATGGCGTTCTATACCATGCTGTCCTGGCGCATAGCCGCCGTCATGCTGGTGGCAAGTCTGCTGATGCTGTTGATTCTGTGGAACATGAACGCCGTCTTCTGGCCCAGCGTTGCCATCTTCGTGCTGGCCTGGATCGGCCAGTTTATCGGTCACCATGTGGAGGGGAAGAAGCCCTCCTTCTTCAAGGATCTGCAGTTTCTGTTGATTGGACCCATCTGGCTGATCGGAGCGCTGTTCCGCACCCTGGGCTTGCGTTACTGATACCGGCCACGAGCGCCGTTGGCCGAAATGGAACTCGGCCTTCCGGGGGGTTATGCCGGAGGTGTCAGCGTCTGCCACTGGCCGGGTTGCAGATCGCCCAGCGTCCAGTCGCCTATCCGAACCCGAACCAGTCGCAACGTCGGCAAGCCTACGGCCGCCGTCATCCGCCGCACCTGGCGGTTGCGCCCCTCGCGAATGGTAATGCTCAGCCATCGTGTCGGTATGCTGGCGCGGTAGCGCACCGGTGGGTGACGCGGCCATAGTGCGGGTTCGGCTATCTGCTCGATGTCGGCCGGCAGTGTGAGGCCGTCCTTGAGCCGGACGCCGCTGCGAAGCTGCTGCAACTGACCTTCCGAGGGTAGCCCCTCGACCTGCACCCAGTAGGTTTTCGCCAGCTTGTGTTTCGGATCGGCAATGCGCGCCTGCAATTGCCCATCGTTGGTCAGCAGCAACAGCCCTTCGCTGTCGCGATCCAGGCGGCCGGCGGGATAGATGCCGGGCATATCGATAAAGTCCTTGAGCGTCTGCCGGCCCTGGTTATCGGTAAACTGGGTGAGCACATCGAAGGGTTTGTTCAGCGCTACCAGCACACTGACGGCCGGTCGGGGCTGCGCCTTGCGCCGGCCTTTTGCGGGCTTTGGGGGAGTGGTACGGGCAGGGCGCCGGCGGCTTTCGGAAGTCATTAGCAGACCTGACAATGGGTAGACAGCAGATGCTAGTGGGAGCCGGTGCATGTGTCGAGCAGCGCGGCCTCAAAAAGCGGGTAGCCTCTCCGGAGTGGCCGAGTCCCGACCGAAGGAGTTGAACGATACTCCGCTGGTCGAGATGGAGCTCGACCGTCCCGGGCCGGACCTGGGATGGGCCGGGCTCCGGCGTCTGATACTTCCACGTCGCACCCCGGGAATGGCCGAGTTCCACCTTGGCCAAACGCGCTTGCTATTATTGCGCTGGTCGACAGGGGACTCGATCCCCCGTAAACCAGGCCTTCGCTCAGGATAGTCAGCTACCCGGCGTGGCCCTGGCAACCAGTGCAGCGACGTCGGTGCCGCGGGGCAGGGTGCCATAGGCCCTGCCGTGCCCGGCCAGGCGGCTGGCGATGAAGGCGCTGGAGACCACGTCGTTGCCTGCTTCCAGCAGCAACTTGGCCTGCAGCGCAACCGCCACGTCTTCGGTCAACTGGCGGGCGCGGTACTGGATATCGTCGGTGTCGCTGAAATCCGACTTTATCTGCTCGATATGCCGGGTCAGGTGAGCGTCGCCGTGGCCGTCGCCCAGCTCGCTGAACAGGACCTCCAGCACCCCCGGCTCCTTGGACAGAGCCCGCAGAACGTCGAGACACTGCACGTTACCGGAGCCCTCCCAGATCGAATTGACCGGCGCTTCGCGGTACAGCCGCGGCATGATGTTCTCTTCCACGTAACCTGCGCCGCCGAGGCATTCCTGCGCCTCGTTGATCATTCCCGGGGCGCGTTTGCATATCCAGTATTTGCCGATGGCGGTCACCAGGCGGGCGAACTTTTTCTCGTGTTCATCACTGCTGCTGTCAATCGCCTTGCCCATGCGCATGGTCAGCGCCAGTGCGGCCTCGCTTTCCAGTGCCAGGTCGGCCAGCACGTTCTGCATCAGCGGCTGGTCGGCAAGGGGGCGACCGCCTACCGCGCGATGGGCGCAGTGGTGCGTGGCCTGGGTCAGGCCCTGGCGCATCAGCGAGCTGGAGCCGATCATGCAGTCGAAGCGTGTCAGCGACACCATCTCGATGATTGTCGGAATGCCGCGCCCTTCCTCGCCGACCATCCACGCCAGGGCGCCGCGATATTCGACCTCGCTGGAAGCATTGGCCCAATTACCCAGCTTGTTCTTCAGGCGCTGGATATAGAACTGGTTCCGGCTGCCATCGGGCCCGTGGCGCGGCAACAGAAAGCAGCTCAGACCCTTCTCTGTCTGGGCCAGGGTCAGAAAGGCGTCGCACATCGGCGCCGAGCAGAACCACTTGTGGCCGATCAGTTCGTAGGCTTGCCCGGGCCCACCAGAGCCCACCGGGTGAGCCCGCGTGGTATTGGTGCGCAGGTCGGTGCCACCCTGTTTCTCGGTCATGGCCATGCCAATGGTGGCGCCGGTCTTTTGCTGGATCGGCAGATTGCGCGGGTCGTACTCACGCGACAGGATCTTCGGCAGCCAGACCTCGGCCAGATCCGGCTGCATGCGCAGACTGGGAATGCACGCGTAGGTCATGGTCATCGGGCAACAGGTGCCCGACTCGATCTGGTTGTGCAGATACATGCTGGCCGCCCGGGCGACGTGTGCACCCGGGCGCGGGTCGGTCCAGGGCGCCGATGTGATCCCCTGGGCGATCCCCGCTGCCATCAACTCGTGGTAGGCAGGGTGGAAATCGACTACATCGATCCGGTGTCCGTAACGGTCGTGGCTCTTGAACACCGGCTTGTTCTCATTGGCCAGGAATCCGGCCTGCATCAGCGGATCGCCGACCAGCCTGCCGTAGGCCGCCAGCTCGGAATCGGCCCAGCCACCCCCGAATCGACGCACCCATTCCTGCAGGGGCAGGTCGGCGCGGTAGAGATTGGTGCCCTCCAGTGGTGGGACCTGATTGGTCACTTCGTGGGTTTCGGCATATTGCTCGGCATGGCTAGCAGGGTGCATTTTCAGGCTCCTTGGCGCCCAGGGCGCGCAGACAGAAAAGAGTGAGGGCGCGGGTGACGCTTTCCAGGCTTTCGCTTGGCAGACCGCTGGCGCGCAGGGCGCGTGCCTGCGGCGAAAGCGGCCCTATGAGCGATTCGGCGACGGTGCCGACCATACAGGCGGCCGTGACCGGGATATTGCTTACCCGGAAGCTGCCATCCTCGTTGCCCTGACGAATCAGGCGGGTAAACAGCTCGGCATAGGCCTCCCGGTAACGCAGGCGTTGGGCATCCACCTCGGCTTCAACTGGTTCGGCAATCAGCGCATAGGCCAGCTGACGGCTGTGCCAGGCACGTGCAGCAAATTGCGCGATGCCCCGGCGCAGTCGCTGGGCCGCATCGCCCTGGCTGAAAAAGGCGGTCTTGAGGTTGTCGATTTCTACCCGCGTGGCGCGGGTGAAGACTTCGCTGGCCAGTGCCGCCTTGCCGGGAAAGTAGCGATACAGGCTGCCGGTGGCGATGCCGGCACTGGCCGCCAGCGTGCCCATGGCCAATGCGGCAAAGCCGCCCTCGGCGACCTGCTGCAGAGCGCATTCCAGGATATGTTCGCGCAATGCCTGGTCGCGCTCCAGGCGTGCTTGGGTGGTACGGTAGGCCATGGTCTGAACCCCGATTCATTTATTGACAGTGAATCAGCATTCAGATGTTGGTGCAGGGGATATACATGCCAAAGGCGGCGTCTTTTCAGCCGCCTACCTGTTCGATGATGATAGCCTTGATCACGAAACCGACGACGCCCAGACCCAGAGCGAGAAAGAGTACCGCAGTGCCGTACCGTCCTGCCTTTGACTTCTTGGCCAGGTCCCAGACGATGTAGCCCATGAAAGCCACCAGGGCGAAGATCAGAAGGGGCATGGCGAGTGCTTCGAACTCTTGATAATTCAAATGGCTCTCCCGTAAGAAATGTCGTTGATCCAGGTCAACATTATAGAGGTTTCAATGTTTGTGACCTGCGGTTCCTTGTCGCAGTTCAGCTGGTACCGGATTTGTGCAGATGCCCCAGTGGCAGTTCGGTACTGCCCACGATCTGATTGAGCACAAAGCTCGAACGCACACTGGAAACACCGTCGATGCGGGTCAGTCTGCCAAGCAGAAACTGCTGATAATGCTCCATGTCCGGCACCACTACCCTCAGCTGATAGTCCGCATCCATACCGGTGACCAGGCAGCAGTCGAGCACTTCCGGACACTCGCGGATGGCGCTTTCGAATCCGGCAAAACGTTCCGGTGTGTGACGGTCCATGCCGATCATGACGAAGGCGGTGAGCGTCAGGCCCAGCCGTCTGGGTTCCAGCAGGGCCACCTGGCGGCGGATGTAGCCGCTGTCCTCCAGTTGCTTCACGCGCCTGGAGCAGGGCGAGGGTGACAGGCCGATGTGCTCGGCCAGTTCCTGATTGCTGATCCGGGCATCATGCTGCAAGGCGGCAAGGATCTTGAGATCATATCGATCAAGATTGTGTTCGTTCATGGCTTTGAGACCCGTTGTTGCTTAATTTTAGACAAAATAGATATTTTATTGCTGGTTAGCAATTAAAATGGGCAATATTAGGTAAGAAATGCTGCGGGTCGCCGGGTATCATGGTCCCAAGTTCGAAGCCAAGGTCGGTTCGTCCAGCCCGCTCCCTTATCCGGGGAGGGGGAGGCAAGGATCCTACAGGATTGCAGCCATCCGACCTCCCGGCCCACAAGGCATGGGACACAGGCAGCCTCCTACCCGGACGCGACAAGGACGCAATGAGAACGGCCGACATCCCCGGGATGTCGGCCGTTCTTGTTTTCAGATGCCGTCGCTAGACGGGGTCGGTATGAATCAGCACATCCACCTGCGGAAACCGTTCCTCCAACGCGCTGCGTACCGCTTCGCCGAGTTCGTGGGCGTCGGCCAGGGCCATCTGTGCGGGCAATTCCACATGCATCTGCATGAACCAGTGCTGGCCCGACTGCCGGCTGCGAAAATCGTGTACATCAACCACCCCGGGGACGCTCCGCGCCAGTGTCAGGGCCTCGGCACGGACATCGTCGGGTAGCTCATGGTCCATCAGGATCTGGATCGCATCCAGCCCTATGCGCACTGCGCTGTAGCCGATGTACAGCGCGATACCCAACCCCATCAACGCATCCGCGCGCTGAATGCCATAGGCCGCCAGCAGCAGGGCCAGAATGACGCTGGCATTGAGCAGCAGATCGGAGCGGTAGTGCAGTGCATCGGCATTGATGGCCGTCGAACCGGTGCGTGCGATGACATGCCGCTGCACTGCCAGCAGACCGAGTGTGGCGATGATCGACAGCAGCATTACAGCTATGCCCAGTCCCGTGGCGCCAAGGGGCTGCGGATCCAGCAGCCGCTCTATACCCTGCAGCAACACCAGCACGGCTGAGCCACTGATGAACGCCGCCTGGGCCAGGCCGGCCAGCGCTTCGGCCTTGCCATGGCCGAAGCGATGCTCGCGGTCTGCGGGTTTGAGGGCATAGCGCACGGCAAAGAGGTTGATGATCGACGCAGCGCTGTCCATCAGCGAGTCTATCAGCGAGGCCAGTATGCTGACCGATCCGGATAGCATCCACACGCCGCTCTTGAGCGCGATAAGCCCGAAAGCCACTCCCACCGAAGCATAGGTTGCCAGCTTGAGCAGCCGTTCGCGTTCGGCCATCCCCAGGTCAGTGTGTTGCATCAGGCGCGTGGCTGCAGGCCAAGGGCTGCCAGTTGGTTCGCATCCGGACGATCCATCTGCTGTGCATGCTCGAGCGGTAGCTCAACGCCGGTTTCCTGCTCGATGATCGCCTTGAGTTTCATTCTGTCTATCTGACCATCGGCCCCCACTGCCTTGTCCAGTTGTGCCGGGGCGATGCTATAGCGTGCATCGGGCAGATAGATGGCGCCGGTCGCGAAGTCCACTGCAAAGGCGATCACCCCGGGTACCAGATAGAACAGCAGGCCGATGCCGTTGAGAATGGCAACGCCCGGGTCTATCTCGCCACTGATCTGACCCCGACGCTCAGGGTAGAAAACCGTACCGCAGGCAGCCAGCTGGCTGGTCAGGGCGGCGGTCAACAGGACGCAGGCAAGGGGTTTCATTCGCATGGTTATTTCTCTCGCTAAGGTGGTGTTGAGGTTCTGGAACGGTGTCCCACAGGCAGGCTGCTGCATGTGCCCATTGTAGATGGTGCATGCCTGGCATTCCATGCAGGGTAAGGCTCACCGGCCTTACCGGGTATGATAGCGGTTTTCCGTCAGAGCGCTTTGTTTGCATGAGTGAATTGCCCGTTGAACGCATTTTGCCGCAGCTGATCCAGGCACTGGATCAGAATCCGGCGGTTGTATTGCAGGCGCCGCCGGGCGCAGGCAAGACCACCCTGGTGCCCCTGGCCCTGCTCGACAGCCATTGGTTGGCAGGCCAGAAAATCGTCATGCTCGAACCCCGCCGCCTGGCGGCACGGGCGGCAGCGGAGCGTATGGCGCAATTGCTCGGCGAGCCGGTGGGCGAGACCGTCGGCTACCGTATTCGTCTGGAAAGCAGAACGAGCGCCGCCACCCGTATCGAAGTCGTCACCGAGGGGATCCTGCAGCGCATGCTGCAGGCCGACCCCGAGCTGCCGGGCGTGGGCCTGGTGATCTTCGATGAATTCCACGAACGCAGTCTGGATGCCGACCTGGGGCTTGCCCTGTGCCTGCAGACCCAGCAATACCTGCGTGAGGATTTGCCCCTCAGGCTGCTGGTCATGTCGGCAACACTGGAGACGTCGGCTGTCTGTGATCTGCTCGATGGGGCACCTTTGATCAGCAGCCAGGGGCGTCAATACCCGGTGGATGTGCGCTACGGCCATCCGCAGCGCCCCGGGCAGGCGCTTGACGCGGTGGTCGTGCAAGCCATCCTCCAGGCACTGGCCGAGGAAAGCGGCAGTCTGCTGGTTTTCCTGCCCGGTGTCGGCGAGATTCGCCGAGTGCAGCGCCAGCTTGAGGACGCCTTGAGCGAACGAGCCGACGTGCATGTGGTGCCGCTGCACGGGGAGCTGGATTTTGCCCGTCAGCGCCAGGCTATCGCGCCCGCATCCGCTGGCGAGCGCAAGGTCGTACTGGCCACCTCGATAGCGGAAACCAGTCTGACCATTGAAGGGGTGCGGGTGGTGATCGATTCCGGCCTGTCGCGTCAGCCGGCATTCGACCCGGTATCGGGCATGACGCGCCTGCACACCGTGCGGGTGTCCCGTGCTGCAGCGGAACAGCGTGCCGGCCGGGCCGGCCGTCTGGAACCGGGAGTGGCCTATCGGCTATGGTCGGCAGGCCAGCAGGATCAGCTGGCGGCCCGCAGCGAACCGGAAATACTCCAGGCCGATCTTGCACCGCTGGCACTGCAGCTGGCGGGCTGGGGCGTCCAGGATCCCCGGGAGCTTGCTTGGCTTGATCCCCCGCCCTCTGCGGCCCTGGAGCAGGGGCGAGAATTGCTCGAACGCCTTGGCGCCCTGATTCGCAACGACAACGCCTGGATACCTACCCCACATGGCACTGCGATGGCGCAGTTGCCGATGCATCCGCGCCTGGCCCACATGCTGTTGCGTGGCCAGAGCCTCGGCCTGGGTGAAATGGCCTGCCGCGTAGCCGCCATTGTCAGTGAGCGGGACCTGCTGCGCGGGGTTGATGACGCCGATCTGACCCGGCGTCTGGCGCTGTTCGATGATCCCCGGGCTGAAGCGTCGGTTGATCGTAGTGCGTTGCAGCGCGCCAAAACCCTCGCGCGACAGTGGCAGCGACTGGTAGAGCGCTACCCGGTAGATCGCTACCCGGTAGAGCGCCAGCTGGTGGGCCGCCAAGCGGACCGGGTTCCGCTGGCTGAAGCGAATTCCGAGGCCTGGGCCGGCGTGCTCCTGGCCATGGCCTATCCCGATCGCATCGCCCAACGCCGGGGCGAGGCGGGCAGCGAGTACCGGCTGGCTAACGGCCGCTCTGCCAGTTTTGTCTCCGTCGACAACCTGCAGAAAAGTCAGTGGCTGGCTGTCGCGACCCTTGGCGGTCATGCGGGGCAGAGCAGTGCGCGGATCTTTCTGGCCGCCGCACTGGACGGCGACCTCATCGCCACCTGTTTGCCCGACTTGCTGGCCAGTCGCGAGACCCTGGAGTGGGATTCACGCAGCGAAACGCTGGTCGCCGAGCGCCAGCAGCTATTGGGCGCGCTGGTGTTCAGCCGCCAACCGCTGACGCAGATCGATCCTGCGCAGCGCAGCCGCGCGTTATGCCAGGTCGTTCGGCAGCAGGGCCTGGCGCTGCTGCCCTGGACCCCGGCGCTGCGCCAGTGGCAGGCACGCATTGCCCTGTTGCGGGACGTGGAGCTGCAGTCGGCCACAGACAGCCGCTGGCCGGATATTTCGGACCCGGCCCTGTTGGCCAGTCTGGAGGACTGGCTGGCGCCTTGGCTCGACAAGGTCAGCCGAATTGCCCATTTCGCCAATCTCGACCTGGGCGCGATTCTTGCCGGTCTGTTGCCCTGGCCCCTGCCACGGGAACTGGAAGAACTGGCGCCGACTCACTGGACGGTGCCCACCGGATCACAGATCCGCATCGACTACAGCGAAAACCCGCCGGTGCTCGCAGTGCGTCTGCAGGAAGTGTTCGGTAGCACCGCAACGCCGCGCATAGCCGGTGGGCGCGTGGCCCTCAAGCTGCATCTGCTGTCTCCCGCCAGACGGCCAGTACAGGTAACCCAGGACCTGGCGGGATTCTGGACCGGCAGTTACCTGGAAGTAAAAAAAGACATGAAAGGCCGATACCCCAAACACTACTGGCCGGACGATCCTCTGCAGGCAGAGCCGACCAGTCGCGCCAAGCCACGGAAAAGTTGAGATTTGCGAGTTCTCATAGATTCGGAGCCACGTTGATCCTGAGGTATCGAGCCAGGCAGACACAGGCCGACAGTCCACGCCGACACGCGGTAAATACGTCCATGTAGGCTCGACGATGGCATCCCTGCCATCGACGGTCGGCTTAGTCCTCTCGCCCTGCGTCTGCTACCAACCCCCAAGTCACAAACGAGAAAAAGCGAAAACGAACCAAGAGAAGTTTGAGTTTGAGTTTGCTTTTGACCTTGGACAGCAAACCCAGCCTCACTCCGTTACCCGATGAGCGCGCAGCCTGGCAGGGTGGAGAAAGTGTCTAAAACAGGGATGTTTTAGCCAAGCCTCCAGGGATGGATTCACGGCGGCTTTCGGAACCCTGCCAGGCTGGGTGCTCTCCAACGCCATGCGACCGTAATCCAAATGACCAGTCAATGCGGGTCTAAACCTGCAGAGGAAAGGGCTGAACAGAGCGACGCAGGACTAGCTCTACACTTTCAGTCTAAGCACCCCACGATTACAATCCACGCCCCAGGTTTCAGCTTTCACCCAGTAGCGGAGTTTCCAATGGAAAACACCAGCCAGATCCTCGAACGCAGTGCCGATCTTTTTGCCGGTCGGCGTGTCCTGCTGGTCAATCCACCGGCTGACGGTCTGGTCGACAGCATAGACGCCGATTGGCAGGTCTGGACCTGGGACTGGTCGGTTCAGCGCGGCCTGGCGGGCCAGCTCGATGAAGCGAATCTGACCTTTTCCCACCTGTGCCCGCAAGTAGAAGGCCTCGAGGCCGCTGTTCTGGTCGTACCCAAGGCGCTGGAGCGCGCCGAATTCGCGCTGGCGCAGATAGCACCGCTGCTGCCCGCCGGCTGCCCGTTGTACCTGGTGGGCGAGAAGAAGGGCGGGATCAGTCGCGCCGAGAAGCTTATGCAGCCCTACGGCACGGGCACCGAGAAGCTCGACTCGGCTCGGCACTGCCAGCTGTGGCGCATGCCGGTGAACGGCCACGCCCCGGCGTTTGAGCTGAGCCAGTGGCAGCGTGACATCCACATTGAACTGGCTGACCAGAGTATCGATCTCGTCAGCCTGCCCGGCGTATTCGCCCATGGCCGGCTCGACGAGGGCAGCGAGTTGTTGCTCGAGGAGCTGGCACCACTACCCCCAGGAAAGATTCTCGACTTCGGCTGTGGCGCCGGCGTGCTGACCACAGCCTTGGCCAGACGCAACCCGGGAAGCCGTTTCGAAATGGTCGATGTCGATGCGCTGGCACTGTACTGCGCCCGTGAAACCCTGAAGCGCAACGCCGTGGAAGCCGAGGTCTACCCCTCCGATGGACTCAGCGATGTGCACGGCCGGTTGGCCGCGGTGGTCAGCAACCCACCGTTCCATACCGGCATCAAGCACGACACCAGTATCGCCGAGCGCTTCTTCGAGCAGATCACCCGTAATCTGCTGCCTGGCGGCGAGATGCGCATCGTGGCGAACGGCTTCCTGCGTTATCCCACGTTGATCGAAGCGCACATCGGACCCTGCGACGTCCTGCGTGAGAACAATCGCTTCAAGGTCTACTCCGCCGTCGCGCCCGGTTGACCCTGCATAGCGTGTGGGTTACATTTGCGCCTGTCTTAGGGGAGTAGTCTCTCTTGCGAGGCAAGTATCAACATAATTGGTCCGCAGACCATGGTACTTGCGACCTGCCGTCACTCGATGCGTCGCCATCGAAATGACAGGGTTTGACGAGACCTTTGACACGTAACCACTCACCGAGGGCGGGGGGTAGTCACGTGTCAATGGTTGATCTGACCCGCCCTCTCTGGAAATCATGTGGAATCCTTCCTGGTCTCGACCGGTATCGTGGCGCTGGCTGAAATCGGCGACAAGACACAATTGCTCGCCCTGTTGCTGGCTGTACGTTTTCGCCGACCCTGGCCGATTGTTCTGGGCATCCTTGTCGCGACTGTCGCCAACCATGCCCTCGCGGGCGCACTGGGCCAGCTGGTCAGTACCTTCCTGAGTGATGTCTGGCTGTACGGCATGCTCGCGGTGTCCTTCGTGGCAGTTGCTGGCTGGACCCTGGTGCCCGACAAGCTTGACGAAGACGACACCCCGCCGATCAGTCACTACGGCGCCTTCATGGCGACCCTGGTGGCATTCTTCCTGGCGGAAATGGGTGACAAGACCCAGGTGGCTACCGTGGTGCTGGCGGCCCAATTCGACACCTACATCTGGGTGGTGATGGGCACCACGCTGGGCATGATGCTGGCCAACGTGCCGGTGGTATTCATGGGCAATGCGGCGGCTGGCAAGTTGCCGCTGAACCTGATTCGCATGGTTGCCGCCACGGCTTTTCTGTTGATGGGGATCTACGCCGGCTGGCTTTCGTTCCAGGCCGCCTAGACGAAAAAACCGGAAGCGCCATGAGGCGTCTTCCGGTTTCTGTTCACTCCAGCTATCCGCTCAGCGATTGGGCTGGGGTGTCATCCGCAGATAGGGTTTGACCTTACGGTAGCCCTTGGGGAAACGCTGTTTGATTTCTTCCTCATCCTGTAGCGAAGGAACGATGACCACATCGTCGCCGTCGACCCAGTTACCCGGCGTGGCGCACTTGTAGTTGTCGGTGAGCTGCAAAGAATCGATGACCCGCAGGATCTCGTTGAAATTGCGTCCGGTGCTGGCCGGGTAGGTAATCATCAGACGCACTTTCTTGTTCGGATCGATAATGAACAGCGAGCGAACCGTGAGAGTGTCGCTGGCATTGGGGTGAATCAGATCATAGAGGTCCGACACCTTGCGATCATGGTCGGCAATGATCGGAAAGTTCACCACGGTGCCCTGGGTCTCGTTGATATCGTCGATCCAGCGGGTGTGCGACTCGACAGGGTCCACCGACAGCGCGATGGCCTTGACGCCCCGCGCCGCGAACTCGTCCTTGAGCTTGGCTGTCAGGCCCAGCTCGGTGGTGCACACGGGTGTGAAATCCGCCGGGTGGGAAAAGAGTACGGCCCAGCTGTCGCCGATCCATTCATGGAAGCGGATCTTGCCTTCGCTGGAGTCCTGTTCAAAATCGGGGGCTATATCGCCCAGTTTGATGCTCATGGGTGCTCTCCTGTGTGTGGTATTGACCAGCCTAGCCAGTGTTGTTGATTCCTGCCTGCGGGTGAGCAGACAGGTCTCATCTATCGTGAATGCCGATGCTCAGCGTTTGTTGGAGGCTTCATACAACGGCCTTACCCGTGGGATGGCCGCGCGCAGGGCCTCGGTCCGACCGCCAGGGGAGGGGTGGGTGCTGAGAAACTCCGGCGGCCCACCGCCCGAGGCACTGGCCATTTTCTGCCAGAGGCTGACGGCTGCTTCCGGCTTGTAGCCGGCCCGGGCGGCCAGCTCCAGACCAATGAGGTCCGCCTCCGATTCGTTAGACCGGCTGTGGGGCATCATCACGCCATACTGGACAGCCGCATCAGCGAGTTGTCGGGAGCCCTCGCCCAGGCCTAGCAGGGCAGCGCCGAGCTGCACGGCGACCTGCGAAGCGCCGGCGCGCGAGCTTGCCTCCCGGCCGTGTTCGCGGAGCGCGTGGGCAATCTCATGGCCCATGATCTGGGCAATCTCGGCGTCGGTCAGCTTGAGCTTGTCGACAATGCCGGTGTAGAACAGAATTTTACCGCCCGGCATGGCACTGGCGTTGATCTGGTCGCTCTTGATCAGATTGACCTCCCAGTTCCAGCTTCGCGCATCGGGACGGAAATGGGTGACCTCGGGTATCAGGTTGTCGGCGATACGGCGAAGACGATTCAGCATCGCCTTGTCGGTATTGAGTACCCCCTTGGCCCGGGCCTCGGCCAGCACCTTGGCGTATGCCTGCGCTGACGCCTGGTTGATCTGTTCAGAGGATGCACCGCCCAACATGTATTGTTTGCGGTCCACGCCCACGGCGCCGCTATCAGTGGTTTGCACAGCCTGGCAGCCGGTCAGGATCAGCAGAGGAAATAACAACAGTATGAGACGACTACGCATTTCGGGAAAATCCTGTGTTGTTGAGGCGGTGGGTCGTACCGCATGATTGCTTTGCAGCGCCCGCAGTGTGCATCGAATTGACCCGGTGCGTTCGATTAAGATGCTCAATGCGTCAAAAATAAAAATGGGGCTGAAGATCTCCGTCAATCAGCCGATATTACGCAATGGAACCTGTCCAGCCGGAGCACCACATGAAATTCAAATCCATCCAGTCCGCCATTGTAGTACTCGCCGGAGCCTGTCTGTTTGTGGCTGTGGGCCTGGTAACGCTGTACAGCATCAACTCGGCTGAGCGGAGCCAACGCTTCGTACAGGATAGCAGCCAGAATCTGATCGAGCGACGCGTGCAGGATCAACTGATTGCGGTGGCCACGGCCGAAAGCCAGCGTATCCGCAGGCGCCTGAACGACCCGTTCATGGTGGCCAATCAGCTCGCCGAACTCAATCGCCTGTTGGGTGGCCTGGAGCCCGATGGCCTGCCCACGCTGATGATGAGCCGCGAGGAAATGGTCCGGGTGCTGCGTAACACGCTGGAGCAGAATCCCTCGTTGCTGGGTGTGTACGTGGGCTGGGAGCCCAACGCCTTCGACGACCTGGATGAATATTTCGAAGGTATCGAGACCGACGGCTATGACGGCACCGGTCGATTCATGCCCTGGTGGTTCCGCAATGACCAGGGCGAGCTGGTACTCGATTCCCTGTCCGACCTGGAAAGCGAAACGCTGACCGCCACGGGTGTGCGCGAAGGCGAGTACTACCTCTGTCCGCGCGACACCCTGAAACCCTGCGTAGCAGACCCGGCACCCTATGATCTGGGTGGCAGTCAGGTCATGCTTTCCTCGTTTACCGTGCCCATCATCTTCGAGGATGAATTCAGAGGGATCGTCGGCGTGGATCTGTCGCTGGATTTCATCCAGCAAACCCTGGAGCAGAGTAACGCAGGCCTGTTCAACGGCGTGGGTGATCAGGCACTGATCAGCAGCAACGGTCGTCTGGTGGCCTACACCGGCGACGACGCACGTCCGGGCGATCCGGCCAGCCAGATTCTGGATGCCAACGAACTGGCCAATATGCAGGCCCTGGGCGACGAGCTGATCTACGATATCGACGAAGCCGGTGGACACATCGAGCTGATCATGCCGGTGCCTATCGGGGAGACCGGCTCGCGCTGGACCTTGATGATGACCCTGCCGCTTGATGCGGTCATGCAGGATGTGGCGGCCCTGGCAGAAGAGATGAAGAGCCGTCAGGCGCGAGATACGGCGACGCTGATTGTGATCGGGGTGGTGATCGCGCTGGCTGGTCTGGCCGTCATGGTGCTGCTGGGGATGACGCTCTCGCGTCCTGCCCGCCGCCTGGTCGCCATGCTTGATGATATTGCCCAGGGTGAGGGCGACCTGACCAAGCGCTTGAGCGTTGATCGCAAAGACGAGCTGGGCGCCATGGCCAGCGGCTTCAATCGCTTCCTCGACAAGCTGCAGGGAATGATCAAGGAAGTCGTCGCCTCGGTCGCGCAGGTCACCGATGCCTCGGAGCACACTGCTGACATTGCCATGCGTACCAATGATGGCATCCAGCGCCAGCTGAGCGAGATCGATCTGGTGGCCACCGCCGTGACCGAAATGACAGCCACGGCCCAGGATGTAGCCCGCAATGCCGCCCAGGCGGCGGAAGCCGCGCGCAATGCCGACGGGTCGGCGGGGCATGGGCGCGACGTGGTCAAGGCCAGCGCGGCTGCCACCCTGAGCCTGGCCGAGGATATCAAGAAGGCGGTTGCCAGCGTTCAGTCCCTGGCTCGCGACAGCGAGAATATCACCGGGATTCTGGCGACCATCCGGGGCATCGCCGAGCAGACCAACCTGCTGGCGTTGAACGCGGCTATCGAGGCTGCGCGGGCAGGGGAGCAGGGCCGCGGCTTTGCCGTGGTAGCGGACGAGGTGCGCAACCTGGCGCAGAAGACGCAAAGCTCCACCGAAGAAATCCAGGCCATGATCGAGCAGTTGCAGAAAGGCACGCGCGACACCGTCAAGGTGATGGAACAAAGTCGTTCGCGCACCGAGGAGAGCGTCCTGCAGGCGGAGGAGGCTGATGCGGCGCTGACATCGATAACCCAGGCGGTGTCGATCATCACCGAGATGAACACCCAGATCGCCAGCGCAGCCGAGCAGCAGAGCGCCGTCGCCGAAGACGTCAACCGCAATGTCGCGACGATCGACCAGGTGGCCAAGTCCGTGGCCGGGGGCGCCGAGGAGGCTTCGCAAGCCAGCGCCGGGTTGACGCGTCTGGCCGAACAGCAGCGCCGTCTGATCAACCAGTTCAAGGTCTGAGGCCTCTCAGACCAGGCGCTAGTCCAGCAGGACGGCCTGACCACTGGGCGCACAGCACTGTGCGCCTGTCGTGTTTGGGCTACTCATGGCCGGGTTGACCGGATGCATCATCGTTACCCGTGACTCGGCGTTCAGCAGCAATGGTTGCAGAGCGCCCACCGCTGTGGCCGAGGCGAGCCAAAGGGCTTGCTCCGTGGCGCTAAGGGTAACCGGCATGCGGGCCGAGAGGCGTGCCGGCAAGCCCTTTGCCGGTGCCGTCACCAGGGCGCAGCTGTCCCAGTAACTGCCATCCTCCAGGGAGTAACGCTCCCATAACCCGGCGATGGCCAGCCCGCCCTGCTGACGGCGCAGGTACCAGGGCTGTTTGCGCTTGCCCTGACTCTGCCAGATGAAGAAACCGTCGACCGGAATGATGCAGCGCCGTTGACTCAGCGCCTGGGCGAACATGGGCTTCTCATGCACGAACTCGGCCTGGGCACTGAAGGCCGCGCGATCAAGCTGCCGGAGCCAGGTGGGCGTTAGGTTCCACAGGGCAAGCTGACATTCGAGCTTGCCGCCGTTCTTGCGCAGTATCAGCAGGCGCTGGCCGGGTGCCAGGTTCCATTGTGGTTTCCAGTCCCTGGGAGTGTCCGGCACGGGCGCACTGAACTGCGCCAGGCGGCCGCTCACAGGTTGTCCATTTCCGGCATGATGGGTGTGGCCTGCTGCCAGTCCTGAATGAGCTCGCGTGCGAGCCCAAGATCGGCAGGGTTGACCCAGAGCCCGAGCAGATCCATGGCCGGCAGCTCGCCCATGCCACCTTGCAGATACTCGCCGCTGATATGGCAGTTGATGTGATGATCGGTGAGGACCTGTCGGAGCAATTGCGCTTCGGACATGTCCCTTGGTCGGTAGGCACACAGCATCTGTCAGTCCTGTTCCCGGCGCAGGTCCACGTGGTAGTCATCGTTGGCGTGGTCGATCCAGAGGCTGACATGGATCGGTTGGCAGCAGACCTGACAGTCTTCGACGTAGGCCTGGGTCCCGCCCGAGAGATCGAGCAGCAGGGTAATGGGTTCGTCACAGTGCGGACATTGCAGTGCCGCTTCTTCGATTGCCTGCATCTGGGGCCTCCCCTGGTCGGTGTATCTGCAGTGTAGCCACATCGTCAATCTGGCGAAACCGGTCTTCGCGCCGCATAATGCGCGGCTGGACTAGCTTTGATGAGGATGACATGGTCGAGTTTGATGCGATAAGGCCCTACAGCGATGACGAGGTTCCCAGCGTATTGCACCGTCTGACGCGGGACGAGGAGTTGCTGGGCATGCTTGCCAGCCACCATTTCCCCCGCCTGCATCGCTGGCTGCCGGGGCTGGTCAGGCGCCTGGTTGGCACCGGCCTGCGCCGCGAGGCCCGCGACATAGACAGTGTGGATAGCCTGCAACATCGCATGGAGCCTTATCTGGACCGGCTGATCGAGAGCAGTGTCGCGGCGGTCAGTTACAGCGGGCTTGAGCACCTGGCCAAGGATCGTCCGCATCTGTTTCTGGCCAATCACCGGGATATCGTCATGGATCCCGCCTTCGTCAATTACGCGTTGTACCATGCGGGTCATCCGACGCCACGGATCGCCATTGGCGACAATCTGCTGCAGCGTCCGTTCGTCAGTGATCTCATGCGTCTGAACAAGAGTTTCATTGTTCACCGCTCGGTCACCGGGCGCCGTGAGAAGCTCGCGGTCTATCAGACGCTGTCGGCCTACATAAACCATTCCATAGCGACAGGCCACTCCATCTGGATAGCCCAGGCTGAGGGTCGCGCCAAGGACGGTCTGGATGAGACCGACACGGCGATCATCAAGATGCTGTGCATGAGCCGCAAGGGCGAGGACTTTGCCGCAATTGTCCGCAGCCTCAACATTGTACCGGTGTCCATTGCCTACGAATGGGACCCCTGCGACCAGATGAAAGCGCGGGAGCTGGAGCAGCGGGCGCGCACCGGAAGTTATGTCAAGGAACCGGGCGAGGATGATCGCTCCATTGCCAAGGGCCTTACCGGTTACAAGGGGCATGTCCATGTCGCCTTCGGCGAACCCCTGACCGGGGACTATCCCGATGCCCGGGCGGTGGCGCGCGAAGCGGACCGGCAGATACTGCAGAACTACAAATTGCAGCCAAGCAACTTTCTGGCTGTGGAGGGTTTGCCAGAAGCCCTGGCTGCACCTGGCGTGGCCAGTCGCATGAAGGCGTGGCGGGAGGGATTCGACAGCGCGCGCCTGGCCGCAGAGAAGACCCGTTTCGAGGCGCGTCTCAACGGGTGTACGCCTGCTGAGCAGCACTGGTGGCTACTGCAATACGCCAACCCGGTTATAAGTGCGAGTGCAGCAGCGTGCGCAGCGGCGAGTGCAGCAGAGAGCGCCTCAGACCAGGGTGCTGATCAGGGTCAGTAGCAGCCCCAGGGTCAGACACCCCAGACCGATCCGATGGAACATCCGGTTGACTCGCGCGTCACGGCTCGCTTCGGCCGTGTCCAGGCTGCTGCCGAGCCCGGCTGCAAGCGGCACGCCGCCGCGGACCGAGCGCCACTGGGCGGCAAATACCAGCCAGCTGCCGGAAAGGGCGTAGAACAGCGCGAGGCCATTGATGACCAGCGCCGGATTACTCAGATAATACAGCCAGGCGGCCTGAAAAACGGGCATGCAAAACCTCCGGACATAATGATGTTCGGCAACCTGCCCGGAATTGTTATTGTGTTGGCCTGGCTACGACGAAACCCAGATAATATGTGTGATCGCCGGTTATGCCGGGGCGACCCATTGAAAACGGGCGCGATTATAACCCGCCTTTTCGGGTTTATCGACCCTGACAGGGCCTCGCGCCCCTGGAGCAGGTCCCGGTGTTATTAACCGGTCCTGACGCAACGATCCGGCGTTTCGAGCGTCCAATAGTCAGGCAACCTTTTTTGGAGTACCCCCATGAAACGACAGTATCTGGTTATCTTTTTGCTCGGTGGCGTGCTGGCTCTATCCGGTTGTGCTTCTCCCCTGACCGGCGAGACCTACAGTCGAGAGGAGGCAAGGCGTCCGCAGATTATCCGCACCGGTGTTGTCGAGTCGGTGCGCCCGGTTCAGATTGAAGGTTCCAAGACCATCATCGGACCGGCTGCCGGCGCAGCCATCGGTGGCGTGGCGGGCAGCGGCGTGGGAGGCGGCAGGGGAAGTGCCATCGCCACGGTGATCGGGGCTGTGGCCGGTGGTATGGCCGGGGCCGCGGCAGAGGAGGGCATTACCCGGGCCCAAGGGGTGGAGATCACGGTCCGTGAAGACGATGGCAGCATGCGTGCATATGTGCAGGAAGCGTCGCCTGAGGTCACCTTTCGCCCGGGCGATCGGGTTCGGGTACAGACAATCAACGGCCAGACGCGGGTAGTCAAATAATCCAGCCACTGTGAGCCGGCACCCCGTCCGCGGTGTGCCGGCCTGCCTGTCCGGGATCGGCTGGCGGGCAAAATAATACAAAATGCTACTGATGCGCTTTGTTCTCTTCTTATTTATATAACCCGTTCAATCGTTCCCTTCTGCCCGTATGCCAGTGCGTGTGGATGTATTCTGTCAGGCCCGTGTTGTGTAGATTAAGTGCTTCGGTCATTCGGGAGCATGTTCGATGCCACTACCTTTTTGCGGGCTTGCCGTCAGATGTTAGCCGCGCTTTTAGCCATATGTATCAATGGCCTATGTGCGCCCTTCGTTTTTCGGGCGGCGGGTAGGCACGCAGGTCTGCTGCTCGCGATAGTGCCGGCAGCCTGCTTTGTCTGGTTTGCCCTGCAGATTGCCACGGTGGCCAATGGTGGCGTCCTGTTCGAGAGCCTGCCATGGATTCCCGATCTGGGGGTCTCCCTGGCGTTGCGCCTGGACGGTCTGGCGCTTCTGTTCGCACTGCTGATCACCGGCATCGGCACCATGATCGTGATGTACTCCGGCGCCTATCTGCATGATCACCGCCAGCTGGGTCGCTTCTATGCCTATCTGCTGATCTTCATGATGGCCATGCTCGGGCTGGTGCTGGCCGATGACCTTATCGCCATGTTCGTGTTCTGGGAGCTGACCAGCATTGCCAGCTACCTGTTGATCAGTTTCAACCACGAGAAGGCAGAATCACGTCGCGCGGCGCTGCAGGCGCTGCTGATCACCGGTGGTGGCGGACTGGCTCTGTTGGCGGGGCTGGTGCTGCTGGGGGTTGCGGCCGAGAGCTGGCAGTTTTCCGGGCTGCAGGCAGATCTGGTCCAGGCCCACGCACTGTTCCCGGCCATCATGCTGCTGATCCTGATTGGCTGCTTTACCAAGTCCGCCCAGTTTCCGTTTCATCTCTGGTTGCCCAATGCGATGAATGCCCCGACGCCGGTGTCGGCCTATCTGCACTCGGCCACCATGGTCAAGGCGGGCATCTATCTGCTGGCACGGCTCAATCCCACACTGGGCGGTGGCGTCGGCTGGAGCACGATACTCATTACCCTGGGCGCGCTGACCGCCCTGCTCGGCGCGGTGCTTGCCATTCGCCAATACGATCTCAAGCGCATGCTGGCCTTTACCACGGTGGCGGTACTGGGTCAGCTGACGATGCTGATCGGGACCAATACCAGCTACGGTCTGCAGGCCTTTGTGCTGTATCTGGTGGCCCACTCGTTCTACAAGGGCGCGCTGTTCATGGCCGTCGGTGCGATCGACCACTCCACGGGCACCCGCGACATACGGCGCCTGGGCGGACTCTTTGCGCTTATGCCGATCACTGCGGTGGCGGTGGGGCTGGCGGCCTTTTCCAATGCAGGCCTGCCGCCATTCTTCGGGTTTATCGCCAAGGAATTCAAGTATGCCGGCCTGATCGAGATGGGGGCTGTCGGCTGGACGGTTACCTCGGTCATGGTATTGACCAACGCCTTGCTGGTGGCGGCCGCCGGTCTCATCTTCTTCAAGACCTTCTTCGGACCGCGGGGCAACTGGGACGGGCAGCCCCATGAGGTCAGTGTTTTCATGTGGTCCGGGCCGCTGCTGCTGGCGATCGGCGGATTCGGTCTGGGCGCCTGGAACCAGTGGCCCGAGACCTGGCTGGTCAATACGGCTGTTCAGGCCACGGCCAGCGGCGAGGTGAACGTCAGCCTGTATCTGTGGGGCGGAATTACACCGGCGGTCCTGGCCAGCGTAGTGACCCTGGGCCTGGGCACCTTCTTCTACTTTCAGGCCGATGCGGTGAGGGCCTTTGCCAAGCGCCTGGGTGCTGCCTGGGAGTTTGGAGGTGACCTGCTCTGGGATCGTTCCCTCAAGCGGGTATTCAACCTGGCAGGCGCCGTAGCGTCGCTTTTCCAGCATGGTTCCTTGCGCCTGCACATGGCGCTGATGACGCTGGTAGTGAGTATCAGCGTGCTGGGCGGGCTGCTGGTGATGCAGGCCCAGCCATTTGATGGCACAGCCCTGTCACCGATTTCGGTGCCGGGTGTGGTGGGCTGTCTGCTGGCGCTGGGCGGCGCGGCAGGTGCCGCCTTCATGCCCGGGCGCCTGGCCCTGGTGGCGTCGCTGGGAGCCAGCGGACTGGGGCTGGCCTTGTTCTTTGTCTCGGTCAATGCCCCGGATGTGGCGCTCACCCAGTTGATGGTCGAAACGCTGACCGTGGTGTTTCTCGCCATGGTGTTGCGCCGCATGCCCGGGGTGCCGGCCAGCGGGGAAAGCAGTATGGCAATGAATCTCTGGCGTGGGGGTGTTGCCGTGGCCTTTGGTCTGGCCGTGGCGCTGCTGATCATGACAGCGGTCAGTCAGCCGCTGCCGGGCGATCTGGCCGACTGGTTCCTGGCCAACAGCCTGCCCGGCGGCTTTGGCAGCAACGTGGTCAATGTCATTCTGGTTGATTTCCGCGCGGTGGACACCCTGGGCGAGATACTGGTGGTGGCCATCGCGGCGCTGGCAGCGTCCACGCTGCTGGGTGCCGGGCAGGCACCGGTATCCAAGCCGCGGGGTTTGCCGGAGTTTGGTTCGATGATGCTCCGCCAGGGCATGCGGCCGTTGGCGACCATACTGCTGATTGTTTCACTGGCGATTCTCTGGCGCGGCCACAACCTGCCCGGTGGCGGGTTCATCGGCGGGCTGGTCGCTGCCACCGGCTTTACTTTGCTGGTGCTCACCTTTGGACGGGGCATTCAGCGCGGCCTGTCGCGCCTGACACCGCCCACCATCATCGGGCTCGGTCTGGCCTGCGCCACCGGGGCAGGCTTTTTCGGACTGGTGGCAGGCACGTCCTACATGACCGGGTTCTGGATTGAGCTGTTTGGCGTCAAGCTGGGTACGCCACTGCTGTTCGATGTGGGGGTCTTCCTGACGGTCTTCGGGTCGGTGATGCACATGCTGCGCAATCTGGTCGGGAGGACCGCCTGATGGAATGGATAGGTGCAATAACCGCAGGCATCATGGCCGCACTGGGCGTCTGGATGATGCTTGATCGGCATCTGATGCGGGTAGTCCTGGGAATCGCTGTGCTGGGCAACGCGATCAATCTGGGCGTACTCAGCGCCGGTCGGTTTGCCGGTACCGAGGCCGCCTTCACCTTTGCCGGTCAGACGCTGCAGAACCCGGCCAACCCCCTGCCACAGGCGCTGGTGCTGACAGCCATCGTGATCGGCTTCGCGCTGTTCGTGTTTGCGCTTTCGGTACTCAAACGTACCCATGAACTGCATGGCGACAAGGATACTGACGATGTCAGTCAGGTGACCGAGCAGCCGTCCCCGGATGGGGGCGAGGAGCAGGATCCGGCTGGCAGGGGGCAGGGCAGGCAATGAATACACTTATCGTCCTGCCGGTCCTGGTTCCTCTGGCGACGCTGTTGCTGGCATTGCTGGTCAAGCGTCATCACGCCTGGGTCACCGGGATCAGTCTGACCGGCGCGCTGATGCTGTTGCTTACCGGTCTGTATCTGGTGGCAGTCGCCGCCGGGGACACCGTATTGACCGGGCAAATGGGCGGGTGGGCTGCCCCCTATGGCATCAGTCTGGTGATCGACCGGTTGTCCGCGGTGATGGTAGCCATCACCGGGGTGATCGGTCTGGCAACGCTGGTCTACTGCCTGCGCCAGCCGATGCCTGCGGATTTTCTGCGTGACGTGCACCTGTTCGTGCATGGATTGCTGGCAGGTATCTGCGGTGCCTTCATCACCGCCGATGTGTTCAACCTCTACGTCTGGTTCGAGGTGCTGCTGATCGGATCCTTCGCGCTCATCGCGTTGGGCGGCGGGGAACGCCGGCTCTCCGGAGCCATGATCTACCTGGTATTGAACATGCTGGCGACGCTGCTGTTCCTGTTGGCTGCCGGTCTGGTATATGGCGCCACCGGGACCCTGAACATGGGAGAGCTGGCCTTGCTCTTCCGGGCCGAGCAGGCCAGCGATGCCGCTTGGCTGGGCGTGATCCTCATGCTGATCTCGTTTTCCATCAAGGCTGCGCTTTTTCCGCTGTTTGGCTGGTTGCCGGCCAGCTACCACGTCGCCTGGACCCCGGTGTCGGCGCTGTTCGCCGGCCTGCTGACCAAGGTCGGCGTCTATGCCCTGATCCGCCTGGTCACGCTGCTCTGGCCTGAGCCCGGCGTGGTCCACGCGGTGTTGTTGTGGGTCGCCTGCGCGACCATGATAATCGGCGTTCTGGGCGCGGCAGCGCAGACGGAAGTGCGCCGGATCCTGTCGTTCCATATTGTCAGTCAGGTCGGTTACATGATCCTGGGTCTGGCCCTGGCCACGCCGTTGGCGCTGGCCGGGGCGGTGTTCTATCTGATCCACCACATCGTGGTAAAGGCCAATCTGTTCTTTGTCGGCGGTATCGCCGCGCGCCTCACCGGGTCCGAACGGCTGGCGGCCATGGGAGGGCTCTATGCCCGCACGCCCTTGCTGGCGGTGCTGTTTGCGATTCCTGCCCTGTCCCTGGCCGGTATTCCGCCGCTGTCGGGGTTCTGGGCCAAATTCGTACTGGTCAAGGCGAGCCTGGAGGCGGGGGTATGGGTCGCCGCTTTCTTCGCGCTGCTGACAGGGGTATTTACCCTGCTTTCCATGAGCAAGATCTGGAACGAGGGATTTCTCAAGGCCCATCCGCAACCCGATCAGCTGGGTAGCGCGGGCAGGGGCCCAGCCGGGGCCTGGTATACGGCCGGGGTGCTTGCGCTGATCACCGTCGCCATCGGCCTGGGGGCCGGTCCGGTCATGGAGTACGCCATGGCTGCATCCCGGCAGCTGATCGAGGCACCAGCCTACCTGCAATTACTCGACGGGAGGCCCGACTGATGCTTTACCTGCACCTGTTGCTGGCCTGCGTCGTGGCGGCGCTATGGGCTTCCCTGGAGCCGGTCTACTGGTTGGTGGCTTTCGCCGCCCTCTATCCCCTGTTCCGGCTGGTCGGGCTGGTGAACCGGGCCAGCCGGCTCTATGCCCTGCGCGTGGAGGCAGGGTTGATGTTCGTGCCCTGGTTCACCTGGCAGGTTTTCAGCGCCTCGGTGGATGTCGCGAAGATCGTGCTGAGTCCGCGTTGCCGCGTGGAGCCGGCGGTCGTGAGCGTATCGATCCAGACCCGTGACAAACGGCTGATCACGCTGATTGGCTGCCTGTTGACGCTGACGCCGGGTACGCTGGCGCTGGATTTCAGCGCGCGCAGCGGGCAGATGTTCGTGCACGTGCTCGATGCCCGGTCCGAAGAGGCGATCAGCGCCGCGGTGGCTGAGATCGAGCGACGTCTGATGCGTTGGGTAGATCCATTGGGAGGTTGATTGTGACGGTGCTATTGGCGGGAGCGCAGTGGGTACTGCCACTGGCTGGCGCGATGCTGCTGGTCAGTGCGGTACTGATCATGTGGCGGCTGCTTGCCGGGCCGAGCCGGCCGGATCGGGCAGTGGCGGTCGATGCCTTGACCATGCTTGGCGTCGCCGGTGTGGCGGTGCTGGCGATCATGCGCGAGCAGGCGGTGTTGCTGGACGTGGCGATCGTTTTGGCGATCGTCAGTTTTCTCGGCAGCGTAGCCTTTGCGCTGTTGTTCAGGGGGACCAACGGCAGCGATCTACCGCGCGAGGATACCGGCGAGACCGGAGAGGAGGGTAAATGAGCCATTTCCTTGCCTATACTGGCTCCTTTCTGCTCCTGCTGGGAGCCTTTTCCAGCCTGCTGGGTGCGCTCGGCGTATGGCGTCTGCCAGATGCCTATACACGCATGCACTCGGCCAGCAAGGCCGGAGCTCTGGGCGCCATTCTCGTGCTGCTTGGTGTGCTGGCCGCCACGGGCGGGGCGGCCTGGTTCGAGATCTTGCTGGCCATCGCCGTGTTGCTGATGACCGCGCCGCTGGCGGCCCATGCGATTTCACGCGCCGGTTACCGGGCGGGTGTCAGGCCCAGGGTAGGACCGCTGGGTGACGCCCGGGCCCGGCCTGACCGGCAGGCTGGCGGCACGGACCGCGAGGAGTAGCGATCGGGGTCTTCATTGATTGGCTGAATTCATGACAGTGCAGCGCAGTGTGTGGATAATGGATGGCTTTCTCGGGTCCGATATAGTGACCGATGCGTAATTAAGAAGCCTAAAGGCCATTGATGGAGTAAGTCCCGCATGACCCTGGCGCTGATTGTATTGCTGCCCCTCCTGGGATGCCTGCTACCCCTGCTGACCGTGCGTTATGGTCGCTCGCTCTGTGCGTTGGCAACGATGCTGCCACCGGCCATCGGTCTGTTTCTGCTCTGGCGCCTGTCCGACGGCGTTTTTGCCGGCGAGGTGCTGGTCCAGAGCTGGCCGTGGCTTGAGCGTATAGGGCTGAATCTGAGCTTCCGACTCGACGGCCTGGGCTTTCTGTTTGCGCTGCTGATCCAGGGTATCGGTCTGCTGGTCATACTCTACGCGCGCTACTATCTGTCAAAAAATGATCCGATGGGGCGTTTCTTCGCCTACCTGCTGCTGTTCATGGCGGCCATGCTCGGTGTGGTGCTGTCGGAAAACCTGTTGCTGATGATGTTCTTCTGGGAGATGACCAGCCTGTCATCCTTCCTGCTCATCGGGTACTGGTCGCACTCCACCGACGCGCGCAAGGGTGCCAGGATGGCCCTGGCAGTTACCGGCGGGGGCGGCCTGGCCCTGCTCGCGGGCGTGCTGATGCTGGGTCATATTGTCGGCAGTTACGAGCTGTCGGCGGTGCTGGCCGCCGGCGACCTGATCCGTGCGCACAGCCTGTATCCGGTGGTCCTGGTCCTGGTTCTGCTGGGCGTGTTTACCAAGTCGGCCCAGTTCCCGTTCCACTTCTGGCTGCCCCACGCGATGGCGGCACCTACCCCCGTCTCTGCCTACCTGCACTCGGCGACCATGGTCAAGGCCGGGGTATTTCTGCTGGCGCGCATGTATCCCGCACTGTCGGATACCGATCTGTGGTTCTTCCTGGTCAGCATTACCGGCATGATCACGCTGCTGCTCGGCGCGTTCACCGCGCTGTTCAAGCACGACCTCAAGGGGTTGTTGGCCTATTCGACCATCAGCCATCTGGGCCTGATCACGCTGCTGTTCGGTCTCGATACCAAGCTGGCTGCAGTGGCGGGCGTGTTTCACATCATCAACCATGCGACTTTCAAGGCGTCGCTGTTCATGGCCGCAGGGATTATCGATCACGAGACCGGTACCCGGGACATGCGACGCATCAATGGCCTGTGGAAATTCATGCCGCACACCGCAACGCTGGCCATGGTGGCTGCTTCCGCCATGGCCGGTGTGCCGCTGCTCAACGGCTTTCTGAGCAAGGAAATGTTCTTTACCGAGACCCTGCAGCAGACCCAGTTTGGCAACTTCAGCTGGGTTATCCCGCTGGTAGCCACCCTGGCCGGGGTGTTTTCGGTCGCCTACTCGCTACGCTTCATTCACGATGTTTTCTTCAATGGCGAACCCTTCAATCTGCCCAAGTACCCGCCCCACGAGCCGCCGCGCTACATGAAGGTGCCGGTCGAGGTGCTGGTGGCGTTGTGTCTGCTGGTCGGTCTTGCTCCGGCATTTACCGTGGCCGGCCTGCTGGCGGTCGCCGCCAGCGCCACCGTGGGCGGCGACTTGCCCTATTACAGCCTGGCGATCTGGCATGGACTGAATCTGCCGCTGATCATGAGCGTGGTGGCGCTGGTCGGTGGCGTGGCGGTCTATGCCGGCCGCAGCGGCCTGTTCCGCTGGTACGAGGGGTTGCCGGACATTGATGCCAAACTGCTGTTCGAGCGTGCAATACAGGCGCTGGTGCGTGGAGCGGGGCAATTTACCCTGCTGCTGGAGAACGCCTCGCTCCAGCGGTATCTGGCCTGGATGCTGATTGCCGCGCTGGTTACCAGCGGCTTCTGGTTGTTGCAGCTGCCGCAATTGCGCGGCGAGATCGCGCTGACGCCCATCGACGGTGTCACCTTCGCCGGCGCGCTGATGCTCATGGTTGCGGCGCTGGCCACGGTATTCTGGCACCGCCAGCGTCTGGTCGCCCTGGTCATGCTCAGCGTGGTGGGTCTGTTCGTTGCGCTGGCCTTCGCCCGTTTTTCCGCCCCCGATCTGGCGCTGACCCAGCTATCGGTCGAGGTCGTCACCATCGTCCTGCTGATGCTCGCGCTGTTCTTCCTGCCCCGGCGCACCCCCGTGGAATCCTCAAGCCTCAGACAGGTCCGTGACCTGGTCGTGGCGCTGTGCTCCGGCCTGCTGGTGTCGGGTCTGGCGATTGCTGTGCTGACCCGACCTTACGAGAGCATCGCCGGGTTTTTTCTGGCCAACAGCAAAACCGGGGGCGGCGGCACCAACGTGGTGAACGTCATTCTGGTGGACTTCCGCGGCTATGACACCCTGGGCGAGGTGACCGTCCTGGCGATTGCCGGCGTCGCCATCTATGCGCTGATCGATGGCCTGCGCCTGTTGACGCCGGATACCGATGCCAACGGCCGCCCCTGGGCCAGGGATGCCCATCCGCTGATGCTGGTGAATCTGTCGCGGGTCATATTGCCGCTGGCGTTGATGGTGTCGGTCTATATCTTCCTGCGCGGCCACAATCTGCCCGGAGGCGGTTTCATCGCCGGTCTGATTACGGCGGTGGCCCTGATACTGCAGTACTTCGCCAGCGGCGTGCAGTGGACGGCCGAGCGCTGGCGCATCGACTACCACTATCTGGCCGGGGTCGGCGTCATCATCGCCGGCCTGACCGGGCTGGGTAGTCTGGCGTTTGGTTACCCCTTCCTGACCAGTACATTCGAGTATTTCGCCATTCCGCTGGTGGGCAAGGTCGAGCTGGCGACCGCGCTGTTGTTTGATCTGGGCGTCTATCTCACCGTGGTCGGCGCAACCCTGTTGATCCTGACCAACCTGGGCAAGTTGTCGAGCGGTCGCAGCGTGGAGGAGGCAAACTGATGGAAATGCTGTATGCGATTACCCTGGGTGTGCTGACCAGTTGCGGTGTGTATCTGATGCTGCGGGCGCGCACCTTTCCGGTGGTGGTCGGGCTGACCCTGCTCAGCTATGCCGTCAACCTGTTCCTCTTTGCCATGGGGCGTCTGGCCACCGGCGTGCCGGCCATTCTGGGGCGGTCCGAGACCTACGCAGATCCGCTTCCCCAGGCCTTGGTTCTGACGGCCATCGTCATCGGTTTTGCCATGACCGCCTATGTCCTGGTGCTGGCGTTGCGGGCCCAGGGCGAACTCGAGAGCGATCACGTTGATGGCAAGGGAGATCGTTGATGGGTCACTTGCCGGTCTTGCCTGTTCTGATACCGATGTTTGCAGGTGCACTACTGTTGCTGATGGCCCGCAGCAGCATGACGCTCAAGCGCAGTCTGTCCGTGGTCGCCACCCTGGCACAGCTGCCGTTGGCGTGGATGTTGATGGGGCAGGCCGACGCCGGCCTGACGGTGTATGCGCTGGGTAACTGGGAGCCGCCGTTTGGCATAGTGCTGGTGGTGGATCGCCTGGCTGCTTTGATGCTGGGCATCGCTGCGGTATTGGCCAGCTGCGTGATCCTCTATGCCGCCCGCGGCGATGATGGGCTGGGCCGCAACTTTCACGCAATCTTCCAGTTTCAGCTGATGGGGATCACCGGTGCCTTCCTTACCGGTGACCTGTTCAACCTGTTCGTGTTTTTCGAGATCCTGCTGATCGCTTCCTATGCGCTGCTGCTGCATGGGGCCGGCTCGGCCAGGGTGCGAGCAGGGTTGCATTATGTCGTGCTCAATCTGTTCGGATCGGCGCTGTTTCTCATTGCGGCTGGAACCCTCTACGGGATCACCGGGACCCTGAACATGGCCGACATGGCGCAGAGAGTGGCCACGCTTGGTCCCTCCGATGCGCCGGTGGCCGCTGCAGCGGGCATGTTGCTGTTGATCGTGTTCGGTCTCAAGTCAGCCATCTTTCCCCTGTATTTCTGGCTACCCAAGGCCTATGCGGCCGCTACCGCGCCGGTGGCAGCGCTGTTTGCGATCATGACCAAGGTCGGGCTGTATTCCATTCTGCGCGTATATACGCTGATCTTCGGCGCCGAGGCGGGTGAGCTGGCCTATCTGGCAAGCACCTGGATCTGGCCGGTGGCGCTGGTCACCATTGCCCTGGGGGCCATAGGTGCATTGGCCGCAGCCAGCCTCAACGGCCTGATCTCCTATCTGATCGTGGTCTCGGTGGGCACGTTACTGGCGGGTTTTGCCCTGGGTACCCAGGACGCTCTGGCAGCCAGTCTCTATTATCTGATCCATACCACCTGGATCAGCGCCGCGCTATTCCTGCTGGCGGGTATCATCAGCCGGTTACGCGGTCCGCGCTTCGGTGCCCGGTTGATACCCGGACCGCAGATCGAGCACAGCAAACTGCTCAGCGCGCTGTTCTTCATTGCCGCGATCGCTGTCATCGGCATGCCGCCGCTGTCGGGTTTCCTGGGCAAGGCCATGTTGCTTGTTGCAGCCGGTACCGGTCTGCAGGCGGCCTTGCTCTATCCGGCCCTGCTGGGCGCCAGCCTGGTCGTTCTGGTGGCGATGAGTCGGGCCGGCACCACACTGTTCTGGCGCTACGACGCCGCCCCGGCGATTGCCGAGCCGCTGGATCGGATACGCCTGTTGGCGGCCCTGCTGCTTCTGCTCAGCAGTCCGGCGCTGGTGCTCATGGCCAAGCCGGTCCTTGCGTATGTGGACGCCACGGCAGCTCAGTTGCTGGCACCTTCGATCTATATAGATCAGGTCATGTCGACCATGCCGATCGCTGGGGAGGCCAAGCCATGAACGCGCGTCATTCGCTGTTTCCGCACCCCTGGCTGAGCCTGTTCCTGCTGCTGATCTGGATGCTGATCATGAACAGCGTATCGGCGGGTACCTGGCTGCTGGGCCTGGTCCTGGCCTGGGGCATACCCCAGCTGACCGATGTGTTCTGGCCCAACCCGCCAAAACTGCACCGGCCCCTGGTGCTCCTGCGTTTTGCGCTGCGGGTGCTGTTTGATATTGCGGTGGCCAATATGGAGGTGGCCAAGCTGGTTGTGGGTTCCAACAGCAAGCTGCAGCCCGGTTTTGTCGAGTATCCACTGGAGCTGACCGATGACTTTGCGATCAGTCTGCTGGCCAGCACGATCTCCCTGACGCCCGGAACCGTATCGGCCGATATCAGTGATGATCGACGGGTTCTGCTGGTTCATGCGCTGACCGTTGATGACGAGCAGGCCCTGATCGAAACGATCAAGCGACGTTATGAACGACCCCTGATGGAGGTGTTCGAATGCTCTCAGCCGTAGTTCTGTTGTGCCTGGCCATCATGTCGGTGGCGATGGTGCTGAACATGTTGCGCCTGCTCAAGGGGCCCGACATGACCGACCGGATACTGGCGCTCGATACCCTGTATATCAACGCGATCGCCCTGATTGTCCTGTTGGGCATCTATCTGGATTCCGACCTGTTTTTCGAGGCGGCTCTGCTGATTGCCATCATGGGCTTTGTCGGCACCGTTGCCATTGCCAAGCATCTGCTGCGCGGCGACATCATTGAATAAGGAGCGAGCATGCTAGCAGCCATACACAATGCCACGGCCGTCGAATGGATCGTCGCTGCACTACTGCTGCTGGGCAGCATTTTTGCGCTGGTGGGGTCCATCGGCCTCTGGAAGCTGCCCGATTTTTTCATGCGTCTGCACGGTCCGACCAAGGCCACGACCCTGGGGGTGGGGGCGCTGGTGATTGGCTCGCTGGTGTATTTCAGTGCCGGCCGCGAGGGGCTCAGTCTGCATGAGCTGCTGATCACTCTATTCCTCTTCATCACGGCGCCCGTCAGTGCGCACATGCTGGCCAAGGCAGCCATGCACAATCAGGTGGCGAAGGTCGAGCGAACCCGCGGCAAGCCCTGGGAGTAGGGGAGCAGGCGCGCAAATTGTTGCGCAGCAAGAAGGGTTTACCGCGCCACAGGCATTGGCGGGACGCCTCGTTCAGGGGCTTCCGGCCCCTTGGCAGTTTCCTGCGCGCGCTTGCGCAAAAAGCTGCGCAGTTTAGCGTGAACTGGCTCACGCTTTGCCGGGTCTCTTGCTTAAAAATCCTGCAAGGTACTGTTTATAAACAATAATTCAAATTCGGCACGGCTCTTGTAACACTCCTGGCTCCCGGACATTACGTCCTCAACCCCGCAAGGAGAGCTCCATGCCAACACCCGCTTATATGTCCCTCGAAGGCACCAAGCAAGGCCTGATCACCGCCGGTACCTTTACCGAGGATTCGGTAGGCAATATTTTCCAGGAAGGTCATGAAGACCAGATCCTGGTTCAGGCTTTTGACCATCAGGTCATCATCCCCCGTGATCCGCAGTCCGGGCAGCCAACAGGCCAGCGTGTGCACAAGCCGCTGATGATTACCAAGGTGTTCGACAAGTCTTCGCCGTTGATCTTCAATGCCCTGACATCAGGCGAACGCCTGAGCAGCTGCCGGCTGGAGTGGTACCGCACCTCGGCGACAGGTACCCAGGAGCATTACTACACCATCGAGTTGCAGGACGCGATCATCGTCGATGTGCAGTCGCACATGCCCAACTGCCAGGATCCCAACCTGTCACACTTTACCCACCTGGAGGATGTGTACTTTACCTATCGCAAGATCATCTGGACCCACGAGGTCTCCGGTACCTCCGGCTCCGATGACTGGCGCACGCCGATCTCTGCCTGAGTCTTGCCTGGCTGAGAGTCGAGCATAAAAAAACCACCGTCGAGGCTGACCTGACGGTGGTTTTTTTTGTCTCGGCACTGCGCCGACCGGGATATCAGGGCTGTGTGGCAGCCAGGGTCATACGCGCGGGATAGGGCGTCAGGCGAATCTCTACCCGACGGTTCAGGTCGCGGCCGGTGGCCGTGGAGTTGTCGGCCATGGGCTTGTCTTCCCCCATGGTGTGGAGGCTGAGTCGTTTGCTGCTGACGCCGCCGAGCATCAGAATACTGGCGACGGCCTGGGCCCGTTCCATGCTGAGGCGACGGTTGAGGTCGCGATCACCGTCGCTGCTGCTATGGCCGATCACTGCAAACTGGCTGCCGGTGTCATCCTTCAGTGCCTTGGCTACCTTGCCCAGCGGTGCCAGCCCGGAGGGCAGCAGCAAGGTCCGCTTGGGGTGGAAGGTACCGTCCACGGGTATGATCAGCTTGATCTGCTCGCCTTCACGCTGGATCTCATAACCCTGTTCCTTGGCCACCGCCGTCAGGCTGGCGATCCTCGGCTCTGCCCAGGGTGGGGGCGGCGCGACCACCACGGGGGCTGGCTTGGGGGTGGAGCATGCGGTCAGGACCGCGGAGAAGAGGACGGCGGAAACAGTGGTTAATATTTTCATAGTGCCCTGGAAGTCATACCTGAAATGTTATTGGTGGCGCCGCTAGGGTAGTAGCGTTACTCCTGCTAGGCTAGCACCAGTTGATCTTTTTGTGACCAGTTACTCCCAAGTATTTCACTTTATTATCGATTTCAAGGATCGCCGATGTCTTTCTTCCGAGCTTTACGGTCTCCATGGATTGCGGCATTGATGCTGGCCGGCCTGTCGGGTTGTGCCTGGTTGCCCCAGTCGGATACCACAGGAGCCCTGCATGCCAGCGGCACACTGTATCTGACTGCCGAGGGTGGCAGGCTGGAAACCTGCGAGGGGGCGGTTTACCCGGTGCGCGTGGATGCATCCATGCGCTCCTTGTTCGACCAGGTCGCCGCGCCCAATCAGACCCTCGCCTTTGTCGATCTGCGCGGAGACCTGTTGGCGGACAACACGCTGCGTCCGCACACGGTTCTGCGCATGGGCACCAGGGGGAACGGTTGTGCCGACGCCCTTGCCAGACAAAGCCAGTGGATAGCCGTTGGAGAGCGACCTGAATGGCTGCTGCGGATTGCCGAGCGGGGTTTGCAGATGACCACCCTGGGAGATACATGGCAACCCGTGGTGACCGAACAGTTGCCCGAAGGCGCCCGCGGGTTCCGCTCCCTCGAGGGGGAGCCGGTGGAGCTGTGGTTGTATCCGCAGCCCTGTTTCACCGTGCTCGATGGTCACTACTACTCGCACCGTGCGCAATTGCTGACCGCAGGCCAGAGCTACGCCGGTTGCGCCTATCCGGGCATGCTGGCGGCTGATCAGCCGCCGAGGTAGGCGCTGCGTACCTGCGGATCGCTCAACAGTGCCTCGCCGGTATCCTGGGTCACGATATGTCCGTGCTCCATGACATAGCCCCGGTCTGCCAGCTTCAATGCCTGGTTGGCGTTCTGCTCGACCAGGAAGATGGTGACACCCTGGGTGCGCAGCTGCTCGATGATCTCGAAAATTTGCTGGATGATAATCGGTGCCAGACCCAGGGAAGGCTCATCCAGCAGCAACAGCTTCGGCTTGCTCATCAAGGCACGCCCGATCGCCAGCATCTGCTGCTCGCCGCCTGACATGGTACCGGCGCGTTGCTGAAAACGTTCCTTCAGGCGCGGAAACAGGGTCAGTGTTGTATCCATCTGCTCTTGAAAGGCGCTCTTGTCGGTGAAAAACCCGCCCATGCTCAGGTTTTCCTCCACGGTCAGCCGGGAAAACACACGCCGCCCCTCGGGAACAATGGCAATGTCCTTGCGCATGATCTCTGCGGTCGTGAGGCCCACCAGCTCTTCACCGTTGTAGCGGATGCTGCCGGTGGTGGCCGTAGGATCGCCACACAGGGTCATCAGCAAGGTGGTCTTGCCGGCACCGTTGGCGCCGATCAGCGTGACAATCTCGCCCCGTTGCACCTCCAGGCTGACATTGTGCAGGGCCTGAATCTTGCCGTAGTGGGTCGATACATTCTTCATATACAACATGCAGATTAACCCTCAGGTTTCGCCAAGATAGGCCTTGATCACATCCGGATTCTGACGCACCTCCGCCGGCGTGCCCTGGGCCAGCGGACAGCCCTGGTTGATCACCACGATATGGTCGGAGATATCCATCACCAGCTTCATGTCATGCTCGATCAGCAGCACGGTGAGGCCATGATCGTCACGCAGCTCCGCAATCAGTTCCTTGAGATCCTCGGTTTCCCGTGGGTTGAGACCGGCTGCCGGCTCGTCGAGCATCAACAGACTGGGTTGGGTCACCATGCAGCGGGCGATTTCCAGGCGGCGTTGCTGACCGTAGGCCAGCGTGCTGGCCGTGCGGTTGGCAAATTCGTGCAGGTTCACCCGGTCGAGCCAGTAGGCGGCCCGCTCCAGGGCTTCCTTTTCGCTGCGCCGGTAGCCCGGCGTCTTGAACAGGCCGGCGAGCATGCTGGTGTTCATGTTCTGATGCTGTGCCACCATCAGGTTTTCGACCACGGTCATTTCCTTGAACAGGCGCACATGCTGGAAGGTTCGGATCATGCCCTTGCGGGCAACCTTGAAGCCCGGCAGGCCCTGGATTTCCTCGCCTCGGAAGACGATCTTGCCATCGCTAGGCTTGTAGAATCCGGTCAGGCAGTTGAACACCGTGGTCTTGCCCGCGCCATTGGGGCCGATCATCGAGACGATCTGTTTTTCATGTACCTGCAGGCCCACGCCGTTGACCGCCAGCAGGCCGCCAAAGCGCATGGTCAGCCCGGATACGTCGAGCAGGGGAGTCATCGCATTCATGTTCTGAGCTCCATGTGCGGACGTTTCATCGGTAACAGGCCCTGGGGTCGCCAGATCATCATCAGCACCATCATCAGGCCGAACAACAGCATGCGGTACTCGTTAAACTCACGCGCCAGCTCCGGCAGAATGGTCATGATGATAGCCGCCAGAATCACGCCAACCTGCGAACCCATCCCGCCGAGTACCACGATCGCGAGAATGATCGCCGACTCGATGAAGGTGAAGGACTCGGGGCTGATAAAGCCCTGGCGTGCGGCAAAGAAGCAACCGGCAAAGCCGGCGAAGGTGGCACCTATGGTGAAGGCGTTCAGCTTGATCGCGGTCGGATTGATGCCCAGCGAGCGGCAGGCGATTTCGTCTTCACGCAATGCTTCCCACGCCCGCCCGATAGGCATGCGCAGCAGCCGGTTGATTACATAGAGAGTAATCAGTACCAGGATCAAAGCGAGAAGATAGAGGAAGATCACCCGGTGGCTGGAATCGTAATCGAAGCCGAAAAACTCGTGGAAGGTCTGCATGCCCTCACTCGCACGCCGGCTGAACTCCAGACCGAACAGGGTCGGCTTGGGAATGCTGCCGATACCATTCGGGCCGTTGGTCAGCCAGGTCATGTTGTTGAGCAGGATGCGGATGATCTCGCCAAAGCCCAGGGTCACGATTGCCAAGTAGTCACCGCGCAACCGCAACACGGGAAAGCCCAGCAGGAATCCGAACAGCGCTGCCATGAGCCCGGCGACAACCAGTCCGGTCCAGAATCCCATGCCGAAATACATGGCCAGCAGTGCGTAGGTGTAGGCCCCCACTGCGTAAAAGCCGACATAGCCCAGGTCCAGCAGGCCGGCCAGGCCCACCACGATGTTCAGGCCCAGGCCGAGCATGATGTAGATCAGAACCAGGGTGGCCAGATCCACGCCACCACGGTCGGACATGAACGGAAAGATAACCGCTGCAGCAATCACGAAGCACCAGAACAGCCGTTGTATTGCCGGCTTGTCGCGCAGCTCGGCCAGTTTCGGAGAGGTCTTGGGTACGCTGGGAATCGAACCCCAGAGCCGGTTGAGCTGATCGCGAAAGAGGTTGAAGAAAAAGAGGAAGGCCGCGGCGGCGGCTATTTTCCAGAGCACGTCCTCGCCGGCGCCGGTCACGGTCAGGCCGGCACCACTCTGTTCCAGCCGAACACCCATGAGGAGCGCTGTCAGGACCACGACGACCACAGCGGATATGGTCGCCGCCTTGAAGTTGAGAGACTTCATACCTTTTCCACCTCCGGGCGGCCAAGAATGCCGCTGGGGCGGAAGAGCAGGATCAGGATCAACAGACTGAAGGCCACCACGTCCTTGTACTCGCTACTGAAGTAACCGGCGGTAATCGCCTCGGTGATGCCCAATAGCAAGCCGCCCAGCACTGCGCCGGGAATGCTGCCGATGCCACCGAGCACAGCGGCGGTGAACGCCTTGAGGCCGGCCATGAAACCGATATAGGGGTTGATGACCCCGTAGTACATGCCCAGCAGTACGCCAGCCACCGCGGCCAGGGCGGCGCCGATGATAAAGGTCAACGCAATGATACCGTTGGTGTTGATGCCCAGCAGGTTGGTCATCTTCAGGTCTTCGGCACAGGCACGGCAGGCGCGGCCCATGCGCGAGCGGGTAATGAAGAAGGTCAGGCCGGTCATGGTAATCAGGGTGACGGCGAAGATGATCATCTGCATGTAGGACAGGGTGGCGGCAAAGCCGTCCTCCGGCCCGATGGTGATGCCGCCGGTGATCATGCTGGGCATGGCGATGTCCCGCGAGCCTTGCGCCAGGCGCACCAGGTTCTGCAGGAAGATCGACATGCCGATAGCCGAGATCAGCGGAATAAGCCGGTTGCCCCCGCGCAGGGGGCGGTAGGCCACGCGTTCGATACTGTACCCGTAGGCACTGGTGACGATCATGCTGATGACAAAGGCACCTATGATCATCAGCGGAAGATATTCGAGCCCGAACAGGGCAAGCGCTGCAATGGTGATGAAGGCGATATAGCTACCGATCATGTACACCTCGCCATGGGCGAAGTTGATCATGCCGATGATGCCGTACACCATCGTATAGCCGATCGCGATCAGCGCGTAGGTACTGCCGACCGTGAGGCCGTTGAGTATCTGTTGCAGGAAATAATAGAGTGACTCGGGCATGGTCACGACACCTGGAATGGCAGGATGATCAATGCAGGTCAGGACAGACTGGCATCAAAAAAAACGGGCCCCGGGGAGATTTTACAGCCCCGGGGCCCGAACCTGGATGTTACTCGGTCAGAGCGGTTTTGGTTGCGTCAGCGTGCCATTTGTAGACAACAAAGTTGAAGTCTTTCAGGTCACCTTTATCGTCAAAGCTCAGGGTGCCGGTGGGCGTGTCGAACTCATTGCTGCGCAGGGCCTTGGCCACTTCGAACGGGTCATTTTCACCAGCCAGCTTGATCCCGTCAGCAATGATCTGAACGGCTGCATAGGCGGGGAATACGAAAGGACCGGAGGGGTCTTCGTCATTGGCCTTGAATGCGGCGACGAGCTCGGCGTTGCGGGGATCTTCATCGAACGCCTTGGGCAGAGTGACCAGCAGACCTTCGGAGGCCTCGCCAGCGATGGCGGAAATGTCCGGGTTGCCCACGCCTTCGGGGCCCATGAAGGTCACGTCAAGGCCCTGTTCGGCGGACTGGCGCAAAATCAGGCCCAGCTCGGGATGGTAGCCACCGTAGTAGACGAAATCGACACCTTCCTGACGCAGCTTGCCGATCAGGGCGGAGAAGTCCTTGTCGCCAGCGGTAACGCCCTCGAATACCGGCACGGCAATGCCGCCTTCGGTCAGCACGTCACGCACGGCGGTAGCAATACCCTCACCGTACTGCTGCTTGTCGTGAATAACCGCGACTTTCTTCGGCTTGACCTGCTCGACGATATAGCGGCCGGCGGTGGGGCCCTGCAGACTGTCCAGGCCGATGGTGCGGAATACCAGCTCATAGCCACGCTCGGTGATCTCCGGGCTGGTGGAAGCGGCAGTGACCATCATGATGCCTTCGTCTTCGTAGATGTCGGAGGCGGGCTGGGTGGAGCTGGAGCACAGGTGACCGACGACGTACTGAATTTCTTCATTGACGATGCGGTTGGCTACGGCAACGGCCTGTTTCGGATCGCAGGCATCGTCGAAGACCACGCCTTCAAGCTGGCTGCCGTTGACGCCGCCTGCCTTGTTGATCTGCTCGATCGCCATTTTCGCGCCGATGAACTGCATGTCACCGTACTGGGCTACCGGGCCGGTCACCGGGCCGGCGAGAGCGATCTTGATGGTATCGGCTGCAAGGGCAAAGTTGCTGGCGCCCGCAACGGCGGCGGCTGCAATAAACAGGGAGATTGCTTTCTTCTTCTGTGCCATTTTCATTTTGTTTTCTCGCTTGATGTTCGATAGATCGAAGAGTGAGCCGTGTCGGCCTGGCCTGCGGCCTACCCCTCCGAAACTGTACCGGCGCAGTTTAGCAATGTGCGTGTGCGCAGGGAATCAGCTCTTTTCAATTTAAGGGTCAATTCCGGGGCGATGTCCTCTTGTTGCAACATTATGTCTGAAAGTCGACACGACCTTGTCACAATAGGCTTTTTTCACGGACTTGCCGACCTCTTGTTGCATGTCGGCAAGAGACGGTTACCATGCGCTGGTTCGAAATCAATAGGGATGGATTGGCATGACCGCTAGCGATGAAACCTACGCTGCTATTCTCGGTGCAACTTCGCGGATTGAATGGAAGGCGCTGGAACGGCACTTTGCCGCCGGCAGCCTGCTGTCGGTCAGCCATGATCTGGATCTGGTCACGGTGGCCCAGGCCTTTGCCCGCGACGACAGCGCACAGGTGCGCGCCTGGATGGACAGCAAACAGCTGGGGCCTGTCTCGGACGAGGAAGCCGCAGACTGGAGCAGTCGCGACCCCGAAACGCTCTGGGCAGTGGTGGTACGCCCCTGGGTGCTGGTCCAGGATCGGGCAGCTACCCACTAGCGCGAATTCAGCCCAGGTGGCGCCTGAGCCAGGCGCTCAGTCCGTCGACCACCAGGACCAGCAGCAGCATCGCCAGAATGACGGTCATTGCCCGCGACTGCTGGAACAGGCTCAGGGTGACGTAGAGCATTTGACCGAGCCCGCCTGCGCCGACAAACCCCAGCACTGCCGCCATGCGAATATTGTTTTCCCAGCGATACAGGCTGTAGGCAAGCCATTGCGGCAGCACGTTGGGCAGGGTGCCGTAGAAGAACGCCGCGGTGGCGCCGGCGCCACTGTCCTGTAGCGCGCGCGCTGGCTGCCGCGGGCTGTTTTCCAGCGCTTCCGCAAAGAGTCGGCCCAATACGCCCGTGGTATGCAGCGCGATGGCCAGCGTACCGGCAAAGGGGCCGAGGCCCGCCGCCAGTACCATCAATGCGGCCCATACCAGCTCCGGGACCGAGCGCAGGGCATTGAGCAGCAGGCGAGCCAGACCTTTTGTCACTGCCCCCAGCTTGCCGGCGGCGAGCAGGCTGAGGCCCGCGCCCGCGCCTGCCGCCAGAAGCGTGCCCACTGCCGAGATGGCCAGGGTTTCCAGCAGCCCCCAGCCTATTTTCTGTAACCAGGCAGAAGAGGTGTCAGGCGGGAAGAATGAGCGGGCATAGCTGGCCATCTGCGCCGGCCCGTCGCCCCGGATCAGGGCGCCCAGATCCATGCCGAGATAAAGGAAAGAGGCAAGGATCGCGCCCAGAATGGCTGCTACCAGCAGCAGTGCCTGCCATCGACCGCTCATGCCAGCCTCCGCCGCAGCAGAGAGCTGAGCTGGTCAGCCAGCAGCACCAGCAGTAGAAAGCTCGCCAGAATGGTTGCCACCTCGCCGCCAGCGAACATGCGAATCGACAGGTCGATCATCTGCCCGAGGCCGCCGGCGCCGACGAAGCCCATGATCACCGAGGCGCGGATCGCACACTCCCAGCGATACAGGGTGTAGGACGTCAGCTCCTGGGCCGCCCCCGGCAGTATGCCGAAAAAAAAGGCTGACAGCCTGGAGCTGCCGCTCTGCATCAGCGCCCGGGCCGGAGCCTGGTCAATGGACTCGTAGATCTCGGCGTACACCTTGCCGAGCATCCCGCTGTAGGTAATGGCAATCGCGAGCACGCCAGCGGTGGGGCCGAGCCCCACCGCGCGGACGAACAGCAGCGCCCAGACGATTTCCGGGATACTGCGTAGCAGAATCAGCAGCAGCCTGACCGGGTACCGGGCCAGGGAGGACCGCCGGGCCGGTTTGCCGGTCAGCAGGGCCGAAATCGACAGGGAGCGGGTGGCCAGCAGGCTCATGGGGATCGCCAGCAGCAGAGCCAGCGCGAGTCCCGCGGTGGCCATTGCCAGGGTTTCCAGAGTGGCGGTGGCCAGTAGGGCGAGAAAACGCGGAGACAGGTCCGGGGGCCAGAAGCCGGCGAGAAACCGGCCCATCACCGAGGCATTCTGTGGATCGAAGAGGGTGGCCGGGTTGAACTCGGTCAAGACCAGGCCGGGCCAGAGAATGATCAGCGCGGCGAGGGTGATCAGCAGCCGTGGCAGCGCTGCCGGGTCACGCCATCGAGCAGGCGCCGGGGGAGCTAGAGACATCGCGGAGCGATTCCTGTCCGATCGCCGGTGGCGTGCGCTGTGCTGCCCGCTATCGGCATGCCCGGTCCCGCAGGGACCGCGCCAAGTTCCTGATTGGCATACAGGGAGGCAAGCATGGCCTCGCTGACTTGCCCTGCGGCGCAATCAAAATGCAGGCGCCCTGCGCGCAGGCCGATCACCCGGGGAAAGTGCTTCAATGCCAGATCCACTGCATGCAGACTGGCGATCAGTGTTACCCGCCGCTCCGCCGCCAAGCGGTTGAGCAGCGCTACCGTATGATCGGCCAGCAGCGGGTCCATGGCGGCCACGGGTTCGTCAGCCAGTACCAGTTCGGCCCGCTGGTACAGCACGCGGGCAATACCCACGCGCTGAAGCTGGCCCCCGGAAAGCTGATCACATCGGCTGAACAGCTTGTCGGTAAGATCCAGCGGCGCCAGCACCTGCTCGACGCCCTCGATATCCGTGGGATAACAGAGCGACAAGAGCGCCCGGGCCAGTGACCATTGGCCCAGGCGGCCGGCCTGCACCGCGGTCACTACCCGCTGGCGCGGCGGTATCGGTGGGCTCTGGTGGATAAGACCGATACGGCTGCGCAGTCTTTGCAACGCCCGCGGGCGTAGCTGGGCCGGCGCCTGATCAAACAGTGCCAGTTGCCCACTGGAAGGCATCAGGCCGGTGGCGAGCAGACGCAACAGGGTGGTCTTGCCCGCACCGGAGGAGCCGATGATGGCGACGCGCTCACCGGCTTCAATGCGCAGGTCGATGTCCTGCAATGCTGGCGCACCGCCGGCGTGGGTCAGCCCCACGCCTTCGAGTACGACACCCACGACTACTGCAGCAGGCCGGCAGCGCGCGCTGCCTGCTCGATGCCTTCATAGTTTTCGGGGCTGGTTTCGATAAAGCGGCTGGCGCGCTGCAGATCGAGAATGGCCTTGTGCTCGGGGTTCTCGGGATCAAGCTTGAGAAACGCCTGGCGGATTTTTTCTACCAGCTCCGGCTCAAGGTCACCGCGGACAGTCCAGTTGTAATCGAAATAGGTCGGCGTACGTTGATAGACTCGGACCTTGTCGGTATCGACCTTGCCTTCGGCAACCAGCTTGTCCCAGACAGAGGCGTTCAGTACGCCTGCATCCACGCGGCCGGACTCGACCCAGGCCGCTGTGGCGTCGTGGGCACCGGAAAACGCAATGCGGCTGAAGAAGGCGTCAGCATCGATACCTTCCTGCTGCATGAAATAACGCGGCATCAGATGGCCGGAGGTCGAAGAGACCGAGCCGAAGGCAAAACTCTTGCCTTCAAGATCTGCGTGTTCCTTCACGTCCGGGTCGGCGGTGATGAAGGTGCTGGTGAACACCGCGTCCTGTTCACGCTGGACGACCGGGATGGCATCGCCACTGCGCAGGTGCGCCTGCACAAAGGTAAAGCCGCCGAGCCAGGCCAGGTCCAGGCGCTCGGAACCGAGTGCTTCGACCACGCCGGCGTAATCGGAAACCGGCTGGAAAGTCACCGGCATGCCCAGTTCCTGTTCCAGGTACTTTCCCAGGGGCTCGAATTTGCGCAGCAGTTCGGTGGGCGCTTCGTCGGGAATAGCAGAGACGCGCAGGGTGGTGGTTTCGGCGGCGACGGGCGCTGCGGCAAAAAGAGTGGCAACAGACAGACACAGACCAGCCATGACGGCCAGCGGACGTTTCGAGATCGACATGTATTTCTCCGGTTCAATAGCGGAAGACTCCCACCCGGATGTCGAGTCCGGCTGGGGCGTGGCGCGATTGTAGCATGGGCACGCGCAGGCGGCTGCCTTTGGCGGCTGTAGGCGCCAGGGCTTATCATTGCCGGTATCGTCCAGCGAGGGTCTTCCGTCATGCCATGGTTACTGTCCGCCAATCTGTCCATGCTCTTTACCCACTTGCCCATGCTCGAGCGGGTCAGGGCGGCTGGGCAGGCAGGATTTGACGGCGTCGAGATCCAGTTTCCCTACGCAGTGCCACCGCAGGTTCTCCGTGCTGCCCTCGACGATGCCCGGATGCCCCTGGCGCTATGTAACGTGCCCGCCGGGGATCTGCTTGAGGGTGGTGCGGGGCTTGCCGGGGTGCCGGGACGTGAAGCGCATTTTGACCGGGCCCTGCGGGACGCGCTGGCCTACGCCAGGATTGCCCGACCGCAGCGCGTCAATGTGCTACCGGGCCGTCTGCTCAAGGGGACACCCCATGAGGCGGCCCTGGATACCCTTGCAAATAACCTGGCAGTTGCCGCCAGTGCTTTTGCCGAGTTGGGGGTAGCGGTGGTCTGTGAGGCGATCAACCGGATCGATATGCCAGGGTTCCTGCTGGCCACGGCGACTGAATTGTCAGCCATGCTTGAGCGTGTCGATCATCCGAATCTGTCGGCACAGCTGGACTTCTACCACATGCAGCAGATGGGCGAGCCATTGCCCGGAGCAATAGCGCACCTGGGTGAGCGTATCGGTCACGTCCAGTTTGCCGACGCGCCGGGTCGCGGCGCGCCGGGTACCGGCAGCATCGATTTTGCTGCGGCCTTCGCGGCGCTTGAAGCGAGCAACTACCGGGGCTGGATTGGCGCGGAGTACCGTCAGCCGGAGGGGGCGGATGATCTGCTGTGGCTGGACCGGTGGCGCGGAGCAGGCTATGTCAGACGCCTGGCCCGCAACGGATGACCTGGGCATCGGCCAGCTTTTCGCCCTGGGACGAGTTCAGCCAGCCAACCGAGCGGAAACCGCGACGTTCGGTCTCAAGGGTGTAGTGCTCGCCGCCCCGGAAGCCTCCATAGCGCACTGCGAGGATGCAGCGCTCCCATTGGGGCTCGCCGAGCAGACCCCCGCTTGCCGAGCCCATGGTTTCGAAATGATGACGAATCCGCAGTTCATGGGCGCCGGGGGTCAGGTCGTCAAAGCGCAGGCCATCCACCAAATCCCCGTCGAGACGATAAGCCTCTACCCTGTCCTGGGGGCGGGTCTCCAGGGTGACCCGGGCCAGCTCTGGTGATAGCGACGCCCTCGGTGGAGCGGTAACGCAGGCGCCGAGTAACAATGCGGCGGCCAATACTCCCGTTACGGCGCAGCGACGTTGATTCGAGCGCATCATAGGCTGCCTCCGTGCTCTGTCTTGAGCAGGGCCCGCTCGATATCCAATCCTGTGATCAAGGTGCCAATCAGTTCGTTGTTTTTCGGGTCGCGAATACCGATGCTGATGTGAACCTGGTAAGCCTCGCTCGACTGGTCGAACTCCACCGGGCCCACGTAGGGCGCATTGTCCACCGCGAAAAACGCCTCGGAGAACTTGTGTTCATCGCCCTGCCAGTAGTCGGTGGTGCGTTCACTGGCGGCGACCAGCAAGCCCAGCCGGTCGGTCAGCATAATCTCGGTAATCAGTCCGTCGCTGGCCTGCTGTTGCGCCCGAAGCCAGGCGGACGCAGGGCGCGCCAGCAGTCCATCGGAGAGGGCACGATCGGCGCTGCTGCTTTCTGTCAGCCATTGCTGGTCGAGCGCCAGTATTTCCGGAATCCCCAGCTGCGCGTGATGGCGGTTCTGCTGGCGTATTGCGTCCAGCAGTTCCGGGCGGCCGGGCCATGGGCCGAAAAGCGCTTCATGCAGGCTCAGAATCCTGGTCTGTTCCGACTGATCCAGGGCGGGAGTCTCGGCCAGGCAATAAAACACCTGCCGGTTGAACTGTTCGAGCAGGGTGGGCTCGCGTGCCAGCAGGCTGTTGGAGAAGTACACGCCAAGCGTGGCGTACTTGTAGAACTGCTCGAAACGCGGGCGCATGTTGACCGAGTGCTTGGTGAGCTCCGTGCGCAAGGTGCGGCGGTCCGCCAGGAAGCGATCGATGCGTCCACGGTCCAGCAACTTCAGCAACTGTTCATTGGTTCCCACCAGTTGGTCCACCTCGATACCCTGCTCCAGTAGCCAGGCCAACTGGTTGCTGCCCCGGATAGCGCCGGTCCGGGGGCCGGACGTCCCCAGTTGTGCAGAGGTCGGCTCCGTATTGCTGTACCAGTACCATTTTTCCAGCGCCAGCGGCGCCGAAAGCGTGGCATAGGGTTCGGCACGGGGCATCCGGGTAGCTGAGAAAAAGCCATCGGCCCGGTTCTTTTCGACTTCATGGATAGCCCGCTCCCAGGGCATGACCTTGATCTCGTAAGCCTGTTGCAGCGCATTGAACACGCACTGCAACGCTAGTACCGAGGAGCCCTCAAGACCCTGGCTGGTGCGTATCTGGTAGGGCGGAAAGTGGTCGGTATTGAGTATCAGGGGCGCGGCCTGCACAAGCGGCACAGACGACAGAAGAGCCATCAGGGTGATCAAGCGAACCATGCCCACGGGTGTTTCCTTATTGCGTGCTTTTCAGCCCCTGACTATAGCCCATAAAGCGAGCGGATCGAGGCTCGACATCGAACCGACCCAGGTGATAAACACTGATCAGCCTCGATGATAGATCTGGTTCGATAACGGGAATAGAGGCATGCTATTCATCAAATCTATAATCTGGCCGCCATGGTTGCGGCCAGGCTCAATCAGGAGAAAGCACATGCAGGATCTGAAAGGTAAGGTTGCCGTCATTACCGGTGGTGGAAGCGGCCTGGGTCGTGAACTTGCCCTGTGCTGCGCTGCCCGCGGCATGAAGCTGCTGCTGGGTGATGTGGACGAAGCAGGCATGCAGGAAACGCTGCGTCTGGTCGAGGAGCGCGCTCCCGGCACCGAGTCAACCACCATGCGTCTGGACGTGTCCAGACTGGAACAGGTCCAGGCCTTTGCCGAATTGTGCAAGACCCGTTTTGGCGCCGCACACCTGCTGTTCAATAACGCCGGCGTCAGCGTCAATGGTCCGATCTGGGAGAACACCCAGGCGGACTGGGATTGGGTGCTGGGCGTGAACCTGTATGGTGTGGTCTGGGGTATCAAGACATTTACCCCGATGATGCTGGAGCAGGGCGAAGGCCATATCGTCAACGTGGCGTCCGCGGCAGGCTGGTTGAACGGCCCCAGTGCCGGTATCTATAACGTCAGCAAGTGCTCTGTGGTGGCCATGTCCGAGACCCTGGCACTGGATCTGCGCGACGCCGGCTCCGAGAAGATCGGCGTCAGCGTTCTGTGCCCGGCTTTCTTCCCCACTGGCATCGCTGATTCCCAGCGCAATCGTCCTGCGGACAAGGCCGATACCATCGAAAGAAACGAGATCGCCGAAAAGCGCGCCCAGGCGCTGAAGTATGCCGTAGAGCATGGCCGCATCCCCGCATCGGACGTCGCCGAGATGACCCTCAAGGCCGTCGAGGATGATCAGTTCTACATCTTCCCTCATCGCAAGATCAAGCAGCTGATCGCCATGCGCGCTGCCGCTGCCGATCGGGAAAAGGACGTATTTGATTCGATGAATCCGCAGTAAACACTCTGGGAGTTGTCGAGTTCCATCTCGACAAAGAAGTTAGCCAAAGCCACCGCTGGCCGAGATGGGACTCGGCCACTCCCAAGCGGGCCGCGCTCCTCGCTTGAAATCGCGCCCTCGCTGGGAATTGTCGAGTTCCAACTCGACAGGAGGGTACGCTAAATCACCGAGTTCCCCATCGCGCCCCGCCGCTACCCATCGTCATTCCCCCGCAGGCGGGAACCCAAGCGGACCTGGACTCTTACCCAGCCATCGCCAATCGAGCCGACTGCTCTTGACCAACCCGCCCACGCAGCAGAAACCCCTCTACCGCTCTCTGCACATCCTGCAGCGCTGTCTTGTGTTCCATCTCCAGGAAATGCCCGGTATGCGCAATCGTAGCAAACTCGGACTGGGGGGCAAGGTGGGCAAACTGGCGCGCATCTGCCGGAGAGGTATAGCGGTCCCACTCTCCATTCACGAAGAGTAGCGGCACATCGATATGGCTCACACAGCTCATGTACTGCGAAGCATCCAGCTCCCGCACCTGGCGGACATGGAGCAGCATCTGCGCATATTCGAACTCTTCCAGCGAACTCACGTGACGGAAATTGCATCGCTTGAACAGGGATGGGAGATGTTCGCCGATCGTTTCGTTGATCAGCTCTGCAATGGCGTGGCGGTCACAGGCCGCCAGGTGATGCTGTGCGCGGTCGAGATAGCCCTGCATCGCCGGATTCAGTACCGGTGAAAAGGAACTGATCACCGCGCTGCGGATCCGCTCAGGCCGTTGCGCCAGGGCCAGCAGGCTGGCGACGCTGCCCCAGGAAAACGCCAGTATATGGTCGGCCCGGAACATGTCGATCAGATCCAGCAGTATCAGTGCTTCGTCCTGCTTGTCGATCAATGGCATCCCCGGATTATGTTGCCGCGACAGCCCCTGATAGGGCTGATCGAACAGCACCACATTGAACAACGGCTGCAGGTACCGCGCCGTCTGGCTGAAGGATGTGCTGGTCGCCAGTGAGCCGTTTACCAGAATGACGGTCGCGCTCGTACGCGGATTGGGATACAGGGTGGTATGAACTTTCAGGTCGCGGTGCACGCGAACAACGGATCTTTCGGCATACATGGGTCACCTCATGACATTGGCTGCGTTTGGCCACAGCTAACCCCACGCTGATGTCAGCGGCATTGCAGTCGCCTGCCGCTGATCGGGTTTCACTGAACTGTCACGATCGAAGCCTCGCCAATCACGACTTCCTTGATCAGGGTCAACAGCCGGATGAGCGCAAATGGCTGATAGTAACCAGGAGTAATCCATCCCAACCATAGAGGCTGTCTGCATGTCACTGGAAAAACACGATCTGATTCACGAGATGCCCGAAGCAAAAGAAGCGATTCATCAACTGAAAACCAGCAATAATCATTTTGCCAAGCTGTTTGATGAATACCATGAGGTAGATCATGCGGTGCACCGCTTTGAAACAGGTGCAGAGAGCTGCGCAGATGAGCATCTGGAGAATCTCAAGAAGCAGCGCCTCAACCTGAAGGATCAGTTGGCTGGCATGATTCGCGACTACGAGTCTTCAGCACTGACCGGGTCCTGAGTTCTCCCCGGGCCAGGCGGCTGCTCAGCCCGGACTATTGCTGCCGCAGCTCTTCCAGTACTTTATCCAGATCGTTCCGCCAATCGGGCTGTCTGATGCCGAAAGTGTGCTGTATCTGCGAGCAGTCCAGTACAGAGCATGCCGGGCGTTGGGCTGGAGTGGGATAGTCACGCGTCGTGATCGGACGTAAGACAGGCAGTCTGTGGAGCAATCCTGATTGAAGGGCTCTGCTGAGGATTTCCTGAGCAAAGTCATGCCAGGTACAGTCTGGCGAGCCAGCAAAATGGTAGGTGCCCCACTGGAGGTCCTCGGCTTTCTGATAACGGGCTGCCAGCTCCCAGAGGCAACGGGCGATGCTCGCTGCCGACGTTGGACAACCTCTCTGGTCCGCTACCACCCTCAACTCCTCGCGCTCACCGCCCATTTTGAGCATGGTCTTGACGAAATTCTTGCCGTGTACGCCGAATACCCAGCTGGTTCGAAGGATCAAGGATCTTTGCACCCCAGCCATGAGCGCCTGCTCGCCCGCCAGCTTGCTGGCACCGTAGACACCGGTGGGTCCGGGGGCATCTGTTTCCCTGTACGCGCCTTTCGAATCTCCAGCGAATATGTAGTCCGTCGACAGGTGAAAAACAGCCGCACCCACGCTTTGTGCAGCCTTGGCGAGATTGGCAGGGCCCGTCTTGTTGACGCTCCAGGCGCGTTCCGCCTCGCTTTCGGCCTGGTCCACTGCGGTGTAGGCAGCAGCATTCATGATGATGTCAGGTTTATATTCCGATGCTGCCGCAAACACTGCGCTGGCGTCCGTTATATCGAGCTGGGTGGAGGTTCGCGCCAGAAGATCGAAGCCAGCCAGGGTTAGCCGTTCGATCTCGTGTCCAACCTGCCCGGAGGCGCCCGTGAGCAGGACTCTCATCTGGGATCTTTTGCCAGGTCGGCGAGTGACGGCAACGCGAGGTCCTTGACGGAAAGCAGTGGATCCGAAAGGGGCCACTGGATATTCAGGTCCGGATCGCTCCACAGCACCCCGCCTTCGTCGTTCGGGTAATACAGGTCGGTGCACTTGTATTCGAAGTCAGCCTCATCACTCAATACACAGAAGCCGTGGGCATAGCCCGGCGGGATCCACATCTGGCGATGATTCTCGTCTGACAGCGTAACGCCAACATACTGACCGAAGGTGGGGGAGGCTGGATCGATGTCTGCGGCAACATCAAATATCGAGCCACGGCTGGCACGCACCAGTTTGCCCTGGGGGTGGCGGCGTTGGAAGTGCAAGCCGCGCAGCACGCCCTTGCGAGAGCGCGAGTGATTGTCCTGTACGAAAGCCATATCTATGCCAGCTTCACGGTAACGCTCGGCATGAAAGCTTTCCAGAAAGAAGCCGCGCTCGTCTCCAAACACCTGCGGCTCGATAATGAGCACGCCGGGCAATTCGGTCTCAGTGATCTTCATCGCGCGGCCCCTGATCCAGAACCCGCTGCAGATACTGGCCGTAACCGGTCTTGCTCAAGGCAATGGCCTGTTGGCGTAGATGCTCTGCCGATAGCCAGCCCTGATTGAATGCGATTTCCTCGAGGCAGGCTACTTTCAAGCCCTGTCGCGCCTCAACGGTCTGCACAAAGTATCCCGCATCCATCAGGGATTCGTGGGTACCTGTATCCAGCCAGGCGAAACCGCGACCCAGCAGGCTGACATTCAGATCGCCGCGCTCCAGGTAAGCGGTGTTCACATCGGTTATTTCGAGTTCACCACGAGTCGAGGGTTTGATGTTGCGGGCTATATCGATCACGTCGTTGTCGTAGAAATACAGACCGGTTACAGCGTAATTGGACTTGGGCTGCCTGGGCTTCTCTTCGATAGAGACCGCCTTGCCTTCACTGTTGAACTCAACAACGCCAAAGCGTTCCGGGTCGCTGACGTGGTAGCCAAAAACGGTCGCACCCGATTGCCGTGTGGCCGCTTCCTTGAGCATCGCACTGAAACCGTAACCGTAGAAGATGTTATCGCCGAGAATCAGGCATACGTTGCTGTCGCCGATGAATTCTTCGCCAATGAGGAATGCCTGGGCCAGTCCGTCAGGGGAGGGCTGTTCTGCGTACTCAAGCCGGATGCCGAAGTCGGAGCCGTCACCAAGCAATTTGCGAAAATTGGGCAGGTCTTCCGGAGTGGATATGACCAGTATTTCTCGAATGCCAGCCAGCATCAGTACCGACAACGGATAATAGATCATCGGTTTGTCATAGATCGGCAGGAGTTGCTTGGAGACGCCACGGGTAATCGGGTGGAGGCGAGTACCAGACCCGCCGGCCAGAATGATGCCTTTCATGGTTGATCCTTTCTTGCAGCGGACACCGCTGGTCCAGACGAGCCCAGCCGGCCCAGCTGATAATCTCCGGTGAGCACGCGTTGCCACCAGCTGCGATTGTTGAGGTACCACTCTACGGTTTTACGGATCCCGCTTTCGAAGGTTTCCCTGGGCTCCCATCCCAGCTCGCGCTGAATCTTGGAGGCGTCAATCGCGTATCGGTGATCGTGGCCGGGGCGGTCCGTGACGAACGTTATCAGTTCGCTGTAGCTGTTCAGACCGGCAGGTCGCTCGCCGGCAACCAGCTCGTCAAGGAGGGCGCACAATGTCTGCACGACTTCCAGGTTGCGCTTTTCATTGTGGCCGCCAATGTTGTAAGTCTCACCGGTCCGCCCGCGGCTGGCGACCTCCACCAGGGCGCGAGCGTGGTCCTCGACATACAGCCAGTCGCGGATCTGTCCGCCGTTTCCATAGACAGGCAATGGCTTGCCCTGAAGCGCGTTGAGGATCATGTGTGGAATCAGTTTTTCCGGAAAATGATAAGGGCCGTAGTTGTTCGAGCAGTTGGTAATAACCACCGGGAGCCCATAGGTACGATGCCATGCTCGCACCAGATGGTCGGAACTGGCCTTGGTGGCAGAGTAGGGAGAGCTTGGTGCATAGGGTGTTTCTTCGGTAAACAGTGCGTCGCCAGGCTCGAGATCTCCATACACCTCGTCGGTGGAGATGTGATGCAAGCGAAAACCTGCTTTGCGATCTGCGTTCAGCGTGAGCCAATACTGTCGTGTCGCTTCCAGCAGACTGTATGTGCCCACAATATTGGTCTGGATAAAAGCAGAGGGCCCATCTATTGACCTGTCCACGTGGGACTCCGCTGCCAGATGCATCACTATGTCCGGCTGGAAGGCGGCAAACACACCCTGCATTGCCTGTTGATCACAGATGTCCAGGTGATGAAAAGAGTAGCGTTCGGAGCTGGCAGCATCGGCAATCGACTCCAGATTTCCGGCATAGGTAAGCTTGTCGACATTTGCAACCACGTGCACAGTGTTGGCCAACAGGTGACGGATGACAGCCGAGCCAATGAAACCGGCACCACCGGTGATGAGGATGCGCGAACTCATGTGTGCTCCTGGCATGGGTCACTCGGATAGCAGATTTTGCTTGTTATCTCTCAGTCTGATACAGAGCCTCGACGGGAGCAACCATGGAGTGTGATGACGACACCGGGACCGAATAGTTCGGTCGGCAAGGCGAAATTATCAATTGGCAAGCTTCTTGCTGAAAGTCACCTTGACGCACCATTACTGTCATAATGCCAAGATGTTGGCGATATATGCCGTTAGCACAAGGATAAGAAAATGAAGGCCGTTATTCTTGCTGGAGGGCTTGGAACCAGAATCAGCGAGGAATCGCACCTCAAGCCCAAGCCCATGGTTGAAGTGGGCGGTAAGCCAATAATCTGGCACATAATGAAGATCTATCAGCATTACGGGATTACCGATTTCGTTATCTGTCTGGGTTACAAGGGCTATGTCATCAAGGAGTATTTCGCCAACTACTTCCTGCACATGTCGGACGTCACCTTCGATATGGTGGAGAACCGAATGCATATTCACCAGGGTCATGCCGAACCATGGCGTGTCACTCTGGTAGACACGGGTGAGATGTCCAGCACGGGCGGCCGGCTGAAGCGCGTGCGAGAGTACCTTGGCGAGGAAACTTTCTGCTTTACCTACGGTGACGGGGTATCCAACATCAATATCCCTGAGTTGATTGAGTTTCATCGTAACCACGGGAAGTTGGCGACAGTGACCGCGGTTCAGCCCCCCGGTCGCTTCGGCGCGCTGGACATACAGGGCAGCCAAGTCAATGGCTTCCAGGAAAAGCCCCTCGGCGATGGGGGATGGATCAATGGGGGCTTCTTCGTACTTGAACCCGCTGCCCTGGATTACATTGTCGATGACAACACCACGTGGGAATTCGAACCCATGCGGCAGCTGGCGCGCGATGGTGAGCTTATGTGCCATTTCCATAACGGATTCTGGCAACCGATGGATACCCTGCGGGACCGTAATTTTCTCGAAGAACGTTGGGCCAGCGGTAACGCGGAGTGGCGCCTGTGGGAGTAAGTACAGCGTTCTGGGCCGGTCGGCGCGTATTGCTCACCGGGCATACCGGCTTCAAGGGTGGTTGGCTGGCCATCTGGTTGCGCAGCCTGGGAGCTGAAGTGCATGGCATCGCCCTGCCGCCGGAGAGCGAATCTTGCCTGTGGAGTGCCACCGGTCTGGCCGACCGTATGGATGGCAACTTTACCGACATTCGGAATCAGGCGGCTCTGGCGGCGCAGGTTCAGGCGTTTGCTCCTGAGTGTGTCTTCCATCTGGCGGCACAACCCCTGGTGCGCGCCTCCTACCATGACCCCGTAGATACCTACGCAACCAATGTCATGGGCACGGTGAATCTACTCGAGGCTTTGCGTCACACCGAGTCGGTGAAAGTGATCGTGGTGGTGACTACTGATAAATGCTACGAGAATCAGGAGTGGCAGTGGCCGTACCGCGAGAATGATCGATTGGGGGGATTTGATCCCTACAGCAACTCCAAGGCCTGCGCCGAGCTGGTCTGTGCCAGTTACCGCGATGCGTTTTTCAACCCGGCCGGTGTGGCACTGGCCACAGCCCGAGCGGGGAATGTCATTGGCGGGGGTGACTGGGGTGCCGAGCGGCTAATGCCGGATATATTGCGCTGCTGGGACGCCGGAGAAGAGCTCACCTTGCGCTATCCGGCAGCAACTCGCCCGTGGCAGCATGTACTGGAGCCGCTCAGTGGCTATCTGATGCTGGCAGAGCATTTGATGGGTGTCGGTGCCAGTGGGTCCGGCGCCTTTAATTTCGGACCTGATGATGCCAGTACGGCCAGCGTGGAGTCGGTAGTCAGCCGGATGGCAACGCTTTGGAGCGGTGGCAAGGCACGCTGGCGCTGCAGCGAGCAGGAGCAGCCGCACGAAGCAGGATTGCTGGCGCTGGATTCGTCCCATGCCAGGCATCTTCTGTCCTGGCGTCCCAGGTGGTCCCTGGACACGGCGCTACGGCACACACTGGACTGGCACGACGGCTGGCGCCAAGGCGATGACATGCATGCGCTCTGTCTTCGGCAGATAGCACTCCATCAAGGCGATTCAGAATGAGCGAAGCACGTAAGCAGCAACTGCGAGAAGACATAGCACGCAAGGTCGCGGAATATGCCGAGCTCAGTCTCGCGCCCGCCACTTTCGTAGCCGGTACTACACCGGTGCCTCCGTCGGGGAAGGTAATAGGTACCGGCGAACTGCAAATGATGACGGAAGCCGTTCTGGACGGATGGTTGACAACCGGGCGCTTCAACAATGCTTTCGAAAAGCGTCTGGCCAAATACCTCGGACGCCGCTGCGTTCTGACTACCAACTCGGGCTCATCAGCCAACCTTCTGGCGTTTTCCGCATTGACCTCGCCCCGCTTGGGTGAGCGAGCTATCGTTCCCGGCGACGAGGTGATTGCTGTGGCCGCAGGATTTCCGACCACGGTCAATCCCATAATCCAGTGCGGCGCAGTGCCTGTGTTTGTCGATATCGACATGGCCACATGCAACATTGATCCGCAGTTGATCGAGTCAGCCATAACACCTCGCACCAAGGCTGTGATGTTGGCGCACACCTTGGGCAATCCTTTTGATCTGGGTATGGTCAGGGCGTTGTGTGACAAGCATGACCTCTGGCTCATCGAGGACTGTTGTGACGCTCTTGGTGCGACTTATGACGGCCGCATGGTAGGGTCCTTCGGGGATATCGGCACCTTGAGTTTCTACCCGGCACACCACATCACCATGGGTGAAGGAGGGGCCGTGTTTACCGACAAGCCCTTGCTCAAGCGCATCATGGAGTCCTTCCGGGACTGGGGGCGTGATTGTTACTGCCCGCCGGGGGAAGACAACACCTGCGGCAAACGTTTTGCCTGGCAACTGGGTGACTTGCCGGCAGGCTATGATCATAAATATACCTATGCTCACCTGGGTTACAACCTGAAGATAACCGACATGCAGGCAGCCTGCGCGTTGGCCCAGATGGATCGCCTTGACGATTTCATTGCGGCGCGCAAGCGCAACTTCACCTGGCTGCGGGAACGGTTGCAGGGCAGTAGCGAGTACCTTGTCCTGCCGCAGGCGACCCCGAAAAGTGACCCTTCCTGGTTCGGATTTCCTCTTACCGTACGTGACGGCGAGCGCTTCAAGCGGGTAGATCTGCTTCGTTTCCTGGATGCCAGAGGCGTTGGTACACGCTTGCTCTTTGCCGGTAATCTGGTGCGCCAACCCTATATGCAAGACCGCAACTACCGCGTTGCAGGTCCGTTGCCGGTTACCGAAAAAGTCATGCATGACACTTTCTGGGTCGGCATCTGGCCGGGGCTCGGTGAAGAGCAGCTTGAGCACATCGCTGCAAGCATCGAGCTGTTTTTCGCGAGGATCGTCTGATGCGAGCCTACGTGCTCTGCGGTGGACTGGGAACGCGCTTGCAGACTGTGATACAGGGCGGTCAGAAAGCGGTGGTAGAGGTTCAGGGCGAGCCGTTCCTGTTGTTGGTATTGAGGGAGCTAAGGGCGGCCGGTATCCGGGAAGCGGTGCTATGCGCCGGTCATCGAGCGGACCAGTTGCAGTCCCTGCTTGACCGCCTGTCGAGTCGCTCGGACCTGCTGCTGCATCTGGTGGTTGAACCAACCCCATTGGGAACCGGCGGCGCCTTGCTCAATGCGCTGCAACACTGGCCGGTTGAACAGCCTTATCTGGTCCTCAATGCGGACACCTATCTGAACAGCGATGCATTTTCCCTGCCTGCCGAGGGCATGCATAACCTGATTCTCGCCGCAGAGGTGGCAGATCGCTCACGCTACGGCAGTCTGAGCATCGAGCCAGACGGGCGGGTGTCGGATTTAACAGAGAAGGGTCTGTTGGGTCCGGGCCCGGTTAACGCCGGAGTCTATCGCTTTAAGGCAAACGCTCTGGCCGCAGAGCCGGTGCGAGCCTGTTCAATGGAGCAGGATCTCCTTCCTGGCCTGATTGAGCGCCAGCAGTTGTATGCCGTTCATTACACCGGGCCGTTTACGGACATAGGCACGCCTGAATCCTTAGCGGCTTTCAACCAGTCGGACCAATGGAGTCAGTCGTTATGAGCCGCTTGTTGGAGATGCTGACGGTAGGGGCTGAGCAATCCATTCTGGATGCGGTCAAATGCATCGAGTCGGGCGATCTACAGATCGCGTTTGTCGTCGAGTCGGACCAGCGGCTGGTCGGGGTGGTGACCAACGGTGACGTGCGCCGCTATCTGCTGCAGGGCGGCGATACCAAACTTCCAGTATCGGCGTGCATGAATCGAAGCTTCCGGGCTGTGGAAGCGGGCGCGTCACGCGAGCAACTGCTGAAAACCTTTGATCTGGGCTTCAATGCCCTGCCTGGACTGGACTTGGAGGGGCGGTTGCGCGAGATTTATACTCGCCAGATGACCGCCAGCCCAGAAGTGCCTGTGCTGGCGCGGGCACGGGCGCCGGTGCGCATGAGCTTCTGTGGTGGTGGAGCGGACCTGACCTATTTCTTTGTCGATCATCCCGCTGCGGTACTGAGTTGTACAGTGGGGCTGTATGCCCATGCCACCCTGGTGCCGCGAGGTGACGCCAGCGTCAACATCTTCTCCGAGGATCTGGGTCACGAAGAGCATTATGAGAACCTTGCCCAACTGTTGACCAGTGAAGAAAAAAGTCTGCTCGGCACGATTGTCTCAGTCATTCGTCCGGCCTATGGCTTTGATCTCTATCTGCGTTCGGACTTTCCGGTGGGCTCAGGTCTCGGCGGCTCATCCGCCGCCACCACCGCCATTATTGCGGCCTTCAACGAACTGCGACAGGACCGCTGGAATACCTATGAAATTGCCGAACTGGCTTTCCAGGCAGAACGGCTGTGTTTCGGTATTGCTGGTGGCTGGCAGGATCAGTACGCGTCGGCCTTCGGTGGCTTCAACCTGATCGAGTTTGAAAACAAGCGCAATCTGGTGCATCCGATTCGCCTCGAAGACGCCGCGCGATTCGAACTCGAGGCGTGCCTGGTGCTCTGCGATACCGGGCTGGTGCACAACTCGGGGCAGTTGCATGAGATGCAGCGCAAGGAGATGGAGGCAGAACTGGCGCAAACCGATCTTCTGCGCGAAAGCGTGACGCTCTGCAGACGCATGCATAGGCACCTGATCCGCTGCGAACTGCACGACTTTGGCCTTTGTCTGCACGAGGCCTGGATGCTGAAAAAGCAGTTCTCGCTGGCCATAAGCGATGCCAAGCTCGACGAAATCTACAGCCGCGCCCGGTCTGCCGGGGCCCTGGGCGGTAAATTGCTCGGCGCCGGTGCCGGAGGCTTCTTTCTCTTTTATGTACAGCCACAGTACCGCCAGGCCGTCATCCGGGCAGTGGGCGAGCTGGGGTGTACGACAACGAATTTCCGATTTGAATCAAGTGGCGTAACTTCATGGCGAACCAAAATACAATGACCCCGACAACCATGGAGGTCGGCGGATTCCAGGTGGGCGGCGGGCGGATCTTCGTGATCGCCGAGGTCGGCAATAATCACAACGGATCGCTGCCGCTGGCCAGGCAATTGGTAGACGCCGCTGTTGCTGCCGGAGCCGATTGCGTGAAGTTCCAGTTGCGTGACCGGACTGTCTTGTATCGCAGCAAGGCCGACGGCTCCCAGGCAGAAGACCTGGGCGTGGAATACATTCAGGATCTGCTCGACAAGGTCGAACTCTCCCTGGAAGAGCATCGCCAATTGCGCGCCTACTGTGCGAGCAGAAACATTCTGTATATATGCACGCCCTGGGATGAATCAAGTGTTGACGCTCTGGCCGATTTTGATCTGCCGGCCGTCAAGCTGGCTTCGGCCGATCTGTGCAACCCTTATCTGATCGCCAAGGCGGCCAGCCTGGGCAAGCCCATGATTCTCTCCACTGGTATGTCATTCGAGCATGAGGTCATCGCTGCTATTGCGCAGTTGAGAGAGCTGGATGTCCCCTTTGCATTGTTGCACTGCAATAGCGCCTATCCAGCACCGGAAAGCGATATTCAGCTCGACTATATCGGGCGCATGCGAGAGCTGCATGGCTTGATTGGCTACTCCGGCCATGAGCGCGGCATTGCCATCTCCCTGGCCGCAGTGGCGCTGGGCGCCAAGCTGATTGAACGGCACATTACCCTGGATCGCGGTATGGAAGGGCCGGATCATCTGGCCAGTCTCGAGCCGGCCGAGTTCAGACAGCTGGTTGAAGGCATACGGCAGCTGGAGCAGGCATTGCCTTGCCCGGGTATGCAGCGTCAGGTCAGTCAGGGTGAGCTGCTCAACCGCGAGAACCTGGCGAAAAGCGTTATTGCCGCAGCCCCCATCAGAGCCGGGGAGGTCTTTACCGCAGACAAACTGCGTGTGGCCAGTCCCGGCCAGGGGCTGGCCCCTTACCGCCTGGCAGACTTGCTGGGAAAAACGGCCTGCCGAGATATCGAGCAGGGCGATTTTCTCTTTGATAGCGATATTGAAGGCGCCGAGCAGCCGACGCTGGCGTTTGATTTGCCGGTGCGCTGGGGTGTTCCAGTACGCTACCACGATTTTGAGCAATATCATGCGCGCATATCGCCGGACCTGTATGAATTCCACCTGTCATACCGGGACTTGTCCGTTGACCCTGAGCCGTACCTGAAAACGGTGGCCTGCAGTCGCCTCGTGGTCCACGCCCCCGAACTCTTCGAGAACAGCGAGTTGCTTGATCTGGTGGCAGACGACGAGGCCTATCGCCAGCGCTCCATTGCCAACCTGCAACGCGTCGTGGATGCGACGCAACGTATCGCTGCGTTCTTCCCCCAGGCGGACGCGCAATTGATCGTGGCGAATGTGGGTGGCTTTTCTGCCGACGCTCCGCTCCCGGTGGCGCGGCGCGAGATGCTCTATGAGCGTTTTCGCGAGTCCTGTGCGCAGATCGATTTTGGTCCTACCGAGCTCATCCCCCAGAACATGGCCCCCTTTCCGTGGCACTTCGGCGGGCAGCGGCATCAGAACATCTTCATGATGCCCGATGAGCTGGCCAGCAAGGCAGCCTCTCTTGGCCTGCGCCTGTGTCTGGACCTCTCCCATTTACAGATGACCTGTTTCCACTTCGGTCTGGACTTCCAGGCTGCACTGCGACAGCTCCTGCCGTTATCCGCGCACCTGCACGTGGCGGATGCAAAGGGTACCAATGGCGAAGGCGTACTGATGGGCACCGGGGATATTGACTGGCCGGCGACATGGGCGCAGATCAGAGAGGCGAACGCCAGCTTCATTCCGGAGGTCTGGCAGGGGCACAAGGATCACGGCGCGGGCTTTTGGTCGGCGTTGGCTTACTTGCAATCACTATGAGATGCACACCATGAACACAGAAAATCTGACGCACCGACTGGAGCACTTGCTGAGTGAGCCCCTGGAATCCGTTCGTGAGCGTCAGGTTGGTACTCTGGACCGGCTCACCGGAGGACTCGACCGTCCTTTTGCATTATTTGGCGCAAGTCAGCTTGGTCGTAAAGCATTGGTCGTGCTCAAGGAGCTCGGTTTTGCCCCCTGTGCGTTCATGGATAACAATCCGGCTCTTTGGGGTACTCATATTGATTCTGTCCCGGTCGTCAGCCCAGCCCAGTTGGTTGAGACCTGGCAAGGTGAGTTGCCGTCGGTCATTTGCACCATCTGGAGTGGACATATTCATGACGTCATGGCAGACAGGCTCCAGCCGCTTGTCGAATTGGGTTTCGAGCGTATCGCGCTGTTTGGGCATCTAGCCTGGCGCTATCCGGAGCACTTGCTGCCGCACTATTGTATGGACTTGCCGGAATGTGTGCTGCCGGAGGCTGAGGCTATCAGGCAGGCGTTTTCCTTGCTTGGGGATGAGGTTTCGCGAAAGCTCTACGTCGATCATGTCGAATGGCGACTGCATCTAAACCACGACCTACTGCCGGTGTCCTCTCCACTGCATATCTATTTTGACCCTCTTTTCAGTACCAACTTCAGGGCAGAGGTGGTGTTTGATCTGGGGGCCTTCACTGGCGATACGCTGGAAAGTTACCTGGCGAGCGGTCGTGACTTTCTGCAGTATCACTGCTTTGAGCCCGCAGCGCAGAACTTTGCGCAATTGCAGGCATGTGTAAAGCGAGTTGCAAAGAGCTCCGTGCATGCTCATCGCTTGGCGATAGGCGACTGCGTTGGCGAGGTGCTTATAGAGGCCGCCAACGGTCCTTCATCACGCGTAGGCTTGGGCGATGAGCGGGTACCCATGACTACGCTTGACGAGCTCGCAGTCAGCGGTCTGGTTCCGACCTTCGTCAAGATAGATATCGAAGGCCTGGAGCCTCAATGCCTTGCCGGCGGCAGAGCCGTGATTGCCGAGCATAAACCTCTGATCGCAGTCAGCGTTTATCACGAACAGAATCACCTTTGGCGAATTCTGCTGCAATTACACGGCTACTACGATGGCTACCAGTACAGCCTCTGCCCCCATGTGAGTGATGGCTGGGATCTGGTGCTCTATGCCGTACCAAAAGATCGTCTTCCAAATTGATTTGTGCTGTGAGTAAAACGATGCGTGTAGCCGACTATATTTTTGATTTTATTGCCAAGCAGGGCGTTGGGCATATTTTCTTTTTGCCCGGTGGCGGTGCCATGCATCTGAATAATGCGCTGTACCGCCAGTCCGACCTGACGCCGGTGAGCATGCTGCATGAGCAGGGCGCTGCGATTGCTGCCGAAGGCTATGCACGCACGTCCGGCGGCATCGGGGTATGCCTGGTGACGTCCGGGCCCGGGGCAACCAATGCCCTTACCGGACTGGCGGGAGCCTGGTTCGAGTCAACACCGACGCTCTTCGTTTCAGGGCAGGTAAAGCGTGCTGACCTAAAGGGTGATAGCGGATTACGCCAACTGGGTACCCAGGAACTCGATATCGTCAGTGTGGCTGGACCGTTGAGTAAATATGCAGTCTGTCTGCTGGATCCCCTGCGTGTGCGCTATGAGCTGGAAAAAGCCCTGCATCTGATGCTCAGTGGACGCAAGGGCCCGGCGTGGATTGACGTGCCTCTGGATGTGCAGGCAACCGAGATAGATCCGCAGCAGCTCGAAGGCTTCACCCCGGAACAGACTGAGCTGCTGCAACCTGATGGAATGGCCCTTGCACGACTGATGGACCGGCTCGGGGCCGCGCAGCGCCCGGTACTATTGGTCGGAAATGGCGTTCACGCAGCCGGGGCCGAAGTGGAGCTGCGGCAACTTATCGAGAGTCTGCGTATTCCGACCCTGACTACCTGGATTGGCGCTGATCTCCTGGAACATGACCACCCCCTTTACGCCGGCCGCTGTGGCACTGTCGCGCCGCGTGGCCCCAATTTCTCTGTACAGAATTCAGATCTGGTGATCGCCATCGGCTGCCGAATGGACTTCTCCATTACCGGCTTCAATCGCAAGCACTTTGCCCGTGGCGCCGAGATCGTCGTGGTTGATGTGGATCCCGCCGAGATAGCCAAACTGGGCGATATGCCGGACGAACACTTTGTTTGCGACGCAAAGGTCTTTATCCAGCAGTTGCAGCGGGCCAGTGCGGGAGCCTCCCTGAAGTGCGATGCATGGCGTTCGCGCTGCGCCGAATGGAAGGCGTCCTACCCTGTTGTGCTGGATGAGTATCGACAGCCGAGTGACTATGTTAATACCTACGTATTTACCGAAGTGCTTTCCGAGTTACTCGGCGAGGGCGACCAGATTATCCCCGGCAGTTCAGGTGCAGCGCTGGACACCTTCTGGCTGGCGCTGCGCCTCAAGCGCGGACAAAGGGCGGTTGCCACAGGTGGTCTTGGCTCCATGGGTTACGGTTTGCCCGCCTCCATCGGGGGGTGCCTGGGTAGCGGCAGCCGCCGCACGATTTCAATCGATGGTGATGGCGGTTTTGTGATGAATATCCAGGAGTTGGAAGTGGTCCGACGCCTGCATCTGCCGATTAAATATTTCGTTCTCAACAATAACGGTTACGCGTCAATTCGCGCATCCCAGGGCGGCTATTTCAAGCAGACAATAGGCTGTGATCCAACGTCCGGCCTGACCTTGCCGGATATCTCGGCTTTGGCGGCGGCGTTTGGTCTACCCACCATGCGGGTAGATGGAACCGGTGATTTGCGCTCTACCATTGAGCAGGCGCTGGCGCTTGATGGGCCTGTGATGTGTGAAGTCATGGTCGAGCCGGATCAGGCAATTGGTCCGCGTATAACCTCGCGCATCGGACAGAATGGCGTCATGGTTTCCAGTCCTCTTGAGGACCTCTTTCCCTTCCTGGAGCGCGATGAGCTGCGCGCCAATATGCTTATCCCGCTGGTGGAGGGGTGATATGACCGACTTTCTGACCGCCTATGCCGACGGAGGGCTATATACCATGCAGGGCAGGCTCAGCTCGCCTGAGGGGGGGCGTTTCCAGTCCTTTCCTCGGCGTCATTGGCGCCTGGAAATAGAGCGCGCAGCGCAGATTGGGCTGCGCGGGATCGAATGGATTTACGACCTCTACGGAGAGGGCGCCAACCCGATAGAAACTGAAGCCGGGCGCCAGGAATTGACCCGCTTGCTTGGTGAGCATGGCATTGCCGTGGTATCGGTTTGTGCCGACTATTTCATGGACCGTCCGCTGTTGCGCACCAGCCCCGGAGAGCGCGCTGCCTTGCTTGAACGTCTGGAATGGCTGCTTGCTGTGTGTGGTCAACTCCAGGTAGGTCGTGTGGTTTTACCCTTCGTAGATGCCTCGAGTATTCGCAACGAGGCGGAGCGTGCCCAGGTGATTGAAGCGCTGCGCCAGGTGTTGCCAAGCGCCGAACAGCATGCGGTAGAACTCCACCTTGAGACCGATCTTGATCCTGACGCTTTTCAACAACTACTTGCGGCGCTTGAGCATCCCCTCGTTCGGGTCAACTATGACGCGGGTAACAGCGCCGCGCTTGGATATCTGCCTGAAGAGGAATTTGCTGCTTATGGCCCACGGGTGGGCAGCGTCCACATCAAGGATCGCCTGCGTGGTGCCGGTACCGTTGAACTGGGCACGGGCGACACCGATTTCAGTAGCCTGCGCGAGCAATTGATCAAGTATGACTATCGTGGTGACTTCGTGCTTCAGGTAGCACGCGGTGAGCCTGAGGACGAGCCCCGGTGGTTGGCTGAAATGGCTTGCCTGGCAGCGCAATGGTTGCGCGGTGATGCCCTGAAGAATGAAAAGAGAGAGCAATCATGAAGATTCTGTTTTGTGGGCTGGGAGGCATTGGGCAGCGCCATCTGCGTAACCTGCGCCTGTTGCTGGGGGAATCTCTGGAGGTACATGCCTATCGCGTGCGCGGGCAGCGCATCAAGCTGCGAGATAATCTGACAGTCGATGAAGGAGCCGATCTGGAAAAGGATTACGGCATTCAGGTACACCACGAGCTCGCCGCTGCACTCGCGCAGCAGCCTGAGGCAGTTTTTATCTGCAACCCCAATGCGCTCCATGTGCCAGTGGCGCTGGAGTGTGCACGTGCCGGCGTTGCGGTGTTCATGGAAAAGCCCTTGGCCAGCGATTTGAACGGGCTGGATGAGCTGTTGGTTGAGGTTGAAAAACGCAATTTGCTGTTCCATGTAGGCTATAACTTCCGCTTTCATCCTGGGCTACAACGGCTCAAGACCCTGCTTGAAGATGGCTTCTTTGGAAGGCTCGTCAGCGTCCGCTCGGAAATTGGCGAGTACCTGCCCAATTGGCACCGCTACGAGGATTACCGGCAGATGTATGCTGCGCGGGCTGATCAGGGCGGCGGCGTGATCCTGTCCCAGATTCATGAAATGGATCTGATCTACTGGTATTTCGGCTTGCCCCGCAGCCTCTCGACCCATGGAGGGCATCTGAGCGGCCTGGAGATTGATGTCGAGGACAGCGCTTCTTCTTTGATGCGGTTTGAGGGTGAACGTGGTTGTTTTCCTCTTCTGCTGCATCAGGATTTTGTGCAACGCCCTCCGTCGCGCAAGTTCAGGATCGTGGGGGATGCCGGGTGTGCCGAAATGGACCTGATTGCCAATCGCTTGTGTGTCTACGACGCCGTGGGCGAGTTGTGCGAGCAGAACGATTTTGCCGGCTTCAATCGCAATGACATGTTCCTGGAGCAGGCCAGACATTTCCTCGATTGCCTGGGCAGCGGCAACAAGCCGGTGGTCGACTTGATGGCGGGGGTGCAGAGCCTGCGCCTGGCACTGGCGGCAAGGCGTTCGCTGCATGAGGGGTGTGAAGTGCAATTGAGTGAGGTGAATATCCTTGGCCAGCGTTGAAACTCTATTTCGGCTGGATGGCCGGGTCGCGGTAATTACCGGCGGGGCAGGATTGCTGGGCTATCAGCATGCGGCCACCATCGCAGGTCTGGGTGGCTTACCAGTGCTGCTTGACATCAATGCTGCAGAGCTGGCCAACAACGCCGCCAGGCTTGAGGCGGAGTCCGGATGTGCGGCGCTGACGCTGGTCGCGGATATCACCGATGTTGACGCGCTGCGCTCGGCCCATGAGCAGCTGCAAGCGCATCATGGCAGAGTGGATATCCTGATCAACAATGCTGCGCGTAATCCGAAGGTCGAAAACGCGGATGGTCAGGACTTTTCTCGCCTGGAGCACTTTCCCTGGGAGCAGTGGCGCCAGGATCTGGACGTCGGGCTGGGTGGCGCCTTCAACTGTGCCAAGGTATTCGGCCATCAGATGGCGCAGCAAGGTGGTGGTGTAATCATCAATATTGCTTCTGACCTTGGGGTGATAGCGCCTGACCAACGCCTTTACCGCAAGGAGGGGCTCGAATCGAACGAGCAACCGGTAAAGCCGGTCACCTACTCGGTAGTCAAGCACGGACTGATCGGCTTGACCAAATATCTGGCGACCTACTGGTGTGAGCAAGGCGTACGGTGCAACGCGCTGTCACCGGGCGGTGTCTATGCCGGGCAGAACGACGTGTTCGTCGCCAAGCTGGCGCAGTTGATTCCTCTGGGACGCATGGCTGGAGTTGATGAGTATCGCGGCGCCATCGCGTTCCTCTGCTCGGACGCCTCGTCCTACATGAATGGCTCCAACCTGATCATCGATGGAGGACGCAGCGCATGGTGAGTCGCGAACTGATTGCTCGTCACTGTATCTGCTGTGGTAGCGGTAATCTGGAAAAGTCTCCGGCAGTCCTGATGCCCTTCGTTGCACTGCGCGTGTTTGGTCATGAGCCGGTGGAGATCACCGAAGAGTGGGGACTGCGTGATCTGCGCCAGGGAATGGCCTATACCCTGTGCAACTCGCTGCAATGTCAGGATTGCGGCGTCCTGTTCCTGGATTACCGCTTCACCGACCAGCAGATGGCGGCCCTCTACAGCAACTACCGGGACGAACGTTACAACGAGCAGCGTATCCGCTTTGAGCCGGGCTATGCCGATGTGGTACCCCATTACCATCAACGCGCCAACTACTTGCGCGACGTGGAGGCCTGGCTCGCACCTTATCTGCCAGAGGCGCCCGCAGTACTCGATTTCGGTGGCGATAGCGGCATTAACAGCCTGTTTCGTGAGCGCAATCAAGTGCTGCATATCCACGATATTTCTGGCGTCGAGCTCGTCCCCGGTGCGGAGCGTGCGGATATTGAACGCATCAGACAGAGTCATTATGACCTCGTGAGCTGCAGTCAGGTCCTGGAGCATGTTCCTTTTCCTCTGGATTTTGTGAAGCAGATGCTCCCGGCGGTGAAGACGGGTTCCTTGATCTATCTGGAAGTACCTCACGAAGCTTTGATGCGTGCGCACCCGGGCAGCCTGCAGTTGGCGACCCGCAAGCGGCACTGGCACGAGCATGTAAATTTTTTCACTGAATTGGCCTTGCGGGCTCTGCTTGAAAGGCTCGACCTGGTCGTGGTGGATGTGCTGCATTTGCCAGTGGATATCGGCTGGACTCAGGGTGAGGTAATGGGCGTGCTGGCGAGGCAGGCTTGAGATGGCAGCCTTGAACGAGAGACCATGCCGTCATACGGTCATTGCTGAAGACCTGGAGCTGATCTTTTCCCACCCTGAAGAATGGCATCGCTTCGCCGATAGCCATGTGCTGATTGCGGGTGCCACGAGCTTCCTGGCTGCCTATCTTATCGAGTTCTTCGCTTCTCTCAATGAACGCTGGCCCGAGCGCCCGGTAGTGATTCATGCTTTGGCTCGAGACCAGGACAAGCTTTTCTCGCGCTTTCCTCATTTAGAGGGGCAATCCTGGTTTCGGCCGATTATCCAGGATGTTTGCGATCCGTTACCCGCGTTTGAGCAGGTTGATTTTATTGTCCACGCGGCGGGTGCAGGGAGCCCAAAACACTACCTCGCGGATCCTGTCGGTACGGCTCGCGCCAATGTGCTGGGCGTCATCAATCTGCTTGAGCTTGCCCGGTTACGCAGATCGCGCCTGCTGTTTATGAGTAGCGGTGCAGTTTATGGCCATGGCCAGAGTGATGACGCTATCAATGAGACCGGGTTTGGTGGCATGGATCCTCTGGATATCTCGGCTTGCTACGGTGAAAGCAAGCGCATGGCTGAGACGTTGTGTGCTGATTATCATCGCCAGCATGGGGTGGCCGCGGTCATTGCGAGAATTTCACATACTTATGGCCCGGGCATATCACTTGATGATGGGCGATCTTTCGCGGACTTCATCGCTGACGCCCTCAACGGGCGGCGCATTGTTCTGAGCAGCGACGGCTCTGGTAGCAGGCCCTTCTGTTACGTAGCCGATGCAACTGCTGCGTTCCTGATGCTGCTGCTGCGAGGGGAGGCCGGCAATGCCTATAACGTGGGCATGGATCAGGAAACGACCATCCTCGAGTTGGCCCAGCTGATTGCGCGATTATCGCCCACTCCCGATCTCGAAGTGACGTGTCAGCCAGCTTCGTCGCAGCGGCAAGCGCTGTTCCGAGCGGGCGGGCATTTCAATCTCGAAAAAATAGAGACATTGGGATGGCGGCCGACCACCCCACCTGAAGCGGGGTTTGAACGAACCCTGCGTTACTTCACCCAGAACTGAACGGGAACCCGATATGGAAACCACCCAGCAGAATCGCCTTGTCCTTGCCAGGGAAAAGTTCAAAGCAGGCGAGATCGACAAGTTCCAGTACGCTGAGGATATCAATGAGCAGCATGCCGGGTTATTCGACTACCCATCGTTCCTGGCAGGTACTGATGTGGCAGAGATCCGTATCACGGCTCAAGGGGTCGCGATAAGTTCTGCGTCCCATGGTATCTCGATGCTGATTGATGACGTGGATCTGCATGCGACACCCTATACGCTGCTGGACTTCGGGAGCTACGAGGCTATTGAAACCCGGTTCCTCAAGTCCGTTTTCGCTGATGGTGATGTATTTCTTGATATTGGTGCAAATCTTGGTTGGTACTCTTTGGTCCTGGGGCGAAACTGTCCTTCCTCACGGATTTTCGCCTTCGAACCGATTCCCTCCACGGTCGAGATCATGGAGAAAAATATCCGGCTGAATCAATTGAATAACATCCAGGCAGTTTGCATGGGAGTCTTCAACAAGGTGGATGAGCTGGACTTTCTCTTCGCTCCTGACGTTTCCGGCGCCACCTCGCTGAAGTTGACAGGTCAAGACAGGGGCAGAACGACCATTCAAAACGTGGCATGCCAGACCACCACGATTGACGTCTTTTGCGCCACCCACGATATCGTGCCCTCCTTGTTGAAGATCGATGTGGAGGGCGCTGAGCTGATGGTGCTGGAAGGCGCCGAGCAAACCTTGCCCAGCACCCCGATCATTTTGGTGGAGCTGCTTCGCAAGTGGTCAAAGGCCTTCGGTTATCACCCCAACGATGTGTTTGCCCTGCTGGGCAGATACGGCTATCACGCCTGGGTTTTTCGTGAAGATGGAAGGCTTGAAGCCTGCCCTGGTGTAACCGAGGAAACAGTGCAGACCAACTACGTTTTCATGCATCCACAAAAGCACGCGAAGGTTATTTCTCAATGGGAAGAGCTGTTCTGATGGAAGCTCGCACAATGGCTGCGCCTATGGCCATGAAATATGGCCTCATCACCAATGTAATGACATTTGGCCACCTGACAGCAGGTAGTCGCAGCAACCTTGGGGACGATATCCAGACTCATGCTGTCGAACATCTGTATGCATTCATGGGCATTGCGCCCGATCAGATCGTGCGGCTGAACCGATATGAATTCCAGGAGTATGACGGGCGCCACGGCTACATTCTCATGCCGATGTGTGGCTACTTCACTTTGGGGAATGCGCAAAGCCCTTTGCCGCTTTCGCCCTACATCATTCCGGTGTATTTCAGCTTCGGGCTCTCCAGCGATGTCGATGATCCTGCAGATCTGGATCACTTCCGCCGTCACGAGCCCATCGGCACCCGAGACGAACGGGTCATGCAGATGTTCCGCTCGCGTGGCGTGGCGGCCTTCCTTTCCGGCTGTCTGACTATCGTTTTTCCCCGCCGTGAGCGCGCTCCCCAAAAGGGTAAGGTGTTTCTGGTAGATGTGCCGGAGGAAGTGCTGGAGCATATGCCGCGGGAGCTTCTCGACAATGCGGAGCATCTGACGCACGTATACCCCTATGAACGCATTCCCTCCGACCAGAAGGAAGCTGATCGTCTGGATGCTCTGGCGCGTGAATTGTGCAGGCGCTACGCCGACGAGGGCGCTCTTGTCGTGACCAGCCGGCTGCATTGTGCAGCTCCCTGTATTGCAATGGGTATTCCTACCATCGTTGTAACCCACAACATCAGCGATCGTTTCGCCTGGCTGGATCGATATGTGAAGATTCATACGCGGGAAACCTTTGCCCAGATTGACTGGAATCCTGGAGTGCTCGACCTTGAGGAAACCAAGCGGGTGATACTCGCCGCGGCTGCCAGACAGATTGCGCGGGCGCGTGAGCGCTGGGCGCCGTTGGCTGAAATCAGCGCATTTTATGAAAGCCGTGAGCCCAGTCAGTACAACCACATGATGACGCAAGCCCTGGAGGAGCTGGTACCTCAAGGGCAGGAACCGTTACGGTTCGCTTTTTGGGGCGCCAATACCCACGGTGTGCGCCTGAGTCGCGCCCTCGCCGAGCTGCGCCCGGGCAGCGAGCTGGTTGCGGTAGTGGATGAGTACTTGCAGGCGGAAAGATTCTGTGGAGTGCCGGTGGTGCGCTCGGACGCTCTGGATAGGCTGCGACGTGAAGGAATATACGTTTTCATCTCGACCTATGCGGGGCGTGAGTACGCGGAGAAGCATCTACGGGAAAAGGGTTTGGATCATGGCTGCCTGTTCCGTGATCTGCTCACGTTTCACGCGCTTTCGTGAGCGTGCTGCCGGTATTAACAGGTGCCTGAAGGCGTGGGCAGCTACTGGCTGAAGGCGTTCTAATTAGGGTGAAGTCACTTACCGGGATGCGTTTCCGGGTAACAAAAGAAGGAACGTGGGCATGATGGAACTTGATTTGATGGCCGGAGGTCGGTGTCTCGGCAAGCCGTGGCGAGTAGGGATCGCAGGCATCACCCGTAGTGACCCCGATCAACCTTTCGAGCTCGACGACGCAATCTGGCGCGTCCTGATGCATCAACTTCCGTGGCAGCATCTCAAGACCTATGCCAATGCCAATGGGTTGCTCTTCGAGCGGGCTTTACATGACGACAATGCTGATCACGACGCTCTATTACTGGTGCTGAGCGAAAATCCAGGCCAACTTCTAGGTGGTCTGAGCTCGCAGGTTCGGCGCTACCTGCTGCTGCGCGGCGGGCAGGCACGACTGGTCCCCGAACATGAGACTTCGTTCACACGGATCTTTCTCCCCCAGGGTGAGCCATTTACTGACGGCCAACTGGTCTCGCTGAACCAACCTCTTAGACTGCCAGCAGCACCCGTCGTTAGAGAGGAATGGTCGCTTTGTGATGAAGAGCCCGAGCTGCCGGGCTTGCTCCCGCGGCAATGGTGCGAATGTCTGGAGACGGGGCGCGTGCCGGTGCACCTGGGCAACTGGCCGGTTCCTGAATGGCTGCCACAAGGTAGCTATATCCAGGCGCATGATCTCAGCGGTCAGTCCACGCTGCACAGCTATTGCAATGCTGGCGTCAAGGCCGCTGCCAAGATATTGCATGATTTCCTGGCTAACAAGAGCAGCTACCCCTATTCGAGTGATTGCTGGATTACAGCGCTAACGGCGGCTATTGCTGGTGATGCCGCTGCAGTTCGGGACGACAGACCTTTACTCAGCGTTATCATCCCTGCCTTTAACTATGGTCGGTTCCTGAAGCAAACCATCTCGTCTGTGCTGGATCAGGGCTACGACAGTGTTGAGATTCTGGTACTTGATAACGCATCAACTGACAACACCAGCAAGGTCTTGTCCGCGTTTGCGAGCGAGCCCCGCGTTCGCTATTTCCGGAATGCCCGCAACGTGGGTCCGAGCTATAACGTGCTCAACGGAATTCAGATCGCTCAGGGGCATTATCTGTCCCTTTTAATGGCTGACGATTATTACAACCCTGGCTTCCTGTCCAAATTGCTCCCACGCATGCTGGCAAATCCTGAGGTGGTGGTTGGCTATACGGCAATACGATGGGTGAATGAGCAAGGGAATGCGCTCAATGCGCCCAGGCATCCGGGGTACGAGCAAGAGGACTATGTTGGTGGTCGCAACGAGGTCGCGGAATTGCTGATTCACGACAGCTATATTCCACCGTCTGCCGCGCTCATTCAGCGTGAGCCCTTCCTGCAGGTCTGGCGCAGAGACCCCGGACTTAACGGCGCTGGGGATTGGCTTTCGATGGTGCAGGTAGCGGAAAGACATCCCGATTTCATTTTTCTGAGCGAGCCGGGCGTCACCTATCGAACCCACTCCGCCCAGCTGTCAACCGAGTTCTATTCCTCCAATGCTCCGCTTTCTGACCATATACGCTTGGTCGAGGGGGTCTTCGAGCGAGGAGCTCAGAGCAGGTTACGAGGTCGTGAGCGAGAGGTTGCCGCGCATCTTCATCGGCGACTTGCTTTGTATCCAGCCGAACAGTCCTCGTCTTTGGCAGCGCGAGTGGGTCAGCTATGTGAGCGGCTGGAACAGTTGGCTGCGCTCGGTGAGCGGGCGCTGTTCTCTATCGTCCTCACGACCTATAACCGCCCCGCCATGTTGCTGGATGCGCTGCGCAGTATTGGTGGACAGACGCTGCGTGATTTCGAAGTGATTCTCGTCAACGACCACGGTGATCCTGTTGAGGCGTTGCTTGACGGTTTTGAGTTTCCGCTGACTTACCTGCGCCTGGGTGCAAATGGGGGCCCAGCTGCCGCTCGCAATGCGGCGCTCCAACTGGCAAGGGGGCGCTATGTTACTTTCCTCGATGACGATGACCTGCTCCTCCCAGACCACCTGCAATCGTTGGCTACCGCGCTTGGAGATCATCCTGACGCGGTTGTTTACGCTGATGCAGTCTTCGTTACTGAGCAGTTCGAGAATGGCGCTCGTACCGAGTTGGCTCGTGAGGAGCGTTATGCCCACGATACCTATTCGAAAGAAAGGCTGTTTGTCGACAACTACATCCCGATCAATACCTTTGCTTGCCCACTAAGTCTCGCGAAGGCAGCTGGTGATTTTGATGAAACACTAACGGGCCTGGAGGACTGGGACTTTCTGCTACGACTTGCCTCACGCTCTGGCTTCATACACGTGCCATGCACCACAGTTGAGGTTCGGATGCGAGTGCCCGGCGAGGCTTCTGAACGGCGATCCGAGCAGGCTTCAAAAGACTACGCAGAACTCTATCAGGAGGTTTACCGGCGACATTCTGATCTGGGTAGCGCGCAGGTGCGCCAGGGACGGGCCGCTCAGCTACGCCGGTTGGGAGTCGTAGTAAAAGGGGGGGCAGCATCGGTGCGCAACTGGCTGGCGGCCCGAACCTTGACGCCGGTGCAGCAACGCCTCATTGCACGGTATCAGGACGAGCACAAAGACGCTGCCGCGCAGCTATGCATTGTGATCACCGACATGGATGATGACAGGCCCGCTCTTGAGCGCAGCCTTGATTCCGTGCGCAATGCCAACATCGACGGCCTCCAGCCTTTGATCATCAGCGCCTCTCCACCCCCGGCAGAATTGCAGGGGATCTGGGTTCAGGCAGACAGCGACAACTGGGTCAGCGTGCTGAACGAACAGCTTCGCGCCGCCAGCTGTGACTGGATCATGTTGCTGAAGGCGGGAGACGAGCTGGCCGAAAGTGGCCTGTTGATGCTGTCTCTGGAGCTACAGGGCGATCCCCAGTGCCGCGCGATCTATTGCGACGCGCTCTACCGACAGGACGACGGAGAGTATGGCGCCGCTCTGCGTCCAGACTTCAACCTGGACTATCTCCTCAGCTTCCCCCGGGGCGTTGCTCAACACTGGCTGTACTACCGCGCTCACCTTGTCGATCTCGATGGTTTCAACCCCGAGATGGGGGCGGCCATGGAACTGGATCTGATCCTGCGGCTGGTCGATCAGGGGGGGGTAGCTGGCCTGGGTCATATCTCCGAGCCTCTGGTCATTTCGGCAGCCCCGGTACTAAGTGACAGCCCGGATGAACGTGCTGCCATACTCCGGCATCTTCAAGCTCGGGGCTATGAGCACGCGCAATTGAACGGTGTTCATCCGGGTCAGTACAGGGTCGAGTATGGCCACAGCGAACAGCCGTCGGTATCCCTGGTCGTTATCGTCAAAGACGATCTGGCGATGGCGCAGCGTTGTGTCATGAGCGTGCTTGAGAACACGCGCTATCCGCACTACGAGATCCTGTTGATTGACAACCAGAGTCAGGAAGCCGCCACGTGCGAATGGCTGGCGGGCGTCGAGCAGATGGGCACGAGCCAGATAAAGGTACTGCGTTCCTCGGAACTCTTGAGCCACAGCGAAGCCTGCAACCAGGCCGCGTTGAATGCCGATGGGGAATATCTACTTCTGTTGCGTTCTGATGTGGCCGTGATCGAACCGGACTGGCTGGATGCCCTGATGAATCATGGACAGAGAGCTGAGGTAGGGGTGGTAGGGGCCCGCACGGTGAATGCGGAGGGGCGTGTCACCCATGCCGGCCTGGTGCTGGGCCTGCAAGGGCCCGCAGCCGGTGTGTTTCTTGGTGAACCGCTGGACGCTCCCGGCTACATGCAGCGGCTTCAGGTTGATCTGAACATGAGTGCAGTGGCCGATAGTTGCCTGTTGGTGCGCAAGTCACTGTTTATGCAGGTCGGGGGTATGGATGCCGAGCATTTTGCTGATCAGGGCGCGGACGTTGATCTGTGCCTGCGTGTTTCGGATACCGGCCATCTGGTGGTCTGGACGCCGCGGGCAACCCTGTTGCATGGCGTTGAAAAAAAGGTGATGCCTGTTGCTACCGAGGATGCACTGTATGCGAGGTGGTTGCCACGACTGGCCCGTGATCCGGCCTACAATTCCAATTTCTCCCTGTCCCAGCCGGGCGGATTCAAACTGGCTGATCCGCAGATTTCATGGCGTCCACTGAATGTCTTTCGGCCGGTGCCGGTCGTGCTGGCCCACCCTGCGGACGAGATGGGTTGCGGTCAGTATCGTATTATTCAGCCTTTCAATGCGCTCAGGTCAGTCGGTCTGATCGATGGCGCTCTGTCCCGCGGTCTGATGCATGTCACTGACCTTGAGCGGTACGCTCCGGATGTGGTGGTGCTTCAACGTCAGATCAGTGCTGAAAGGCTCGAGGCGATGCGGCGCATGCGCGCTTTTTCCGGAGCCTTCAAGGTATATGAGCTGGACGACTATCTGCCCAACTTGCCCCTCAAGAGCGTGCACAGAAGCCACATGCCCAGGGATATCGTCAAATCCTTGCGTCGCGGGCTGTCCTATGTCGACCGGTTTGTCGTTTCCACCGAAGCCATAGCCGAAGCCTTCGCGGACTTTCACCCGGATATTCAAGTTCGACACAATACGCTTGATCCCCGTTTCTGGGGTGCGAGTTTGCCCGAGAGCGAGAGACGGACTGCTGCCAAGCCTCGGGTCGGCTGGGCGGGAGGAGCGAGTCATACCGGCGACCTGGAAATGATCGAGGATGTGATCAAGGCGCTCGCAGGCGAAGTAGAGTGGGTGTTCTTTGGCATGTGTCCAGACCGATTGCGACCCTACATCCACGAGTATCATCCGGGCGTTCCGATCGCCCAGTATCCCGCCGCTCTGGCACGCCTGAATCTGGATCTGGCGATGGCTCCGGTAGAACAGAATCTGTTCAACGAGTGCAAGAGTAATCTTCGGCTGCTTGAGTATGGCGCTTGCGGCTATCCGGTTATCTGTAGCGATATACGCTGCTATAGCGGGGACCTGCCGGCTACCCGGGTCAAGAATCGTTATCGGGACTGGGTGGACGCGATACGCATGCACCTGTCAGATCCTGATGCCAGTGAGGCGATGGGAAACGCGTTGCGAGAGCAGGTAAAGGGCCAGTGGATGCTGGAGGGGGCGAATCTGGATGGCTGGCGGGAAGTCTGGTTGCCAGACTGATTTTTCAGGCACGCGATTAAAGAATCTGCGTAATCGGACGATAACTGGACTAAGGCTGGAGGGTATCTCAGCCGCGCCACCGCAGGTGCCCAGGGGTTGACAAAGAATTTTTTCAAAACTCCTAAAGCTTTGGTAAGTGGCGTCGATACAGTAACTGAATGCGAACTCGATGGGTGCCTGGGCACGTCCGGCCCTGAGATCGCTGCTCAGGCAAACACAACCAAGTTTACGAGGTACTCACCATGGCTCTTACAGTCAACACTAACGTAGCTTCACTCAACGCCCAGCGTAACTTGGGTGCTTCATCCAGCAACCTGCAGACTTCCCTGCAGCGCCTGTCCTCCGGCTCGCAGATCAACAGTGCCAAGGACGATGCGGCTGGCCTGCAGATCTCCAACCGTCTGACCAGCCAGGTTAACGGTCTGGGCGTAGCGACCAAGAACGCCAACAACGGCATCTCGATTGCACAGACTGCCGAAGGCGCTCTGCAGGAGTCGACCAACATCCTTCAGCGCATGCGTGATCTTTCCCTGCAGGCCGCAAACGGCTCGAACGGCGAAAGCGAGCGTGATGCCTTGAACTCGGAAGTTACCGAGCTGAAGAAAGAGCTGGATCGTATTTCCAATACGACTGCCTTCGGTGGCAAGAAGCTGTTTGACGGTAGCTTTGGAACTGAAACATTCCAGGTGGGCAGTGCTGCCAACGAAGCTATCAGCTTGAAGCTGGACGAAACCAGCACCAAGTCTCTGAGAAGTGAAGCTATCAGCAGCGGCACCATTGCTACTGCAGATGTCGCCACTACTACGGCTGCGGCCTCTGGTGCTGTTGCCGTGTCCTTCACTATCGCCGCTGGTAGTGCGGATGGTACTGATCGGGTATTCACCGTCAGCTCTGAATTTGCTTCAGGTGCTACTGTAACCGAGCAGGTACAGAACCTCGCAACCGCTATCAACGACGCGAACATCGGAGTGGGTGCATTCATCGACGACTCAGGTGCGATCAACGTTCTCACCAATGCCGATCTGGGTACGGCTGATGGCGAATTGTCCATTGCCTTTTCTTCGGGTGCTACCGCGGCAGCGGCAAGTACTGCAGCAGAGGCCGGCGGTACTGCGGTAACTCTGGCTTCAGTAGCGGCAACCGACGCTGAAGTTCGCGATATCGACCTTACTAGTGCCGAAGGAGCTCAGAAAGCGGTTTACATCATCGACGCAGCACTGCAGTCGATCGATAGCCAGCGTGCCAGCCTGGGTGCTGCGCAGAACCGCTTCGAGTCCACCATCAGTAACCTGCAGAACGTCTCCGAGAATGCTTCCGCAGCTCGTGGCCGGATCCAGGATACCGACTTCGCTGCCGAAACTGCGAAGCTGACCAAGAACCAGATCCTCCAGCAGGCTGGTACTTCGATCCTGGCCCAGGCCAACCAGCTGCCCCAGGCTGTCCTGAGCCTCTTGGGCTAAGGTCAAAACGGAGCTAGACTGCGGGGGGAGGGCTGAAAGCCTTCCCTCCGCTTTTTCCTTTGCGAGGTAAACACCATGGAAATGGGCGTTCTCAAACCGTTTGAAGTTACTAGCACTGCACGCGCCGGTGTTTCGGTTGAGGCGGGCAATGTCGGTAAAACTGCCGGCAGGCAAACGGATGTTGCTGCAGTAGGCGGTACCAACAAGACTGATGAAGCAGTTGCTTCAGTCACAAACCAGGAGCCTGTCGAAGCCGACCGCGATGCTATAGATGCGGCTGTTTCAGACATGCAGAATTTTGTCCAGTCGGTCCAGCGTGACATCAATTTCAATGTTGATGACAGCAGCGGCCGGGTGGTGATCAACGTCACCGAGGCGACCAGTGGTGAAGTTATTCGCCAGATACCCTCGGAAGACGCATTGCGGCTTTCGGAAAGTCTTTCCGAGATTCGCAGTTTGCTGTTTAAAGCAGAAGCCTGAGGGCTTGCTGCTGGCCGGTTTTACTGGCACATAACTTGCCTGCATTACCGGGACATTCTATTCGGTACGCAGACCGCCAAAAAACGGTCGTAGGGGCAGGCTTATGGCTATTCAAGGTTTTACAGGGGTTGGTTCCGGTCTCGATATCAACAATATCGTCAAGGCCATGGTGAACGCGGAAAGCGCTCCCAAAACCGCGCAGCTCAATCGCCTGGAGCGTGATACCACAGCCAAGTTCTCTGGCCTTGGACAATTTCGCAGCGCGATTTCCGACTTCCAGACTGCGATCAAGGATCTCAACGATCCCGCCCTGTTCGAAAAGCGTAGCGCCACCTCCGCCAAGCAGGACATCTTTACCGCCAAGGCAGATGGAACAGCAACAGCAGGTAATTTCAGCGTCCAGGTCTTCAACCTGGCGCAGACCAGCAAGTTGTCCCTGCAAGGCCTGGATAACGCCACCGACCCCGTGGGTACCGGTACCCTCACTATTTCCGTAGGTGGAGAAGCGCTGGATATTTCCATAGGGGAAGACGCTAGCAGCCTTTCCGGGATCCGCGACGCGATCAATGCGGCTGGAAAAGACAGCGGGTTGTCCGCCACCATCGTCAGTGATCCCAGTGGGGCTGGCGGAGCACGACTGGTACTGAGTTCGGACAAGGCGGGTAACGGTAACGATATCAGCGTCAGCTCCAGCAGTCTCACCGGCAACCTCGGGCAGTTGGACTTTACCCCCCCTGATCCGACGCTTACCGACTACGAGCCTGCGGCGTACGATCCGGCCGACCCTCGCGCTGCGCGGGTTATCAGCTACGCCCGTGATGCCAATCTGGCAATTGATGGGATCCCGCTCTCGAGTGCCAGCAATACCGTGGAAGACGCTATCGCGGGCGTTACGCTGACCCTCAAGTCTGCGCAATCAGCTGAGGATCTTCAGAACGCAGCCACCATCAGCCTGGGTGTTGCCGAAGACCGGGCTGGGGTCAAGGGGTCGCTGAAGAAATTTGTCGAGGCCTACAACAAGATGATAGGCACGGTTGGCAGTCTGACAAAAGTGACGTCGGTGGGTGGTGATGACGGCGAGCCATTGGCCGCAGCACTGGTTGGTGATGCTTCGGTGCGGTCTTTTTCCTCTGCGATTCGCAATGAGCTCGGTTCTACCCAGGGTGGAACCAATAGCCTGCGACTGCTCGCCGACCTGGGGATTTCGACCCAGCGTGACGGCACGTTGAAAATCGATGATCAGAGAATGGATGCGGTGCTCGAGGAAAACTTCGAGGAGCTGAGTGGATTCCTCACGGGCGATTCCGGCATTCTGTCGAGACTGGAGAGCAAGACCGATCCCTATGTTCAGAGCGGCGGCATCCTCGAGTCACGTACCAAGGCGTTACAAAATACGCTCTCCAGTGTGGATGATCAGCGTGAGCAACTCACTCGTCGTATCGACAAGCTCGAAGCCCGCTTGTTCTCACAGTTCAACGCCATGGATGCGTTGGTGGCCCAGCTTTCAGGCACCAGCGACTATCTGAGTGGTGCGCTGAGTAATCTCCCAGGCGTTGTCAGACAGGATAAACGTTAATGAAAAGCCCGATCGATACATACAAGAAGGTCAGTGTTTCCCAGGAAGTATCGCAGTATCGCGCAGTGCAGCTGCTGCTCAACGGCGCCATCGAGCGGGTCAAGCTGGCTCGCCATGCCCAGTCCACCGGCGATCCCGAGCGCCGCGGAGTGGCGGTCAGCAGTACCCTGAGCATTATCGGCGCCCTGCAGGGCGCGCTGGACAAGGATCTGGGTGGTGAGATTGCCGAGAACCTTGATGCGCTATATGACTACATGACCCGCAAGCTGGCGGGTGTTGCGCTGGACGACACCCCGCGCAGCCTCGATGAGGTGCAAGGCCTGCTTGAAGAGATCAAGGCAGGTTGGGATGCCATCGAACCGAATCTCGGCGCAGAGCCGCCACAAACGCCACCTGCATGACCTGAAATGCGGGGACAGGCTGGCCTCCCCGCATGGATTTTCTTCGATTCCTGCCCTCAAGTTTTCCTGCGGTCGCCGATATAGAGGTATCAGTTCTTCACCTCAGGATATCGCCATGAATGCCTACGCCGCGATGAAGCAGTACCAGACAGTCAACGTACACGCCCAGGTCAGTGAAGCTGCGCCCCATCGTCTGATCCAGATGCTCCTTGAGGGCGGGTTGCAACGTATCGCCCAGGCCAAGGGTGCCATGCAGTTCGGCAATATTGCCCTCAAGGGCGAGCTGATCGGCAAGAGCATGGGTATTGTCTGCGGCCTGCGTGATGCGCTTGATCTGGAGAAGGGTGGAGAAGTGGCGGCCAATCTGGATAGCCTTTATGCTTACATCCTGCAGCGTCTGAGTATGGCCAATCTGAAAAACGACCCGGCTATACTGGACGAAGTCGCGGCCTTGCTGCGTGACGTGAAAGAAGGCTGGGACGGCATTGCCCAAAACTGAGGAAAGCACCATGACGGTTGCGGTCAAGCAATTGGAAGACACCCACCGCGCGCTGGTTGAAGCGGTTCATGCTGGCGATTGGCAGCAGGTCAGCAGTCTCGACGGAGTATGTCGTGAGCTGGTGGCGCAAGCCATGGCGCAGGAAGATCGTGACGATCAGGCGCTGGCCGAGGCATTGGATAATCTTCTGGTGACCTACCGGGAAGTCGTTGCGCTGTGCCAGGCAGTTCAGGGCAAGCTGGCTGAAGAACTCCAGGAGTTGCAGCGCAGCAAGCAGGGCGCCAAGGTCTACCAGATGTTCGGCTGATGCCGGTAACGGGTTCCAGCCTAGCCCTTTATAAAAATGACATAAAATCGCGCCAACTATTTGACTCCGGTCGCGAATCTGACTACCTTAAGACAAAGATTATAAGTGTGGCACTGCGCTATCAAGCAGCGGTGCCCTATAACGTGTGCTTACAGGACACCCGCCCCGCCTATGCTGCCCAACAGCCATATTCTGCTGATCGATGATGCGCCCGAGAGTCGCCGTGACCTGAGCGTGATCCTGGCCTTTCTGGGTGAGGAGGTCGTGCTGACCACGGCTGCCAACTGGCAACGGGATGTCGAAGAGCAGGCGCCGAGTCCCGGCGCATTCAAATGCGTGATACTCGGTCAGTGTGAGCAGGCCAGCGGAGTTCAGGGTCTGCTCGGACAGCTCGACAAATGGGATGAGAATCTGCCGGTCATCCTGCAGGATGCAGAGCAGGCCACGCGCTGGCCTGAACATTTGCGCCAGCGCCTGCTGGCAGTGCTGGCTCCGCCGCTGGGTTACAACCAGTTGCTTGATGCCCTGCACCGTGCGCAGGTGTATCGGGAGGTCTTCGACGAACGCAACCGCCAGCGCCAGCGTGAGCCCAATCTGTTCCGCAGTCTGGTAGGCACCAGCCGCAGCATCCAGTCCGTTCGGCAGATGATGCAGCAGGTGGCTGACACAGAGGCGACGGTGCTGATCCTCGGTGAGTCCGGTACCGGCAAGGAAGTGGTCGCCCGCAATCTGCACTATCACTCCAAGCGCAAGGACCAGCCCTTTGTGCCGGTCAACTGTGGCGCGATTCCTGCGGAGCTGCTCGAGAGCGAGCTGTTCGGTCACGAAAAGGGTGCCTTCACGGGCGCGATCACCAGCCGGGCCGGGCGCTTCGAGCTGGCCCAGGGCGGCACCCTGTTTCTGGATGAAATCGGTGATATGCCGTTGCCGATGCAGGTCAAGTTGCTGCGCGTATTGCAGGAGAGAACCTTCGAGCGGGTAGGCAGCAACAAGGTGCAGACTGCCGATGTCCGGGTGATTGCCGCCACGCACAAGAATCTCGAAACGATGATTGAAGAGGGCGGATTCCGTGAAGACCTCTACTACCGTTTGCACGTGTTCCCGATCGAAATGCCCGCGATGCGTGAACGTATCGAAGATCTGCCGCTTCTGCTCAACGAGTTGATCACGCGGCTGGAAAAGGAAAAGCGCGGCTCGATCCGCTTCAGTACCTCGGCCATCATGTCCCTGTGTCAGCACGATTGGCCTGGGAACGTGCGCGAACTGGCCAACCTGGTTGAGCGCATGGCCATCATGCATCCCCATGGGGTCATCGGCGTGGGTGAACTGCCTCGCAAATTCCGCTATGTGGAAGATGACCAGGAAGACATCCGCAAGTTGCGGGGTCACGAGGATGAGCGCGATGAAGCCTTCAGTGGGCTGGTGGGTCTCGACAGCCCGGCCTATTTGCCGCCGGAGGGCCTGGATCTGAAGGAATATCTCGGCGGGCTCGAGCAAACGCTGATTCAGCAGGCCCTGGATGAATGCAACAGCGTCGTGGCTCGCGCCGCCGAACGCCTGCGCATCCGCCGTACCACGTTGGTCGAGAAAATGCGCAAGTACGGAATCAATCGCGGCGCGGAAATGTCAGAAGACTGACGCTGACTTGCTGAATTGGTTTTAAGTTATTGATTTAGAACGAATCCTTTCTTATGGCACAGGCATTGCTTTGCTACCCCTGATAAGACGTTTTGTAATCAGGGGATAACCAATGGTTCTGACTGCCCAACACCTGCCCGCCGGTGAGCCCGATCAATTGATCGGCAAGCCGGGTGCACGCCCACAGCGTAGCGAAGCTCAGTTGGAGCACGCCCATGCGCTGTTCAAGGACATGGCGGATCGGCTTTCCTCATCCCATGGTCTTTTGCAGGCCCAGGTGGCGTCATTGCAGAGCCAGCTGGACCAGACGCGGGTGCAGCGCGACCAGGAGCTCGCCGAAAAGGCCTGCCTCGCCTCGCGCTTGCAGAATCTGCTCGACCTTCTGCCTGGCGGTGTTGTGGTGCTAGATGGTCAGGGTCGCGTGCGCGAAGCCAATCCTGCGGCCCGGGAACTGCTCGGTGAACCGTTGGAGGGGCAGCTCTGGCGTGACCTGATTCGTGAGCGCTTTGCCCCACGCGACGATGACTACCATGAAGTATCCCTGCGTAGTGGGCGCCGCGTTTCGCTGGCTACCCGTTCCCTGAATGGCGAGCCAGGCCAGCTCATTCTGATCAATGACCAGACCGAGACTCGCCAACTGCAGAGCCAGCTGGCACGCCATGAGCGGCTCTCGGCCCTGGGACGCATGGTGGCATCGCTCGCTCACCAGATTCGTACACCCCTTTCCACTGCCATGCTCTATGCCAGCCATCTGAACGATGCGGCCTTGCCAGCTGAACATCGTCAGCGTTTTGGCGCCCGTCTGACCAGTCGCCTGCAGACCATCGAACACCAGGTCCGTGACATGCTGTTGTTCGCCAAGGGAGATCTGCCGCTGACCGAGCGCCTGACCGTCGCCGAGCTGTTTGACCTGCTGCGCCAGCATGCCGAGCCCATGCTCGGGCAGGCAGGCGCAAGCTGCCGCTGGGACAATCGGTGCACTACCGAGGCAACCCTGCGTTGCAACAGTGACACGCTGGTCGGCGCGGTAACCAATCTGATCGACAATGCGATACAGGCCGGAGGCGAAAAGCCGCGGCTGAAGATCTTTGCCCGGATAATCGAAGGTCAGCTCAGTCTGGCCGTCGTTGACGCCGGATGCGGCATGGATGCGGCGCAACGGGCGCAGATTGGTGAGCCCTTCTTTACTACCCGTTCCCAGGGCACCGGGTTGGGTGTCTCGGTGGTCAAATCGGTGGCGGCAGCCCATGGCGGCGCGTTCTACCTGCGGAGCAAGGCGGGATGGGGTACCTGTGCCGAACTGCTGCTGCCGCTGCTGCCGCTGCAGCCAGCGCATGCAGCGGCTGATCCGGAGGTAAAGCAAGCATGAGCAAGCCAAGGATACTGCTGGTAGAGGACGACAGGGCCCTGCGTGAAGCCCTGGCAGACACGCTCGCCCTCGGCGGCTATGACTATCTGGAGGCCGGGGATGGCGAGTCGGCCCTTGCCCTGCTGCAGCGTGAATCGGTCTGCATGGTGGTCAGTGACGTGAACATGCCCGGCATGGACGGCCACGGTCTGCTGAGAGCCCTGCGGCAACAGCACCCCCATTTGCCCGTGTTACTGATGACCGCCTACGGGACCGTGCAAAACGCCGTCGGCGCGATGCGCGATGGCGCTGTGGATTATCTGGTCAAGCCATTCGAGCCCAAGGCATTGCTTGATCTGCTGGGGCAATATGCGCTTGGCCGCCTGCAGTCCGGAAAACTGGAAGGCCCTGTGGCGGTAGAGCCCGCCAGCCAGCAGCTCCTGCAGCTCGCCAGTCGGGTGGCCGCCAGCGACTCCACCGTGTTGATATCCGGGGAATCGGGAACCGGCAAGGAGGTATTGGCGCGCTATATCCATCAGGCATCGGCCCGTGCGCAACAGCCCTTCATTGCGATCAATTGCGCGGCGATCCCGGACAATATGCTCGAGGCCACTCTCTTCGGTCATGAAAAGGGCGCTTTTACCGGCGCGGTGACCGCCCAGTCCGGCAAGTTCGAACAGGCCAATGGCGGCACGCTGCTGCTGGACGAAATATCCGAGATGCCCCTGGCGTTACAGGCCAAGCTGCTGCGTGTGCTGCAGGAGCGCGAAGTCGAGCGGGTCGGGGGGCGCAAGCTGATCCAGCTGGATATACGCGTGATAGCCACGACCAACCGTGATCTGCCTGCAGAAGTGGCTGCCGGACGTTTCCGCGAGGATCTCTACTACCGTCTTGGGGTTTTCCCCCTGCAATGGCAGCCTCTGCGGGCGCGCGTGGGCGACATCGTGCCGATAGCCCAGCGTCTGCTCGACAAGCACATTCGCAAGATGAACCAGGCCCCCGTGCGCTTCGCTGAGGACGCCTGCCGGGCGATGCAGCAGCACCCCTGGCCGGGCAATGTGCGGGAGCTGGATAACGCGGTTCAGCGGGCACTGATCCTGCAGCACGGCGGGCTGATTCATGCCCAGGACCTGTGTCTGTCGGTATTGCCGGGCAGCCCGGTCACGCCGGCAGCTACCGGATTTGCGGATCCGGCGTACGCTCCCATGTCGGCAGAGTCAGTGGGCGGTCTGGACCGGTATGACGGCAATCCGTCGCCGCTGTCGGCGCAGGCCGGCTCCGATCTGGCCGCCGCCAAGAATCCGACAACCGATCTTGGTAGCGGTGTTCGCCAGCGCGAGTATCAATTGATTCTCGACGTCCTGCGCGCCGAACGTGGCCGTCGCAAGGAAGCGGCAGACAAGCTCGGTATCAGCCCGCGCACCCTGCGCTACAAACTGGCCCAGATGCGCGACGCAGGCCTGGATATCGAAATCCGGTTCTAGCAGCCTGTCGGACTCAGGTCTGTTCTACTGCGTCCGAAAGGCTGCTAGTTGGCATTCATCTTGCTGTATCAATCTTAACGCTACACAAGCCGTCAAAAAAATGCGGTATGGAGATTGGTATGACCCAGGGTGTCGAGTTCAATCGTTTGATGTTGCAGATGCGCTCCATGCAGATGGAGGCCATGAATCGTCCACAGGCACCCACGCCTGTGGAGCAGAATGTCAACGCCCCCGCCTTCGATGACCTGCTGAAGAATGCAGTGGACCGCGTCAACGAATTGCAGAAAACCACCTCCGAACTGCGGACCGGCTATGAAATGGGCGACCAGGGCATAGACCTTACCGAAGTCATGATTGCGTCGCAGAAATCCAGTGTTGCGTTCCAGGCTGCCGTGCAGGTAAGGAACAAGATGGTATCTGCATACGAAAGCATCATGAACATGCCCATCTGATTTGCCGTGATTGACCGAGGGTAGAAAATGGATTCCGCAAACACTGCAAATGCACCGGCTACACGCCCCCAGGACTCCGCTGGCGGCGACCGCAAGCCACTGCTGGGCATGAGCTTTCTGGACAACCTTTCACAACTTCCGATGCTCCGGCAGTTTGGTCTGCTGGTCGGGCTGGCTGCCAGCGTGGCGATCGGTTTTGCCGTCGTGCTCTGGTCTCAACAACCCGATTACCAGATTCTCTACAACGATATGCAGCGGTTCGATGCCGCGCAAGTGACGGAAATCCTGCAGACCAGTCGCATCGATTACCGTGTTGATCCCAATACCGGGGCTCTGCTGGTTGCCAGCAAGGACCTCAATGACGCCCGCATGCGTCTGGCCGGCGCCGGGGTCACCCCGCGTGACAACAATCTGGGTTTCGAGATTCTCGACCGCGAGCGCGGGCTGGGTACCAGCCAGTTCATGGAGGCGGCGACTTACCGGCGCGGACTCGAGGGTGAGATAGCCCGTACCATTTCCAGCATGTACAACATCAAGTCCGCCCGGGTGCATATCGCCATGCCCCGCTCGACCGTGTTCGTGCGCGACGACCGCAAGCCCAGCGCCTCCGTTCTGCTGGAAATGTATTCCGGCCGCACGCTGGAACCCGCCCAGGTCATGGCCATCGTCAATCTGGTCGCCACCAGTATTCCCGAGCTTGGCAAGGAAGAGGTTACGGTCGTTGATCAGAGCGGCAACCTGCTGTCCGATCAGGCGGAGCTCAGCGAGTTGACCATAGCCGGTCGCCAGTTCGACTATACCCGCCGGATGGAAGACAGCTATACGCGGCGCGTAAACAGTATTCTGGAGCCGATAGTCGGCGCGGGCCGTTACCGCGCCGAGGTATCGGCCGATGTGGATTTCAGCGCGGTCGAATCCACTGCTGAAATGTTCAGCCCGGAATCGGCCCTGCGCAGCGAGCAGGTCATGACTGAAGCCCGGGGCGCCGGGCAGGAGCCCCGCGGTATACCTGGCGCATTGACCAATCAACCGCCCGTCGCAGCACAGGCGCCGGAGCAGGGGGTTGAAGGTGCACCCTTGCCGGATGCTGCGCCGGTGGATACCCGCCAGCAGGCCACCCGGAATTTCGAGCTCGACCGCCAGATCAGCTACACCCGTCAGCAGCAGGGTCGGCTGGAACGGCTTTCTGTTGCCGTCGTGGTGGACGACCCGGTAACCGTCGATCCGGAAACCGGTGAGACTACCCGCACACCTCTTACCGAAGCGGATCTTGCTCGGCTGACACGTCTGGTTCAGGATGCGGTAGGCTATGACGTCAGCCGCGGCGACAGTGTCAGTGTGATCAACAGCCCTTTCGTCGCTCAGGCCGAAATGGAGCCGCTGCCGGAGATTCCGATCTGGTCTCAGCCCTGGTTCTGGGACGTGGCCAAACAGATTCTTGGTGTGCTGTTCATCCTGATCCTGGTCTTTGGTGTGCTGCGCCCGGTCCTGAAGAACCTGACCACCGCCAACCGCGACAACGGTGCGGCAGGCTACCCGGCGGAATACGCTGGCAGCGGTGGGCTGGATGGGGATTTGCGTGACGATCAGGTCAGCCTGTCGGGCACCACCGCCGGTGCTGCCGGGGCCGCCATGCTGTTACCATCACCGGGCGCCGATTACGAGCAGCAGTTGAATGCAATAAAGGGGCTGTTGGCCGAAGATACCGGCCGTGTGGCCCAGGTAGTCAAAGAATGGATCAACGCCGATGAGTGAAGAAGCTGCCAAGCGCGCCACCAAGCTGTCAAAGCTGGACAAGGCCGCGATCTTTCTGCTGAGTCTGGGTGAGTCCGATGCGGCCGCCATTCTCAAGCACATGGGCCCCAAGGAAGTACAGAGGGTCGGTAGTGCCATGGCCGGCCTGCGCACGGTCAACCGCGAGCACGTGCAGCAGGTGATGGGCGATTTCATTGAAACGGTCGGTGAACAGACCGGTTTGGGTGTGGGCGCAGACAGTTATATTCGGGCCATGCTGACCCAGGCGCTGGGTGAGGACAAGGCCAACGGTCTGGTTGACCGCATTCTGCTCGGTGGCAGCACCTCGGGACTGGACAGTCTCAAGTGGATGGAGCCCCGCGCGGTGGCCGATGTCATCCGCTTCGAGCATCCCCAGATCCAGGCCATTGTGGTGGCCTACCTGGATCCCGATATGGCGGCCGAGGTCATCAGCTACTTCGACCACAAGGTCCGGCTGGACGTATTGCTGCGTGTCGCTTCGTTGAACACCGTGCAGCCTTCGGCGCTCAAGGAGCTCAACGAGATTCTCGAGAAGCAGTTCGCCGGCAATTCCAATACCACCCGGGCCAATATGGGCGGCGTGAAACGCACCGCCGACATCATGAACTTCCTGGAGTCGAGCACCGAGTCGCAGCTGATCGAGGCGATTCGCGATATGGACGAGGACCTTTCCAGCAAGATCGAAGACCTCATGTTCGTCTTCGACAACCTGTCTGATGTCGACGACCGCGGCATCCAGGCGTTGCTGAGGGAAATCTCCTCCGAGGTGCTGATCGTTGCCCTGAAGGGTGCCGACGAGGCAATCAAGGAAAAGATCTTCAAGAACATGTCCAAGCGTGCTTCCGAACTGCTGCAGGACGACCTCGAAGCCAAGGGACCTGTGCGCATCAGCGAAGTGGAGGCGGCGCAGAAGGAAATCCTGACCATTGCCCGCCGTATGGCCGACGCTGGCGAAATCGTCCTGGGTGGCAAGGGCGGCGAGGAAATGATCTGACATGCGTCCTTCCGGAGCCCGATAGATGAAAACACCAGGCACCACCGCAGCGCGGAGTGAAGACAGCGAACTGCTGCGCGGTGTCGAACAGTCGACCTTCGCACGGTGGGATCTGCCCAGCTTCGACGCCGAGCCGCACCAGGTGCCGCTGGAGCGGGAAGAGACAGAAGCCGCGGCCGAGGCCGAGCGGGAGGCTGAGGCCGCTGCCGAGCAGGCGGCCCTGCAGGAAGAAGCCCCCAAGCCGTTCACCGTCGAAGAGCTCGAGCAGATCCGCGAGGAAGCCTACAACGAGGGCTTCGCCACCGGCGAAAAAGACGGTTTCCACTCCGGTCAGCTCAAGGGGCAGCAGGAGGCCAAGGCGAAGATAGATGCGCGCCTGGCCGAGCTGGAAGCCCTGATGGCGCAACTGATGGAGCCGATGCACGAGCAGGATGACCAGATCGAGGACATGCTGCTGAAGCTGGTCGAGACCATGGTACGGCAGGTCGTCCAGCGTGAACTGAAGACCGACTCCAGCCAGATCACCAAGGTGCTGCGGGGCGCGCTCAAGGCCTTGCCCATGGGCGCCGAGAATATCCGGATCTATCTCAGTCCGGTGGATTTTGACGCCGCCAAGGCGCTGCGCGAGCGCCATGAGGAGAAGTGGCGACTGCTCGAGGATGATCAGTTGCTGCCCGGCGGATGTCGCCTGGAAACCGAGCACAGCCAGCTTGACGCCACGGTAGAGACCCGCCTGCAACAGATCACCGAGCAACTCTTTGACCAGCACCGCGAGCAGCGCGCGCACCCACCGGCGCCGGATATCAGTGTGCAGTCGGAGCCAGGCGGGGAGCCGGTCGATGATCCGACCTGAACGTATCAGCTTTGCCCGCCGTCTGGCCGCTTACGAGCCTGCGCTGACGCTGCCTGATGATCCCGTGGTCGAAGGGCGGCTGATCCGCATGGTCGGGCTGACCCTGGAAGCCGAGGGCTGCAAGGCGCCGGTTGGCAGTCGCTGCCTGGTCATCAGCGAGACGCCCCAGGGCCCGAGTCAGATCGAGGCCGAGGTCATGGGCTTTGCCGGTAGCAAGATCTATCTGATGCCGGTGGATAGCCTGCAGGGCGTGCAGCCGGGCGCCCGTGTGGTGCCGTCAAAGGGCGGTGGCAAGCTGCCCATGGGTACGGCCATGCTTGGCCGGGTAGTCGACGGGATCGGTCGACCCCTGGACGGCAAGGGCGACTTTCGTCCCGATGACTGGGTCGATCTCAATGGCCCGACCATCAACCCGCTCAAGCGTCATCCGATCGAGGAACCGCTCGATGTCGGTATCCGCTCCATCAACAGCCTGCTGACGGTCGGCCGGGGCCAGCGTTTGGGTCTGTTTGCCGGTAGCGGCGTGGGTAAAAGCATGCTGCTGGGCATGATGACGCGATTTACCGACGCTGATATCACCATCGTGGGGCTGGTTGGCGAGCGGGGTCGTGAGGTCAAGGAGTTCATCGAGCAGATCCTCGGCGAAAAGGGCATGGCCCGCTCCGTGGTCGTGGCCTCGCCAGCCGATGATGCCCCCCTCATGCGCCTGCGGGCAGCCATGTATTGCACCCGCATTGCCGAGTATTTTCGCGATCAGGGCAAGAATGTACTGCTGCTGATGGATTCGCTGACCCGCTTTGCCCAGGCCCAGCGGGAAATAGCTCTGGCCATCGGCGAGCCGCCGGCCACCAAGGGCTATCCACCTTCGGTATTTGCCAAGTTGCCGCAATTGGTCGAACGGGCCGGTAATGCGGAGCAGGGCGGCGGTTCCATCACCGCCTTCTACACCGTGCTGTCCGAGGGCGATGACCAGCAGGACCCGATTGCCGATGCCTCCCGCGCCATCCTCGATGGCCACGTGGTACTCTCGCGTCGCCTGGCGGAGGAAGGTCATTATCCGGCGATTGATATCGAGGCCTCGATCAGCCGGGCCATGCCGCAGATCGTCAACGACACCCAGATGCATAGCGCCCAGCGGTTCAAGCAGATCTACGCCCGTTACCAGCAGAGCCGCGATCTGATCAGTGTTGGCGCCTATTCGGCCGGGTCTGATCCGCTCACTGACATGGCCATGCAAAAAATGCCCGATATGCAGGCCTTCCTGCGCCAGGGGCTACAGGTCAAGGTGAATCTGGCCGACAGCCGGGCGTCGCTGGAACAGCTGATAGGCCATGAGTGAGAGCCGGATCCGGCGTCTCGCACCGGTGCTCGACATGGCGCTGGACGAGGAGCGCAAGGCGGCCGGCAGGCTGGGTGAGGCGCAGCAGCAACTCGACAATGCGCGCGCACGCCTGCAGGATCTGGAATTCTATTGCAGCGAGTATCAGAAAGGATGGGTGCAACGGGGGCAACAGGGGGTAGGGCGCGACTGGTTGCTCAATTATCAGCGCTTTCTTGCCCAGATGCAGACCGCCATCGAGCAGCAGCAGCAGACCGTTACCTGGAACGGTCAGAGCCTGGAAAAGGCCCGTGAACAGTGGCGTCAGCGCTACCAGCGGCTGGAGGCTCTGCGCAAGTTGATCGAGCGCTATCAGGAGGAAGCCAGGCTCAAGGCCGATCGGCAGGAACAGAAACTGCTGGACGAGCTCTCGCAACGCGCCTTTGATCGTAATGCCAAATAATCCCTGACAGGATACTGTCCCTGTGCTAGTAATTAACTCGTGTGCAGATTTCAATAAGGAAGACCCATGCCGATCAAGGCCACCCTGTCTCCAGACGGTCAGGAACTGACAATAAAGGTGTCCGGACGATTCGATTTCAGCGCGCACCAGGATTTCCGCGAGGCGTATGAGCGAGGCGGTCTCACCCCGCAACGCTTTGTAGTCGATCTCCATGATACCGACTACATCGACAGCTCTGCCCTCGGCATGCTGCTGTTGCTGCGCGACCACGCTGGCGGTGATGCGGCCGATATTCGCATCATTCACTGCAACCAGAACGTACGCAAGGTGCTGAGCATTTCCAATTTCGAACAGCTCTTCAGCATCGAATAGCGATGGCCGAAGACCGCGCTGCAGGGACGCTGGCGGATCAGCAATCGGGCCCCCTCAAGATACTGATTGCAGACGATAACCCAACCGACAGGATGATCCTCGCCCGTCTTGTCTCGCGCCTGGGGCATGCGGTGATCAGCGCCGAGAACGGCCTTGAGGCGCTGGTCCAGTTCAGTGTCGAGAAACCTGACCTGGTCCTGCTCGATGCATTGATGCCGGTGATGGACGGTTTCGAAGCCGCGCGGCGGATGAAACTGCAGTCCGGCGAAAACCTGATACCCATCATCTTTCTGACCAGCCTTACCGAGACCGACGCGCTGGTCCAGTGCCTTGAGGCGGGCGGCGACGACTTCCTGACCAAACCCTATAATCCGGTGATCCTGCAGGCCAAGATCCAGGCGTTCAACCGCATGCAGGAGATGCACCAGACCCTGCAGGATCAGCGTGATCTGATCAGCGGCCAGCATGAGCGCTTGCTCCATGAGCAGCATCTGGCCAAGGTCATCTATGACCGGGTAGCCCACGCGGGCAGTCTCGACGCAGCCAACCTGAGGTTTGTCCAGACAGCCTTCGCCATGTTCAATGGCGATATCCTGCTGGCGGCCTACAAGCCCTCCGGTGGCATGCATATCCTGCTGGGGGATTTTACCGGCCACGGGCTCTCGGCAGCCATCGGTGCCATGCCCCTGGCCGAGATATTCTATTCAATGACGGCGCGGGGTTTCAGCCTGCGCGACATCCTTCTGGAGGCCAACAGCAAGTTGAGCCGGATACTGCCGGTCGATATCTTCTGTTGCGCGGTGCTGATTGAAATCAACCCCGACAAGGGCTTGGTCAGCATCTGGAACGGTGGCCTGCCGGAAGTCCTCCTGCTGGGCGGCAGCGGTGAGCTGCTGCATCGCGTGCCTTCTACCCATCTTCCGCTCGGCGTAGCGCAGGCTGAACGCTTCGATGCCACGCCCGTGGTGCTGCCGATGGTGATTGGCGAGCGTCTGCTGTGCCTGACCGATGGCGTGATCGAAAGTCGCAACCGGGCGGGCGATCAGTTCGGGGAGGAGCGGGTTGCGGAGGTCATCAATCGCTACCAGGCCAGACCCGGGGAGGTGTTTGACGGTCTGCTGCAGGCCCTGGAGGCTTTTCACGGCAGCCCCGAGGATGACATCAGTCTGCTCGAGGTCATCATGCAGCCGCTGCGGGCTCCCCCGGCCACATTGCCCCAGGAGGATGTCAGGCATCTCGATGGCCAGGACTGGCAGCTGGCCTATACCTTCCGCGCCGCCTCCATCCGCGAGCACAACCCGTTACCCTTCCTGCTCAAGGTACTGATGGAGGTGCCCGGCCTGCGGGCCCACGCAGGGAGACTGTTCACGATACTCAGCGAGCTCTACAGCAATGCCCTCGAGCATGGGCTGCTCAAGCTGGACTCCTCGCTCAAGCTGGATTCGCTGGGCTTCAACCGCTATTACCGCGAACGCAACGAGCGCTTGCGTCTGCTCGGCGATGGCTGGATACGGGTCGTGCTCGATCATCGTCCGGATCCGGACGGGGGGGTCCTATCCATCGAGGTGGAGGACAGTGGCGACGGTTTCATCGAGCAGGGACCAGGCAGAGTCGCGGACGGCTATGCCGGTCGCGGTCTCGCGCTGGTGCGAGCACTCTCAGATGAGCTGGTCTTCAACCCGACCGGAAACCAGGTCAGGGTAGTCTTTGCATGGCGCCTTGGGCATACTGCCGTTTCTTGACCGATGACCGTCTGACGGAAGCCTTAGGAGACACGGATTGCATGCCCGACTTGCCCCACGACATCGACCCCGACGTGCACACTGCACTGCGTGAACTGATGCAGGATGACTACCCGCTGCTGATCGAGACCTTCAGAAAGGACTCTCAAAAACGCCTCGCTCAGCTCCGCCTGAGTCTGCATGCCCAGGACTGGGATGATTTTCGTCAGACGGCGCACAGCTTCAAGGGCAGTTGCGGCAACATGGGCGCCCTTGCCTTGCAACAGGCCTGCGAGGAGGCCGAGAGGGCGGGTAGTACAGCCAATCCGCAGGCCGCGCAGGCCAGCTACGAAAAGGTCCAGCACTCCTTCGAGCGAATTGTTCCCCTGCTGGGCCTCTGACCACTGGTTTCTCTCGGTTTTTTGTCAGGCCTCTGCAGAAAACTGGCGCGCGCCTTGCATTGACTGAACCCAAGACGAATCCCGTTTAAAGCAGTGGAGAAATTCAATGTCGGTCAGTCAGAATCTGCTGGCGTTTTTCGGTGGTGGGTCCGCCCAGGTCACCGCCCCGGTGACAGCCGCCAATGCGGGTGCCAGCCCCGATACCGAAGGCCTGGCAAGCTTCGCTGAGTTGCTGGTGCAGCAGCAGCCCGAAGAGGTGAAGGCGCTTATGCAGTTGCTCGGGCAAGAGCAGACCGATGCTGCGCAAAGCCTGATGAACCTGGCGGATATTGCCGCTGACGGCAAGAACTTGCCGGCCGGCATGCAGGAGTGGTTGGCGCAGCTCGAGGACTTGCGCAGTGAAACGGAGGATCAGGCGGCCCTGCTGCAGGCCGGCGAAACCTCAGTGGAGCAGCAAGAGGAACTGGGGACCCTCGTCGATGAATGGTCCCATTGGCTGGAACAGGCCAGGCTGTTCATGGGCGATGCGCCGCAGTCGACGTCCACCACGCAGGAGACTGTGGATCCCGAGGCTGCCGAAGCATTGGCCGCCATGGCCAGTCTGCTGGATTCGCCACTGGCCTCCCAGGCCCCATCCGCGCCTGCCGCCGCCACGCCAACCCCGGTGGCCACGGCGGTGGGCCCCGAGCTGGCAGCCCGTGCCGGGGACGCCAGCAAGGATGGCAAAACACTGCTTGATCCAGCGCGCAATCTCAAACAGGAGGCGGGCGCGGGGGCGGGCGCGCTGCAGTCCACGCAGGACCCGACCAGCCGCAGCGAGCGTGAGAGCCGGCAGGAACCTGCGGGCAACAACATCATGCGTGCCGTGGCCGAGCGCAGCACCGGCGCCGAGGGTCAGCAACCCGTGCAGCGGAACCTGGACCCGACCACGGCCGGATCCGAAGGCAGGGCCGCGTTTGCCGGCAAGCTGGCCGAGACGCTGGAAGCCCTTGGCGGCCGTTCAGCGTCGCCAGACAAGGATGCCGGTGAAGCGCCACGCCCCGGCGCCCAGGCGCAGGCGGCCGTTCAGGGAGCGCTGGCAGCGCGTCCGGTACTGGCTGCCAGTCAGGCCCTGAACGTGCCCTTCGGCCAGGCTGGCTGGGGTGATGCGATCATGGACAAGATGATGTGGATGTCGAGCCAGAACCTGCGCAGCGTAGAGATACGTCTCGATCCGGCTGACCTTGGCCCGCTGGAGATCCATATCCAGACACGCGGCCAGGAGCATCAGGTACAGTTCGTGACTCAGAACCCCTCCGTTCGGGAAGCCCTGGAAGCGCAGATGTTCCGGTTGCGCGAAGCCTTCAGTCAGCAGGGAATGGATCTGGTCAATGTGTCTGTGGGTGACTCCGCAGCGGAGCAGCAGGCCCACCATAACCAGGAGGGCTCTTCCCAGCGCGGCGGTCGAGGCGTGGCCGGTGTCTCCGGATCGGCCGGCGACGAGGCCGGCGTGATGATCGCCGCAGCCGCCGCCAGCCAGGCCGAATCCAGTCGGTTGATCGACTACTACGCCTGACAGCCAGGTTGTATGGCAGCAGAGACCGGGCCCAGGCCCGGTTTTTTTATGACGATTGCTGTACCCTGCAAGCGAAGACTTTTGCCTCGCTTCGTTCTATCCTTGGCGCTGCGATTCTGTCTGCAGCCGCAAGTTGGCATGTTCAATGCAGAAACTCATTCATCCGATCGGGAATAGGCCTTTTCCCGGCATTTGTGACGGTATTTTGGCATGGCAAAGCAGCAAAAAGTAGAACCACCTGCCGCCGACGGCGAAGGCGCGCCGGTCAAGAGCAAAAAGAAGCTGTTTATTCTGATAGGCGCCGCTTTCCTGGCGCTCCTGCTGTCGGCGGGCGGAGCGGCCTTTTTTCTCATGGGCGACGAAGAGGAGCCGGCCGAGGAAGCGGTCAATGCCGCTCCGGTCAAGCAGGTAGCCCTGTACCAGCCCATGGATCCGGCATTCGTGGTGAACTATACCCACGAGAATCGGCGACGTTACATGCAGGTCAACGTGGTCCTGATGGGGCGTGATGCGGAAAAGATGGCTGCGGTCAGCCAGCATATGCCGCTGCTGCGCAATGAGCTGGTATTGCAGTTCAGCAGTGAGGAGTTCGCATCGCTGTTCACGCCCGAGGGCAAGGAGGCCCTGCGTGATCGGGCAACGCTCTCCGTCCAGTCGATACTGGAGAAAGAACTGGGAGACCCGGTAATCGAGTCTGTTCTGTTCACCAACATAGTCTTGCAATAGGAATTATCGATGGCCGTTCAGGATCTGCTGTCACAGGATGAGATCGATGCGCTGCTCCATGGTGTGGACGATGGGGCGGTCGAGACCGAGCTCGATGCCGAGCCCGGGTCGATCAAAAGCTATGACCTGACCAGCCAGGACCGCATCGTCCGCGGCCGCATGCCGACCCTGGAGATGATCAACGAGCGCTTTGCCCGCTATACCCGCATCAGCATGTTCAACCTGCTGCGCCGTTCTGCCGACGTTGCCGTTGGCGGCGTGCAGGTGATGAAATTCGGTGAGTACATTCACTCGCTCTACGTGCCGACCAGTCTCAACCTGGTCAAGATGAAGCCCCTGCGCGGTACCGCCCTGTTCATTCTGGATGCCAAGCTGGTATTCAAGCTGGTGGATAACTTCTTCGGGGGGGATGGCCGCCATGCCAAGATCGAAGGTCGTGAATTCACGCCCACCGAACTGCGTGTGGTGCGCATGGTGCTGGACCAGACATTCCTCGATCTGAAGGAGGCCTGGCAGGCGGTTCAGGATGTGAACTTCGAATACGTCAACTCCGAGGTCAACCCGGCCCTGGCCAATATCGTCAGTCCCAGCGAGGTGGTGGTGGTTTCGACCTTCCACGTCGAACTCGACGGCGGCGGCGGGGACATGCATATCACCTTCCCCTATTCGATGATCGAGCCCCTGCGTGAAGTGCTGGACTCGGGGGTGCAGTCGGATGTGGATGACCATGACGAGCGCTGGGTGCGGGCGCTGCGTGACGAGATTACCGCAGCCCGGGTGCCGCTCAGTGCCACGGTTGTGCGCCGGCAGCTGAAGCTCAGGGATCTGCTCAGTATGCAGGAAGGTGACGTGATTCCGGTCGAACTGCCTGAACACATGATCCTGTGCGCCAACGGTGTGCCGACCTTCAAGGCCAAGCTTGGCTCGGTCAAGGGTAACCTGGCGCTGCAGATATTGGGGCCGGTTGTTCGCCCGCGCTAGGCGGGTCGGCAGGTACAAAAAGCATAATGCCCATCAATGGTATCGAGGAAAAACAAGATGGCTGATGACAAAACGTCCAGCGATGTGACACCTGAAGAGCAGGCGCTGGCCGACGAATGGGCCGCCGCGCTGGATGAGTCGGGGGACGCCAATCAGGATGATATCGACGCCATGCTTGCGGAGAATGAAAAATCCCCGCGCATGGCCATGGAGGAGTTCAACGCGCCGACCGTGCAGTCCGGTGACAGTTTCGAGACGGGCGGCGATACGCCCAACCTGGATGTCATTCTGGACATCCCGGTGACCATCTCGATGGAAGTCGGCAATACCGATATCACCATCCGTAATCTGCTCCAGCTCAATCAGGGCTCGGTGGTCGAGCTGGACCGTCTGGCGGGTGAGCCGCTGGATGTGAAGGTCAACGGCACCCTGATCGCCCATGGCGAGGTGGTAGTGGTGAACGAGAAGTTCGGCATCCGCCTGACGGACGTCATCAGTCCCTCCGAACGAATCAAGAAGCTGCGCTGATGCGAGCCGACGTCCTGCGCCCGAGCTGGGCGGTGCTGTTACTGCTGCCGTCGCTGGCCGCCGCGCAGCAGACCGGAGGCGGCGAGCAGATCAATATCATGACGCAGCTCGGCCAGTTGGCCGTGGGTTTGATCCTGGTGGTCGGCCTGATCTTCCTGATTGGCTATGTCATGCGTCGCGCCGGGCCGCTGGCACCCCGCGGCGGGCAGCGAATCAAACTGATCAGTACTCTGCCTCTGGGGCCCCGTGATCGCCTCCTGCTGGTCGATGTGGGGGGCAAGCAGTTGCTGCTTGGCGCCTCTCCCGGGCGGATCAATACCCTGCATGCCTTTGACGAGCCGATAGCCGAGGTCGCTGACAACACGGGACTGGAGACCGATTTTGCCCGGACCCTGCGCGGCTTGCTCAAGCGGGAACCAAAGCCATGATGCGCTGGTTACCCCTGTTGTTGATGCTGCTGGCACCTGGCGTTTTCGCCCAGGATGCGGGCGATATGCTGACCATGGATGCCATTACCCTGACCACGGACGAAGACGGCGGACAGACCTACGGGGTCAGCCTGCAGATTCTGCTGCTGATGTCCGCGCTGACCTTCATACCGGCCTTCGTGATGATGATGACCAGCTTTACCCGGATCATCATCGTTTTCGCGATTCTCCGTCAGGCGTTGGGTCTGCAGCAGACGCCCTCCAGTCAGATCATGATCGGCCTGGCGATCTTCCTTACCATATTCATCATGGCGCCGGTGGCCGAGCGGATGAATGAAACCGCCTTGCAGCCCTACCTTAACGAGGAACTCACCCCCCAGCAGGCCCTGGAGCGCGCCAGTATTCCGCTGCGTGGATTCATGCTGGCCCAGACCCGCGAGACCGATCTCGAACTGTTCGTGCGCCTGGCGCGCCGCGACGACCTGACCAGCCCGCAGGACGTGCCTTTCCATATCCTGGTGCCGGCCTTCGTGACATCCGAGCTGAAGACGGCGTTCCAGATCGGTTTCATGATCTTCATCCCGTTTCTGATCATCGACCTGGTGGTGGCCAGTGTGCTCATGGCCATGGGTATGATGATGCTCTCGCCGTTGATCATTTCGCTGCCATTCAAGATCATGCTGTTTGTGCTGGTCGACGGCTGGGCGCTGATCATCGGCACCCTTGCCGCCAGTTTTGCCGTGACCTAGGAGTGCCCCATGACACCTGAAGTTGCCATAGAGCTGTTCCGTCAGGCCCTCTGGCTGACCACCGTGCTGGTTGGCGTGATCGTGGTGCCGAGTCTGCTTATCGGGCTGGTGGTGGCGATGTTTCAGGCCGCCACGCAGATCAACGAGCAGACGTTGAGCTTTCTGCCTCGCCTGCTGTTCACCTTCGTCACGATCATCGTGCTCGGCCCCTGGATCGTGACCCAGCTGATCGAATACACCGACAGCCTGTATCGCAGCATCCCAGGTCTGATCGGCTGATGCTCGAGCTCTCCACTGCCGATATCAGCCGTTGGGTATCCGGTTACATGTGGGTGTTTTTTCGTATCGCCAGTGTGATGATGACCATGCCGGTCATCGGTACCCAGCTGGTACCGGCGCGTATCCGTCTGTTCCTGGCCGTGGCGCTGACCTTCCTGGTGGCGCCCCATATTCCCGCGCCGCCGTCTCTCGATCCGCTGAGCCTGGGCACCTGGGTGATCATTGCCGAGCAGATCCTGATCGGTGCGACCATGGGGTTTGTGCTGCAGCTGCTGTTTCAGGTACACGTGCTGGCGGGTCAGATCGTGGCGATGCAGATGGGTCTTGGCTTTGCATCCATGAACGATCCCAGCATGGGTATTTCCGTGGCGGTGGTGGCGCAGGTATTCACAATGTTGACGACGCTGCTTTTTCTGTCAGTTAACGGTCATCTGGTGGTCATCGAGGTGCTGGTCGAGAGTTTTGCCACCCTGCCACTGGGGGAATCCCTGCTGGTCTCGGATTTTCAGGCGGTGGTGCTGAGGTTCTCCTGGGTACTGGCGGCGGCCCTGTTGATCGGTCTGCCGGCGATTACCGCACTGCTGATCGTCAACCTGTCTTTCGGGGTAATGATGCGCGCGGCGCCGCAGCTGAACATCTTTTCGATCGGCTTTCCGCTTACGCTGGTGTTTGGTCTGTTTATTCTCTGGGTGCTCATCGGCAGTGTCGGTGAGCAGTATGTGATCGTGGTGTCCGATACCCTTATCTGGCTCCGCGGACTGGTGAGGGCGAGCTGATGGCAGAAGAGTCCGACAGCGGCCAGGAAAAAACCGAAGACCCCACGGAGAAACGGCTCAAGGAGTCCCGCGACGAGGGGCAGGTCGCCCGTTCCAAGGAGCTGGATACCCTTGCCGTGGTGATGTGCGCCGCCGTTGGACTGTTCACCTTCGGACCGACCATGTTCGGTCTGCTGGTGGACCTGATGACCTATAACTTCTCCTTCGAACGTGCGGACATCTATGCCACCGACAGCATGGGCATCCATCTGATCGAGTCGGTCAATATCGGTCTGCAAGTGCTTGCCCCCCTGTTCTTCGTGCTCTTCGTTGCTTCGATTGTCGGGCCCATCATGTTGGGCGGCTGGCTGTTCAGCAGCAAATCCCTGATGCCGAAGGCGAGCCGGATGAATCCGCTTTCCGGTCTCAAACGCATGTTTTCCCTCAAGGCACTGGTCGAGCTGCTCAAGGCTCTGGCCAAGTTCCTCGTGGTGCTGACCATGGCCTTGATGGTACTGGCCTTCTTTGAAAACCAGCTGCTGGAGCTGGATAGCGAGCCGCTGCCGGACGCGATCGGCCACAGCATGTGGATACTGGCGATGGCGCTGCTGTTTCTGGCCTGCTCGCTGATATTGATAGCGGCGGTGGATGTCCCCTTTCAGGTGTGGGACAACAAGCAGAAGATGAAGATGACCAAACAGGAGGTGCGCGACGAGTTCAAGGACTCCGAGGGCAAGCCTGAGGTAAAAGGGCGGATTCGCCAACTGCAGCGGGAGATGGCCGAGCGCCGCATGATGGGCGAGGTACCGCAGGCCGACGTGGTCATTACCAACCCGACCCATTTCGCCGTGGCGCTGAAATATGACCCTCTGAATGCGGGGGCGCCCGTGCTGGTAGCCAAGGGCGCCGACTTCGTGGCCCAGCGCATCCGCGAAGTCGCTACAGAACATAACGTGATCGTGCTCGAATCCCCCCCTCTGGCACGGGCCGTGTTCTACAGCACCGAGCTGGACCAGCAGATCCCCGCCGGGCTCTACCTGGCGGTTGCCCAGGTGCTGGCCTACGTGTTCCAGCTGCGCCAGTATCGGGCGGGGCAGGGCAAGCGGCCCGGACCCATGCCCACGCCGGACATTCCCGAAGATCTCAGAAAGGACGACTGACCCGTTGCCTGGCAGGGGGGCTACGGCGTATACAATGCATTGAGCGGGCAGGAAAGCGCTTGGAAAACTCGGGAGTGCAGTGGATGACGAACAGGAGCAATGGTCTCTGGCAGATGCTGGCAGGGGCAGCTATCGCCCTGGCACTGGCCTTCATGGCGATCAATATCAAGAGCGGTATGCTGCAGTTTCGCGACGCCGACCGGGTGGTCAGCGTCAAGGGGCTGGCGGAGCGTACGGTTGAGGCCGATCTGGCCCTGTGGCCGATCAACTTTTCGGTGGTGGGCAACGGCTTGGACAAGCTGCAGGCCGATATCGAGGCGCAACAGAGCCTGATCCGCTCCTTTTTGCTGCTCAAGGGGTTCGCCGAGGGCGATATCCAGCTATCAATGCCCAAGATTACCGACCAGCACGCCAACGTATATGGCTCGGCCCTGCCGCCAGACCGCTATCGGGCCGAGGTGACCGTACTGGTTCGTACCCAGGAGGTGGAGAGGGTCAAATCAGGTATGCAGGCGGTGGGTGAGCTGGTCAAATCCGGCGTGGCCCTGACCCAGAGCTACGAGTTCCAGCCACGCTTCGTCTTTACCAAACTGGAGTCGATCAAGCCCGAGATGATTGCCGATGCCACCCGTGACGCCCGGGCTGCTGCGGACCAGTTCGCCCGCGATGCCGAGGCCAGTGTAGGCAGTATCCGTCGGGCTTCGCAGGGCTACTTCTCGATAGAGGATGTGGATCCGTTCACGCCGGAAATCAAACGGGTGCGGGTGGTCACCAGTATCGATTACATCCTGCGCTGATCATTCCAGGCTCTGGATGACGAAGGGGATGAAGTTTTCCCCTTCCACTTCCTGTTCTTCTCCCAGCACACACCAGACCCTCTCCACCAGCACCGGCTCGGGCAGGCTGACATGGAAGGGCGGCAACTGACCGTTCACCTCGTCAAGAAACCGCTGCTGGGCAGTCGAGTCCAGGCGCGCAAGCAATTGCAGCAGGATCTCCTGACTGAAGTCCAGTGACAGCGCATGCAGCTGTTCATCCTCGCCCCAGGGCACGTCGAACAGCGTGGTGCAGAGGTCGGGACTGACAAAATCAATATCGCTGAAGCGGATCTGCAGGAACTCGACCGGCTGGTCGGGTAGCGGGCTGTTCTGTTGGTAGGTCAAGCCGAGGTCAGGATTCATGGGGCGCCGTGCAATCATTGTTTCCAGGCATTCTAGCAGCTGCTGACCGGCTCGCAGAGAGTGTGAGCAATATAAATGCTGCGGGAATCGATTCATTTGTGCAGCCATTTAATGTTATGTTATATCAAATTGAAGTTATGCACTTCTGGAGCCTGTCATGCAACGCCCTCAATCTCTCCTTCCTGTCACTGTATTGTCGGGTTTTCTCGGTGCGGGCAAGAGCACATTGCTCAACCAGATCCTGCGCAATCGCGAGAATCTGCGGGTGGCGGTCATCGTTAACGACATGAGCGAGATCAATATCGATGCCAGCGAGGTGCAGCGGGGGGTAACGCTCAATCGCAGTGAGGAAGCGCTGGTCGAAATGAGCAACGGCTGTATCTGCTGCACCCTGCGCGAGGACCTGCTTCGGGAGGTTGCGTTGCTGGCCGAACAGGGGCGTTTCGATTATCTGTTGATCGAGTCCACCGGTATTTCCGAGCCCTTGCCGGTGGCCGAGACCTTTACCTTCCGCGACGAAGCCGGACGCAGCCTGTCCGACCTGGCTCGGCTTGATACCCTGGTCACCGTGGTCGACGGCGTGAACTTTCTGGCTGATTTCAGTCAGGGCGATGCGCTTGCCAGTCGGGGAGAGACCCTCGGAGAAGACGACGAGCGTACCATTACCGATCTGTTGGTCGAGCAGGTGGAATTCGCCGACGTCATCCTCCTGAGCAAGATCGACCTGATATCCTCCGTGCAGCGTGAAGAGCTCCTGGCCATCCTGCGCAGCCTCAACAGCCGGGCACATATTCTGCCCATGGTGATGGGGCAGGTTCCCCTCGATAAAGTGTTGAACACGGGGCTGTTCGATTTCGAACAGGCAGCAGCAGCGCCGGACTGGCTGGCAGCGCCACGCGAGCAGCATCGCTCCGAGGCAGATGAATATGGTATTGCCTCGGGCAACTATCAGGCGCGCAGGCCGTTTCATCCGGAACGCTTCCATGCCTTCCTTGCCCGACCCTGGGAGAACGGACGTCTGCTGCGTTCCAAGGGCTACTTCTGGCTGGCCAGCAGGCTGGACGAGGCCGGGAGCTGGTCCCAGGCCGGCGGTCTGATGCGTTATTCCTATGCCGGACGCTGGTGGCATTCGGTGCCTCGGGCCCAATGGCCCACCTCCGCCAGGGAGCGAGAAGCCATAGAGGCGCACTGGGATGCCGCCGTGGGCGACTGTCGGCAGGAGCTGGTGTTTATTGGTCAGCACATCGATTATGCACGCCTGATTGCGGAGCTCGATGCCTGCCTGCTGACCGATCAGGAGATGGCGCTGGGTGAGGATGTCTGGCGGGGTTTCAGCGATCCCTTCGGTCCCTGGCTGGAAGAGGAGGCTGCCTGATGCTGGGCCGGGACTGGCTCGATTGACAGGGCGTATTGGTCATTCTGCCCGATTGGCCGGGTAAAACGCTGACAGTGCGCATTTGCACCTCTAGAATGGGCGTTTTGGCCGCGAGCTATGCCCATGCAGTTGTTACCCTGGTCCCATGCCAATAGTGCCGGTTTTGTCACACGGGGCTGGCATACGCCAGCCTCGGGAAAGCCCGTCCTGCATTTTCTGCACGGCAACGGGTTCTGTACGCGCACCTACGAACCCATGCTCGCGCACCTGGCGAGCGACTTTGATCTATGGCTGTGCGATCTGCAGGGGCACGGTGAGAGCGACCACGGGGGCCGGTTCCTGGGCTGGAATCGCAATGCCGAACTGGCACTGGAAGCCTTCGAGGCGCATCGCTCGATCTTTGATGGCGCAGGGGTCTACGCTTGCGGGCACAGCTTCGGTGGGGTGCTGACCAGTCTGCTGCTGTCCGGACATCCCCAGGTGTTTCGCAAAGCCGTACTGCTCGACCCTGTGTTGTTTCCGCTCTCGCTGATCGGGTTGCGTAGCAGCCTTAGTCTGCTGGGCTTGCGCCGCAACCCGATGGCCGATGGTGCGCGCGCCCGCCGTCACCATTGGCCGGACCGGGACGCTGCCTACGGAGCGCTGCACGGTCGCGGTATCTTTCGGGGTTGGGAGGAGGCGGCCTTCCGCGCGCATATCGATCACGCGTTGGCCGATCATGATGCGTTAGGCGTGGAACTCAAATGCCGTCCCTCGCGCGAGGCGGAGGTTTTTGAAAGCATGCCATCACGACTCTGGCCCGCACTCAAGCGTATCCGTACGCCGACACTGCTGCTGCACGGGGAGAAGACCTATCCCTTCGTGCAACAGTCAGCGCGCAAGCTGGCGGCCAGCAACCAGCATGTCATCGCTCGCTCGACTCCTGGTGGGCACTGCTTCATGCAGGAGCACTCTGCTGCTGCCGCTGGTCAGGTAGCGGATTTTCTGCTCGGACCCTGAGTCAGACCTGTTGCGCATCCGGTGTCGGCTGACGGCTCTGGATGGCGCGATTGACCTGCTCGGCCAGGCCGTTTCCGGCCTCGCTCATGGTCAGATAGGCCAGATCGGCGCCAGCGTCGAGAATACGCTCGGCGATATCATCATACATGGCGTGGGATACGATCAGGCCCTGGAATCCTCTGCTACGCAGCTTCTCCACGGCAATCGTCTTGGCCTCGGCATCGTTCATCGCCAGAACCACTGAATGCACCTGGGGCATTTGCAGACTTTGCCAGAACACCTGGTCCTCCGCGTCCGCGAACAGCGCGTGCCGCCCAGCCTGAATGCTGGCCTCGATCGCCACGGGGTCCGAATCCAGGCCCACGACCCGGTAGCCCTTGGCTGTCAGGTTGTCATAGGCGGCCCGGCCGGTGCGTCCCTGGCCCATCACCAGAATTTCCGCATCGCCCAGGGACAGGGGTTGTTCATCCGGATGCCGGATATTGCGCTCAAGGGGGATCAGTCGGCTGGCCAGGCGCTCATAGAGAGGGTGCGCGAGCCGATTGATCGGTGCCGACAGAATGAACGAGAGCGACACCGTGATTGCCAGCGGAATCAGCCACTGGGGTAATACCACGCTGGCTACGATCAGACCGAACTCGCTGTAGTTGGTGAGGCTGACGCTGCTGAGAAAGGCGCTGCGCGCACGCAACTTGAACAGCAGGAACAGAAAGAAGAACAGCACGCCCTTCAGCGGTAGCACCACGGCCATGACCAGCGCAAATACAAGGGCGTCCGCATCGGGCAGGCCACCGATGCCGATCTGCAGGAAAAAACCGACCAGAAAGACTTCCTTCAGACTCCAGAGCGATTGCGACAGCTCGCCGGCTCGCTTGTGGTTGGCCAGCATGGCGCCAAACGCGAGTGCGCCCAGTTCTGAGCTCAGACCGACCGATTCGAAGCCAACGCCGCCGATCACCAGCGCCAGAAAAAGGCCCAGCAGCACCAGCAGTTCCTCGTGACCGCACATGTCCAGCAGGCGGTAAAGCAGCGGCTTGAGCAGGGGTATGGCAAATACCAGCAGCGCCCATGCAGACGGTGAGGTGCCGCTGGCGATGCTGATGACCAGCAGCGCAATCAGATCCTGCATGATCAGCACGCCGATGGCCACGCGGCCGTGGAAGGCTCGCAGCTCCCGTTTGCCTTCCAGCACCTTGGCTGCCAGCACCGTACTGGAAAAGGACAAGGCCACTGCCAGCAGGATCGACTCGCGCATACTGATATCCAGCAACACCAGGATGCCGGGCAGAAAGACCGCGGTCGAGAGCATGAAATGCAGCAGACTGCCGCCAATGACCTCCGGGCGGACCAGGTTCTTGATCTTGAGTTTCAGTCCCACGGTAAACAGCAGCAGTAGCACTCCGAGGTGGGCGATATGGGCAAGAATGTAACTGTCCTGGGGGCCTACACCGAAGAGGTCACCAAAGCCCGCAAGGGCGAAACCGGCAGCGAGATAACCGATCAGGGGAGGGAGGCCGACCTGGCGCATGATCAGACCGAGTGTGAAAGCAAAGGCGATCCAGACAGCTTCAATCAAGGTGAAAAGTCCTGTTAAGAATTTTTACATCTATTCTAGGGGCGTGACCCCGCAGGGGCTAGCAACCGGCCATAAAAAAAGCTGCAAGGGCGCCCTTGCAGCTTTTTTGTCCCGCCTGAGCGGGGGTACACGTCCCGGCTCAGGCCAGCCGCCTTACGCGACTGTTTCACGCGACGGCTATGACGTCCCCGTGATTTTCCGGTTCGATCAGCGCCCGGTGCAGCGCAGCGACGGCGTCATCGTAATCTTCCTCGTTGATGATGCACTGCATCTCCACCTGACGGATGGACTGGTGAATAGCCTGGATACTGATATCCGCAGCCGCCAGCGCAGCAACCGTCTTGGCCAGGATACCCTTGACCTTGAGGTCGGAGCCGATCGCCGACACGATGGCGATGTTGTGCACACGCACTTCGGCCATCGGATATTTTTCCTCGATCAGGCGCGACGCCCGATTGATCATCTTCCGTGAACCGGAGGCGTAGTAGGTGATGCTGTTGGCGTCGGAATCCTTGTTCACCACGTAGATGCGCAGCTGCTTGAGCAGCTTGGTGATTTCGATGTCGTAACCGACGTCGCCCAGCATCTCCTGGTCGAATACCTCCAGTCCGAATACGTCCTTGCGCCCGGCAATGATCTCGACACAGGGCTTCTCGCTGCAGTAGTCCTGGCTGATCAGCGTGCCATCGTGCTCCGGCTCGAACGCATTCTTGATGCGCAGCTGGATGCCGGCACGGCGCAGTGTGCGCGCAGCCTTGGGGTGGATAGCCTCCATGCCCAGGTTCGACAGCTGATCGGCCACGTCATAGTTGGTACGGCCGATGGTCACCACGTTGTCGAGTCCCACCAGATTCGGATCGGCACTGGAAAGGTGATATTCCTTGTGGATGACCGCCTCGCGGGCGCTGGTAGTGGCCGCAATCTGGGCGAAGGTGATCTCGCTGTAGCCGCGATCAAAGGTGTTCATCTGACCTTCGCTGCAGTGGGTATAGCCGGTGGCGACTACCAGTTCCTTGCTCAGGTCGATGCCCGCAAAACTGTCCTTGATCATCTCCAGGAACGGTTTTGGCTCGGTCTGGTTCCAGCCGGTCAGGTCCACCAGGCGAGCGTTGACGCCATGCTTCTTCAATGCCAGGACGGTATTGAAGGCACTGTGCGCTTCGCCCAGTGAGGCCAGCATCTCGCGCACCTTCATGAGGTGTTCGGTGAGCTGGAAGTGGCCGTAGGTGCACAGCTGTTGCAGGCTGAGCATACAGTCACGCACATCGCCGATCCGGCCTTCGATGAAGCGGTCGGCGGCCTGACGTTCGTACTCACCGCTGAACAGCTCGGCGTTCTTGGCCTTCATGCTGGCCAATACCGCATCCAGCGCGTCCAGCCAGGCATCTTCGTTCTGGGCATCCGCGAAGCGCTCGTATACGCCCGGTTCACCTGACTTCTTGTGTTCCAGCAGCAGGTTGGTCATGCCGCCGTAGGCAGACACGACGAAAACACGGTTGTACAGTTCGTCTTTCTTGCGAGTGCCAATGAAAAGGGTGTCGAGTACTTCGTCGAAGCGGCTCATCGAGGTGCCGCCGATTTTTTCTACTGTATGCATAGTTCTCATTCTGGCGTTGGTGAATGTTGCTCGTATCGCATCGGATACGGGTGACTTCTTACCAACGGCTGTAGCCGCTGCAGTCTGTCCGGGTGCCTTGTGAAGCCTGGGCAGTGGCACCCGTCAGACCAGTGGCAATCAGCCTATTACGCTTTCGTCTACAGGGTAGACGCCATGCTCGTCATGCACTTCCTTGCCGCTCAGTGGCGGATTGAAAACGCATGCCATCTTCATGTCGGTCTTGCCGCCACGCAGCCAGTGCTCGTCATTCTTGTCGAGAATGTAGAGCGTGCCGGGCTCGATCTTGTAGACCTTGCCGTCGGAGACGGTTTCGATCTCGCCATCGCCGGCCATGCAGTACACCGACTCCAGGTGGTTCTTGTACCAGATGTGCGTGGTGGTGCCCGCGTAGATGGTCGTGATGTGGAAGGAGAAACCCATCTTGTCGTCTTTCAACAACATGCGGGTACTTTCCCAGTTGTCTGTCTTGACCCGGCGATCCGAGGCTTCACATTCCTTCAGTGTGCGTACGATCATAATCCGTTCTCCTCAAGATGCCTGTTCGGCGGTTTCTTCTTTCATGACTTTCGCAAATGCGGCATCGAGAATAGTCATGGCTTTGTCGATCTGTTCTTCGGTGATCACCAGTGGCGCGAGGCACTTGACCACCTGGCTGTGATTGCCGCTGGTCTCGATGACCAGGCCGTGCTGGAAGGCTTCGCGGCAGATTGCCGAGGCGATTTCGCCGTTGGGGCAGCTGATGCCGACCATCATGCCGCGGCCCTTGACGAACAGCGAGTCGGGGCCGTGCTTGCGGACGATCTTCTGCATGCGCTCCTTGACCATTTTGCCCTTGGCTTGAACGCTCTTGGCGAATTCGTCGGTGGTCCAGAAGTGCTCCATCGCGGCAGCGGCAGTGACGAAGGCCAGATTGTTGCCTCTGAAGGTGCCGTTGTGCTCGCCCGGTTCCCACTGGTCCAGTTCACGGCGCATGACCACGACCGCAAAAGGCAAACCATAGCCGCTCAGCGATTTGGACAGCGTGATGATGTCGGGCTGAATACCCATGCCTTCAAAGCTGAAGAAGGTACCGGTACGACCGCAGCCCGCCTGGATGTCATCGGCAATCAGCAGCATCTCGTGCTTCTTGCACAGCTTCTGCAGCTTGCGCATCCACTCGGCCGAGGCGGTGTTCAGGCCGCCTTCGCCCTGCACGATCTCAACGATAACCGCGGCAGGCTTGTCGATGCCGCTGCTCGGGTCGCTGAGCAGCTTGTCCATCATCGAAATGGTGTTGACGCCTTCACCGAAGTAGTTGGCGTAGGGCATGCGGCTGACATCGGTCAGCGGGACACCCGCAGCGCCACGGTGATGCTGGTTGCCGGTAACGGCCAGGGCGCCGACGGTCACGCCATGGAAGCCGTTGGTAAAGCTGATGACGTTATTGCGGCCGGTCACCTTGCGCGCCAGTTTCAGGGCTGCTTCCACCGAGTTGGTACCGGTAGGGCCGCTGAACTGGGTCACGTAATCGCCGAACCCGCGTGGCTCAAGGATGATCCGGTGAAAGGCTTCGAGGAAGTTTTCCTTGGCGCCCGAGTACATGTCCAGACCATGGGTGATGCCATCGTCGGAGATGTAGTCGATCAGGGCCTTTTTCAGAACCGGGTGGTTGTGGCCATAGTTCAGTGTGCCGGCACCAGCCAGGAAGTCGATGTAATGCTTGCCTTCACTGGTGATCAGTTCCGCGCCGCGTGCCTGCTTGAACAGCACGGGAAAGGAACGGCAGTAGCTGCGGATGCCGGATTCATGTTTTTCGAATTGTTCGAAGGTGTTCATGGTATCTCCTGATTTCAATTTCTTAGGCAGTCGTTAAAGCAAAAGGTCCGGCGCGATAAAGCACTTCGTCGTCATGCTTGCCGTCGAAGTGATCAGCGCTGGAAAACAGAACGCTGGTTTCATACTCGGCACCGAGTTCGCGGAAGGCTTTCTTGAACAGCGCTTCCGAGCCTTCGTTGCCGGGTGAAATGGTGGTTTCGATATGGTCGACGCCTTCGGCTGCGACGCGCTTGACCAGCGTCATCAGCATCTTCAGCGCCAGGCCCTGGCCGCGCATGCGGCTGTCTACCGCGACCTGCCAGACAAACAGCGTGTTACTGCGGCTGGGTGGGCGGTAGCCGGAAATGAATCCCACCAGATCGCCCTCATCGGTCAGCGCGGCGATGGCGGTATCGCAAAAGTCACTGCACTGCAGCAGGTTGCAATAGACCGAATTGGTATCCAGCGGCTTGCAGCGCTCGACCAGTGCGTTCAATGCGAGACCGTCTGTGGCCTCTGGCTTTCTCAGTGTTACAGGTGTCTGCGTCATGGGCTTCCGATATTTACGTGTAAATGCTTTATACATGATAAACATATATGAGAAATTATCTCAACCCGCTGTTAAAGGCCTTTACAGGGCAGGTTGCTTGCTCATCAAATATTTATAGCTGTTAAATAGATTTGTCACAAAGCCCGTTGCACGGCGGCTGGGTAGGGGTGCCGTGGTGGTTTTTCTGGTGGGGGAGCGTCGCTTTTTGCCTGCGAGCCGCAACGTTAGACAGCCTGCGGGGGGATTCGTTTCCTGAACAACGGTGACCCTAAAGGGGGGTCAGAGGACGGTCCGAGGGTTGAAGCGTATTTGAGCGGTAGAGTTGCGCCCCGGGCTGGCCAGGACGGGACAGAAAAATCATTGTGCTCAGCCTGGAAGCTGAAATGTTTCGAGCCGTTGAGGAGACGCCACGGCCCGAAGCGGGCCCGTGGCAGCCGAACCTAGAGCGTGAATCCGCCGTCGATCGGAATGATGTTGCCGGTCATGTAGGCGCCGGCGGTGCTGGCCAGCATGATCGCCAGAGCGGCCATCTCGTCCTCTCGGCCCCAGCGCTGCATCGGAATGAACTTGCAGTCCTCGGCCAGTGCCTCGGCATCGTTCTGAATGTGGCTGGTCATCTTGCTCGGAAAGCGCCCGGGAGCGATCACGTTGACGTTGATATGTTCACCCACCAGCTCCTTGGCCAGCATGCGCGACAAGTGGTGGACCGCGGCCTTGCTCGGGCCGTAGGAATAGGCCTGCTCGCCGAAGGCGCTGATACCGGCCACCGAGCCGATATTGATAACCCGCGCAGGACTGGCGCCCGAACCGGCCTTGCGCAGCAGCGGTAGCAATTGCTGGATGCAGCTGAAAACGGATGTCACGTTCAACTGCATGACCTTCTCCCAGCCCTTGACCGGGAATTCCTCCAGCGGGGCGCCCCAGCTGGTGCCTGCGTTATTGACCAGAATGTCTAGTTGCTCACAGTGGGCCTGCAGATCCGCATACAACTGCCGAGCGCCCTCTTCGGAGGAGAGGTCGGCGCTCAGGGCCAGGCATTCGCCGTACTCGCCCAGTTCCCGGGCAGTCGCCTGGCACTCGTCCATCTTGCGCGCGCAGATGATCACGCGGGCGCCGGCTTGCAGGAAGCCCTTTGCAATCATCCGACCGATTCCGCGGCTGCCGCCGGTAACCAGTGCGGTGCGTCCGGCAAGACTGAAATATTGCTGCATGACAATGCTCCTTGTTTTGAGCGCCCACCAGGGCGCGGCTGATGCTTGGCACCTTACCCCGACAGGTGCCTTCCAGCCAGCGTGCGGGCACTGCATAGAGCGCGTAAATAAGCGGCTATCGACCGGGACGAACAGGCGAGGCGGTGGGTTTTGCTTTATCCTGTAGCCTGTTTACGAGTATTCCGGGTGCCTTTGGCGCCCCTGTCAGGAGGTTTAACGAATGGTGTCACAGCGACGTTCGCGCAAGGAAGACGCATCAGACTGGACGGTTGCAGACAGCCGTAGCGTTTTCGGGATCCGTCACTGGGGTGCCGGCTATTTCAATATCAATGAACAGGGCCATGTGGAAGTCATGCCGCGCGGTGCCGATGGCCGGCAGATCGACCTCCATGAACTGGTCGCCCAGCTGCGCGATAGCGGTCTTGACCTGCCGTTGCTGGTGCGCTTTCCCGATATTTTGCAGGATCGGGTACGTCAGCTGACAGGTGCTTTTGACGAGAGTATTGCCGAGCTGAATTACCATAGCGGCTACACCGCGCTCTACCCGATCAAGGTCAACCAGCAGGAGGCGGTGGTCGAGAACATCATAGCCACGGAGAACGTTTCCATCGGTCTGGAAGCCGGCTCCAAGCCGGAGCTGATGGCCGTTCTGGCGCTGGCACCCAAGGGCGGCACCATTGTCTGCAATGGGTACAAGGATCGCGAGTTCATCAACCTGGCGTTGATCGGTCAGAAGCTTGGTCACAATGTGTTCATCGTGATCGAGAAGGAATCGGAAGTCCGGCTAGTGATTGAAGAAGCCGAGAGGCTGGGCGTTACACCCCAGGTCGGTCTGCGCGTACGCCTGTCGTCGCTGGCGTCGAGCAAGTGGGCAGATACCGGCGGCGAGAAGTCCAAGTTCGGCCTGTCTGCCGCCCAACTGCTGCGCGTGGTTGATCAGTTCCGCGGCGCCGGTCTGCAGGACGGCGTGCGCCTGCTGCATTTCCACATGGGATCGCAGATCGCCAATCTGGCCGACTACCAGCACGGCTTTCGTGAGGCGATTCGCTACTTCGGCGAACTGCGCTCGCTCGGTCTGCCGGTTGATCATATCGATGTGGGCGGTGGTCTGGGTGTCGACTACGACGGCACCCATTCGCGCAATGCCAGTTCGATCAATTACGACGTGGGCGAATACGCGCATACGATCGTCGGCATGCTCAAGGATTTCTGTGACGAGCAGGATTTGCCGCACCCGCACGTATTTTCCGAGAGCGGGCGCGCGATGACCGCGCACCATGCGGTTCTGATCGTACAGGTGACCGATGTCGAGCGACACAACGACACCGTGCCACCGATCGAGGATATCGACAGTCTGCCCCAGGTCGTTCGCAATCTGGTCGGGCTGCTGGATCACAACGATATCGAGATGGTCACCGAGACCTACTGGCGGGCGACCCATTACATGAGCGATGTCGCCGCGCAATATGCCGAGGGCAAGTTGAACCTCGCGCAGAAGGCCCTGGCCGAGCAGTGTTACTTTGCCCTCTGCTCCCGCCTGCACACCTTGCTCAAGGCCCGTCAGCGCTCCCACAGGCAGGTGCTGGACGAGCTGAATGACAAGATGGCCGACAAGTACATCTGCAATTTCTCGGTGTTCCAGAGCCTGCCTGACACCTGGGCCATCGATCAGGTGCTGCCAATCATACCGATCAACCGGCTGGGCGAGGAGCCGCTGCGCCGGGCGGTGCTACAGGACCTGACCTGTGATTCCGACGGCAAGATACGTCACTACGTCGACGAACAGAGTATCGAAAACAGCTTGCCGGTCCATGAACTGCGCGAGGGTGAGGACTATCTGCTGGGGATATTCATGGTCGGTGCCTACCAGGAAATCCTTGGCGACATGCATAACCTGTTTGGCGATACCGATTCGGTCAATGTCTACCTGCGTAGCGATGGCAAGGTCGTGCATGGTGGCATCGAAACCCATGACACCATCGAGGACATGTTGCGCTACGTGCATTTCGAACCGGATGAGCTGGTCACCCGTTATCGGGACAAGGTGGCCGGCGCCAGGCTGACTGCGGCTGAGCGGGCACGTTTTGTGGATGCCCTGCGCCTGGGCCTGACCCGCTCTTCCTACCTGACTGCAGAGTGATAGCGCCAGGCCCGCAGGGGCCTGGCATGCTCGGTTACGTCAGAAGCGCTGTTGCCATTGGCCCATCAGGACCTGGATCGGTGCGGCGCCTGCCCGGTGCCCGGGTTCGCGGATCCCCAGCCACGACAGCTTGAGATCCCGTTGGGCGTCAAGGCGCTTGCGCCAGTAGGCCTCCAGATTCATCTGGCGTCCATCGGGCGCCAGATTCAGCGACACCGAGCGCATATCAAACTGGTTGCCCAGGTAGCCGGTAGCCAGGGTGAACCGAGCATTGGCTGATTCGACCCGCAGGGGTTGTTGCAGCGTCATGCCCCAGGCCTGGTCGCCGACGTCATAGGTGCCGGACAGCAGCCAGCTGCTGGTGGTCACCCTCTCCAGATCGCCGAACAGACCCGCGCCGGCTACCCGCGTCTGACCGATATAGGCGGCATGCGCCAGATTCAGGCCGCCGTGCGTCATCTGACCTCGCAGGCCGGTGAAGAGGGTGCTGCTCGCGCTGGACAAATCGAAGACGCCCCGCCCCTGGCTGTCGAATACGCCATCGCGTCCCTGTATGAAACCCGCTTCGACGGTCGCGGAATAGATCTGGCCGCCCGCGGTCAGACCCAGGGAGAGGCCCTGGCGCAGAGGGCTTGCTGCACTGGTGATGTCCAGGCCCGCGCTACCCAGGGCGTAGTGTTGACGCACCGCCAGGGTCTGCTCGCCGTCCTGTTGCAGCCAGTAGGGTGAGGCCAGACTGGCGTCGAGCTGGGAGAGCCCGATACGTGCGGCATGGGCGCCATCAAGCATATCCATGTCGCTGACCTGCCCGATGGAGAGAAAGCTACCCCCGGCCTGGCTGACGGTCATGACCATGCTGTCGTTGCTGCCTTCAGTGCTGAAACGCATCAGGCGCTGCGGCCCCCATATTTCACTGGTCTGGCTGCGGCCAAGCCGTGCGAAGGCCTGGGCGCTGTCGTAGCGGTACTGGCGAGGTGAAATGAACCGGCCGAGTTCCACCGCAAACCCTGCACTCAACTGGTCGGTGGTCATGATCTGCATGCCGGCAAGCGGATTGCCGGTACCAAAGGGCGCACCGAGCACCAGAGCCGAGTCGCTGATCGGCAGCGCCGTGCCGTTGGCACTGACCAGCGTCAGGGTACCCACTGGCCGGGTGGCCAGCTCCAGGTCAAGCAGGCCCTGCCCATACAGGCTCGTATCCGCGTAGCGGCCCTCCTTGTTTGCGGTATAGAGCAGTCGCTGTACCACCTGTTCGCTGGACAGGGTCGGGAAGGCCTGGCTGACCACGGCCAGGGCGCCGGTAACCGCCGGAGTGGCCATGGATGTGCCGGAAAAACGGCCGTAACGATCATCGCCCAGATTGATGCTCGAGACGATGGCGGTACCCGGCGCGACCAGGCACCACGCGGCCGCATCGCCACAGGCGTTGGAGAATGACGAGAGTGCGCCCGTGGCGGAATCCACGCTGGCGACGGCGATCCAGTTGTTGGTCAGCTCCGGATAGAGCGTGGGCAGCGCTGCGAAGACCAGGGGTTGGTCGAGGGACTCGTTACCGGTGGCCCAGACGTAGATACGCTCATCTGCAGCCCCGGTGCGCCATTCGGCCAGCAGCGCGGGAAAGGCATTTTCTATGGTGATACGTCCGGCCTCGGCGGCGGTGATTTCGACGCCCCAGCTGTTGTTGAACCAGCGTGCGCCGTTGGCTCGGGCCCAGGCAAAGCCGTTGGCCAACTGCTGATCGGTCGCGGTAATTTCGTCATTGGCGTCGGTGAAGCGAACGTTGAGCAGCTGGGCGCCATAGGCGTAACCCACAGTGCCGGTATTGTTGCGTCTGGCCGCGAGGATGCCGGCCACGTGGGTGCCATGATCTCCGCTGTCGCTGCCGGCAGCCGCGGTGGTTCCGCCGGTCAGGACGTTGTAATGGCCGGCAATCTGCCCGGCCAGTTCGATATGGGTACTGCGTACGCCGCTGTCGATGATCGCGATGCGGCTGCCTGCTCCGGTAAAGCCGCGGTCGTGGGCCACGTGCCCGTAGGTGAGGTTGTAGCCATTGGTCAGGGCATGTTCGGAGGATAACGGCAGCTGCTTGTCTGCGGGGTCCTCCGGTCCGGGTTCGGGGCCGTAATCGGGCGTCGGCTCGGGCTCCCCTGGTGGCGGAGCGGGTTCTTCGCCGGGCACGGGCTCGACAGGTGGGGTAGGTAGCCCCGGATCCTCATCGATGATGGGTTCCTCGATGGGTGCGCTGCTGCCGCCGCCACCCCCTCCGCCGCCACTGCCGCCCGCGGCCACCGCGACACCTGCAAGAGCGGCGCCGCCAAGCCACCAACCGCGGCCAATGCCACCCTTGGTTGCAGATCCTGCCGAGGCCGGGGTAGCCGCATTTGAGGCGCCCGCGCCATAACGTGCCGTGAGCATCTGTTCAAGCATGGCTGACTGGCTGGCGCTGACCAGCCCGAGGGTCTCCACATAGGCGGACAGGCCAGACTCGCGGCTGCGTCTGATCAGGGGCAGCGCGGCACTGCGCAGGGCCTGATCCGATTGCCCGGCGGCATTGAGCAGGTTCTGCAGCTCTGCGCCGCTGAGCCGGTTCTGATAACCCGGGTAGTTACCGGCGGCCGCGATGGCCTCTGCCAGGGGAGGGCTGTATGGCTGGGCCATCAACTGAAGCGGACAGGTGAGGGCCAGCGCTGAAGTCAGGCAGGCCAGACGCAGTGAACGAGGCGGCATGATCGGATTCCATTCTGAGTTTTGTCATGGGAAACAATAGCAGAATCACATTACGCTTTAGTGGTCAGCCCCGATCTTTGATTGCAGACTGTTACCTGGTTCTCCTCTTTAATCGGCCCAGCCGCCGCACACCGGGAATATCTGGCCGACAAAGCAGCTGGCAGCGTCGCTACACAGGTACGCGGCAAATTGCGCGTCTTCTTCTGCCGAGACCAGCCGCCCCAGGGGTACCTCCCGCTTCAGGCGATCCTGAAACGCCGGGTTGGCCTGTATCTCGGCAGGGAAGTAGGTGGGGTTATCGACGAAGTTCTGGGCAATGGCGTTGACCTGGATATTGTGTCTGGCCACCTCGACGCCCACCGCCCGTATGTAGGCCAGTTGCGCGCCCCTGGCCGCGCTGTAGCTGGAGGCGCGCTTCATCCCGCGCAGGGCCGAGGCGCTGCCCATCAGCAGAATCCTGCCGCGCTGGCGTTCCATCATGCCCGGTAGTGCCGCACGTACCAGCCGTTGCAGGGGATCAACCATGCGCTCGAACATCAGCCGCCATTCCTCGTCGGCGACCTTGTCGGCGGTGGTGGACGGGGCGGGCACGCCGAGATTGATCACCAGCACGTCCAGCTCGCCGCTCTGCTCGATCAGGTGGTCGGCGGCGTCCGGTTCGACCAGCGTGGCGGTACTGCCGAGGACCTCTGCACCACAGCGTCTGAGCACATCGCCCAGCACGGGCCCCATGAAGACGTCCGCCTGGGTCAGCAGGATGCGTTTGCCAGCAAGATCGGGACAAGCCATTGTCGATGCTCCTCTGATGGTTTCAGTAATGTGAGTTCAGAAAATCCAGCACGAGTTCATTCACCTGCTCGGGCTTCTCACCCTGGATCCAGTGACCACAATCGTCCAGTACATGTTGCTCGACACGGGGTACCACGGTCGGCATTTTCTTGATCGTATAGGCCTCCAGTTCGCCGACCGGATCGTTGTCACCGATCAGGAACAGCGCCGGCTGGTTTATCTGTTGACCACTCAAGACGGCGGTGCGCTCCCAGTTGCGTTCGAAGTTGCGGTACCAGTTGACCGGTCCGTGAAAGCCGCTTTGCCTGAAGGTGTCCACGTATACCTGGAAGGCCTCCGGCGGGCACCACGCCGGTGGAACGCCCGGATCGGTGCGGTCGTCCAGCCAGCGCGCATCAGCCGGCTTGTCCTGCACCAGCGTGCTCCCGCCCGCACTGCCGGACATGCCATGCATCATGATGCGCATGGTCCGTGGGATGTCTTCCGCCATTTCCGCCTCGGCCAGCCCGGGTGTCTGGAAATAGAGCATGTAGTGGAAGCGGTCCGGATACAGCTCGCGCATAACCTCGATGGCCGGTCTTTTCGGCCGCCCGCCAAAGGGAACCGACATCCCGCAGACCACCTTGACCCGTTTCGGCTCGAGCAACGCCAGGTGCCAGGCGACCGGAGCGCCCCAGTCGTGCCCGATCATCGCCACCTGCTGATGCCCCAGCTGATCCATGGCTGCCTGGATGTCGGCGCAGAGCGTGATCAGATCATAGGCAGCGGGGTCTGTGGGTGCACTTGTCCGGCCATAGCCACGCATTTCCGGGATCAGTACCCGATAGCCGGCATTGGCCAGGGCGGTAATCTGGTGGCGCCAGGAGTACCAGCATTCAGGGAAGCCATGCAGGAGCCAGACGGGTCGGCCTTCTGCCGGTCCGGCACTGTAAAGGCTCAGGTGGATGCCGTTGACATTCAGGGTCTGGTGTTCAGTCACGTGCATGGTAGCTCCGGCCATTTCTCGGTTTTGGCCCCGCAAGGGGCGTGCAGAGCGCTACTATCGCAAACAACGGGCAGGGTCGCCGCTGCATTCATTAAACGAAGAGCAGGGCATGCATGGGAACTATCGGATTCAGAAAGCGGGCAGCATCAGTTCGGCGCCCTGATCGGCTAGCTGCTGATAGCTCTCATCGAGCTTGTCCAGCAGGCTCTGGCTGCCCATTGAGGACTGCCGGGAGATGATCATGCGCAGCGGTACCCACTGCAATGTCCTGTGCCTCAGGTCCAAATCCGGTCGCTGGCGCAGGGCCTGCTGCATCGGCGCATGGTAGTTCAGCAGATAGCGGGCACGGTCGCGCTCGAGCATGCCTATGGCGCCGCTGTGGCTGTGCGTTCGCTTGACGGCGATGTGATTGCTTGGGTCGTTGATCGTGGCCATCAGTGAGGGCCAGTAGTCGTACCCACTGAGCATGATCAGGCTCTGACCCAGCAGGTCGTCCGGCCAGATGGGTGGTGGCGTGTCCGCGTGGTAGTAGAGGTTGATGCTCAGGTAGCCGAGGATATGCCGGCTTGTCCAGGTGTGTTCGATCAGTTCCGTCTTGCCTTCGATGCCGGGCCAGACGTGGACCGTGCCGTCCTGGAGCCCCTGGGCCAGCCGGGCGATAGGCAGTATTCGGAAATCGGCCTGATAGCCGGCATTCTCCACGATTCGGGTCAGCAGCGGCAGGTACAGCCCGGCTGGCTGCCCCTGGGCGTCCAGGTAGGAGTAGGGCGCAAAGTCGATCATTCCGACGCGCAGTAGCTGCCGGCTGTTGTCTCCGGGAGGGCCGGCAAGCGGGTTCTGTCCGTATGCAAGGCAGACCAGAGGTGCCAGGAGCAGACCGAAAAGCAGAACCAGACGGCACATACCGCTATTGAATGACCGGCTTGCTAGCATGCTGGGGACGCTGGTTGAAAGGAGTGGAGGGCTGTTTCACGAGACTGCACTGTACCCATTATGCCGGTCGGGAAAGAATCGCCCAAAAGGGTGGACGCAGGTCCATGCCGCACTGGTATCAGGTTCTACCAGGGCGGGCGGGGACGCAACGAGCGCCTGGAAGGTAAGGGCGTGATCCAGTCTCAGATCAGTTCGAGCGAGACGAGCAGGGCTATCAGACTGATCACCAGCGCAATGAAGCTGATGGCCAGGCTGATTCTGGCCGTATTGTCGGGCGCTTGCTGCGGGGCTTCGGGCAGCGGGTCGGTCACCGACAGCACGGTGCGCGCGGGTGCCGAGGCCCTGGCTTCGACGACCGGGGCAGTCGGGTCCGGAACCCCCTGCAGCAGCTGCATGACCCGTTCCACCAGGTGGTGGTCGAAACGGTAGGGATCGAAGGTCTCGAAACCGTGTTCCTCGAGCAGTTTCAGCATGTGCTCATCCACCGGCACGTACTTCATCGACCAGTCGGGGAAGGAGAGCCGTTTGATCGGCTCGCTGGCAAGCACCTTCAGATCGGTATGCCTGGGGTCCTTCAGCAGGGTGCGGTACAGAGCCTGCACCTTGGCCGTTTCGCCTTCCAGGCACTGGAAGAAACAGCCGTCGCCGTAGTACAGCATGCCGACCAGACCGTTCTTGCGATTGTTGGTGCGTGAGGTCGACAGGATCCGTGCCACGTTGGGTTCAATCCCGTCACTACCGGGCGTTATCGGAAAGGTCGCGCGGCTAATGTAGACAATGCGGATCAGATCGGTCATTCAGGCACCCGGAAATACTTCGTTTATTCAGTGCAGGATAGGCTGTTACTGGCTGGAAAAGGCGTTGGTTATATTTCAAGACGCGTCCATAGTCCAGCAAACACGGCTCCTGTCGCGTTTAGCCCCAGGAGTCATGGCCCGCCGGCTCACAGGTTGCGGACGGAAAAATGAAACTGGCCGCCCTGTGCTTCCAGCGGCTGCAGCTGGCTCAGGCACAGGTGCAACTCCTCGAGCAGCCCTGGCACATCCGCCTGGTCAATCAGGCTGCTGCTGCCGCGGGCCAGGTGCTGGGCGCAGGCCTCGAGACTTGCCATGCCAAGGGCCGCAGGATGCCAGGCCAGATCCTCTATGGCCAGTACCATGCCGGTTTCCGGATCGGTTTCGGCCTGCGCGGGCGGTTGCTCGAGCAGGCTGGCGGCCTCGTCGAGTTCCAGCAGGCTGATGTCGACAAATTCGCTGATACGGCTGACGCCCAGGCTGCGACACAGCTCGTCCAGGGCTGGCAGATGCCCGAGCATATGTTCGAGGTGACGCGGGGTCTGGACAAACTCGCGGCCGAGCAGGGTGGTCAGCAGGAAGCGGTCGGGCATCGGGAGTCCTTGGCAGGGGGCGAGGCTCGCCAGCTTACCGCAGCCTGCCTGCCGCATAAACTACTGCGGGGCCTGCCAGCCCCCGCCCAGGGCCCGGAACAGGTCCACGCTGGCAAGCAGCCAGGCGGCCCGCTGCTGGGCCAGGGCGTCCTGGCTCTGGTACCAGGTTCGCTGGGTATCGAGCAGGGCCTGCAGATCGATCGCCCCGGCGCGGTAGCGGATCTCGGCGAGATCGAAGGCGCGCCGTGCCTCATCGTTGGCCTGCTCGAGAAAAGCATAGCGTTGCTCTGCCTGCTGGACCGCGCCGAGGGCCGTATCGGTGTCTGCCAGCGCACCCAGCAAGGTACGACGGTATTCCACCAGCAGCTCCTGCTGACGCGCCTCCGACAGGGCCACCTGGGCTCTCAGGGCGCCACCATCGAAGATCGACTGGGTGAGCCCGGCGGCCAGCGACCAGACGGTGGTCGGGTCACCGAGAAGACTGCCCAGTGCGGTACTTCTGGCCCCCAGCTGACCGGTCAGGGCGATGCTGGGGAACAGGGCGGCCCGGGCAGCGGTGATATTGGCATTGGCCGCGACCAGTCGCGCTTCGCTGGCGCGTATGTCTGGTCGCCGATCCAGCAGTTCGGCGGGCAGGCCGGCGCCAATCGTCGGCAGACTGATTGCCTGCAGGGGAGTGAACGCCGGCAGCCGGGCGTCGGGGGTCTCTCCGAGCAGCAGGATCAGGCTGTTGCGCAGTTGCAGCGCCTGCTGCTCGAGGCCCGGGAGGCTGGCGCGCAGCTGAGCAACCAGGGTCTTTTGCTGGCTGACCTGCAGGCTGTCGGCTGCGCCAAAGCGATAGCGGGTATCGACCAGCTGCAAAACCCGCTCGGCGTTGGCCAGGCTGTCCCGGGCCAGGGCCAGACGCTGCTGGTTTTCCAGGATCTGCAGCCAGTTGCTGACCACACTGGCCTGGATACTGAGCGCCAGGGTCTGGGCATCGAATTCACTGGCCAGCAGGCTCGCCCTGGCCGAGTCGGCAAGCGCCTGGTTGCGCCCCCAGAAGTCCAGCTGGTAACGGGCGGTAAGAGTGGCCCCGTAGGAGGCGCTGGCGCCACTGTCATTGCCGCTGCGACCGAGATCCAGACCGGCTTCGGCCTGGGGCAGCAGCGTGGCCCGTGCCTGACGCAATTGTGCCTCGGCCTGCAACAGACGGCTGGCCGCCGCTGCCAGGTCAAGGTTGCCGGCTTCGGCGCGGGCGAGCAGCGTGTCCAGCGCCGGGCTATCGTATTGCTGCCACCAGCGGCGCTCCGGCCACCGGGTCAGCTCCGGCACCTGGCTCCAATGCGCCGGTGCCACCACCGCGCTGTCCGGCAACGGTGTGGTGAGGCTGCAGCCCGAGAGCAACAGCGACAGCATGAGCAGGTATCTGTTAGTCAGCACTGAGAGCCACCACGGGGTCGAGATTGGCCGCCTTGTGAGCAGGCATGTAACCGAAGATCAGGCCGGTCGCGAAGGCGCAGCCAAAGGCCAGGAGTACCGGTCCGGATGTGAATTCGATTGCTGTGCCGAACGCCTGAAGCCCGGCGGCAAAGGCCAGACCGAAGGCGACTCCGAGCAGGCCGCCGATAGCCGAGACCACCAGAGCCTCGACAATGAACTGCTGCAGGATGTGGCGCGTGCGTGCCCCCGTGGCGACGCGGATGCCGATCTCGCGCGTCCGCTCGGTGACATTGACCAGCATGATGTTCATGACGCCGATTCCGCCGACCAGTAGCGAGATCGCGGCGATCGAGCCCAGCAGCACGGTAAAGGTGTTCTGGGTGTCCGCCACGTTCTCCAGCAGGGAAGCCATGTTGCGTATCTGGAAGTCCTCGACGCCGCCGTGGGCGTGGAGCAGCGTCTGGCGCAGGGCCTCCTGGGTAAGCTCGGCCTGGCTCAGGTCATCGATCATCACGGTGATGGAGTTCAGATGGCGCTGCCCTATAAGCCGCAGGCTGCCGGTATTCAGGGGCACGAACACCACATCATCCTGGTCCGCCCCCCAGGGGGTAGCGCCCTTCGGGGCCATCACGCCGATCACCTGAAAAGGGACGTTGTTGATCAGCACGTACTCGCCCAGTGGTGCTGCTCCGGGACCGAACAGATTGTCCGCGACTGTTCTGCCGAGCACGGCGACTGCGGCATAACGCTGGTTGTCCTGGGTGTCGAGAAAAACACCGCTGGCTACCGACCAGTCGCGTGCCAGGGGCAAAGCCGGGCTGGTCGCGGTGATCTGCGTCTGATAATCGGTATTGCCGGCGCGCAGGGTGGCTCTGCCGCTCATCTCCGGTACGGCGGCAACCACGTTGTCCAGCTGGCCGGCGAGCTCCGCATCCAGCGGCGTCAGGGTGTTGGTCAGACCGTCCTGGGAGCGGCGCGTGTTGGGCGCGCCAGGCCTGACCAGCAGCAGGTTGGTGCCCAGCGAGCTGATCCGTTCGATGACCTCCTGGCGGGCCCCGTTGCCGACGGCCAGCATGACCACCACCGAAGCCACGCCGATAACGATACCCAGGAGGGTCAGCACGGTGCGAAAAATGTTCGCGCGCAGGGCGCGTAATGCCATGCGTACGGCTTCGCCGGTATCGGCCAGAGTGGAAGCCACGGCCGTATCCGAGGGTCCTGCCGTCGGTGCGGGGGCTGATTCACGCGCCTCGACAGGCGGCGTGCCGGGGCCGCTATCGGCAATGATCCGGCCGTCCCGGACCTCGATCAATCGCTGGGCGTGGCTGGCGACCTCCGCGTCGTGGGTAATGATGATGACCGTCTTGCCCTGGCGGTGCAGCTCGCTCAGAAGAGCAAGCACATCCTGGCCACTCTGGCTGTCGAGTGCGCCGGTGGGTTCGTCGGCCAGGATGATGCGGGCGTCATTCATCAACGCCCGGGCGATGGAGACGCGTTGCTGCTGCCCGCCCGACAATTGACTGGGCTTGTTGCTCAGCCGTTCGCCCAGTCCCAGGTCGGTCAGCAGCATTCTGGCCCGCTGACGTCGCTGCGGGCGGGGCAGTCCGGCATAGACAGCAGGTACTTCGACATTCTCGGTCGCGCTCGCCGAAGCAATCAGGTGGTAGCTCTGGAAGATGAAGCCGAATGTCCGCTGGCGCAGCTGTGCCAGGTCGTCGCGCTCCAGACTCGCCACATCCCGTCCGTCCAGCAGATAGCGGCCGGTGCTCGGGCGATCCAGACAGCCGAGCAGATGCATCAGGGTCGACTTGCCCGAACCCGAGGCGCCCATGATGGCGACAAATTCGCCGCGGTGTATTTCCAGGTCAAGGTCATGCAATACCGTGGTGGCAAGCTCGCCGTTTCGGTAGGTTCGACTGATGCCTTGCAGGTGAATAAGGGGAGCGGTCATGGTCACATGGCCCGTCCGGGACCGCGACCGGGCGTGTCGGTCGGACCGCTGGTGATCACCAGCTCACCTTCTCTCAGCCCTTCGAGCACCTGCGCCTGGACCCTGTTGCGTGTGCCGATCAGCACCTCGCGCGGCTCCGCCTCGCCCCGTTCGTTGAGTACCCGGACCCGGTAGCGTGTTCCGACGTGTGCCTTTGCTACGTTATCCGTAGGGGCGGTCGATGCGGCAAGGGGCTGGCCGAGGGCGGCAATCGGTATGGTCAGCGCGTTCTCGGCGGCCTCGCGGACGAAAAATACCTGTGCGCTCATCTGTGGCAGGAGTTCGCCGTCACTGTTGTCCACGTCGAACAGGGCGTTGAACAGCACCACGTTATTGATCACCTCCGGGGTAGGGAGGATCTGCCGCAAGGTGCCTTCCCAGCGCCGCTCCGGCTGGCCCAGGGTGGAAAAATAGGCCGGCATGCCGACATCCAGACGGCTGATATCAGCTTCTGAGACCTGGGTGCGCACGGTCATGGTGGACAGGTCGGCGATCTGCACGACTACGGGCGCTGTCTGGTTGGCGTTCAGGGTTTGACCCTGGTTGGCCAGCTGCTGCACGACGGTGCCCGCCATGGGCGCATGAATGCGGGTGTAGTCCAGGTCTGCCTGATCGCCACGCAGGGTGGATTCGGTCTGCCTGATCTGCGCCTTGATCGCGGCGATCTGCGCCTGGGCCGAACGCAGCGTGGCCTGCGCGCTCTCGACCGCCTCCCGGCTGGTCGCGTCCAGCGCTATCAGGCTTTCCTGTCGCTCGGACTGGAGGCGGGCGAGGGTGTGCTGGGCCTGGCGATCAGCCAGCTGCGCCCGCAGATTTTCCAGCTGGGCGGTGCTCGCCTCAACGCGGGCCAGGTACAGCGTCGGGTCGATCTCTGCCAACAGCTGGCCCTGTTCCACCCGGTCACCGAGCTCCACATGCAGGCGCATGAGCTGGCCGGAAACCTGGGTGCCCACGTCCACGTACTCCAGGGGGCCCAGGGTCCCCAGTGCGGTGACGCTGTCTTCGATATCGCTGCGCTGCACTTCGGCGGTCAGGTAGTCATCGGAGCCGTTTTGCGGAGCCAGCCAGAGAAACCAGGCCAGGGCAGCGATGACCGTCAGACCCAGTGCCAGGGGCAGCAGGACGATGAATGAAAAACGAGCCATACCAGCTTGCATGAACCTGCCCTGTGTCGAATGTCTGCGGCAAGTCTACCGGTGCCAGCGTCAGGTCGGGCAGGAGAAAGGTAAAGACTCTGTAAAGAGGCGTATCAGTGATCGGCTACATCGTAAACGCGGCGATACTCCGGATTGCTCCTGAACAGCTGATCCCGTGCGCCGCTGCTGACCAGGCGCTGCAAGCCGGCATTGAAGGTGGACAGCAGTGCCTGCGCATCGGGATGCGCGCGCGGCACAATCAGATGCAGCGTCACATCGGCCAACGGCTCGGGGAGCGCGCGCACGTTGGGCAGCGTGAGTTTTGGCGGCACGGCCTGCCAGGCCAGTTCGTCGGGATTGCTGACGACAACGTCCACGCGTCCCAGCTGCAGCATGGCATGACACTGAGCCATGCTGCGCGGGCGCACGAACACCAGCCGGTCGCTTTCTGCCCGAATCCAGCCGTTGACCTCATAGCCAGCCGGCAGGCAAAAGGTGGCGTTGCGCATTTCCTCGGGGCTACCGGTCTGCCAGGGGCTGTCACGGCGCACATAGAGCCGCAGGCTGAGTTGGTAGAGCGGTTCCGAAAAAAGGAAGTCAGCCGTGCGGCGCGGCGTGCTGAGATACGGGAAGGTGGCGTCATACCCCAGTCGCAGGGTTTCCTCGTAGCCGCGGGTCCAGGGTTTGAAATCGATGTCGATGGCCGTGCCGCTGGCGTCGAACGCCTGACGCACCAGTTCGGTCAGGACTCCGCCGCCCGCCAGGTCGCTGCCGGTGAAGGGTGGGTACTCGTTGCCAGTGACCAGACTGAGCGCTTCTGCCGCCACCGGCTGCCCCAAGAGACAGGATGACGAGAAAACCAGAGCGCGAAACGCGGATTTGAAATCAGGCACGGTGGATATCCTTTCTACCGTTGGTATGAGCCGGCCGGAGCGACCTCAGACCGCTTTACCGGTCACAGACGCTCGTTCAGACAATTCTATCCATGTTCCGTCAGGGTCGTGTACGAAGGCAATACGGGCAGTGTTGCCAAGCGTTACCGGGGCCCGGCCGCTGACGGCGCCGGCCTGGATGGCCCGAGCGTAGGCGGCGTCGCAATCGAAGACCTGGAACGTCAGGTAGCGCAAACCCGTCGCCGCCAGGGGCGCCTTTGCAGCGGGGGGCTGACCGCTTTCTTCAAGCCGCAGCCGGGCACGGCCGCAGCGCAGCACACCCGGCGAGTCTTCGGTCAGTCCGAGGGCGTCCATATAGAAGGTGCGGCTCGAATTCGGACTGGTTACCGACAGACGTACCGTAAGCCCCTCGTTGCCTTCGTAGCCAACGGGTACACAGGTCACCCGGTTTCCATCGGGGTCGACGCTGGTGGTGGGCGAGCGGCACTCTGGGCTGGCAATGATCAGTTCGATCAAGGGGTTGCCCTCGGGTCTCGGTGCCAGAGGGTCCCGTGCGTCATTGATCTTCAATACGGCTTCATCGGCCTGGTAACGGTGCTGCAATACACCGCCCCCGAGTTTCAACGTGTGATCGAAAGACAGACCCAGGCCGCTGTAGAAAGCGCGCACGGCTTCGGCCTGATTGGTAAACAGACCGACATCGAAGAAATCCTTGGCAAAGGGCATGGTCGCAAACTCGCTGTTCAAAACACAGACGGTAGCTGATTTGCAGGCAGATTGAACCAAGCAATCAGCGGAGCAATTCAGCAAGATCGATGGGGGTGATACCCGGCACTGTCGGTCGCCTGGTACCGAGGATGAGCGCTTGCGTTCCGGCCGGTAAAGGGCAGCGAGCCCTCTGGACTGCACCTGTCCGGAGCATTTGCCGACAGCGCGCGCTGTTAGCGTGCAAGCTGATGGTCGCATTGTGCCGTTTTGCAGTCTGCCCGACATGGCGTTCACGGGTCTGTGCAACCATCCGCGACGGCGCGGTGAGTGATCGGTATTTGCATGAAAATGAAAGGCTTGGATATCCCCAAACGGCCCCGGCGGGCTGCCGGCCGTGGTGGTATCAGCCCGCCGGATGCCGCCAACGCAGATTATGGCACGCATTCTGCTTTGTTCCCTGCAGGCCCATGTTGTAGCGGCCGGCACTTACAGATCAAACGGGCAACGGCGTCCACCTCGGTATCGATATCTATCGGTCAGCAGGGGACGCCGTTTTTTTGTGTGTGTATTTCGGGGGACGGGATTATGGATGACAGCTTTTCCAACGATGGGCAGAACAAGCCGGCCAGCAATATCAAGCGCCGGGACTTTCTCAAATACTCCATAGCTGCGGTGGGCGGCGCGGCACTTCTGAGCTCCGTACCGCCAGGCATGCGATCCATGGCCTGGGCCGCCGGCAGCGACAAGCTGGAAACCACCAAGGCCAAGCTGGGGTTCATCGCCCTGACAGACGCGGCGCCCCTGTTCGTGGCCGACGAGAAGGGCTTTTTCAAGAAGCACGGGATGACCGATGTGGAGGTGCTCAAGCAGTCTTCCTGGGGTACCACCCGTGACAACCTGGTGCTGGGGTCGGCGAGCAACGGCATTGATGGTGCGCATATTCTGACCCCCATGCCCTACCTGATCAGCACCGGCGCCATGACCGCCAACAACATTCCCACGCCGATGTATATCCTCGCGCGGCTGAATCTGGGCGGCCAGTGCATCTCTGTCGGCCAGGAATATATGGACCAGAAAGTGGGCCTTGATAGCGCACCCTTCAAGACGGCGCTGGAGGCCAAGAAGGCCAGCGGCAAGACCGTCAGCGCTGCAATGACCTTCCCGGGAGGCACCCATGACCTGTGGATCCGCTACTGGATGGCGGCGGGTGGCATAGACCCCAACAGTGATATCGCCACGATCGTGGTGCCGCCGGCGCAGATGGTCGCCAACATGAAGGTCGGCAGCATGGACACCTTCTGTGTCTGCGAACCCTGGAACGAGCAACTGATCAACCAGAAGATCGGTTATACCGCGCTCACCACCAGCGAGCTCTGGCACAACCATCCGGAGAAGGCCTTTGGCATGCGGGCTGACTGGGTCGATGCCCACCCCAATTCAACCCAGGCCCTGATCATGGCGGTGATGGAGGCGCAAATGTATTGCGAGGATCCGGCCAACCGTGAAGAGGTGGCGAAGATCTGCTCCAAGCGTCGCTGGATCAATGCACCGTTCAACGACGTGGTCGAGCGCATGAAAGGCAATTTCGACTACGGCACTGGCCGCGTGGTAGAGAACAGCCCGCATCAGATGCGCTACTGGAAGGACAACGCCTCCTACCCCTACAAGAGCCATGACAAGTGGTTTTTGACCGAGGACATCCGTTGGGGGTATCTGCCGGCTGATCTGGACATGGACGCCTGGGTCGACAAGGTCAATCGCGAGGATCTCTGGCGCGCGGCTGCGACCACCCTGGGCGTTCCCGCTGCGCAGATTCCCACGTCCACATCCCGTGGCGTGGAGACCTTCTTCGATGGCAAGACCTTCGATCCCGAGAACCCCCAGGCCTATCTCGACAGTCTGGCCATCAAGGCCATCCGGTCCTGAGACGCCCACCATTGAGCAGACGGAGAACGCCATGAACGCCAATGTGAAAATCGATCCGGTCAAGGCTACCGCCTTTCTTCCGGACCCGCGCCACGCCGCCCAGCCTCCGGCCTGGCTGGTGCGCAGCAGCCAGGTCTTTGCCCAGCGGGTACTGCCCCCGCTGGTCATCCTGATGGCCGCGCTGTTGATCTGGGAACTGCTCTGCTCCATGGAGGGCGCGGCGTTGCCGCCGCCCACCCAGGTGGTCAGCGACACCTGGGAGCTGATCACCAATCCCTTCTACGACAACGGTGGTAACGATGTGGGCATGGCCTGGCAGATCCTCGCCAGTCTCGAGCGGGTTGCCTACGGCTACCTGCTGGCGGTGATAGCCGGTGTGGGGCTGGGTGTGCTGGTGGGGCAGTCAACCTGGGCCCTGCGTGGCCTGGATCCGGTATTCCAGGTGTTGCGGACGGTGCCGCCACTGGCCTGGCTGCCGATTTCCCTGGCGGGTTTCCAGGACAGCAACCCGTCGGCCATCTTCGTGATATTCATCACCGCGATCTGGCCGATCATCATCAATACCTCGGTGGGCATCCGCAACATACCCGAGGACTACCGCAATGTGGCCAGAGTCCTGCGTCTGAACGGCGCAGAATACTTCGCCAAGATCATGCTGCCTGCCGCCGCGCCCTATATCTTTTCCGGGTTGCGTATCGGTGTGGGTCTGTCCTGGCTGGCGATCGTTGCGGCTGAGATGCTGATCGGTGGTGTGGGCATCGGCTTCTTCATCTGGGATGCCTGGAATGCCTCATTGATCAGCGACATCATCCTCGCGTTGATCTACGTCGGCATCGTCGGCTTCATTCTCGACCGCCTGGTGGCCTGGGTGGGTCAACTGGTTACCCGCGGCACATCTGCCGGTTAAGGAGCAGCAATCATGAGCAAGGCTTATCTGACCATAGAAGGCATGTCGAAGACGTTCACCAAGGGGGCCGCATCAACCGAGGTGCTGACGGACATCAATCTCAAGGTCGATCGGGGTGAGTACATCTCGATCATCGGCCACTCCGGGTGCGGCAAGTCGACCGTGCTGAACATCGTTGCCGGGCTGATCGAGTCCAGCAGCGGCGTGGTGATCCTCGATGGCAAGGAAGTACGCGACCCGGGCCCGGATCGGAGCATGGTGTTCCAGAACCATTCGCTGCTGCCCTGGCTGACGGTGTATCAGAATGTCGCCATCGCGGTGAACAAGGTCTCGAAGAACAAGTCCGCCAGGGAGAAGGACGAGTGGATCCGCCACAACCTCGACATGGTGCACATGAGCCACGCGCTGGACAAACTGCCGAGCGAGATCTCCGGTGGCATGAAGCAGCGGGTGGGCATTGCCCGCGCCCTGGCGATCGAGCCCAAGGTACTGCTGCTGGATGAACCCTTCGGGGCGCTGGACGCGCTGACCCGTGCGCACCTGCAGGATGAGGTCATGCGCATTCAGGGCGAACTGAAAAATACCGTGCTGATGATCACCCACGATGTGGATGAGGCGGTGTTGCTCTCGGATCGCATCGTCATGATGACCAACGGCCCGCGGGCAACGATAGGAGAAATCCTGAATATCGACCTGCCCAAGCCCCGGGACCGCATCGAGATGACCGACGATCCGAAGTACAACCAGTATCGGCAGGCCGTGCTGCGCTTTCTGTACGAAAAGCAGAAAAAGGTGGCCGACGCCGCCTAGAGACCTCGGCAATCGCATCCCGCGTTCGGCTGATGCACTTGTGTATTCAACACTGCACGCGGGCTGATGCGATTGATGTTCCGATGGCCGTCAAAGCGCTTCCTGATACTCCGCTCTTGATGCCAGCCCGTCCCTGAGGTGCTCGATCAACTGGCGCACCTTGGGCGACAGATGCCGTTGCTGCGGATAGAGGGCCCAGACGGCGGTATGCGGTGGCTGGTGTTGCTCCAGTAGTGAGCGGAGTGTGCCGCCGCGCAGGTGTTCGCGCACATAATAATCCGGTAGCTGGCACAGACCGAAGCCGAGCAGAGCCGCCTCCAGTACCGCCTTGCCGCTATTGCAGCGCCAGTTGCCGTGCACCCTGATTGCGATTTCACGACCGTTCTGCTGAAAGTCCCAGCTGTCACTGCTGCCGATCAGACAGTTGTGCCGCGGCAGCTCCGAGAGGCTGTGCGGTGCGCCGTGATGCGCCAGGTAGGCTGGTGAGGCGCACAGATACATGCGCCGGGGTGCCAGACGGGTGGCCACCATGCTGGAATCCTGCAGCCGCCCCAGCCGAATCGCCAGATCATAGCTGCCGTGCAGCAGATCCAGGGTCTGGTTGGTCAGGGTGGTTTCGATCCGCAGTTGCGGATGGCGCTGCATGAACCGGTTGACCAGCGGCATGATGAACTCCTCCCCGTAGGCTACCGCGCAGGTCATGCGCAGCAGCCCCTTGGGTTCGCCACCCAGGTCGCCGATCGCCTGAATGGCTTCCTCGCGCGCGTCCTGCAGCCGCTGGCAATGTTGCAGAAAGGTCTTGCCGGCCTCGGTCAGGCTGACGCGGCGGGTGCTGCGATAGAGCAGGCGCGTCTGCAGCCGGTCCTCCAGTCGCGCAATCTGTCGGCTCACGTGGGAGGACGAAACGCCCAGCTTATCGGCCGCCCCGCTGAAGTGCCCCAGCTCGGCAACACATACGAATTCGTCCAACCCGTCCCATTGACCCATGACTGCTCCCCGATTATCCCTGAATGGCAATAATGTTTTGTCCTGCAGCCTATTATCCACGCCTGGTGCGTCTACTACACTCTTTGCATCCGATAATCCGCTGGAGAGTCCCATGATCAAATCCCGAGCTGCCGTCGCTTTTGAAGCCGGCAAACCCCTGCAAATCGTCGAAGTCGACGTGGCACCGCCGCAGAAAGGCGAAGTGCTGGTGCGTATTGTGGCCAGCGGCGTCTGTCATACCGACGCATTCACGCTGTCAGGCGAAGATCCCGAGGGCATCTTCCCGGCGATTCTCGGCCACGAGGGCGGCGGCATAGTCGAGGCGGTGGGAGAGGGCGTGACCTCGCTGGAAGTGGGCGATCATGTGATCCCGCTGTATACGGCCGAGTGCCGCGAGTGCAAGTTCTGCAAGTCGGGCAAGACCAACCTGTGCCAGGCCGTGCGCGGTACCCAGGGCAAGGGCGTGATGCCCGATGGCACCTCGCGGTTTTCCTATCAGGGCAAGCCGATATACCACTACATGGGCTGCTCGACCTTCTCCGAATACACCGTGCTGCCGGAAATCTCCCTGGCCAAGATCCCCAAGGACGCGCCCCTGGAAAAGGTCTGCCTGCTGGGCTGCGGTGTGACCACCGGGATCGGCGCGGTACTGAATACCGCCAAGGTCGAAGAGGGCGCCACCGTGGCGATTTTCGGTCTCGGCGGCATCGGTCTGGCGGCCATTATCGGCGCGACCATGGCCAAGGCCAGCCGCATCATCGCTATCGATATCAACCCGTCGAAGTTCGATATCGCCCGCGAGCTGGGCGCCACTGATTTCGTCAACCCCAAGGACCATGACAAGCCGATCCAGGAAGTTATCGTCGAGATGACCGACGGCGGTGTGGACTACTCCTTCGAGTGCGTCGGCAACGTACAGCTGATGCGCGCGGCGCTGGAATGCGCCCACAAGGGCTGGGGTGAATCGACCATCATCGGTGTGGCCGGCGCGGGCCAGGAAATCAGCACGCGTCCGTTCCAACTGGTGACCGGCCGGGTCTGGCGTGGCAGCGCCTTTGGTGGCGTCAAGGGTCGTACCGAACTACCCGGCTACGTGGCCAAATCCCAGAGTGGCGAAATTCCGCTGGATACCTTCATTACCCACACCATGGGGCTCGAAGACATCAATACGGCGTTCGACCTGATGCATGAGGGCAAGAGCATCCGTACGGTCATTCACTTTTAAACAAGCTAGAAGCTAGAAGCTAGAAGCTAGAAGCTAGAAGCAGCCAGTGCAGGAACAATGATTGCTGTACGGCAAAGGCCTGTTACTGGTACGGGAGCCCGATAACCGCTCTGGTTTTACTTCCAGCTTCCAGCTTCCAGCTTTCAGCTAACGGCTTCCCGCTCCAAGCTCAACGAGGATTTCCCATGTCCGACATCGAACTGATTGCCGCCAACAAAAGCTTTGGTGGCTGGCACAAGCGTTACCGTCATCGCTCCACGGCGACGGCCTGCGATATGACCTTTGCGATCTATCTGCCGCCCCAGGCCGATCAGGGGCAACCCCTGCCGGTCGCCTACTGGCTATCCGGGCTGACCTGTACCGACGAGAACTTCATGCAGAAAGCCGGTGCCCAGCGGGTGGCGGCCGAGCTTGGTCTGGTGGTTGTCGCGCCGGACACCAGCCCCCGTGGCGAGGGCGTGCCGGACGATCCCGACGGCGCCTATGACTTCGGCATGGGTGCGGGCTTCTACCTGAACGCGACCGAGGAGCCCTGGGCGCGCAACTATCGGATGTACGACTATGTGACCGAGGAGTTGCCCAGGCTGGTCGAGGCCAATTTCCCGGTATCGGATAAGCGTAGCGTCTTCGGCCACTCCATGGGCGGCCATGGCGCGTTGATCTGCGCGCTGAAAAACCCCGGGCGATACCAGTCGGTGTCGGCGCTGGCACCCATTACCAACCCCAGTCAGGTGCCTTGGGGGCAGAAAGCGCTCGGTCGCTACCTGGGCAGCGATCCCGCCCAGTGGAAGAAGTGGGACACCTGCGAGCTGATCGCCCATGCCAGCGAGCGGCTTCCGCTGCTGGTGGATCAGGGCGAGGGCGATGAATTCATTCAGCAGCTGCGCCCCGAAGCGCTGGAAGAGGCCGCTGCGGCGGTGGCCCATCCACTGACCCTGCGCCGCCAGCCGGGCTACGACCACAGCTACTACTTCATCGCCAGTTTTGTCGAGGACCATCTGCGTTATCACGCCGAGGCGCTGGGTCGCTCCTGAGCTTCAAGCTTTGCCGTCCACACTGTAAGATCTCCCTCTGAACAATCAGGGGAGAGATGCATGCGTATCGGGCACGGCTATGATGTACATCGGTTTGGCGAAGGCGATTCCATCATCCTTGGCGGCGTACGTATCGCGCATCGTCAGGGCCTGATCGCCCACTCCGATGGCGATGTCCTTCTGCATGCGCTTACCGACGCCTTGCTGGGTGCCGCGGGCCTGGGCGACATCGGCCAGCATTTTCCCGACACCGATGAGCGGTTCCGCGGCGCTGACAGCCGCGCGCTGCTGCGTCATGCCCTGGGCCTGGTTCAGGCCAGAGGGTGGCGCGTGGGCAACATGGACGCCACCATCATCGCCCAGGCGCCTAAGATGGCGCCGCATATTCCAGCGATGTGCGAGCGGATCGTGGCTGACTTGCAGGTCGAGCGCGGACAGGTCAACGTCAAGGCCACCACCACCGAGAAGCTCGGTTTTGTAGGGCGCGAGGAGGGTATCGCGGTCCATGCCGTCGCCCTGTTGTTGCCCCTGTGAGCGACTCGCTGGCGCTGAACCACACCGATCTGCTTGGCCCGACGGCCTGGGGGGCACCCTGCGGTCATGCCGTACTCAAGGCCACGCCCGAGGATTTTCGGGTCACCGAGATCATGGATATCGAGCCCGATGGCGCCGGGGAGCACCTCTGGCTGCTGATCGAAAAGCGCAACCTCAATACCGAGGAGGTTGCCCGGCAGCTGGCCCGTTTAGCCGGGGTCAAGTTGCGCGACGTCAGCTACGCCGGGCTCAAGGATCGCCTAGCGGTCACCAGCCAATGGTTCAGCCTGCAGTTGCCGGGCCGCAAGGATCCCGACTTTTCTCCCTTGTGGGGTGAGAACCTGAACTGCCTTGCGGTGCGTCGGCACAGTCGCAAGCTGCAGCGTGGGGCGCACAGCGCCAACCGTTTTGTCATCCGCCTGAGCCAGCTACGGGCCGACAGATCCGACCTGGACGCCCGCTTGCAGCAGATCGCCGAAGGTGGCGTACCCAACTATTTTGGCCCGCAGCGCTTTGGCCGGGGCGGCAGCAATCTGCATGATGCCCGCAGCTGGGCAGCCCGGGGGGCCGTGCCGCCCGCCCGTGGCACCCGATCGCGTCTGCTGTCGACGGCGCGCAGCCTGCTGTTCAACCGTGTGCTGGCCAGGCGCGTGGGGGAAGGGTCATGGAATCGTGTGCTGCCTGGCGACTGTCTGGCATTTACCCAGAGCCGCAGTCAGTTTGCTGCCGAGCGCCTGGCGGCTGATGATCCCCGTCTGGCCGCGCTGGATCTGCACCCCACGGGACCGATGTGGGGGCTGGGTGAACCGCCGGTGACCGATTTGACGCTGGCAATGGAGCGGGCAGCCGTCGAGGCAGAGGAGGAACTGGCCCTGTGGCTGGAAAACGCCGGGCTGGAGCAGGCGCGCAGGATCTTGCGTCTCCCCATCCAGGCGCTGGCATGGCATTATCCCTCACCGGATAGCCTCGAACTTGAATTCACCTTGCCGACCGGTTGTTTTGCAACAGCGGTGTTACACGAGCTGGTCACACTCAGTGACGAGCCGGGCGGCGGACTGGAAAGCGAACTCTGATGCGAATTTTGATCACCAACGACGACGGCGTGCTGGCACCGGGTGTGAAAGCCCTGCATGGCGCGCTGAGCGATTACGCCGATTGCGTGGTTGTAGCGCCCCACGAAGACCGCAGCGGGGCGAGCAGCTCCCTGAGCCTGGACCGTCCGCTGCGGCCCTTCACCCTGGAAAACGGCTTCGTCGGGCTCAACGGTACGCCCACTGACTGCGTGCACCTGGGGCTCAATGCGTTCTATGAAGACAGCATCGACATGGTGGTGGCGGGTATCAATCACGGCGCCAACCTGGGCGATGATGTGCTCTATTCCGGTACCGTGGCCGCCGCGCTGGAAGGTCGCTTCCTGTCGCGCACGGCCATGGCGTTCTCCCTGGTCGGCCGCCAGACAGACAACCTGGCCAGCGCCGCAGACATCGCCCGGCGCATGGTCGAAATGCACGACCAGCTGGATCTGCCGCCGCGCACCATTCTCAATGTGAATATTCCCAATCTGCCGCGCGAGCAGATCAAGGGGATCCGCCTGACCCGCCTGGGCCATCGCTCGCGCGCGGCCAAGCCGGTTCGCTGGGTGGATCCGCGGGGCAAGGAGGGCTACTGGATTTCCGTGGCCGGGGATGCCGAGGACGGTGGCGAAGGTACCGACTTCCATGCAGTGATGCAGGGTTACGTCTCGGTTACGCCACTGCGGGTAGACAAGACGCACTTCGAGGTGTTCGACCATCTCGACCAGTGGCTGCAGGGACTCGAGTGAATGCCGGTGCGTGATGATCTGAACCGCCATGGTATCGGCATGACCTCCCAGCGCACACGCGAGCGGTTGCTCGAGCGTCTGTTCGAGGAGGGCATCCGCAATCTGCACGTGCTGGAAACCATCCGGCGCACGCCGAGACACCTGTTTGTCGATGAAGCGCTGTCGCATCGGGCCTATGAGGACACCGCCTTGCCCATAGGGCATAACCAGACGCTCTCGCAGCCGTACATAGTGGCGCGCATGACCGAGCTGTTGCTGGGGGGCGGGCCGCTGGACAAGGTCCTTGAAGTCGGTACGGGGTCCGGCTACCAGACGGCGGTGCTGGCCCAGGTAGTCGAGCGGGTCTTCAGCGTCGAGCGCATCTATCCGCTGCAGGAGCGCGCCAAGGAAACCCTCAAGGCGATCAACGTGCGCAACGTGGTTTTCCGGCATTCGGATGGCAACTGGGGCTGGCCCCAATATGGCCCCTATGATGCCATTCTGGTCACCGCTGCGCCTGCCGAGGTGCCGGTCGAGTTGCTCAACCAGCTGGCTGACGGCGGCCGCATGGTCATTCCGGTAGGGCAACACGAACAATTTCTCACGCTGGTCATTCGCGAAGGCGACGCCTTCATTCGACAGCAGGTCGAACCAGTGCATTTTGTACCCCTGTTGGCAGGAGCCATACGATCTTGAGCAAGCCGGACAGCTTCAGTTCCCTGTGTGTTGTATTTCTCAAAGGCCTGGCCATGGGCGCGGCAGACGTGGTGCCGGGCGTATCCGGCGGCACCATTGCCTTCATCAGTGGTATTTACGAGCGGCTATTGGCGGCCATCGCGGCGTGCACCCCGGCCAAGCTCCTCTGGTTGTGCCAGGGCCGTTGGCGTGAAACCTGGCAGGCGATCGACGGTAACTTCCTGGTGGCGCTGCTGGCCGGCATCTTTACCAGTATTGCCAGTCTGGCCCGCCTGATCAGCTATCTGCTGGTCGCCTGGCCGGAACTGATCTGGTCGTTCTTCTTTGGTCTGATACTGGTCTCGGTCTGGCTGGTGGGCAAGCAGATCGGCCGCTGGAACGCGGGAACCTTTGCCGCCTTGATCGGTGGCGCGGTCTTCGCCTACCTCATCACCGTCGCTGTGCCCCTGCAGTGGGAGGCGACACCGGTCATGCTGTTTCTCGCCGGCTCCATTGCCATCTGCGCCATGATCCTGCCGGGTATTTCGGGTAGCTTCATTCTGCTGCTGCTGGGCCTTTACACTACGGTGCTGGCGGCGGTGAAGGAATTTGATGTGGCCCTGCTGGCGGTGTTCATGCTCGGTTGCGTCGCCGGGCTGCTGTGTTTCTCGCGCCTGCTGGGATGGCTGTTGAGCCACGTGCGGCACATCACTCTGGCCTTTCTCACCGGGCTCCTGATAGGTTCGCTGAACATGGTCTGGCCCTGGAAGCAGACCCTCACCTGGCGGCAGAACAGTCAGGGCGAGTCGGTTCCACTGGTCCAGGAAAATCTCTGGCCGGTCCAGTATGAAACCCTGCTCGGCGAGCCCTCCTACTGGCAGGTCGGGTTGGCACTGATGCTGTTCGCCGTGGTATTAGTATTGGCACTGGAGTGGTTCGGTCGCCAGAGCGATCAGTGAACCTGTCCTGAGTGTATTCATTGTTGAAACAGGCCAGGGGCCGTATGTGTCTGACGTGAGAACCGCCGTGCTCGGAATGAAACAGCTGGGTTTTGTGCTGCTCGCGCTCATGCTGACAGCCTGTGCCGGTCCATCGGGCGTGGTACCGATTGATGACCGCGGCCGCGGGGGCAGCGCCAAGTCCATGCAGCCGGTTACCTCCGGCACCCATCGGGTCCAGCGCGGTGAAACCCTGTATCAGATCGCCTTCCGTTATGGCTGGGACTGGAAGGAGTTGGCCCGGGCCAACAACATGCGCGAGCCCTATACCATCTACCCCGGGCAGGAAATCAGTTTGCGCCCACCGGGCCGCGGCCAGTCGCGCCCGCCAACCGTGAGCAGCCCCCGACCACCCGCTGTGGTGGTCGCGACCCCGACGCCCTCCCGCACGCCCACCACGACTGCGCGCCCAGCGCCAGCGAAGCCGGCCGCCGCCCCGCGATTGCCGGCCAAGGTCGGTGGCTGGAGCTGGCCGGCCAAGGGCGCGCTGATTTCCCGTTTCCAGTCAAACGGGAGTTTGAATAAAGGCATTGATATTGCCGGGGAACAGGGGCAGCCTGTCAGGGCTGCTGCCAACGGGGCCGTGGTGTACGCCGGGCGTGGCCTGCTGGGCTACGGGGACATGATCATCGTCAAGCATGACGAGACCTATCTCAGTGCCTATGCCCACAACAGCCGGCTGCTGGTCAAGGAAGGGGATCAGGTGAAGTCGGGCCAGACGATCGCCGAGATGGGTAGCACTGGGACCGATCGGGTGAAGTTACATTTTGAAATACGTCGCAAGGGCCAGCCCGTGGATCCGCTGAGCTACCTGCCGAAGTTGTAATCTGTAACGGGAATGATACGACTGATGGATTAAGTTGTTACCTTCGGCAGAACCATAGGCCGAATAGGTTGTCGGATACTATGAGAGGCGCACCAGGCGGGACGGGGCGCACATCGCACGTGATTCGAACCGGAATGGGGCATGCAAGCATGGCGTTGAATGACAAAATGGATTCTGGGCAGGTTCTCGACGAGGACGTTGCAACGCTTGAAGTGAAACCGCTGGCCGGTGTGGACGAGGCTATCGCGGAAAATGGCCAGACAAGGCGAGCCCCCGTCACTCCGCGGACTCACAAGCGCGAGAATGCGTTTGAATTTACCAAGCAGCTGGATGCAACCCAGCTGTATCTGAACGAGATCGGTTTTTCACCACTGCTGACTCCCGAGGAAGAAGTGCATTTTGCGCGTCTTGCGCAGAAGGGCGATCCGGCCGGACGCAAGCGCATGATCGAAAGCAATCTGCGGCTGGTCGTCAAGATCGCGCGGCGCTACGTCAATCGCGGACTGACGCTGCTGGACCTGATCGAGGAAGGCAACCTGGGACTGATCCGCGCCGTGGAGAAGTTTGACCCGGAACGCGGCTTTCGCTTTTCCACCTACGCTACCTGGTGGATCCGCCAGACCATCGAACGCGCGATCATGAACCAGACCCGCACCATCCGGCTGCCGATTCACGTGGTCAAGGAACTCAACATCTATCTGCGCGCTGCCCGTGAGCTGACGCAGAAGCTGGACCACGAGCCCTCCCCCGAAGAAATCTCCCAGCTGCTCGACAAGCCGGTCGAGGACGTCAAGCGCATGCTGGGCCTCAACGAGCGTGTCGCCTCGATCGACATGTCATTCGGGCCGGATTCCGACAAGACGCTGCTTGATACCCTGACCGATGAGCAGGCAACCGATCCGTGCGAACTGCTGCAGGATGACGATCTGAACACCAGCATCGATTCCTGGCTGTCCGAGCTGAGCGAGAAGCAGCGTGAGGTGGTCACCCGTCGTTTCGGTCTGCGCGGCCATGAAAGCAGCACCCTGGAAGAAGTTGGTCGCGAGATTGGATTGACCCGCGAGCGGGTACGGCAGATCCAGGTCGAGGCGCTCAAGCGGCTGCGCGAGATTCTCGAGCAGCATGGCCTGAGTGGAGAGTCGATTTTCCAGTAGGTCCTGCTCTCGGTTTGGATCAAGACCCGGGCCTGAAATCAGGCCCGGGTTTTTTATTGCCTGTCGACGCAGAGAAGCGGCAGGTGTATTGCTCGGCACCCCAGTTGGGTTATAACGGGCACTGCGGCTGCCGGTGTTGGCAGTGGACGCTGTGACAAGGAGACCTGCCCATGGATCTGACCAACCCCGTTACCCTGATATTGCTAGCTGTCCTTATCGTGTTGTTCCTCTATGCCGCGCTGCTGTACAACCAGCTGGTGAGTATCAAGCACGCGGTCAGCAAGGCGTGGGCCAACATCGATGTGCTGATGCGTCAGCGCCACGATGAACTGCCCAAGCTGGTGGAAGCCTGCCGGCGCTACATGCAGCACGAGCAGAGTACGCTGGAGCAGGTTGTGCGTGCGCGCAACGCTGTTGCCGAGGCGCGGGAGCAGGCCGATGTCAAAGGCGTGGGGCGGGCTGAAACGGCGTTGCGGACCGGGCTTGGCCAGCTCTTTGCCCTGGCCGAGAACTACCCCGAGCTCAAGGCCAACGAATCCTTCGCGCACCTGCAGTCGCGCATCACCGGCCTGGAAAGCGGGATTGCCGATCGTCGTGAGTTGTATAACGAAGCGGTCAATATCAACAATGTGCGCATCGAGCAGTTTCCCGATGTGCTGGTGGCGCGCATGTTTGATTTCCCCCCGGCCGAACTGCTGCAGTTTTCCGAGGCCGACACCGCTGACGTCGATATGCGCGCCCTGTTTTCATGATTGATGTGCATGGTGTTCTGGCCCTGTCGACGGGCTATTACGCGCTGGTGGTAGGCACCACCGCAGTCATCATGCTGGTCATGCTGTACCGCATGTTCACGCGTTTGCGCCGCGCCCGGTGGATCGAGGATACGCCGACTTCGCGAATACGCTCGGCAGCCCAGGGCCTGGTCGAGCTCAAGGGTCAGCTCGACCCGGGTGGGCATACCCCGTTGATTTCTCCGCTGGGGGAGGTCGATTGTCTGTGGTATCGCTTCAAGGTCGAAGAATATCGCCGCAGTGGCAAGAGCAGTCGTTGGCACACGGTAGAGCAGGGCTGTTCGGAGCGGCCTTTCGTGCTGCGCGATGACACCGCTGTGTGCTGGATCGTGCCCCAGGGTGCGGAGGTGCATCCCAGTCGCGTTCGTCGCTGGGAGGGCCACCGCCGCTGGCCGGCCGGGCATTCGGTGCGCACCGGGCTCCTGGCCGGGTTGATTGGCAAGCGCTACCGATACACCGAGGAATGGCTGGAGGAGGGGCAGTTGCTGTATGCCCTTGGCTGGTTTCAGAGCCAGGGTGGCGGGCGCGAAGCGACGGACCAGCAATCGGTGGCCCGCCAGATCATCGGTCAGTGGAAGGGCGACTATGCCGAACTGCTCGCCCGATTCGATCGCAATGGTGATGGCGAGCTGGATATGCCCGAATGGGAGCGCGTGCGGCAGGCGGCAGACCGGGAGGCGGCGAGCAAACTGGCGGCCAGGGGGCGGGCGCCGGTCGTGCACCAACTGGCCAAGGCGCCCCATCGGGGCTTGCCATTCATTCTCTCCGATCACCATGAAGAGAATCTCAGCGCCCGGTTGCGTCGGCAATCGGTGCTGAGTCTGGCTGGGCTGGTGATATCCGGCGGCTTGACCGGATGGTTGCTGCTGGCCCTGGCGCGCTGAACGGTCGGAGTCAGACGATGCCGGAGGTACGCTTCTGGGCGTCGCTGACTGAGTAGTTGTCCTTCCATTTGGGGAAGGCACTTGCTGTCAGCGGCTTGCTGTAATAGTAGCCCTGGCCTTCGTTGCACCCGAGGGCAACAATGTAGGCCTCCTGGGCCGCAGACTCCACACCCTCGGCGATCACCTGCATATTCAGACTCCGGCCGAGTTGGGCGATGGCGCGCACGATGGTGGCGTCATCTTCGTCCTCCAGCACGTCGAGGACGAAACTCTTGTCGATCTTGATCTTGTCCAGGGGCAGGCCACGTAGATAGCTGAGCGAGGAATAGCCGGTACCGAAGTCATCGATTGCGATCAGCACCCCGGCCTTTTTCAGGCTGTTGAGATGGCCGGCAGCTGCCGATATGTCTTCCATCAGGCCGGTCTCGGTCACCTCCAGTTCCAGGCTGTAGGCTGGCAGCTGGTAGCGTTGCATGAGGTTGCTCACAAGCTTTGGAAGCCCGCCCTGATGCAGTTGGACCGTCGACAGGTTGACCGCCATGCGCAGGTTTTCCAGGCCGCTGTCATGCCATTGGCGCAGCTGACGGCAGGACTGGTCCAGAACCCATTCGCCGATATCGATAATGCAGCCGTTCTGCTCGGCCAGGGGGATGAACAGGTCCGGGGGGACCAGTCCCCGCTCGGGGTGCTGCCAGCGCAGCAGTGCTTCGACGCCGACCACTTCATGGCTGGCATAGCTGACCTGGGGCTGGTAGACCAGATAGAACTCATTGCGCTCCAGCGCACCGCGCAGGTCCTTGTCGAGTTCACGACGCACACGCATTTCGCTGTCCAGGCTGGCGATATAGAACTGGTAGCGATTGCGCGAGCGGGCCTTGGCCAGCATCATCGTCTGCTCGGCCTTTTGCAGCAGTTTCTCGGCATCGTCACCATCGTCGGGAAACAGGGTGATGCCGATGGTTGCACGCAAGCTGATGCTCTGCTCACCGAGCTGCAGGGGCGAGGCCAGGTCGTCGAGTATCGTCTGTGCGAGCTCCGCTGCCTCGTAGGGCTCATTGACCCCGGTCTGGATCAGGGCGAACTGATCACCGCCCAGTCGGGCGAGGCTGCCCAGGCGCCCGCTGTTGGCGCGCAAACGGTCGGCAACCGCCACCAGCAGACTGTCACCGGACTGGTAACTGAACTGCTCGTTTACTTCCTTGAAGTCGTCCAGGCCGCAGCAGAGGATGGCCACGCCACGCTGGCGCCGGCCGGCATCAGCCAGAATGCGGGTCAGCTGCTCCTGCAGCATGCTGCGGTTGGGCAGGCCGGTCAGGGTGTCGTGTTGCGACATGTGCAACAGGTTGGCTTCGGCTTCGCGGCGCTGGTGGGTATTACGCTCGATCGATTCGAGGAGCTCGTTGGCCTTGTGAATCCAGATGCCCAGCTCGTTGCGTTCCTGCCCCGGTAGCATCGGGATATGCATCTTGCCCGGCTGGTCAGGATTGACGTCGGCGATGTAACCGATGATCTGGGCCAGGGGGCGGGTCAGCAGTATGTGATAGATCAGGAACAGGACCAGGGCCATGGCCAGGGCCCGCAGCACACCCGAGACCATGATGATCATCGAGCGGTTCAGGAATTCACTGCCATAGGGTACGGTGTCCAGCGTCAGTCGCAAGTCGCCGTAATATTCGTTGTAGGGCTCGCGCCCGTGCAGTTCGATGCTGTACTGCTGGTCGGTACCGAACAGCCAGTCGGTCAGGGGACGATAGGGATAGTTGATCAGCGGCCGTTCCCGGCTGGCCAGGGGCGTTTCATCCGGGTGCCCGATCGAGGCGAAACGTACGGCATCGTGCTCGAACAGGCCTTCGACCACCTGCATGGCCATTTCCCGATCCAGGCTGTAGACCGCCTGGGTGGCGGGATCACGGGACATGGCCAGAATCTGCTTGGCCGTTGAATCAATCTGGCTGCGCTCTTTCTGCAGTTCGTAGATGATCTGCCCCATACTCAAAACCAGCCCGACCAGCAGCGCCCACATTAATACCAGGCGCAAGAGCTTGATAGAGAGACTGTGTCTACGCTCCAGTTTCAACGTTTCTTATCCAGACTTATGGGTTGAAGGGAGATTGTATGGTGCGAAAAATATGCTCTGTTCATTTAATACCCCGCTTGCAGCAGGTTTTCAAGCGACGAGTATCCACAATGTAAGTAATTGCGTCAAAGCAAAGGCGTCATTTTTTGGTCCAGAAACGACACACCCCGCACGTGGCGGGGTGTGTGGGTGCTGCAAGGGGCTGGATCAGGAAGCGAAGTTCTTCGCCACAAAGTCCCAGTTGACCAGATTCCAGAATGCCTCGATGTACTTCGGCCGCGCATTGCGGTAGTCGATGTAGTAGGCATGCTCCCAGACGTCACAGGTCAGCAGCGGGTGCTCGCCCGAGGTGATCGGGTTGCCCGCACCGATGGTACTGGCCAGACCGAGGGAGCCGTCGGGCTTCTTGACCAGCCAGGCCCAGCCGGAGCCGAAGGTGCCGATGGCGGTATTGGTGAAGTCTTCCTTGAACTTGTCGAAGGAACCGAAGGCCTTGTTGATCGCCTCGGCCAGTTCGCCGGTCGGCGCGCCGCCACCGTTCGGGCTCAGGCAGTTCCAGTAGAAGGTATGGTTCCATACCTGGGCGGCATTGTTGAATACACCACCGCTGGAGGTCTTGACGATCTCGACCAGATCCTTTTCGGCGAACTCGGTGCCCTGGATGAGATCGTTCAGCTTGCCCACATAGGTGTTGTGGTGCTTGCCGTAGTGATATTCGAGGGTCTCGGCTGAAATGTGCGGCTCGAGAGCTGTTTTCTCATAGGGCAGTGCTGGTAATTCAAAAGCCATGTTTTATCTCCATTTACAGGTATCAGGGTACGGATAGAGAGCATCCCCAGAATACGAATCCAGTGTAATGCCGGCAGGCTGCCTGCGCATTGCCTGCGCGATGACGTCTCTTGTTAGCGGACGTTGCCCGTCTGTTATTGCACGGTTGCAAAGATCATAGCATCTGAAACCGGCTCTATCCACGTACCGTCCGTGTGGGTATGGGCTGCCCGCCGCTCTGTTCAGGGCCTGGCGAGCCCCCAGGCAACACTTAGCATCATAACTGCGACCACCCCATCGATCAGTCTCCAGGTACCTGGCCTGGCCAGCCAGGGGGACAGCCTGGACCCGGCCAGGGCGAGACTGGAGAACCACAGCATCGAGGCACTGACTGCCCCCAGTGCAAAAAGGCCGGGGGATTGCTGCTGGGCGCCCACAGCGCCTATCAACACCACCGTGTCGAGATAGACGTGGGGGTTGAGCAGCGTGACCGCCAGGGTAGCCAGTATCACCGCACGGTGTGATCGGGCGGGTGGCTGAGCCGCGCTCAGGGCCCGGGGGAACAAGGCGCGGTGTAGCGCCAGCAAGGCGTAGGCGACCAGGAAAGCCACACCGCCCCAGCGGGCCAGTTGCATGGCCAGGGTCGAATGCTCCAGCAGCACGGCCAAACCGAATATGCCGGCAAGTATCAGCAGGGCGTCGCAGCTCATGCAGATCAGCGCAACGCTGAGCGTATGCTCACGCTTGAGACTCTGGCCAAGCACAAAGGCGTTCTGCGCGCCGATCGCGATAATCAGGCTGGCGCCCACGAAAAAGCCGTTCAGATAGCCCTCAACCACTGGCATGGGATCGCTCCGTTGAATAAAAAGCAGATTCTGAGGGGTATTTCATGATAAGAAAATAGAATAATACTTACCCCGTATAAGGAAATATGATGATTGACTACAAGCTGCTCGAGGCCTTGGCCACCGTGGTCGAGCAGGGTGGTTTCGAGCGTGCGGCGTCGCGGCTGGGGTTGTCGCAGTCAGCGGTATCCCAGCGCATCAAGTTGCTGGAGTCGCGGATTGGCGCTCCGGTGCTGCTTCGGGCCACGCCGCCCGTTGCCACGCCGGCAGGGCAGCGACTGCTCAATCATGCCCAGCAGGTCAGGTTGCTTGAGCGGGATCTGCAACAGGATCTGCCCATGGTGGGGGGTGAGGAGGGGCCTGCCAGACTGCGCGTGGCCCTCAATGCCGACAGTCTGGCGACATGGTGGGCCCCTGCGGTTGCCGGGTTCTGTACCGAGGAGCGGCTATTGCTGGATCTGCTGACCGACGATCAGGAGGTGGGCCTGCGGCGCATGCGGGCCGGCGAAGTAGCTGGCTGCGTGTGTGCCACACCGGACCCGGTTGCCGGCGCACGGTCGCTGAGGCTGGGCAACATGCGTTATCTCGCCGTTGCCAGCGCCAGCCTGCTGGCTGAGCATGCTGACCCTGCCAGGGTGCTGGAGCGGCTTCCGGCAGTGGTGTTCGGCCCTGACGATCAGCTACAGCATCGTTTTCTGCTGGAGTGTGGCTATCAGGGCGAGTTCCCGCATCACCTGTGCCCGTCGTCCGAAGGCTTCGTGCAAATGCTGTCGGCCGGCATGGGCTGGGGCATGGTGCCGCAGTTGCAGATACAGGGGCAGTTGCACAGCGGTGAACTGCGCGAAGTGGTGCCAGGCAGGCACGTGGATGTACCGCTGTACTGGCACTACTGGCGCCATGGCGGGCGGCTGCTTGAAGCTCTGACCCGCTGCCTCGAGCGCCGGGCGCCGTTATTGCTGACCGATGGTGATGCTGCCTGAGCCCGGCAGACGTTCGACGCAGCGTGCGCCCATCAGCCGCGAAGGGGTGAAATAGCCGGGCGCTGTTTCTGTTTCGAGCACATGACGAACCGCCATGAGGACCCCGTGGACCGTGACCTCGTAGCCGTTGGACGTCTCGATCCGGGCGGTCACCTTCTTGCCGGCGCGATTCTGCGCCTCGCCCCAAACATAGGTGCGGGCCTTTTCGCGCTGGTCGGCATCGGGCCCCTTGATGCGCTTGCCCGCCAGTCGCTTGAGCAGCGCCTGTACCGGAGCCAGGCCCAGCAGCGGGCGCAGCTTGTCGAGCTTCTTCAGTCGGGCGGCGGCACTGGGAGCCATCGGGATGAACACCTCGATGTTGTCGATGCCGGTGGTGTACCAGGCCGTGGCGATGTCGCCCCAGGGGATGGTCACGGCGAACTTGCTGCCGTTACCGAAATCGATCTCCCGACTCTGCCAGGCCAGGGGTACGGTACGGATCTTGTCTTTTTCGCGGATCTTGCCTCCCATCTTGAGGCCTTCGACCGAGGTCTTGGCCGTCCCGGGCGAGAAGCCGCTGCGGGTATCAAACCCCAGCGCGAGGCGATCGGCATCGGGGAGCTCGGATTTCAACGTCGCCGCGACGCAATCGGTGGGGATGACATCGAAGCCGACGCCGGGGCAGATGACGATGCCCGCCGCCACGGCCTCGGAGTGCCTTGCCTGGGCGGCGAGAAATACATCGATTTCACCGGTGATATCCAGGTAATGGCAATGGCTCGCCAGGCAGGCATCGATCATTGGCTGGCTGGTCGCCGAGAAGGGGCCGGCGCAGTGTGCCACGGCACTGATACCCTCCAGTCCGGCCTGGGCTGCAGAGGTATTGCGTAAATCGAATATCCGGTGCTCGAACCCGAGCTCGCCAGCCAGCTTCTCCACTGCCGTGCGATTGCGACCGGCGAGGATCGGTGCCAGTCCCTGCTTCTTTGCCTCGCGCGCCACCAGCATGCCGGTGTAACCGTTGGCCCCGTAGATCATCCATTGCTGCATTGATAGAGTCCTGTCTTGTTTGCCCGCGTCTTGGGCGGCGTTCCGGCCAAGGGTAGCGGCTGCTTCGGGCCGACGCCAGCCGGATGACTTCGCGTGTATGATCTATCCGACAACAACAAATGAAAAGGATTGCATCATGCGCATTCTGGTTACCGGTGCCAGTGGTTTCATTGGTGGCCGATTTTCCGCTGACGCCCTTGCCCGAGGGCTGCAAGTGCGTTGCAGCGGTCGCAAAGGCGCGGCCATGCAGTGGCTGGATGACCGGGGGGCGGAATGTATCGCCGGCGATCTGCTGGATACCGACTTCATTGCTCGCGCCAGTCGCGACTGTGAGGCGATTGTGCATTGCGCCGGTGCGGTGGGCACCTGGGGACGCTATGCCCATTTTTATCAGGCGAACGTGACCGCCACCGAGAACGTACTGGCCGCTGCGGCCCGCAATGGGGTCCGGCGCCTGGTGCACCTGTCGTCGCCATCGATCTACTTTGATGGCAAGAGTCACCGTGACGTGACCGAAGATTTCGTGCCGCCGCGCTTTTTCGATCATTACGGCGCGACCAAGTACCTGGCCGACCAGAGGGTATTTGCCGCCGGACGGACCGGGCTCGAGGTGCTTGCCCTGCGGCCACGGTTTGTCATCGGCGCGGGTGATACCTCGATCTTTCCGCGTCTGCTGCGTGCACACCAGAGCGGACGCCTGCGCATCATCGGTAATGGCAGCAATCGGGTGGATCTGACGCCAGTGGAGAATCTCAATCAGGCCATGCACGCGGCATTGGTCGCGCCGACGTCAGCCCTGGGCCGAGCCTACAACATCAGCAACGGCGAGCCGGTGCCGTTCTGGGCCGCGTTCAACGGGCTACTGCAGCGTTTGGATATGCCGCCCTTGCAGCGCCATATCCCTTATCCGCTTGCCTACGCCCTGGCCACGCTGGCGGAGACCCGGGCCCGGCTCACCCCGGGCCAGCCGGAGCCCGCAATGCTGCGCCTGGGCATGGCGGTGATGGCACGTGATTTCAATCTCGATATCAGTGCCGCACGAAGGGAGCTGGGTTACCAGCCCCGGGTCTCGGCAGAGCAGGGTATCGAGCATTTCGCCGAGTGGTGGCAGGCCGGCATGCCCTCACTGGCGGACTACCTGCCCGCGGTAGATGCGCACGGCTGAAGACTGACGTTCCATGCCTGGTGGGGCCGCCTCGGCGCTGCTGATGCCCTGCATCAGACGCTGCCGCGAGGCAATCGCACCCTGGCCGAATGCAGCCTCTTGCGGCGGCTCCGCTTCTACTGCAATCATGCCGGACAGGCGCTGGCCGAGTTCGCGGATGTCGGTCTGCGGACTGGTGGCGCTGAGCCGAATCATTTCATTGGCCGCGCCGTCCTCGCTCAGTCGGACGGTAACGCCCAGCTCCTGCTTCAGGCGCCGACGCAGCACAGTCATGCATTCCAGCGTCGATCGGTTGAACTGCGCTTCAGTAAACATGGTGCTCCCCCGTGGATGATCCGGGCAAATGCCGGGATTCTAGCCAAGCAGGCGCTAAACAAGCAGAATATGTACCAATACGACAGATAAGCCTTATTGCTGGCCTTGCGGCCACTTGCTCGCCTTGTACGGGGTTGCAGAACCTCGGCTCTGCCTCCCATTGGGGCGCACCGCACCGCTCTGGCGCAGGGCTTTCGGCCTTTGTCGACACATTCAGGAGAGGTTCAAATGAAACAACGTGATCCGGATGAGGCTCTGGGCGGCTTTCGCGCCACCGATGATGCTGAACCACTGGATATCCGGAATGCCGAGCCGATTCGCAGCCCCATGCGGGTGGAGGCGCGGGAGTCCGGCAATGGTGGTCTATGGGCGCTGTGCGGCGCTCTGACCCTGGCGTTGGTCGGCTTCGGCTACTGGAGTCATCAGCAGCAGACCCAGTTGCAGCAACAGTTGATTGCCACCCAGAACAGTTTCGCGCGGATAAGTGAAGAGGCCGCCGGGCGACTGCAGGACGTGACGGGCAAGCTCAGCGCCACGGAGTCCTCGCTGTCGGTGGCGGAGCAGAGCCGGCAGCAGCAGCTGGAGGGTATGCAGCGCCAACTGACCGAACTCGCCGAACGGGTTGCGGCCCAGACCCGGGCGATTGAATCTGCCAACGCGACCGGGGCCGACCTCGCTGCGAGACTGGATGCACAACTGCAGAGTCAGCAGACGCTGGCTACCCAGAGCAGCGAACTGGCGGAGCTGATGACGGTTCAGGCCGGCAGGATCACCAGTGCCGAAGCCGAGGCCGCAGAAAACACCGCCTTGCTCCAGGGCCTGACGCGGGACGTTACCGGGCTTGACCAGAGCGTGGCGCGCCTCGATGACCTGGAGACCCGTCTGTCAGCCCAGGGCGAGGCCGTGGCCGCACTGACCAGGCGTGTGGAGACCCTGGCTGAAGCCGGGCCTGGTGCGGAGTTGCAACGTGAGTTGCTGGTACTGCGCTCGGAGATGGAAGAGCGGCAGAACTATAACCAGGAAGCGCTGCAATCGATTGATGCCTTCCGCCGACAGATCAACCGTACCATCGTCACCCTGAAGGAACAGATTGCCAACCTGCAGCAACAGCTAGCCCGTTCCTGATGAATTTTCTGGCGCATCTGTTTCTCGGGCCGCGTGATCCGGAACAGGCGCTGGGCAGCCTGCTTGGTGATTTTGTCCGCGGTCCTGTCGCCAAACTGGATCTGCCCGAGGGGGTGCGGCAGGGAATCTGGTTGCATCGGCGCATAGACAGTTTTACCGACGCGCACCCGCTGATTGCCATGAGTCGTACCCGGGTCAGTCCCGAGCGCCGACGCTACGCCGGCATCATGATCGACATGTTCTACGACCACCTGCTCGCCAGGCATTGGGACCGGTTTGCCGATCAGCCCATCGGCGATTTCACCGCCAGGATGTATCCCCTTCTGCGCGCCCAGCGCGCGGTCATACCGGACAGTGCCTGGCCGGTCATAGATCACATGACCGAACATGACTGGCTGAGTAGCTACGCCCGCATGGCCTCCCTGCACCGGGCGCTGGACAATATCGCGCTGCGCCTCAGGCGAGCCAACCCCTTGCCTGGCTCAGCCAGTGAACTCGAGCACGACTATGCCGGGTTCGAGGCGGATTTTCTCGCATTCATGCCGCAGGTCATCGCGTTTTCCGGCTCGCAGGATCTGGTCCTCGGCGCCGCCGAGGCAGGTGCGGCAGGCGACAGCCCCAGCGCCTGAACCACCTGAGCCTGGGCCTCACGTGCCAGCTGGTTGCGGTTGTAGTTGGCGGAAGCCAGCAGTGGCAGAAAATGCAGATGCACGTCGATCGGAGCGCTGCCCAGCAGGCGTAACAGGTGCCGAGAGAATTCGTCGTCGTCGACAAAGGGCGCCAGATCGTCGCGCCTGCCGTCCTGTCGATAGCCTATCGCGACCGGTTGTACCGCTGTGCCGGATTCGATCGCACAGCTCAACAGGCGGCCGTGGAACGCCCGAACCCGGTCGCCCGCGGTTGTCGTGCCTTCGGCAAAGATCACCAGGCTTTCGCCTTGCTGCAAGGCATCACGCAGTTGACCATGCAGGGTGTCCCCGCCCGCGTTGCCTCGCTGGATGAAGCGGGTGCCGGCCGCGTTGGCCAGCCAGCCGATAATCGGCCAATGGCGAACCTCGGCCTTGGATAGAAAGTGGACCGGCGCCTGGGCGCCAATCACCACGATATCCAGCCAGGAGACATGATTGCTGACCAGTAGCGCCGTCTCCACCGAGGGTGTCCCGTGTCGGTGTATGCGCAGGGGCAGGAGACCGATCAGACCGCGCATCCACAGGCTCGCCAGCTGGTTCCTGCGGTGCTGGCTCAAGCCGCGGCTGATGCCGGCCAGCACCGTGACGCCGGCAGTCAGCAGCAAGCCGACAACAAGCCAGGCAATGATCAGTGGGGTACGCCAGAGACGACGCCATACCGCCATCGCCTCACTCATCGGCCGGCCTCCGCCTGCACACCCGCCTTGAAGTGCTTTGCATAGCGTGGACACAGCTGCTCGCGGCGCAGCAGGATGAAGACATCGGCGACGTTGAACTCCGGATCCCAGCACGGCTCGCCACAGATCTTGGCCCCCAGGCGCATATAGGCCTTGAGCAGCGGTGGCATCTGCGCGGTCACGTTTTCCGGCAGATCGATTTCCGGCAGCGGCAGCCGGGGAATGGCGTTGAGCCATTCACGACTCAGGTAGCGTCCGCGCAGGCGCTGCATCACGGCCTGGGCCTGCAGGCCGCCATCGGCCATGCTGACGCTGGCGCAGCCCATCAGATAGTCGTAGCGGCGTTCGTTCATCAGCTGCGCCAGGCCCGACCACAGCACCGAAATGGTGGCGCCGTTGCGATAACGTGCATGGACGCAGGTGCGACCAATCTCCAGGATGCTGCCGCGTAGCTGCGGCAGGCCCACCAGCTGAAATTCGCCTTCGCTGTAGAAGCCGCCGGCCCGGCGGGCTGCCTGACTGTCGAGCAGACGCGTGGTGGCAACCACCTCGCCGCTGCGCAGGTCACGCACGATCAGGTGTTCGCAGTGCAGATCGAACGCATCCTGATCCAGGCCGCTGCCGATATCGGCCAGCTGGGCACCACACTCTTCACTGAACACCCGGTAACGCAGGGCCTGCGCCGCTTCGAGCATCTTCGGGTCCTGTACCAGCTCTACACTCAGGTGCTGGGCAGGGGACAATTCGGTGGCATACGCGGTATTGGACATCAGGCACCTCCGTCGGGTCAGCCTCGGGTTGTTTCCTGACCGAGGCTATGGCAGAGGCGTGTCAGTGATGTGAATGCCCTGTGGCGATTGCATGACAGCGTTTCGCCGTGTTGATGCAGGTCAGTGCCCGCAGGGAAGCCTTCATTTATAAAGACGGCACTTTTCCGCTTCGAGGTGCCAGACGTGAACACTACTGCCAGGGTTCTATTTGATAACGGGCCGCACAAGGTGCTGTGCTTTGACCAGCTGGTCACCGGTGACGGGGTGCAGTCCAATCAGTTTCTGATCATTGATCACAATGAGCATGCGCTGCTGGACCCGGGCGGCGACCTGACGTACATGCCCCTTTCGCTGGCGGTCAGCCGCCACATCCCCCTGCGCGATCTGACCTACGTGTTTGCCTCCCACCAGGATCCGGACATCATCGCCTCGCTGGACAAGTGGTTCCTGCACACCCGTTGCCGGGTGGTGTGTTCCAAGCTCTGGGCGCGCTTTCTGCCACACCTGTCGGCGGGCTATCTGACCCGGGAGCAGGGCAGCAGTACGACCGACCGGATGATTGCAGTCCCGGACGGGGGGCAGACCATTGCCCTGGGCGAAACGGTGATCAAGGTCCTGCCGGCGCATTTTCTGCATTCGGTCGGCAATCTGCAGTTCTTTGACCCGGTCAGCGGCATCCTGTTTTCCGGGGATATGGGCGCGTCCATGGTGGACGATGCCGAACCGGTCCAGGATTTCAGTGTCCATGTAGCGAGCATGGAGGGTTTCCATCGCCGTTACATGGCCGGCAACAAGGCCTGTCGGCTCTGGGCAAACATGATTCGCACCCTCAAGCCGGCGATGATCGTGCCTCAACACGGCCGCCCCTTCGTCGGGCCTGCTATGATCGAAGCGTTCCTGGACTGGATCAGCCAGTTGCAGTGCGGCCTTGATCTGCTCGAGCAGGATGACTATCGCATTCCCTGACAAGAGGCCATCAATGACGCTACCCATCTATCCCTGGCGACAGGACAATGCCTTCGAACTGGCGGTAGATGGGGAGCATTTTTTTCCGAAGATCCTGGACGCTATCGCACAGGCCCGCAGCACGATCTGCATCGAGTTGTACCTGGTCGAGTCGGGCAGGGCCACGGCCCTGACGGTGGAGGCGTTGGTGGCGGCTGCGCGCCGTGGGGTCCGGGTGCGTTGCCTGTTTGACGATGTGGGATCACGGGAGTTTGTCGAAGAGGAGCGAGAACGCTTGCGTCAGGGCGGGGTGGATCTGCGCTTCTACAACCCCCTGCGTCTAAAGCGTGGGCTGCGCAACTTCCATCGTGACCATCGCAAGATCCTGGTATTTGACGAGCGGCTGGCCATGACCGGTGGCTTTGGTCTTTCCGATCCCTTCTGTGTGGCTGATTCGAGCGGTGGTACGCTCTGGCATGATCAGATGCTTGCGGTCACCGGGCCGGTGGTCAAGGACTGGCAGGCGCTGTTCGATCAGGCGTGGTCGCGGGCCGATGGACCGCGGACCATGCGTCCGCGGCTGGGTCCTTCGGGCAGGCGGGCACTGTCTCCGCCGACCGGTTTTCACGGCTGGGCGCGAGTAGCCCGGCTGGACGCGCGTTTTACCAACGAGGTGCTCCTGGCGCTGCTTGCCCGGGCGCAGAATGCCGAGAGCAGAGTCTGGCTCGCCACGCCCTATTTTCTCCCTGCCTGGCGGGTCCGTCGCGCCCTCCAGCAGGCTGCCCGGCGGGGCGTCGATGTGCGCCTGCTGCTCTGTGGCCAGATCATGGACCACCCGCCCGTGCGCTATGCCGGGCAGCGTTATTACAGCCGGCTGCTCAAGGCCGGTATCCGGATTTTCGAATACCAGCCACGCTTCCTGCACCTCAAGGCGGCGCTGGTCGATGACTGGGTCTCGCTGGGCTCATGCAATTTCGATCACTGGTCCCTGCACTGGAACCTGGAGGCCAATCAGCATGTGCTGGATGCTGGGCTGACCGCCGCCGTGCAGACTACCTTCGAGCAGGATTTTGCCCGCAGCACGGAGTGGACGCTGGAGGCCTGGCGGGATCTTTCCTTCGTGCACCGGCTGAAGATCCGCCTGTGGGGGCAGATCAACCGCTGGGTCACCATGTGGTTCAATATCCAGCGCTGATCTGTCCCCGCAGGGGCGGCTTCCTCAGGCGAAAACCGGTTTGCGTTTGTGGATGAAGGCGCTCAGGGCCTCCCTGGCTTCAGGGCCCTTCAACAGCTGAGCAAAATGCTCGCCCTCGCGATCCATGACTTCATCCGCTACCTGGGCCACTCCCTGCTTCAGCAACTTTTTGCTCAGGCTGATTGAGCCCGGTGGCAGCTCGGCGATCCGTAGGGCCGCCGCGCGGGCGGCGGCGTGTACTGGCGCGCCGGACGGCAGGGCGTGATTGGCCAGGCCGATGTCGGCGGCCCGCTGCCCGCTGATGGTCTCGCCCAGCAGCAGTAATTCCGCCGCCCGCAGGTGGCCCAGCAGGCGTGGCAGCAGGAAGCTGGATCCCGCCTCTGGGCACAGGCCAAGATTGACGAAGGGCATTTTCAGTTTGGCGTCCTCGGCCACATACACCAGGTCACAATGCAGCAACATGGTGGTGCCGACCCCGACAGCCGGGCCGTTGACCGCAGCAATCAACGGCTTTGCCGCGTGACAGATCGCCTTGAGAAACTCATATACCGGGCTGTTGGGGCCGCCTGGAGGAACATTGATAAAGTCGGCGACATCGTTGCCACTGGTGAAGCAGTGCTCGTCCCCCTGGATGACCACCGCTCGCAGACTGTCATCCGTCTGGGCGGCGTTGATCGCTTCGGCCATGGCGCTGTACATGTCACGAGTCAGCGCGTTTTTCTTGTCCGGCCGATGCATGCTCAGGGTCAGTACGGCGTCACTTCGATCAATCAGCAGGTGTTCGGTCATGTGGTGCTCCTGAATGGACGGGCCACCAGGTCGGTCATGCCTGGCGGCTGAGAAAAGCTTCGTCGAGGATCTGGCGGCCGGGCAGGCCTGCCATGAAAAGGGGTCTGCGCAGTTGCTCGACAAATGCGGGTGGCCCGCAGACTAGCGCCAGTGTTGCGCGTGAGGCAAGTTTCAGTTGTGTCAAATCTGCCGCCAGTTCGGTCCTGGCCCGCAGATGCAGTCTCAGCTCCGGGTGGGCGTTGGCGAGCTCCTCCAGTGCCGGCTTGAGGTAGCAGCCATGTTCGCCATCCCAGTGGTACAGATCAATCGGCGCCTGATGACCACCGGCCAGGGCGTGTCGGGCTATGGCCTGCAGCGGTGCGAGCCCGGTGCCGGCTGCCAGCAGCAGCAGCGGTTTGTCCTGCCAATCGGGGTCATAGTGGAAATGGCCGCCGGGTGCCCCCAGGTACAGGGTGTCGCCGGGCTGCAGGGTCTGGATTCGGGTCGAGAAGGCGCCACCCGGGTGCAGCCTGATATGAAAACTCAGGTGGCTGTCGCCTGCCTGACTGGCTATGGAGTAGGGGCGACCGAGCTCGGAATCCAGCCAGATCACCGCATGCTGCCCCGGCTGAAAGCGCACCGGACGATCCGGTCTGAGCCGTAGCAGCAGTACGTCATCGCCGGCAAACTGCATCTCCGTTATGCGGGCACCCAGCCCATCCCGGGCAGGATCATGCAGCTTGATGCGCAGATCACCGGCAACTGCACACTGGCAGGCCAGCAGCCAGCCGGATTGACGCTGCTCGGCAGCGAGCCCGGCGGTGGCCTGTTCCGGCACCTGACCATCGAGAGCCTGCACCAGACAGGTCTGGCAATGCCCTGACCGGCACGACCAGGGCACCCTGTGGCCTGCAGCCAGCAGGGTGTCGAGCAGATTGTCACCGCTTCCGGCCTGGATGCAGGACTCGTCTATCCATATTTCAGGCATGGGCCTCGTCGTATACCTCGCAGTGATCGCGTCCGCTGTTCTTGGCACGATACAGGGCCTGGTCCGCCTGGTTCAATCGCTGCTCCAGGTCGTCCCCTGGCCCCAACAGGTTGAGACCGGCAGACAGGGTACAGTACACCTCGCGGCCATCCTTCTCGAAGCAGGTTTGCGCGAAGCAGATGCGAATGCGCTCCACGCACTGGTGTAGCGCGGCGAGATCGGAATTGGCCAGCAAAAGCACGAACTCCTCGCCACCGAAACGGGCGACCATGTCTTCATCGCGCAGGTTGTGCCGGGCTATCCGGGCAAAGCCCTGGAGCACCTCGTCGCCGGTGGCGTGCCCGTGCATATCGTTGATCTTCTTGAAATTATCAAGGTCGATCAAGGCGATGCCCATGCTCCGGCCCGGCATCAGCAGGGTCAGCCGTCGCTGCGCTTCGTTGAGAAAGAATCGACGGTTCGCCAGTCCGGTCAGGCTGTCGGTGTCGGCCAGACTCTGCAACTGACCCATCATGTCCCGCAGGGTGCTCTGATGTGTCTGCAGGACGTTATGCCGACGTTGCAGGCGTTCGCGCAGTTCCCGAATATAGCTGCAGAAAAAGCTCAGCCAGCCCATGAAGCTGGCGAGCACGAACCATTCCAGCAGGTGGGCGGTGAGGGTCTCGGTATTGGTTTCCCGATACCGGTTGAAGATAATGAGCACGCCATAGAGCACCAGGGCCAGACCGGCATGACTGAGAAAGGCGCGGCGGGAAAGCTGGAACACGCCAAACATCAGGATGATCGGGTAGACCATGATCAGGCTGCCGCGGAATTCCCCGCTGAAGGCAAGCAGGTAGGTGAGCAGCAGCATGGCAACAACGATCTGGACACTGGTCAGGCTCGGATCCCTGAATCGCAGGTTGAAGCCGCTCTTGAACATGCCGAACAGGATGGCTTGCAGGCCCACGCCCAGTAACACGTGGCTGAACGCCATAAGCGCGCTGGCGTTGTATTGGCCGGCGATCCAGGCCGCGCCTATGACTGTGTAGGTAATGGCGTAGTTGAGCTGGGCGAGATAGAACCGCTGCAGACGCAGGGCCTGGAATTTGGCGACATTGTTGTCCATGTCCTTTGCGCTATCCCTGTTATTATTCTGGAAATATGATGGCACTTTGATGTTAAGGCTACTGTAGACCCCAGGCAAGGCTTTGAACAGTCATGTTGACCGGATAAGCCAGATGCGCACTTAAGATTACGCGTCGGCCTCGCCTCGGTTATAATTTTGCACCCGATTAGCCACGGTAGCTATGGCGGGTCCGTATTCGGGCTTGCCCTGGAACCGGCCGTGAATCTGGCAGCGTCGTCGGTTCTGCTATGCCGCCGCGTTGCTTTTTGCCCAGATAGAGGAGCCAGCCCAGCATGGCCGCAATCAAACAGAATGACCTGATCCAGAGCGTAGCCGATGCGCTGCAGTACATCTCTTATTACCACCCGGTAGATTTCATTCAGGCGGTGCATGAGGCCTATCTGCGTGAGGAGTCCCCGGCCGCTCGGGATGCCATGGCGCAGATCCTGATCAATTCGCGCATGTGTGCCACCGGCCATCGCCCGATCTGTCAGGACACCGGCATCGTGACCGTATTCGTCAAGGTGGGCATGAACGTGCGCTGGGACGATGCCACCATGGGTCTGGACGACATGATCAACGAAGGTGTGCGCCGCGCCTACAATCTGCCGGAGAACGTGCTGCGTGCGTCCATCCTCGCCGATCCTGCCGGCAAGCGCACCAACACCAAGGACAACACGCCTGCGGTCATTCATTACCAGATGGTGCCCGGTGATACCGTGGAGTTTCACGTCGCAGCCAAGGGCGGCGGCTCCGAGAACAAGTCCAAGATGGTCATGCTCAACCCCTCCGATTCGATTGTCGACTGGGTGGTGAAGACCGTACCGACCATGGGCGCGGGCTGGTGCCCGCCGGGTATGCTGGGTATCGGTATCGGCGGTACCGCCGAGAAGGCGGCCGTTCTGGCCAAGGAATCGCTGATGGACTCCATCGATATCCACGAGTTGCGCAAGCGCGGCCCGCAGAATCGGGTCGAGGAGTTGCGTCTGGAGATCATGGACAAGGTCAACGCGCTGGGCATCGGTGCCCAGGGCCTCGGTGGCCTGACCACGGTGCTGGACATCAAGATCAAGGATTACCCGACCCACGCTGCCAGTCTGCCGGTGTGCATGATCCCCAACTGCGCGGCGACCCGCCATGCGCATTTTGTGCTCGATGGCAGCGGTCCTGCTGTGCTCGAGGCGCCGCCGATGGATGCCTATCCGGATATCACCTGGGAAGTCGGCACGGGCGTGCGCCGGGTCAATCTGGACACGCTGAAGCCTGAGGATGTGCTTGAGTGGAAGACCGGCGAGACGGTACTGCTGTCAGGCAAGATGCTGACCGGCCGCGATGCGGCGCACAAGCGTATGGTCGAGATGCTGAATAATGGCGAGCAGTTGCCGGTCGATCTGAAGGGTCGTTTCATCTACTACGTGGGGCCGGTTGATCCGGTGCGCGAGGAGGTGGTTGGACCGGCTGGCCCGACTACGGCTACGCGGATGGACAAGTTCACGCGCCAGATTCTGGAGCAGACGGGTCTGCTGGGCATGATCGGCAAGTCCGAGCGCGGTCCGATTGCGATCGAGGCGATCAAGGATCACAAGGCGGTGTATCTGATGGCAGTAGGCGGTGCGGCCTACCTGGTGGCTCAGGCGATCAAGAAGGCCGAGGTGCTGGCATTCCCCGAGATGGGTATGGAGGCTATCTACGAGTTCGAGGTCAAGGACATGCCCGTTACCGTCGCAGTGGATACCAACGGCGAGTCGGTCCACATCACCGGTCCGGCGATATGGCAGAAGAAGATTGCCGATAGTCTGGCGGTCGAGATCTAACGACGCTTCTCATTGCCGCTTGAATAGCCCCGATTCTGCTTCAGACTCGGGGTTTTTTATTGTTTGCTTGCTTATTGAACAGGCGCACCCCGCTCCCAGCCTGGCAGGGTTCCGAAAGCCGCCGTGAATCCGTCCGTGGAGGCTTGTCAGAAACGTCCCTGTTTCAGACACTTTCTCCACCCCGTCAGGCTGTGCGCTCAATGGGCAACGGGGTGATGCGTGGTTTGCTGTCCAAGGTCAAAAGCCAGCCCTGAAGACCAGCCTCTGTGTTTTTTCTGGTTTCGGTTTTGCTCGCAGATAACTTCGGAGCTGTGGCAGACGCAGGGCGAGAGGACTAAGCCGACCGTCGATGGCAGGGATGCCATCGTCGAGCTTACATGGACGTACTTGCAGCGTGTCGGCGTGGACTTTCGGCCTGGGTCTGCCTGGCTCGCTTTCTCAGAATCAGGTTGCCCAGGTTGCTTGGTGTATGCGAGCACCCAGCCTGGCAGGGTTCCGAAAGCCGCCGTGGATCCGTCCATGGAGGCTTGTCAGAAACGTCCCTGTTTCAGACACTTTCTCCACCCCGCCAGGCTGTGCGCTTTACTGGCAAAGGCGTGAGGTTGGATTTGCTATCCAAAGTCAAAAGCCGAACCGGCGCGCTTGACGCCACCCCCGTCATTCCCGCGAAGGCGGGAATCCATTTTGACCTTTTACCAGCCTCCAGGAACCGTTAAGGCTTAACAGATGCCTCGCGGCCTCAGACCAGGTTGTCCCCCACTTTCAGCAGTTTCATCGAGTTGGTGCCGCCGCGGGAGTTGTAGACATCGCCCTTGGTCAGGATGACCCAATCGCCGGGCGCGACGTGGCCCAGGTCGAGCAGGCGGCTGACGGCGCGCTGATTGACTTCGGAGAAGGGCATGTCGGCTGGATTGAAGGTAATGCCCTGGACGCCACGCATCAGAGCGACGCGGCCAAGGGTGGCACTGTTGGGCGAGAGCGCGAAGATGGGCAGGTGCGAGCGGATGCGCGACATGATCAGCGGCGTGTAACCGCTTTCGGTGAGGGTGATCACTGCCGTTACGCCCGGGAAATGGTTGCCGGCATACATGGCGGCCAGGGCAATGGTCTCGTCACAACGCTCGAATGCCTGGCCCATGCGGTGCCCCGAGTGCTGACTGATGGGCTGCTTTTCGGCGCCACGGCACACGCGATCCATCGCCTTGACGGCTTCGACAGGGTAGGCGCCGGCAGCGGTTTCGGCAGACAACATGACCGCGTCGGTATAGTCGAGTGCGGCGTTGGCCACATCGGAGACTTCAGCTCGGGTGGGCATGGGGCTGCTGATCATCGACTCCATCATCTGGGTCGCGGTGATCACGGCCTTGTTCTGTTTGCGCGCGCGGCTGATGATCAGTTTCTGTATGCCGACCAGTTCGGCATCGCCTATTTCCACGCCCAGATCGCCCCGGGCCACCATGACCGCGTCGCTGGCTGTGATCAGCCCGTCGAGGGCGGCCTCGTCGGCGACGGCTTCGGCCCGTTCGATCTTGGCGACCAGCCATGCCTGGGATTCGGAGTCGTTCAGCAGCTTGCGGGCCAGGTGCATGTCTGCAGCGTCGCGGGGGAAGGAGACGGCGACATATTCCATTTCGAGTTCTGCCGCCAGGGTAATGTCCACGCGATCCTTCTCGGTGAGCGCCGCGGCGGACAGGCCGCCGCCCCGACGGTTGATACCCTTGTGATTGGATAGCGGGCCGCCCACCGTCACGGTGCAACGTACTTCGTCCCTGCCGACGCTGTCGACGCGCAGCACAACGCGGCCGTCGTCCAGGAGCAGTTCGTCGCCGGCGCGGCAGTCCTTGATCAGATCGGGGTAGTCAATGCCAACAACATCCTGATTGCCGTCATCCAGCGGGTGGCTGATCGATAATCGAAAGTGATCGCCGGCTTCCAGTGAAATCTTGCTGTCAGTAAAGCGTGCGATCCGGATCTTGGGGCCCTGCAGGTCACCCAGCAGCGCGACGTGAACGCCCTTCTCGGCGGCGATCTCGCGTACCAGGCGCGCCCGGCCTCGGTGTTCGTCGGCGGTGCCATGGGAGAAGTTCATGCGGGCCACGTTCATGCCGGCGTCGATCAGCGCGGCGATGCATTCGCGGCTGCTGCTGGCGGGGCCCAGGGTGGCGACGATCTTGGTGCGACGCAGGGTCATGGTATATCCCTATGAAGTGCGGTGGACTATGGTTTCTATAATGGGCATTACAATAGAACATATGGGCGTACCATGACAGGCTGACGTCGTCTCGCGACGGCTCTGCAAGGCTCGATACAGGGGGAGAACATGCACCCGGGCGTGCTTGAGGTAACGGAACGGCTGCGCGAACGCAGTAGTGCTACACGCCAGGCCTATCTGCGCCAGATGGACGCTGCCGCTGCATTGCCCCGTGGGCGGCGCAAGCTGTCCTGCGGCAATCTGGCCCACGGCATGGCCGCCTGCGGTCCGACCGACAAGGATCGGTTGCGAATGATGGATGAAGTCAACGTGGCGATGGTGACGGCCTACAACGATATGCTCTCGGCCCACCAGCCCTATGAAGGATTTCCCGAGCAGATTCGCACGGCGCTGCGGGCCTATGGCGCGACCGGCCAGGTAGCCGGCGGGGTGCCGGCCATGTGCGATGGCGTGACCCAGGGTGAGCCGGGCATGGAGTTGTCACTGGCCAGTCGGGATGTGATTGCCATGGGCACGGCCATAGCGCTTTCGCACAACATGTTCGACGCCGCCCTGTGTCTGGGGGTCTGCGACAAGATCGTACCGGGCCTGCTCATGGGCGCGTTGCGTTTTGGCCATCTGCCGGTGGTGTTCGTGCCTGCCGGGCCGATGACCTCGGGCGTGCCCAACGCGGAGAAGGCGGCGGTGCGCCAGCGGTTTGCCGAGGGCAAGGCCACGCGCGAGGAGTTGCTCGAGGTCGAGAGCGCGTCCTACCACGGGCCGGGCACCTGCACCTTCTACGGTACCGCCAATACCAACCAGATTCTGCTTGAAGCCATGGGGCTGCAACTGCCAGGCGCATCCTTCGTGCATCCGGGCACGCCGCTGCGCGATGCCCTGACCGTGCATGCTGCCGAACGGGCGGCGAAGCTTGCCCGGGAAGGGCAGGGTCAACTGGCATCGATTCTGGATGAGCGAGCCCTGATCAACGCGCTGGTGTTGCTGCTGGCCACGGGTGGCTCGACCAATCTGACGCTGCACCTGGTGGCGATCGGTCAGTGCGCGGGCTTGCAGCTGCGCTGGGAAGACATGTCTGCCCTGTCGGAGATTGTTCCGACACTGGCGCGGATCTACCCCAACGGCACGGCCGACATCAACCAGTTCCAGGCGGCTGGAGGCACCGCTTACCTGTTTGCCCAGTTGCTCGAGGCGGGTTTGTTGCACGCCGACGTCGAAACAGTGGCTGGCCACGGGCTGCACCTGTACACCCGTGAGCCACTGGTCGAGCATGGCGAGCTGGTCTGGCGCGAGGGGCCCGCCGCTAGCCTGGACAGCACGACCCTGCGCGGCTGGCGCGAGCCCTTCCTGGCCGACGGCGGGCTGCGTCTGATCGACGGTGGACTTGGGCGCGGCGTGATCAAGGTGTCTGCGGTGGCGCCGGAGCATCGCAAAGTGAGCGCGCCATGCCGGATTTTCCACACCCAGGAGGCGCTGGTGGCGGCCTTTGAAGCGGGTGAGCTGGAGCGTGACCTGGTGGCTGTGGTGCGCTTCCAGGGCCCTGCGGCCAACGGCATGCCTGAACTGCACAAACTGACGCCCTATCTGGGCGTGCTGCAGGATCGAGGTTTCAAGGTGGCCCTGGTAACCGATGGGCGCATGTCCGGCGCCTCCGGCAAGGTCCCTGCGGCGATTCATGTCTGTCCCGAAGCGGCAGCCGGCGGGCCGCTGGCGCGCCTGCGTGACGGCGACATGGTGAGCCTGGACGGCGATCTTGGCCGCCTGGATGTCGCCGTGGCGCCCAGTGTCTGGCTCGCCCGCGAGCCGGTTGAACACCAGGAACCCATTCGTCGTGGCTGGGGGCGCGAGCTGTTTGCGTTCATGCGCGGCGCGGCGAGCCCGGCCGAGGAGGGGGGTAGTAGCTTTACCCGCAGCCTGCATGAGGCCGACGGAGCGCCAGGGCAGTGACCCTGTCGAGGCTTGCTGCCGCACGCGGACTGGAACTGACTGCGGCACAGACGCCGGAGGCGCTGGCAATGGTACTCGCCAAGCAGGTGGCGCAGGCCCTGCGGAGCGCCATCGCGCTGCACGGTGTCGCCCGTATTGCCCTGTCTGGCGGGCGCAGTCCAGAAACCTTCTTGCGCTGCCTGGATGCGCAGCCGGTCGAGTGGTCACGGGTGGCAATCACCCTGGTTGACGAGCGCTGGGTACCGCCCGATGACGGGGCGAGCAATGAGGGGATGCTGCGTCGGTGCCTGTCCAGTGGCTGCGCCGCAGCCCGCGTGTTACCGCTGTTTCGCGGCGTCTCCCCCGAGCAGGATGCCCAGGCGGTCAGCCGGGAGTTGGAGGCTGGTCTTCCCCTTGACGTGGTGGTTCTGGGCATGGGCGCCGATGGCCATTGCGCCTCGCTGTTCCCTGGCCAGCCGCGGCTTGACCGGCTGCTGGATGGGGCGGTGGGGCCGATCTGCGCGGCTGTCAGCGCCCCCGACGGGACTCCCCGCATGACCTTGACCGCGACGGTGCTGCGTTCGGCACGCTTGCAACTGTTGGCCATCTCCGGCGACGATAAATGCCGGACCTTGTGCCAGGCCTTCACGGCTGCGTCCGAGCAGATGCCGGTGGCTGCATTTCTGACGCCCCCGCTGCATATTTTTTACAGCCCATGACGGCCGACAGGAAACCTATGAGCCTGGTGGAAAAAACAGCTGTTCTGGACGCTATCTTCGCGCGGTCGCGCCTGCTTCCGGTGATCACCATCGAAAACAGTCAGGATGTGCTTCCCCTGATCGATGCGCTGGCAGCCGGGGGGCTCAGCACGTTCGAGATTACCCTGCGCACGCCCCTGGGGCTGCCGGCGATCGAGCAGCTGCGCCGTGAGCGGCCACAGCTGTGTATCGGGGCGGGCACGGTGCTGGACGCTGACCAGTTTCAGGCGGTGGTTGAGGCGGGCGCGCAGTTCATTGTCACGCCCGGTTGTACCGAGGAGCTGCTGGCATTGGGGCTCAGTGGTCCGGTTCCGTTGTTACCTGGGGTAGCCACGGCCTCGGAGGTGCTTGGTGGCTACCGGCAAGGCTATCGCCGTTTCAAGCTGTTCCCGGCGCAGGCGAGCGGAGGAGTGCCGTTGCTGGAAGCCTTTGCCGGCCCCTTCGGCGATGTGCGCTTCTGTCCGACCGGCGGTATCACGCTGGCCACGGCGGCGAGCTATCTGGCGCTGAAGAACGTCATGGGCGTTGGCGGCACCTGGATGGCGCCGCGGTCGCTGGTGCGTGAGGGCGACTGGGCCGGGATCCGCCGCCTGGGCGAGGAGTCCACGGCCCTGTTCCTGCCTGACCGGGCCTGAGCCGATCAGTCCCTGGGCTTGCTCGGATCGACAAAGCCCTCGGGCTTGATGATCAACACGTCGCAGGGGCAGTCATCAAGCAGGCGCTCGGCGGTGTGGCCGATGAGGGCCGCATCCAGACGGGAGCGCGATACCGCACCCATGACCAGCAGATTGATGCCCTGCTTGTCGACAAACTCGGGGATCGCCTCCTCCGGGTAACCTGTCACCAGATGCCGGGAGGGTTCGGCCACGTCGTTCATGTTGGCCAGATTTTCCAGTGCTTCGGCATGCCGCTTGCGTACATCCCCTGCGTAGGAGTCATAGTCGACCACGATGCTGGCGTCGAAGACCAGGGTCCGGGGCAACGGATTGTAGCAATGCACCAGATGCATGCGGCTTTTCATGCTCTCCGACAGCGAGCGTGCAGCTGCGATGATCTTCAGGTCCAGCGCAGCCGGCTTGTCCGCCTCGTGCAGGGGGTCGACGCTGGCACATATGTCCGTGAGCGGATCGTCGGCGCGCTTGACCAGCCACAGGGGCACTTCGCAATGGCGAATCAACTGCCAGTCGGTGTTGGTCAATAGCAGCCGCTTGATCGGGTTGTGGTGGTGGGTCGTTTTCAACACCAGATCGGCCTTGAGATCCTGCACCGCTCGGAGAATGTGTCGATCCAGACGCTTACCCCATACGGCCTGGACATCGACGCTGTGACCCGCCTGGCGGAGGGGGCGAGCCAGCTTTTCCAGGCGTTCTTCGTGGTGGCTGGTCAACGAGGCCCTGGCCTGCTCAAGCCCCTTGGTATCGAACAGAATACCTCCGTCCAGTGCGGCGTTGTAATCACAGAGAAAGAGCGTTATGCGGGCGGCGGGAAAGTTGCTCGCCAGCTTTTCGGCCCGACGCAGGGCGGGCTGCTCGTTATCGCTCGTGGGGTCTATTACTACCAACATGTGCCGGAAGTTCATTGATGCTCGCTCCTGTGCGTTACGGACCTGTCCTGAGGCTGGAATGCTAAGCCAAGGCTAGAACAAAAGCGCCCCGGGTGACAGTGATTCAGATCAAGGTTGGGTCGCCCTCGCTGCATCTGTGGGACGGGACACAGCGGCTGCTTGCGGGGGTCAAGTATCGGACGGGCTGGCCGATACCCCAGTTAACTGAATGAACGGGTAGGGTTATGAGAACGCTTGCTGCTGCAGTTGCTTCCCTGGTGCTGGTCGGGTGTGCTTCCCCGAGTCACGACGCCGATATCAATCAGGCGTACCGCGCCTATCAGGAGGACGATTGCGGCGCCGTCATGCTGCACCTGTCCAGCGCCGAGCGGCGCAGTCGCTTTCGTCCGCACCAGGATCAGCCTGAGGTCTCCCTGTTGCGCGGCCTGTGTCTGGAGCGCCAGTCGCTCTACCTGGATGCGGCGCAGATCTATCGCTATCTGCAACGGCACTATCCGCATAGCGAATACAGCTACCGTGCCGGAGCCAGGCTGGAGACCTTGCGTTTGCTGGGACACTACAACGCCGAACTCAAGCTGACGCCCTGAGCCCTGGGCGGCCCGGTTTTGCGCCCGGCAAAACTGGGCTATTCTTGTGACTACTGCGGCCCGTCGCCTCGCCTGATCATGGATGACCTTATGCGAACCCTCTTTCTGTTTGCCCTGCTGGGCACCTGTATCCTGCCCGCCCACGCCGAGATCTACCGCTGGACCGACGCCCAGGGGCGGGTGCATTTCGGCGAGCGGCCGCAGCAGGGTGCCGAACGGGTCGAAGTCGAGCCGCAGATCATCCAGCGCGATGACCAGGTCCGCGCCCGGGAGGCCAATATGCAGCGACTGCAGGAGGTGCGCAGCGAGGAGCGCGCCCGGGAGCAGAAGCAGCGCGCCGAGCGACTGGAGCAGCAGAAAGCCTATTGTGATCGGCTGAACAACGAATTGGCACGTTACGACAAGCGCATCTACTGGTATGAGGAGGACAGCACCGGTAAAAAGGTGGAAGTGAGTCCCAAGCGCGTCGAGGAGCAGAAAATGCAGTTGCAGGCACTGATAAGAGAGCGTTGCTGACATGCTGCATGCCAGCCCCGGTGTTCCCCAGGAGCAGCGTCGTATAGAACGCCATCAGCTGGGCAGCTATCTGCAGGTGTTCAATCGGCATTCCGGCAGGCCCATGGGGTATCTGGGCAATATTTCCCGCCAGGGCATGATGCTGATCAGTGATCTTCCGGTCATGCTCGGCAGCTTCTACGAACTGCAGCTGCGTCTTCCCGGGGCCAACGACGTGCCCGACTGTGTGAACTTCACCGCAATGAGCCACTGGTGCCGCGCCGATGCCAGTCCGGGCTTCTATGACAGCGGCTTCAGTATCGTGCATAACCAGCAGGCATTCGCCGGGCTGGCCAAATCGCTGGAGCAGTACTTCAGTTTCCAGTATCCCGTGGATGCCTGAATCGCTCTATTGGGTTACGCTGCCCTTTTGATTTGATCGGGGCGGCAGCATGAGCAAGACCTTCTATTGGTACGATTTCGAAGCTACGGGCACAGATCCGCGGCGCGACCGGCCCCTCCAGGTAGCGGGCGTGCGCACGGACGAGGAGCTGAACGAAATCGGCGAACCCCTGTGTATCGATTGCCGCCTGCCAGCCGACGTTCTGCCCCATCCCATGGCCTGTCTGATTACCGGTGTCGGCCCGCAGAGAGCGGCTGCCGGTCTGCCGGAACCCGAGTTCATCCATCGGCTGCACGAGCAGATGATCGTGCCCGGCACCTGCACGGCCGGCTACAACAACCTGCGCTATGACGATGAGATGACCCGTTTCACGCTCTATCGCAATTTCCATGACCCCTATGCGCGCGAATGGCAGGGGGGCAATAGCCGCTGGGATCTGCTTGATGCCCTGCGTGCAGCCCATGCCCTGAGGCCCGAAGGCATTGTCTGGCCGCAGCATGAGGGTTTCACCAGTCTGCGACTGGAATTGCTCACCGCCGCCAACGGAATAGAGCACGGTCAGGCACACGATGCGCTTGCCGATGTGCGGGCCACGATCGCCATGGCGAGGGTGTTGCGTCAGGCCCAGCCGAAACTCTTTGATTACCTGCTTGGCCTGCGCAGCAAGCATCAGGTCAGCTCTCTGATCGATCTGCAGCAGCCGCGGCCGCTTGTGCATGTATCCGGCCGCTTTGGCCGTGAACGGCGGGGCCTGGGCCTGGTGTTGCCGCTGGCCTGGCACCCGCAGAACCGCAATGCGCTGATCGTCTATGACCTGGCCAGTGATCCGGATCTGCTGACCGACCTGTCCGCCGACCAGCTACGTGAGCGCCTCTATCTGCGGCGCGAAGATCTTCCCGAGGGTGAGTCGCGCCCAGGCCTGAAGCTGGTGCATATCAACAAGTGCCCCTTTCTGGCCGACACCAAGGTATTGCGCGCGGAGGATATAAGCCGGCTCGAGCTGGATATGCCGGCATTGCTGCGCAATGCCGACCGACTCGCCGAGTGGCGAACCCGGGGCGAAGCGAAACTGCATGAGGTATATCAGGCGGCTGCGGGGATGCAGGGTTTTGCCGATGATGCCGAGGCGCAGTTGTACGACGGTTTTATCAGTGACTCCGATCGTCGGTTGTTGACGATGATTCGCGAAGCGGATGCGGGCATCCTGGCAGCAACACAATGGCCCTTGCGGGATCAACGCCTGGTGGACATGCTGCCGCGCTACCGCGCGCGCAACTTTCCCGAAAGCCTCTCCGCTGCGGAACAGGCTCAGTGGGACGCCTATTGCCGCAAGCGGCTTGGAGGGGAGGTTCCCGGTGCTTCCCTGACCCTGGCCGGGTTCATGCAGGCCCTGGAGGCGGCAGCGCCAGGTCGTGAGGGCGCCGAGGCCGCTCTGCTGGATCAGTGGCGTACCTATGCCCTTGAGCATGGTCGCAAGCTGGGCTTGTCAGTGACCTGAACCGGGGTGTCTCGCTGCCCATAAAAAAACCCCGCCGAAGAACAGGCGGGGCTGGTATTCATTGCGCCATGGCGCGAGCTGGCAATCAGCCCAGAATGGTGACCCAGGACTCCACAGTGTCCGAGCCGTATTTCTCTTTCCATTCTTTCAGTACTTTATGGTTGCCGCCCTTGGTTTCTATTACTTCACCGGTGTGCGGGTTCTTGTACTGCTTTACTTTGCGAGCGCGTTTGGTACCGCCGGACTTGGCAGGCTTGCCGTTACCCAGTTTGCTCTCGGGGTCGAGAATGGCCACGACATCCTTGAGTGACTTGTTGTATTGCGCCATCAGTGCCCGCAACTTTTCTTCAAACTCGATTTCCTGCTTGAGCTTGCTGTCATTGGACAGCGAGTTCATGCGATCGGTAAGTTCGCGAATTGTTTGTTGCAGACTGCGAAATTCCTGTAGTGCCGACATAAATATGGTCTCCGGTCTGATTAGAAAATGTTAACAGGAGAATAATAGGTCAGGCTCTTTATTAATACAATCCTTGTTTACCGTTCAGATACTTTTGGTGCGTAATATATGAACTTTTGTAACACGCCTCAAGGCAACTTGTGCGGCAATGACAAAGTGCTGCCGGCCTGTTGCGAGTCTGACGACGCTATTATTCTGGTTGGGAACGGGTAGAATATCGGTTTTTTTTTACTCGCAGGCATTGCCGCCTGTTGCCGGAGTGGGGTTATGCGCACGTATCGTCTGGTCATTGCCTGTCCCGACAGGGTCGGAATTGTTGCCAAGGTCAGTAATGTCCTGGCCACCTACAACGGTTGGATAACCGAGGCCAATCATCACTCGGATAATTTGTCCGGCTGGTTTTTCATGCGCCATGAAATCAGGGCTGATTCACTGCCCTTTGATCTCGACGGGCTGCGTACGGCATTTGCTCCTATTGCCAGGGAGTTTGCCATGGACTGGCACGTGAGTGATTCCGGAGTGCGCAAGAAAGTTGTGCTGATGGCCAGTCGCGAGTCCCATTGTCTTGCCGATTTGTTACATCGTTGGCATAGCGACGAGTTGGACTGCGAGATTACCAGTGTCATTTCCAACCATGAAGATCTACGCAGCATGGTGGAGTGGCACGGTATTCCCTTCCACCATGTCCCGGTGGACAGTCAGAACAAGGCACCGGCCTTCGAGAAGGTGGCCAGTCTGATTGACGAACAACAGGCCGATTGTATTGTACTTGCACGCTACATGCAGATACTCCCGCCCCAGTTGTGCGAGCGTTATGCCAATCGGGTGATCAACATACACCACAGTTTCCTGCCATCCTTTGTCGGTGCGCGGCCTTATCATCAGGCGGCGCAGCGCGGCGTCAAGCTGATCGGGGCGACCTGTCACTATGTCACTGACGAGCTCGACGCCGGGCCCATCATCGAGCAGGACGTGGTACGCATTACCCATCGCCATAACGCCGAGGATATGGTGCGGCTCGGAAAAGATGTGGAAAAAATGGTGCTTTCGCGCGGTTTGCGCTATCACTTGGAAGACAGGGTGCTGGTGCATGACAACAAGACCGTGGTCTTCGGCTAGCACTTCAGGGCATAGAGCAAGACGCTCCCGGGCCCGATGCATAACAAGGAGGAATCATGCTGAAGATCGTCAAGGTACATCAATACATGACCGCGGACCTGGTGTGTTTCACACCGCAGACCGATCTGGCCAAGGCGATTGATCAATTGCTGCTTCACCGCATCTCCGGTGCGCCAGTGGTCAATGAGCACAAGCAACTGGTAGGTATTCTGTCAGAGGGCGACTGTCTCAAGGGGGCCCTGACCGGCAGCTATTTCGAGGAGGCCGCGGTCAAGGTGAGTGATGTGATGTCGCTCTCGGTTGACACCGTGGATGTCGAAGCTGACATCGTTTCTGTTGCAGAACGTTTCGTGCAGACCGGTCGTCGGCGCTTTCCAGTCATCGATGACGGCAAGCTGGTAGGCCAGATAAGCCGCCGCGATGTACTGCGAGCGGTGAAGCAGTTCAATGATCATGGTGCGCCGAAAGCATGATGGCTACGGGCCCGTTTGATGACGATGAAGATCCCGAGGGTTTCGATCCACTCGCCTGCGGGGCTGCCAGCCCACCACCAGTGGTGGGCGGCGGTTGCTTGGCTCGCTTTGATCCGCAGCACCTGAATGATGAGAGCGGTGCGGATTATCCGGGCGAGGGCGATGCTGATTGATGGCCTTTTGATATACTTTCCGGGCCCGCGCAGTTCTGCCGGGTAGCTGCGTCTGGCAACGCAAGCACTATCATTGCCGGGGAGGGCTGCCTTGCCCATGTTGAAGAAGATCGCAGTCGAGCAGTCCACCACCGGCATGTTTGTCCACCAGTTCTGTGGCTCCTGGGTTGACCACCCGTTCTGGAGCAAGCAATTGCTCATTGCAGATGACGTCACCCTGGGCAAGCTCCGCAGCAGCGGCATCCGCGACATCATCATCGATACCGAACGCGGTGTAGACGTTGTCGGCGTGGCTTCGCTCGCCGTGACTTCGCTCGGCGTGACCTCACTCGAAGAATCCCCCGTCGACGAAGGCCCGCGCGAACCCGGCCAGTCGATCGCCCCCTCGCCACCGTCTTCGCACGATATCACCGAGCGGGCCACAGGGCCTGCCAGACACGGCGTCTCCGACGAACTGGAAAGAGCCAGAGAGCTTGTTGCCCGTGGCAAGCGCGACGTGATCCTGATGTTTGCCGATGCACGGATGGGCAGGGTGATCGCACGCGAGGGTCTGGAGTCACTGGTTTCGGATATGTCCGAGTCATTGATGCGCAATGCCCACGCTCTCCTCGCGCTGGTCAGGATCAAACGCAGTGATGAATATACCTACCTCCACTCCGTCGCGGCGTCGGCATTGATGATGGCATTGTCGCGCAGCCATGGTTGCGACGAGCAGACGATCAGGGTGGCGGGTATGGCGGGTCTGCTGCATGATCTGGGCAAGGTGGCCATGCCCGATCATATTCTCAACAAGCCGGGCAAACTGTCCGAGGCCGAGTTCGACATCATGCGCGGCCATCCTCGGGCGGGCGCTGATCTGCTGCATGCACTGAGCGAGATGCCGCCGGAAGTGATCGATGCCTGTCTGCATCACCATGAGAAGGTCGATGGCAGCGGCTATCCGTCCCGGCTGGCGGGCGACCAGATCAGTTTGATGGCCCGCATGGCAGCCATCTGTGATGTCTATGACGCCATCACCTCCAACCGCCCTTACCATAGCGGCGACGACCCCTCTATCGCGCTGAGCCGCATGGCGAAATGGCCCGGGCATTTCGATACCGGCCTGTTCCAGCTGTTTGTCAGAACCCTGGGGATCTATCCCGTTGGCTCACTGGTGCGGCTGGCCTCCGACCGGCTTGCCATTGTTGTCGAGCAGACCCCGGGGGCCCTGCTGCGCCCCCGCCTGCAGGTCTTTTTCAGTATTGCCGGGCGCCAATGGATCACGCCGCAGGTGCTGGAGCTGGATGCAGACGGCTGCTCGGATGTGATTGTCGGACGCGAAGAGCCCGATGCCTGGGGGTTCGGAGATCTCGATCGGCTCTGGCTGCAACCCTCCGTCTGATTGTGAGCAAATAATTCCTTTTTCCAGTCAAGATTTCACCTCTCCAGCCGTTAGAGCACTCAAGCGCCCATGGTGGCGTCATCCAATAATGAAGAGTGAAACTGCATGAATCTTAGAAACTTTTCCATTGCTGCCAGACTTGCCGGTGGGTTCGCCCTGATAGCCCTGCTTGTGGTGCTCCTGGGTACCCTGGCCATGCGCGAAATGAGTGATATGCGAGACAAGGCCAGGGAGGTCGAGCAGATATGGATGCCCAGCATCGAGCTCGTGGCCGAGTTCGGCCAGGACATCATGCGTATTCGTACCTTCACCCTGCGGATGCTGCTTGAGGACAACCTGGCCGATCGGCAACAGCTGGAGGGTCGCATCGTTGCCCTGATCGCGGAAATGAAGGCTTCAGAGTCGGAGTTTGCCAGTCTGATGGCGGACCCTGACAAGCGCCGTGCATTTGATGGTTACCTCGCCCAGCGTGAAGAGTTCATGGCGGTTCAGAAGCAGGTGGCGGTCCTTTCTCTGGCCGATGACGTCGCCCAGGGAATCATCCTGGTCGATACCCGCCTGAGCCCCCTCGGTGATGCCATGGTCAGGGCCTTGAAGGACCTGGAATCGACTTTGAAAGACGGCGCCGAGCAGGCGGGTGCAGAGGCCAGCGCCAGCTATGCCAGCGCCCAGATGACCGTGGTGATCTTCATTGTCGTCGCCGCATTGCTCACCGTCTTGCTGGCCTGGATCCTGACCCGCAGTATCGTCGTGCCGATCCGGCAGGCGGTGGAGGTCACCGAAGTGGTCGCTGCCGGGGATCTGACCCGCACTTTCAGTGTCACCGGCAAGGATGAACCGGCCCGTCTGTTGCGCGCACTCAGTGGCATGCAGACGCAGCTGCGGGAAACCATCCAGGGTATTGGCAATTCCTCTACCCAGTTGGCATCGGCAGCGGAAGAGCTCAACGCGGTGACCGAGGACGCTACCCGCGGGCTGCAGCGCCAGAATGACGAGATTCAACAGGCGGCAACCGCGGTCAACGAGATGAGCACGGCGGTAGATGAAGTCGCCAGCAACGCGGTGTCCACCTCTGAACAGTCCAGGGCGACCAGCGCCACCGCAGAAGAGGGTCAGCAGCAGGTAGCCCGCACGGTCACCAGCATCGACAAGCTGACCTCGACCATCGAGTCGACCTCTTCAGAGGTGCAGGAGCTGGCCGACAAGGCGCAGAACATCAGCCGGGTGCTCGACGTCATCCGGGCGATCGCCGAGCAGACCAACCTGTTGGCGCTGAACGCGGCCATCGAAGCGGCGCGGGCAGGCGAGCAGGGCAGGGGCTTTGCGGTAGTGGCTGATGAAGTGCGGGCCCTGGCCCATCGCACACAGCAGTCGACCACCGAAATCGAGGACATGATCGGTACCATGCAACAGGGCACCGAAAAGTCGGTGGAGGCCATGAACATCAGCCGGACCATGGCCAATGCCACCCTCGAACAGGCCAATGCCGCCGGTGAGGCGCTCAAGCAGATCACTGCGGCCATCGCCCAGATCAACGAACGCAACATGGTCATCGCCAGCGCGGCCGAGGAACAGGCGCAGGTCTCCCGCGAAGTGGATCGCAACCTGGTCAATATCCGCGACCTGTCGACCCAGTCGGCAGCCGGGGCCGAGCAGACCAGCAGTTCCAGCCGTGAGCTTTCACGCCTGGCGGTGCAGATGAACGAGTTGGTCAATCGCTTCAGGGTCTGATCGCTGCTACCGGGCACAGACACAAAAAAGCCACCCCGCAAGGGGTGGCTTTTTCATTTCCAGCCTGGGGTGATCAGGCTGTTTCGGTCTGGCGCTCGGTCTGCTCTGCCTGCGCCTTGGCCGGCGCGGGTGTGCGGATCAGATGATCGAAGGCACCCAGTGCGGCCGTCGAGCCTGCACCCATGGCAATGATGATCTGCTTGAACGGCACCGTGGTCACGTCACCGGCCGCGAACACATTCGGCAGGGACGTGGTGCCGCGGCTGTCGATCTCGATCTCGCCATGCTTGCTCAGCTGGACCGGGCCACCCTTGAGCCAGTCAGTGTTGGGGATCAGGCCGATCTGGACAAAGATCCCCGCCACGTCCACCTGCTTGCTTTCCTGGGTCTGGCGATCGGTGTAGGTCAGACCGACCACCTTGTTGCCATCGCCACGTACTTCGGTGGTCTGTGCGCTCTTGATAATCTCGATGTTGGACATCGAGCGTGCCTTGCGCTGCAGCACCTCGTCGGCGCGCAGGGTGTCGGCAAACTCCAGCACGGTCACGTGCTCGACAATCCCGGCCAGATCGATGGCCGCCTCGATACCGGAGTTGCCCCCGCCGATCACCGCCACGCGCTTGCCCTTGAACAGGGGGCCATCGCAGTGCGGGCAATAGGCTACGCCCTTGCCGCGGTATTCCTGCTCGCCGGGTACATTCATCTCTCTCCAGCGCGCACCGGTGGCCAGGATGACCGAGCGACCGGACAGGGTCGCGCCGTTTTCCAGGCCGATCTTCACGTAGTCACCTTCGGTCAGGCTGACAGCCTGCTGCTCGGTGAATACGTCGACCTCATACTCCTTGACGTGCTCTTCCAGGCTGGCGACCAGCTTGGGGCCTTCGGTGTAGTTTACCGAAATGAAGTTCTCGATCCCCATGGTGTCCATCACCTGGCCACCAAAGCGCTCGGCTACCAGTGCAGTGCGGATGCCTTTACGGGCGGCGTAGATTGCAGCCGCCGCACCGGCAGGGCCGCCACCGACGATCAGGACCTCGTAGGGCTCCTTCTTGTCGAGCTCGGCCGCCTTGCGCTTGCTGGCGTTGGCGTCGACCTTGTTGAGAATCTCCGGCAGGGTCATGCGGCCCTGACCGAAGGGCTTGCCGTTCAGGTACACCGAGGGTACCGCCATGATCTGGCGCTCCTCGACTTCGTCCTGGAACAGGGCGCCGTCGATCATCACATGGGTGATGTTCGGATTGTATGTAGCCATCAGGTTCAGCGCCTGAACCACGTCGGGGCAGTTCTGGCATGACAGCGAGATGTAGGTTTCAAAATGGTACTCGCCATCCAGATGACGGATCTGCTCAAGCAGGGCCGGGTCGGTCTTGGACGGGTGACCGCCGCTGTGCAGCAGTGCCAGTACCAGGGAGGTGAATTCGTGGCCCATCGGCAGGCCGGCAAAGCTGATGCGCGCAGGCACTCCGGTCTGGGCAATGCTCATGCTCGGCGTGCGCTCGGCCTGATTCCAGTTCAGGCTGATGTGCGGCGACATCTCGGCGATTTCCGTCGCCAGCTCATTGAGCTCGCGGCTCTTGGGGCTTTCGTCCACGGACACGCTGAGCTCGATCGGAGTCTTGATATTCTGCAGGTACGTGTCCAGCTGTTTCTTCAGGTTGGCGTCCAACATAAGCGTGTCCGTCCTCTTCAATAACAAATTCGGGTCGAAAAAAAACCTGGCCCGCCAACCCGAAGCAATGCTCCGTGGCGGGCCAGGTTATTCGGTGTTACTTAGATCTTGCCTACCAGGTCGAGGGAGGGAGCCAGAGTGGCTTCGCCTTCCTTCCACTTGGCCGGGCAGACTTCGCCGGGGTGAGCGGCAATGTACTGGGCAGCCTTGACCTTGCGAACCAGGTCTTCGGCGTTACGGCCAATACCTTCGGAGGTCACTTCGACGGCCTGGATAATGCCCTCGGGGTCGACGATGAAAGTACCGCGGTCAGCCAGACCCATGTCTTCGCGCATGTTGTCGAAGTTGCGGGTGATGGCACCGGTCGGGTCGCCGATCATGGTGTACTGGATCTTGCCGATGGTCTCGGAGCTGTCGTGCCAGGCCTTGTGGGTGAAGTGAGTGTCGGTGGAAACCGAGTACACTTCCACGCCCATCTTCTGCAGCTCGTCGTAGTAATCGGCAACATCACCCAGCTCGGTCGGGCAGACAAAGGTGAAATCGGCAGGGTAGAAGAAAAAGATCGCCCACTTGCCCTGAACGTCGGCCTCGGTTACTTCGATGAACTTGCCCTGCTTGAAGGCCTGGGCTTTGAACGGCTTGATCTTGGTGTTGATGACAGACATTGTCGACTCCTTGCTGATTAATCGGTTGGTGATGAAGACGAGATAATAGTAGGCGCTTAACCTGAATACCGAAAATAAATTTCAGCTAACTCACGGATAGCTTTTGCCTATATGGGTGCCAGCGACGCGGTTTTCAAGCCGTAACCCGACGATCGAGCGCCATTTGATCCCTGTCAATTCATGTTGACGACTGTCGCGCCACAATGCCTTGCGACGGCCTCGATCAGGTCGATTCCCTTTCTTCGGATCTGATCGCGCCAATCAATTGTGGTTCCGCCTGACTCAGGAGCGTTGCGATGGATTTTGCCTTTACTGCTGAAACACAGCGTTTGCGTTGCCAAGTGCGCGAGTTTCTGGACGACCATATTGTGCCGCGCATTAGCCAGTGGCAAGAGGAAGCCGGCGACGGCAAGCGGGTTTCCTTCATGGCCGACCTCAAGGCCCTGGCGCGGGAGGAGGGATTATGGAACCTGTTTCTACCCTCACTCGCCGATGACGAGCCCGGGACCCGGTTGACCAATCTGCAGTATGCCCCCCTGGCCGAGATCATGGGGCGGGTGAGCTGGGCCTCCGAAGTGTTCAACTGCAACGCGCCGGATACGGGCAACATGGAGCTATTGCACATGTTTGCCACGGATGCCCAGCGCGAGCGTTGGCTCAAGCCATTGATGAATGGCGAGATTCGCTCGGCTTTCGCAATGACCGAGCCGGACGTAGCCTCCTCCGACGCGAGCAACATTCAGACATTGATCCGTCGTGATGGCGATGATTACGTGATCAACGGGCGCAAGTGGTTCATTACCAACGCCTCCCACCCCGATTGCGCCTTCCTGATAGTGATGGGCAAAACCGATCCTGAGGGCGAGGCCAGGCGTCAGCAGAGCATGATCATCGTACCCTTTGACACCCCCGGCGTTGAGCTGGTGCGCAATATTCCCGTGATGCACCATCTGGCGCCGGAGGGCCATAGCGAATTATTGCTGAGCAATGTGCGAGTGCCGGCGAGCAATCTCCTGGGTAACCAGGGCGATGGTTTCATGATGGCCCAGGCCCGCCTCGGGCCGGGTCGCGTTCACCACTGCATGCGCGCGATAGGGATGGCGGAACTGGCACTGGAGCTCATGGTTGATCGAGCTCAGGAGCGCAAGACATTCGGGCGCTACTTGCATCAGCACGGCAGTATTTCTGACTGGATAGCCCGATCGCGCATGGAGATAGAACAAGCCAGATTGCTGGTGCTGAAAACCGCGTGGATGATTGACGAGGTCGGAGCGCGCGCAGCCCGTCGTGAGATCGCCATGATCAAGGCGGTCGTACCCAGCATGTTGGGCGATGTGGTGGACCGGGCCATGCAGGTATTCGGGGCGATGGGTCTGACGCCTGACACACCGCTGGCCGATCTGTGGATCGGGGCGCGCGCGCTGCGCATTGCCGACGGTCCGGACGAAGTGCACCTGCGCAGTATTGCTCGGATGGAAATTGATGACAGCCAGGCGAGACGGGGCAGTAGCAGTGATTATCTGACGCCGCCAAACAGCCTGCGGCGTAAACAGTGACCTGCTCCCCTGGTATATGCCTCCAGGGAGGTAATGCCTGAGCCTGCCTGGTGGGTTAAAGTAGCCGCAACCGGATTAACAGGAGCGCACTATGCTGACCCACCTGGACGCCCAGGGCCATGCCAATATGGTTGATGTGACAGCCAAGAATACTACTTTCCGTGAAGCGGTAGCCGAGACCCTCGTGCGCATGCGGCCAGACACCCTGGCTCTGATCCAGAGCGGCGGCCACCCCAAGGGCGACGTATTTGCAGTGGCTCGCATTGCAGGAATAATGGCGGCCAAACGCACCCACGAATTGATCCCCCTGTGCCACCCATTGATGCTCACCGGCATCCGCGTCGAGCTCATTGCGCAGGAGCCCGATCATGTCCGGATTGAAGCCCGCTGCAAGCTGTCCGGCCAGACCGGTGTGGAGATGGAAGCCCTCACAGCAGCAAGCATCGCTGCATTGACGCTGTATGACATGTGCAAGGCGGTCGACAAGGGCATGGTGATCGAAACCACGCGCTTGCTGGAAAAAACTGGCGGCAAGAGTGGGCATTACCGAGCTGACGGGCAAACCGGAGAAGCGGCAGGGGTGGGCGAATGATCACCTTGCAACTCTTCGCCCGCTACCGCGAATTGCTGGATACCGACCATGAACTGATTCCCTGGGACAGTGACCTGCTCTCGGTCGGCGATCTGCGTGACCGCCTGGTGTCGCGGGGGGGCGCCTGGGCGGTGCTCGGCGAGCCGCGGGTAATGTGCGCTCGCAATCAGGAGATGTGCGCGCTGAGTACCACCCTGGCTGACGGAGATGAGATCGCCTTCTTTCCTCCGGTCACCGGGGGCTGATATGGGTATTGTGGTACAAACCGACACTTTCGATCCCGGTGCCATGCTCAACAGCCTGCACGCGGCGCAGCTCGGCGTCGGTGCGGTGGTCGCCTTTGTTGGCTATGTTCGCGACTTCAACGATGGCGAGGAAGTGGCAGGCATGCTGCTGGAACACTACCCGGGGATGACCGAGAAAGCCCTGCAGCTGATTGTTGACGAAGCCAGGGCGCGCTGGTCGCTGCTCAATGTCGAGGTGCTGCATAGGGTCGGCCGCCTTGAGCCTGGCGAGCCAATCGTGTTTGTCGGCGTCAGTTCCGCGCATCGTGCCGCCGCTTTCGAAGCGAGTCACTTCATTATCGACTACCTGAAAACCCGAGCACCCTTCTGGAAAAAGGAGGACACCGGTTCAGGTCCGCGATGGGTCGATGCGCGGGATCAGGACGCTGTAGAGATGGACAAGTGGCAGCGAAGGTCGCAACCAGGCGAAGAGTAGAACTCTGCGCGTTTGGGCCAGAGCGTCCCTGGTTCTGCTCCCTCCTATTTGTTCTCGGAGTACCTCCAACGGGCAATGGGCCCTCTGCGCCCCACAGGTCATGCTGAACAAAATAGTTCAGGAAACATCAATATGGCCCGCTCGAATCACATCGATTTCATCCCCTTGCGTGTCGCAGTACTGACCGTAAGCGATACCCGAACGCCAGCTACGGACACCTCCGGCCAGGCCCTGGTCCAGTTTCTTTCGGCAGCTGGACACGCACTGGTGGACCGTCAGTTGGTTATCGACGACATTTACCTTCTTCGCGCACGCGTCTCCCAATGGATCGCGGACAGAGCGATACAGGTCATCCTTGTTACTGGGGGGACTGGCTTTACCGAGCGGGATCATACCCCGCAGGCGATCAGCCCTCTCCTGGACCGGCAGATGGAGGGCTTCGGTGAATTGTTCCGTCAACTCTCCTTTACCCAGATAGGTACCTCCACGATTCAGTCAAGGGCGCTCGCCGGGTTCGCCAATGGCGCCTTTATTTGCTGTCTGCCGGGGTCCCCCGGCGCTTGCGATACCGCATGGAGAGGCATTTTGCGCGATCAGCTGGATAGTCGTACCGGCCCGTGCAATGTGGTGGCTCACCTGCGACATCTCGAACCGACCAGTCGGTGCGAGGCCAGATCGTGAGCCCGGGTGATGGCCAGCAGCCGTTAGTGCCGTTGGAGCAGGCGATCGAGGGGCTGCTGGAGCTCGTAGTACAGCCGGAGCGCAGCGAAGAAGTGACGCTGGAGAAAGCCGCAGGACGCGTTCTGGCTGTTCCGGTACACGCCCACATGGATGTACCCGCCTGGAATAACAGTGCGATGGATGGCTATGCCCTGCGTGCCGCCGACCTGCCAGCGGATGGGGGTGACCTGCCACTGGCTGGGCGGACGGCTGCCGGTAGTAGTCCGCCTGACCTTGTGACCGGCCAGGCGGTGCGTATCTTTACCGGGGCGCCGCTGCCAACTGGCGCCGATACGGTGGTTGCCCAGGAGGCATGCGAAGCCCGCGGCTCCCAGGTCAGTCTGCCGCCGGTGACCCGTGGCAGCCACGTGCGCCTGCGTGGTGAGGACGTAGGCGCTGGCGATCTGCTGCTTTCCGCAGGCAGCTATCTGCGAGCCCCGGAAATCGGTTTGCTCGCGAGCCAGGGTATTGGCCGTGTAATGGTCTATCAACCTTTGCGTGTGGCTTTGCTATGCAGCGGAAACGAACTGCGCGAGCCAGGCCAGCCGCTGCAGCACGGACAGATCTTCAATGCCAACCGCTACACATTGACGGCGGTCCTCGAGGGCTGGGGCTGCGAAGTGATTGCTTATCCCACCATGCCTGACGACCTGTCAGCCACCTGTGACCAGTTACTTCAGGCGAGCCAGAACGCTGATGTGCTGGTTTCTTCGGGGGGCGTTTCTGTCGGAGAGGAAGACCATCTCAAGGCTGCCATTGGCAGGCTCGGCCAACTGGCACTTTGGCGCATCGCCATTCAGCCTGGCAAGCCACTTGCTTTCGGCCGGGTGGGTGACAAGCCCTGGCTGGGGCTGCCGGGTAACCCGGTAGCGGCATTGGTCACACTGTTAATGGTGGCGAGGCCATGGTTATTGCGCTCGCAGGGTAGAGCATGCTGGCAGGCACGGGCACAGCAGATGCCCGCTGGCTTTGACTGGCCGTCGCCCAAGCCACGCCGCCAGTTTCTGCGGGCGCGGCTAACCGAAGATCCGCTGAAGCCGGAGCTGGTGCTGCATCCGCATCAGGGGTCGGCAATGCTCAGCGCCGCCAGCTGGGCCGATGGGCTGGCTGAGGTTGTCGAGAATCGTGTTCTGAGGCGTGGCGATCTGGTGCGCTATTGGTCCTATGCCCAGTTACTGAATTGATGCCGGTCAAGGCAGATTGTATCGCTATCGACGACAGTGGTTGCCATCAGCTCGCCCAATCCGAGGAGCCTTTATGCAACTGGTTTGTCCTGCTGGCAGCCTGCCGGCACTCAAGGCGGCCGTCCGCTGCGGCGCGGATGCGGTTTACACCGGATTTCGCGACGATACCAATGCGCGTCACTTCGCTGGTCTGAATTTCTCCGACAAGCATCTCGAGGCCGGGCTCCAAGTGATCCGCGCGCAGGGTCGGCAACTGTATATCGCGGTCAACACCTATGCACTGCCCGACGGCTGGGCACGCTGGAAGCGAGCCGTGGACCAGGCCGCCGATCTGGGTGTGGATGCCCTGATTGCCGCCGACCCAGGCGTGCTGGCCTACGCTTCCCGACAGCATCCCGGTCTCGGCCTGCATCTGTCGGTCCAGGGGTCGGCGACCAATGCGGTGGCGCTGGACTTCTATCACCAACAGTATGGTATTCGCCGCGCGGTGCTGCCCCGGGTCCTATCGCTCAATCAGGTGCGCCAGGTGGCGGCCGCCAGTCCTGTCCCGGTGGAGGTGTTTGCCTTTGGCAGCCTGTGCATCATGGCCGAGGGTCGTTGCCATTTGTCTTCCTATGTCACCGGGCAGTCGCCCAACCTCTGCGGAGTATGCTCCCCGGCTAGCGCCGTGCGCTGGAGCCAGGAGCCCGAGGCGCTCACTTCCAGACTGAACGAGGTATTGATCGATCGTTATGCCGCAGACGAGGCAGCTGGCTACCCGACCCTGTGCAAGGGTCGGTTCGTGGTCAACGGCAAACGTTTTCATGCCCTGGAAGAACCGACCAGTCTCAATACCATTGATCTGATCCCCGAGTTGACCGCTATCGGGGTCGCTGCGGTGAAGATAGAAGGACGTCAACGCAGCCCCAGCTACGTCGAGCAGGTAACCGGTGTCTGGCGCCAGGCGCTGGACCGCTACGGGGCAAACCCTGACGGGTACGAGGTCGATGCGGCCTGGAAGCGTGCGCTGGAAAAACTGTCGGAGGGCAGCCAGACAACACTGGGCGCCTACCACCGGCCCTGGCAATGAGGAGGTGCAGATGAAGCTCTCGATGGGTCCGATACTGTTCTACTGGAGCCGCCAGGAGATCATGGACTTTTACGCCAACATGGCTGTCCAGCCACTGGATGCGATCTATCTGGGTGAGACCGTCTGCTCCAAGCGCAGGGCGCTGTCGCTGGATGACTGGCTAGGGCTTGCACGCGACCTGCGTACAGCCACCGATGCGGAAATAGTCCTTTCCGGCATGGCGCTGATCGAGGCGGCTTCCGAACTCTCCACTCTGCGAAGGCTGTGCGACAACGGGGAGATTCGCGTCGAAGCCAACGACATGGCAGCAGTGCAATATCTGAGTCAACGGGGCGTCGAGTTCAACGGTGGTCCCTCTCTCAATCTCTACAATGCCTATGCTCTGGACGAAATGGTCGGCCTCGGCATGCTGCGCTGGGTGCCGCCCGTGGAGGTCTCGGAAGCCTTGTTGCGCAACCTTGTTTGCCAGGCTCGGCAGCAAGGCTTGCGTCTGCCCGAGATCGAAATCTATGCCTGGGGCTACCTGCCGCTGGCCTACTCGGCGCGCTGTTTTACTGCCCGGGCCGAGAACCGGCCCAAGGACGACTGCGCCTTTGTTTGCCAGCATTACCCTGAAGGCCTGCCGCTGCTCAGCCAGGAGGGTCAGCCGCTGTTCACGCTCAATGGGATTCAGACCATGTCGGCCGGCGTCACCAACCTCTTGGCAGAGTATCCGCGGATGGATGCGATGGGCGTGCAAATGTTGCGCCTGAGCCCTGCCGCACGGGACATGGAAGCCGTGGTGCGCAGTTTCGATCAGGTCAGGTGCGGCGCGGAGCCGCCACTGGCGATCGATGGCTGCAACGGTTACTGGTATGGAGAGCCCGGCATGCTGCGTGTCGAGGAGGCTGGCCTGTGCTGAGTCCTGCGCGCATCCTGCTGCAGGCTGGCGGTCCGCTGCTGGCTCTGGGCCGTCACACGCCTTTCACGCTGCAGCGGCTGTTGATCGAGCGATGCATGCTCAGACTTTTCGCTGATCCTGTCGCGGACGGCCGCTTCGACTGTCTGCGCAGTCGCTGGTTGCGGCTCGAGGTGTCTGATCTGGGTCTGGCCTGGAACCTGACCCGCGGACGGTTCGGTTTGCAGCTGAACGAACGGGCACCCGCCGATCTGGTGATTCGCGGCAACTGGCGCGAGTTCCTGCTGCTGGCCAGCCGTCACGAAGACCCCGACACCCTTTTTTTTCGCAGGCGCCTGACCATTGAGGGGGATACGGAACTCGGACTGGAAATCAAGAACCTGATCGACAGTCTCGATCCGGACGATCTGCCGCCGCGGTTGTGGCGCACTCTACGCTGGCTGGGTGCCGAAGTGGTGACCGAGGAGCGCTCGCCGGCGCCGGCCCAACCAGTCTGACCTAGCCCTGAGAAGGAGGCTGTGATGCCGACCAGAACCGACCCACTGATCTATTCATGCTCCGGTTGCTCCAACGTCGCGCAGTTGGCCAATACCCTTGCGCTGCGGCTGGACCGTGCCGGCATTGCCGAGATGTCCTGTATCGCCGGAGTCGGCGGCGGGGTACCGTCATTGGTTCGTGTTGCCAGGTCTGGCCGTCCGCTTGTGGCAGTCGATGGCTGCAAGCTGGAGTGCGCGAAAGCGTGCTTGCGGCAAGTGGGTGTAGAGCCGGACCTGCACGTGATGCTCGGTGATTTCGGCATACGTAAGCGGTTCGGTGAGGATTGCAGCGAGGAGCAGACTGACCGGCTTGAGGATGAGCTGGTGGAAATGGTCTGGCGCTTGCAACGCCAGAGCGCTCCTGGCTGATATCGCTAGGTGATATTGTTCTCCACGACCCAGACGGCGGCTTCGGTGCGCGAACGCATGCCAAGCTTGTTCAGCAGTCGCTTGACGTGAACCTTCACGGTTCCTTCAGCAATATCCAGACGCCGCGCAATCATCTTGTTGCTCAGTCCCTTGCTGATCAGCTTCAGCACGTCCTTTTCCCGTTTGGTCAGATTGGCGGCCTGCACCTGAGAAGGCGTTTTCGGCCGTTCGCGAATAGCCTCGGCCAGCACCATCGTCAGTTCGGGGCTCAGAGCCAGTTTGCCACGAGCAGCCAGGCGCACGTGCTCGACCAGGTCATCCGCGTCCATGTCCTTGAGCAGATAGCCGTCGGCGCCCTGACGCAGCGCCTGGAGCACGTCGGTCTGGTCATCAGAGACGGTAAACATGATGATTCGTGCGTCCACTTCTCGATCCCGCATCCCGCGCAGTGTTTCCAGGCCATCCATGCCGGGCATGTTGAGGTCCAGCAGGATAAGATCGGGCTCCAGTTCCAGCGCCAGTCGGATCGCGTCGAGACCGTTTCCCGCCTCGCCGACCGGGTCCATATCGTCTTCCATTGCCAGCAGGTCACGCAGCCCACGGCGCATCATCGGGTGGTCGTCGACCAGCAGTATTCTAACCGGGTCTTGCGCCGCGGCGTCGTCAGCAATGGAGTTGTCGATCATGATCCGGTTCGCTCCTGTTTGAGATCAAGTAGCCGGTAATGCGGCGGAAAGCGCAGATACACGCGCGTGCCACCAGCGTCGCGGCGCGTCACTGTCAGCGAGCCATTGAGGCTGTTTGCCCGCTCCATCAGTATGCTGATTCCGTAATGTCCGGCTGGCGAGACAGCTTCGGCAATACCAATACCGTCGTCATCGATAGTGACGTGAATGGTTCCCTGTCGGTCCTGGGACAAGGTCAGGGAGCAGGAGTCAGCATGGGCGTGTTTTACCACGTTACTCAGGGCCTCGCGGACTATCTGCAGGCAGTGGATTTCCTCGTTGGGCGTCAGCGGGCAATGATCGAGCTGGTAGTTCATCAGTATGGCCACCCCGGAATTACCGCCGAACTCCTCTACGGTGGCCTGTAGCGCCGGCTTCAGGCCCGGCTCGTTTACCTTGATGCGGAAGGTCGTCAGCAGCTCGCGCAATTGCCGATAGGCGGAGTTGAGCCCCTGTTCGATTTCCCCCGTGGTCTCTGCCAGTTCGGACGGAGCGCAGCCTTTGGCTGTCTGCCGTTTGAGTCTGGCCAATTGTAGTTTCTGCGCTGAGAGTGATTGTGCGAGAGAGTCGTGCAGCTCGCGAGCTATGACTGCGCGCTCTTCCATCAACGCCATTCTCGCCTGCTGCTGACCCTGCTCGGTCAGGCTCAAACAGGCGCCGTAAAGGTCGGCAAGCGTGACCATCAGGCGCGTCTGCCACGGGGCCAATTGTTCGCCTGCCGATTGTTCCACGCGAATGGCTCCCAGCTCCGTTTGCCCGGAGCGCAGCTCGAAGCTTACCAGATGGCTGCCGGTCTGCAGCTGCGCGCCTTCGTTATTCACCGGGCAGGCCTGGCAGTCCGGTAGCTTGCAGTAGTCCGGTGGTTGCAAGCCAGAGGATGTAATCGCGGTGTGGCTACCAGCCTCGGCAGCGCGATTCAGGCACAGGGAGATGGGGCCGCAACCGAGAATGTCACGCACCTTGGGCAATTGCTGTCCCATCATCCGAACCGGTTCATCCGGCTGGGTATACAGCAGGCGCGCACTGTCGAAAAGTAACTGGAGCGTCTCGTTGCTGCGTGTAAGCTCAGCGGTTTTCTCGTTGACCTTGCTTTCCATTTCACCGTAGAGACTGGCCAGTTCCTGATTCATCTGGTTCAGGGTGTGTGACAGCATGCTCAGCTCGGTTTCTCCGGCCACGGCCACCTGACCGGTGAAGTTGCCCCGGCTGATCTGTCGCGCCAGGGCGGTCAGTTGGCGCAGGGGTGTAGCCAGCGTCCTGTTCAACGCGAAGATCAGCAGAAAGGCGATCAGGACGATCACGAACAGGGTGACGACCTGCAGGGCCCGAATGATCTCGAGCTTCTTCTCCGACGATTCCTGCAGGGTCCGCACGAACGCGTCAAGCTGCGCCACGAACTGTGGCACTTCAGCGCGAAACCGGGTAGCCCCGGCGGGGCCCTCCAGCAGGGGCTGCATGATCCGACGCCATTGTTCCACCGCCTGCGCATGCAGGCGGCTGAGCTCGCCTGAGTCATGCCTGATCAGCGCCGACTCAATCGAGGCAGAGGCCAGTGTGGCATTCATCGCCGCTATCGGTTCGTCCAGCGTGCCCGCGTCCTGATCGGCGATCAGTGCCAGCCGGTATGCCTGCATCCGCAGGCTTCCGGCCTGATTGATTGCTTCAGCGTCCCCCTCCAGACCATCGGCCATATACAGCGCGCCGAGCATGCTGATCAGCGTCACGCCGATAATCAGGACAAAGGCAACCAGCGTGCTGAAAACGATCGAGTGTCGTGGGGCGGGCAGTTCCGTATCGGTTGCTGCGTAATCGTTACGCGCGCTGGTGGTCATTGGACGACTCCACGGAAGGCGATAGGCCTCAGGAGTGTATACCTCTTAAGCCTCGGCCTGGTGCTCAGCGGGCTGGATGTCTGCCTGCCTGTTCTTCAAGTAACTGATTATTAGCAGATTCTTGATCTTCAAGGGAGTAGCCCGAAAGAGGTATCCGGCCAACTCAACCATTTTTGCCCACCCGGAAGTATTGATATGAGTCAAGAGAACCGGGCCTTCCGGCTTATAGGGTGCACGCATCCCCACTGCTTCGGGACACCGGGCGCGGGCATCGCAGGCAACGGAAGGGCGCATCATGACAGACATCGAGAAATGGAATCCGGAAGACCCCGACTTCTGGGACAGCCGTGGCAAGAAAATAGCAAACCGCAATCTCTGGATATCCATACCCAGTCTGCTGATGGGTTTCGCCATCTGGCTGATGTGGGGCATCGTCACGGTGCAGATGATCAACCTGGGCTTTCCCTTTGCTCCGGCTGAGCTCTTTACCCTCACCGCCATAGCCGGTCTGACCGGTGCCACCCTGCGCATACCGGCCTCCTTCATGATCCGCATCGCGGGCGGGCGCAACACCATCTTCCTCACCACCCTGCTGCTGATCATCCCGGCCGCAGGCGCAGGCATGGCCCTGCAGAGTCAGGATACCCCGCTGTGGGTGTTCCAGCTGTTGGCCTTTGTGTCGGGTATCGGCGGCGGCAACTTTGCCTGTTCGATGAGCAACATCAGCAGCTTTTTTCCCAAGAATCAGCAGGGTCTGGCCCTGGGTCTGAACGCGGGCCTGGGCAACTTCGGCGTGACTACCATGCAGATACTGATTCCGCTGGTCATGACCGCCGGCGTATTCGGCGCCTTCGCCGGCGGCTCGATGACCCTGGTCAGCGACAGCGGCACTCTGATCGGCCGTATTGCCGCTGGCACCGAGACCTGGATACAGAACGCAGGCTGGATCTGGGTGGTATTCCTGATTCCGCTCGGATTCGCCGGCTGGTTCGGCATGAACAACCTGCTGACCATTACCCCCAACCCGGGTAATCCGCTGTCGGCCTTCGGCAAGATTCTGGGTCTGTATGTGGTCGGCTTTGCTACCGCCGGACTGGGACTTTACCTCTATCTGCCGGCCCCTACCGGGCTGGGCGTGCTGAACATGTGGGTGACCATGCTTCTGATCATGGGGCTGACCCTGTTCATTCTGCGCATGCTGCCGGGCAGCCTCAAGCCCAACATCAAGCGCCAGTTCCAGATCTTTTCCGACAAGCACACCTGGTCGATGAGTGTGCTGTACATCCTCACCTTCGGTTCCTTTATCGGCTTTTCCATGGCCCTGCCGTTGTCGATTACCGTGATCTTCGGCTACATGAACGAGGTTGCGCTGGATGGCAGCGTTACCCGGGTGACCAATCCCGGCGCCCCGAGCGCACTGACCTATGCCTGGATCGGGCCCTTCATCGGTGCGCTGATCCGTCCGCTGGGCGGCTGGATTTCCGACAAGGTCGGCGGTTCGATCGTTACCCAGGTGATCTCGGTGGTGATGGTGGTGGCGTCAGTCGCTGCCGGTTACGTGATGCAGCTGGCTTACGGATCGACCCATCCCGAGCAGTATTTCTTTCTCTTTCTGGTGCTCTTTCTGGTGCTGTTCGCAGCTTCCGGCATCGGCAACGGTTCGACCTTCCGCACCATTGGCGTGATCTACGACCGCGAAAAAGCCGGCCCAGTGCTGGGCTGGACCTCGGCGGTGGCTGCCTATGGCGCGTTCGTCGCCCCGATCGTGATTGGTCAGCAGGTCAAGGCGGGCACCCCTGAGGTGGCCATGTACGGCTTCGCGGTGTTCTACGCGCTCTGCCTGATCCTCAACTGGTGGTTCTATCTGCGCCCCAATGCCTATGTCAAGAACCCATGAACGGAGTAACCAATATGCGCATCATGATTGCCTATGACCACTCCCGTAACGCCGTCACGGCACTGCAGAGCACCATCGACATGTTCAAGCCGCTCAAGCCGCTGATCATGCTTGTCGGAGTGGTCGAGGAGAGCCTGGATACCAGCAGCGTGGCGGGCCACAAGTACCAGGAGCAGCGCACCGAATTCGAGGGTTACCTGCGCCTGGCGGCCGAGCATGTCGGCGAGCAGGGCCTGGATGCCGAGGTGATCATTGCCGAAGGCGACGTGCGCAAGATGATCCTCAAGGCCGTTGAGCACAAGAAGCCGGATCTGCTGGTGATTGCCCGGCATAGCCACGAGCCCGACGGCGGCTTTATTTCACGTTCGCTGAATCTGCTGGTGGATGAGCTCGATTACATGACTTTCGGCAGTGTCAGCGCCTTTCTGGCCCGGCGGGCACCCTGTCCGGTGCTGATCCAGGCCTGTCCGTGACGGCACAAGGAGAACTCAAATGAAAGTGTCTGAAGTTTTTCAGTGGAAACGGCCCGAGATCCGCGCCCTGCACCTGACCTGGCTGGCGTTCTATATCAGCTTCTTCGTCTGGTTCGGCATGGCGCCGCTGGCCTCCAGCATGCTCAAGAGCCTGAACTGGCTGACGCCGGAAGATATCAAGCTGTTCGCGATCGCCAACGTCGCCCTGACCATTCCCGCGCGCATCATTGTCGGCATGGCACTGGACCGTTTCGGTCCGCGCCGGGTGTTCTCGATACTGCTGGTGGTCATGGCGCTGCCGGCGCTGTTCTTTGCCTTTGGCGACACCCGCGTGCAACTGCTGGTATCGCGTCTGGTGCTGAGCTCGGTGGGCGCCAGCTTCGTGGTCGGCATTCACATGACCGCGATGTGGTTCAAGCCCCGGGATATCGGTTTCGCCGAGGGCTTCTACGCCGGTTGGGGCAACTTCGGTTCCGCGGCAGCGGCGATGACCCTGCCGGCGATCGCCATCCATGCCTTTGGCGGGCCGGATGGCTGGCGCTGGGCGGTGGCCGCCTCGGCGATCATCATGGCGGCCTACGGCGTCTTCTACTGGTTCGCTATCACTGATGGCCCGGCCGGTACTGTGCACCGCAAGCCGCACAAGACCGCGGCGCTGGAGGTCAGCACCTGGGCGGACATGATCAAGCTGATCATCTGGACCATTCCCATGATCGGGGTACTGGCAATCCTGGTATGGCGCGTCGAGGGCATGGGCTACCTGCCGCCGAATGGCGCCCTGATCTGCTATGTGGCCATCGCCGCAGTGGTGGTCTACCAGGTAATCCAGATCCTGCGCGTCAATGTTCCGATCCTGAAAAAGGGCGTGCCCGAGGATGACAAGTATCCCTTCAACAGCGTCGCGGCACTGAACTCCACCTACTTTGCCAACTTCGGTGCCGAGCTGGCCGTGGTGTCGATGCTGCCGATGTTCTTCGAAATGACCTGGGGCCTGACGCCGACTACCGCCGGCATCATTGCCGCCTCCTTTGCCTTCGTGAATCTGGTCGCGCGGCCAATGGGCGGCCTGGTGTCGGATCGCATGGGTAACCGGCGTTTCGTGATGCTGGCCTACATGCTCGGCATCAGTGTCGGCTTCCTGTTCATGGGCCTGATGAACGAAAAGTGGCCGCTGTTTCTCGCGGTGATCATCACCGTGGCCTGTTCGGTCTTCGTGCAGGGCGCAGAGGGCGCCACCTTCGGCATCATTCCGTCGATCAAGCGCCGGGTCACCGGCCAGATTTCCGGCATGGCCGGCGCCTACGGCAACGTTGGCGCGGTCTGCTACCTGACCCTGTTCACCTTCGTCACCCCTTCGCAATTCTTCATGGTCATTGCTGCCGGCGCCTTCATCAGCTTCGGCCTCTGCCTGTTCTGGCTCAAGGAGCCGGAGGGCGCCTTCTCGGAGGAGTACTACGTGTCCTCGGTGGACCGCGAACTGGAGGTGCTGGAAGCGCAGAAAGCCGTCTGAATACGCATCTTTGTGCGCCGCGCCGCGGTGCCCCGTAACTACGTGATAGCCGGTCCGGCAAAGACCAGACCGAATGAGGAGAGATACCATGAGCCACTTGCTCGATCAATTACGCTTCTTCAACCGCAAGCAGGACGAGTTCGCCGATGGACACGGTGAAACGCGCATCGAATCGCGTGACTGGGAGAACGTCTACCGTGCGCGCTGGCAGTACGACAAGATCGTGCGCTCCACCCACGGGGTGAACTGCACCGGTTCCTGTTCCTGGAAAATCTACGTCAAGAACGGCCTGATCACCTGGGAGACCCAGCAGACCGACTACCCGCGTACCCGTCCGGACCTGCCCAACCACGAGCCACGCGGTTGCCCCCGGGGTGCCAGTTACAGCTGGTACATCTACAGTGCCAACCGCCTCAAATATCCCAAGGTACGCAAGGCCCTGCTCAAGTTGTGGCGCGAGGAGCGGGCGACCAAGGCCCCGGTTGACGCCTGGCGCAGCATTGTCGAGGATCCGGCCAAGGCAACGTCATATAAATCCGAGCGCGGGCTGGGCGGTTTTATCCGCTCGAGCTGGGACGAAGTCACCGAGATCATCGCTGCGGCCAACGTCTATACCGTCAAGCAATATGGCCCGGACCGGGTAGTCGGCTTCTCACCGATTCCGGCGATGTCGATGGTCAGCTACGCAGCCGGTAGTCGTTACCTGTCGCTGATCGGCGGCGTGTGCCTGAGTTTCTACGACTGGTATTGCGATTTGCCGCCAGCCTCACCCATGGTCTGGGGCGAACAGACCGACGTGCCGGAATCGGCCGACTGGTACAACTCCAACTACATCATTGCCTGGGGCTCCAACGTTCCGCAGACCCGCACGCCCGATGCGCATTTCTTCACCGAAGTCCGCTACAAGGGCACCAAGACGGTGTCCATCACCCCGGACTATTCCGAGGTCGCCAAGCTGACCGACCTCTGGCTGAACCCCAAGCAGGGCACCGACGCGGCTTTGGCGCAGGCGTTCAATCATGTGATCTTCAAGGAATTCCACCTGGAGAATCCGAGCGCCTACTTCACCGATTACGTGCGCCGTTATACCGATTTTCCGATGCTGGTGCTGCTCGAGGAAGCGGAGCATGGCTTCAAGCCGACCCGCTTCCTGCGCGCCTCGGATCTGGACGACAAGCTGGGCCAGGACAACAACCCGGAATGGAAAACCATCGCCATCGATGAAACCACAGATCAACTGGTCTCGCCGCTAGGCTCGATCGGCTACCGCTGGGGCGAGTCCGGCAAATGGAATATCGAAGCCCGCGAGGGTGGAGAAGGGCGTGATGTGTCGCTGCAGCTGAGCCAGATCGACACCGGCGAAGTCGTCAATGTCGCCTTTCCGTACTTCGGCGGCCAATTGCATGATCACTTCCAGCAGGCCGACGGCGAAGAGATCCAGTACCGCCATCTGCCCAGCCGCGTGCTGACCATGGCCGACGGTAAGCAATTGCGCGTAGCGACGGTATTCGACATCCAGGCCGCCGGTCTGGCTATCGATCGCGGTCTGGGCGGCGCCAATGTAGCCAGCAGCTATGACGATGCCAGCGTACCGGGCACTCCGGCATGGCAGGAGCAGATTACCGGCGTCAGCCGCGAGAAGGTCATCCAGGTGGCCCGCGAGTTCGCCGACAACGCCGACAAGACCAAAGGGCGCTCGATGATCATTGTCGGCGCGGCGATGAACCACTGGTACCACATGGACATGAACTACCGTGGCCTGATCAACATGTTGTTGATGTGCGGCTGCGTGGGTCAGACCGGCGGCGGCTGGGCACACTACGTGGGCCAGGAAAAACTGCGGCCGCAGACCGGCTGGTTGCCCCTGGCTTTCGGTCTGGACTGGAGCCGTCCGCCACGCCAGATGAACGGCACCAGCTTCTTCTACAACCACAGCTCGCAGTGGCGCCACGAGAAGATGAGCGTGCACGAGATTCTCTCGCCGCTGGCCGACAAGTCGCAGTTTCCCGAGCACATGCTCGACTACAACATCCGCGCCGAGCGGGGTGGCTGGCTACCGAGTGCGCCGCAGTTCAACCGCAACCCGCTGGCCATTTGCCGTGAGGCGGCTGCCCTGGGGATGGACCCCAAGGCCTATGCGCTGCAGAGCCTGCAGGATGGCAGCCTGCGCTTCGCCTGTGAGGAGCCGGACAACAGCGATAACTTCCCGCGCAACATGTTCATCTGGCGCTCCAACCTGCTGGGCAGTTCAGGCAAGGGCCATGAGTACATGCTCAAGTACCTGCTGGGCACGCCCAAGCACGGGGTGATGAACGAGGATCTGGGCAAGCGTGACGGCGTCAAGCCGACCGAAGCCGACTGGGTTGAAGAGGGCGCCATTGGCAAGATTGATCTGGTGACCACCCTGGACTTCCGCATGTCCTCGACCTGCGTGTACTCCGATATCGTGCTGCCGACCGCGACCTGGTACGAGAAGGACGATATGAACACCTCGGACATGCACCCGTTCATTCACCCCCTGTCGGCTGCGATCGATCCGGCCTGGGAATCACGGTCCGACTGGGATATCTACAAGTCGATTGCCAGGAAGTTCTCGGAAATCTCCGAAGGCGAGCTGGGTGTCGAGCAGGATCTGGTGAGCATTCCAATGTTGCACGACAGCCCCGGCGAACTGGCCCAGCCGTTTGGCGGCACCGACTGGAAGACCGCAGGCGAAGCACCGATCCCCGGCAAGAACTGCCCGAATATGGTGGTTGTCGAGCGTGACTATCCGAACACCTTCAAGAAGTTCAGCTCGCTTGGGCCGATGCTCGAAAAGCTGGGTAACGGTGGCAAGGGCATCAGCTGGAACACCGATGACGAGGTCGAGTTTCTCGGCAAGCTGAACCACGAAGTGCTCGAGGAAGGTATCAGCCAGGGCCGCCCGCAGATCGACACGGCAATCGACGCCTGTGAAGTGATTCTGTCGCTGGCGCCGGAAACCAACGGCCATGTGGCGGTCAAGGCCTGGGAGGCATTGTCCAAGTTCACCGGCCGTGACCACAGCCACCTGGCGGTGGGCAAGCAGCACGAGGCCATCCGTTTCCGCGACATCCAGGCGCAGCCGCGCAAGATCATCTCCAGCCCGACATGGTCAGGCCTGGAAGACGATCACGTCAGCTACAGCGCCGGCTACACCAACGTCCACGAGTTGATTCCGTGGCGCACCATCACCGGCCGCCAGCAGTTCTTCCAGGATCACCCCTGGATGCAGGCCTTCGGTGAGCAACTGATGAGCTATCGGCCACCGGTCAACACCCGCACCACCGGTTATGTCATGGGCAAGAAGCCCAATGGCAACAGCGAGATAGTGCTGAACTGGATCACCCCGCACCAGAAATGGGGCATCCACAGCACCTACTCCGACAACCTGATCATGCTCACCTTGAGCCGCGGCGGCCCGATCATCTGGCTGTCGGAAGTGGATGCAGTCAAGGCCGGCATCGAGGACAACGACTGGGTCGAGTGTTTCAACGCCAACGGCGCTCTGGTCGCCCGTGCGGTGGTCAGCCAGCGGGTCATGGAAGGGATGGTGATGATGTACCACGCCCAGGAACGCATCGTGAACATGCCGGGTAGCGAAATGACCGGCACCCGCGGCGGTCACCATAACTCGGTCACCCGGGTAGTGCTCAAGCCCACGCACATGATTGGCGGTTACGCCCAGCAGTCATGGGGCTTCAACTATTACGGCACCGTCGGCTGCAACCGCGACGAATTCGTCGTGGTACGCAAGATGGACAAGATCGACTGGCTGGATGACGTCGAATTGGGCGGTCTGGGCGGCGAAGCGCTGCCACAACCCCTGCCACAGGATATCGAGTGAGGAACCGGCCATGAAAATTCGTTCACAAGTAGCAATGGTACTGAATCTGGACAAGTGCATCGGCTGCCACACCTGTTCGGTCACCTGTAAAAACGTCTGGACCAGTCGCGAAGGTATGGAATATGCGTGGTTCAACAACGTCGAGACCAAGCCCGGCATCGGTTATCCGAAGGAATGGGAGAACCAGACCAAGTGGAAGGGCGGCTGGAAGCGTAATGCCGATGGCTCGATCAATCCGCGCATTGGCGGCAAGTTCCGGGTACTGGCGAACATCTTCGCCAACCCGGACATGCCGACCATCGATGACTATTACGAGCCCTTCGATTTCGACTATCAGCACCTGCACACGGCGCCGTCGTCCAAGCACCAACCGACCGCGCGGCCGCGTTCCGCCATCACCGGCAAGCGCATGGAGAAGATCGAGTGGGGCCCCAACTGGGAGGAGATCCTGGGCACCGAGTTTGCCAAGCGGCGCAAGGACCAGAACTTCGACAACATCCAGGCGGACATCTACGGCGAGTACGAAAACACCTTCATGATGTACCTGCCGCGCCTGTGCGAGCACTGCCTGAACCCGACCTGTGCGGCGGCCTGTCCGAGCGGGGCGATCTACAAGCGCGAGGAAGACGGCATCGTACTGATCGACCAGGAGAAGTGCCGCGGCTGGCGCATGTGCATCAGCGGCTGCCCGTACAAGAAGATCTACTTCAACTGGAAAAGCGGCAAGTCGGAAAAATGCATCTTCTGCTACCCGCGCATCGAAGCTGGCATGCCCACCGTGTGCTCGGAAACCTGCGTAGGCCGTATTCGTTACCTGGGTGTGCTGCTGTATGACGCCGACCGCATCCATGAAGTGGCCAGCACGCCCAGCGAGCAGGACCTGTACGAGGAGCAGCTGGGGCTGTTCCTGGATCCCCACGACCCGGCGGTGATCGAGCAGGCCCTGGCCGACGGCGTACCGATGTCGGTGATCGAAGCGGCGAAGGCGTCACCGGTCTACAAGCTGGCGGTGGACTGGCGCCTGGCGCTGCCGCTGCACCCGGAATATCGCACTCTGCCGATGGTCTGGTATGTGCCGCCGCTATCACCGATCCAGAACGCTGCCGAAGCGGGCAAGATCGGCATGAACGGCATCCTGCCGGATGTCGATAGTCTGCGCATTCCCCTGCGTTACCTGGCCAATCTGCTGACCGCCGGCGACGAGGCACCGGTCAAGCTGGCGCTCAAGAGGTTGCTGGCCATGCGCGTGTACAAGCGCTCGCAGCAGGTCGATGGAGTGGAAAATCTTCAGGTATTGGAAGACGTGGGCCTGACCCGCGCGCTGGCCGAAGACATGTACCGCTATCTGGCCATTGCCAATTATGAGGACCGCTTCGTGATACCCACCGCGCACCGCGAAGAAGCGCTGAGCGAAGTGTTCGCCGAGCGCAACGGCTGCGGCTTCAGCTTCGGCAGCGGCTGCTCCGGCAGCTCCGATACCAATATGTTCGGTGGCAAGAAAGCCAACCGTCGTGACGTCGTCAAGACCGTCCAGCTCTGGGAGGAGTAAGCATGAAAATTCTCAAGGTGATTTCACTGCTGATGGATTATCCGGTGCAAGCCGTGCAGCAGGCCCGCGCGGAACTCGAGGAGGCCATTCTGGCCTCCCGCGAGATCAGCCCGCAGCAGCGGCAGGACCTGGTCGACTTGCTCACGCGTCTGGCCAGCACCGATCTGCTGGACGTGCAGGAGGCCTATACCGAGCAGTTCGAGCGGGGCCGTTACCTGTCTCTGCTGTTGTTCGAGCATGTACACGGCGAATCCCGTGACCGTGGCCAGGCCATGGTCGATCTGATGGCCCAGTACGAAGCTGCCGGCTTCGCCATCGGAGTCAAGGAACTGCCGGACTACATACCGCTGTATCTGGAGTTTCTGGCCACCCGCGACGGTGAAGAAGCCAAAGCGGGCCTGGGCGAGGTCGAGCATCTGCTGGCCTTGCTGGCCAGTCGACTGGAAGAGCGCGGCTCGGACTACGCCGCCTGTTTCCGCGCGCTGCTGCAGATCGCCGGCACCATTCCGGAGCTGGCCATGGCGGCGATTCGCGAGCAGGTACTCGAAGAGATTCCCGACAACAGTCTGGAAGCGCTCGACGCTGAATGGGAGGAGGAGCAGGTGACCTTCCTCAATGGCGACAGCGTTGCCGCCTGCGGTACCCGTCCGGCAAACGTCAAGGCAAAGGAAGAGATAGCGGTTCCGGTGCACTGGGTGGATTTCAATGACAAGACCGTGCCGGCCGGCAGGGTTTAGGAGACGATCATGGCCAATATTAATCTGATGTTGTTCGGGGTTTATCCCTACGTCGCACTCGCGGTGCTGATCGTCGGTAGCTGGGCGCGTTTCGACCTCTCGCAGTACACCTGGCGCGCCGGTTCCAGCCAGCTGATGCATGACAAGAATCTGCGGCTGGCGAGCAACCTGTTTCACATCGGCATCATCGCGGTTCTGGCAGGCCACTTCGTAGGCTTGCTGACGCCCTCTGTGGTCTATCACCGCTGGCTCAGTTACGAAAACAAGCAGCTGATGGCCATGGTGGTCGGTGGATTCTTCGGGCTGCTGTGTCTTGTTGGACTGGTCATGCTGCTGCATCGGCGGCTGACCAACCCGCGGGTCAGGGCGCAGTCCAGCAAGTCGGATATCATGGTCCTGTGGGTGCTGCTGGTTCAGCTGCTACTTGGCCTGTTTACCATTTATGTGTCCACAGCACACATGGATGGCTCGCAGATGGTACTGCTGGCCAACTGGGCGCAGGAGATCGTCACCTTCCGGCCGCTGATGGCCGCGGCGAGTATCGAGCCGGTCGGGCTGGCATACAAGCTGCACGTCTTTCTGGGCATCACCCTGTTCGTGCTGTTCCCCTTTACCCGCCTGGTGCATGTGATCAGCGCTCCGGTCTGGTATCTCGGCCGGCGCTATCAGATCGTCAGGCTCAAGGCCACCACCCCGGCCCGTCCGGCGCCGGTTCGCCCAGCGCGCGCGGTTACTGCTTCGCCCGCACCGCGGACCGGGGTTGTGGGGCCTGCTCGCGCAGGTGGCGGAATTGGCGTAACGCCAGACGGAATGGCGTCCCCGCGTCCCGCAGCAGCGCACAAGGAGCAGCCATGAACACTGACAGCATCATTGCCAGCAGTAATCATCAGGACTGGCCGCGAGTAAGTATCAATTGCGCTCCCCTGGATCCGCAAACCATCGCGCTGGAGATGCAATACCATCCGGCCGAAACACGTGAGGAGGCGGTCTTTCTGGCTGCCCAGGCCCTGGTCATCCGCGAGCTGCTGGAGCAGCGCGCGGCCTACCTGGGTGTGGAGGTAATCCCCCACGCAGATGAGACAGAAGAGGAGGCGCTCATCCGCGGCTTGCTGGAGCTTGAGGTTGCGGTGCCGACAGTCGATGAGCCGGCGCTCGAGCAGTTCTATCAGTCCAACCTGGAGCGCTTCAGCTCCGCGCCACTGGTGGCTGCCAGACATATCCTGCTGGCAGTAGCCCCCGATGACGTCGCTGGGCGCAGTCGCGTCCGTGAGCAGGCAGTCGCTTTGCTATGTCAGTTGCGGGAGAGCCCCGGGCGTTTTGCCGAGCTGGCTGCCCAGTATTCTGATTGCCCGTCCAAGGAGCAGGGCGGCGCCCTGGGGCAATTGAGTTCGGGCCAGACCGTAGCCGAGTTCGAGCGCCAGTTGCTGCGACTTGACGAGGGCCTGGCCAGCCAGCCCCTGGAATCGCGCTACGGCTTTCATATCGTGCTGGTAGACCAGCGCATTGAAGGCAAGCAGCTGCCCTTCGAGCTGGTCAGTGACAGCATCCGGGCCGAGCTGGACGAAAGAGTCTGGCAAAAAGCCGTGGTACAGTATATCGAGACGCTGATAGGCGAGGCGGAAATCGAGGGTATAGTCATGCGCGGAGCTGCGTCTCCGTTGCTGCAATAGGGGATGGGTCATGGGCGACACACAACTGGTAGACGGACTGGGCCGGCGCATCGATTATCTGCGTATGTCGGTGACCGATCGCTGTGATTTCCGTTGTGTCTATTGCATGGCTGAAGACATGACGTTTTTGCCACGTCAGCAGGTGCTCACACTGGAAGAGATGCAGCGCCTGGCCGCCTTGTTCGTCGCCCAGGGCGTGAAGAAGATACGCCTGACCGGCGGCGAGCCGCTGGTGCGCCGCGGTATAGTCGATCTTTGCGCTGGCATAAGCTCGTTGCCTGGTCTTCGTGAACTGGTAATGACCACCAATGGCTCGCAACTGGTCAAACTGGCCAGCCCTCTGGCGAATGCCGGGGTAAAGCGACTGAATATCAGCCTGGATAGTCTGGACCGGGCAAAATTCAGCGCAATCACCCGTACCGGAGACCTGCAACAGGTGCTCGATGGCATCGAGGCCGCACGGGAGGCGGGATTCGAGCGCATCAAGCTGAATGTGGTGGTCATGAAGGGTCGCAACGCCGAGGAAGTGCCGGCGCTGGTCGATTATGCCCTGGCTCGTGACCTGGATATCACCTTTATCGAGGAGATGCCCCTGGGCCACGTCGGGCGCTCACGGGGTGAGTCCTTCTGTTCCAGCGACGAGGTGCGCGCGATGATCGCTCAGCGCCACCAGTTGCTCGACAGTACCGAAAACTCCGGAGGACCGGCGCGCTACGTTCGGGTCGACGGGTATCCTGCGAGTCGTATCGGCTTTATTTCCCCGCATTCGCATAACTTCTGCAGCACCTGCAACCGGGTACGCATGACGGCCGAGGGCCGGTTGCTGTTATGTCTGGGTCAGGAAAATTCGATTGATATGCGTGCACTGGTGCGCCGCCATCCCACCAGCGACGAACCCCTGCTGGCTGCCTTGCGTAAGTCCCTTCAAGCCAAGCCGGCCCACCATGACTTTTCCGCTGACGGTGAGGTCCAGATAGTCCGATTCATGAACGCAACGGGCGGCTGATAACGGAAAACGCCACCGCGATGCAGTGGCGTTCGAGTACATCATCAGATAGGACAGCTGTTACAGCGAGCTGTAATAGGCTGCGAGGTCTGCAATGTCCTGATCGCTCAGGTTCTTTGCCATTGGCGTCATGATGGCCGCATTGCCGCCCATACGCTGGCCGTCACGGTAGGCTTTCAGGGCACCCTCAAGGTACGGCGCATTCTGCCCTTTGAGGTTAGGATAAACCGGTACCTGGGCAATACCATCGGCGCCATGACAGGCAGCGCATACCGCTGCCTTGCCCTTGCCCGCAGCGGCATCGCCAGCGGCTTGTGCCATGCCCGTCATGCCGAGCATCAGAGCGGTCGAAGCGATTAGAATTTTCAACATGGTTATTTCCTCATCATTTCTTTTTGGGTGTTCTCACGACCAGTAATACCCATCAGCCGTGTATTTGGAAAGGCTAAAGTCTCCGGGTTGCACCTCCTTGTTTAACCAGACATTACCGCAGTGCCCATTACAGCAACAGCGCGATCGTGCAGAGAACTGTTACCAGCCAACCGCTGACCGCCATACGGAACCCTGTTGGGGCCGTTTTCATGCCCATGAAGTGATCGATGACCCATTGCCCCTTGATTGCACTCAAGAGCAACACGGCCCATGGCAGCCATGCTGGTTGGACCACGTTGGACCCCGGTTGGTGCCCGAGCCACCAGCCTGTCAGAGTGAGTGCAACGAGTCCCAGCCAGGTCAGCGTCAAGGAACGGGCCATGAACAGTCTCATGGCAACACGTAGAGCAAAGGGAACAGGATCAGCCACACCAGATCCACCATATGCCAGTAGCTTGCCGCCGACTCTGCGGCCATTTGCCGCGCCTGCTGTGTTGAATAGAGATCGCGCTGAAATCTCGCTGCCACAACCAGCAGAATGATCATTCCCAACACCACGTGCATCAGATGGAAGAACGTAGTGAAGAAATAGAAAAAGTAGAAGGTATCGGTCCGCAGCGTGTAACCGGCACTGAACATCTGCTGGTACTCCGCCGATTTGACGATCAGATACACCAGGCCGGCAACGACCCCTGCCCGGAACCAAAACACCACAGTGCCTGATTCCCCTCGTCGCATGGCAGCAACACCCAAGGCTACCCAATAGCTACCGGTGAGTAGCGCCAGCGTGTTGATCAGCCCAGCCATCGGATGCAAGGTGGCGACCCCGGCACTGAACGTCTCCGGCCAGCGGCCGCGCACATAGGCCATGCTACCGAGCAGCAGGGCAAAGACCGCCAGCTCGGCGAGGATGAAGCACCACATGGCCAGGTCGCCGGGCAGTTCGCGGACCTGAGGGCGCACTCCCGTGACCGGCAGGAGTTGCATGGCGGTCACGGCGTCCTCCCCGTCAGCATCAGATACAGGCGGGGCAACAAGGCGGGCAGCTCGGCGGCTTCATGCAGCACATGAAAGCGTTGCGGACCGAACAGGTACGGAAGGTAGTCGGCCGCCTGCTGATCAATGGTCACGCAGAACGGCTCAAGACCTGCCCTGCGTGCTTCAAGCAGCGCCTGGCGCGTGTCTTCCATACCATAGCGGCCTTCGTAGATATCCAGATCATTGGGTTTGCCATCAGTGAGCAGTAATAGCAGCCGCTGCTCGGCGGGTTGCTCCTTGAGCACTTCGGTGGCCTGGCGGATCGCGGCGCCCATACGGGTGTAATAACCGGGTCGCAGCGCCTGGATACGCCCATGCACCGACTCGCCCCAGGGTTCGGCAAAGTTCTTGATCACGCTGAAACGCACATGGTCGCGCCGCCTGGACGAAAAACCGTACATCGCAAACGCGTCGTTTCCGGCGTCCAGCGCTTCGCCGAGCAGGTGCATGCTGTCGCGTACCACATCGATCACCTGATGGTCGTTATCGGCGTAGGCTTCGGTTGAAAGTGACAGATCTGCCAGAACCAGGCAGGCGAGGTCGCGGTGTTGCGCCGCCTGCTCACGCCACAAGGCTGGTCGGGCGCTGGCATGTCCGCGTTGGCGGGCGGTGGCGAAATCGATGCAGGCATCCAGATCCAGGGCGGAGCCGCTGGGCTGACGCTTGTTCCAGGCCTTCTGCGGCCGCAGCACTTCAAAGCGGCGGCGCAACTGCTGACCCATCGCCTGCAGCCGGTCGGGCAGCGCGCAGGGCGCGGCATCCCTGGGCAGCATCGGGATGACCCGGCAGTGCCGCTCGATCAGCTGCTGTTTGCGCCAGTCCCACTCGGGCAGGAGCATGCCCGCGCCCAGAGGAATATCGTCCTCAGCGGCGCTGGGCAGATCCAGATCCAGTTTCAGTCGCGAGGCGCCGGCGTCACCGTGACGGGAGAGGCTGAGATGATCCAGATCTTCTGCCACACGCTCGGCATCCTCATCCTCGCTGTCATCCAGGGTGCGGTCGACCGGCACGAACTCCGACCAGGAGAACAGGCTCTCCAGGCGAAACACGATCAGACCATCCTTGCCGTCGACGTCATCGATGAATTCAGCGCGTTTGCGGCCCTTGCCCTCCCTGGGCTTGAGGCCGCCATTACTCACATCGCTCTCACTGTCCTGGCGCGAAATGGCGGCCTGGGTCGTGTGCAGGGAGGGGTACAACCACAGCGGCACGGGCAGGCTATCCCCATCAGCGGCAGGCAGTGATTTCTGGCTTCCAGGTTCAAGAATGGCGCTGCGCAGACAACGCTCACGGCGCCGCTGCTCGGCGTTGAGCGAGTCGAGAGACGGCCGCACCGTTACCAGGCGCCAGGCCAGCCGTTGGTACGGCGGCGCCAGACCGGGATAACGCTTGAGCGTTGCGAGCACCTGCCGCTGGTTCCAGCAGAGCCAGTCCTCCCGGGCGGGTGCGCCGGTCTGGCTGGCCAAGGCAGTCAGCCACAGATACAGATCACGGTTGAGTTCACGATCAGGATAAATCTGGATTACCGGGGGTAGCCGCACACAGTCCTCGTCGCGCCAGGCCAGGGCATATTGCCGTCCGGTGCCGGCGATCTTCTCCAGCCAGTGCCGCGGCGGCCTCATGGCTCTTTCGGTCGCGGCCTTGATGGTCAGCCCCGGATCGCCACCCAGGGCACGAAAAACCATGGCCAGACGCGGGCCTTCGTCTTCCAGGCGGACCTGTGCTTCAGGGTAACTGGTGCGGGCCAACCGGTTGATCAGGTTGTGCCAGCGCATGCCGACGTATTCTTCCATCGTATTAATCCTTTTCCAGAACGGGAATCAGGGTGCCGGGTTGCTTGTCCATCTTTACCGCCTCGTCGCCGCTGACCCAGTGCAGCAGGGCTCCTTCGGGGTTGGCCGCCTGCACCTGCTGGCACGTCTGTACACAGACGCCACATTGGGTACAGGTGATCTTGTGCCGCTTCATGCCGCGCGGTGGCAGGCGCATCGGGCAGGCCTGATCGCAGGCATTGCAGTCCCGGCAGTCGCGCGCGCGTTCACGCTTGAAGCCGATAACCATGGCACGTCGGTTTACCGCCCAGATCAGACTCTGGAAGATGCCCACGGCGCAGCCATATTTGCAGAAGAAATGCCGCGCCAGGGCAAACTCGATGCAGAACAGGGCGGTACCTATGCCGATGAAGAACCAGTGCCAGATGGGCAGTTGCAGCTGGAAAAGGCCTGTCCATAGCGGCACCGGAGGCACCAGGTAGGTGAGCAAGGTAACGGCCCACAGGGCCGAACTGCCGAATACCACCAGAGCCATCACCAGACGGGCGCCGTGGCGGCGTCGGCTGGTAGCCGCTTCCCACACTGAGCGGCGGCCCAGCCAACGGGCCATCTGACCGTCGATCCACTCGACCATGGAAAAATGCGGGCACAACCAGCCACAGTAAATACGGCCCCAGCGCCAGACGACCCAGAGCAGCACGCCCAGGGTCAACAGAATGGGTAGGCCCAGACGCAGCAGCAAATGCAGCGTAATGGCCGAAGGACCGAGCTCACTGGTCTGAGGGTTCAGGCCCAGCGTCCAGTCCATTGTCAGGAAAACGAAATGGCCACGGCTCAGATCCAGACGAAACAGATCGAGCAGTGGCGCCAACAGAAAGAGAATAAAGAAACCGGCGCGGGTGATGCGGCGATAGCTGGCCAACATGATGTTCTCCGTGCCGGATGGAAAAGGGGGGCTTGCGATACAGAGCACCTGCGGTATGCCGGTGCTCTGCCCGTAAGCCGTGTCAGACCGCTACTGTTGCAGCAGGGGTTTCAGGTTCGACCGGGGTGTCGGCGCGGGCCGCCACCACAAAGCTGGCCAGGTACATGAACACACCGATGCCAAAGCCGACGCCAGCGGCCAGACGCAGCCAGTAGATGGTGGTGATCGCATCCTGGGTGGCCATGAAATTCAGCGCCCCGGCGTTATCGGGAATGCGCTGCAGCCAGATCTGCACCACGCCGGCAGCGGTGAGCAGCAGTGTGATCAGCAGCATGCTGATGCTCATGGTCCAGCAGGACGCAATCTCCAGGCGCTGAGCCTGCAGGCTGTTGGCCTGCCGGCCGTGCAGGATCGGCCAGGCATAGGAGATGATCGCCAGAACTATCATCACGTAGGCGCCGTAGAAGGCCAGGTGGCCGTGGGCTGCAGTCAGTTGACTGCCGTGGGTGTAGTAGTTGATCGGTGCCAGGGTGTGCATGAAGCCCCAGACGCCAGCGCCGAGAAACGCCATGATGGTGCAACCCACTGCCCAGGTTACCGCGGCCTTGTTGGGATGATCGCGGCGACGCTGCTTGAGCATGCTGAAGGCAAAGACCATGAGCATGAAGAACGGCAGGGGTTCGATAGCGGAGAAGATCGAGCCGATCCAGAGCCAGTACTCAGGTGCGCCGATGAAGAAGAAATGGTGTCCGGTGCCGAGGATGCCGCTGATCAATGCCATGGCGATGATCAGGTACAACCATTTCTCGACCACCTCACGGTCGACACCGGTAGTGCGGATCAGGATGAACGCCAGTATCGCGCCAAGGATCAGTTCCCATACGCCTTCAACCCACAGGTGCACGACCCACCACCAGAAGTACTTGTCCATCACCAGGGAGGCCGGGTTGTAGAAGGCGAACATCCAGAACACCGCCAGACCGATCAAGCCGGTTGTCAGCACCATGTTGACCACGGTCTTGCGGCCCTTGAGCACGGTCATGATGACGTTGAACAGAAAGCCGACAAATACCAGCGCCAGGCCGATCTTGGTAATGGTCGGCTGCTCGAGAAATTCCCGGCCCATGGTCGGGAAGTACTTGTTGCCGGTCAGGTCCGCCAGTGTGGCGTAGGGCACGGCCAGATAACCGATGATGGTCAGGGTGCCGGCGGCAGCAAACACCCAGAACAGGATCCGGGCCAGCAGCGGACTGTGCAACTCGCACTGGGTTTCCTCGGGCAGCAGAAAGTAGGTGGCGCCCATGAAGCCGAACAGCAGCCAGACGATCAGCAGGTTGGTGTGGACCATGCGGGCCACGTTGAAGGGGATCTCCGGAAACAGAAAGTCACCGATGATGTACTGGGTACCCAGGATCAGACCGAAGACGATCTGCCCGAGGAAAAGAATGATGGCGAAGACAAAGTATGGCTTTGCCTCCGACTGACTTGCGTATTTCATGGCATTAGTCCTTGCATAGTGAATCCGGTGGCTGCATCAGCCTTCGTTGTTCGGCGGCCATTCGTTGGTATCGATACGCGACGTCCAGATCAGGAACTGGGACAACGCGCGGGATTCTTCGGGCGTCAGATTGAACTGCGGCATCTTGCGCCGACCTTCCACCGGGATCGGCTGAGCCGCCATCCAGGCTGCGAAATACGCGTGAAAGGCTTCTTCGTTCCCGGCCCCACGGCGGGTGAACACATTGCCCAGCTCAGGGGCAAAGTAGGCGCCTTCGCCGAGCAGGGAGTGGCAGCCGACGCAGTTGTTCTTTTCCCAGAGCGCCTTGCCGTGGGCGACCTCTGCGGTCAACTGGTCACGGTTCTCACGTTCGGGAATCGCCACCACGGTGTCGAAGGTGAGACCCACGAACAGCAGCATGAAAAACATGCCGCCGCCGTAGTAGATATTGCGGGCCATGCCCTTGGTGAATCTTTCCGACATGATGTAGTCCTCGTTGGTAGGCAGAAACGGTTTGCAGTTCAGCGTCAGAGACTGGCGCGGCTAGACACCGGGTTGTGCTGGTTGTACTGGGCTTCATGCGGGGCCGCGGCAAAGTGCGCGCGTACCACATCGAGAATCGCGGCCTGGGTGGTCGGGTCGTCGCTCAGGGGCTCGGCCAGGCAGGCGGTACAGGCGGCAATCGGATCCATTCCGCTGAGCATCATGCGTGCGGTATGAATCAGCAGCCGGGTGGACGGAGCTTCTTCCAGATCATGGGAGCCCATATGCCGCAACGCACCGCACAGTTGCACCAGCCGGGAGGCCGTGTCGAAGTCGATGCCGCTCTCGCTGGCCAGGATCTCGGTCTCGTCGCTGGCATCCGGGTAGCCGAAGCTCATCGCCACGAAGCGCTGCCGCGTGCTGGGTTTGAGTCCTTTGAGGAGGTTGCGGTAGCCCGGGTTGTAGGACACCACCAGCATGAAATCCGGGTGCGCTTCCAGGCACTCGCCGGTCGCATCCAGCGGCAGGATGCGACGATCATCAGCCAGCGGGTGCAGCACCACCGTGGTGTCCTTGCGCGCCTCGATGATCTCATCCAGGTAGCAGATAGCCCCTTCGCGCACGGCGCGTGTGAGTGGGCCGTCCTGCCAGTAGGTACCGTTGCTGCCGATCAGATGGCGGCCGACCAGATCGGCGCTGGTCAGGTCGTCGTGGCAGGCAACGGTATATAGCTTGCGTCCAAGCTTGTCGGCCATGTGCTGCACGAAGCGTGTCTTGCCGCAGCCGGTCGGCCCTTTGATCAGAATCGGCAGGCCGTGACTGGCTGCGTGCTCGAACACGTCGGTTTCATTGCTGGTGGGCCGATAGTAGGCGGTGTCAGGCGCGGTCTTCGGCGCGCCTGGAATGGAAGTCAGTGTGTTCACGGTGTGGCCCCCTGTCAGTTTCAGTAACAGGGATATTGCAATCCTGGTGCCATGTTATAAGTGCATGAAAATAAAGGGTAAAAGTTAGATTGCGGTTATTTGTACCCTTGCACCTTTAGGGTTCAAAGTACCTTTCTGGGTCAAAAATACCCTGTCAGCAGCAGGGCATGCCTAGCGCTCCGGCCGGGTCCAGAGCCAGAGTGCGACGCTTGCCAGCGTAGCGGTAACCAGCAGCTGGACAGCGACGGCGGCAGGGGAGAGCCAGATAATGGTCAGGCTTGTGAGCATCAGTGCGCAGGCCAGCCACTTTGCTCGCCGGGGTACCGAGCGGTGCTCACGCCAGTCCCGGATCATGCCGCCGTAGCGGGGGTGGTCGAGGAGTCGGGCTTCCAGGGCCGGCCAGCCACGGGCGCCAGCCCAGGCTGCGGCCAGCAGAAAAGGCGTGGTCGGCAGGCCGGGCAGGATCACCCCCAGGGCGCCGAGACCGAGAAACACGGACGCCAGACTGCGCCATAGGGCCTGGCGGATCATCAGCCTACGCCCTGGGCTTCCAGTGTGAAGGTGTCGAGCAGCTTCCTGATGCTGGGAATGCGGATATGCCTGGCATGACTCTCGATAAGCCCACGATCGCGCAGGGTGGCCATTGCCCGCGAGAGTGTTTCAGGGGTGATCGACAGGCGCGCGGCAATGAGTCCCTTGGGCAGCATCAGTTCCAGCTCGGCCTCGTCCCGAGGCTGATCCTTGACCTGGGCAGCCAGATACAGGGCAAAGCGCTGCGTGGCGTTCTGCAGCGTGAGGTTTTCCAGCTCGTCCAGTCGTTGATGCAGCCGTACGCTCAGATGCCCGAGCAGATGCAGACACGTCTGCGGATTCTCCTGCAGGCAGCGCAGCATGAGTCGGTTGGGAATGGCGGCTATACGCACGCTGTCCAGCGCCTCGGCACATACCGGGTATACCTGTTTCTGCATGAACATCACCGCTTCGGCAAAGGTGTTGCCCGACTGAATGATCTCGACCACCTTCTCCTTGCCATCTGCCGAGATGCGAAACAGTTTTACCTTTCCCTCCAGCACCATGAAAAACCGCTCGGCCCTGTCGCCCTGGCGCAGAATGAGCCCGTGGGCCGGGTACTCGCGGTAGAGCGTTTCAGCCAGCAGCGCCTCCTGGGACTGCCCAGGCAGCAGGCCAAGGATCGGATGCCTCAGGAGGCCCTTGCGGTCTTCGGAGGTCAACATCATGCGTTCCGCCTCGCTTCGAAGGGGTTCAACCGGGGCGACCATCAGGGCGCGGGCGATAGAGCATACCTGCGTAATGCCAGACGAACAGGGCAAAGGCGCCTCCCCAGCACAGCGCAGCCAACCAGAAGCCGGTTTGTGGCCACTGGGTGGCGATCCACACCCGTGCAGGCACCGCCAGGTTGAGCAGGATAAAGGCGGCCGATATGGCCGGGGCAGGCTTTAACGGACGGCCGGTGTGACCGAGACTGACACGGGCGATCATCGCCAGTATCAGGCCGCTCACGCTGCCGATGGTGAGCAGATGGATAGCCTGGCTGAAGCTGATTAACCAGCCCGCGTTCCACAGTGCCATGGCGTACAGCGCGATGATCAGCCAGGCATAGGCCAGGTGCAGTGACCATAGCAGGGGTACCTGCCAGATCCTCGGGTGGTGCCAGAGCAGCAGGCGCGCCATGTGGCCCGCGCCCAACAGGGCAAAGAGCAATCCCATGCCGACTGAAGGCTGCAGGGCAATGCCGCCGAGCATCAGCAAGGCCACAGCGATGCTGCCGGCCAGCAGCAGATGATCGAGCCAGGGCAGAGCGGGTATGGGCTGGGGCAGGTCCAGTCCGCGCTGGGTGAAGAAGGGAATGACCCGGCCGCCAATGATGCTCATCAGCGCGGCCACCAGCCAGAGCGCGCCTATATTGCCCTGACGCTGCAATGTGAAATCGCCCTGTGCCAGCCCCATCAGGCTCGCCAGGTTGCACAGCGCCAACAGAATCAGCACCAGTACGATTGGATAGTTGCGGGGCTGCCGGGCGATCCATACCGAGCGTGCCATCACCAGAGCAACGGCAGGCAGGAAAAGCATGTCCAGCGTGACCACCAGCCAGACCGGAAAGGCAGCCAGCCAGGCGAGCCGGGCCAGCAGCCAGACCGCGGCGAGCGCGATCAGGGGCCTGCCCCTGAGTCCCGGTACGCCGGTCCAGTTCTGTACTGCCGTCAGCAGAAAGCCGGCGACAATGGCAGCCACGAAGCCGAACAGCATTTCATGCATGTGCCAGGCGAGCCAGCCACCAACCGGCTGCCAGCTTCCAGCCAGGCCCAGCCATGCAGCGATCCACAAGGGAATGGCCAGGGTGGCAAAAATGGCTCCGGCCAGAAAGAAGGGGCGAAAGCCCAGTTCAAACAGCGCGGATCGATCAGGTTGCTGTTGGCTCATCAGTTACTCCATGGTTCATTGCATGCTCACCTTGTGCGCGCCTGACCACAATATGCCATCGGGGGTACCTCGCCTGCGGTTCGGATCCATCCAGCCGCTGCGGTAGAGTGCAAGGCCCTGTGTTGATGAGAAACCAGCCATGCTTTATCTAGCGCTCAAGACCTTGCATCTGCTGATGGCCATCGCTTTTGTCGGGACCCTGTTCTATCAGGTGTTCATCTTCGCGCCAGTGGCACGGCAACTCCCCGAAGACCAGCGTGGCCGCTTGGCAGTGCTTTTCGGGCATCAGGCGCGCCATATCATTCACTGGGTCGCCCTGTTCCTGTATGGCGCTGGCATCGCGCTGGTGTGGCCCTATCGCGCCATGCTTGCCGACCCCCTGGCCAGCAGCTTCAGCCTGTTGCTGTCGCTGAAGCTGATGCTGGCCGTGCTGATCATCGGGCACTACGTCGCCATGATTGTGCTGCGCAGCAAGGAGCGGATAACCGAGCGGGGCATGCGCCTGCTGAATATCAGTCTGCTGGCCCATGCCGTGGCGCTGGTCATCTGCGCCAAGGCGATGTTCATCCTGTAGCGCAGCAGGTGCTGCCTGCGGCGCGTGGCGAGCCAGCAAACAGGATGTTGTTTTCCAGATGGATGTGCTGCATCAGGTCCTGCCGCAGCTCCTCCAGGCCCCGATACAGAGCCTGCCAGGTGTTGCAGGCACCCACGGGGGGCGTGATGTCGTTGGTCAGGCGGACAATTTCATCCAGGGCGGCACCGTGCTGATCATGCTCGAAACGCATCACGCTGATGGGCCCGCCGACCATCGCCTGGCGGCCCTCCAGCAGCATTGGAAACAGGATCTGCTCCTCCTTGAGCATATGGCTCTCCATCTCCTGAGCCATGCAGGACAGATGGTCGGCCAGGCCGTCAGGGCAGTCAGAACGGTCGCCGTGGACCTGCTCGACACGACGGGCGAGCCTGATCAGCTCCGGCAGTTGCTCGCGGTGGCGTGCATGAAAGCGCGCGAGGATGTGGCTGATCAAATCCACGGTCGGTGCCTTGTGCCAGTCACGCGCCTCGGTAGTGTCTGGCGTCAGAGCCTCGAGCTGGGCAATCACCTTCGCCGCCGAGAGGCCCTTGCTGGCGGCCGCTTCGGCGAGAGTGCGGTGCCCCTGGCAGCAGAAATCCAGGCGGTTGGCATGAAAGACGGCGGTGGCGCCGGGAATATCGCGGGCCAGATCGCCCAGGGCGGTGTTCAGGTAGTCGGCAGACATGGCAATGGTTCTCCAGTATGGGTATTGCGAAAGGACTCTATGGTTGCAACATCCTCAGCAAGGCCCGTGCCACTGGAATAATCATATTAAAATCAATAGTCTGTATTTTTATGGGTAGTAAATACCCTGTTCTGATAGGGTATTTGAAACCCTTTAAGGTCATTAAAACCATGATTGAGCCTCTTCTGCTTCCGGACCTGGTAGCCGAGCTACCGGCGGCGGTTCGCCTGCAACGCCTGGTGCAGGTACTGCGCGAGCATTTCCAGTGCGGTGCGGTGGTGCTGCTGCAGCATTCCGACGAATGTCTGCGTCCGCTGGCCGCCGTGGGGCTGGTTCAGGATGCGCTCGGCCGGCGTTTTCAGACGGCCCGGCATCCGCGCCTGGCGGCGTTGCTGTCACGCCGCGAACCCACCTGGTTTGATCCGCAAAGTCCGCTGCCAGACCCCTACGACGGGTTGCTGGACGAGTCGCCGGGCGAGCCCCTGCCGGTGCACGACTGCATGGGTGTCAGCCTGTATCTGGAAGGGCGGTTGTGGGGTGCAGTGACCCTGGATGCGCTCAACGCGGGTACCTTTGACGAAGCGGCGCGCCTGGATCTGCAGAGAATGACACCGCTGATAGAGACCTGTGTGCGCATTACCCATCTGGAAGAAGACAACCGTGCCTTGCGCATGGCCCGTGTGGTCGGGCAGGGCACCCTGTCCGAGGGCAAGGACCACAGCATCATTGGCCACAGCAAACCCATTTCCCGGCTGCTGGAAGAGCTTACTGTCGTAGCCGATACCGATCTACCGGTGCTGCTTAGCGGCGAAACCGGCGTCGGCAAGGAGCTGTTCGCTCGCTGGTTGCATCATCAGTCAGGGCGTGCCGACAAGCCTCTTGTGCTGGTCAACTGCGCGGCGCTACCCGAGTCACTGGCTGAAAGTGAACTCTTTGGTCACATCAAGGGTGCCTTCTCTGGCGCCGCCAGCGACCGCGGTGGGCGTTTTGATGCGGCCGATGGCGGAACGCTGCTGTTGGACGAGGTCGGCGAGTTGCCACTGACGGTGCAGGCCAAGCTGCTGCGTATCCTGCAAAACGGCGAGATCCAGCGCCTGGGTGCGGATCAGCCCCTGCGGGTGGACGTGCGGATCATCGCGGCAACCAATCGTAACCTGGCAGATCGGGTAGCCAGCGGCGATTTCCGGGCCGATCTATATCATCGTCTTTCCGTCTACCCGGTGCTGATTCCCCCGCTGCGTGACCGCGGTAGCGACATTCTGCTGCTGGCCGGACACTTTATCGAGCTCAACCGCGCGCGCCTGGGGCTGCGTGGATTGCGTCTTTCCGCTGCAGCGGAACAGGTTCTGTTGGGATACTTCTGGCCGGGGAATGTGCGGGAGCTGGAGCATGTCATCAGCCGCGCCGCAATCAAGGCGCTGGGTTTCAATGGCTCGCGCCAGGCGATCCTGACCCTCGAGCCCCGGCACCTGGATATCCAGGCAGAACCAATATTGATGCCGCACGAGGCGGTCCGCCAACAGGGTAGTTCAGCCCGATCGGTGTTGCCGCTCAAGCAGGCGGTTGATGCCTGCCAGCGGGAGCAGATCCGTATCGCCCTGCTGCAGACGGGCGACAGCTGGGCTGCCGCTGCGCGTTTGCTTGAGCTGGACGCCAGCAACCTGCACAAGCTGGCCAGAAGGCTCGGAATAAAAGCCTGAGCCGTCAGTTGAACAACAATTGACCTGCATCAAAGTGAAGGGCCCGCACAGGGTTTAGCCTGCACGAAATTGAGATACCACTGCGGAGCCTACCCATGTTCAACCCCATCTGCTGGAACGCGGATCTGATTCGCCGCTACGACCACGCCGGTCCGCGTTACACCTCCTATCCCACCGCAGTCCAGTTCCATGATGGCGTCGCCCCGTCCGATCTCATTGCTGCCCTTGAACTCAGCCGGCGGGAGAAGCGCGAGCTGTCGCTCTATGTGCACATCCCGTTCTGCGCCAACATCTGCTACTACTGCGCCTGCAACAAGGTCATCACCAAGGATCGCAGCCGGGCCGAGCCCTACCTGCAGAGCCTGTTTCGCGAAATCGATCTGGTCAGTCAGCATGTAGGTGCCGATCAGCAGGTTCAGCAGTTGCATTTTGGTGGTGGCACGCCGACGTTTCTGGCGCACGATCAGCTGCGCGCCCTGATGGCCAAGCTGCGCTCCAGTTTCCATCTGCGTGATGACGATGTGGGGGATTACAGCATCGAGATCGATCCCCGGGAGGCTGACTGGGCCACCATGGGTCTGCTGCGCGAGCTGGGTTTCAACCGGGTCAGTTTCGGTGTGCAGGACCTGGACCTGGACGTACAACGGGCGGTCAACCGTCTGCAGACGCCGGAGCAGACGCAGACCGTCCTGGATGCCGCGCGTGCGCTGCAGTACCGCTCGATCAATATCGACCTGATCTACGGCCTGCCGAAGCAGACGGTCGAAGGCTTCGCCAGAACGGTGGAGGCCATTATCGCAATGAAGCCCGATCGTCTCTCGGTCTTCAACTATGCCCATCTGCCCGAACGCTTCCTGCCCCAGCGCCGTATCGAGACCAGCGATCTGCCAGCGCCCCAGGACAAGCTGGCCATGCTGGAAAACACCATCAAGCAGTTGGTAGGGGCAGGCTACCGCTATATCGGCATGGATCATTTTGCATTGCCCGACGACAGCCTGAGTAATGCCCAGGACAGCGGCGATTTGCAACGTAACTTCCAAGGCTATACCACCCACGGGCACTGCGATCTGATTGGTCTGGGAGTGTCTTCGATCAGCCAGGTGGGAGATCTGTTCAGCCAGAACAGCAGCGATATCAAGGTTTACCAAAATACCCTTGATAGCGGCAAGCTGGCCACGCGACGGGGGCTTCAAGCCCACGCCGACGACCGTCTGCGCCGCAACGTGATCGGCCAGCTGATCTGTCACTTCGCACTGGATTTCGCCGAGATCGAGCAGCGTTTCGGCATTGTCTTCGGCGACTACTTCGCCGACTGTTGGCCAATACTCCAGCAAATGAGCCGAGACGGTCTGATTCAGTTGACCGACCGCGGGATCCGCATCCTGCCGGCAGGCCGGCTACTGGTCCGCTCGGTATGCATGGTATTTGATGCCTATCAGGTCCAGGACACCAACCAGCGCTACTCGCGGATCATTTGAGCAAGGCGTCGGCAGACACCTGCTATGCTTCTGGTCCCTGATAATAAAAGAGGCCTGAGCCATGCAAGGCAGTTGTCTGTGCGGTTGCATCGTCTACCAGGTAGATAGCCTGGACACCCCGATTCGTCATTGTTCCTGTAACACCTGCCGCAAGGCGCACGCCGCTGCGTTCAATACCGGGTGCGGGGTAAAGAAGGAGCATTTTCGCTGGGTGCAGGGCGAAGAGCAGCTGGCCCATTACGAGTCCTCACCGGGCAAGGTCCGGCATTTCTGTAGCCGTTGTGGCTCGCAACTGGTGGCAGAAAAAGCGGGCGTGCCCTACATGGTCCTGCGGGTAGCGACACTGGATGAGGATCCCGGTGTGCGGCCCTCTGCCCATATCTGGACCGGTCACGAGGTGCCCTGGCTGGCTTACGGCGAGGATCTGCAGCGCTGCGATGAGTGGCCGCCGGGCTACCCCGGCTGAACTGCTTCTAACGTGTGCCGGCGGCCACGGTGGCAAGCCATATGGTATGCCGGGTGCCCCGGTTGCCATGGGCGTAGACCTTTATCTCTTCCGCGTCGAAACCGGCCTTGCGCAAGTCGTTGCTGAACCGCTGCTCCATACTCGCCGACCAGACCGCCAGAATACCGCCTGGGCGCAGGGCGCGGGCGCATGCCCCGAGTCCTGCAACGCTGTATAGCCAGCTATTGGCGGATTGGGTCAGGCCTTCTGGTCCGTTGTCGATATCGAGCATGATTGCGTCGAACCCGGCGGGTTCCTGTTTGAGTACGTCAGCCACATCCGCGCAGACTATACGTGCTCGCGGATCCTCGATCGGATTGCCAGCCTTGGCCCCCAGCGGGCCGCGGTTCCACTCGATCACCCCGGGTAGCAGTTCGGCCACCAGCACCTCGCCATTCTTGCCTGTGTGCTCAAGCGCTGCGGCCAGGGTAAACCCCATGCCGAGACCGCCGATCAATACGCGTGGTGCAGGCCTGTTGGCTACGCGCTGGCAGGGGATCCGGCCCAGAGCGTCCTCCGAACCGTGGGTGCGGGTATTCATCAGCTGCCCGCCCTTGCCGCCCTCAAGCTTGATGACGTAATCCTCGCCGTACTCGAACAGGCATAGGGCGCCGCCGTCAGGCAAGGGTGTGGTATCAAGCAGAACGAAGCGTTTCATCGGCAGCCAGCAGTAGATTCGGGCCGAAAGCCTGAACCGCTGTGCAAGCCCGAAATGCAGAGAAGTGGAGCGGGTGAAGGGAATCGAACCCTCGTCGTAAGCTTGGGAAGCTTCTGCTCTACCATTGAGCTACACCCGCGTGCTGCGCATTCTAAGCAGTTGCTGGATATTCAGCAAACAACTTCATTGCTTATTTCTCACCTGATCGATAATGAAACCGCTGGCGGGAATGGTAGGCAGGCGGCCCATGTCGATCGACAGATCCTGCGGCGGTACGCGGTATTCCATCGCCGAAACAAGATTGCGCAGAGCGCGGTTGATCAGCTCGATGGTAATCCACTCGCCGGCACACCTATGACCGCTTTCATAGGCGCCGCCGCCCTGTGGTATCAGGTTGTAAGCATTGCCTTGCCAGTCCTTGAAGCGCTCTGGCTGGAATAGGTCAGGTTGCTGCCAGCTGCGCGGGTCATGGTTGGTGCCGTGCAGGTCCAGCATCACCCGTGTTCCTTTGCTGAAGCTGTAGCCGCGCCACTCGAATTCGTCGCGGACGATGCCGGCTATCACCGGGAAGAAAGGATAAAAGCGCCGCACCTCCAGCGTGAACATGTCCAGCCAGGCGTCATCTGCGTCAAGCAGCGTTTGCCGATACTGGGGGTGCTGGTGCAGCGCCAGTGCGCCGAAGGTGATGAACCGTGCCACGGCGACCATTGGACGAAGCACATTGAGCAGCTCTACCGCAGCGATTCTAACCGGCAGTGGGTGGCCATCGGCATCGCGGTGCAGGGCGATGACTTCGATCGGGGTCGGTTCTGTTGGCGACAACGGCGAGTCGCGGACCCGCTGTATGACCGAGCGCGCCCAGTGTTCTGTGCGCATGCGCAGGCCCAGGCCTCTCCAGCTGCGCGGCCCCAAGGAGCCGGCGCCGTCGATCATGGCAGCAAACTCGCCGGTACGTTTGCGCGCGTCCAATGCATTGAGCGCGACGCCAGCCCATCGGCATGCAGCGCGGCACAGCAGCAGTTCCACTTCCTTCTGGAGGACCACCTGCGGTTGCCGTTGCCAGTGCGCGAGCCTGGTCTGCCATTCGTTGTCGAAGATATCTCCCAACCGCGCAATCGCGGCGGGCGACATCAGCGACATGAACATGGCCTTGCGATGCCGGTGTTGCGCGCCATCGAGCTGCTGCACGCTGCCCCTGTCCTGCAACGCCATCAACACAGTGGGGGGCATTGACCCTCGGCGGGTGAAACGGTCCGGGTGGTAGAACATGCGGGCGGCCTCTTCGCCCGATACACAGATGAAGCGGCGCAGCATCAATCGCGTCTTGAACACGTCCGATCCGAGCTGATCACAGCGTTCGCGAATAAACCGATAGCCATTGTTGAGCAATGCCAGCGAGGCATCGAAGCTCGAATCGCGCGGTATGTCTGCCATGGGATTCCTACCAATTGAACTGTAGGAATTTTGAAAGGCAGGGACAGAAATGGTTCGGCCTGTTTGCCGCGGGCTCTGCTCAGCTGACGCGTCTGGCAATCTCCATCATTCGCCGGTAGCTGTCCTGGCGAGCATCCTGGTCGAACATCGAGGTGCTGACGATCAGTTCGTTGGCGCCGGTGCGATCAAGCAGGTCGGCAAGTTGCTGGCTGACGGTATCCTCGTCCCCGATAAGCGTGCCGGCCAGGGTCGAGAGCACGCTGTGCTTCTCATGCGGTTGCCACAGCGCCTCCATGTCGTCCACCGGCGGGGGTAGCGGGCCCGGCCGGCCGCGTATCAGATTAAGGAAGGCCTGCTGGTGCGAGGTCGCTAGCATTGCCGCCTCATCCCTGCTTGCGGCGACGTAAGCGTTGATGCCAAGCATGACATGGGGTTCTTGCAGGGTTTCTGACGGCTGAAAATGCTCGCGATAGGTCCGCAACGCATTGAACATGAAATCGGGCGAGAACTGACCGGCAAAGGCGAAGGGCAGGCCCAGCTGGGCGGACAGCTGGGCACTGAAGGTGCTGGAGCCCAGCAGCCAGATCGGCACGTTCAGACCGGCTCCGGGCACGGCGCGCAGACGCTGGCCAGGCTGTGGCTCGGCAAACAGCCGGCGCAGCTCATCCAGCATCTGCGGAAAGTCCGAGCCGTCGCCGCGGCCATGGCGCAGGGCTTGGGCCGTGGCCTGGTCGGTACCCGGCGCGCGCCCCAGACCCAGATCGATCCGACCCGGGTACAGTGATTCCAGCGTGCCGAACTGCTCGGCAATCTGCAGCGGCGCGTGATTGGGCAGCATGATGCCACCGGAGCCGATGCGGATGCTTGAGGTGTTTGCTGCCAGATAGCCCATGACCACGGAGGTCGCAGCGCTGGCAATGCCGGTCATGTTGTGGTGCTCGGCTACCCAATAGCGACGATAGCCGAGACTCTCGGCGTGTTGCGCCAGGGCTCGGGCATTGGCAAGGGCTGTGGCCGGCGTCGCGCCCTGGGGTACAGGGCACAGATCCAGCACGGAAAGGGAAATGCTTTGATTGGACATGGGGGCTCCCGCACCGCAACAAATAATGGCAGTATGCTAACGTCTATCCCGGTTGGCGCATACCGGGACAGGTATATTGACTCTACGGCCCTTCGGCCTGCTGAGCGGCCTATCAGGGAGAGTAGCCATGCAGTTATCACGTCAACCGGCCTGGGCCGCAGTTCTGCTTTGGGGCGTCGCCGGCCTGTGTTCCGCCGCCACGGCGGTACCCGTCCTCGATCAGCAGGGCGGCGCCCTGAAAGATGCAGTGATCATGGTCGAAGGCGTGGCTCCGCGGCCGCCCCTGTCCACTTCGATGGACCAGATCGACCTTCAGTTCCAGCCCCGTGTGCTGGTCGTGCCTGCCGGTACCGAAGTCGGCTTTCCGAACGGCGATGACGTTCGCCATCACGTGTATTCCTTCTCGGCGACCAAGCCATTCGAACTGCGTCTGTTCCATGGCGCCGAGGCACCACCGGTGACCTTTGAACAGGCTGGTCCCGTGGTGCTGGGCTGCAACATCCATGACGCCATGATCGGCTACATTCTGGTGACAGACAGCCCATGGTACGCGGTCTCGGGTGACGGTGGCATGCTCGACCTCGCGCATTTGCCAGAGGGCGCCGCGCCGGTCTCATGGTGGCACCCGAGCATGGGCGACGCGCCGCCCGTCAGTCTCGGTTCTCTGGATCTGCGTGCCAGCGCCAGTCTTGTCCTCCCGGTGGATGCGGCTGCCGCCGCAGAAGTGGAGAAGGAGCTCTCGCCACTGCAGAAACGCTTCAACAAGGCGTCCGGAAAGTATGGTTATTGAGCGACTGCGCACGCGGTTGATCCTGCTGCTGGTCGGTTTGCTGGCGCTGGTTCTGATCGCCGTCTTTGTCGCTGTTTACAGCGCCACCAACAGTTCCGCCGAGCGCCAGGCCCGCCAGCAGTTGCAGGTCGGTGCCAACGTATTCAGTCGCCTGCTCGAGCTGCGCGCCCAGGAGCTGGGCAGCGCTACCCAGGTTCTGGCTGCCGACTTCGGGTTTCGCGAGGCCGTCGCCTCCGGTGATCTGCCAACCATCCGCTCCGCCCTGTTCAACCAGGCGCGGCGCATCGGGGCCGACGAGGCCCTGTTCTTTGATGCCCGCGGTGATATCCAGGTGTCCAGCCGGACAGTGGACGGCAGTGGCCAGGTTGAAATCAGCGCCTTGCAGCCGCTGGGCGACAACTCGCTGGTGGCAGTGATAGACGGCCAGCCCTTTCTGCTCGTGGACGCCGTGGTCATGGCGCCGCTGGCTGTGGGGCAGGTGGCCATGGCGTTCGGACTGGACCAGGCCCTGACCGAGGAAATGCGCACCCTCACGGGTCTGGAGGTCAGTTTTGTCACCAGTCGCCAGGGCAGCATGCTCAACCGCGTCGGCACACTGCCGGCGGCTGACGGGGTCGAGGCTGCAGAGGCGCCGGACTCCGGTCTGGCCGAGGTAGACAGGGAGGTCTATCTGGCCACCCGCATTACCCTGCTGGAGCAGGAGGGGTTTCGCATCAAGGCCCAGCTGCTCAGCCCGCTGGAGGACGCCCTGGCCATTTTCGACATCCTCAAGCGCGAGCTGGTGCTGATCACCCTCATCGCCCTGGCGGTCTCCTCCCTGGCGGCCTATGTGATGGCGGGCAGCCTGTCCAGGCCGGTCAGCGCTCTGGCTGACGCCGCACGGCGTATCGGTCAGGGGGATTACGGTTCGACCGTGAAGCTCAAACGCAGCGACGAGCTCGGACGTCTGGCCGAGAGCATCGATACCATGCGTCAGGACATTGCCGAACGTGAGCAGCAGATAGCCCACAATGCCTTCCACGATCCGCTGACCGGCCTGGCCAATCTCGCCAAGGTGCGTGAGCGGCTGGCCGAGACCGCACGCGGCGGCAGCCGTGGCGCGCTGGTGCTGTTCTACCTGGCGGATGCCGAGGATCTGCTCAAGGCCTACGGCCAGACCTTTTATGGCGACATCATTTCCGCCTGTGCGGACCGGATACGGGACACCACCGGCGCAGCGAGCCTGCTTGCCTTTCATCCCGGACAGGGGTTTCTGCTGGTGCTCGGCGCCGTCAACCGGGACGAAGCCATGATAGCCACCGACCAGCTGGTCAGCGCTCTTTCGGGAAAGATGGAGCACCAGGGGGTCAAGCTCAATCTGCAATGGCTGGCGGGCCTGGTGGCCTGGTCCGAGAGTGACCAGAACGCCGATGAGCTGTTGCGCCAGGTGGCCATTGCCGCAGGTGACGCCCGCCCGGGCCCTGAACGCATCTCGCTGTACCAGGCCGAGCGCGATCAGGATTACATGCGGCGCCTGCGCCTGATACGCGACATCCATTTTGCCGCGCAGAAACGCGAACTGTCCGTGGTGTATCAGCCCAAGCTCGATATTGCCACCGGTGAGGTGAGACAGGTCGAGGCCCTGATGCGCTGGCACCATAGCGAGCTCGGGTTTATCGGGCCGGACGAGTTCATCACCCTCGCCGAGCAGACCGGCAGCATCCACAAGTTGACCCAGTGGATACTGATGGCGATTGCCTCGCAGATCGGTATCTGGACCGAGAAGGGCCTGCACCTGCAGGTGGCCATGAATATTTCCGCACTGGATCTGGAAAACGAGCGCTTTCCCGATCAGATCCGCATGATCCTCGAGGCCCAGGAGATCAGTCCGCGGATGCTGGCATTCGAGGTGACCGAAAGCGCGTTGATGATCAACCCCGAGCGCAGTCTGCGCAGCCTTGAGCGACTGCGTTCCATGGGGTTCAGCCTGGCGGTGGATGATTACGGCACGGGCTACTCCTCCCTGGCGATGCTCAAGAGCCTGCCGGTTCAGGACCTGAAGATCGACAAGTCCTTTGTGTTGCAGCTGGCCGAAGGCAGCGAGGACGCAGTTATCGTCAAGTCGACCATCGAGCTGGCCCATAACATGGGTCTGAAGGTGATCGCCGAAGGGGTGGAAAATGCGGTCAGCCTGGAGTGGCTCAGAGCGCTCGGCTGTGACACGGCCCAGGGCTACTTCATCAGTCGTCCCATTGCCGCACTTGATCTTGAAGCCTGGCTCGCAAGTAACCGGACGACCTACAAACCGACGGAGAACTCATGACAAAGGCAGTTGTTGCAGCCCTGTTGGGCTGCATGCCTGTACTGGTAAGCGCTGGACCCGGTGATCGCCTGCTCGCCACCGGTGGCGCCAGCATGATCGAGGGGGCATCCGGGGGCGGCATCGTGCCCTGGGCCGTCATGACAGGCTATGGCACACGGGAGCAGTGGGGTGGCGCGGTCTTTGCGACGCGCGTGGATACCGGCGACTACCGCCTGGACACCGCGGGGGCCAGTGTCAGCTATGCCAACCGGGTCGAGCTGTCCTTCGCCCGGCAGCGACTGGGTATCGACGAACTCGCCGGTGCGGCCGCGCTACCGGAAAGCAGTCTCAACCAGGATGTATTCGGCGCCAAGTTCAGGCTGTTCGGCGACCTGATCTACGACCAGCTGCCCCAGGTGGCCCTCGGCCTGCAGTACAAGCGGCAGACCAATTTCCTGATTCCCCGCACGGTGGGTGCACAGCGCGATTCCGATACCGAGGCTTATGTGGCCGCCAGTCGCCTGTTTCTGGGGGGTGCCTTTGGCTACAACCTGCTGGTCAATGGCACGCTGCGCTACAGTCGCGCCAATGAAGCCGGTCTGCTCGGTTTTGGCGGGGACCGGCGTGATACTCCCAGCCTGCTCAAGGAAGGGAGCATCGGGGTCTTTCTCAATCCGCAATGGGTGCTGGGCGTGGAGTACCGGGAGAAGCCTGACAACCTCGGCTTTGCCGGTGAGAGTGATTGGAAGGACGTCTGGCTGGCCTATTTTCCATCCAAACGGGTTGGCCTGGTGGCAGCCTGGACCGACCTCGGCGAAATCGCCACGCTCGAGGACCAGACCGGTCTATACCTGTCCGTACAAATCAGTTACTGAGGTTCCTGCATGCGCTTGACGATAACCCTTCTGGCGGCTCTGACGCTCGGTGGCTGCGCTGCCCAGCCAGCGCCGCCATCAGCCGACGACAGCCTCTATCAGAATCTGGGCGGGCAGGCCGGAATCGGTCGCATAGTCGAAGGCATGCTGCTCAATATTGCCGATGACGAGCGAATCGTTGAGCATTTTGTCGACGCCGATATCGACCGGCTCTACGAAAAACTGGTCGAACAGATCTGCATGGAAAGCGGCGGACCCTGTGAATATACCGGGGACAGCATGGAGGACAGTCACGCAGGCATGGATATCACCGAGGGTGATTTCAATGCGCTGGTGGAAAACCTGATTGCGGCGATGGACGCCGAGGGCGTGCCGGTAACTGCCCAGAACCGGCTACTGCAGCGGCTGGCGCCCATGCGCGGGGCCATCATCTACCGCTGAGCGTTTACCGGTGCCGGGTCCGGCACCGATCACTTTCTGACGCTGCTGAGCAAGGTGACACGCGGCAGCGGCCGGTCGTGCTCGGGCTCGGTGACCAGCCGGGGTGACGGCTTGCCAATGTAATACCCCTGCACATCATCGATATTCAGCAGCCGTACAGCCTCCAGAATGGCCTTGCTATGGACAAACTCGGCCACGGTGCGCATGCCCAGACCGGTAGCGAACTGCTGAATGCCCCGTGTCACGTTCAGGGCGATCGGGTCGGTGTCGATGTGTTCGATCAGGCTGCCGTCGATCTTGATCACATCCACATTCAGGCGCAGCAGGTGCTGGAAGTTCGAGTAGCCGGTACCGAAATCATCGATGGCAATCCGGCAGCCCAGCGCTTTGACCCGGTCGATGAAGCGACGGACCTCGGCATAGTTCTCGATACCCTCCGACTCCAGAATCTCGAAAATCAGCCGGGCGGCCAGGGACGGGCTGCCCTTGAGTCGGTCCACGATGAAATTGGTCAGATCCGGATCCAGCAGGTCCTCGCAGGACAGGTTCAGGGAGAAGGTGTAATCGTTATCGGCAAAACGGCTGAAGCACTGGGTGACCATGGTTCGGGTGATGTAGCGGTAGAGCCGGATTTTCTTCGCTACACCGATAAAGTCGGCCGGGCTGACCGGCTCGCCGTTTTCATCCAGCATGCGTGCCAGGCACTCGAATTTCTCGATGCGACCGGTGCGCAGATCCAGGATCGGCTGGAAATAGGGCACGATGCGGCCTTCGTCCAGCGCCCGGCGCAGGCGGTTGGCCCAGATCAGATTCTGCTCGTAGGCTTCACGGGTGCGCTGGGCGGGGTCGTAAATGCAATAGCCGACTCTGGCCAGACGTGCCGATTGCAAGGCAATGCTGGCGGACATCAGCAGCTGCTCATCGGCCAGTTGACTGCCGTCCTCCTGCAGGCTGGTGGCCACGCCGAGACTGACGTTGAGCGGGATCGATTGATTCTGCCAGCTGATCGACAGCGCACCGACAAACCGCAGCAGCGCCTCGGCTCGCTTTTCCAGTTGGGTGGCGTTTTCAGCCACCGGGAGCCAGATGGCCAGCTCGTCACCCGGCATGCGGTAGAGTCGGCAGGCAGCCCAGTTGCGTTCCTGGGAAAGCATGTCCTGCAGGGCCGTCGCCAGTTCACTGATCACGTGGTCGCCGCAGTGGTGACCGTAGAAGTCGTTGATTTCCTTGAAGGCGTCAATATTGATCAGCAACAGCGAGGCGGTCTTGCAGCGGTCCAGCTCGACCAGCAGTTTCTCGCGGTTGGGTAGCCGGGTCAGACCATCGGTGTACAGGGTCTGCACCCGATCCAGTATCCGCGCAACGATCAGCATGATCAGCAGCGCAAGCGCCAGGGTGACCGCGCTGACCAGCGCAACAATCTTGAGATTGCTTTCACGCATGGGCAGCAGTACGGCATCGATTTCCGCCCGTGGCACCCCGACTCCGAAAATCATCCCCGCCTGTGTCAGGCTGAAAAACAACAGATGGGGTTCGTTGTTGACGGTCAGCGGCAGCGTTTGCATCGGCGCCACCAGCATGCGCCCGGATATGACCGCAGACTGGGGTTGCAGCTCCTGGAGGCGGTCATGCAGGCGCGAGCCGATGATGGCGTCAATCTTGCGCTGCGCCGCGACAATGTCGTCGGCATTGGCCAGGCTGGACAGGTTGCGGTTCTCGCCGTCGAGCAGGAAGGCAAAGGTATTGGGTGTGACCTTGACGCCGCTGACCAGATTGATGATCTCGTCGGCGCGCCAGTCGGTTGACGCCAGGCCGATCACTTCTCCGCTGGCATCGCGCATGGGCGTGGTCAGGCTGATGACCACATTGTCGATCAGCTCCTTGTAATAGGCCGGGGTCCAGAAGAAGCCCTGGCTCGCGGGGGAGGTCGCACTGGCGGCCTCGCTGAGGGTGCGCCCCAGGGCGTCGGGGTCCTGGGCCGGCGCCACCGCCGATTGCGTGCGGATCATGCCGCCATATCGGTAGGCATAGGTCGAGAGCGCTCCGGCGGCCTGCTCGGGCAACCCGAAACGCAGCTCGGCGCCGTAAGCCTGCGGCATGCGCCGGAGGGCGTTTTCCAGACTCGCATGAACCCGGCTGCGGATCGCGTCGTTGTCACCCTGCCGCGACCGGTAAAGCTGTTCGCCCAGGTTGGCCAGACCCGCCGTATTCTGCTCCATCAACTGGTGATGACCGTTGATCCGGTTGAGGTTGGCCTGAACGATGTCGGTTATCTGCCGTTGGCGCAGGTCGGCCATGGCCTGTTGGGAAAAATCCAGATTGAGCGATGACATCACCAGCATGCCCACCAGGAAAACCCCGATAAGCGCGATGAGTACAAGCAGGATAAGCCGCTTCATCCGTCTTTCGACGAGGTTCTTCAGTCCCATCGGCCGTTTATCCCGTCCTCGACCCGTGAGCGGGCCGCCGTCAGTTGGTTCTCGGTCAGCAGTGCTTCCTGCTGTTCAATGCCCGCTCGGGCGGGTTGGTGGCCGTTGAGCAGCGCCAGACTGTACCAGACGTAGGCGGCCTGATGGTCGACTGTCCCGTGATTGCCCCGGGCGTAGCTCTCCCCGAGCAGGAACTGGGCGCGCGCCGAGCCCTTGCGGGCGGCCTGGTCCATCCAGTGGCGATAGCGCTCGGGTTGGCTCTGTTCATGCAGTTCGGCGAGGGCGAAGTAGGCGGGCATGTGTCCGCCGGAGGCGGCCTTTTCCAGGTACTGCTCGGCCCTGGCAGCGTCAGCACGCACACCGCTGCCGTCACGGAAGGAGAGGCCGGTGTGGTAGGCCGCCTCGGACAGACCCTGGTCGGCGGCGCCTTTCATCAACCCGTGGGCGCGGATCGGGTCGCGGGTGACGCCGCGACCTTCCTGATACAGCTGGCCGAGCACCAGTTGGCCGGGTGCGTAGCGTTGCTGCGCCGAACGCGTGGCCCATTCGGCGGCCTGGGTCAGATCGTTGCGCATCAGGGCCAGCTGGGCCATATGGTGTTGGGCCTTGGCATCGCCGCCGCTGGCCAATGGCTCGCAGGCCTGCATCGCCTGGGTATTGTTGCGTATGGTGAAAAGCAGATAGCAATCACTGTGCTGGCGCCGGCTCAGCGCATCGGCCAGTTCGGAATCGGCCTGCTTTGCCGCTGTGGCTGCCGCAGGCGCGGTGCCCGACGCGCCCGTGACATCGGTGCGTTCAGGTGCGCTAGCGGCGCTCGCCGTTTTGCGCTTGTCGTCAGACCGGGCTGCTTCCACGCGCGCAGCGAACTGCTGGACCTCTGCCGGGCAGGAATAGAGATAGCCGCGGCGCATGCGCTGCACATTCTGTGGAGTGGCTTCGCGCCCCGCATAGGTATCGCTGATCGCTTCACAGCGGCGGCTGCGCTCCCGGGCGACCCGGGCAAGTTGGGCCGCATAGCGGTCATCCCCGGAGCGCTCTTCCAGATACCGGCTCAGCGGATCGATATACGGCTGGGCGAAGAGTTCCTCGACTTCCCGATCGCGCTCCTCGTCGTCCTTGCTGCCGACCAGGCTGCCGGCAAAGTTGGCCAGACGCTTACGCTGGGCTTTCAGCACTTCGGCCGACTGGCTGAAGAAGTCGCTGGATCGCGACCAGACCTGCTCGCGGTCCGGCAGACTGCTGCAGCCGCTCAACGAAAGGGCGAGCAGGCCAGCAACGAGGGTGGCCGGAAATGCGTGCATGGGGTCTCCTGGACATACTGGGGCAATGCGCCATCAGTCAGAAGCATAGCCGGGTTGCTGCGGGCGTCCAATCTCTTTTCGACGGCAGGGCGAGCTGATGCGTTCAGTCCGGGTGTTTCAGGTTGTCGACCGTCACCACTTCGGTGACCAGGGCGTTGGCCGGCATGCCGATGCAGGCGCCCTGGGCAAAATCGATCCCCAGTGCCCGGACCTGGGCCAGGATAGCCGGACTGTGCACGAATTCCGCGACCGTCTGCAGGCCCAGTTCATGGGCGAAGCGCACGATGCCCTGGGTCAGGGTCATGGCATTGCTGTCAGTGTCGAGCTGGCGGATCAGACTGCCATCTATCTTGATCAGGTCGACATTGAGCCGCAGCAGATGCTCGAAGTTGGAATAGCCGCTGCCGAAGTCGTCGATCGCCACGCGACAGCCCAGCACCTTGACCCGGTCGATGAACAGCCTGACCGGTTCGTAGTTTTCGATACTTTCGGATTCGAGCACCTCGAAGATGACCCGCTCGGCCAGTGAGCGATCCTGCAGGCGCTCGACGATGAAGTCGTGCAGGTCGGGATCAAGCAGGTCTTCGGTCGACAGATTGAGGGAGAACTCGTAGCTGTTGGTGGCAAACCACTGCAGGCTCAGGTCGATCATGCAGCGGGTGACAGACCGGTAGAGGCGGATCTTGCGGGCAATTGGCAGGAACATGGCTGGGCTGATCGGTTCGCCGTGCTCGTCGAGCATCCTCACCAGGCATTCGAATTTCTCGATGCGCCCGCTGGCCAGATTCATGATCGGTTGGAAAAAGGGCACCAGGCGGTCTTCCTCCAGGGCCAGCTTGAGTTTGTTCGCCCAAACCAGGTTGTGCTCGTAGTTTTCCCGGGCACGATCGGCGGGATCGTAGACCCGGTAACCGACCTGGGCCAGTCGGGCATGTTCCAGCGCGATGTTTGCCGAGGGCAAAAGGCGCTCGGCCGGAAGCTTCTCGCCATCGGGCATGCGGGTGCTGGCAAGACCCATGCTGACGCGCAGGGTAATGTCGTGCTCTTCCCACTGCACCCGCAGGCTGCCGACCAGATCCTGCAGCCCTAGCGCAAGACGGACCAGGCGCGCTTCATCAGCCTGGCCGGGGCGCCAGATGGCCAGCTCGTCAGCTGGCATGCGGTACAGGCGGCCGCTGCCGGACAGCGGCTGCGACTGGAGATAATCCTGCAGGCGAGCGGAGAGTGTGAGTATCACGTGGTCGCCGCACTGATGACCGTAGAAATCGTTGATCTCCTTGAAGCCATCGATGTTCATCAGAACCAGCGACGCGGACGGCCGACGGCGCAGATCCACCAGCAGGCGTTCGCGGTTGGGCAATTGGGTTAGCGGGTCGGTATACAGGTTGCGCAGCTGGCGTAGCGTACCTGCGATCATGTACAGGATCAGCGCCGACAACAGGATGAGAATGCTGCCGATCAGGGCGACGATTCGCAGATTGCTCTCGCGCATCGGTAGCAGCACCGCGTCGATTTCTGCCTGCGGTACACCGATACCGAACACCATGTCGGCCTCGGTGATGGCATAGAACAGGGCGTACTGCTCGCCGGCGACCTCCAGGGTCTGCTGCTGCATGGCAGGGGATGCCGTTACCGGTATTGCTTGGTCTTGCGCGGGTACGGCCTGTTGAAGCTGGGCCGCACTGATCGCTTCCATCAACTGCTGGGCGCGCTCGACATTCTCGGCGCGGGCCAGGCTGGACAGGTTGCGGTTCTCGCTGTCGAGAATAAAGGAGAAATTGCCGGGAGTGACTTCCACGCCGCTGATCAGACGGATGATGTCGTCGGCCAGCCAGTCGGTGGAGACGATGCCCAGCATCCGACCGCTGGCGTCGCGCATGGGTGTGCTCAGGCTGATGACCACGTCATCGATCCGTCTTTTGAAATAGGCGGCCGTCCAGTGAAAGTGTCTCAGCTCGCCCATGGCCGGGGAGCCGAGCTGATCCAGAAGGCGGCGATACCAGTCCCGCTCGGTGAAGTCGGAACTGGCCCGGGTCGTCAATATGTCGTTTCCCTGACGGTAGGCAATCACCCCCACGGGGCCGGGCGCAAAGGTGTCGGGCTGATACCAGACGCCGCTGCCATGGGCGTCGGGGAAATCCTCCAGCCCTTCGCGCAGCATGCGTTCCAGCTGCGCCGAGTTGCCGCCACCCTGACGCAGGCGCTGGAACAGCTCCCCGGTGCGCGCCAGGCCCACGGTGTGCTGTTCCATCTTCAGGTGGTGGGCGTTGATACGGTCGAGATTGGCTTCGAAGGTGTCGATGATCTGCCGTTGCCGCAGTTCTGCCATGGCCTGCTGGGCAAAATCCAGATTCAGGCGGGACATCAACAGCATCCCCATGATGAACAGCACTACGAGCAGGCTCAGTACCAGCATGATCAGGCGCTGGGTAGGCATGTTGCCGGGCATCTTCACGAACACTTTCATATAACGGGCCTTGAGCAGTGACGACGGCAGCCGCGGTGGCACACAGGGGAGCCCGTTATCCAACGCCCATTGAGCATAGCAGCGTTGGTGCCGGTGCAGTGGTGGCGCAGAAACAAATCTGTGACAAAAGATCGCGGTCTGGAACGGAATTTGCGTAGCCAGTTGGCAAGCCGTATCCGGCGTCAAATATTTGATCGGGAATGTTCAACGCATGGCAGTCAATCGCACAGAAATAATGGGGAACATGCGCAGCAATCTCGCTGGCCTGCGCCATGGCAGTCTGGGGGTGCCCATTCTGCTGCTGGTGATGCTCGGCATGATGATGCTGCCGGTGCCCCCGTTCCTGCTGGACGTGCTGTTTACCTTCAATATTGCGCTTGCGCTGGTCGTGCTGCTGGTCTGCGCCTATGCCCTGCGGCCGCTGGATTTCGCGGTTTTCCCCACCATTCTGCTGGTCGCAACCCTGCTGCGGCTGGCGTTGAACGTGGCCTCTACCCGTGTGGTACTACTTTACGGTCATGAAGGGGGCGATGCCGCGGGCAAGGTGATCCAGGCCTTCGGTGAGGTGGTGATCGGCGGCAACTACGTGGTCGGTCTGGTGGTCTTCGCGATCCTGATGATCATCAACTTCGTGGTGGTGACCAAGGGCGCCGGGCGGATCTCCGAGGTGAGCGCGCGTTTTACCCTGGATGCGATGCCTGGCAAGCAGATGGCGATCGATGCCGATCTGAACGCCGGTATCATCGACCAGGAGCAGGCCAAGCTGCGTCGCCAGGAAGTCGCCCAGGAGGCAGATTTCTACGGCTCCATGGACGGTGCCAGCAAGTTCGTCCGCGGCGACGCGATTGCCGGTCTGCTTATTCTGTTCATCAACGTGATCGGCGGTCTGGCGATCGGTATCGCCCAGCATGACCTGAGCTTTTCCGAGGCGGGACGGATCTACGTACTGCTGACCATCGGTGACGGTCTGGTGGCGCAGATTCCGTCGCTGCTGCTGTCGACTGCAGCGGCCATCATGGTGACCCGAGTCTCGACCTCCGAGGACATGGGCGCCCAGGTCAATCGGCAGATGTTCGCCTCGCCCAAGGCGCTGGCGATTGCCGCAGGCATCCTGATAGTGATGGGTCTGATTCCCGGCATGCCGCATTTCTCCTTTCTCAGCCTGGGTGCCCTGGCAGCCGGCGCTGCCTACTTCATTGCCAACCGCCAGCGCCTGAAGGTGGTTGAAGCTGAAGAAGCCCAGCGCAAGGAAGCCGAAGTGCCTGCCCTGGCACGACCGGAAACCCGCGAGCTGGGCTGGGATGACGTCACCCCGGTCGACATGGTGGGTCTGGAAGTCGGCTACCGGCTGATTCCGCTGGTCGACCGTAACCAGGGTGGCCAGCTGCTGGCGCGGATCAAGGGTGTGCGCAAGAAGCTGTCCCAGGATCTGGGCTTTCTGATGCCCTCGGTGCATATCCGCGACAACCTCGATCTGGCCCCCAACGCCTACCGGGTCACGCTGATGGGTGTCGGTGTGGCCGAGGCAGAGGTCTACCCCGATCGCGAGCTGGCCATCAACCCCGGTCAGGTTTTTGGCGAGATCAAGGGGCTGGCCGGCAAGGATCCGGCGTTCGGGCTGGATGCGGTGTGGATCGAGCCGATGCAGAAGGACCAGGCGCAGTCGCTGGGCTATACCGTGGTCGACGCCAGCACCGTGGTTGCCACCCATCTCAATCAGATACTGCACAAGCACGCCCACGAACTGCTCGGCCACGAGGAGGTCCAGCAGCTGCTGCAGGTGCTGGCCAAGGCGTCGCCCAAGCTCGCCGAGGAGCTGGTGCCAGGGATCATCTCCCTGTCGGGTCTGCTCAAGGTTCTGCAGGGGCTGCTGCAGGAGCAGGTGCCGGTGAGGGACATCCGGACCATTGCCGAAGCCATCGCCAACCAGCCGGGCAAGAGTCAAGATCCCGGCGCACTGATCGCCGTCGTGCGGGTGGCGCTGTCGCGCTCCATCGTGCAAAGCATTGTGGGGCTTGACTCCGAGCTCCCTGTGATCACCCTTGAACCAAGGTTGGAACAGATATTGCTACAGAGCTTGCAGAAGGCCGGTCAGGGTGGTGATGACGGCATCATGCTCGAACCGGGCATGGCCGAGAAGCTCCAGCGCTCCCTGGCCGATGCGGTACAGCGGCAGGAAGTGCAGGGCAAGCCGGCGATTTTGCTGGTAGCCGGACCGGTACGCGGAATGATGGCCAAGTTTGTCCGCTACGCGGCGCCGGGAGCCCACGTGCTGTCCTACCAGGAAATACCGGACAGCAAGCAGGTAACGATAGTTGCTACTGTGGGCCAGAGTTGAAGAGCCCCAAAAGCTAATACATACGAATAGAAGGGTGGTCAGCCATGAAAGTAAAAAGGTTCTTTGCTGCCGATATGCGCCAGGCGATGAAGCTGGTCCGCGAGGAGCTGGGTGCCGACGCGTCGATCATCGGCAATCGCCGGGTCGTGGGCGGCGTGGAGCTGACTGCCGCAGTGGATTATGAGGCGCCACGCCTGACCCCGCCGACCCCTGGCCTGAGCCAGGAACTGAAGAAGACCCAGGAGCGCATCGTCAGCGCCCGTGCCGAACTCGAAGCCGGTGGCCGCAACGCCGAGCAGCCCAGCGTCAATCGCCAGTTGTTCGGTGAAACCATGCGCCAGGCGGTACGCGACGGCTCGCCGGTCGCCCGCGAACTGCTCGATCGTCTGAACAATGAGCTGGCAGAGCCTGCGGCCGAAGCGCCGATAGCTCGGCCCGTTGCACAGAAGGCACCCGCCGAAGCAGAGAGCAGCTCCGGCCTGAACGCCATGCGCGACGAGATTGCCGGTTTGCGCGAGATGCTTGAAGCCCAGCTGGGCAGCATGGCCTGGGGCCAGGTCAATCAGCAGCGCCCGCAACAGGCCAGCCTCTGGCGCCGACTGACCCAACTGGGCCTGCCGGCCGAGCTGAGTCAGAAGCTGCTGCAGCTGGTCGCCAATGAAACCAATACACGCCAGGCCTGGCGCATGCTGCTGGCCCATCTGGCCCACAGTATTCCGGTGATGCGCGAAGAGCTCATCGATCAGGGTGGCGTGGTCGCCCTGGTCGGCCCCACCGGGGCCGGCAAGACCACCACTCTGGGCAAGCTTGCAGCCCGCTACGTGCTCAAACACGGCAGCCAGCATGTGGCGCTGGTGACCATGGATACCTATCGGATTGGCGCCCACGAGCAACTGCGTACATTGGGGCGTATTCTCAATGTGCCGGTGCGCGTAGTAGATGAGCAGAACAGTCTTGCCGATGTGCTGCAGGAATTCTCCGGCAAGCGTCTGGTACTGGTCGACAGCGCCGGCTTGCAGGCGCAGGATCCGCACCTGCATGGCCAGCTCAATCAGCTGGCGGCGCTTGGGCATCGGGTCAGCAAATTGCTGGTACTGGCCGCGACGAGTCAGTATCAGGTGCTCAAGGCGGCCTATCATACCTACAAGGTTTGTGGGCTCAGTGGCTGCGTGCTGACCAAGGTGGATGAAGCCGCCACCCTCGGTGAAGCATTGGGTCTGGCCATGCAACAGGGTTTACCGGTAGCCTATCTGGCAGATGGCCAGCGTATTCCGGACGATATAGCCAAGGCAGTCGGCCATCAGATGGTTAGCCGCGCCGTCAGCCTGGCAGGTAATGAAGCGCCGGCCGATCAGGCCATGGCAGATGTGTTTGCCGGTATACTACATACCCAGCGGGCAAGCTAACCCTACTTCAATAAGAAGGTAATCAACGCAGATGGGCAGCAAACATCCGGTTCAGGTTATTGCGGTCACCGGCGGCAAGGGCGGTATTGGCAAGACCAACGTGTCTGTCAATCTCGGCCTGGCCCTGGCCGATATGGGGCGCCGCGTCGTCCTGCTGGATGCCGACCTTGGTCTGGCTAACGTGGACGTTCTCCTCGGGCTTAAGCCCAAGGCCACCCTCGCTGACGTGCTCGAAGGCACCTGCGAACTGCGCGATGTACTGCTTCCCGGACCGGGCGGCATCCGCATTGTCCCGGCCGCTTCCGGTGCCGCGGGCATGGTCAATCTCAATCCCCAGCAGCACGCCGGACTGATCCAGGCATTCAGCGATATCGGTGACAGCATCGATGTCCTGATCGTCGATACCGCGGCCGGCATCGGCGACTCGGTGGTCAGCTTCGTGCGCGCCTCCCAGGAGGTGCTGGTGGTGGTCTGCGACGAGCCGACCTCGATCACCGATGCCTACGCGCTTATCAAGCTGCTCAATCGTGACCACGGCATGACGCGTTTCCGCGTGCTGGCCAATATGGTACATACGCCGCAGGAGGGTAGACTGGTCTTCGGCAAATTGACCAAGGTCACAGACCGTTTCCTCGACGTGGCCCTACAATACGTGGGAGCGGTACCCTACGACGAGAACGTACGCAAGGCGGTGCAGAAGCAGCGGGCAGTGTTCGACGCCTTCCCGCGCAGCAAGGCATCGCTGGCGATCCGCGGGATCGCACAGAAGGTGGACGCCTGGCCCTTGCCGGCCAATCCGCGCGGCCACCTTGAATTCTTTGTCGAACGCCTGGTACAGCAGACCGGAACAGGCCTATGACATTAACAGCAGGTGGGGTGAGCATGTATACACGCGCACAGGGTTCCGCTGACTCGCAGGATCGACTGGTTGACCAGTTCGCGCCTCTGGTCAAGCGCATCGCCTACCATCTGCTTGGGCGGTTGCCCGCCAGTGTCCAGGTTGAAGATTTGATCCAGGCCGGCATGATCGGGCTGCTCGAGGCCTCCCGCAAGTTTGACAATTCCAAGGGCGCCAGCTTCGAGACCTACGCCGGCATCCGCATTCGGGGTGCCATGCTCGACGAGGTGCGCAAGGGCGACTGGGCTCCGCGCTCGGTACATCGCAATACTCGCATGGTCAGTGACGCGGTGCGCGCCGTCGAATCCAGGCTGGGCCGGGATGCACGGGACCAGGAAATTGCCGCCGAGCTGGATGTCAGCCTTGAGGAGTACTATGCGATCCTCAACGATACCGCCGGCAGTAAGCTGTTCAGTTTCGACGACCTGCTCGAATCCGGTACGCGGGCTGATGCCCACAGTGACGAGGAGCCGTTCGGCGGGTTGGAGGATCAGCGTTTCCGGCAGGCTCTGGTCGAGGCGATCGATACGCTTCCCGAGCGCGAGCGCCTGCTCTTGTCACTGTATTATGACGAGGAGCTCAACCTGAAGGAGATCGGTGCGGTGCTCGGAGTCAGTGAGTCACGCGTCAGTCAGTTGCATAGTCAATGCGCGGCGCGATTGCGGGCGCGACTGGTTGGATGGCGAAATGATTGATTTTGTGTCCAGCATCCGGACAATGCGCACAGGTTGCAGATTACAGACGCAGTGACGAATGAATAACAGCGGAGGCAGCGCATTTTGGCCCACTCCGGTTACACTGGCGTCAATTTAACGTGAAAGGCTTGTTTGGCCAGTAGCTTAACGGGGTGTGACACCGCACTCTTCCTGGTGTGTACGGAGGTCGACTTGGATAAGAATATGAAAATTCTCATCGTTGATGATTTTTCAACGATGAGGCGCATCATCAAGAATCTGTTGCGCGACCTGGGGTTTACCAACACGGCGGAAGCCGATGACGGCACCTCCGCGCTGCCCATGCTGCAAAGCGGCAATTTCGATTTTCTGGTCACTGACTGGAACATGCCCGGCATGAGCGGAATCGACCTCTTGCGGGCGGTGCGGGCAGACGATCGTCTCAAGCACCTGCCGGTGCTAATGGTGACCGCCGAGGCCAAACGCGACCAGATCATCGAGGCGGCGCAGGCCGGCGTCAACGGTTACGTGGTCAAGCCCTTCACTGCTCAGGCCCTCAAGGAGAAGATCGAGAAGATCTTCGAGCGGGTTCAGGCAAAATAACACCGGGGTACAGGTTATGGCGTTAAGTAAGGACACAGGCCAGGCAACCGCTCAGGAATTCGAACATTCCCTGAAAGACAACGCGCGGCAGTTGGTCGACCTCCTGGAACAAGGCCAGTTTGGCGAAGCCATCCTGGTCATTCATGCGATCAACATGGCGCGTGATCGCGGGCTCTACCATGAAGTCGGTCAGTTGACCCGCGCGTTGCACAACGCCATTGTCAACTTTCAGATCGACACCACCCAGGCTCTTGGTGACGAGGCTGAAACCACCCGCATCTCCGATGCGTCCGACCGGCTCGACTATGTCGTGACCCTGACCGACAAGGCCGCCAACCGGACCATGGACCTGGTTGATGCCAGTGCGCCGATTGTTGCTGACCTGGGGCAGGAGGCCGCTGCACTGCGGGCTGACTGGGACCGTCTGCAACGCCGCGAAATGGCTGCCGGCGAGTTTCGCGATCTGTACAAGCGCATGGGCGACTTTCTGGAAAAGACCGAACACTCGGCCGCTCAGGTCAGCGGTCAGCTGAATGATATCGTCATGGCCCAAGACTACCAGGACCTGACGGGCCAGGTGATCAAGCGCGTGATCACCCTGGTGCATGACGTCGAGGAAAGCTTGCTGAATCTGGTGCGTATGGCCGGTCAGGTTGATCGACTTGCCGGCATCGAACACCAGAAACCGACCCCCGAAGCAAAAAAAGTGTCACCCAAGGGTGAAGGTCCGCAGATTCATGCCGATAAAAGAGAAGATGTTGTCTCAGGGCAGGATGAAGTCGATGATCTTCTGTCCAGCCTGGGCTTCTAATAACAAGCGCGCCCCGGGAGTGGATGCATGAGCTTTGATGCGGATGAAGAAATCCTCCAGGATTTTCTGGTTGAGGCCGGAGAAATTCTCGAGTTGCTGTCCGAGCAGCTTATCGAGCTGGAAAATCGCCCCGATGATACCAATCTGCTCAACGCCATTTTCCGCGGCTTTCACACCGTCAAGGGCGGTGCCGGCTTCCTGCAGCTCGATGCCCTGGTAGGTTGCTGCCACATCGCAGAAAACGTCTTCGACATTCTGCGCAAGGGTGAGCGCAAGGTCGATTCAGAGCTCATGGATGTGGTGCTGCAGGCCCTGGACAGCGTCAATTCGATGTTTGCCGAGGTCCGCGAACGCACTGCGCCGACGCCCGCCGACCCAGCCCTGCTCGAGGCCCTGGCCCGACTGGCTACCCCGGCAGCGGATGAGCCTGCAGCGGCTGCACCCGCCGAAACTGCCGCCCCCGTTCCGCCCACGGCCGATGTGCCGCCGGCTGTTGCCGCCGAAGGCGACATTACCGATGACGAATTCGAACAGCTGCTGGATGCCCTGCACGGGCCGGCCGGGGAAGGTTCTGCGCCCGCGCCCAAGCCAGCTGAGTCGGTGGCAAGCAAGCCTGCCGCCACGGCCGGATCGGGCGATGAAATCACTGACGACGAATTCGAAGCACTGCTTGATCAGTTGCATGGCAAGGGCGCGCCCGCTGCCAATACAGCGGCTGCAGCGGCGTCGCCTGCCGCACCCGCTGCGCAGCCAGCCGCTGCCGGTAGCCCTGACGAGATCAATGATGACGAGTTCGAAGCACTGCTGGATGAGCTGCATGGCAAGGGTGCGGCGCCGGGGCTCACCGCGGCTGCCAGCCCGGCGGCCACTGCCGCTCCTGCAGCTTCCGCTCAGGCAGATGCGTCCGATCATATAACCGACGACGAATTCGAGGCTTTGCTCGACCAGTTGCATGGTGAGGGCAAGCCGCCCGTGGTTGCCGCGCCGGCCGCTGCCGCGCCGGCCGCTGCCGCGCCGGCCGCGCAACAGCCAGTCGCCAAGCCCGCCGACAAGCCAGCGGCCCAGCCCGCAGCCAAGGCCACTCCGGCTCCGGCCAAGGCGCCCAGCAGCTCGGCGCCGCCGACCCCGCCGTCCATACCGCCGGCAGCGAAGGACAAGCCGGCCGCCGCAGCCGCCGACAATGCGGCGGTGGAAACCACGGTGCGGGTCGACACCGCGCGCCTGGACGAGATCATGAACATGGTGGGCGAGCTGGTGCTGGTGCGTAACCGTCTGGTGCGCCTGGGACTGAGCAGCGGCGATGAAGAGCTGAACAAGGCGGTGGGTAATCTCGACGTGGTCACCGCTGACCTGCAGTCCTCGGTGATGAAGACCCGGATGCAGCCGATCAAGAAGGTGTTCGGACGCTTCCCGCGCGTGGTCAGGGATCTGGCCCGCAGCCTGAAAAAGGAAATCAATCTGGACATGATCGGTGAAGAGACCGATCTGGACAAGAATCTGGTCGAGGCCCTGGCCGATCCGCTGGTCCACCTGGTGCGAAACTCGGTCGACCATGGCATCGAGCTGCCGGCCGAGCGGGAAAAGGCCGGCAAGCCACGCACCGGCAAGGTGGTGCTGGCGGCCGAGCAGGAAGGCGACCACATCCTGCTGACCATCACCGATGATGGACGGGGCATGGACGCAGAAGTATTGCGTGCAAAGGCCGTCGAAAAGGGCATGATGGAAAAAGAGGCGGCCGACCGGCTGACCGAGAGTGAATGCTTTGACCTGATTCTGGCCCCGGGTTTTTCCACCAAGACCGAGATTTCCGACGTATCCGGCCGCGGTGTGGGCATGGATGTGGTCAAGACCAAGATCTCCCAGCTCAACGGCACGATCGGAATCACATCGGTCAAGGGCCAGGGCACCGTGATCGCGATCAAGGTCCCGCTGACGCTGGCGATCATGCCGACGCTGATGGTCATGCTCGCCGACCAGGCGTTTGCCTTGCCCCTGGTCAGCGTCAACGAGATCTACAACCTGGACCTGTCGCGCACCAACGTGGTGGACGGCCAGGAGGTCATCATCGTGCGCGAAAAGGCGCTACCGCTGTTTTTCCTCAAGCGCTGGCTCATGCCGGGCGTCGAGGATACCTCGGACCGCTCGGCCGCGAGCGTGGTCATCGTCTCGGTCGGCACCCAGCGTGTCGGTTTCGTGGTCGACCAGCTGGTGGGGCAGGAGGAGGTCGTGATCAAGCCGTTGGGGCGGATGTTGCAGGGCACTGCGGGCATGTCCGGCGCCACCATCACCGGCGACGGTCGCATCGCGCTGATTCTGGATATCCCCAGCCTGCTCAAGCGGTACGCGCGCCGCGGCTGACCGGCGGGCGTCGATCAAACGGATATGGGCACGCCGCCGCAAGACGGCGTGCCGTCAAGTTTCAGGAGAGCAGATAGCCTATGGCAGTCAAGGTGCTGGTAGTGGACGACTCCGGGTTTTTCCGGCGCAGGGTGACGGAGATTCTCGCGGGCGACACACAGATCCAGGTGGTAGGCACCGCTTCCAACGGGCGCGAAGCCGTGGAGCAGACACTGGCGCTGCGTCCGGATGTGATTACCATGGACTACGAGATGCCGGTCATGGACGGCATCACCGCTGTACGGGAAATCATGCAGCGCTGCCCCACCGCCGTGCTGATGTTCTCGTCGCTCACCTACGAGGGCGCGCGGGTCAGTCTGGACGCCCTGGATGCCGGCGCCGCCGATTACCTGCCGAAGAATTTCGAGGATATCTCGCGCAATCCCGACAAGGTCAGGCAACTGCTCTGTGAGCGGGTGCATACCCTTGCCCGCACCAACCGACGCTCCCTGGGTCTGGGCGCGCCCAGCGCCCCTTCTTCTTTCTCGGCCCCTGGCGCAAGCCCGCGACCGGGCGTACGCACGCCCGAGCCGGCGGCACCCCGGCCAGCCCCTGCGCCGGTGCGCAACAGTCCGCCGCCGCGGCGCAAGCATTTTCAGCTGGTGGCCATAGGCACCTCTACCGGTGGCCCGGTGGCCCTGCAGAAGGTCCTGACCCAGTTGCCGGCGAACTTTCCCGCCCCGCTGCTGCTCATTCAGCACATGCCGGCCGCCTTTACCAAGGCCTTCGCCGAGCGGCTAGACAAGCTGTGCCGCATCAGCGTCAAGGAAGCCGAAGACGGCGACACCCTGCGTCCAGGACTCGCGTTGCTCGCCCCGGGCGGCAAGCAGATGATGCTCGACGGACGTGGTGTGGTACGCATCCTGCCCGGGGATGACCGGTTGAACTTCAAGCCCAGCGTGGACGTGACCTTCGGCTCTGCGGCCAAGGTGTTTCGTGACAAGGTCCTGGCCGTGGTGCTGACCGGCATGGGTGCGGACGGCCGCGAGGGCGCGCGCATGCTCAAGCAGTCGGGCAGCGATGTCTGGGCCCAGGATGAAGCCAGCTGCGTGATCTACGGCATGCCGATGGCGATTGCCAAGGCTAATCTGGCCGACGGCATCTACAGCCTCGACGACATTGGCCGTCACCTGGCAGAGCTCAGCTGATGGACATTCTCAGCATCATTGGCGTCATCCTCGCCTTTGTAGCCATCCTTGGCGGCAATTACCTTGAGGGCGGGCATGCTGCGGCCCTGATCAACGGGCCGGCGGCGCTGATCGTGTTTGGCGGTACCCTGGGCGCGGCCTTTATTCAGACACCACTGAAGGTGTTCAAGCGTGCGTTGACGATTCTGCGCTGGATATTCGTCCCCCCAAGCAACCGGCTACAGGAAGGGATCAACCAGGTCATCGAATGGAGCACCATCGCCCGCAAGGAGGGGCTGCTGGGGCTTGAGCAGATTGCCGAACTGGAGCGCGACATCTTCGCTCGCAAGGGACTGCAGTTGCTGGTCGATGGCAGCGAGCCCGAGGCCCTGCGCAGCATTCTCGAGGTGGACCTGTTGACCCGCGAGAATCATGACCTGATGGCCGCCAAGGTGTACGAGAGCATGGGCGGCTACTCCCCCACGATCGGCATCATCGGCGCTGTCATGGGTTTGATCCACGTGATGGGCAACCTGGCCGATCCGTCGATGCTGGGCACCGGTATTGCCGTGGCCTTCGTGGCTACCATCTACGGGGTGGCGCTGGCCAACCTGTTCCTGCTGCCGGTGGCCAACAAGCTCAAGTCGGTGGTACTGCAGCAGTCGCGCTACCGCGAAATGCTCGTCGAGGGCCTGCTGTCGATTGCCGAAGGCGAGAACCCGCGCTCCATCGAGATGAAGCTGGAAGGCTTCCTCGACTAACCGCAGGAGCCAGGCATGCGCCGCAGACGTCAGGAAGAACACGAGAATCACGAACGCTGGCTGGTCTCATACGCCGACTTCATTACGCTGCTGTTCGCGTTCTTCGTGGTCATGTATTCGATTTCCTCGGTCAACGAGGGCAAGTACAAGGTGCTCTCCGATACGCTGGTCGGCGCTTTCAACCAGACCCAGCGCACCATCGATCCGATCCAGGTCGGCGACAACGTACCGCGGGGGCTGGATACCGTCGAAAGGCCGGGAGACACCGGCAAGGCGGGTGAGGGCGAGGGTGGAGACGCCCTGGAGGATATCGCCACTGCCATGCGCTCGGCCTTTGGCGAGCTGATCCAGGCGGGCGACCTCGAAGTCCGCGCCAATGAGCTGTGGATCGAGATCGAGCTGAATTCCGGCCTGCTGTTTCCCAGTGCAGACGCCTTGCCCCTGGACGCGGCCTTCCCCCTGATCGAGCGTATCGCCAAAATACTGGCGCCCTACGAAAATCCGATCCATGTCGAAGGTTTTACCGATAATATTCCGATGCGTTCGCGTGCTTATCCCACCAACTGGGAGCTCTCTGCTGCGCGGGCGGCAAGCGTGGTGCGCATGCTGGATAACGGCGGCGTCGACCCCCAGCGGCTGGCTGCCGTTGGCTATGGCGAGTATCGTCCGGTAGCGGACAACACCACGGCGGCGGGGCGACGCGCCAACCGTCGAGTGGTATTGTTGGTGTCGCGCTTCACAGACAAGCGACACGAGGCCTTTTCCGGTGAAGCTACCAGCGAAGTAGACAGCATGCGCGAAGCACGTATCGAATCGGGCGCTGCAGCGGGTTCTGGCACGAGTCCTGCTTTGTAACTTGCTGGTTCACCGGAAGGCGCACGCCGCGTCAATCTGCTGTCGGAGGTAGGGCATGAAAGTCTGGGCTGTATCCAATCAGAAGGGCGGGGTGGGCAAGACGACCACCGTGGTCGCCCTGGCCGGCTTGCTGGCCGATCAGGGTCAGCGTGTTCTCGTGGTCGACCTGGATCCCCATGGGTCGATGACCAGCTATTTCGGCCATGATCCCGATAGCCTGACCAGCAGTGTGTTCAACCTGTTCCAGCACAAGGGTCAGGTACCCGAGGGCCTCGCGGCGGCGCTGCTGCTCGAAACCTCCCACGAGAACATCAGCCTGATGCCATCCAGCACCTCGCTGGCCACACTCGAGCGGCAGTCTGCCATGCAGGGTGGTTATGGTCTGGTGCTCTCCCGTGCCCTGACCCAGTTGTGGGATGACTATGCCTTCGTGCTGATCGACAGCCCGCCGCTATTGGGGGTGTCAATGATCAACGCCCTGGCGGCCTGTGAACAGCTGGTGATTCCGGTTCAGACCGAATTCCTCGCCCTCAAGGGCCTGGAGCGCATGGTGCACACCCTGGATATGGTCAACCGTTCACGCAAGCAGGCGCTGCCGTATACCATAGTCCCAACGCTTTTCGATCGGCGCACCCAGGCGTCGTTGAGTACCTTGCGCGCGCTGCGCCATGATTACGCCGATCATCTCTGGCAAGCCTACATACCCATTGATACCAAGCTGCGCGATGCCAGCCTGGCCGGCCTGGTGCCGTCGCGCCTGGACAACACCGCCCGGGGCGTGCTCGCCTACCGTGCGCTGCTGCGTTACCTGCTGGCCCAGTCGTTGCCGCGGCGCAACAAGGTTGCCTGATGCGAGCTGCACGCGCTGCTGCACTCGCTGCTGCACACGCTGCAATCGGGCCTAATGCTTGGCCGAAGCTGGCCGATAAACAGACATAGCGCTGCCTTGCCGGGCATGCCAAACAGATGTGACAAGACAGCCAATCGATGAACAAACCCTTACCCGTCCAGCAGTACATACCGCAGCAGACCATCCAGAGCTATCTGGATGCCCTGCTGCAGGACGCGTCCAGCGAGTTGCTGCTGGCCGAGCAGGAGCCGGTTGCCCGGGTTCAGCCCGAAGTGGTGCCCGCACCGGTCGTCGAGCCGGCGCCTGCGCCGGTCCCCGTTCAGCAGCCGGCGCCCGAAGTGGCAGTCGCGGCGCAGGTCGAGGTCCGGCCTGAGGTCGCGCCCGAACTGCAGCCTGAAGCCCAGCCCGAACCGCCAGCCCAGCCGGTCTGGCGGGAGCAGGAGTTCGAGGCCCTGTTGTTTGATGTCGGCGGCCTGACTCTCGCGGTGCCCCTGGTGTCGCTGGGAACCATTCATGCGCTGGAGACGGACATTACACCGCTGTTCGGGCAGCCCGACTGGTTCCTTGGCATATTGCCGACCTCCGGAGGAAATCTGAAGGTGCTGGATACGGCGCGCTGGGTGATGCCCGAGCGATACAGTGATGCGCTGCAGGATGGCCTGCGGTTCGTCATCTCGGTCCAGGGCTATGACTGGGGGTTGGCGGTGCATGATGTCAGTCGCTCGATCAAGCTCACGCCCGATCAGGTGAAGTGGCGTTCCCAGCAGGGCAAGCGCCCCTGGCTGGCTGGTACGGTGATAGATCAGATGTGTGCCCTGCTCGATGTCGCGGCGCTGGCCGGGATGATCGCGGCGGGGCAGGGTGAGCACGAGAAGCGAAAGGGCAAAGCGGGCAGGGCATTGGTATAGCGCTGCCATGGGGTATGATGGTTAAACTGGAAGCAACAGCGGTATTCCGCTCAGATGCAGCGGGATTGGCTTATACGAAGATCGGGAACCGAGACAATGCAAAACAACAATGCACAGGGCGCTGAAGATCCGATCCTGCAATGGGTGACCTTCCGCCTGGATAATGAAAGCTACGGCATCAACGTGATGCAGGTGCAGGAAGTGCTGCGGCACACCGAGATTGCCCCTGTGCCCGGCGCGCCGTCCTACGTGCTGGGGATCATCAACCTGCGCGGCAATGTGGTGACGGTCATCGACACCCGCCAGCGCTTCGGTCTGACGCCGGCGCCGATCACCGACAACACCCGTATCGTCATCATCGAGGCGGACAAGCAGGTGGTCGGTATTCTGGTCGACAGCGTCGCCGAGGTGGTCTATCTCCGTCAGTCAGAAATCGAAACGGCCCCCAACGTGGGTACCGACGAGTCTGCCAAGTTCATCCAGGGTGTCTGCAACAAGAATGACGAGTTGCTGATCCTGGTTGATCTGGAAAAGATGATGACTGAAGACGAGTGGGCCGAGCTGCAGGGATTCTGAGCAGCATGATAGACGCCGGCGCCCTGCTGATGCTCTTCGTGGGACTGGGCCTCGGTGCCCTGGTCGCGGCGCTGGTGGCTCTCTATCTGGCCAACCGGCGTGTGGCGCGTCAGCTGCAGGCGCTGGAGGAAAGGCACAGCCAGCGGTTGCAGCAGCTCAAGAGTGAAGTCAATACCTTCCAGCAGGGCAGCATTCGCATGGGCGAGGATCTGATTGCCCTGCGCGAGCAGTTCAAGCGGATGGAAGACAAGCAGCAGCGCATTGAACAGCACGACCCCCAGTCCCTGCCCTACAACCAGGCGGCGCGTCTGGTCGGATTGGGCGCCAGTGTCGAGGATCTTACCCAGTCCTGCGGCCTGTCCAAGGCCGAAGCCGAGCTGGTTGCCAAACTGCATGCGGCGCGCAAACCCTGATGCCGGTTACGGCTCATCCTCGTTTTCAGGCGGTACAAAACCCTCCGGCGTCTTGCCCTTCAGATACCAGGCGAACGCGATGATCTCGGCAATGGTCCGGTACAGCGCTTCGGGTATCTGATCCCCCAGCTCCAGGCGCGCCAGCACCCTGGCCAGTTCGGCATTTTCATAGATCGGTACTTCATATTCCATGGCCAGCTGAATGATCTGCTCGGCCAGTTCGCCTTCGCCCTTGGCGGTCAGTGTCGGTGCCTGGTCTCCGTCGTATACCAGGGCTATGGCTTCGCGATTGCTACCCATCATGTCACCTCGTCGATCCAGCGTTGTTGCAGGGCCTGATTGGGCTGTGGCGGCGTGCCCTGATGGCAGCTGATCTCGCCGACTTCCAGCCCCTTGGCCAGCAGGCGGTCGCGCAGCAGGGTCAGCTCGCTGTTGAGCAGTGTCAGGGTGCCCGGCTGTTCCGCCCAGAACTGGGTGGTAACCCGGCCCTTGTAGAGCTTGGCTATCGCCTGCAGAGAACCCAGATGGTCCAGGGCGAAAGCCAGACGCACTTCCCAGAAGGGTGCCTGTTCTCCGGTCTTCTTGGCTGGCGCTTCATCTTCGCGCTGGATACGCACCTGCACATGGTTGAACTGCTGGCCGTCGCGCAGCGGGATCTCCAGCTGCCAGGTGGTCTGAGTACTGCCGTCGCTGAAGCTCTGCGTCTGGCCCAGGCTCTGCAACTGGTGGTGCTGGATCCGTGAGAGCAGCGCCGCAGTCAATCGCAGCAGCGAGCCCAGATCGGTACTGTCGGTCAGTGCCTGCATGGCGCGCGGCGGTAAGGGAAAGCCCCCGGGCGTCGCACCCATGCCCCGCGCCCAGGGCCCGGGGGGTAGTGTCACGGCGGTCAGGGCCGTGGGCGGCAGTTGTTGCTGCACATTGACCAGCAGATTGATCAGCGCCGCCTTTAGATCGGCGCCGGGTAGAGGGGGTGCGCCGGGTGTGACCGGCAAGGCGGCCAGGGCCGACAGCAGTTTGGCCAGCGCCGGCAGCGGCGGAGGTATGTTGCCTGGCGCAGGGCTTCCTGGCGCAGGGCTTCCTGCCGAGGGTGTGGCGGCCCCTGCCTCGCGGGCACCGGCCGGAGCCTGGCCACCCTTGAGCAGATCCGCCAGTTGGGTCAGATTGGGTTCCAGGAACAGGCCACTGCGCTGTACTGCCTGCTCCACGCCCCGCGGCGTCATCAATTGCGCCGGAGTGGCCACCTGCTGCAATACCTGGCGAACGGCGCTCTGTACCTGGGCGGCGAGTTTGTCTCCCGCGGCGCTACTGGTCTGCGGCGGAGCGCCGGCCGGGGTGCCGGGGGGCAGGGGGGCGGTCCTGTCTGCGCTGGTGCCGGCAGTTGCGCTTGAGGCAGCAAGCACCTGCTGCAGCCGGTTGAGCAGGGGCTCGGCCGAGCCCTGGCGCTGCAGCGTCTCGCGCAGACCCTGGGAAAGCGCCTGCTGCAATACCTGACGGGCCGGATCGGCGACCCGGAGTTCGCCCTGGGTGCCGACCCGCGCGTTCAGCAGACTACCGGGCTCCAGAGGCTTGTTGGTCGTCAGTTTCAGGTCGAGTCCGCTGTTGACGCCCTCGGTCAGTCGGGCCAGCACGGCAAAGCGGGCCTGATCCAGGGGTTGCTGGCTCAGCACCCGGGCCTGTACCGTCATGCCCGGCGGGAACTGCGCCGGGTCCAACCGGGTCAGCGCGGTTGCCGGGCCGGCCGGAGGTTTGTCCGCTGGCTGCAGTATGGCCATCAACTGGGTCTGGCTGATGGCCTGCAGCAATACCTGGGTACCGCTGCTGACCGCCCGTGGGCTGCTGGCGGAGATTTCCGCTCGCGGTGCAGTGGCTCCGGCCTGCTGTTGTGCCAGCCGCAGCACCAGATTGAACTGGCCCCCCTGCGCCGTGCTGCTGACCACTTCGGCGCGGCTGGTCTGCCCCGGCGGAAGCAGTAGTGCGTCAATCGGACGCAGCAGCTTCAGGGCCAATGCCGCCGGGTCGGGTGGCTTGGCTGCAGGCCCCGTATTTGCGGGCGTTGCCAGCGTTGGAGGTAAGCGGAAATCGGATGCCATGGAGTCACATATTGATGTAAATCAGAGGCCCTGTCAGGGGGGCTGTATGTATAATGGCCCGGCATTGTGGCGACTGCGCCTGTATGCTCTGCGGGCCTCGTCAGAGTATAGCGGCCAGGAGCAGACAAACATGAATACTGTGCTGCCCCTTGTGCCAGCCAGTGCGGAGATCCGGTGAAAGCACAGCCTATCGACATTCGGCAACTGGCCTGCGAGCGCGACCAGCGCGAGCTGTTCGAGGACCTGTCACTGCGTCTTGAGCCCGGTGATGTCCTCCAGGTAGCCGGACCCAACGGCTCCGGCAAGACCAGTCTGCTGCGCATTCTGGCCGGTCTGCTGCCAGCCGCAGCGGGCGATGTCCGCTATGGCGAGGCCAGCGTGTTCGCCGGCGCCGGCCGCGATGTCTGGCGCCAGCAGCGGCTCTATATCGGTCATGCGCCGGCGGTAAAGGGAGCCTTGACCGCCGAAGAAAATCTCAGCTGGCTGTGTGCACTGAACCAGCCGGTCGGCCGTGAACTGATCTGGCAGGCGCTGCAGATGGTCGGTCTGCGCGGTTTCGAGGATGTACCCTGTGATCATCTCTCCGCCGGTCAGCAGCGTCGCGTGGCGCTGGCGCGTCTCTATCTCGAAGGCCATCCGGTATGGATTCTCGATGAACCCTTCACCGCGATTGACCGCAGCGGTGTGGCCACCCTCGAGGCCCACCTGTTGGCCCATGCTGCCAGCGGCGGCATTGTGGTGGTGACCACCCATCACAGCCTTGAACATCTGCCGGGTCTGCGCTGCCTCGACCTGGGACAGGTGGCCTGATGCTGCAGATTGTCTGGCTGCTGTTCACCCGCGAGTGGCGTCTGGCCTGGCGACGGCCCGGTCAGTTGCTCAATCCGCTGGTGTTCTTTGCCATCGTGATCAGCCTGTTCCCGCTGGCAGTAGGCCCCGAACCCGGAATGCTGCGCATCATGGCCTCGGGGGTTATCTGGGTGGCGGCATTGCTTGCCACCTTGCTGTCACTCGATGGCCTGTTTCGCAGCGACTACGAGGACGGCTCGCTGGAGCAGTGGGTACTGTCGCCCCATCCTCTGGCGCTCATGGTGCTGGTCAAGGTGTTGCATCACTGGCTGGTCTGCGGCCTGGCGCTGGTGCTGTTGTCACCCCTGTTCGGCCTGATGCTGTCACTGCCCGGACGGGTATTGCCGGTGCTGGCACTGAGTCTGCTGCTGGGCACCCCGGTACTGAGTCTGCTGGGGGCGGTGGGTGCGGCACTGACGGTCGGCCTGAAAAGTGGCGGCGTGCTACTGGCCCTGTTGATTCTTCCCCTGTACATTCCGGTGCTGATCCTCGGCACCGGCGCGGTGGAGGCAGCCATGCAGGGCCTGCCGGTCACCGGTTATGCCCTGTGGCTGGGGTGCCTGGCGGTACTGTCCCTGAGTCTGGCACCGGTAGCCATCGCCGCCGGCTTGCGCATCGGGGTAAGCGAATGATTTGCGGAGAATGCATGCGATGAACTGGAGTTTCTTCCATAAGCTGGGTTCGCCCAGATGGTTCTATGACATCAGCGGTCGCTGGCTGCCCTGGTTTGTCATCGCCAGCCTTCTGCTGATCGGCATCGGCTGTGTCTGGGGGCTGTTCATTGCGCCGCAGGACTATCAGCAGGGCAACAGCTTCCGCATTATCTACATCCACGTGCCTGCGGCCTTTGTCGCCCAGTCATGCTACCTGATGCTGGCCGCTGCCGGCATCGTGACCCTGGTCTGGCGCATGAAGCTGGCGGACGTCGCGCTGCGCTGCGCTGCGCCGATCGGTGCCTGGATGACTTTTCTCGCGCTGGTCACCGGGGCCATCTGGGGCAAGCCGACCTGGGGCACCTACTGGGTCTGGGACGCACGCCTGACCTCGATGCTTATTCTGCTGTTCCTGTATTTCGGCGTCATCGCGCTGAGCCAGGCCATCAGCAACCGCGACACCGCTGCCAAGGCCACCGCCGTGCTGGCGATTGTCGGGGTGGTCAATATTCCGATCATCCAGTATTCGGTGGACTGGTGGAACACGCTGCACCAGCCCGCCACGTTCAAGATCACCGAAAAGCCGGCGATGCCGATGGAAATGTGGTTGCCGCTGCTGCTCACGGTCCTGGGATTCTACGCGCTCTTTACCGCCAGCCTGTTCATGCGCATGCGGCTGGAAATCCTGCGCCGTGAACACAAGACCCAATGGGTGCGCGATGTTCTGGAGAAAGCCTCATGAGCAACCTTTTAGAGTTTCTCGCCATGGATGGCCACGGGCCCTTTGTCTGGTCCGCCTACGCAATAACGTTCGTGGTTCTGGCGCTGAACTTTCTGCAGCCTTGGCTGGCCCGCCGGCGCCTGATCAACACTGAAGCGCGCCGTCGGCGCCGGGAGAGGGTGTAATGCATCCGCAACGCAAGAAACGTCTGTACCTGGTTCTGCTGGTGATCGCGGGCGTGGGTATCGCTGTCGCGCTGGCGCTTACTGCGCTGCAGCAGAACATCAACCTGTTCTATACCCCGAGCCAGATTGCGGCCGGGGAGGCGCCAGTCGATGCCCGGATACGTGCCGGCGGTCTGGTCGTTGAGGGCAGCGTCGTGCGGTCATCCGAAACCCTGGAGACGCAGTTCGCGGTCAGTGATGGCGCCGAGCAGGTAGTGATTTCCTACGATGGCATCCTCCCCGATCTGTTCCGTGAAGGGCAGGGTATCGTTGCGCTGGGACGCATCAACGAAAACCGCATGCTGATTGCCGACGAGGTGCTGGCCAAGCATGACGAGGAATACATGCCGCCGGAAGTGGCGTTGGCGATGGAGAAGGTCAACCAGATGAAACAGGATGCCGCCCCGGCATCCGGTTATTGAGGAGACAACATGATTCCCGAGCTTGGCCAGTTGGCCCTGATCATCGCCCTGGTACTGGCGGTGCTGCAGGCAACGGTGCCGCTGTATGGCGCATGGCGTGGAGATACCCTGGCCATGGGTTTCGCCCAGCCAGCGGCGATTGCCCAATGTCTGTTCGTGCTCTTCGCCTTTCTCTGCCTGGTGGAGGCTTTTGTCAGCAATGACTTCAGCGTGACCTACGTGGCGCTCAATTCCAACACCGCACTGCCCTGGTACTACCGGGTCAGCGCGGTGTGGGGTGGACATGAAGGGTCCCTGCTGCTCTGGGCCCTGATCCTCTCGGCCTGGACCTTCGCCGTGGCGATCTTCTCCCGCGATCTGCCGCCAGAGATGCTCAGCCGGGTGCTGGCCGTCATGGGCATGATTGCAGTCGGTTTCCTGTTGTTCATGCTGATGACCTCCAATCCCTTTGACCGCCAGCTGCCGTTCCATCCGGCAGACGGCAACGACCTCAACCCGCTGCTGCAGGACTTTGGTCTGATCGTGCATCCGCCGATGCTCTACATGGGCTATGTCGGCTTCTCGGTCGCCTTCGCCTTCGCCATCGCCGCACTGCTCGGCGGGCGTCTGGATGCCGCCTGGGCACGCTGGTCGCGGCCCTGGACCATTATTGCCTGGGCGTTTCTCACCGTCGGCATCGCCCTGGGCTCCTGGTGGGCCTATTACGAGCTCGGCTGGGGCGGCTGGTGGTTCTGGGATCCGGTGGAAAACGCTTCCTTCATGCCCTGGCTGGTCGGCACGGCGCTGATCCACTCCCTGGCGGTGACCGAAAAACGCGGTGTGTTCAAGAGCTGGACGGTGCTGCTGGCGATCGCCACCTTCTCGCTGAGCCTGCTGGGTACCTTCCTGGTCCGCTCCGGGGTGCTCACCTCGGTGCACGCGTTCGCCACCGACCCGGAGCGCGGCGTGTTCATCCTCGCCTTCCTGCTGGTGGTCACCGGTGGCTCGCTGGTGCTGTATGCGCTGCGCGCCCCGGTGGTCAAGAGTCAGATCGGTTTTGCCCTGTGGTCGCGGGAGACCTTCCTGCTGGTCAATAACGTCATCCTCGTGGTGTCGGCGTTGATGATCCTGCTCGGCACCCTCTACCCCCTGGCGCTGGATGCCATCAGCGGTACGCTGGTGTCCGTCGGCCCGCCGTACTTCAACGCGCTGTTCATTCCGCTGATGGCGCTGTTGATGGCAGCCATGGGTGTCGGCATGGTCAGTCGCTGGAAGGACACTCCCACCCGCTGGCTGTTCGGCCAGCTGAAATGGGTTCTGCTGTTCTCTGCCATCGGCGCGATCGCGCTGTCGATCTGGGTCGGCGAGCACCATCTGGCCGTGGGCAGCATGCTGCTGCTGGTGTTCTGGGTGGTCGGTGTCAGCCTGCGCGACATGTTCCACAAGACCCGCAACAAGGGTCTGGTTCGCGGGCTTTCGGCCCTGCCGCGCAGCTACTGGGGCATGACCCTCGCGCACATTGGCATGGCCGTCTGTGCGGTCGGTGTGGTCGGTGCCAGCCTGTTCGACAGCCAGCGCGACCTGCGCATGGCGCCGGGCGATCAGGTGGAGCTTGGCGGCTATCGCTTCGTCTTCGAAGGCACGCAGCATTATTCGGGTTCGAACTGGGAGGCCGACCGGGCCACCGTGGTGGTGTTCCGCGATGACCGGCAGATCACCGTCCTGCGGCCTGACAAGCGTCTGTATACCGTGCAGAACCAAATCATGACCGAAGCAGCCATCCACGCCGGCTTTACCCGCGATCTGTTCGTGGCCATGGGTGAACCGCTGGAAGGTGACGCCTGGGCCATGCGCGTACACATCAAGCCCTTCGTGCGCTGGATCTGGATGGGCGGCCTGTTCATGACCTTTGGCGGCCTGCTGGCTGCCAGCGACAAGCGCTACCGGCTGCGTGGCCGGGAGCGCAAGGCCGCGTTGTCGGCGCAGGAGGCGGTCTGATGAAACGTGCATTGCTGATGTTGCCGCTGGCCCTGTTTCTGCTGATGCTGGTGTTCCTGTTCCGTGGCCTCTATCTGGATAACGAGGACCTGCCCTCGGCCCTGGTCGGCAAACGCTTCCCTGCGTTTACCCTGCCCTCGGTGGAGGCGGGCCAGCCACCGGTGACCGAGCAGGACCTGCTCGGGCAGCCGTCACTGGTCAACGTCTGGGCCACCTGGTGCGTCGCCTGCCGGGTCGAGCACCCGGTGCTCAACAAGCTGGCAGCCGAGGGCGTGGTCATCCACGGCGTCAACTACAAGGATGACACCGAGGCTGCGCGCAAATGGCTACGGGATCTGCATGACCCCTATGATCTCAATATCAGCGACCCCGAAGGCCTGCTGGGGCTCGACCTGGGCGTATACGGTGCGCCGGAAACTTTTTTCGTCGACGCCAACGGCGTGATCCGCTACAAATTCATCGGCGTGATTGATGAACGCACCTGGGAAAACGACCTGGCTGCGCGCTATCAGGCCCTGGTTGATGAGGCGCAGCCATGAAGCGACTATTACTGGTGTGCTGCCTCATGATAGCCAGCCTCGGCGCTATGGCGGCAATCGATACCTATGAATTTGACAGCGAGGAGCAGCGCGCGCGCTTCTATTACCTGAGTAGCGAGCTGCGCTGCCCGAAGTGTCAGAACCAGAACATCGCCGACTCCAATTCGCCCATCGCCAACGATCTGCGTCGCGAGATCTACCGGATGCTGCAGGAAGATCGCAGTAACGAGCAGATCGTCGACTTCATGGTCGAGCGCTACGGCGAGTTCGTGCGCTATCGTCCGGCGCTGACTGCCCAGACAGCGATCCTCTGGTTTGCACCGGCCGCGTTCCTGCTCGCCGGTCTGTTTGCCCTCGTCTTCATGCTGCGTCGCCGTCAGAAGGTCTACCGCGATGGCGCCGCCGAGCATCTGAGCCCCGAAGAGCAGCAACGACTGAAATCCCTGCTGGAGAAAAAGGACCGCAATGACTGATTTCTGGTTAGCAAGTATCGTGCTGGTCGTGCTGGGCATGGTGTCGATTCTCTGGCCCCTCTGGCGCCGTCAGCAACAGGCCAGCGTCGATCGTACCGAGTTGAACGTCGCCCTCTACGAAGAGCGCATCAGGGAACTGGACGCCCAGGTGGTCGCTGGCGAGATCAGCCCCGAACAGCGCGACGCCACCCTGGAAGAGGCCAGCCGCTTGCTGCTGTCCGACACCGATCAGCCCGAACGCATGCAGCGCCGCCGTGGCGGGCCCTGGGTGCTGGTTGCCGCGGCTGGATTATTACCGGTGATCTCGATCGCGTTGTATCTGGCCTGGGGCAACCCCGAGGGCCTGGCCCTGGTACGCGAGATGGAGCAGGGCGAGCAACCGCAAAGCGTGGATGAAATGATCGCCCGCATGGAGCGCATCACCGAAGTCCAGCCTGAAAGTGGCGAAGCCTGGTACATGCTGGGCCGGGCCTATCTGTCCGACCAGCGTCCGGCCGAAGCCGCCCAGGCCTTTGGCGAAAGCCTGGAGCGGCTCGGAGAGCGCGCCGAAGTTCTGGCCCAGCTGGCCCAGGCACGCTTCTTTGCCAGCGGCAACCAGCTCGACAGTGCTGCCGTCGCGGCGCTGGACAAGGCCCTGGCGCTTGATCCCAATGAGCCCACCGCCTTGGGTCTGCTGGGCATAGCGGCATTCGAGAGCGGCGACTACAGCGGCGCCATCGGTTACTGGGAGCGGCTGCTGGTGGATCTGCCGCCGCAAAGCGCTGGCGCCCAGGCGGTCCAGGGCGGGATTGCCCGGGCCCGGGAACGCCTGGAAGGCAGCGACGCAGCCGGGGCAGAAGCTACGGCCCAGGCAGCAACGGATACAGCGGTCATTCGCGTGCGTCTGGAACTGGCTGAGGGCATTGCCGAACAGGTCGGGCCGGATGCGGTGATCTTCGTCTTTGCCCGTGCCCCGGAGGGACCGCCGATGCCCCTGGTAGCGCGGCGCCTGCGGGTCTCGGACCTGCCGGCCGATCTGATGCTCAGCTCCTCTGACGCGATGCTGCCGGACGTGAAGCTGAGCGAGGGTCAGGTATTGCAACTCAATGCCCGGCTGTCGCCCACCGGCGATGTGATGCAGGGCAGCCATGAGGGTCGCGTCGACGAGGTGACCGTAGGTAGCGCCGATCAGGTAACCCTGGTCATCGATCAGCCGGTGCCCTGAGCACCGGCGACAGTCAGACGCCGGCGAAGATCAGACCCACCAGCACGTAGCCGGCGAAGGTCACCACCAGGATCCCGAACAGATTCAGGGCGAAGCCGGCACGCATCATGTCGCCGATCTGCACCTGTCCGCTGCCGAACACGATAGCGTTGGGCGGCGTGGCCACCGGCATCATGAAGGCACAACTCGCGGCGATCGCGGCCGGGATGGTGAAGAGCAGCGGCGACATGTTCTGTGCCACGGCCAGGGCCCCGAGCAGGGGGAGAAAGGCAGCCGCAGTAGCGGTATTGCTGGTGACCTCGGTGAGAAAGATGATCACCGCAACGATCAGCATGATCATCACCAGCGCCGGCAGCACCCCAAGTGCGCCCAGGCTGTCGGCAATCCAGCCGGCCAGACCCGAGCTGCTGATCGCACCTGCCAGGGCAAGCCCGCCCCCGAACAGCAGCAGTACGCCCCAGGGCATGCCCTGGGCCGTCTCCCAGTTCATCAGAAAAGTACGCGAGCGCAGATCCACGGGGATCAGGAACAGAAGCACCGCAGCGCTGACGGCAATCACCGTATCGTTCAGCCAGGGCAGCAGGCTGGCTGCCAGCAGCGGCTGGATCATCCAGGCGCCGGCTGTCAGCACGAACACTGTCGCCACCTGCTTCTCTGCCCGGCTCATCGCCCCCAGCGCCCTGAGCTGCTCCCTTAGCGCCTGGCCGCCGAACGCGGGATCCGCCTGCAGACCGAAATCCCGGCGGGTCAGCCAGAACCAGATCCCTACCAGCATGCTCATGGACACCGGCACACCAATCAGCATCCATTGGGCAAAGCCGATGGTGATGTCCTGATTCTGCGCCAGATAGGCCGCCAGCAGGGCGTTCGGCGGCGTTCCGATCAGCGTGGCGATCCCGCCGACGCTGGCGGCGTAGGCAACGGCCAACAATAGCGCCGTGGCAAAACGGCCCACCGCCTCGGGGGCATCGCCGGTCATCATGGCCAGCACCGAGAGCGCAATTGGCAGCATCATGATGGTGGTGGCGGTGTTACTCACCCACATGCTGAGAAAGGCAGTCGCCAGCATGAAGCCGGCAATCTGGCGTTTCGGCTGGCTGCCCACTGCCAGCAGCGTCAGCAGGGCAATGCGCCGGTGCAGATTCCAGCGCTGCATGGCCAGCCCGAGCACAAAGCCGCCCATGAACAGGAAAATGATCGGATTGGCATAGGGTGCGGTAGCCGCTGTGATATTGCCCAGACCCAGCGCCGGGACCAGCACGATGGGCAGCAAAGCCGTCGCCGGGATCGCTATTGCCTCGGTCGACCACCAGGTCGCCATCAGCAGCAACATTCCCGCCGCCAGCCAGGCCTCCCTGCCCATATCGCCGGGCGCGGGCAGCAGCACCGTTGCCAGTAGCAGCAACGGGCCCAGCACCAGCCCGATCAGTCGGACGGCGGGCAGGCCAGGGTTATCGGCGCCGGGATCGGGTAAGGACATGGTAGACCCTTGTTGAGCGAGACATTCAGGATTGCACCTCTTTCAGCCCGAAGGATAGCAGGGCGCCGCACAAGCCCAGCGCCGAGAGCACCAGCAGCATGCCTGCCGGGCCGATCAGCGCGGTGAGCAGCCCCAGGAAACCGGCGCTGAGCAGCAGCAGGCCGATGATGCTGTTGCTGACAGCCACGTAATCCGTGCGCTTGTTGCCGCCGGCCATGTCCAGTACATAGGTCTTGCGCCCGACGCGGACCCCTGCGTGGGCTATCCCCAGCACAAAGAATGCCGCAGGAAACAGCCAGGTGTGCAGCGTTGGCGGCAGAATGTTCCACCAGTGCAGGCCCACCACGACGGGGGCGAGCAGACTGGCCAGAAACCCCGCGCGGATTAGCACCTGGCGGCTGGACAGATCAGCCATACGCCCCCAGAACATGGCGCTCAGGCTGTTGGCCAGACCGTTGGCCACCAGAAAGGCGCCGAGCATGCTCAATGACGCCTCTACCTCCTGGCCAAGCACCACGTAATAGGGTGCCGAGAGCGCCGAGCACAGCAGCAGCGCGCGGGTGATGACAAAGCGGCGGAAGGGCGCATCGTCACGCAGCAAGCCGACCCGGCTGATCGCCTCACTGATGGCGTTGGCTCCGCCCTCGGTCGCCCCCGGTGTCTCCTCGACCCGCTGATAGAGGATCGCCGCCGCGACCCAGAGCATCGCCGAGCCCACCAGCAGAAGGGCGTAGAACAGCACATCGCTGTCGGCGGGCGGGCGCAGCATCATGTAGACACCGAATGCCAGGGCCAGGGCCCCGGAGAGGGTGGTGGCCATGCCATGCATCCGGCCGCGCCGGGTTTTCGGTATGGTCTTGCCCATCACGTCCTTGATTGCCACGGAGCACAGGCTGCGCGCCAGACTGAACAGGGCCAGGCAACCGAGGATCAGCAGTCCCGCCATGAAGCCCTCGGCCAGCCAGGCGGCGGCGCCCATGGCCACCAGCGCTGCGGCCTGAATCAGGCTGCCAGCCACCCACAGCGGCTTGCGCAGCGCCTGTCGGCGTACGTACGCGGCAATGAACATCTGTGGCAGCATCGAGCCCGAATCCCGCAGGGGCACCAGCCAGGCGACCATGGCCGTCGGCGCACCGACCACGCCGAGCAGCCAGGCCAGGGTGGTTTTCGGATTGGTCAGGGTGTCGCCCAGGCTGGTCATCACCACCGCAGCCACCTGACGGAAGAAGTTGGCCGGCACATTGCTGCAGGCGTCCTCCGGAATATCCTTGCAGACCCGCGTATCTTCCTCCTCGACCAGTTGGTCGTAGAGGCGGTCCATGTCCGGTTGCAGCGCCATGATTCATTCCATTATCAGCTGGAGACGGCGTGATTTTGCAGCAGCGGCAGAGGCTTGACCAGCCTGCGCTCCGCTGCGGGTCAGGCAGGGGTAACAGGGTATTTCGCCGCAGGGCTTCTCATGCGGGGCCATTGCAGGTAAAAATGCGGCATTATTGTGCGTGCGTGGCGGTGTTCTGCCGCAGCGTTTAACAGGCGACCGAATGCGACTCAAGTGCATCAAACTGGCGGGTTTCAAGTCCTTTGTGGACCCGACTACGGTATTTTTCCCGACCAATATGGGAGCCGTGGTCGGGCCGAACGGCTGTGGCAAATCCAACATCATCGATGCCGTGCGCTGGGTCATGGGCGAAAGCTCGGCCAAGAATCTGCGCGGCGAGTCGATGACCGATGTCATCTTCAACGGCTCCAACAGTCGCAAGCCGGTTGGTCAGGCGTCCATCGAACTGGTCTTCGATAACAGCGACGGTACCCTCAAGGGTGAATACGCCGGCTACAACGAAATCTCCATCCGCCGCCGCGTGACCCGCGAGGCGCAGAATCAGTATTACCTCAACGGCACCAAATGCCGCCGCCGGGATATCACCGACATCTTCCTGGGGACCGGTCTCGGTCCGCGCAGCTACTCGATCATCGAGCAGGGCATGATCTCCAAGCTGATCGAGGCCAAGCCCGACGAGCTGCGGCTGTTCATCGAGGAAGCCGCTGGCATCTCCAAGTACAAGGAGCGTCGGCGCGAGACCGAGAATCGTATCCGCCGCACCCACGACAACCTGGCGCGTCTGACCGACCTGCGCGAAGAGCTCGAGCGGCAGCTGGCCCACCTGCAGCGCCAGGCCCAGTCGGCGGAAAAGTACAAGGAATTCAAGGCCGAGGAGCGTCAGCTCAAGGCCCAGTTGCAGGCCCTGCGCTGGCAGACGCTGGATGCCCAGACCGCCGAGCGCGAGCACCGCGTGCGTGATCTGGAGATCGCCATGGAGGCGCTGATCGCCGAGCAGCGCAACGCTGACAGCGAAGTGGAAAAGCAGCGCGACCAGCACGCCGATCTGACCGAGACCTTCAACCAGGTGCAGGCGCGTTATTACAGCGTCGGCGCCGATATCAGCCGCATCGAGCAGGTGCTGCAGTTCAATCGTGATCGCCAGCGCCAGCTGCATGACGACATCGACGAAACCGAGCTGGCCTGGCAGGAAGCCCAGAGCCATCTGAGCCAGGATCAGGCCCTGCTTGCCGACCTGCAGAACGAGCTGGCCGAGGTCGAGCCCGAACTGGAAATGGCCAGCGCCGCAGATGAAGACACCGCCGAGCAGCTGCTCACCGCCGAAGAGTCCATGCAGACCTGGCAGAGCGCCTGGGACCAGTTCAACCAGCAAGCCGCCGCTCCGCGCCAGCAGGCCGAGGTCGAGCAGTCGCGTATCCGTCATTTGGAACAGGCCATCGAACGCCTGAGTGAACGGATCCAGCGTCTGGAGGATGAGCGCAGCGGCCTGAGTTCCGGGCCGCTGGATGAGGAACTGGCCGAGCTGAGCGAGCAGCTGGCCGAGATGGAGCTGCGCAGCGAAACCGAACAGCAGCAACTCACCGACCTGAGCGACAGCCTGCAGCAGGAACGTGAAACCCTGCATGCACTGCACCAGGAGCGGGATATCCGCCGTGGCGAAATCCAGCGCCAGAGTGGCCGCCTGGCCTCCCTGGAAGCCCTGCAGCAGGCAGCGCTGGACCAGGGGCAGGGTGTACAGCAATGGTTGCGCGATCAGGGCATGCAGCACCTGCCGCAACTGGCCGGACAACTGCAGGTCGACAGTGGCTGGGAGCGCGCAGTGGAAACCGTGCTGGCCGACGATCTGCAGGCGGTGAGTCTGGACACGCTGGACAGCATGGCCGACAGCCTCGCCGGTTTCGATCAGGGCAGTATCCGCCTGATCGAGGGCAATGGCGCAGAAGGTCAGGCTCCCTCACCGGGTGACCGCTCGTTGCTGGGCAAGGTCAGGTGCCCCCTGGACCTGTCGCCCTGGCTGGCCAGCATCCAGACAGCCGAGACCCTGGACGAGGCCCTGGTCGGCCGCAGCGCCCTGGCCGATCACGAATCGATCATTACCCCCGCCGGTCATTGGCTGGGTCGCAACTGGCTGCGTTACCAGCGCGGGGAAGAAAGCGAGTCCGGCGTGCTCGCCCGCCAACAGGAAATCGACAGCCTGCTGGCCAACGTGGAGGAGCAGGAGCAGCGCCTGGAGCAGGACAATCTGCGCGTGGAAGAGCTGCGCGAGCGTATCCGTCAGCTGGAGCAGCAGCGCGACAGCCTGCAGCAGGGGCTGGCCAGCCAGAGCCGTGAGCAGGGCGACCTGAAGGCCAAATGGTCCGCGCGCCAGGTCCGCCTCGAGCAGGTCAATGCCCGGCGGCAACGCATCACCGATGACCTCGAGGACATCCGCGCCCAGCGAACTGACGAGCAGGAACAGGTTGGCGAAGCCCGGCTGACCCTGCAGGCCGCCCTGGACCGCATGGCCGATGATGCCGGCCAGCGCGAGGAGCTGTTACGCCAGCGCGACCAGGTCCGCGAAAACCTCGATCAGGCGCGCCAGCATGCCCGCCAGCACAAGGACCGCCTGCATCAGCTTGAGCTGCGGGTACAATCACTGCGCGCCCAGCACGACTCCACCAGCCAGGGGCTTGAACGCCTCGGCGTGCAGGTGGAGCGCCTGGCCGAGCGCCGCGAACAGTTGCGCATGACCCTGGAGGAAAGCCAGGCACCGGAAGACGATCAGCGCATCGAGCTGGAAAGCCTGCTCGAGCAGCGGGTGCAGGTCGAGCAGGAACTGGGCAACGCCCGCCAGGCCCTGGAAACTGTCGATCAGCTGATGCGCGACCAGGATCGTCGCCGCACCCAGGCCGAGCAGCAGGCCCAGGTGCTACGCAGCCAGCTTGACGAGCAGCGCCTGGCCGCCCGGGACCTGCAGACCCGGCGCCAGGGCCTGCAGGAGCAACTGCTGGAAGCCGGCTACGACCTCAAGTCGGTGCTCGAACTGCTCCCCGAAGACGCCACCGAGGCGCTCTGGGAACAGCAGCTGGCGCAACTGGATGCGCGCATCCAGCGCCTGGGCGCGATCAACCTGGCAGCGATCGACGAGTATCAGCAGCAGTCCGAACGCAAACGCTATCTCGACGCCCAGAACGCCGATCTGGAAGAGGCGCTCAATACGCTGGAACAGGTGATCCGCAAGATCGACCGGGAAACCCGTAGCCGCTTCAAGGAAACCTTCGACAAGGTCAACCACGGTCTGCAGTCGCTGTTTCCCAAGGTGTTCGGCGGCGGCCACGCCTATCTGGAGTTGACCGGGGACGACCTGCTGGATACCGGCGTGACCATCATGGCCCGGCCACCCGGCAAGAAGAACAGCACCATCCATCTGCTCTCCGGTGGCGAGAAGGCCCTGACGGCTATTGCTCTGGTGTTCTCGATCTTCCAGCTCAACCCGGCCCCGTTCTGCATGCTCGACGAGGTCGATGCACCACTGGATGACGCCAACGTCGGGCGTTATGCACGACTAGTTAAAGAGATGTCTAAGCGCGTGCAATTCATTTACATTACGCACAACAAGATAGCGATGGAGATGGCCGATCAACTCCTGGGCGTCACTATGCATGAACCGGGATGTTCACGGCTTGTCACAGTCGATGTGGAAGAGGCGGCCGCACTGGCTGCGCTATAAAGTTGACGCCCGGCATGCTAGTGTCAACGGTTAACATGTGGCCCGCACAACGGCGGGCCCCAGTTCAGAATTAGTAGACAGGATCAGGATATTCATGGATTTCGGTTTGCGTGAGTGGCTTATCATTATTGGCCTTCTGGTGATCGCAGGTATTCTGTTTGATGGCTGGCGGCGCATGGGCGGCCGCTCGCGTATCCGCTTCAAGCTGGAGCGCAACCTGCAGGATCTGCCGGAAGAGGAGGGCAGCAACGAACTGCTGGGGCCGCCGCGTGTGATTGGGCGCCATGAGCGGGAAGAGCCATCGCTGACCGATGACCTGCCGATCCTGCCCGAGGCCGACGAAATACGTGAGCCGCCACCCCGTCGCCAGCCCGAACAGGTCGGCCTGGACCTGGAAGAGCCAGTACCGGTACTGCTCGACCCCCTCGCCGAACCGCGCGCCACGGAAAAGCCCGAGCGCAAGCCCACGGCCCGTTCTGACAAGAAAGCCGCCAGCGCTGAGCACGAACCCGCCGCCCCGGCCAAAGAGCCGGCACCGGTGCAGGAAGTGCTGGTTATCAACGTGGTGGCCCGCGACGAGGAAGGTTTCGCCGGCTCGGCCCTGCACCAGAGCATTCTGGAAAGCGGACTGCGCCACGGCGACATGAACATCTTCCATCGCCACGAGAGCATGAGCGGCAATGGAGATGTGCTGTTCTCCATGGCCAACGCCCTCAAGCCCGGTGTGTTCGACCTGGACGAGATGGACAGTACTCGCGTGCGCGCCGTCAGCTTCTTCATGGGCCTGCCCGGCCCACGCCACCCCAAGCAGGCCCTGGACCTGATGATCGCCGCCGCCCGCAAACTGGCCCACGAGCTCGGCGGCGACCTCAAGGACGAACAACGCAGCGTCCTCACCGCCCAGACCATCGAACACTACCGCCTGAGAATCGCAGAATTCGAGCGCAAGCACTACGCCCTGCGCCGCTGAAGCCTTCGCGGCGGGGCCGCCGCTCCCACCGGATCGGTGTACTCACCAGGCACACCTCTGCCTCGCAGGCAGGCACCGATCTGGTAGGAGCGGCCGCCTGGCCGCGAAGCAGGATGCACGGTGCCAGACCCCATCGCGGCGGGGCCGCCGCTCCCACCGGATCGGTGTTCTCACCAGGCACACATCAGCCTCACAAACAGGCACCGATCTGGTAGGAGCGGCCGCCTGGCCGCGAAGCAGAATGCACGGTGCCAGACCCATCGCGGCGGGGCCGCCACTCCCACCGGTCACTGCTCTCACCAGGCAAACCTCAGTCTCGCAAACAGGCACCAATCTGGTAGGAGCGGCCGCCTGGCCGCGAAGCAGAATGCACGGTGCCAGACCCCATCGCGGCGGGCCGCCGCTCCCACCGGTCACTGCTCTCACCAGGCACACCTCTGCCTCGCAGGCAGGCACCAATCTGGTAGGAGCGGCCGCCTGGCCGCGAAGCAGGATGCACGGTGCCAGACCTATCGCGGCGGGGCCGCCGCTCCCACCGGATCGGTGTTCTCACCAGACATACTTCAGTCTCGCAAACAGGCTCCAATCTGGTAGGAGCGGCCGCCTGGCCGCGAAGCAGGATGCACGGTGCCAGACCCCATCGCGGCGGGGCCGCCGCTCCCACCGGTCACTGCTCTCACAAGGCAAACCTCAGTCTCGCAAGCAGGCACCAATCTGGTAGGAGCGGCCGCCTGGCCGCGAAGCAGGATGCACGGTGCTAGACCCGTCGCGGCGGGGCCGCCGCTCCCACCGGATCGGTGTTCTCACCAGACAAACTTCAGTCTCGCAAACAGGCACCGATCTGGTAGGAGCGGCCGCCTGGCCGCGAAGCAGAATGCACGGTGCCAGACCCCATCGCGGCGGGGCCGCCGCTCCCACCGGATCGCTGCTCTCACCAGGCAAACCTCAGTCTCGCAAGCATGCACCAATCTGGTAGGAGCGGCCGCCTGGCCGCGAAGCAGGATGCACGGTGCTAGACCCGTCGCGGCGGGGCCGCCGCTCCCACCGGATCGGTGTTCTCACCAGGCCGCCGCTTCTAACGCGTTAACTTCAGCGCAACCGCTACAGCCAAATCGCATCCCAATGCGGGTAATCTCCGACACTCTCAGCCAACCCGGCCCGCAGAGGATTGCGGATGATGTACCGCGCCATGCGTCGCAGATCGTCCTCCTGGCGCAATGCATGGTCATGGTAACCGGGTTGCCAGCTCAGCTTGGGTATCTGCCGTGACGAGATTGACTTTACGCGCCCCATCAGAGAGTCCAGCCGTTCCTCCTTCAACTGCACCAGCCAGTGCATATGATCCGGCATGACCACGAAAGCGTAACTATCGACTCTGCCGGTCGCGTGTTGATGAGCAAGGATACGAACAAGAGTGCGCGCAGCGTTGACGTCTGTAAACACCGGCAGGCGATGTCGGGTAACTGTGGTGAGCAAGTAGAACCTGCCCGATTCCGAGGTGCGGCCGAGTCTTAGCCGATGGCTACCGGTCCTGAGCTGTGGCGGCATTGTCATCATCCGTGATGTATCTCCCCAAACCTTAGCGGCCTGGAGGCCGTTGGTAGAAGTATCGCGTGCCTGGCTTGTGAACTGGCGCACAGCGTTATCACCAAACTCAAACCCCATCGCGGCGAGGCCGCCGCTCCCACCAGGCTGAAGCCAGCCTCAAGCTTCTCCGAAACCACCTCTGGTAGGAGCGGCCGCCTGGCCGCGAAGCGGGATGCACCGTGCCAGGTCCATCGCGGCGGGGCCGCCGCTCCCACAGTGCCGCCGCTCCCCTCAGCCATGCTCCAGCCGCTCCCCCTGAGCCGTACCTGCCATCCAGCCCTGACGCCAGTGCCCCCATTGGTTACAATCACCCCATCTAATCCGACCGATGATGGCCATGACCGATTTCACCGATGCCGCTGCCCGCGCCACCGAGCTGCGCAAGCAGATAGACCAGCACAATTACCGCTACTACGTACTCGACGAGCCGGCGATACCCGATGCCGAGTACGACCGTCTGTTCAACGAGCTGCGCAGCCTCGAGGAGCAGTACCCCGATCTGGTCACTTCGGACTCGCCGACTCAGCGGGTGGGCAGTCAGCCTTCGCCCTCATTCAGTCAGGTCCAGCATGAAGTACCCATGCTCAGCCTGGCCAATGCCTTCAGCGACGATGATCTGCATGATTTCGACCGGCGGGTGCGCCAGCGTCTGGAGGGGGACGCAGGGGTGCAATACGTCTGTGAGCTCAAGCTCGATGGCCTGGCGGTCAGCCTGCTCTACGAAGACGGTGTCCTGGTACGCGGCGCGACGCGGGGCGACGGAACCACCGGGGAGGACGTGACCAGCAACATTCGCACCGTGCGCAATATCCCGCTCAAACTGCAGGGCAGCGGCTGGCCGGCGGTGCTTGAGGTGCGGGGTGAGGTATACATGCCCCGTGCCGGCTTCGAGCAGCTCAACGAGCGTGCCCGTGACGAGGGCAGCAAGACCTTCGCCAACCCCCGCAATGCCGCTGCAGGCAGTCTGCGCCAGCTGGACTCGCGCATCACCGCGCAGCGCCCGCTGGAGTTCTGCGCCTACGGCTATGGCCGGGTAGAGGGTGGTGAGCTGCCGGACAATCAGCACAAGATTCTGCTGAAGGTGCGCGACTGGGGACTGAAGATCAACACTGAGATGCGCCTGGTCGATTCCGTGCAGGGTTGTCTGGATTACTACCGGATGCTCGGTGAAAAGCGCGACAGCCTGGCCTATGACATCGACGGTATAGTGTTCAAAGTCAACAACCTCGACCAGCAGCAGGCCCTGGGTTTTGTTGCCCGATCACCGCGCTGGGCCATCGCGTTCAAGTTCCCGGCCCAGGAGGAGATCACCGAGCTGCAGGATGTGGAGTTCCGCGTCGGGCGCACCGGGGCCGTGACACCGGTGGCGCGTTTGCGTCCGGTGTCGGTCGGTGGCGTGACCGTTTCCAACGCCACACTGCACAACATGGACGAAATCGAACGCCTCGGCGTGATGATCGGTGACAGCGTGATCATCCGCCGCGCCGGGGACGTTATTCCCCAGGTGGTGCAGGTGGTGCTCGAGCGTCGCCCGGAGGATGCCCGCAGCATACCGGTTCCGCAGCAGTGCCCGGTCTGCGGATCGGACGTCGAACGCACGCGGATCGTCAAACGCAGCAAGGGTCGGGAAACGTCCACCGAAGGCTCGATTTTGCGCTGTGTCGGTCGCCTGACCTGCCAGGCGCAGGTCAAACAGGCGATCATTCACTTTGTCTCCCGCCGCGCGATGGATATCGATGGCCTGGGTGAAAAGAGCGTGGAACAACTGGTCGACCATCAGCTGGTGCATTCGCCCGCCGACCTGTTCCGCCTCACCGTGCCGGATGTGCTGGCGCTGGAGGGCTTCGCCGAACTGTCGGCCAGCAACCTGATCGAGTCGATCGATGCCAGCCGCCGACCTGCGCTGGCCCGCTTCGTTTATGCCCTGGGCATTCCCGATGTCGGCGAGGAAACCGCCAAGCTGCTGGCCAGGGCCTTTGGCTCCCTGGAGCGGATCAGCCAGGCCCTGCCGGAGGTACTCGAGTATCTGCCGGATGTGGGCGGTGAAGTCGCCCACGAAATACACGCGTTTTTTGACGACGTGCATAACCAGCAGGTTATCCAGCAACTGCGTGCCAACGGTGTTGAGGTACAGGAGGAGGGCAGTCTCGGCGCCGAGTTTGCCGCGAGCGTCAGCTTCGCCGATTTTATCTCCCGGCTGGAGATCCCCCATGTGGCCCGCACCAGTGCCGATCGGCTGGCGACGGCCTTCGGTAGCCTGCAACAGCTGATCGAGGCCGGCTGGCTGGATCTCAAGCAGGTCGACCGGCTGAACGAGAAGGCGATCAAGAGCCTGCGCGGCTATTTCCAGGCCGAGCAAAGCAGGCAGCGTGCCCAGGCCATCGAGGCGCAGCTGCGCGAATTCGGCATGCACTGGGAGAGCCCGCGCGCCAGCACCGACAGCCTGCCGCTGGCAGGTCAGAGTTGGGTGCTGACCGGGACCCTGGAAACCTTCTCCCGGGAGGTGGCCAAGGCGCACCTGGAAAGCCTGGGCGCGAAGGTGGCTGGCAGTGTTTCGGCAAAGACCCACTGTGTGGTCGCTGGCCCGGGGGCGGGCAGCAAACTGGCCAAGGCCGAACAGCTGAAGGTACCCGTGCTGGATGAGCAGGGCCTGCTCGATCTGCTCGCCACGCACGGAATTTCAAGCTAGGGCTTGTCAGGGCGGGGTAGTGTCGGCGCCTGGAAAACGTAGGCGACAATTGTTTCGGCTATTTGACGTCGGGCATCTGGCATATCTGCCCGGCAGTGCATACTCTAGCGCTAAACACCCCCAGGCCCAGAGATGCCAATGCAGCCACCCGACAAGCCGGAAAACGAGCAGGCCCGTCTGCAGGCCTTGTACGAGACCGGACTGCTGTTCTCGGCCGACGAGCCGCGTTTTGATCGCATCACGCGCCTGGCGCAGCGCCTGTTTGATGTGGATATCGCCCTCATCTCGCTGATAGCCGAGGATATACAGTGGTTCAAGTCCCGTCAGGGGCTCGATGCGACTCAGACCGATCGTGGCGTATCCTTCTGCGGTTATGCGATTTTGCAGGACGACATCTTTGTCGTGAACAACGTCATCGAGGACGCGCGTTTCAGTGACAATCCGCTGGTAACCGGTGAGCCCAATATCCGCTTCTATGCCGGCGCGCCCCTGCGTATCGAGCAGGACTGTGACGGGAACGAGTTCAAACTGGGTACCCTGTGCGTCATCCACTCGCAGACCAGGACCTTCACTGCCGAGAACAGACAGTTATTGCGTGACCTCGCCGATCTGGTCGAGCTCGAGTTGCGCCAGGCCCGCCTGCAGGAACAGTTGACCCGCGCTGAAGTGGCAGAGCAGCGGCTGGCCTCGGTCATCGAGGGTACCAATATCGGTACCTGGGAATGGAATGTGCAAACCGGCGTCACGGTATTCAATGAGCGCTGGGCGGATATCGTTGGCTACAGTCTCGCCGAGCTGGCCCCGGTGAGTATCGACACCTGGATGGGGCTGGCCCAACCCGATGACCTGCAGGCATCCAATGCCGCACTCCAGGCGCATTTTGACGGCACGGCCGAATTCTACGATGTGCAGTGCCGTATGCGGCACAAGGACGGACACTGGGTCTGGGTACACGATCGCGGCCGCCTGGTCAGTCGTTCTGCCGACGGTCAGCCGCTTTGGATGGCCGGCACCCACGCCGATGTCAGCGCTCAGGTTCAGGCGCAGCTGGCGCTGTCGCAAAGCGAGTCGCGGCTGCGCGCACTGTTTGAGCTGGCGCCATACGGCATCGCCCTGAACGACTTCGAGACGGGCAGCTTCATCGATATCAATCCTGCCGTGCTCAAGCCGACCGGCTATAGCCGGGAAGAATTCATGGCGTTGAGTTACTGGCAGATCACGCCCAGAGAATACGCTGCACAGGAGCAGGAGCAACTGCTCAGTATGCGCGAGACCGGACGCTATGGGCCCTTTGAAAAGGAGTACATCCGCAAGGATGGTTCACGGTATCCCGTGCTGCTCAGCGGCATGGTAGTCAACGACCCCAACGGGCGGATGCTGATCTGGTCTATTATCGAGGACATCTCCGAGCGCAAGCGTATGGAGCAGATCAAGGATGATTTCATAGCCACTGTCAGCCATGAATTGCGCACTCCCCTGACGGCCCTGCGCGGCGCTCTGGCGCTGGTTTCTTCCGGCACGCTGGGCGACTTGCCTGCGGTGGCTGCGGATATGGTCGCTGTGGCTGAAAAGAACAGCCAGCGTTTGATGCTGTTGATCAATGACCTGCTCGATATGGAGAAGCTGCTGGACGGAAAGATGGTGTTCAACCTCCAGTGGCATGATCTGAAACCGCTTATCGAAAGCTCCCTGGATGAAAATCTGCCTTACGCCAATCTGTACCAGGTATCGCTGAGCCATGACGATCTGACCGAAGGCGCCCAGGTCAGCGTTGACGCCTCCAGGTTGCAACAGATCATGGCCAACCTGTTGTCCAATGCCATCAAGTTCTCCCCCACCGGCGGACAGGTGACGGTCACCAGCCAATGGCATGGCGAGGGTATACGGATCTGCGTGGCGGATCAGGGCTCGGGTATTGCCCCCGAGTTTCACGACCGCATCTTCCAGAAATTTTCCCAGGCCGATTCCTCCGATGCCCGTCAGCGCGGGGGTACCGGTCTGGGACTAGCGATTACCCGTGAGCTGGTGCATAACATGAATGGTGAAGTCGGATTTGAATCACGGCCAGGGGAGGGCGCGCGGTTTTTCGTGGATCTGCCCCTGGCCAGGCTGCCTGCCGGGCAGGCTCTGGTATGATAGCGCCCGAACCCGCGCCGGCTATGTGCCCGGGCGTTGGCCGCCGCTGTCCTGAAGGAGGTTCTGATGTCTGAGCTGATTCGCCTGATGTATGTCGAGGACGACCCGGATATACGCACGGTGGCCAAGCTGGCGCTGGAGGCGGTGGGTGGGCTGGTGGTCGAGCTGTGCGAACGGGGCGACCGCGCCGTGGCGCAGGCCGAGGCCTTCGGGCCCCAGATGATTCTGCTGGACGTGATGATGCCTGGAATGGATGGCCCGGCAACCCTTCGGGCGATACGCGAACGCCCCGGGTTGCGCGATATTCCCGTGGCCTTTCTGACGGCCAAGGCCCAGGCGCATGAGATCGAGCACTTCAAGAGCCTTGGCGCGGTCGGGGTGCTCGCCAAACCCTTTGATCCCATGACGCTCGCCCAGCAGGTGCGAACGCTCTGGCAGCAAGCAGTCTGACGAGGTTCCCATGAGTACCAATGATCAGCTCCTGGCTTTGCGACAGCATTACAGACAGACACTACCGGCCACCCTCGCCCGGATCGGAACGCTTGCCGAGTCTCTCGTCGAGGGTGCTTCCCCTGGCGATGCGACCCAGGATCGCAATGCCCTGAGCGAATTACTGCACAAGCTGGCAGGATCTGCCGGCAGCTTCGGGCTCCCGGCACTCAGTGCCCAGGCCTCGCGACTGGACCGGCAGCTGGAGCAGCTGTTGGCTGCCGATCCACAGGATGAGAAATACGGGCTGCGGATCGGCCGGCTGATGGCAGATCTGCGCGCATTGGGTAACTTTGCACAAACCGACCGCCTGCCTGATGCTCACTGCGTGTCGACAGCCATGAATGATGCGGTACAGGGCCTTGAGCCCGAGGTCTGGTTGCTGGAGGACGACGAGCTGCTTGGCTCCAGCCTGGTCTCGCACCTGGAAGCCTTCAACTTCACCGCCCGGCTGTTTACCTCCTTTGCCGATCTGTCAGCGGCGTTCGCGCTGCAACAACCGCAAGTGCTGGTGCTGGACATCCTGCTAGGGACAGAAGGCCGCTCCGTGGACAGGCTCAGGGAAACCGGCCTGATCAAAGAGGCGCACTCGCGCTTGATCTTCATCAGCGCTCGGGATGATTTCAGCGCGCGCTTGCAGGCAGCGGAGCTGGGCGCGGAGGGCTTCTTCATCAAGCCGCTGGATATTCCGCGTCTGGTAACCCGGGTCGAGCAGGTATTGACCCGTTTGCACGCGCCAGCCGAACGGGTATTGATCGTCGATGACGACGAGCTTCTGTCTCAGTACTATCAGGAGCTGCTGACCCGCGCCGGAATGCAGGTGGAAATACTTCACGACCCCGCATTGACCGTGGAAACGCTCGAGCGCAAGTTACCGGATATTGTCCTGATGGACCTGCAGATGCCGGAAATCAGCGGCCAGAATCTGGCCGCGGTGATCCGCCAATATGACCAGTGGATGGGGTTGCCGATCGTCTATCTTTCCGCCGAGCATGACCCGGCGCAGCAGCTCAGGGCGCTCAATCAGGGTGCTGACGACTTTCTCACCAAACCCGTGGACGATGCCCACCTGATTACCGCCGTAAGATCCCGCGTAGCGCGCTCGCGGCAGTTGCTCGAGCTGATGACCAAGGACAGCCTGACCGGGCTGCTCAAGCACGCCACCATCAAGGAGTCGCTCAAGCGGGAGTGGGCGATGGCCCGGCGCAAGGGCGAGACCCTGTGCGTGGCGATGCTGGATATCGGCCATTTCAAGCAGGTCAATGATCGCTTTGGCCACGCCACCGGCGACGAGGTGATCGCCTCGGTTGCCACCCTGCTGCGCCAGCGTCTGCGTGCGACGGATATTCTGGGGCGCTATGGCGGCGAGGAGTTTGCCGTGGTCCTGGCCAACTGTGATGCCGGTGCAGCCGCGGCAGTGCTGGATGATTTTCGCATGCGTTTCCAGGAGCTGCAGTTCTCCTATGAGGGTGAGAGCTTCAGCGTCACCATCTCGATTGGTGTGGCCGAATACCGCCCCGGTATGGAGGTCGATGCCGACGCCTTGCTGGTCAACGCCGACAAGGCGCTGTACCAGGCCAAGACGAGCGGGCGTAACAGGTTGCAGGTGTACGGTGGCTGAAGGTCCTGCCCCCGTTATCCTGGCGCCGATGGAGGGCCTGGTCGATCCACCCATGCGCGATGTTCTGACCCGCATTGGTGGCATCGACCGCTGCGTCAGCGAATTCATCCGGGTTACCGATACCGCGCTCAATCTGGCGACGGTCGAGCGATTCATTCCGGAGATGCATCGCGGCTGGAAAACCGCCGCCGGCGTCGAGGTGCGGCCGCAGCTGCTCGGCTCCGACCCGCACTGGCTGGCGGTCAATGCCGCGCAGTTGGCCCACTGGGGCGCGCCGGCGGTGGACCTCAACTTCGGGTGCCCGGCCAAGACGGTCAATCGACACGGTGGCGGCGCCAGTCTGCTGCGCGAGCCCGAGGTGCTGGCGCAGATCGTCGCCAGCGTACGGGCTGCCACGCCTTCGCACATACCGGTTACCGCCAAGATGCGCCTGGGTTACAGCGATACCAGTCTGACCCTGGACTGTGCCCGGGCCCTGGCTGAATCGGGTGCGGCCGAACTGGCCGTGCATGCCCGCACCAAGATGGAAGGCTACAAACCACCTGCCCACTGGGAATGGATCGCCCGCATCCGCGAGGCTGTGGACGTGCCGGTGATCGCCAACGGTGAGGTCTGGAATCTGGAGGACTATCAGCGGATCCGCGAGCTCAGCGGCTGCGCTGCAGTGATGATCGGCCGCGGCCTGGTGGTGCGGCCCGACCTGGCCCGGCAGATCAGGCGACATCATCAGGGAGCGCCGTTGGAGCCGATGAACTGGGAAACGCTACAACCCTGGCTTGCCGATTTCTTCTGGCAGACACGCGCCAGAATGGTTGACCGGCACTCGCCCGGACGGATGAAACAGTGGCTGTCATTGCTGACCCGCAGCTACCCGCAGGCGCAACAACTGTTTGACGAGCTGCGTCGTGAAACCAGCCCTGACCCGATCAGCCGCCGGCTTGAGAACTCTCCACGCGCTGCATGATCCGGTCTTTCAGCTCCAGGCGCTGGCTCTTCATGGCGGTCAGTTCTTCATCGCTGATGAAGGCGCTGGTGGGCTTCTCGGCATCAACTATGCGCCGATCAAGGTCCCCGTATTCGGTCATCAGCTCATCCAGTTCAGAATCATTCTTGCGGCGCTCGTGCATTTCTTCGCCCGTCATATTCAGATCCTGACAAATATCATGGGGTGCCGACATGGTTATCTCCCTGTGGGTATGAATGAACACGGGCAGCAGGCCCGTTACACCCTTCGAGTCGTCAACGCCGGAAAAATTCAACAGGCGGGGGCAGAGCACCTCAATCCAGGCGATGACGGCGCATGAAGCCAAGATCGAGGTGGTCTTTCCACATGCCGACCAGTCGTCCACCGGCAGCCCAGCGGCCATAACTCATCAACGCGCCACCGTCGGCGGTGGCCATCAGCACTAGTGCACGGGGTTGCGGCTGGTATTCGGCCAGGGGCTCCCCGGCAAGCAGGGCGGGCAGGTTCTTTTCCAGATTCGCGCCCTGACGTACCGCGTACACGCCCGAAGGCGGGGTGTCCGGCAGGCTGGCGCAGTCACCGCTGGCCAGCACCTGTGGGTGGCTGACGCTCTGCAGCCTGGCATTGATGCGCACAAAGCCCGACTCGTCACACTCCAGCCCCGAACTCGCCTGCCAGGGATGAGGCGCGGCACCCGTGGCGATGACCAGTGCCGACGTCTTCTGAATGCGATGGGATTCGCTCATCAACCAGCCGCCGGAGGCCCGCTCGACGCGCATATGCTCGGTCAGGGCGATGCCGCGTTCTACCAGCAGGTTGCGCCCTTGCCGCGCCGCCTCGGGAGCCAGCCCGGCCAGCAGGCCGCCACCACAGATCAGCGCGATCCGCGCCTCTGGCAGGCTCTGATGCAGCGCCAGGGTCAGTTCGAACGCCGCAGGTCCGCCGCCCAGTATCGTCAGCTCCATCGCGCCGGACTCCTTTTGCCATGCCTGCCACTGGTTGGCAAAAGGCGCAAAGGGCTTGGCTGGCACCATCACCACGCTGTAATCAGCGCATCGGGGTTGCGGCGGTACCGATCCGACATTCAGGGAAAGATGCTCATAGCCCTGCATTCGCCCGCCCTGCAGGGTCAGCACCTGCTCATTGGCATCCAGGTGGGCAATCTCGCCGATCACCAGTTCCAGACCACAGGCGTGGCACAGGGGCGCGAGTTCCACGGCGCATTGTTCCTCGGTGAAGCGCCCGGCAAGCAAGCCGGGCATCATGCCCGAGTACCAGGCCCGGGGTGTCGGGCTGATCAGCATGGCCCCTTGCGGCACGCGGTAGCCGCGGTCTATCCAGCGGCGCATCGCCACCAGGTGGGCGTGGCCGGCACCGGCCAGCACGAGCGGAGAAACAGGTGTGGTCATGAGTGTGTCCCGGGTGGTTGGTGGTTTCTGATAGCCCTTGCTGATGAATCCGCATCCTCCTCAATGATAGCCATAAACGAAATCGACTTTCGCTGTGCGAACCTGATAATCTCTTTTTCGCAGTGTTCCAGATTCAGCAGAATGAATCGGTATAACCACCATAGCCTTTATCACGGCAGGGGTCGTGTCTGATTGATCATATTCACTCTACGCTTGCCCTGGTGACCGACTACGTCTTTGGCTACGACGATGCGATACGCTACTCTCTGTTCATCGTCGCCAGCGTTGCTACATCCGCCGCGATCCTGCTGTTGTGGATGGGGCTCAAGCCTTGCCGGTAAAGCCGGTTAACGCTAGAGCAGTGGGGCGAAAGACAGCCCGCATAATTGAGAACAACGCCCTCCCGTAACGCCGGGCGGGCCTCTTCCGGTTTTTGAAACAGGAGCTACACAATGTCTGATGCAGTTATCGTCTCTACCGCGCGTACCGCGCTGGGCAAGTCCTACCGCGGCGCCCTGAACAACACCCACAGTGTCGACATGGCGGGTTATGTCATTGAGCACGCCGTCAAGCGTGCCGGCATCGATCCCTCGCTGGTGGAAGACTGTATCCTCGGCGCGACCTTCCACGAAGGCGCCCAGGGCAAGAACATGGCCCGTCTGGCCGCAATCCGCGCCGGTCTGCCGGTGACCACCGCAGGCATGTCGATCAACCGCTTCTGCAGCTCCGGTCTGCAGTCCATCGCTATCGCCGCCCAGCGCGTCGTCAGCGAAAAGATTCCGGCCATCGTCGCCGGTGGCGTCGAATCCATCAGCCTGTGCCAGAACGACAAGCTGAACATGTTCCACGGCACCAACGAGTGGATCAAGAACAACAAGCCCGACCTGTACATGTCGATGATCGAGACGGCCGACATCGTCGCTGCCCGCTACAACGTCACCCGCGAGTCCCAGGACGAGTATTCCCTGATCAGCCAGCAGCGCACCGCAGCCGGTCAGGAAAGCGGCAAGTTCGACGACGAGATCGTGCCTTACACCGTCAAGATGCTGGTCAAGGACAAGGAAACCGGCGAAGTCAGCGAGCAGGAAGTCAACCTGGTCAAGGACGAGTGCAACCGTCCAAGCACAACGCTGGAAGCCCTGCAGGGCCTGCAGCCGGTTCGCGGCCCAGAGCACTTCGTCACCGCCGGCAACGCCAGCCAGCTGTCTGACGGCGCGTCCGTCTGTGTTGTCATGAACAGCACCGCCGCCGAGCAGCAGAACATCGAGCCGATCGGTATCTTCCGCGGCTTCAGCGTCGCCGGTTGCGAGCCTGACGAAATGGGCATCGGCCCGGTCTATGCCATTCCGCAGCTGCTCAAGCGCAACGGCCTGACCATGGACGACATCGACCTGTGGGAACTGAACGAAGCCTTCGCGTCCCAGGTCGTCTACTGCCGCGACAAGCTGGGCATCCCGATGGAAAAACTCAACGTCAACGGCGGCTCCATCGCCATCGGCCACCCCTACGGTGTCACCGGCTCCCGCCTGACCGGCCACGCGCTGATCGAAGGCAAGCGCCGCGGCGCCAAGTACGTTGTCGTCACCATGTGTATTGGTGGTGGTCAGGGTGCTGCGGGTTTGTTTGAGGTGTTGTAAGCGGCAAGCTTCAAGCGGCAAGCTAAAAGCTGGAAGCTGAAAGCTGAAAGCTGGAAGCTGGAAGCTGGAAGCTGGAAGCTGGAAGCTGGAAGCTGGAAGAAAAACCGGGTCTGTTTGCGCAGATCCGGTTTTTTTATGGGTCCGCGAAACCCGCGCACAAAAGGCACAACCCCGCTCTCTTAAAATCAAGATGGATCCGCGCGTTCGCGAGGATGACGGTGGTGAGGAGTGCGGTATATCTGATCGAGCCTCGTGATCGCCAAAAACTCGTCATTCCCGTCTCCCCCCTCGTCATTCCCGTCTCCCCCCCTCGTCATTCCCGTCTCCCCCCCTCGTCATTCCCGCGAAGGCGGGAATCCAAGCGGACTTTCAGCAGCCACCGAGCGCAAAAACGTAACGCCTCGCCAAGCCTGCACCAGACAATGGATCCCCGCCTTCGCGAGGATGACTGTGGCGGCGAATACGTCATTCCCTCGCACGCGGGAATCCATTTTGACCTTTTCGCCATACGCCCCTAAACCCGAACCTTCCTGAAAGTCAGGTTGTACCGCACCGGCCCGGTCAGGGGATGCTCGGCGCGCTTGCCCAATGACGCCACGCCATGGAAAAACAGTCGACTGGGCCCGCCCCAGACCACCACATCGCCATGCTCCAGCTTCCAGCCGGCTGCCTTGTCGGTCCGCGCCAGGCCGCCAAACAGAAAACGGATGGGCGCGCCCAGGGATATCGAGACGATGGGGGCATCCATGTCGTCCTCGTCCTTGTCCTGATGCAGCCCCATCTTCGCACCGGTTTCATAGCGATTGATCAGACAGGCATCCGGCTCGAAGCCCTCGTAGCCAGAGGCTGCCGCCGCCTCCACGGCGATCTGCCGCAGTATTGGCGGCATGGCGGGCCACGGCTGGTGGGTGAGTGGGTCCTGCTCGCTGTAACGGTAGCCGAACCGGTCCGTCACCCAGCCGAGCTGCCCGCAACTACTCATGGCCGCCGACATGGTATGGCCGCCCGGCGTGACCTGGTGGCGGAACGCTGCCTCAGCGGCCACCTGCTGGATGGCGTCGAGCAACAGCTTGGCCTGATCCAGCGCAAAACCGCGCAACAGCCAGGCGCCGTCGGCGATGGCTTCACGGGCAGCGGGGGCAGAGTCGAAAAGGTCGGGCGTGGAATGCATCGGGCGGTGGCGAGTAGGTGAATGGAATGACATGGTAGCGCGATGGCCGGGGGTTATCGAAGCCAAAGCGGATCAAATCATGTCGTCACAGAACGATAGGGGGCGATGTTGTGCTTTTTTCCGGCGCAGGCTTTCGTGTTGCCTGCACCCGAGGATGGATCCCCGCGTTCGCGAGGATGACGTTGAAGGGGGAGTCCGGCGCTTCGAAACCAGGGACTGCGGCTGCGTCACACCCCGTCATTCTCGCTACCCCCCC